>Ga0315298_1000009_pt1 | contig 451468 bp, 318 predicted proteins | sample WHS_1_MG_FD_203077 | JGI IMG/M metagenome (GOLD analysis project Ga0315298, IMG submission 203077) | Extremophilic microbial mat communities from Washburn Hot Springs, YNP, Wyoming, USA - WHS_1_MG | ecosystem: Environmental > Aquatic > Thermal springs > Hot (42-90C) | place: USA: Wyoming... | reverse complement strand
CCGGTGGGCGGGCAGGCCAATGACGAGTTGATCCGCTTCCTCGCCGAGAAGCTGGGCATCTCGCCGGAGGACATCCTTATAGCTCGCGGTTACACGAGCCGCCAGAAGCTCTTGGAGATTCAGGGCCTCAGCGACGAGGAAGTCATGCGGCGGCTGCATAGCGCGTCGGCCAGCTAGCGGTGTGCTTGCTCAGTCCATGGGTCGCTGCTCGCCATGAGCGCGCGGCGTCTTGCCCTAAACGCAATTGTCGTGGCTGTCCTGGCCTTTGGGGTCGGCCACCTACTGGCGGTCTCGCAATGCCAGCGAGACCAACTGCTTGCAGCTCGTGAGCAAGCTAGGGCTGCTCCCGGCCTGACCCAGTCTCCCTCTGACCGGATTCCGGGTGGGCGGCGTTCTGTAGCCGCGGCTGGTTTAGTCGCGCTCGTGGCAGCGGCCTATCTCGGCGCCGCAAACTTGGCCGAAGGCTTGGTGCTGTTCCTGGCCGGCTACGCAGTCCTTGGACTTACTATGAGCACCGAACTCGTCATCGTGGGATACCAGCGAGTGCCGTGGCCGCTGCTTCCTCTTGGGCCGGGGGAGGACGCGGCTTCGGTACTGGTGGCCTTTGCGCTGCTGGCATTGCTCACGGGCGGAGCCTTTTACAGGGCGGTTCTCGAGGAGGCGAAGATGGGAGCGCGGCCTGGGAGGCGGCCGAGGGGTGGTCGGCAATCCGTGCGCCGCCGCACGCCGGACGGCCGCCCTGACCTCCACCTTCCTCGACCGGCCGCCGACACCGGCGCTCAGCTCAGCAAGCTCACCGAACGGGAGGACGACGATGCTCGCCCTGAGGATTAGGGCGCCCCACGCCCTTGCGCTTGAGGAGTTGCCCGACCCGGAGCCTGGCCCCGACGAAGTGCTCGTTGAGGTGCAGGCGGCCGGTATCTGCGGGACGGACCTGGAGGTCCTGCGAGGTGTCCACGAGGCTTATCGCACGGGCCGTGGCAGCTTTCCGATAACGCCGGGCCACGAATGGTCGGGTGTGGTGCGGGCTGTGGGCAGCCGCGTGACTCGATTTGCTCCCGGCGATCTGGTGACGGGCGAGACGGGTTTGGGGTGCCTTCGCTGTGAGGTCTGCTTGATGGGCCGCCACAGCATTTGCCCCAATCTTGTCGAGACTGGTATCTTCAATCGCGACGGCGCCATGCGCCAGTTGCACCTTCATCCGGAAGTCTTCACTCATTCCGCCGCTGGTCTCAGTCCCATGCAGGCGGCAGCAGCCGAACCCACCGCCGTCGCGCTCCATGCTTGCCGCCGGGGCCGGGTGGGCGTGGGCGATACGGTCGCGGTTCTGGGGTGCGGGCCCATCGGGTTGTTGACCATCCAGGTGGCCCGTGCTTGCGGCGCCAGCGCCGTACTTGCCACCTCACGCTCGCGGCCCAAGCTTGACAAGGCCCTAGAGTTGGGGGCCGACCGGGTCGTGAACGTCGCTGCCGAAGATGTGCGCGCCGCGGCCGAGGACTTTACTGGTGGGGAGGGCTTCGACGTTGTGCTGGAGTGTACGGGCAACCTGGAGGCTGCCGACCAGGCCCTCGATATTGCCGGCCGGTGCGGCCGTGTCGTCATCGTCGGGGCCTACCGCAGCCAGCCCTTCTGCCACGATATAGACCGGCTCATTGGCAAGGAGTTGGACGTGATGGGTACCTGCGGTGGTCCCCACGCGTACGCCGATAGCCTCGACCTCATCCGCCGCGGCCTCGTCAAGGTGGAACCCCTCATTAGCCACTGCTTTCCGCTGACCAAGTACGAGGAAGCTTTCGCCTTAGCCGAGCGCGGCGGCCCCGACGTGCTCAAGGTCATGCTTCTGCCAGCGCAGGCATGACCCGTTGCCCGAAGGCCTTGTTTTTCGACCTTTCGGACCGGCTGTCGCCATCCCTCAGTCCTCTTGCGCTGGCAGGCGGAACACTTCTCTCGCATTGACTTCTGTTTGCTTCTCGACGCGCGGGACCGAGCAGCTCCGCGCCGCCGCGATTGTCTCCAGGGCCTCGCGCAAAAATGCGGGCTCATTCCGCCGTCCGCGTCTGCTCTGCGGCGGCAGATAGGGGCAATCCGTCTCGATAAGGAGTTTGTTATCCGGCACGCAGCGGGTAACCTGGCGCAGAGCTGTGGCCTTTGGATATGTCACGTTGCAGGCCAAGCCAATCCAGTAGCCGCGGGCTAGGGCTTCGGGGAGCAGGTCCGGGCCGGCGGAATAGCAGTGGAGTACAACGCGCAGTCCCGGCGGAGCATCCTGTGCCAGGATCGCCAATATCTCTTCGTGGGCGTCGCGGTCGTGGACGATGAGCGCCAGGCCAGCTTCAGCGGCCAGCTCGATGTGGCGGCGGAAGGTGTCCACCTGTAGGTCACGGGGCGAGAGGTCGCGAAAGAAGTCAAGGCCCGTTTCGCCGATGGCGACTACTCCCGGGCGGCGCGCTAGCTCCCGCAGAGCTGCAAAGTCGTCATCGGCTGCGAGGGCGGCATCGTGGGGATGGATGCCGACGGCTGCGTATAAGCCCTCCTTGGGCTGGGCCAGACCGGCCGCCAGACGCGAGGAGCCGAGGTCCCAGCCCACGTTGATTAGGCCGGTTAGGCCAGACCTTCGCGCACGAAGGAGCACTGCGTCGCGGTCGGCCTGGAAGTCCTGGTGGTTGAGGTGGGCGTGACTGTCAATCATAGACTGTGAGAACGGGCCGCCGGGTCACCCGCCGGCTAAGCCAGACTCGGCTCGTGCACCAACAAGGGCACGCCCAGGCGGGCCGCTGCGGCCTCGGCATAAGTCGGCTCCCGTTCCACCAATATGAAGCGCCGCCCGAGGCGCGCGGCCACCGCGCCCAGGGTACCGGTGCCCGCCATCGGGTCGAGCACCGTGTGCCCGCGGGCTGACGATAGCCGCACCACCCGCTCCAACAGCCGCTCCGGTTTTTGCGTCGGGTGGAGCTTGCCGCCGTCAGGCCCCTTGAGACGCTCGTTGCCCGTGCATATCGGGATGCGCCAGACGTTGAGAGTGATGCGCGAGCCAAAGTCAGCCTCGGCATACTCCTTCGCCACCGCCACGTTGTACGTGTACCCCTTGGCTCGTCGGTCTCGCACCGCCCACAACAGCGTCTCGGTAGCATTGGTCATCCGCACGCCCAGCCAGTTGGGCATTGGGTTGGTTTTCAGCCACGTCACGTCGTTGAGTATCCAAAAGCCCAGGTCCTGCATTATGGCCCCGACGCGGTAGATATTGTGGTAGGTGCCGATGACCCATATGGTAGCTGAAGGTTTCATGAGCCGCTGGCATTCCGCGAGAACCTGCATGATGAAGGCGTCGTACTCGCTGAAGGAAGAGAACCGGTCCCACTCGCGCTCCGGCGAGTCAACCTCCGTGGCCACCCCCCAGCGGACGAGCTTCTTGCGCGGTAGCTGCAGGTAGTAAGGAGGGTCAAGGAAGATAAGGTCAACGCAATGGTCGGGCAGGTTGGAAAGCACTTTCAGACAGTCGCCGAGGATTACGCGATTGAGGGCCGCATCCAGCGAAAGCTCCGCCACCACGTCACGGGCCGGCATGCCCAAGGCTGGGGCCACGGCTGCCATTTTGTTCACCGTCCCAAGCTGCGATGAGTACTGCGAACGTTTCTGCTTGTGCGCCGCCAGCATACCACAGCGCACCCACGCCGCGCAACGGAGATTTCGAGGTCCTTGGCGCCCGTGCACTACCAGGAGCCTGTGCCCGTCAAGTTAAGGCCCAGGTCCTTCCGGCAGTGTGAGGGCTTGGCGCAGCCTGGCAACGGCTCCTTCTCGGTCCGGCGCGGGAGCTGTCTCGGTGGCAGCCTCAGCAAGCCATCGGCGGGCCGTTACGTCAAGCTCAGCGCGGTCGGCGGCGGTGCTGAGCTTAGCCGCAAGGTCTGAGGACTTGTCGGCATCACTACGGGCCAGGGCAAAGCCGTACCACCAGGCCGCGTTGGCCCAGTCGTCGCCGGCCGCCGCGACATCGCCGGCCAGCGCGCAGTCCGTGGCCTCCAGGTCGCCTCGCAACAGGTCGGCCACGAGCACCTCGGCCTCCGGCGCGCGACCTGCCGATAGTAGGCCGTGCACGTAAAGCCGTCGCACGGGCCGCGTCTGGGGTGCGTCCCGGAGTTGCGAAAGAGCTAGGGTTACGTTGCCGGTGGCGAGGGCTGCTTGGGCCTTTACCAGGGCTACTTCTGCTCGTGCGCCTGTGTACTGTCTTGCCCAAGCCAAAAGCTCCGGCTCCGTACATGCTGCGTGCATGAAGTCCGCCAAAGCCTGCGCGTCAGACGTGCCTTCCGCCCAGGCCCGTGCCAAGGAATCGAGGGCCACTGTCAGCCTCTGGTCTGCTTTGCTGGAATGTTCTATGAGCGTCAGCCTGGCCAGCACGGCGGGGTGATTCTTGATGGCGGCGGCGCGGGCCAAATAATCTGCGGCCCCGGGCACGTCGCCGGCGGCCAAGCACGCCCTTGCGGCCAGCGCCAGGAGCTGCGCGCGGGTATCCGCGTCTTTGGCGCTCTGCAGCTTCGCCGCGATGAGCGACAGTGCTTCCGTAGCGGCTCTGACTTTTACAAGAGATTGCACGGCGGCCTGCGTGAGGGCGAAGGATGCCTTGGGCAGGCGGGCTATGGCGGCCATCCGCCGCGCCATCTGCGCCTCACCAAACTCCGCCGTGAGCAGTTGCGCCAGGGTGTCGGCCAGGTCCTGGGGGCAATCAGGCCGCAACGCCCACTTCGTGGCCAGCTCCAAGGCCTGGTTGCGAGTGTCGCCGTCGAAGGGCACGCGCCGCAGCAAACGGGCCAGTGCAGGTCTGTCGGCCCCTTGTGCATCCCAGGCCCGAGCCAAGGCAGCCAAGGCTTCCGGAGCTTGGCCGGCGTGAAGGTGAGCCTCTGCCCGCAGCGCTTCGCCCTGTGCACCGCCGGAAGAGCCCAAGGCCTTTAGCGCATCGGCGGGCCTGTTTTCGTGGAGCGCCAGGTGCGCAATCTCCATGCGGAGAGTTTCTGAGAAGTTGTTCACCTCGCCGAGCAGGTCCGCCAGGTCACTCCATCTCCCGCAGCGGCGCAGCAGCTGAGCAGCGCACTCAGCCTCTGAGAGCTTCCGGCTAGCTCTCCAGGCGCGCAGAGCGGCAGCGGCCGCCGCCTGCGGCATGTCCGCCGCCTCATAAAGCTTCGCAAGAAGGCGCCAGGTGTCGGCATCCCGTGAGGGGGCCTCATGAGCTTGCCGAGCCGCAACCGCTAGCTGCCCCGTACGGCTCAGAAGCTCGGCCAGCGCGAAATGGAGCTCCGCAGCGTCGGGCCGAAGGGCTAGCAACTGTCGCAGGTATTTTTGTGCCGCTGCTGGCTGGCCGGAAGCTAGGGCAAGGCGGGCGGCTTCCTGGAGCGCGGCGGGGTCGGTGGCCCCTAGGCGGTCGAGGCATCGAAGGGCACGCGCTTGATTGCCGGCCTGTAGCCAACAGCGGGCAGCATTGCCCAGAAGCGCTGGCTTGTTTGCCGCCGCCTGCTCCCACGCCGCGGCGGCCTCCTGCCACCGTGACAGCCCCTCGGCCGCCCGTGCCTGCAGCGATAGAACCTCGGCGTCCAGCGGCCTCGGCGCCGCTGGTGCTATTTGCAGTACTATCTCAGGCAGCCCAGCCCCGAGAGCCATCTTCGCCGCCTTTAGCCATGCCGTGCGCTTCTGCTGCGGTGGCGCGGCCAGCGCGGCCTTGGACAAGGCCTCCGATGCGCCCGCTACGTCCGCCAGACCGAGATAGCCCTCACCGAGCAACCACCAGGCCCGCCAGTTCTTCGGATTTGAGGCCGTCAGAGGCTGCACGAGGGCGACTACCTCTAACCACCGCTTTTGCAGTAGGCAAGCCTCTGCCAACGCCACAGCAGCCGGCAGGCCCGCCCCAGCCGCCACGGCCGCCCGCAAAGGTCCCTCGGCCGCGTCGGGTCTGTTGAGCGCCAGGTAGCATCGGCCCAAGAGAAAACTGGCCTCAGCGCTGCCAGAAGTCTCTACTTTTCGCAAGTGGGGGAGCGCCTTTTCGGCGCGGCCGGCGGCCAGCCAGGCTCTCCCTGTCTCGACCAGCAGCCGCTCGTCCAGCGGCCGCATTTTCAGCGCCGCTTCCAGCACCCCGGCGGCCTCAGCGGCCTTCCCCTTGTTCAGCAGGAGCCGAGCTAGAAGCAGTGAGGCCTCCGGATGCCCCGGCGCCCGGGCCAGCAGCTCGCGCAGCAGCTTGGCTGCGCCGCCTGCTTCGCCTGCCCTTGCCAGGCACTGGGCGAGCCGCCAGGTCGCCCCCGGATCTTGGGGACGGTATTCCAGCGCTCGCCGGTAGCAGATGGCCGCAGCCTGCCAAGCCCCTGCCTGCTCGCGGGCCATCCCGTCGCGCATCCAAGCCGCATAGAGGTCGTTGCGCAGGCCAGGAAGGGACTGGGCGCTGAGGGCTACTCCGACGGCCACCAGCAGGCCAACGAACGCCCCGGCCGCCCTGGGGAAAACTCCGCTGGGCGACCGGTGATGGGTTTGGGGAAACCTCACTTTTCCTCCATCGGCTCCAGGAAGGTCACCCACTGCCCGTCGCGCAGCTCCCGATAAAAGCATGAGCGGCGGTTGGTGTGGCAGGCTGGGCCCACCTGCTCCACGCCAAGAAGGAGGCAGTCGCCGTCGCAGTCGAGGCGTATCCAGCGGACCTTTTGTACGTGGCCCGATGTAAGGCCCTTGGTCCACAGCTCGTTGCGCGACCGGCTCCAATACGTTGCCAGTCCGGTCTCCAAGGTATGTCGGAAGGCCTGCTCATTCATGTAAGCAACCATCAGCACCTCGTTGGTCTGGGCGTCACAGGTCACCACCGCCACCAACCCTCCGCCCTTCGCGAAGTCCACTTCTCGCAGCAACGATTCGACCTGGTCCGGCATGAGGCTCATGGCCCGGTCGCGCTCCTTTACAGCCTCGGCGGATAGGGCACTTCCCGAGTATACCGAGGCAGAATCAAAGCCTGACAACTACACCACGGGCGGCGAGGGCGCGCTTGATGTCCTGCACGGTCAGGAGGCTGAAGTGAAAGATACTCGCGGCCAGGACGGCATCGGCCTTACCGTAGGTGAGAGCGTCATACATGTGGTCAACCGTTCCGGCGCCGCCAGAGGCTATCACGGGAATGCTCACGCGCTCGGATATGCGCCGCAAGAGTTCTAAGTCGTAGCCCGCCCTAGTGCCGTCGGCATCCATGCTGGTGACGAGAAGCTCGCCGGCGCCGCGCTCTTCCGCCTCGGTGGCCCAGGCCAAGGCATCCACGTCGGTGGGCTGATGTCCTCCGTGGGTGTAGACCTTCCACTCAATGTTGGCGTCGGGGTCAGGCCCCAGGCGCGTATCGTCGCGGCTTTCGCTGGGCACCCGTTTGGCGTCAATGGCTACCACGATGCACTGACTGCCGAAGCGGGTTGCCGCCTCGTTGATGAGGTTGGGATTGAGGATGCCGGCTGTCATGATGCTTACCTTGTCAGCGCCGGCGAGGAGGATTTCGCGCACGTCTTCGATGGTGCGGACGCCGCCGCCGACGGTGAAGGGGATGAAAATGGCCTCGGCGGTGCGGCGGACTATGTCGAGCATGATGGGGCGGTGGTCGAGGCTAGCGGTGATGTCGAGGAAGACGAGCTCATCGGCGCCTTGTTCATCGTAGCGGCGGGCCTGCTCCACCGGGTCGCCGGCGTCAACGTGGTCCACGTAGCGGACGCCCTTAACAACGCGTCCGCCGGTTACGTCGAGGCAGGGGATTATCCGCTTTGCGAGCAAGACAGTACCCTCCGCCTGGGGCTGGGTTATTGGCGGCCTGGTGCCCGCGCCCATCCCGCGCGGCGGGCCCGCCGGTAAAGGCCGGTCGCCCCTTCACTGTCCGGCCAAGTACCTTTACGCCTTGGCCGCTTGTATCGCTTCCGGCAGGCTCAGTCGTCCCTCGTACAGGGCCCGACCCACCACCACACCTATTATGCCCAGCGGCTCCAGGGCCCGCAAGGCACGGATGTCCTCCAGGGAAGCCACGCCCCCTGAGGCAAGGACGGGCGCCTCAACGGCCTCGGCGATGCGCCGAAGCCCGGCGATATTCGGCCCTTCTAGCATTCCGTCGGCGGTGATGTCGGTGCACAGCAGGCGCTGCGCTCCCAGGGCCACGACCTCCCGCGCCAGGTCAACCGCGTCCACTTCGCTGGTCTTCTTCCACCCTTCAATGGCCACTCGTCCGTGGCGTGCATCAAGGGCGACAATGACGGCGTCGCCGAAAGACTTTACGGCTTCACGCAGCAGTGGGCGGTTGGCAATGGCGGCGGTACCCAGGATTATCCACCGCACGCCGATGGCTAGCGCCGCCTCCATGGCCTCGATGGTGCGCAAGCCGCCGCCGAACTGGATGGGAATGTCTACGGCCTCTGCAATGGCCTGCAAAGCGCTGAGGTTGCGGGGCTCGCCCGCCGTTGCGCCATCCAGGTCAACTACGTGCAGCACTTCGGCGCCCTGGTCTTGGAAGCGGCGCGCTACGCCCGCCGGGTCGCTGGAATACACTGTCCGCTGGGCCATCTCACCCCGCCGCAGCCGCACTACCTGGCCTTCACTGACATCTATGGCCGGAATGACGAGCAAGCCTGTGCCTCCTTTTCTGGCGGGATTTTAGCGGGCCATGGACGGACAGCCAAGGAAGCACGGGGCCGCTCGACGTGGGAATGGACCAGAGCACAGCCACACCGTGAGCGAGAAGCTCCTTTCACTCCTCCCGTGCGGCCATGCGGGCGATGAGGGCGGCTATGTAGCCCGCCCCGAAGCCGTTGTCAATATTGACGACGGCCACGCCCGAAGCGCAGGAGTTGAGCATGGCCAAGAGAGGTGCTAAGCCGCCAAAGCTCGCGCCATAGCCGATGCTGGTAGGTACGGCTATGACCGGGCGCGGGAACAAGCCGGCCACGACGCTCGGCAGGGCCCCCTCCATGCCCGCTGCAACCACCAGGACCGCCGCTTGTTCAATAGATTCACGGTGCGCTATCAGCCGGTGCAGGCCCGCCACGCCCACGTCGTAGATGGCCACCGCCTCACACCCCATCGCCTCCACTGTCACCCGTGCCTCTTCAGCCACCGGCATATCGGACGTTCCCGCGCAGAGTACGCCAACTTTCGCCGGGTAGTACTTGGTGGGCTGGCCAATGCGGATGACCCGCGCCGTCGGCTCATACTGAGCTTCCGGGCAGACCGCGACTACGGCCTCGAACTGCTCCTGTGTGGCCCGCGTAGCGAGGATCACGTCCGCCGAAGCCGCCAGCCGCTGCGCGATGCCGGCCACCTGCTCCGGCGTTTTGCCCGAGCAGAAGATGACTTCTGGGAAGCCCCGCCTCAGCGCCCGGTGATGGTCAACCTTTGCGTAGCCCAAGTCTTCGAAGGGCAGGAGGCGCAGTTGGGCAAGAGCTTCCTGGGGGCTGACCTCTCCGGCCGCCACGCGCTTGAGAAGCTCTTCTATTTTTTCCGGCTGCACCGTCTTGGCTCTCCCCAGTGGGCTGCGTCTTACACTTGCACCAAGGGCAATTTCACGACCTCGCCTAGTTCCGCCGACCTGATCGCCGCTTCTGCCACCTCCACGGCTCTGAGACCCTCCTCGCCCGGAATCGTTACCGGTCGGTCGTAGGCTATTGCCTCGACGAACTCCCGCACCTCCCGTCTCACGCCCGGCTCGTACTGGGCTGCCAGTTGGCCTGGGTCGGGGTCAAGGGTTTGTCCGTCAGGCCTGGCCACGTGCACGCCCCCGAAGCCTTCAAAGTATATTGTCGCGCCCGTGCAGAGTATCTTTGCATCGTATCGGCCCTCTATGGCCGAGTGACCCGTGAAAAACTGTACCGGCTTGCCGCCAGCGAAGCGGACCAGGACCTGTGAGGTGTCGTAGTAGTCAACGTCGTCGGCTAGGAAGTGACCGTTGACTGCCCAGACAGCCTCTGGGGTGCCGAAGAGCTGGCACATGAAGTCAATCTCATGGACGTGGATTTCGAATAGCGGTCCGCCGCTGGCTGCGCCGCTCTGCCGCCACGTCTGATTGAACCGGCCGTTCTTCCACGAGCCGCCGATGCGTGTAATCTGTCCAGCAAAAGGCTCGCCCCACTCCCCACGCTGTAGGTTCTCAATAATCCACACGAAAGGACAGATGTAGCGGAGCACCTGGCCCACCATCAGCTTGACCCCGGCTTGACGAGCCGCCTGGACCATGGCAGCAGCATCGGCGGCGCTGAGAGCCATTGGCTTTTCCGTGAAGACGTGCTTGCCGGCCTGCGCCGCCGCGACGGCCTGGGAGGCGTGAAGGTGGTTCGGGGTGGCTATGATGACTGCGTCCACGTCCTCGCGCGCGAGGATGGTTTCCAGGTCCGTCGTCGCGTCGCAGCCATGCTCCTCGGCCACTCGCGCCGCCGCTTCTGCCGAGGTGTCCATGGCCGCCACCAGTCGAGCCTCCGGCAGCTCCGGCAGGACTGCCACTAAACCCCGACCCATCCCACCGCACCCAACTAAGGCGAGGCGAACTTCCTTCACCGGCTTTTTCCTCCACCAGAACTAGGTTATTTCCGAATTTACGTTTGCTGCCCTACGCTGGCTGCGCTGGACTGAGGCTGATTGGCGGCTTGAGGCTTCTCGCGGCGCATAATAACGTTGACCGTGGTGTCTCCGGAGATGCCGATGACCTCCCAGCCCTCTTCTGCCATTGCGTTGATACGCTCATTTAGGTGGGATATGGGTGCGCTTGCGGCGCTCTGCAGCACACGGTATTCGTACATCGCCACGGAATCTCACCTCCCTGAAGCTTGCTCGTCCAGGGTTTCTTTGCAGGCCGTGGGCACCACTTGGCCCCACACCTGGCAGCTTGTTATTCGGCGGCCGGCGGGCTGGTCCTTCGCGTGCTCGTCCCAATTGGTGATTCTCGGAACGCAGCGATTTGTCAATTGGTTCCGAGGGCTTGGAGGAAGGCTTGGCAGGGTTGTGGCGAAGCCCCGCGAACTGCCCTCGAGGAGGTGAAGCCAGTGCAGTCTGCCGTGGCCGTTGCCTCAGCTATCTTAGTGCTTGGGAGCCGCTTGCCGCTTTCCTTCGAGAGCGCTGACGACGTCGCCGAGCTTCGCCCCTCAGACGTGCTGGAGGTCTTCGAGCGCGTCGAACAACACGCCAGCGATGGGCGATGGGCCTTGCGGGTTGTCTTTCCGGGCAGCGAGCGGGACACCTGGCCGGGCTTCTTCGTACCGTTTCCCAGCCCCGACCTTTCCGCCGGACCGAATCTGGTTTTCGAGGTCTTCAATCCGGGCGACCGGGAGGTTCGTCTGTCCTGGCGTGTGGATGACCTGGACGGCAGGCGGGTTTTCGGTGGCACCGAAGTGAAGGCGGGCGCCTCAGCAACCGTGGAAGTTCCCATCGGCGCAATGAAATATGACCTTAACTTTGCCCGCTTGCAGGCTGCTTATATCTACATCGGCAAGCCGCGCAGTGACGTGGAGCTGTTTTTTGATAACTTCCGCCTCGAAGAAGCTCGCCGCAATTTCCGCCCCGTAATACATCTTCCTGACCGGCGTCCTAGCGGCTTGCCCGCGGAGACCGGCCCGGCCTTCGTCTGCTTCGTGCAGCCCTGGATGCGGCACCTTTTCCCGGACGACTGGCCCGCCAGCGAAGCCGTGCACGCCGAACCCTCCATTGCGGCGGCCGCCGGAGAGTACGAGCCCTTTTCCATGGGAGTAGCGGCCCGCCGTGACCTCGAAGGTCTCCGTGCGGAGGTCAGCGACTTGGCGGGGCCGGCTAAGATTCCCTCCGCCGCTATCGAAATTCGCGTAGTCCGCGCCATGGACAAGCGCTGGACCTACCACGACGTTCTGCGGCGGTATCTGGTGAATTTGCCGGTACTCTTGGAGCCTCAGCCGAGAGAGGGACTCATCCTGGCGGCGGGCCGCGTCGCCCAGCTATGGTTCACCATCCACGTGCCGCCAGGCGCGCCGGCCGGTGTATATAAGGGGCGCGTCACTTTCCGCGCCCAGACCAGTCCGTCAGCCAGCGCCCAGCGAGGTCAGGCCCAGTCAGGCGCGGCCACGGAAGAGACTCTGCATTGTCCCCTCGTTCTTCGCGTCTATCCTTTCTCCCTTCCCGAAGTGAAGGACAAGTATTGGGGCGTGTACTACACCGGCCCGTCGCCCTTCGAGGACGGAGAAGACCTTGCCAAGCTTGAGCGCCACCTTCGGGATATGCGCGCCCACGGCATGACGTCAGTGGGGCTGTGCTTCGGTTGGGATGAGGCCCAGACGGATGTGGCCGGCCGCCGTGTTGACTTTTTGCCCGAAGGCCGCGGCCGCTACGAAACTTTCATGAAGCTCTACCGCGAGCTTGGTTTTCCGGCGCCGGTAATCCAGCTGGCTGACACTCCGCAGTATGCGGTGGCCGCCAAGTTGAATGTCACTTCGCCGGAGTTTGCCGAGACCTATGCGGGCGTCTGGGAATGGGTGGCCGACTATGGGCGCAAGCACAAGTGGCCGGAAATCATTGTCCAGCCGGTTGACGAACCCGCCTGGGCAGGCGAAGAAGCCCGCGAGCGCAACAGACTGCTGTTGGACATCCTGGCTCGCCTCGCGCCGCACATCCGCACGGAGCAGGACGGCCCTGGCGACGAGTATTTCCACACGGTCGCCGGTCCTCTGGCCGATGTGTGGAACTACAACGGTGCTCTCGCCCAGCCGGCCGTCATCGCCAAGGCCAAGGCCGAGGGCAAGACCATTCTGATTTACAATTGCGACGTGGAGTGGTACCGACCTGTTGTGGACCGGTATGTGGCCGGCTGGTTTCTGGCTGCTGCCGGAATAGACGGCTGCTTCAATTGGGCCTACCAGTCCTTCACCGGTGACCCCTATGACGACCTTGATGGCCCCTACGGTGACCATTTGGCCGTCTATCCGGCTGGCCACGGCCATCCCGGTGGACCATCCATTGCTTGGGAAGCCTTCCGCGAAGGCATAGACGACTACCGCTACATCAAACTCGTACGCGACCTTGCAGAGCGCGCCCGCCGGAAGGGAAGTGCCCAGGCACGCCAGCTCGCAGAACGCGCGGAAGCCGAGCTAGCAGGGCTTGTGGAGAGCTTCCGCTACTCGCCCCAGGTGCGCGAAATGGCCAACTGGGAAAAACTCTGGCCCGAGGGCGAGGTGTTCTACATCTCTGGGGAAATGAATCTGCCCAACGGCTGGTCTTTGCGTGACTATGACGACGCCCGCCGGCGCCTGGCTGACCTGGCCGTGCGCTTGTATGGGGCGCGGTAGGCAAGCTTTCGTCCCCAGAAAATACCCGCCCACGGCTCCCTAAGTAGGAATAGCGGGTGGGGTGCGCGGATTTCAGCGGGTGGCGCCGCCCGCCCGGCTTATGCCTGGCTTTCCTCGTCGGGACATTCTTCGCGGGCTTTGCGGTCTTCCTCAGCCAGCCGTGCCTCGACGGCCTCCCACGGGCCACGTTCGCCCCCGCCCGTTTTGGCCCGCTCGGACCTTGCCACCCACCTCAGCAGCCCAATCGTCAATAGTAGGCCGCCGAGCATAATCAGGACAATCGCGATAGCCGCGCGTTGACTCTCTTCCGGAGTAGGCGCGGGTACTTGCTGCACCAACGCTAGGGGCAGAGTAAGCAGACGCATCGCCACCTCGCCACGCTGCGCCACGATGGCCAGCAATATGACCCGCTAGATGCCTGGCATCATGCCGGCTGTCGGGGGCATCTGGGGGCTGTATCCAGCGCCACTCATAGGCCCCATGGCGCCGGGCATGCCACCCATCGGCCGCCCGCCCGGTGGCCCGCCGGGGCCGCCCATCATGCCGGGGCCGCCGGGGCGGCCCATTGCGCCTGGCCCCGGACCCATTCCGGCGACGGCGCCGGGGGCGCCGGCTGGTCCCGGCCCTCCCGCCGCCGGCCCGGCTCCTCCGCCCGCCCCAATGCCCTCCATGAGCTGGGCCGCGGAGGTCACAGGCGTAAGCGTGGAGCTGAGCGGCGGCTGGTCTGGGCGCACCAGGGAGAGCTTTATCCCCTTCACGGTGGGCCGACCGAAGCGGGTGACGGTGCCGACGGCCCCGTCTGCGCCCACGAAAGCTGCCTCGGCCATGTCCACCTGGGCCACTGTTGTCAGCGGCCCGCTAACATTCCACACGAACATCCACCCGCGCATATTATCCCAGTTGATGCCCGGGCCGCCGTCGAACCCCCGCCGCACGCCCGGCAAGTCCAGTGCCCACTTCTCTCGCCGTACCTCTGGTATGAAATCGGGCGGGTATAGAAGGTCGCTGGGAGTGACGCCACGGTGGCCTAGACTCACCTGCGTATCAGCGAGAATATTTCCATCGGTACCATAGGCTCGCACCCGAAGGGCGTTCTGGCTCCATAGCCGTTCCCACTCGTCGAGGGCTTCGTCGCTGAGCCAGAAAAACTTGGGCTGCCAGACGCCGTGCTCCCAGGTCACGAGCCTGTACGCCCGCCGCCCAACGCCGGGGAAAAGGCCGAAGTGGCTGTAACGCGAGAATTCGGTTTCGATAGTCTTCAGGAGACGCCGCAGCGCGGCTTCGCGGACCCGCATCACGACAATCGCCACGAAGCCGCCCTGGTCCGGGGCGCTCAGGCCCACTTCCTTGGGGTGCGGCGCGCTCATCTCGAAACTGAACAGAGGCAGGCACAACTTATACACTCGCCGCACCATGGCCAGCTCGTTTTCCTTGGCTGCAATCTCGCGCGCCATGGCCTTTTCCAGGGCCGCTCCGGGCATACCCTTGGCCGCTACTTCCGCCACCTTGCTCTCCACCGAGTAGATGCGGTGCAGTTGCCACCAGGCATTTTTGGTGCGCTTTTTGGGCTTGCCCTGCTCGTCCTTGAGGTATTCGCTGGGGATTTCGGCACGCTTTTCGCCGGTCTGGGCGAGGAATTCGTCGTAGGTGATGGAGAGCTCCTCGGGCATGGGCTGCTCTGACCAGGCAAGACCGCCCCCGCCCGCTGCTCCTGCCATTCCAGGCATACCTGGCATTCCGCCTGCCATCCCCGGCATCCCACCCGGCATTCCACCGGGCATGCCCCCAGGAGCGCCGCCGGGCATTCCCTCTGGCGGTCCGCCAGGCATTCCTCCTGGTGGTCCGCCACCGGGAGCGCCCATACCCGGGATTCCTCCCGGAGGGCCGCCGGGCGTGCCACCAGGCGCCCCGCCGGGTGCTCCACCAGGCGCCCCACCGCCCCCAGGCGGTTGCGCCCGAAGCTGCCCTGTCAAAACGATTATCGCCAGCAGAGTTGCTGCAGCCGCCAATGCAACAACGATGAGCCCTCGACGCCTGGTCATTGAGAGACCCACCCGGTAGCCTTCTGCGAATGGCACTCCGGCGCCAGTATACTCTTCGGCGCGCATGAGGTCAACGGCACGCCCACGGGAGGTTTGCTGAGTTTCGTTTTGGGATGAGCTGTGCGGTGGTCTTTTGAGGATGGGCAAGGAGGCTAAACTAAGAGGGCGGTGAAGAAGGCGGCGTGGGCTCGCGGCGGGTTATGAGTGCCGTGGGGAGGGATTCTGCCAAGCCACGCAGGCGCGCCGTGCCCTTGAATTTGTAGTGTGGATTGTGGTTTGGGCTTGACTTACTGCGAAGACGGTGATAGCCTTTTGGGCAAAGCGATGCTGCCGGGCGGGGTTCATGGCGTCCCGTGCGGGGTGTTGTGGTGACGCGGCTCGGAAGGCGGCTTGGCCGGAGGCAACGCAACTGATGACACAGCTAGGGCAGGTCGTCGGCCGTGGTTTCTTCGGCTTGACCCTTGTCTGTTTTGCCGTGAGCGCACTTATTCCCCATGCGGTATGGGCGGGTGCGACGCCGATGGTAGCTATCACCCGTCCGGATAACGGCGCCGTGGTGGGGGCGGAGGTCTGGGTGGACGCGGTTTATCAGTCGGTTTCCGGCCGCCCCATCGTGCGCTTGGAGCTTCTGGTTGACGACCAGGTAGTCCGCAGCTACACCCTCCCAACTGCCAAGACGCAGGGAGAGATTTCCTTCTCGTACACTTTCCAGTCGCCGGCTGGCGAAGCTCACAGATTGTCTGTGCGCGCCCTGGATTCGGCTGGGGCCATGGGCGTGGCCACCATCACCGTCTCGGTCAGAAAGATTCTCGCGCCGCCGGGGCGAGATGAGATGCCGCCGGTCGTCAACATTTACTACCCGCGGCCAGGGGAACGGGTGAGCGGCACCGTCGAGGTTAAGGTTGACGCGCGGGACAACGTTGGCGTGGAGTGGGTGTTCTTCTATCTAGATGGGCGCATCAAGGCCATGATAAAGGGCGCCCCGCCCTACATAGACCGCTGGGACACCACCAAGGTCACCGACGGCGAGCACGTCCTACAGGCTCGGGCCTGGGACGCTGCTGAAAATGAGGGCCGCTCGGCCGAAGTTAGAGTCATCGTTGCCAACCGCGAGGCGACGACCCTCCAGGCCAAGGAACCACCGCCGGCGGCCACCGTGCCACCGGCCGCGGCCGTTGGGTCACCAATGCCTGCGTCGCCGGCCGTCGAAGGGCCGGTTACGGCTGCTGCAGCGCCTGCGGCTCCGGTCGGGCGGGCTGACGATTCCTTCGTGATTCCCAAGCCTGCGCCTGTGGCCGAGACGGGTCATGAAGTGGCCGGGCCGCCCCGTGCGGGGGAGGCCGGACGGGCGGAGCAGGCTCCGAGGCTGGCGGCGGCCGCCAGGCCCAGAGCCGGTGCTGCCGGTTCTTCTCCGGCCACGGCCCTCCCTCAGCGACCGGCTTCGGCGGCGCCGCGGTGTGCGCAGTCTGCGGCACTTCTTGCGGCTGCGCCGACCGTGCCGGTTGCCGGCGGGAAGGTGGCGGTTTCCGGTCCGGCGCGGGCGGTTGGGCCTGCGCGGCCGGTGGCTCAGGCACCTACCCGAGTAGCTGCAGCACCGACGGCAACATCGGTGGCACTGGCGGGAGCAGTCACCGCCGTGGCTCCGGTGGGTGCTCGGGCAGGCACATCGGCCCTGGGGGTGACTACCCGCACCGCGCCCAGCGCGCGCCGTGACACTCCGGCGAGTAGTTTCGTCGGCGGGGCTGCTGCGGTCGCCGCCACGCCTGGGGCAATGACGCATCTGGTTGCGCCTAAGCCCACCTCCGCGGCCTCCTGCCTGAGGCCTTGCAAAAGCGCCGAGGCTGTTCCGGCGGGTGCTGCGTCTAAGCCGGCGGTGGCCGTGGCTCGCCCCGTGGTTGAGAGATCTGGCGCGGTTCCGCCCGGCGAGACGGCCTTGGCCCAGCGTGCCCCAGAGGTCTACGTGATGGCCGCGCTGCCGCGCGCTTCCTACCGCGCTCCAGGGGAGGTGCGTGGGACGACGCCCGGCCCGCGGCCAGAAGCAGAGGGCCGAGTGACCGTTCTTCCTCTGGCCCTTTCGCGCTTCCGAGACGTGCAGGTGCTCTTCGATGGCAAGCTCGTGCCGCTGAGGGCGTGTCCGGAAGTGGTCAAGGGGATACCGATGGGGCCGCTGCGGGAAATTTTTGCCCAGACCGACGGCGTCCTATACTGGTTTCCAACCGACAGGCGGGTGCGGGGGGTCAGTCCCACCGTCACTCTGGACTTGCGTGTGGGCCAGCGCGAGGCCAAGGTCAATGGCGAGGCCTGGCGGCTTGACTTAGCGCCCTATATCAAACAAGGCCGCACGATGGTTCCACTGAGCTTCCTGGCTGACGTACTGGGCCTTACCATCACCTTCGACAGCGAGCGTGGCCAGTTGATTGTCAAGACGGGCGCCCTGTAGGATGGTCACCCGGTTTCACATGGGTGTTCGGCTGCCCCAGAAGCGATAGCTTTTGGGGCGGTTTTTGTATTCTCCTGGCAGGAGTTGACGGGTATGTTTGTTGGTACCCAGCGTGTCAACGCCCGAGGCCACCTGGAAATCGGCGGGTGTGACGCTGTTGAGCTTGCACGGGAATTCGGCACGCCTCTTTACGTGCTGGATGAAGAGCTTCTGCGTGAGGCCTGCCGCGCCTACAAGCAGAGTTTCGGGCGACGGCTCAAGGAAGTCGAGATATGTTACGCCGGCAAGGCTCTGCTCACGACGGCCATCTGCCGCATCGTAGAGCAGGAGGACCTGGGCTTGGACGTGGCGAGCGCTGGCGAGTTGTATACAGCCCTGCAGGCGGGCTTCCCGATGAGCCGCGTCAAGATGCACGGCAACTTCAAGTCGGACCTGGAAATCCGCATGGCCTTGGAGGCAGGGGTGGGCCGCATCGTCATTGATAGCCTCTCGGAGATTAACCGATTGGCTGCCGCGGCCGAGGCTTTTGGCCGCCAGGTCGAAGTTCTTATCCGCGTGACGCCGGGGATAAAGGTTCAGACCCATAGCTATATCGCCACTGGCCACCTTGACACCAAGTTCGGTCTGAGCATGGCTTCTAGCGCGGCGATGGAGGCCGTGGCCCGCTGTTTGGCGTCGCCCAGCCTCGTGCTGAAGGGAATCCACTGTCACATCGGATCGCAGATTTTCGGCCTGGACAGCTTCGCCCGGGCTACGGAGCTGATGGTGGAGTTCATGGCCAGCGTACGGGATGCCCACGGTGTAGAGCTGCCGGAGCTTGATATGGGCGGCGGCTTGGGCATCGCTTACACCAGCGAGGACACACCGCCAACGACTGATGAACTGGCGGAAGTTATTGCTGAGGCCCTGTTGACCTCCACGACGGCGCAAGGCCTGGGTGTGCCGAGGCTCATTTTGGAGCCTGGCCGGTCAATCGTCGGGCCGGCTGGCGTGACGCTTTACACCGTAGGGCCTGTGAAGGAAATCCCGGGCGTGCGCACTTATGTGGCGGTGGACGGGGGACTATCTGACAACCCCAGGCCGGCCCTTTACGGCGCCGAGTACGAGGCAATCGTGGCAAACAAGGCCAACCTGCCACGCACTATGCCCGTCCGGGTCGCGGGCAAGCATTGCGAAACCGACACGCTGATACCTGAGATTGCGCTGCAGGCAGTCGAGGAAGGTGACGTGCTGGCGGTCTTCTGTACGGGAGCTTACAACTACGCCATGGCGTCCAACTACAATCGGTTCCCGCGCCCAGCGATGGTTTTGGTCAGGGACGGCAAGGCGGACGTGATTGTTGAGCGCGAGGGGCTGGAGGACCTTGTGCGGCACGACAGGATACCTGCGAGGCTGGCCAGGTAGTGCTTGGCCATGAGCGACGAGGGTGGGCTTCTGGCGGCGCGGCTGAGCGAAAAGCTGTTGGCTGACCTGCGGCTCATCGCGTCTGTAGCCGAACGCCTTGGGGCGCGTGCCTGGTTGGTTGGCGGGCCGGTGCGCGATGCTCTCCTCGGTCTGCGCGTTACAGACATTGACGTGGCGGTGGAGGGGGATGCCCACGCCGTCGCTGAGGCCTTGGCGAGGGGGGTCAGGGGTCGGTCCGTCTTGCACAGAGATTTTCTTACGGCAGTGGTGCGGCTACCCGACGGCCGCCGCTGGGACCTGGCCACCGCGCGGCGGGAGAGTTATCCAGCCCCAGGCGCCCTTCCAGTAGTTGAGCCAGCCTGTATAGAGGACGACCTCCGGCGGCGGGATTTCACAGTAAACGCGATGGCCGCACGCCTGCGGCCTGAAGGTCCGTCGGATTTGCTCGACCCTTTCGGAGGGCGGCATGACATACGGTGGAAGGTCTTGCGGGTCCTCCATGGCCGTAGCTTTGTGGATGACCCGACGCGGATAGTCCGGGCGGCTGTTTATGCAGCCCGGCTGGGGTTTGGAATCGAGGCCGACACCATGGGGTGGCTTGCGGAGGCTGTCGGAGCGGGTGCGCTGGACACGGTGTCCGGCCACAGGCTTGGGGAGCAGCTCCGCAGGGGCATTGAAACCGACGCGGCCCCCGACGTACTTGCCAATCTGGAAGCGTGGGAAGTATTGCCCTGGCTTGGCCTGCCGGCCCGCCTGGAGCGTCGGGCAGCCTTGGACGCGCTACCTCTTGGGCGGCGGCGGCTTGGTCTACGGGCAACGTCCATCGGCCCAGCGGCTTTTGCGCTGGCGGCTGGGGAGGGGGCAGAGGCGGCGGCCAGGCATTTGGCGCTGCCGCGCAGGTACGCCGACACGGCAAGACATTTGAGGGCCTTGTTAGCGGTCGGCGTGCTGGCCAGGGAAGGCGGGCCGTCCCGCCCGAGCGAATGGGAGGAGGTATTCGGGGGGGCCGGCCCTGGGGTCGTGTTGGCCGTTTGGGCGCTGGTTGGCGAAGACCGGCGCGGGGCCCTCCGTGCCTGGTGGCGGCTGCGCAGGCGGTTGGTTCTTTCCATAGGGGGAGATGACTTGCTGGCGGCTGGCCTGCCTGAAGGACCGGCGATTGGCGTGGGCCTGAGGGCTGCGTGGCTGAAGCTTCTTGACGGCAACGCACCGACGCGTGAAAGGCAGTTGGCCATTGCGCTGGCCGCGGCGCGAGATTGGCTTGGCGGCGAGGGGCGTGAAGGTGGCCGCCGCCACGAGGAGTGCGAATAGCATCCGATGCTCGACGATTTACTTCACGGCCAACTGAGTGTGCTGGAGGTTTTGGTGTGGCTGGTGGGTGTGGCGATGGCCATAACGGTGCACGAGTTTGCGCACGCCAAGCGTGCCCAGTTGGCCGGCGACCCGACGCCTGCTCAGCAAGGCCGCGTCACGCTCAATCCTCTAGCCCATTTGGATCCTTTTGGCACGCTTGCACTTGTCCTCTTTGGTTTGGGCTGGGGCAAGCCGGTGCCGGTGAACCCGTCCTATTTCCGCCGCGGGCGCTTCGATGAGCTGATGGTCTCGGCCTGGGGGCCGCTGAGCAACATCCTTCTGGCAGCCGTCTTTGCGGCCCTGCTGCGGTTTGATCTCGTGCCGGGTCGGGAGAGACTCTTTTTCACCTTTGCACTAATCAATCTTCTGCTAGCCTTCTTCAACCTGCTGCCAGTGGCGCCCTTGGATGGGCATCACGTGGTGGCTTCCCTGTTGCCGCCCAGGCGGGCCTATGCTTACGAGCAGTTCTCGCACCGGTATGGTATTATCATTTTGTTGGCAATACTTCTCACGCGGGCGGGAGCGGTGCTTTTCGTGTGGCCCGCGACGACTTTGCTCCGACTGATGATTGGGGCCTGACCTGCCGCAGTTAGGAAGCCGGTCTGGGCCAGCCAGGGGCCTGGACCGGCGCTTGTATGGGGAGTGAGCTTGCACAGATGAGTCACAGAAAGCCCAGGTTGCTCAGTGGCCATCGGCCCACCGGCCGTCTTCATCTCGGCCACCTGGAGGGCACGCTGCGCAATTGGGCGGCCATGCAGGATGACTATGAATGCTTCTTTCTCATTGCCGACTGGCACGCTCTTACCGACCATTTCGAGGAAACTGCGCCCCTCAACGACAACGTGCTGGACATCGCTACCGATTGGATTGCTGCCGGCCTTGATCCCGTCCGCTCTGTCTTCGTCGTCCAGTCCCAGGTGAAGCAGCACGCCGAGCTTTTCTTGCTGCTGGCCATGATTACGCCGCTGTCGTGGGTGGAGCGCTGCCCGACGTGGAAAGACGTTTTGGCGCAAGAGGACATGCGAGAGGAACTGCGCAGTTACGGCCGCCTTGGTTATCCGGTTCTGCAGGCCGCCGACATACTCGTTTACAAGGCTGACGTGGTGCCCGTGGGGAAGGATCAGTTGCCCCACGTTGAGATGACCCGGGAGATTGCCCGGCGTTTCAACAGCCTGTATGGGCCTGTCCTGCCGGAGCCTGCCGCGAAGCTTGGTGCTTTTCCCGCGGTGCCTGGCCTTGACGGCCGTAAGATGAGCAAGTCTTATGGCAACACCATTGACCTTGCTGACCCACCTGACGTCATCCGGCGCAAGGTCATGACGATGTTCACGGACCCAGAGAAGATTTACCGCAACGACCCGGGCCATCCCGATACGTGCCCCGTTTTCGCCCTGCATAGGATTTATAGTCCATCGCAACGGGTTGGGCAGATTGAGGTGGACTGCAAATCGGGTGCCCAGGGCTGCGTGGCGTGTAAGGGCGAGCTGGCGGACAATCTCATCGCGGCCCTGGCACCTATTCACGCGCGGCGGGCTGAGCTGGAGGCCAACCCGGGCCACGTCCGCCAGGTTCTTATGGACGGCTGTGAACGCGCTCGGCAGGTGGCCGAAGAAACGATGCAGGAAGTCCGGCGGGCCATGCGCCTGCCCTTCGCCTTGGGAGGGTAGTCCATGCAGCTTCGCACGGCGGTCATTCTATGTGCCGGCCTAGGGAGCCGCTTATGGCCTGTAACTTTGCGCAAGCCTAAGGTACTCATTTCGGTTGCCGGCCGCCCCATTCTTAGCCGTATCTTTGACGAGCTGGTGGAGGCGGGCATCAGCCGCGCCGTGCTCGTGGTATCGCCGTGGAGCGACCCTCTGCGCCAGTACGTGGCCGATAATGCCCCCCCTGAGCTGGAGGTCTCCTTTGTCGTCCAGGAGGAGGCCAGGGGACTGGGCCATGCAACCGCCACCGCTCAGGAGGCCGTGGGGGATGAGCCCTTCATGCTGTATCTGGGCGACGAGCTGCTCGAAGGCGGTGTGGTGGATTTCGTGGCAGCGGCCCGCAATGCCGAGGCCGATGCCTTGGTGTTGCTCAAGGAGGTGCCTGACCCCCAGCGCTTTGGGGTGGCGGTTCTCCAAGGCGACCGCGTAGTGAGGCTGGTGGAAAAGCCTCCCAGTCCGCCGTCATCTCTGGCTGTGGTAGGCCTGTACGTGTTTCGTCCGGTGATTTTTGAGGCTATCGCCCGAACGCCCGAGTCGGCCAGAGGCGAGACAGAGATTACCGACGCCATTCAGCTACTTGCCGACGATGGGTATACGGTGCTTGGGGTGGTATGGCAACGGCAATGGTACGATGTAGGTACCCACGATGCCCTCCTCGAAGCGAACCGGTACTTCATGGAGCGGGAGGTGACTGACGCGCCGCCGCTGACCGGCGAGCGCTGCAATGTCGTCGGCAGGTGTCGGGTTGCCCACGATGCCCAGGCCACGGACTGTGAGCTTATCGGCCCGGTAATCATTGGCCGCGGTTGTTTCATACGGAAGGCCCGCATCGGTCCTTATGTTTGCATCGGCGAGAATACCGCGGTCGAGGAAAGCACGGTCGAGGACTGCATCATCGGTGACGGTTGCCGCATCCGCGGCGTGGGCAGGCTTTACCATTCCGTGCTTGATAGTGAGGTGCGGGTTCAGGGTGGCGGACTGCCCGTAGCGGTGAGCCTTACTGCGGGCCAGCGCACGACACTGCGCCTTGAGCCGCCGGAGGCCAAATGAGCCACGCTGAAGCGGACGTGCAGTATGGTGGCCCCCCCGTCGTCCTGGCTATCTTCCAGGGCCCCCTTGACCTGCTTGCCTATCTCGTTCGCACTCAGCAGCTAGACATCCAGGAGCTTCCGGTGGCTGAGGTGGCTGGGCAGTTTGTGGCCTTTGTGCGGGCCATGCAGGCCGTGAACATCGAGGAGGCCGCAGAGTTTCTGCCGGTTGCTGCGGCGCTCGTGCTTTGGAAAGTCCGCAGTCTCTTGCCGCGGGAGCCGGGCGAGCCAGAACCGCCGGACCTTCTGGAAACCCTCGAGGAGGTCAGCCTGGCGGACGAGAGCCGCCTGGCCGAGTATCGGGCCTTCCGCGAAGCTGCCGACTTCCTGCGGCAGGCTCATGCCTTGCGCCAGCAGGTCTTCCTGCGCAGCCTTGACGAGGACGAATTGGAGAGTGGGTGGATAACCCTCGACGACGTACACGTTTTTGATATGGTGGCCGCCCTCGCCCGCGTTCTTGAGCGCGTGGATCGCGAACATCCGCCAGTACTGCTTCGGCCGCGCTGGTCCGTGCGTGCCCAGATGGCCTTCATCCTAGACGCCCTCCGCGCTGCTGGCCAACCACGTCTCTTCGAGGACCTCTTCGAGGATGCAACGGACCGCTTGTGGGTTGTTACCACCTTCCTGGCCCTGCTAGAGCTGATACGCCGCGGCCGCGTGAGGGTACAGGCCGGCGAGGGCCACAGGGTGTACATCAAATTAGCAACCTAGCAGCCCATGGACTGCCTTGCGGATTTGCCTCAGGCACTCGAATGTTTGCTCTTTGCGGCGGGCGATGCCTTGCCCGTCGAGCGGCTGGCCGAGCTTTGCCGCGTCTCTGTAGAGACGGCCCTTCGAGGTTTGGAGAAGCTGGAGGAGCTGCTGGAGAATCGAGGCCTGCAGCTCCTGCGGGTGCCGGACGGCTATACCCTGGCCACCCGCCCGCAATACGCTGACTATGTAGCACGGTTGCGGGAGCCGCCCAAGGAGCGCTTATCAGCGGCGGGTCTGGAAGTCCTGGCCATCGTGGCCTATCGCCAGCCCGTGACGAAGGCCGAGATTGACCGCGTACGCGGTGTAGACTCGTCTGGCCCGCTCCACACGTTGCTGGAAAAGCGTCTCATCGCCTGCGTGGGACGCAAGGACGCCCCAGGCCGTCCAATACTCTATGGCACCACCGACGTTTTCTTGAAGGCCTTCGGACTGTCCAGCCTTGCCGAGTTACCTGACCTGCCAGGCGACTTCGCGCGGCAGGCTCGTCAGCTCAAATTGGAGGACCGCCCGACCGCCGCAATGCCGGCCTCTCCCACCGATTCCCAGGACGCTGTGCCCAGCGATGGGCAGACTTGAGGGCGTGAGACGCGGGCATGTTTTTGTTGGGTGGAGAAGCAAGCCACCGCGGCGTGCAGGCGGTCGGAGAAATCCGCGCCGGACATAGCAAATGCCTGGCCCAGAACGGCTGCAGAAGATTTTGGCGCGGGCAGGCTTTGGATCGCGCCGCGCTGCGGAGCAGGTTATTGCGGCGGGCAAGGTCACCGTTGACGGCCGTCCGGCCGCCCTGGGCGAAAAGGCCGATCCCGCCACGCAGCGCATAGAGGTCGAGGGTCGTCCTATCTCCCTACCGGCCCATTACACCTATCTCGTTCTCAACAAGCCTGCTGGGTGTCTGTGTAGCCGCAGCGACCGCCACCACGCCAGGCTGGTTTACGACCTTGTGCCGCCGGACGTGAGGGGCCGCGTCGCCACGGTGGGACGTCTTGACCTGCGCAGTGAGGGGCTAATACTTCTCACTGACGATGGAGAGCTGGCCTACAGACTAGCCCACCCGCGCTACGGAGTGCGAAAGGTTTACCACGTGGTGGCGCGGGGGCCGGCGGAAGCGGTGGAGAAGCTCAAAAGCGGCGTTGTGTTGGAGGACGGCCCAGCCTGTCCCGACCGCCTGGTTGTGGTAAGGAGGGTGGGTGAAATCCTTTCAATGCGCATCACACTGCGCGAGGGCCGCAAGCGCGAGATCCGGCGCATGTGTGCCGCCGTGGGCCTCAAGGTGGTGCGGCTCAAGCGGGTAGCCTTCGGGCCGATACGTCTGGGTCGCCTGCGGACGGGACAGTTCCGAAGGCTCTCGCCGTCCGAGGTTGCGGCTCTCAGGCGTCTGGTGGGGCTTGCTAATGCCGAGACAGGATAGTGCCAGAGGGCTGCATCGGGTCGGAGTTGGGGGCAAGCCGGCCGGGATGCAGGCTGTGGGCGCGGTCGGGTCTGGGTTGCTCGCCGTGTTCGTCATCCTTTGGCTACTTCACTGGCACCTGCTGCCCCTCGGCGTGCGGGGCGAATGGCACTGGCGACAGCGCGACATGGCCTTCTGGCCGGGGCCAGCGGTCATGCTTGCCTGTGCTCTCCTCCTGGTGGGTGCCGCCCTCGCCCTAGATGCCGCTCGGCGCGAGGCGATTGCCCGCCGCCAAGCCCTCGCAAGTATTGTCGCACTCCTCCTCGGCTCGTACCTGCTTCCGGGCGCTATACTTCTGGCCGAGCCTGGGGGATACGGCCGCGCCACGCTGAGCGTGTTCAGCGACCTGTCCATGGGCTATCTGAGTGAAGTTTCGAAGAATCCAAGCTTCCGGACCTGGCTGCGCGACACGCGCAGGCGCACCGACTTAGGCTTGGTGCCTGCCCGCGTTGCTACCCATCCGCCTGGTCCCGTGGCGTGCTTCTACCTGCTGGACGGTTTGGTGCGTAGCCATCCGGCTTTGGCGCGGCTGGCCATGGCGCCTTTTCGGCTTGTTGGGCTGGCCCCGGACGAAGTTCTCGGCACGGCGCAGCGGGTGGGCAGCGGGCGCTTTGATATTCACCACGTGGCGGTGGCCTCGCTGGCCGTGTGGGTGCTGACGGTACCCGTACCCTTAGCTGTGGCGGGGGCCTGGGCGCTCGGCAGTTGGTGGCTCGGGGGCCGTGCCGGCATAGTGGCGGCCGTCCTCACCGCCACGATCCCGTCCCTGTTCGTCTTCACGCCGGGCATTGACGCGGGGATTGCCGCCCTGGCGGTGTGGGTGGTGGCCCTATGGGCCTGGGTCCTGAGGCGACGGCAGTGGTTTGCCCTGGTGGGTTTGGCTTGGGGCCTCGGACTTCAGATGACCTTCGGGCTGGCGGTGCTGGGGGTAGCCCTGTTTACAATGTGGCTGGCTAGCGGCCGGTCGGGCGGCTGGCGAGCGTGGGCCTGGCTTTTGGGGGGCGTCGTGCTGGCGCATCTTCCCGTCGTGGCCATGGGCTACGATCCGGTCGCCAACTTCGTGGCTTCTCTAACGGCCCAGCGGCACATCATGGCTTCGCGTCAGTATCCTGCCTGGGTTGCCATGAACGCCTGGGACATCGTCCTTTTCGCCGGGCCAGTGCTGGTGGCGCTGGCGCTTTCGAGCAGCGGGCGCACTAAAGGCCTTGGCCTGGGACTGGCCGTGACCGTGGTCCTTCTTTTGCTCGCTGGCGCAACTCGTGGTGAGGTTGGCAGGATTTGGTGCTTTCTTATGCCGCCGATGGGCGTTTGCGCCGCCGCTGCACTGGTTGCCTTGGAGGAGTCGGCCTTTCTTTTCGCCGGCATCGTAGCGGTCGCCGCCCAGTTGATGATGGTCACAGGCCTGGCGACCTATCTGCTTCTCGTCACTCCCTGAGGTTGCTGTGCGATGGCTCCGGGCCTTGCCGACAAGCTACCGGCTCTGCTCCGCGACGTTGCCGCCGCTGTCTCCGGCGATGTCTACCTTGTGGGCGGCGCGGTGCGCGATGTGCTCTTGGGCCGGAGGGTCAGCGACTGGGACCTGGCCTGCACGGCGGCCGAGGAGCTGGCTCAGGCCGTGGCTGCTGCTACAGGCACGCGGCCCATTACTCTGCGGTCTGCGCCCCTGGTCCTGCGCGTGCCGGCGGCAGAGCTTGGCCACGTGGACGTCATCGAGCTGCCGACGGGCGACGTGACACACGACCTTTTGCGTCGCGATTTCACCGTCAATGCATTGGCCCTGGACTTGGCCTCGGGAGCTATCGTGGATCCCGTTGGCGGCTTGGCTGACCTGGAGGCGGGGGTCCTGCGCGGGGTCTCGGAGTCGGTTTTCGCCCATGACCCGACGCGTATCCTGCGGGCCTACCGCCTGTGCGCTGAACTGGGTTTCGGGATTCATGATGCCGCCAGGCAGGCAATTCGGCGTGACCGCTCTCTCCTGGCACACGCGCCACCACAGCGCTGGGGGCGGGAAATGCTCCTCCTGTGCGCCGTCGAAGGGCCTGTTGCGCAGGTTTTGTCGGCCATGGACGAAGATGGCGTGATGGACCAGGTCCTGCCCGCCTGGAGTGACATGCGTGGCGTGACCCAGGGGCCGTATCATCACCTTGACGTACTCGGCCACACTCTTGCCGCCCTGGGCGCCGCTGATGTGCTAATTGCCAGTCCGGAGGAAGCCTTTGCTTTATCGGCGGGAGGGCTGCGGGTCGCTCTGCGCAGTGATGAGCTGCGGGCGGCGGTCCGCGCCGGGGTGCTGTTGCACGACGTCGGCAAGCCATCGGTGCGAACTGTTGGCGAGGACGGCCGGATTTGGTTCCGTGGGCATGAAGGCGTAGGGGCTGAGATTGCCGAGCATGAAACGAAGCGCTGGGGGTGGCCAAAGGCTGTTAGGGAAGTGGTGGTGAGGGTCGTGCGGCTGCATATGCGCCTGCTCGACTTGGCCCGCGACGCCGTGCTCCGAGACCAAAGGCCTACGGATGCTGCGCTCAGGCGTCTGTTGCGGGATGCAGAGGCTGCTGTGCCGGCCCTTTATGTTGCCGGCGCCGCCGACCTCTTGGCTGCCCGCGGCCCAGTCACTGACCAGGATTTGCAGGGCCGCATCTTAACTCAGCTAGACACCATGCTTGCCCGTAGCTTCCAGATTAGTTCCTCGGGGCAGCGGTCTCGCTTGGTGAGCGGGCACGACCTTATGCGGCACCTAGGCATCCCGCCGGGTAAGCTGGTGGGCGCCCTTTTGGAGGCCATCGAGGCTGCGCGGGAGGAAGGTCGAGTCACCACGGCCGAGGAAGCCATCGCATTAGCGCGAGCGATTCTTGCGGGCGGGGCGTCCGGCGGCGCGTCCGAAGATACGGGTGAGACGGGCTAAATGGTGCTGGTGCTGTGGTGCGCTATCATTGCAGGGGCGGGCGCCTGGTCCAGCCTGGACCCGGCATTGCTGCGGCCTGCGGTAAACCTGGTCTCAAACTGCTCCTTCGAGGCAGTGGGTGCCGAAGGTCAGCCTTTGGGCTGGACGGTTGCTGAAGGCCCCGCCACGGTGGCTGTTGCAGCCCACGGCGCCGTGCACGGCCGCAACTGCTTGCTCGTAAGCACGCCGGAAGGCCAAGGGGTCGAGGCCCAGGGGCCTGCAGCCTGGCAGTCGGTGCGCGTGGAAGAGAAAGTGGACTACGTCCTGCACGCGTGGCTGCGGGGCACATCTCCCTCCGTCGGTGCCCCCGCCATGGCCGTGGAATTGCGCGATGAGGCCGGCCAGTCTTTGGGGAGGCAAGAGGCGAGCTGGGAGGGGGTGCCAGGCCAGTGGGCGGCCGTGACGCTTCGCTTCACCGCGCCGCCGGGCACGCACCGAGCCATCGTGCAGCTTCTTTGCCCTCCCGCTGGCGCAGAGATAGCCCTGGATGCCGTCAGCCTGACGCGAGCTGACGGCCTGGAGCCAAGCCGCACGCCTGCGGCCATTGGCAACTTCCGTGCCGCCTTCCTTCAGCCAACTTGGGCGCTCTTGGCGTGGGAGGGAGCGGCCGACTCGTACGTTGTTGAGTGGCGCTCCGCCACAAAGCGCGCCTCATGGCGGCGGACGGAAGGGATCCCCGAGAATTTCTACGCGATAGTTAACCTGGCGCCCGACAGTTCCTACCAGGCGCGAGTCTCTCCAACCGTCGCGCCCTTTTACGACGAGCACGGCATGCCACTGGTACTTGGCAGCCGGTTGCGGCCCAGCCTGTTATCTTTTCGCACTCCTGCTATCGAGCCGCGCCGTTGGGCCGGCTTCAAGGTCTGGCCTGCCGTGCACCTCGACACCTTTCCTGACGGCGTCACCGCCGCTGCCCTTGAGGCTGTCGAAGATCGCCTATACGTCCTCGAAGCCCGCAAGGGAGCACTATATCTATCCAGGGTGGCACCGGAAACGCGCCGTGTGGAATGGACGAAGCTAGTGGTTGAGCCTGCGCCCGAGGTGGACGTAGTTGCGCCCGACATGTGCGTAATGGGCGAGCGCCTGTGGATAGCATGGGACAGCGTGCCTTGCTCCGCCGCGACACCTCTTGAGGGCACCCGTCGCTGCCTTACGTCGTGGGACCTGACCACTGGCCTGCGCAGCGAAGTCCTGGTGGTTGAGCCGACCCTGGCCGGTGCGGGTACGTCGGGCGGCTCCGTGGCGCCATTCCGCGGCGCTCTCTGGCTTGCGTGGGCAGAGGAGCCTGCCGGACAACAGGCCTCTCGACTGGTCTTAGCGCCCTTTGACCCCCAAGCTGGGCTGGGGGCGCGGATAATCTGGGACGACTGCCCGGCTTCTCATCCTAAGGCACCCTGCCTAATCCCCACCGACGGGGACCTCGGCCTCGCCTACACGGATATGCCAAGCCTCGGCTCCGAGGGTAGTTACGAACCCTTGCTTTGGGCTTCGTTTGTTCGGCAGCGCTTCACGGGTCTGCGTGCTCTTTTGAGTTTCGGCCGCACCAGCCATCCGCGCGGGCTTCGCTTTGGCTCCTTTGTACTGTTGGCGTGTGAGTCCAAGACGCGCTTCGACCGCCTAGGCACCTGCTTCACCGACATCTGGCTTCTGCGCCTCGGCCCTGGTGCCGGCGACATGACTACCATGCCCTACGCCGACGACTACAAACACAATGCTAGGCCGGACTTGGCCTTGTGCCGCGGCGACGTGTACGTAGCATACACAAAGTTCGAGCGCGAGCCAGGAGCAAGCGCCCAGGCACCGAGAAGCTATGGCACGTACCTAGGCCGGCTGGAGCCTGAAGTAAAACCGGGGCCGTAGCCTGGCCCCTTGCCCGTGCCCGCCGGTGCTGGAACTGGACATAGGCCCGTCGCCCCCAAAGGGGAACCCCTTGACCGTGCCCGCCGGTACTGTAAACTTCTGCCGGCTGTCAGCCTGCGCCTTGGGGTAAGAGGTGAGATGACGAGTATGAACGCTTCCGGCTCCAGACCCCGACTCACGTCGGAGGAGGCGGTTTTGTGTCCAGGGCGCCGCTACGAGGCTGAGGTGCCCGATACCCTTGACTTGGCCGACCGCGCTCGACTGGCTCTTAACGGCTTGGGCGGTACCCTCGACCCCGATTGCCATTACACGATGTTCTTCACTGTGCACTACGCTTGCCGGCCACCCTACATGCGCCACCATGCGGCTGACACGACTTGTGACCCCAAGTTCGCCGAGTCCTTCGCGATGATGCGGGTCATGTGCGGGGAGGACACTCACGCCGACCTGGAAGCCGCCTTCCGCCGAGAGTTGGTCTCCAGGCTTGATGCCGGCGACGGTCTCTATTACAACATCGCGCACGCCGACCGGCCCTGGAGAGTGGTCTACAACCCCAGTTTCCATAGGGTCGCCACAACGGAGGATTTATGCAACGTGGGGGCGTGCGGGCGGATGCTGCGAACGCTGGTAACTTGGCGCGAATGGGACCCGGAGGCAGAAGTTGACGACCTAATCCGTGCGCTTGTCCGTGGACTTGCCCGAATTGCCATCTATAAGGATGACTATGCCTACTATCCTGACGCTGGCGTGGGAGAGCCCTTTAACCGCCCGCGGTCTGGGTGGCCTTCCACCGAGGAGCCACAAAGCGAGACCCAGGGCGGCGAGGGCAGCGTCGTATGCTACCACGGCCACCAAATCCAAGGCCTGATGCGTTGGTATGCCATGAGCGGCGACGAAGAAGCCCTTGACCTAGCCGCTAGGCTCACTCGCTTCGTCGTAAAGCCAAAGTTCTGGGGTGGCGTTGTTGACCCCGAAGGTGATGCTCGAGGCCTGGTTGGCCACGTGGCCCCTTCGCGGCCAGACCCGCCGGGTATCGCTGGCGCTGAGCTGGGCCACTGGTACTCCCATTTTCACGCCCGCGCCATCGGCCTGCGCGGCGTCCTTGAATACGCTAGGGTCGTCCAGGACGCCAGGCTGCTTGAGTTTGTCCGCAGGTCCTATGAGTTCACCTTGGCCATGGGGATAGCGCGGCTGGGCTGGGTAAACTGCTGGCCGGCTCGCCATGCAGCGATGGAATCGTGCGCGTTGGGGGACCTGGCGGCGCTGGCCATTCGCCTCACTGATGCCGGCGTTGGCGACTACTGGGACGATGTGGACGCCCTGGCCCGCAACCAGCTTGTGGAGCAGCAGCTAATAGATGCCGAGATGCTGGGGCGTATCAGCGAGGCTGGTGAGGCCCGCGACCCGGCAGCGGTGGACGCCGCCCCAGGGCAGGAATGTTACGACCGAGTGATTGAGCGCAGCTTGGGCAATTTCGCCGGCATGGCCACGCCGGCCGATATGCGTCCGCCGTGGGTTATGCAGTGCTGCACCGGTAATGCCACGCAGGGCCTTTACTATGTCTGGGAAGCCACCGTCCGCGGCGACGGCGACACCGCTTGCGTCAACCTGCTGCTCAACCGTGCCTCGCCTTGGGCCGACGTGGACAGCTATTTGCCCTACGAGGGCAAAGTCGTCGTCCGTGTCAAGAAGGCTCGGCGACTTGCGGTCCGCATCCCAGGCTGGGTAGAGCGCCCAGCGGTCTGTGCCGACGTGAACGGGCGAGTCCTGCCCCTGGTGTGGATAGGCGCCTACCTGACTTTCTTCGACTTGCGGGCGGGCGACGTGGTGACGGTGACGTTTCCCGTGCGCGAAAGCACTGCCCGCTATACCATCGCCGCCGGCATACCACAGCATGAGGCGGCCTACACCATCGCCTTCCGCGGCAGCACTGCTGTGGACGTTTCGCCGCGCGACGATGCGCCCACCACCTACCAGATGTACCGGCGCGCACACCTCCGCCGTCCTCACACGCCTCTCAGGAAAGCAGTTCGTTTCGTAGCGGACAGGATTATCACGCGCTGGTAGGGTGGTGTGCGCCCTGCTCTCCGCGCCGAGGCCCTCAAGGGAGATAATTCCGGCCGGACGGTGAACCGGCCGGCCTCGCCTTGGCCTGGCAAAGTCGCGCGTTGTCGGCCGCTGCAAGAGGGTACAATAGGTGCGGGTTATTCGGGGGCCGAGGCTAATGGATGGGGCAGGTATCCTGGAGGCGGTTCGAGGTCTGGTCGGGTGGTCGTTTGCCTGTGAGTGCGGGCGAAGGCACCGTATCCCGACCGCGGCGGTGGAGATAGGCCCTGGCGCAATCTCCTGCGTGCCTCGCCTGGTGCAGGAGTTGTTTCCTTCCGGGCCGCTGCTTCTTGTTGCCGATTCCAATACTTATGCCGCGGCTGGCGAGGCTGTTCGCCAGACCCTGGAGGGGCATCGGCGCCTTGAAGTATTCGTCTTCTCGGACGTTGAAAGACATCTTTCCGCCGACGAGGGCGCGGTGGCCCAGGTGGAGGCTGTGCTGCTCAACGGCTTTACCTGTGCCATCGCTGTTGGCGCGGGTACCATCAATGACCTGGTGAAGTTGGCGGCGGCGCGGCTCTCGATGCCTTATGGAGTCGTGGCCACGGCTGCTTCCATGAACGGCTATACGTCGCCTATCGCCGCCGTGTACTCGGGGGGTCTGAAGCGCACGGTGCCGGCCAGGCCGCCGGTGTGGGTAGTTGGGGACCTGGAGGTGCTGGCCTCGGCCCCTCAGCCCATGTCGGCCGCTGGCCTGGCTGACCTTCAGAGTCGCTCGGTAGCCTCGGCCGATTACCTGACGGCCTCATGGCTCGCCGGCGAGTACTACTGCCCGGCCACCGCCGAACCGCTGCGGCTTGCTGAGGGGGTCTGCGGCGAGATAGCACCTGGCATAGGTGCTGGCGACCCTGCGGCCGTCTCAGTCCTCTTTGGTGCCCTTATCCTGGCCGGCTTCGCTATGACCTTGGCTGGGTCGTCCGCGCCCGCTTCCGGCGGCGAGCATCTCATCGCCCATCTGTGGAGCATGCGTCGCCGCCTAGAGGGCGAACCCGAAAACCTTCACGGCGCCCAGGTGGGAGTCGCTTCGCTTATAACCGCCGCCCTGTGGGAGCTAATGGCGCAACTGCCTAGGCTGGACGAGGCCGCCATCCGGGAAATCCTGGCTAGCCGGCCGTCGTGGGAACAAGAGAGGGAACTCATCCAGGCTAGCCTTGGCCCTTTGGCGCCGCCCGCCATTGAGGAGTACGCGGCCAAGCGTCCCGATGACCACACCCTCCGCGCGCGTCTGGAGCGTCTTGCAGACACTTGGGACGACTTCTGGCGGCAGGTGATGAAGCCTTTTCGCCCCGTGGCCGAGGTTCGTGGCATCCTCCGGCAGGCTGGTGCGCCCACTACCCTTGACGAACTCGCTTGCTCGCCCGAAGAAGCTCGCCTGGCGATTTCGGCGGCACGCTACATCAGGGCGCGCTACACGGTCCTCGACCTGGCCGCCGAGCTTGGAGTCCTTGAAGACCTCGCCCCACAAGCCTTGGAAAACAGCGGGGTGCTCGGATAAGCTGGCCACTAACGCTTTCCTTCCGCTAGCCGACACCCCGTCCCTTCCAAGCCCTTAGTCGTCAGTCAGAGAAAACCCATTCCATCCGCAGATCCCAAAGCAAAGCGTCGAGTCGGTCTAGGGTCGCGAGGTATTCCTCCTCGGCGGTGATGTCCACGGCGTCTGCCTGCAAGCGTGGCCGCAGCGCTTCCAGGCGCGCCATTGCCTCGCGGTACGTCTCGGCGGCCTGAGCGGCGGTAGGTCCCGTGGTTTCAGCGAGGAGCTTTTCGAACTCTCTTCTCAGCGGTTCCAGCGCCTCCTCGCGGTAGCGGAGCGGGCGGAAATCGAGGGCACGCAGGTCCGCAAGGGCCGGCTCGAATCGGGGTTGCATGTAGGGCAAGAGGTCCGCATTCCTGCGATTCAGCCCGTTCCAGAAAGCGAACCGTAGCTCGCGTCCACCAGGCTTGGCCTCGACTGTCCATAACAGCGGGTAGCTGCCCACGTTGAGAGCGGCCTTGCCGACCAGGTCGGGGTCGGTGAGGCCCGCTGCGCCGCCGCTGCCGCCTTCTACGCCCAGGTCGTACTTCTCGTCGTAGAAGACCACCCACCACTCCCGCGCAGGGTCCAAGTCCACTCGCGCCGGCGTCCTGTAAGTGCCAGCGGCCGTCACCGCCACGCGCTGGCCTTGATGGAAATACCCGCTTGGATAGGCGACCAGCGACACCTTGAGGACCGGTACGTGCTCGCTCTTGGGATGGCTTGTTATTGAGCAAAACAAAGGCTCCTTGCCCGGCACAACCATAAACCGCACCCGCACCCAGGCCGCGGGCAGCTCCCAAACAAATTCGCAGGACCCTCGCTCGCCCTGGTCGAGGGCGCGGACGGCTTTCACAGCGTAGTTCGCACCAGCCTCACCGTCGAGGGAGAAGTTGAAGAAGCCGTTATGGTACCAGTTGGCGCCGCAGGGACTCGTCATGCCAATCTGGCCTTCCAAGGCGATGGCCTGAGGAGCGTGGGATTCGTGATAGCATGCCCAGTGCTGAAGGCTGTAACTGCAGGGCTGGCAAGCGAGGGTCGCGGTCCATTTCTTAGTGGGATGGTTTTCGTGGGCTGGGTAGAGGCCTAAGGGTTCCGGGGCTGCAGGCCCGACGCTGACAACGGCTCGAGGTCGGGCCGGCCCGTCAGTCCATGCCACACTTGACAAGGGCTCAAGACCTGCGGCTGCTAAGGCGCCAAGCCAGAGAAGTTTCACCAACGCTTGTGTCCTCATCGCTGTGCCACCACTCTTACGGCGCACTCGCCCTCCAGGCCGGTGAGCACATCCCGCGCAACCAGTTTCCAGACGCCGGGCGCATCGTTGAACGCAAAGGGGATGGCGGTCCTACCTTCCAGGCCCTCTGGCAGGAGCGTGCGCGCGTAGTATGGCCGTTCCTCGCCGTCCGGACCGAAAACCTTTAAGCGAAGAACGGGCCGTGCGCCCTTGGCGTCGCCCGCCGTTTGGAGGGCTACTCGCACTGGGCATGGCGCCCCGGCTGGATGCCGCTGCGGCGCCGAAACCTTCACGGCGGTCACCTTGTAGGGCAACGCGGAGATGAAGGTCGCGGCCGTGAACTTCAAGTTGACCGCTGCACGGTCGGCCAGGCCTAGGTATTTCCCTGCCCGCAGGTCGTACAGGTGGCGCTTAGCAGGCGCGAGAATGGTAGCCTTCACAGGCGCATTTACGTCGTCTGGCCGCGGTGGCAGGGTGCCGAGTATCTTTGCCGGTCTTCGTGTGAATGCTGCCACTCGCCCGCCAGCCATCGGTTGCCCCTTGTCATCCTTCACTTGCCAGGCTGGCCGTATCTTGCCTGGCCCTGAAACAAGCCGCGCCAGTGCCAAGTCCTCGCTTTCCGTTCCGGTCGCTGCTGTAAGGGGTAAGTCCTGGAAGGAAACATTGAGCAGAACCGCCACGCCCCTGCCGGCATCGTTGCGGAAGGCCAGAGGCACGTCCTCGATCGACGCAAGAACTCGCGCCCCCTTCGCCTCCACGGCTCCGTCGGCGAGGACATCCGTTGGTCCCTTTGATAGTCTTGTGGGCGAGCCTTCTGTTGCCTGGCGCACAACCCCGAAGAGCGCGTCCAGGGCGCCTGCTTGGCGCGGCTTGCAGTTGCCGTCGGCGATGCCGGGCCGCACGTCGCTTATCAGCACGCCGCCTTCATGCACAAACCGCTCAATCTCCGCTGCTTCCTCGTCCGAGAGCGCGACGATGTGCGGCAGGATGAGAACCCTTGGCCGTTTTCGCCGCAGTTCCCCGGCGGCGACCTGCCGGCTTGTAACGTAATACGGCACGTAGCTGGCATCCTCAAGCATCCGCAGCACCGCGCGGTGAGAAGCCTCGTAGGCTCCGAAGGGCGCCGAGAGGGCCTCGAAGTGCAGAGACGGCTGCGAGTGATACACCGCTACTGGGTCGCAGTCATGCTCGGATGCCGCCAAGAGCTGTCCCAAGCCATCCGTTAGTTCTTTCACGTAAGGAAGGAAGGTCTCCATCCAGTAAGCCCAGGTGAGGTCCGTGTTGTAAAAGTTCTCGCAGGTATAGGAACAGTAGACCTCTAGAAGCGTCGAGCCGTCCAGGACGCTCTCCCACAGGAACCTCGGCAGGCCCGGCAAATCGTTTCTTGGGCCGCAGTAGCCGCCGAACCAGTTTCCGCGAAGCAGCGACCTGGGTGCCAGGGATCGCAGCAGGGTGTTTTGGAGCACGTCGCGGTACGGTCCCCAGAACTCTAGCCCCTGAATGGAAAGCTCCAAGTCCCCTGGCACGGACCCCTCCGCGCCAATGCGTCCCAGCGGATCAACCTCCTTGATGACGTCGTGACAGTAGTGGTGCCAGTTGGCGTAGAGGTATTCGCGGAAGGCCTCGGTGTCGTGGTAGCGGGCAAACTGCTTTGACGCTGCGGCTTCTGAGGCAGTGACCGGCGTGGCTTCCTGGAAGCTGCCCAGGGCGCTACCCCAGGCCGCGTTGAGCGCCTGGACGTCGGCGTACTTGTCCTTGACAAAGGCCACGAAGGCTGCATGCTCGTTAGGATGATAGCCGCCCTCGGGCGGGATGTAGTTTTCATCCCCTAAAGAATACGCCAGGGGATCGCAGCCTTTGGACAGCTCGGCGCATTTGCGCAAGTGTTCGGTTTCGGGGTCGGCCTGGAGATTTGCCAGCCGTCCGTTCTCCCAGTTGATGCGCGTCACGTAGGGGACGGCGCGGAAGTCCTGGCGGGCGATATCCTCAGGAGTCCGGCCCTCCCCGACGCCGGTGCCGTAATAGTGCAATATGGTGTTGAAGCCCGCTTTGCGTAGTTGGTCACAGCAGAACCGTCCGAAAATCCCTGGCAGATTCCCCCACACCAGCGCTGGAAACTGACCGCGGTCTCTCTGCAAAACGAAAAACTCCGTTTCTTTCTGGTCCAGGGGTACGCCGCCCCGAAGCAGGACGGCTCGGCAGCGTCCCGCGATGCTCACGGCGGCCTGGAGAGGCAGGTCAAAGGATACGCTGCGCGTGCCATCCGGTGCTGGAAAATCGCGCTGTGCGAAAACCCGCCCGTAGTTATCCAGCAGCGTCGTCCGAAGAATATGCCGCCCTCCCTCAAGGGCGCTGGTGAAACGGGCCACGCCCTTGCAAACCTCAGAACGCTCAAAACTGTTCTTGTTCATCTCCACGCTTTCAATTCCGATGGGCGCGGTGACGATGAGAGCGGCGCTGGCCCAACCTTCGACGCCGCGGCGGCTTGCGAGCCGCAGGTCAAGAAAGTGCGTCCCGCCCGGTAGCTGGGGCAAGCGTAGAGAAAGGGCCGTCTCGCCTGATGGGAGAGAGACATCGAGCTGCTGAGCGTGCTCCCTTTCGCCCCATTCGTTGCGCACCGCGATTTCCAGCTTGCCCCTCACGACCGCAGAAGACGAGTTGACAGCCGTGATTGTCAGTGTAGTCGAGGGGGCATCCGACGACAGTCTGAAACCTTCCGGCGGAAGGCCCTTCCAGGCCACGGCCGTCCTCCGGCCGGCCGCCCATAACACTGCCTTCGCGACAAGGGACTGGTGGTAGTCGTATTCCGTTAGCGTCCGGTACGTATAGGGTTCTTGGGGAGTCAGGCAGAAACCCCCGGCGAAGCCCGCCGGCGATTGGATGGCGTAGTCGAGTAGAGCAATGCGCCCGCTGCCCAATCGGAAGCCCTGCACAATCTGGCCCGCCGCTTCGCCGAGCTGGCTGAGCTTGCGCTCCCGCAGGAAAGTCGTCCGGTAGAAGGTCAGCCCAGCCACCGGCACTTCCAAAGCCAGGGCCGCAGCCTCCTCCAATGGGTGTTTCCACAGCGCCTCCGGCGCTTCCCGCCGGTAAGCTAGGACAAGCCCCGCCCCTTCCTTCACGCGCCGCAAAATCTCATACTGTATTTGCACGGGCAGCTTGGCCAGCGGGAAATTGGCGAGGACATAGACGTCGTAAGGCTTCTGCAGCTTCTCCAGAACTGCCCACTTTTTCTCTTCCTGGGACGTGCCCTCAACCATCCCAGGGTAGGGCCCGTAGATGCCTGGGTCGCCCAGACTGTTGCAGTCTATTGCCGTTTCGCCGCCGACTTCGATGTCCAGCCGCTGGGCGAGTTCCGTCACCTCGCGGGCGGCATGAGTTGGCGCGATGAAGAAGGCTCTTACCTTGCCGCCCGCCAGGGGCTTTCCCCAAGGGGTATGCGGAGTCACGTAGCCGAGGTGGAACTCATTGTAATACTCTCCGGGCAGCCGGGCCAGCGTCGCTGCTGGCGCGGCCAACATCCCAGCCAGCACCCAGCCCAGCACGCTTGCGCACCTAGCACTCATCCTCACCACTCTCCTCGAGGCGGTCGGGTGAAACCTGCACTTCTTCTCGTCCCTCGGAAATCCTTGCGGGAAGGAAGGCAGAAGGAGTGGATGCCTTGCGCCCTGGCGGAGTGCGGCTCAGGGGAGAAAGTTGTACATCGGCCGGTGCTGAAGGATGCCGAGGACGCCCCAGAAGGTGCCAGCCACGAACTCGCCGAGAATCATGCCCAGGAAGAAGGTTGACGCAGGCCGGTAGGAACTCATGCCGCCATAACGCAGGATGACGGTTTTCACGAGCCAGCTCACGAACACGGACGGCGCAAAAAGCTGCATACTCCAGGAGCCGGAGACTGCGTAACCTGCTGGGTGAAAGGGCCACCAGGCCCAGCGCAGGCGCGCGGCAGCGAGGAGCGCGGTTGAAAGGCCTCCCACAGCCATGGCGCCCACCGCATACCAGTTGGTCTCCGGCGGGGCAGTGAGCCACGTGGCGAGACGGTTGAAGGCCTCGTAGCCCTTCCACATGCTGTGGGTGCCGCCATAGCGGCAGAAAGAATCGAGCATGATGAGCCACGCCGTGGGCACTGCCAAGATGGCCGCCAAGCCCAAGGCAGCAGCGACGGCCCGCTGCCCTGCGCCCGTCTGTTCGCCTAGCTTCATGGGTTCTATTTGGTGGGGCATGGGATGGCTGCGCTGGGCGCGGTTGAAGGCCCAGAAGAACCCAAACATGATGAGATTCTGTTTGCCAAGGGCCCGCGGCCCGAAAATTTCCGTGAGGATAAGCTCTGGCCCAGCGCGGTGCAGGTCGTGCACCGGAGAGCCAAGCTCCGCGCGGATGCGGGCCACGGCCAGCGAGATGCCCAGGTACAAAAGTAGGAAACCCAGGGCAGCAGGTAAGCTCATTCCGGCGGCCAGGCAGAAGATGGTGAGGGCAGCCAGGCCGGTGAGGGCACCCATCGCCGCGAACCGATACGGCAGAGGCTCGAAGAGGTCCTCAGGCCGCGGTCCGGCTAAAGCGCTGCGGAGGGCATCGGCTATCTGTCGTCGGGCGCCCCAGAGCGACAATATCGCCAGCGCCTGGTAGGCGGCATGGGATTGCTCATCTATCCACGGAGCTTGGGGAATCCGACTCAGCCCCACGCCCGCCGAGAAAATGGCAACGCATTTCCAGTACACGTAGAAAAACCAGCACGAAAAGGCTAGGTCCAAGGGGATAAAAAAGGCCAGTCCGACGGCAAAGGGGAAGACGTTCAGAGGCGTCCAGCCGATGGCCCGCCAGGGCATGCTGCGGAACTGCTGGCCAAGATCGTAATAGCTGCCCAGAATTGAGGGGACGGCGGGGTAGAGCTTGTGCAGCCCGTTGAGAATGTCCACGCCAAAGGCCAGGGCGAAGCCAATCCAGGCCAGCCGGCTCCTGAACAGGCCACTGCGGGGGCTAACGATGGCCAGGGGCAACTGGATGATGGGGAAGCTAAGTTTGGCTTCTTCCACCCAGTTGCGCCGCAGAAGGGTGCACAGGCAGAACATTACCCAGAGCAGTAGAAGAGTAAAGCAGCCCCAAACTGCTGCTACTCGCAGCCATGGCCGCCAGTACGGCGTGGCGAAAAGGGGCAAATGACTGTCGAAGTAGGCCCACAGCGCCCGTGGGTCGTCCACGGTTAGCCAGCGCGGCACCTGCCGAAGAAACAGCTCTTCCCATCGGTTCTCGGGTGTCGCGGCCCAGAAGGGGTGTGCCACCACCGGCACCATCGTCTGTATCTGGTCCAGGCCGGCGAGGGAGCTGGCCAGGGTGAGCATGGCGTAGATGACGGCCAACTCCGCCTGGGATAGACGCAGCCTCGGCCAGAAGCGCCCGAAAAGGCGCGAGAGGGCCGTGACTAGCACCAGCGAGACGACGACGTTGAAGATCAGGGAGACGGTGGCAGGGCGGCTCTGGCCCCATATGAGACCTCGGAGCATGAAGAGGATATTGATGGGTATGAGGGCAGCGGCGATGAGGACCGCGCGGGCGCTAAGGCCCGCCCAGGGTGCCTCACTACGGCTGTGAGCTGATGGGACTGCTGCCGGAGTGCCCGAAGACGGTCTTGTCATGCCGGTCTCCCTTGGTGCTGCTGGACGCCGCTGGCAAGATGGAGAAATGCCCATAGGCAGCCAGGTGGGCGACGGACACGGCAGAGACTCCCACGGCCATAGGTGAGCCTGCGCGGTGGAACCCCGTGTCTCACCCACCTGACCTCAACCTGGGCTTGCTGGCGGCCGGTAGTGCTTCGGCTACAGGCGGCAGGCCAGGTCGTGGACCTGCGGTACTCAACGCGCCGTGTTCCCGCTGGCCGAGAGCTGCTTCCTGTACGCCCCAAGGGCAACGCTGGCCCGCTCAATATATCCTGGCGGTTCGTGCCAACACAAGCGCGGTGAACTTTCCGCCAGGGCAGGTCTGCACGCGCCGTTCTTGAGCCTGGGCGCGTAGCCTCCCCTCGAGGGGTTTGTGTTCGGCTAGGTGGTGGCAGCCGGTTGGCTTTGCCTGGCCCTCACGCCGCCGAGTCTTACGGCACAGCCCCTTCCGACGGGAAAGCGGTTTTCGCGCATGGCCCAGGGGACTGCTGCCCGCCGCCAGGCCCAATCCACCGTCCGCGCTTGAGGCTGCGTTTTTGAGGTTGCTGGGAGGCATGAAGGGAACGGCGCCTACGTGCCGAACCGTCACGCGCCTTGTTGGGCAAAACGTGTCAGTGGTCCAAGGGTGTGATGCTCGATGAAACTAGCCTGTCAGGAGAACATGGTACCTGGGCGGGAGTTGGCGGAGAAAATTGAGAAGCTGGCGGCATGGGGTTACGAGGGCATTGAGTTCTGGGGGCGGGGTCTGGCGTCCCGCGTGGACGAAATCAATGCGGCCTGCGACAACATGCCCGTCAAGCCCTCCAGCATCTGCGCGGGCTATAGCGGCTGCCTGCTTGACCCCGATCCCGAACAGCGTAACTTGGCTGTCTCTGGCATCAAGGAGTTGCTCCGTGTCGCGGCCGACATTGGTGCCACCGGCGTAATCTTTGTCCCTCTTTTCGGTGGCCCGAGGATTCCCGACCTGTCGCCCTACGCCGATGCCATCACCTTGGAGAAGCGGCTCCTCATTGAGTTGTGCAAAGAGTTGGCCGACTACGCTCAGCAGGTCGGCAGCCTTTTGCTGCTTGAGCCGCTCAATCGCTACGAGACGCACCTCATCTGTCGTCTCGAGCAGGGTGAGGAGATTTGTGACCAGGTGGCGAATCCCCACATGATGATGATGGCCGACTTCTTCCACATGAATATCGAAGAACAGGTCATCGAGAAGGCCATCCGCGAGCACGGCAAATATATCCGCCACGTTCACCTGGCCGACTCCATCCGCTGGCTGCCAGGCTATGGCCATACGGATTTCCGCGCGGGCTTCCAGGCCTTGGCCGACATCGGCTTCGAGGGCTACATGGCCCTGGAGTGCCATATTCCTGGTCCACCAGACCAGGAGTTGCCCAAGTGCGCCGAATTCCTTCGCGCGCAGATGCCCTGAAGTGCCCAACGGATGCAGCAGGCCCATCTTCATCCCGTGGGAGGGACGACAATGCCAGTAAGGCTAGGCTTTTTCGGCTGCGGCGGTATCGCCAATCACCACATGAGCAAAATCAAGGACATGCCGGAGGCGCAGATGGTGGCCTTCTACGACGTAGACGCCGAGCGCGCGAAGAAGGCCGCGGAGACCTATGGCGGCACGGCCTTTGATTCGCCTGAAAAGTTACTCTCCGAGGGTGGGGTGGACGCCGTCTACGTTTGCACGCCTCCCTTCGCCCATGGCGATTTGGAGCTGGCTGCCATCGAGGCGGGCAAGCCGATTTTCGTCGAGAAACCCATAGCTCTGACCATGCAGGTGGCGCGGGAGATTGAGCGGGCGGCCAATCAGAAGGGCATCATCACATCGGTCGCTTACCACTTCCGCTACTTTGAGGCCACTCGCCGCGCCGAGGCTGCCCTTGCCGACAAGACCATCACTGCCTTCCTCGGCTACTGGATGGGCGGCTTTCCGATGGTCTACTGGTGGCGCCGCATGGAGCTTTCCGGCGGCCAAATGCACGAGCAGACAACCCACATCCTCGACCTGGCCCGCCTCTTCGGCGGGGAGGTCAAGGCGCTGGCTGCTGCCTATGGCCTGCGGTGCAAGATGGACATCGAGGGCATCACCGTTCCTGACGTCGGCACGGTGACCCTCTTCTACGAAAGCGGAGCGGTTGGTGCCGTGAGCAACTGTTGCCACCTCGACTTCGGCTTCCGCGTGGGCTGTGACATCATCGCCTGCGACACCACGGCTACACTCAACGGCAACAGTCTGGTCCTGCGCTCGCGCGACCGCACGGAGGAACTCACCTTCGACAACGATCCCTATCTGGCTGAAGACCGTGCCTTCGTCAAGGCTGTGGCCACCGGCGACGCCAGCGACATCCGCTCCACCTACTCCGACGGCGTTCGCAGCCTGGCCCTGTCATTGGCGGCGAATCTGGCAGCCGAAGAAAAACGCGTCGTCGAGATAGCCGAAGTCGGATAGAGGACGCGCCTGAAAGAACGGTTGGCGGCGTGGTCGAGAGTGGGGGGGGGCGCGTGTTGTTGTCCGAGGATAGGAGGGAGAGCATGGGCAATGCACTCCAGCGGGCTGGCGTTTTGCTCGCCGTCTTGGGGCTTGTTGGGCCGGTCTTTGGCGCCATACGCTTCGACCCAGAAAAAATGATGCGCGCCGCGGAGGTACAGCGCGGCATGGAAGGCGAGGCCCTTACCGTCTTTCATGGCGTGACCCCGACCCGCTTCCGCGTCCGCATCCTCGGCGTAGTTCCCAAGGGCGTTATGGGTGAGCCGTACATCATCTTTCGCGCTCTCGACGGCCCGCTGGTGGAGCGGGACGCGCCAGTCATGGGCGGCATGAGTGGCAGCCCGATTTTCATTGACGGCAAGCTTGTCGGTGCCATCGCCTTCACGTACCTTTACGAGAAGGAACCCTGCGGGGGAGCAACGCCCATCGAGGCCATGCTGCTGGGCGTGACCGGCCAGCGGCCAGCGGTGAGCTATCGGCCCCAGCCCGTGACCATGGCCGGCCGCGTCTACACTCGTGCCGCGGAGGTTGGCCGCGATCCCATGGACGCGCACACGCTGCCGCTGCGGGCAGCTTCGGCCCCTGTCTGCTTCACTGCTGGTACCGCCCGCACCGACCGCTGGCAGCGCAGCCTTTTCGGCCTCCTCGGCCTGGACGCCCGGCCCGGCGCTGGCAGCCACCCGTCGGTTCCCGCCGAGTTGGTTCCTGGCGCGGGCTTTGGCGTGGCTTTAGCCCAGGGCGACCTGCTGTCCTATACCTTCGGCACTGTCACCTGGCGCGACGGCGAAGACGTGCTCGGCTTCGGTCATCCCTTTATGGGCATTGGCAAGCTCGCCATGCCTCTCACTACCGTCTACATCCACGATTTCGTCTCCAGCTACCGCCGCACTGACAAGGACGGCGTCATCATGGACACCGTTGGCGCCCTAACCTACGACAGTCCTTGGGGCGTGGCCGGGGCCGTCGGCGCGCCCGCCGAGACTGTACCGGCCCTCTATCGCATCGTGGACGAGTCCGCCGACCGCTCTCGGGTTTTCCAGCTCCAACTATGCCGCCATCGGGCAGTCACTGCGCCTGTTGCTCTAGGCTCGCTTTTTGAGGCGGTCGGTTGCGTCTACCATGCTGCCGAAAAGCCCGGCATTGCGCGCATCCGCTACCGCATACGCGGTTCAAAGGGCGCGGTCATCGAGCGCACGGAAATCTATGCCCATGGCGGCGACCCGTCTCCTGCGATCGGCTCAGAACTGGGCGAGGTCATGCGCCTGCTGGTGGATAATCGCTTCGAGCCACAGGAGGTCGCCGAGGTCACCATCGAGGCGCACCTTCGTGCCGAGCAGCAGGTGGCCCGCATCGAGCGCGTCTACACCGAGGAAGAAGCCGCCGTCGCTGGCCGCCGACTCACCGTGCACGTCCTCCTCAAGCCCGTCGGCGCACCGGCGGAAGAGAGGATTGTGGCTTTCGACTTACCCGCTAACCTGCCCAAAGGGTCGGTCTCTGTGGGCGTTGCGGGCGGTACCCTCGCCGACGCCCTTCGCCAGCAACTTGGCGGCTTCACCCCCGAATTCCACAGCCTGGACCGCGTAATCAAGTACCTCGAGTCTCTTGAAACGAACGACCAGCTCCTCGTAATGCTTGCCCTCCCTACGAGGGGCGCTGCGGTAGAGGACACTCCTCTGCCTGACCTGCCTGACAGTATGCGTAAGCGGCTCGCTCAAGCCCACCGCACCGGTGTGCGCACCATCCGCGAATACGAGATGAAGACCCTCGCTACGCCTTGGGTCATCGAGGGTTCCTATGTGACCACCCTAGCCACCGTAACCCGCGAAGGCGAGCGGGGCAAGCCCGAAGCTCCAGAGCCCAAACGCCAGGCCGCCGTGGACATGCCCAAACTCTGCCCTGCCGTATCCAGGGTCGCTATGGGCACGGTGCCGGTGCTGCGCTGGAGCGCCGACATGGTGGGGGCTGAGCAAGCTTCCCAACGCGTCCTAGCTGCGGGCTTTGGCGCGCCGGTGGTGCTTGGTGCGCCAACGCAAGACGACGACTCAGATGAGGAGCCAGAAGAGGAGAAGCCTCAGGGACAACCTCAAACGCCCAAATCAGAGGGAAAACCGGCTGCTGGCGAAGCCAAGTCTGAGGAGGCTAAACCAAAGCCCGAAGCCGGCCAGGTGCAGGCCACGCCTGGGCAGTGGGTCCTGGGAAAGTACGAGGAGCTGGCCAAAGGCGTGCCCGAGGGGCTTGCCGTTCATGCCCGTGGCTGGCTGGTGCCTGGTGTGCGGCTGCAGCGTGTGGCTACGGTTGCCGAGCCGCCGGTTTGGGACGTGGCCGCCGACGGCGATGCGGTGTACGTGGCTGCTGGCCTGGAGGCCACTGTGTATCGTGCCACCGGCAGCGACGTGGCCCCCTTCTTTCGAAGCCCTGAGGGTCTCTTCGTATCCGCGCTTGCGGTCCTGGGTGATGGCGTCCTAGCTTGCGCCGTGGTGCCGGAGGCCAAGGTCTTCTTCGTGGGGCGCGACGGCGCCGTGCAAAGAACCGTGGCTTTCGACGAACAGTATGTGTGGGACTTGGTGGCAAGGGATGACGAGCTGCTCGTGGCCACAGGCTCACCAGCCCGTGTATATAAGCTTTCGGCCAGCGGCGAAAAAACTCTTTTGGCCGTTATACCCGAAAACCACGTCATGGCCTTGGCCGCCGCAGGCGACTCCATCTATGCCGCCACCGCTGAAGAGAGCGTGCTGTACCGCATCGGCGCTGACGGACATGTGGAGCAACTACTGCGCCTGCCCGCCAGCGATGCCACCGGGCTAGCTGTACTGCCTGATGGCACAGTGGTGGTCTCCACTGCTAAGGCCGCAATCTTTGCGCTAACCCCTGCCGGTGTCGCTGAGCAATGGTATAAGAACGACGAGCAGGAGATTTGGGCACTGGCTGCCGACGGTCGAGCTGTGCTGGCTGCCGCAGGCTCGCCAGCCATGCTGCTGCGGGCACGCGCCCCCGAGGATTACGAACTCTTGGCAGTGGACCGCGGGCAGGATTACTTTGCAGCCTTGGGGCGCACCACCGACGGCCGAGTGATAGTAGCCGGCTGCGCCCCTGCCGTCCTCTTATGCCAGGAGGCCCAGCCAGCCGAGCTGGCCTACACTTCATCGGCCTTCGATGCCTCGCTGCCCGCGCGGTGGCTCCGAGGCTTCCTGGACACCGACGTACCGCTTGAGGCCGTGAGGCTCCAGTTGCGGACGGGTGCTACGGAGACCTACGAGGCTGGCCTGTGGTCGAGTTGGACAACCGCCGCTGTGCAGGCCACTTGCTTGGCGCTCGCTGGCCCTGCGGGGCGTTATGCCCAGGTGCGGTTGGCCGTCCCGGCCACAGCTCCAGGGCCGGTGCGAGGCCTGGTCGTGGAATACCAACCGCAGAACCAACGCCCCGCGCTGAAGCTCACGGCCCCGGCTCCTGGGGCGGCCGTCAGTGGCGAGACCGAAGTGAAGTGGGAAGTCTCGGATCCGGATAAGGACACGACGGAGGTCTCGCTTTGGCTGCAGGCGCGGGGCGCCGCCGAATGGACGGCCGTGGCGGAACGGCTTGTCAGTTCGCCGTATAAGTGGGATACGAAAGGCCTCAAAGACGGCGTGTACCGCCTCCGTGCCGTAGCGAGCGACCGGCCCAGCCGGCCCACCGAAGCCCTCGAAGCTGAGGCCTTGGTGGCGCCCTTGGTGGTGGATAACACCAAGCCTGAGGGACAGGTAACCAGCGTCGCAAAGCGCGCCGCCGACGGCTCAGTAGCGGTCGAGGTAGTGGCTCACGATGCCCTTAGTGGTGTGGCCGGCATCGCCTGGCAATACCCAGGCAGCGAGGTCTGGTACGCGGCTGCAACCCTTGACGGCAGTTGGGGTGGAGAGTATGAAGTCTGCACGCTGACTTTGCCAAAGGCCATCAAGGGCGGCACCAAAGTCCTCGTGCGGGTGCGAGACCTAGCGGGCAACTACACCGACCTGACGGTGACGATGCCGGGTGAGACTCCAGCGGCGCCCGCCCAGCCTGCCGGCAAGTGAGTTGTCGCCGCCGCCGCAGCTCGTCGCGCGGAGGCTGCGGTCGGTATACGGTGTGCCTAAGGTGGCGCCCAACGGTAGCTTGGTGGCCGCCCTGGTGAGAACTATCCTCTCCCAGAACACAGCATCCTCTAACGCCCGCGCTGCCTATGAAAGCCTGCGGCGGTGCTTCCCTGACTGGCGTGGCGTGGCATCGGCTCCCTTGTCGTCCATCGAGCGTGCGGTTCGCCCCGCCGGGCTTGCCACGCGTCGTGCTTCAGTCATCAAGGAAGTCCTTCAACGCTTGGCAGCTGAGGACCCGACACTTGAGCTTAGCAAATGGAGTGATTATCCGACGGAGGAACTAATGGCACGGCTCCTTGCCCTTCCGGGCGTGGGTCCGAAGACCGCGGCGTGCGTTGCTCTTTTCGAATTTGGCCGGGCCGTTTTTCCGGTTGACACCCATATCCTGCGCGTCAGCAAGCGCCTTGGCTGGCTGCCACCAACCGCGACCGCCGAGCAAGCGCAGCCTTATCTGGAAGCGAGGATTGCGCCGACGCTGCGGCTGGAGCTTCACGTCAATCTCATTGAGCTTGGCAGGCGCGTGTGCCGGGCGCGACGTGCCAGGTGCGAGGAGTGCGTCCTGAATTCAGTATGCGCGAGAGTGGGTTCGGGAGGGTCAAGTGAAAATGTTCACAATGTACCCTCTTGACACCTTCCCTAACTCGCGCTTATCCTGCGCCAGCGCAAGTGAAGAGGTTCACAAACGCGATGCACGAGCACTCCATGGCTGATGCCATACTTGATACCATTGAGCAGCTTCGGTTGCGCGCCGGTGCTCAGAAGGTTCGGAAGGCCGTTTTTCAGGTTAGCGAGCTTTCCTCGCTGAGTTCCGAATCGCTGCAGATGATGATTGACCATGCCGCTGAAGAGATGGGCATGGAAACCTTTGCCGTTGAGGTTATCTCTGAGGGGCTTCTGGGCCATTGTCCTTCCTGCGGCGTGGTGGTTTTGGCGGAAGACTTGAGCTGCTCGCGGTGCGGCATGCCCGGCATCATGCCGGCGGCCGACGAGGCGGTGCTTGTGATCTCGTGTGAGTTCGACTGAAATCTTTGCTTGGGGACGTGGCCCTGGGCTGGGTAGTCGGTGGTATCCGTCGTGTCGGAGCCGTAGTGAGATGGGCCTGAGAACAAGGCGGCGCGTGACCGTCACCGGGATTGTGCAGGGCGTGGGCTTTCGGCCCTTTGTCCACCGGCTTGCCGTGGCCCTCGGCTTGGGTGGTCACGTCCACAACTTTACCGGTGGCGTGCACATCGAGGTGGAAGGGCCGGAGGAACGCTTGGCTGAGTTTCTTGACCGCCTTACCCGCGAGGCTCCACCGGCAGCCGTTATTCGCGAGGTGACCTGGCAGGCAATTCCGCCCGTGGGTCAGCGGGATTTCATAATCACCCCGAGTGAGACCAGCGATAGTGCCGTGCTCGTCCCGCCCGACATTGCTCTTTGCGCGGACTGCCGCCGCGAGCTTGCCGACCCTGCTGACCGCCGATACCGGCATCCTTTCATCAACTGCACGAACTGCGGCCCGCGTTTCACCCTCATTCGCCGCCTGCCCTACGACCGCTGCAACACCTCCATGGCGGTCTTTGATATGTGTGCGGACTGCCGGCGGGAGTATGAGGACATCACCGACCGGCGGTATCACGCGCAGCCCGTATGTTGTCCTCGCTGCGGACCGCGGCTTTGGCTTGCTGACGGCAGGGGAGCTGTTATCGCGTCTGGCGAGCAAGCCCTACTGGAGGCGAAGAACATACTGCGGGCCGGTGGGGTGGTGGCGGTCAAGGGGCTTGGTGGGTTTCACCTGGCCTGCGATGCAACCAACGAAGAAGCTGTGGGGGAGCTGCGACGGCGCAAGAATCGGTGGGTCAAGCCGCTGGCCGTGATGGCGCTTTCTATTGAAGCGGTGAAATATTTTGCTCAAATGGACGACGAGGCGCGATGGCTACTGGAGTCGCCCGCAGCGCCCATCGTGCTCTTGCCAAAAGTTCTGCCGGAGCGACTTGCGTCTTCGGTGGCACCCGACAGCCCGGATTATGGGGTTATGCTTGCCTATACGCCACTCCATGTTTTGCTTCTTGGCCGGTGGGTTGATGAGAGCTTGGATGGCGGGGCGGATGAGGGAGGTGCGGCGGACGGTTTCCTGGCATTGGTGATGACCAGCGGCAACATCAGTGATGAGCCGATTTGCACGGACAACGAAGAGGCTCTGAGGCGGCTTGGCGGTCTTGCCGACGCCTTCTTGCTGCACGATCGGGAGATTTTGGTTGGCTGCGATGATTCGGTAGTTCGGGTTAGCGGGGTGGGGCCGGTGGTGATGCGGCGGTCGCGAGGGTACGTACCTCGGCCGGTGCTGTTGCCGATTGAATCGCCGCCGGCCTTGGGCGTAGGTGGGCACCTGAAAAATACCTTTTGCCTCGCACGGGGAATCTTCGCCTACCCAAGCCAGCACGTGGGCGACCTGGACCGGGCGGATACCTTGGAGTATTTCGAGGACGGTCTTGCCAGGCTGGAGGACTTGCTGGAGATTCGGCCTGAGGTTGTGGCCTGCGACCTGCACCCTGACTACCTGAGCACCAGGGTGGCCGAAGAGCTGGCCAGGGAGCGCGGGCTTGGTCTCGTGCGAGTGCAGCACCACCACGCGCACTTTGCCGCGTGCCTGGCCGACAATGGCTTGGCTGGCCCAGCCCTAGGCCTAATCTGTGACGGCACGGGTTATGGCGATGACGGCACTGTCTGGGGCTGTGAGGTACTGGTTGGTGACCTGGTGGGGTACGAGCGTTTGGGCCACTTGCGATACGTCGGTCTGCCGGGCGGCGAGAAGGCTATCGAAGAGCCTTGGCGGGTGGCCGTGGCGTGGTTGGCAGACGCCTTTGGGCTGGAGTGGAGCCGCTGGCCGAGTGCCGGCTGGCGGCTGGTGGAAACCGTGGGGCCGGAGCGGGTGAGAGCGATTCTCGCGATGTTGCGGCGGGGAATCAACTGTCCCCACGCATCCTCGGCGGGGCGACTGTTCGACGCCGTGGCAGCACTGTTGGGCGTGAGGCTTGTGTCTGCCTACGAGGCGCAGGCGGCGATGGCTTTGGAGGCTCAGGCCGCTCGCTGGACTGGGCCGATTGAGGCGTATCAGTTTGAGATGGACGAGGAGGCGGCCGGCGGCCAAAGCCTGTTTGTGCTTGACCCCAGGCCGATTTTCGGTGGTATCTGCAGGGACATTGCCGGCGGAGCGGAGGTTGAGCAGGTGGCTGCGCGGTTTCACGCCACCTTCGCTGCGATGCTGGTAGCCGTTGCCAGAGCGGTGGCCGACAACACTGGCTTGGAAGTGGTCGCCCTCTCCGGGGGTAGCTTCCAAAACCGCCTACTCATAGAGCAGACCGTCGAGGGTCTGCGCAGGGCCGGTTTGGAGCCGGTATGGCACCGCGACCTGTCGCCCAACGACAGTGGGCTTTGCGTCGGGCAGGTGGCAGTGGCGGCGGCGCGTCTTGGTGGCCCGGCCGCCTTGGAAAGCCGCGCCAGGCGAGCGGAGGGGAAGGCGGGATAGAAATGTGCCTCGCAGTGCCCGTGGAGATTGTGGAGATTTCAGACAAGGAGGCGGTCTGCGCGGCTGGGGGCGTCAGAGTACGGGCGCGCCTTGACCTGCTCGAGGACGCAGCCGTGGGCGACTGGGTGCTGGTGCACGCGGGATACGCGATAACGAAGGTTGACCCAGAAGAGGCGCGAGAGACGTGGCGGCTATTGGAGGAGGCGGCCGAGCGTGCCCCGGAGTGAGGCGTGGGTGGCCAGGGTCAAGGCGCTGGCCGAAAGGATAGCGGCTTCGGCGGGCCGACTGGCACGCCCCGTGCGGCTGATGGAAGTCTGCGGCACGCATGCCCACGCCGTCGGTCGGTACGGTCTGCGGCAGCTCTTGCCGCCGAACGTAGATCTGATAAGCGGACCTGGCTGTCCGGTGTGCGTCACGACCGGCGGGCAGATTGAGATGGCCCTGGAGTTGGCGCGGCGTGGAATAACTGTGACGACCTTTGGCGACCTGATGCGCGTGCCGGCACCCGGCGGGTCGCTGGCCGAAGCCAGGGCCGCCGGTGCAGACGTGCGCGTGGTTTATTCTCCCCAGCAGGCCCTTGATATTGCCCTTGCGGAGAAGAGCCGGGAGGTCGTTTTCGTGGCGGTAGGTTTCGAGACGACGGCGCCTGCCGTCGCTGCTGTGGTCTCGCAGGCCTTGGCAGCCGGCCTGGACAATCTCAGCTTTCTATGCCTTCACAAGACTATCCCGCCTGCTCTGGAAGCTCTCGTGCAGGACCGAGAATTGGGCGTGGACGGCTTTTTGTGTCCGGGCCACGTTAGCGTCATCATCGGCAGTGAAGCCTACCGGCCCCTGGCACAGCAGTACAGGGTGCCGTGCGTAGTAGCGGGCTTCGAGCCGGCCGACATAATGCTCGGCTTGGCGATGTTGGTTGACCAGCTCGCTCAGGGCCGCTGCGAAGTTGAGAACGCGTACACCAGGGCCGTCAGGCCAGAAGGCAATGCTTTAGCGCGTGCCATGATGGGCGAGGTATTTGAGCCGGTAGACGTGGCTTGGCGGGGGCTAGGCAGGGTGGTGGACGGGGGCTTGGCTCTGCGTGGAGAGTATCGGGCTTTGTGCGCAAGAGAGCGCTACGGTGTGCAGGAGCAAGACACAGGCGAGCCGGCGGGCTGCCGCTGCGGGGACGTGCTTCGGGGTATTCTCCGGCCGTCGGAATGTCCGCTTTTCGGGCGGGCATGCACGCCGGCGCATCCCGTCGGGCCGTGCATGGTGTCCAGCGAGGGTGCCTGTGCCGCCGTGCACAAGTACGAGAGCGCTTTTCTTGTTGCCCCGTGACGGAGGCTGCGGCGGGACCCGAAATTCGTCGGAAAGAAATGGGCCGAGGGTGGAGGGCGTGCCGTGATGTTGAGTGGTGGCCCGGCGGGGACGAGGGTGGGGAAGGTGACTTGGGAGGTAGGGCCGTGCAGCGGGAAGTGGTGACGCTAGCCCACGGTGGCGGCGGCAGCGCTATGGCGGAGATGCTCAGCAGCATGGTGCTGCCGGCGCTGGGCGTGCGGCAGGTTGGAGAGGATGCAGCCCTAGCGGCGGGAGTGTTGTTGACGACGGACAGCTTTGTGGTCAAGCCGCTGGTTTTTCCGGGCGGGGACATCGGCAAGCTATCTGTATACGGGACGGTGAACGACCTGGCGATGCGGGGCGGCCGACCCCTGGCGATGACAGTCGGGCTGATAGTCGAGGAAGGGCTGCCGCTGGCCCAACTGGAGATGATCGTCGGCTCGATAGCTCAGGCGGCGGCGCGATGTGGGGTGGAGGTAGTGGGGGGAGACACCAAGGTGGTAGAGGCGGGCCGCAGCGACGGTCTGTACATCAACACGACGGGCCTGGGGGAGCCGCTGGCGGCACCGGAGATGCTTCCGGGGGTGGGCCGGGCGCGGCCGGGGGATGCAGTGCTCCTCAACGGCCCGGTGGGCGAGCACGGCATAGCCGTGCTGGCGGCGCGGGAGAGCCTGGACTTTGCGGCGGCTGTGGTGAGCGACTGCGCACCGCTGCACGAGTTATCTGCGGCGCTGGTCGAGGAGTTGGGGCCATCCCTGCATTGTTTGCACGACCCGACCCGGGGTGGGCTTGCGGCTGCCCTGAATGAGCTGGCCGTGGCGTCCGGCGTTGGTCTGGTGGCCGACGAGGCAGCCATCCCCCGCTCTGCCGCCGTCGAGGCAGCGTGCGAGCTGCTGGGCTTCGAGTCGCTGCAGGTAGCCAATGAGGGCAAGTTGGTGGCGGTAGTGGAGGGGCGCATGGCGGACGTGGCGCTAGCCATTATGCGCAGTCACGACGTGGGCCGCAGGGCGGCTGTCATAGGGGAGGTGGTCGAAAGGCCAGCCGGGAGGGTGCTGCTCAAAACCCGGTTGGGCACAACCCGAGTGCTTGACATGCCGAGCGGAGAGCTGTTGCCGCGGATTTGCTGACCACTGTGCCTGCGGGCAGAAAAAACCCTTTGGGATGGCTGAGGTCGGGCCGGTCGGACTATTCCGCGGCGAGTATGTATCGTCGCACAAAAGGGGGCAATCTTATGGCGCTGAGGGTAATCAGTGATGCGGCCGTCAGGGACTTGATGGCCAAGCTCATGAAGGAGGCTCGGGTGGTGGCGCCCCACCGACGGGAGGGGCGCGACCAATGGGCTTTCCAGGATGTCCAGAATCCGGCGAAGGTCGAGCTGAAGTACGTAAGCACGATTCTTCCGCCCAAGAAGTACGCCATGCCGCCGGTGGAAACCCTTCTGCGCTACCGCGTGGGTGACGGCTTCGTGGCTGAAGAGGTGGTTGAGGCGCAGCCGCTGGTGCTTTTTGGCGTGCATCCGTGTGATATCTATGCGCTGGAAAGCCTTGATATCTCCATGACGGACAAGCATGCCGACCCAGGTTGGGTGGCGCGGCGCAAGGCCATGCGCATAGTCGGTGTGGATTGCGAGCCGGACGAACACTGTTTTTGCGCCTATATGAAAACCGATACCGTCCAGTCGGGCTACGACCTTTTCCTCAGTCCCATCAAGGGCTGGACGGAATATGTGGCGCAGGTGGGCACGTCAGAGGGCGAAGCGATGCTGGCGGTGGTGGACAGTCGGGAGGCCAACAGTGACGACATCGCCCAGATGCGGGCGGCTCAGTCGGAGAAAACGCGCCGCCAGCAGGCCCGCAAGATGAACACAGAGCTAGTCCAGCTACCCCTGCACTTCACAGGCTTTGCGGACAGCCCTGTGTGGGAGAAATGGGCCAATCGTTGCTATTCCTGCGGCACTTGCAACACCACATGCCCGACGTGTTTTTGCTTTGATGTGGTTGACGCTCCCAAGCTGACGCTTGACGAGGGCACGCGGGAGCGCGTGTGGGATAGCTGCCAGCTTGAAGACTTTGCCCTAGTGGCCACGGGCGAGAACTTTCGTGAGGAGCGCCGGGAGCGGGTGCGCCACCGCTTCTACCGCAAATATGCCTACCTGTTCACCCAGTACGGCCGGCCGTACTGCTGTGGTTGTGGGCGATGCTTCCGGCAGTGCGTGGCTAACATTGACCCCGTAGAAGTAGTGAATGACCTTTTGGCCGAAGCGGCCAAGGAGGCGAAGGCTCATGGCGTTTAGCCCACCCAAAACTCCCGTTCAGCAAGTGGAGCCGGAATGGGACCTCTACGTGCCCCAGCCGGCCAGGGTGATCAACGTCGTCGAGCAGACGGCAACGGAGAAACTTTTCGAGATTGAGCTCCTTTCCGGCCAGCCGTTGGGCCACCAGCCGGGGCAGTTCGTGCAGGTTTTCGTGCCGCCCATAGGCGAGGCGCCTATCTCTTTGGCCTCAGCGCCCAACGGCCGCGGGAGCTTCGACCTCGTCGTGCGCCGCATCGGCGATGTGACCTCGGCGCTCCACAGGCTTGAGGCGGGCGCTACCATAGGAATCCGTGGGCCGCTGGGCCGGGGCTTCGACGTGGAAGAGCTGAAGGGCCACGACGTGCTCATCGTCGGCGGCGGCATCGGCCTTGTGCCCCTCCGCGGCCTCATTCAAGCTGTTCTGGCCGAGCGCGGCGCCTTTGGTCGCGTCGTCATCTTCGTCGGCTTCAAAAGCCCAGCGGAAATACTGTTCCGCGAGGAGCTGGCCCAGTGGCAGGCCCGTGACGATGTCGAATTCCACATCACCATAGACCGGCCCCATCCGGACTGGTCTGGCCACGTTGGGGTCATCACCACTTTGTTCCCAGACGTGGAGTTCGCCGCCGCCCGCACCAAAGCCGTCGTAGTCGGCCCGCCGGTCATGTACAGGTTCGTGATAACGGAGTGCCGGCTCAAGGGCATTGCTGATGAGAACATGATCTTGTCCTTGGAGAGGCGCATGCGCTGCGGGGTGGGCAAGTGCGGCCACTGCCAGATCAACAACCGCTATTGCTGCATAGACGGGCCGGTGTTCAAGTACTCCGAGCTGAAGTTCATGTGGGAGGCGATATAGATGCCGAAGCCCAGGGCGGCAGTCTTTTCCATGACCGGCTGCGAGGGCTGCAGCTTGGCCGTCCTCGAATGTGAAAACGAGCTTCTGGATGTGCTGCAGCACATTGAGTTCGTCGAGTGGCGCGAGGCCATGTCGGAGAAAACTACCGACCCTATAGACATCGCCTTCGTTGACGGCTCGGTCTCGACCCACCACGACGTCAGGTACATCAAACGCATCCGAGAGCGGGCGGGGATGCTGGTGCCCATTGGGGCCTGTGCGGTCAACGGGGGCGTCAACGCTCTCAAGAACCGCTACGGGATGAGCGAGGCCAAGGAAATCGTCTACGGCGACGCCGGTGCCCAGTTTGACACCATACCTGCCCGACCCGTGCGGGCCGTCGTACCTGTGGAATTCGAGATACCTGGTTGCCCAATGAACAGCGAAGAGTTTCTGCGCATCGTGCGCGACCTTCTCCTGGGCAAGAAACCGCGCCTGCCTAACTACCCGGTTTGTGTGGAGTGTAAGCGCAAGGAGAACGTGTGCGTGTTCGAGAAGGGAATGTTTTGCATGGGGCCTGTGGCGCGGGCTGGTTGTGGGGCTGACTGCCCGAGCTCGGGCGGCTGGTGCGAGGCCTGCCGGGGCTTTGTGGATAACCCCAATGAGCAGGCCCACTGGGAAGTCCTGCAGGAGCGCGGCCTAACGCCCGAAGAAGTCATGCAGCGCTTCGACATCTTCTGCGCGTGGGAGCTGGAGGAACGCCGCGCCCGCGCCCAGCAAGAGAAGAAGGAGTAGTCTTGGAGGGCACAGCAGATGGCTGAGCGCAACATAAACATCTTCGTTGAAGAAGTTTGTCGCGTCGAGGGACACGGTAACATCGTCCTCAACGCTGCCGACGGCCACATAGAAGAGCTGCGGCTCGAAATAACCGAATCGCCCCGCCTTTATGAAGCCTTTATGCTGGGGCGTCGGTGGGATGAAGCTACGCACATTTCCTGTCGCATCTGTGGTATCTGCTCCATCGCTCACTGCACCGCTTCGGTGTTAGCCATCGAGGATGCCTTCGGTATCGAGCCGTCGGAGCAGACGGTCGCCCTGCGCAAAATCGCCTACCACGGCGAAATGATTCAGAGCCACGTGCTGCATTTTTATTACCTGGCCGCCCCTGATTTCCTCGGCGTGCCCAGTGTCTTTCCGCTCATCAAGAGCCGTCCGGAGGAGGTGAAGCGGGCGCTGCGGCTCAAGCGGCTGGGCAATGACCTGTGCAAAGTCATCGTGGGGCGTCACATCCATCCGTGTGCGTATCTTCCCAAGTGCCTGCCCAAGCTTCCCGACCCAGCGGCCCTCGAGGCCCTACACGCTCGCTGCGTGGAGGCCCGCGGCGACCTGGAGGCAGCCGTGGCGCTGTTCTCGACCCTCAAGCTGCCGGACTTTGAGCGTGAGACGGAATGCCTGGCCAGTTGGCACCCCGATGAGTACGGCATGTACCGCGCGGCGAAAATCAAGTCCACCAACGGCGACCTCACAGAGCTGCGCGAGTACCGGTCGAAAATCCGCGAGTTCGTAGTCCCTCACAGCCATGCCAAGCACGCCGAGACGGAAAACGGCGCGTACATGGTCGGCGCCTTGGCCCGCGTGAAGAATAACTACGAGCAGCTTCACCCGAAGGCGAAAGAGGTGGCTCAGGCTTTGGGGCTAACTACTGATTGCGCCAATCCGTACGCAATCACAATAGCCCAGGTGGTCGAGACGGTGCATTCGCTTGAGGAGGTCCTCAGGCACCTTGAGTGGTGTCTGGGCCGCGAGCTAGAGTGGGAGGACTGGGACGTAAAGCCGCGCGCCGGCCGCGGAGTGGGCATAACTGAGGCACCTCGCGGCCTCCTCATTCACGACTACACCTTCGACGATGACGGGAAGCTCACAAACGTAAACTGCGTCATCCCGACCAACCAGAACCTTAATAACATCGAGCACGATTTCCATGCTTTGGTGCCGAAAATCATCGAGCGTCCCGACGACGAGATACGGCTGCTTCTGGAGATGCTGGTGCGCGCCTATGACCCATGCATAAGCTGCGCCACCCACATGCTAAAAGTCCAGATAAAGCGCTAGGGTAGCGGGATCTTGTGTGGAGGCTTAAGGGAGCGTGAGTGGCAAGACGCAAAGGATAGTGGTTCTGGGCGTCGGCAGTGAGCTGTATGGCGACGATGCAGTGGGTGTGGTTGTGGCCCGGCGCGTCAAACAAATGGACCTCGGCCCGAACGTCGAGGTTATAGAAGGGCACACAGGGGGCCTCAATCTGCTGTTTGACATGGAAGGTGCCGGCTGGGCCATCGTGGTAGACGCTGTTGACTTCGGCGGCCAGCCGGGGGAGATTTGCGTTTTCGAGGCTGAGGACGCTGATTTGGTAATGGCCCGCCGGGTGGCATCCCTTCACCACGTTTCCTTGGCCGACGTGTTAGAGCTTGGCCGCGAGACGGGAATTACGCCGCGGGTCACGGTCGTGGGGATTCAGCCGGGCGTGAAGGGCTTCGGCAGAGAGCTGTCGGAAGCGGTGGCGCAGCAGGTCGAAGCTGCAGCTCAAGCTGTAGTGGACCTGGTGGCGAGCTGCCGAGACGGCTCGGACTGCGGGCGCACGCATGCCCAAGACGGCGGCGCAACTTGCTAGGAGGATGCAAAATGCCTGAACCTGCCAAAATCCTTGTCGTGGACGACGACCCTGATATTGTGGAATCGTTGCGGTTAGTGCTGGAGAGCGCGGGCTACGACGTGGACACAGCCCTAACTACTCAGGAGGCCTTCTCCAAGGTCGAATCCTACCACCCAGACCTCATTCTGCTAGATATCATGATGCCCGATGGCACCGAGGGCTTTCACTTCGTCTGGAAACTGCGCAACCAGTACCCCGAACAGGAGGCCAACATTCCCATCCTGGTGCTCAGTGCCATCCATCACACTACGCAACTGCGCTTCTATCCCGAGCAGAGCGACGGCACCTATGAGCCCGGCGAGTTCCTGCCGGTGCAGGGCTTCATTGACAAGCCCGTCGAGCCGAGCGTGTTGCTCGAGAAAATCAAAGCGGTGCTTGCGGGCAAGGAAAAATAAGGCCTGCTTCCGGGGCTGGTGTGCTGGCCGGATTGTGACGGGGCGGGCAAGGCCGCAACTTTTGCGCTGGCAGGGGACGGGAGAGGGTCAGATTTGCCGGCGGCGGGTATATTAGAGTCCTTACGAACCCTGCGTCGGTGGGGTTGTCCTTTTTATCGTCGGGCACCCAGCAGTTGGCGGGCAAGCTCTCGCACTTCGCGCCGCAGGATTTTTCCGACCGCTGTCTTAGGCAGTTCGGGAACGAAGACGATTTCTCGCGGCACTTTGAAAGGCGCCAGGCGCCCGCGGCAATGGTTGAGTATCTCTTCCGCCTCCAGCGCAAAGCCTTCTTGGAGCGTCACGAAGGCCACCACGTCCTCGCCTTTTATGCTGCTGGGCACGCCTACCACGGCGGCGTCGGCCACTCCAGGCACCTGGTAGATGACGTCCTCAACTTCTCGCGGGTAAACGTTCATGCCACCCACGATAATCACGTCCTTCTTGCGGTCTACGATGTAGATGTAGCCGTCTTCGTCCAGGCGGGCCAAGTCCCCGGTGTGTAACCATCCGTCGCGGATGGTCTGGGCAGTCATTTCTGGATCCTTCCAGTACCCGTTCATCACATTCGGGCCACGCACGCAGAGTTCCCCTACCTGCCCTGTGGGTAGTACGTTGCCCTCGTCGTCCACAACTTTGACCTGCACTCCCGGTATGGGCGGCCCTACGCTGCCCAGCTTCCTGACGCCGTGTAAGGGATTTACCGATACCACTGGCGCCGCCTCGGTCGGCCCGTAGCCCTCCAGCATGTGAACGCCGAAGCGTTTCTCGAAACCGTCAAGGACCTCGAGGGGCAGCGGAGCACCGCCCGAGACAGCCACCCGCAGGGAAGACAGGTCGTAATCTGGCTCGCGGGCTGTGCGCAGCATCACGGCGTACATCGTCGGCACAGCAGCCATCACGGTGGCCCGATGGGTTTCGATTAGCTCCAGGGCTTGGGTGGCTGCAAACTTCGGCATCAGCACCGCACAAGAGCCGCGAAGCACGGGCAACACCAGGTCAACCGTAAAGCCGTAAGCATGGAATAGGGGCAGGGGCACCAGGAAAACGTCGGTGGGCATCACTCCCAGCACCTTATCGGCGGCGTCTGCGTCCCAGATGAGGTTGCGGTGGGAGAGCATGGCGCCCTTGGGTCTGCCGGTGGTGCCCGAAGTATAGATGAGGACGGCTGTTTCATCGGCGGCGCGGCCCGACGGCCGCGGCTGCGTGCCCAGGTGCGGCCGCACAAGAGATTCCCATGGAACAAAGCCGTCCAGCTTAGCTTCGCCAGCGACAACCACGCCCTGTAAGTCGGCGCACTCGCGCATTATTGCCGAGACCTTATCTTCGAACACCGAGGAGGCCAGTAGCCACCGGCTTTCCGAGTCCGTGATTACGTAGGTGAGTTCAGCTGGAGAGTGCAGGCAGTTGAGTGGCACGACCTCGGCCCCGCAAGCCAGGGCGGCGAACAGAGCTATATGAAACTGTGGCGTGTTGGGAAAGAGCATCGAGACCCTGTCGCCAGGCTGGACGCCAAGCTCCCGCAGCCCCGCCTGCAGCGCTCCAACGGCGCCCGCCAACTCCGCGTAGGCAATCCGCTGCTCTCCGAAGACGACCGCCGTTCTGCCGCCGTGCTCCTGCGCCGTGCCCAGGAGCACCTCCTCCAGCGTCGTGTTGAGAGGATCCACCGGCGCCCCTCCCTGTCGTTTCTCTTACGCTGCCCTTCGCGCGTCGGTGTAAAGTTTCGCGGCCGGCCTACCCGGCCCTACTTCCATACGCCCGGAATGGCCTTCCCACAATTGCTACACCGGCCATTGCGCAGCCGGTTGGCTATCACCGTGAATCCTCGCCGCTCAATCACCGCCCTCCCGCAGCCCGGGCAGTAGGTGTGCTCGGCGGCACTGCCGGGCACATTGCCCACGTAGACGTAGTGAAGCCCTACCTGGCGGCCAATCTTGTAGCATCGCTCCAAGGTGGCCACCGGCGTCGGCGGAAGGTGCTTGAGCTGATACTGCGGATAGAAGCGGCTAAAGTGCAGGGGGACGTCGCGGCCCAGGTTGTCCCGCACCCACCGGCACGTTGCTTCTATCTCCGCTGCACTGTCGTTGAGCGTTGGAATGACCAGATAGACGATTTCCGTCCACATGCCCTTTCGCTTGAGGAGCAAAAGCGTGTCCAGTACTGGTTTGAGCGTCCCGGAGCAGTAGCGCCGGTAGAAGTCTTCGCTCATGGCCTTGAAGTCTATCTTCACCGCGTCCAGGTTGGGCAGGGCGTCGAGAAGAGGTTGGGGCTTTATGTAGCCGTTGCTGACCACGACCGACCGCACGCCCTGCTTTCGTCCGGCGGCCGCGGCATCGCGCACATATTCCCAGTAGATGACTGGTTCGTTGTAAGTGTAGGCAATGGATTCGCATCCTGCCTGGCGCGCACGGAGGGCCAGCTCTGCGGGCGAGAGGCTGACGGAGGGCACCTGCTCCGGGCGCGACTGAGATAGCTCCCAGTTCTGGCATGCCCGGCAGTTCATATTGCAGCCGGCCGTGGCGATGGAGAAGGCCCGGCTGCCCGGCAGGAAGTGGAAGAAAGGCTTCTTCTCAATTGGGTCAGGATTGGCAGCCGCCACGGAGCCGTACACGAGGGTATAGTAGACGCCACCGCGGTTTTCCCGCACGCCGCAGAAGCCGCGCTCGCGGTTGCCCACCTTGCACTCCTTGGGGCAAAGCTCGCACTGGACGCGTTCGTTACCTATTGGCTTCCACCAGGAAGCCCTCGCCATGCGCAGGGGAGATTTCCCGCTTGCGGTGCCCGGGGTGGCGGTGGCTGCGCAAAAAAGTTTCTCGGACAGGTTCGGCAGCCCGCAGAGGCAGCCCGCTGCCAGGCCCAGTTGTCGCAGGAAGTGCCGGCGCGACAACCCATCGGCGGCCTCGGCCCCACCAGCAAAGGCAGGCTCCCATAGCCCCGATTGCCAGTCCGTTCCCGGCCCTGGGCCCTGTCGTCCTTCGGCTTCGCTATCCCGGCCCTCTGGGGGCAAGTCGTCAGCCTCAGCCATGCCTCACACCTTGACCCTTTCCACGTATATTTTACTCCTGTCGGCGCAGCCCAGGCTATGGGTTGCGTCGGCGGCGATGGAGAGGTGCGAGGGATTTGACTCGCGCTTCCATAATGATGGCAGTCCCTCTCCCGCCCGGAGCTCGTCGAGGATGCTGACTACCACCGTGTCCGCCGCCACTGGATCGGTAGATAGCAAAATTGCGCCGTAGGCCTTGGTAGTTGCCGGTTTATAGGCAGGGCCGCCGTCGTAGCAGACCCGAAGCAGGTCGTAGACGACAAGGCGTTGTTTGCCTGCGATGGGCGCCGCCGCCGCCACATCCGCAATAGCTGCCGAAAGGTCGGGATAATGGAGCTTGTTGGGATTGCTGATGGAGCCGAAATGGTTTTTCAGGGCACCGGAGATTCCGGAAAGGTCGTGGTCTTTCGCGATGGGTACATTCACTATGGCGTCGGCCCATTGAGAAATGATGAGGCTGAACCACGTGCCGACGTCGCCGGTGACGGTGACTTCCCGGTCGTAGCCAACCTCATCGGTGCCGAGGCATTTGATGCCGCCGGAATCCCTTGAAAGCTCGAAGCCGGCTTCTTCCAGCTCGGCGCTTGTGCGGTCGTAGACCCAGATGCGGGCTGGCGGATGTCCGGCGGCCGTCAACTCTCCTACCAATGCCCGCACCAGGGCCGGAGAAGATGAGAGAGATGGGCCGGCAATGCAGTTCACCTTCACGGCAATGTTCTCGTCGGGCCGGAAAAACTGGCGCCAAGCATCGGCCGCAGAGGCCCCTGCTAGGGCTTCCATGCCGGCCGCCAAGCCGCGCCGTAAAGAAGATTCCTCTGGTGAGCTTTTCCAGTCCTGCGACGTTACTAAGACCACCCTGGGCTTGCCGGACGCTTGAGGCTTTGCGAAGGTGTCTCTAGGCTCACCAGGCGGCACGCCGGCCGCTGTTTCGCCAGCGGCTGTGGCCCTCCCTACGCGGGAGCAACCGCTCAGACTGAGCAGCCCCAGGCTAATCCCTTTGAGGAATTTCCGTCGGTCCATGGCCAATCAACACGCCCAAGGGCTAAGCATCGCCCGCCCGTCGTCCGTATGGATGCTGAAGATTGGGTTGGGAATGGACGGGTGATAGCGTGCTTGCTGTCATTGGCTTTTGGTGCCCGCAAAGTCTTCCTCACCGAAAGACTGCGTGGTGAAGACGAAAAGCTGGGCACCGCGCTTCCAGGCGTCGCCGGGCAGGCCGGCCTTTTCCTCGCAGAGGATAGTCAGCGTCGTCGGCAAGTCCCAGCCTTGCTCAACCGCGACCTCCGGCAAAAACACTCCTCGGCGAAAGCCCTGCTGGACAACTATGCCGTGCTTGCCGAGGACGATGTCCTCAGGCTTGTCCACCGGCCGCAGTGGCGACAATACGGAGATGTGAATGTCCAGTCCCTTGACCTCTTGGGCAGTCACCGGTGGGAAGCGTGGGTCGCGGACGGCGGCGGCTATCGCACACTCCACCACAGCCTCGCCCAGGGGTGCCTCGGCCTCTAGGCAGCCAATGCATCCGCGCAACCGCCCCCGCGATTTTAGCGTCACGAACACCGCCCTCGGCTCGGAGAAGGCCGGATCGCCTTCTGGGGGACGCAGGCGCCTGTGCTCGCCGACCCATGCCTGGATTGCCTCGCGGGCGAGTTTCAGGAGCGTCTTTTTCTGCTCCTCGGTAAGATTGTCTGCACTTCCCGGCAGTGCTTCCTGCATCTTCGTGCCACCTCCGGCGGCCTGTTCTTCGCCGCCTCTCGCGGCCTCCTGTGATAGTGGACTTTCTTTGCTGCTGGAAACCGCGACTGCGCAGTAGCCGACCGCCCGGTCGGCAGTCAGGACTGATATATCGCCGGAGTTTGCGTACTTCAGCCGCGTGACCTGGTCGGCTCCCAGCTCTCGCGCGGCCATCAGCAGCGTCACCACAGGGCCAAGGCCGCAAAGCGTGCAGTGGACCTCGCGGGCCATGTACTTGCGCACCGCCTCCTTTTCCCATGCATACAGCCCAACGATGTCCATCCGCTCGAGCAGGCCCAAAGTGCACAAGTCCACCTGGCGGCAGAGGTCGCGGGCAGGATAATGTGCCATATCGGTGCTGGCCACCAACAAAAAGCGCCGGCCCTTTAAAACCTTGGCCAGCGCCGACGCCACGGCCCGGCAATTCTCCTCACTAAAGTCGTTGAGCAGCACCGGCACAAACTTGAACTGCTTCAGTGCTACCTGAAGGAAAGGAAGCTGAACCTCTATGGAGTGCTCGCTGGCCTGAAGAGCGTCGCTCTGCCTGAACAGCGCCGGGGCCTCCTTCGCCAAAGCTTGGCTGAGGGACGTGTCCACCGCCACATCGCCTAAAGGCGTCCGCCAAGCCGACGACTCGGTCAGCAAGGCTCCAGGAAAAGTTGTGGCATGGCTCGGGCCGAGGACCACCACGGCGTCGAAGCGCAGGCCCGCCACGAGTTTGTAAGCGTAGGCCGCTACTGGGGCGCTGAACTGGTAGCCTGCGTGGGGGACAATGAGGCCAATGAGGCGGCCAGGCACCGCTGGCGGCGTCGCACGGTCTATTAGGCGCTCGACGAGCTCGCGCAGTTCCTCGGGATCGTCTGGGTAGAAGCGGCCGGCTACCGCGGGAGGGCGTACACTTGCCGAGGTCGCAGCCGCCTGCTGGTGTTCTGCAGCCTGGGCGCGCTCATCACCAGATCGTGCACAGCCGATGCACAACACTAACAGGGAGCATGAGTAGAAGATGAGTCCTCTGTGCACGGCAACCACCTCAAGCCGTGGTCGAAACCAGAAAAATTCTACTACCGGCGGCATAAGCAGTCAAATGACCGATTCTGTGGTGCGGCAGGACAGTCGGTGGGCCAAATGAGACCCCTGTGGGATATGAGTGGCAGGGGGCGTGGGGCGGCGCGGGAGGGGGATTGGGGTGTGCGGGGTGGCTTACGGAAAAATTTGCTGTCAAGGGGATTGACAACCATGCGCTCAGGGTATATATATGTCTGCGAAGAAAGGCAACCGGGGCCAGGTGTAACGATGCCCTCTCTGGGTGTCGTTTCGCAGTGCCCCAAGGGCGGTGAAATAGAATGCCGAAGGCTGTGGGTATTGATCTTGGCACAACCAATAGCTGCGTCGCCGCAGTAATTGCCGGCGAACCAACGGTGATTCACAACGCTGAGGGCGGCCGCGTTACGCCGTCCATCGTCCACTTTTCGAAGACCGGTGAGGTACTTGTTGGGGAGCCGGCGAAGCGCCAGGCGATTCTCAACCCCGACCGCACGGTTCGCTCGGTCAAGCGCCTGATGGGTCAGCGCACCACCGCCATCACGGTGGATGGTCGCGACTACACGCCCGAACAGATTTCAGCCCGTATCTTGGAGAAGCTGGTGCGGGACGCAGGCACGTACCTGGGCGAACCGGTAAAGCAGGCCGTGATTACGGTTCCTGCCTACTTCGACGACGCTCAGCGTACGGCGACCAAGCATGCCGGCGAGATTGCGGGCCTCGAAGTCTTGCGCATCATCAACGAACCCACCGCCGCTGCCTTGGCCTACGGCCACAAGCAGCAGAAGATGGAGGGCACCATCCTCGTCTACGACCTAGGCGGCGGCACCTTTGACGTCACCGTCATGGACGTTGAGATTGACAAGGCCAAGACCGAGGAGCGCGACTACTACGAGGTCCGTGCTACGGCCGGCGACACGCACCTGGGCGGCGACGACATTGACCAGGCTTTGATTGACTTCCTGGCCGACCAGTTCCAGAAGGAGCATGGTGTTGACTTGCGCCAGGACCGTCAGGCCCTGCAGCGGCTGAAGGAGGCTGCCGAAAAGGCCAAGATAGAGCTGTCCTCGGCGTTGCAGACCAACATCAACTTGCCCTTCCTGTACGTGCCGGAGGGCGGTTCACCGCTGCATCTGGAGATGACGCTCACTCGCGCGCAGCTTGAGGAGTTGGCGCGGCCCATCGTGGAGCGGACGCGCCCCATCGTGCTGCGCGCCATGGAGGACGCTAAGGTCGGCCCAGGGGACATTAGCGAGGTAATTCTCGTCGGGGGCCAGACCCGCATGCCCCTGGTGCAGCAGCTCGTTCGCGAGCTGACCGGCAAGGAACCGCGCCGGGACATCAATCCTGACGAGGTTGTGGCGGTTGGCGCTGCCATCCAGGCGGCGGTGCTCACTCAGGAGATGAAGGACATGGTCCTCCTGGACGTGACGCCACTCAGCCTGGGTGTCGAAACCCTTGGCGATGTCATGGACGTGCTCATACCGCGCAACACGACCATCCCGACCCGCGTCAGCCGCATCTACACGACGGCCAGCGACTATCAGCCGAGCGTCGAAATTCACGTGCTCCAGGGGGAGCGACCGCGGGCCAGCCAAAACCGCTCTCTGGGGCGGTTCCAGCTCAGCGGCATCCCGCCTGCTCCCCGGGGCGTGCCTCGCATTGAGGTCACCTTCGACATAGACGCCAACGGCATCCTCAACGTCACTGCCGAGGATAAGGGCACCGGCAAGAAGCAAGACATCACCATTACCGGTAGCTCGTCCCTTTCGCCTGAGGAAGTCCAGCGGATGGTGCAGGAGGCCGAGGCGCACCGGCAGGAGGATGAGCGCTTCTGGAGGCTGGCCCAGGCGCGCAATGAAGCCGACGCGCTGGCCTACCAGTTGGAAAAGACGATTAACGACCTGCGCGACAAACTCTCCGAGAGCGAGCGGCAGTCCCTGGAAGCCAAGGTGAAGGAGCTGCGAGAGGCTTCTCAGGGCGACGACGAGCAGGCCATCCGGCGCAAGATTGACGAGGTGAATCAGGCCTTCTCGGAGGTTTCGCGGAGGTTGTATGAGGCGGCCTCAGCCGGCGTAGGGGCGCAGGCTGCCGAGGGCACCACGGGCCAGCCTGGCCCTGGCGGCGCGACGGCTGGCCCGGCGAGCGGCCCCGGCGGCGACGTGATAGACGCCGAGTTTGAGGCCGAAGACGAAAAGTAGTGCGCCAACTAAGCCCTGGCTAACAGCGCAAGTTTGCTCATGGCTTGCGCGCAAACCAACGCAAATAAGCAGGTCAGTTCATGCAGGAGGTGAGGACGATGAGGTATCTGGACGATCCCTTCGACATGCTGGCCAACGTTCGTGCCCAGCTCTACCGCCTGCTGGACGAGTTTGCGGCGGCGGTGGAGCCGATGTGGGCTGGCGGCTGGGTGCCTGCCACAGACATCAGGGTAGGCGATGGTGAGGTCACCCTGGAGGCAGAGGTACCCGGCCTGGCCCGTGAGGATATCGAGGTGAAGGTCGCGGGGCAGGTAGTGACCATAGCTGGCGAGCGGAAGGCCGAGAGGGCTGAGGGCGAGGAGTTCGTGCGTCAGGAGAGGCCCACTGGCCGGTTTGAGCGCTCCTTCTCGCTGCCTTGGGCCCTTGAGGCCGAAGGTGTGCAGGCTAAGCTGGAAAACGGTGTCCTCAGGGTCACCGTGCCCCGCGCGAAGGTCACCGTGGTCAAGGTTGAGGCCGAGGAGGGATAGCCATGCGCGTCTACTACAGTCCCTTCAGCGAGCTTGCGGAGCTACAGCGGCGCATCACGCGCGTCTTTGACGACGCCCGCGCACAGCGGGAGCGTCTGGCCGAGCGCGAGCGCCTGGTGCCTCCGGTAGACTTGGTGCTTACTTCCGAGGGCTACGAGGCGCGGGTGGACCTGCCCGGCGTCAAGCCCGAGGAAATCAAGGTTGTTGTGGAGGAAGGCTACCTGGTGGTTCGCGGCACCAAGCAAGCCCCAGAGGCTGAGGGCCGGGTCGCCAGGCGCGAGCGGCAGTTCGGCGAGTTTGCCCGCAGTGTGCCGCTGCCCAGCGACGCCGACCCGAGCCAGGCGTCGGCGAAGCTCGAAAACGGTGTGCTCACCGTCAAGATAGGCCGGCGTGCGCCTGCTAAGCAGGTCGAGGTGGCCGTGGTTGGGTAGTTGATGGGCGGCACCGCGGGCGCGGAGCCTGCCGGCCGTTGACATACACGGGCTGAGGCGCCAAGGGAGCTTCCCCTCCAGCGCCTCAGCCCGCCTAGCGGCCTAGGGAAGCCGGGGATCTTCTGATGGCTCAGCAGACCTTGGACTACTACGAAATCCTTGGGGTGAAGCGCGACGCCAGCCAGGACGAAATACGCAAAGCCTATCGCCGGCTGGCTCGCAAGTATCACCCCGACGTAAACCCTGGCGACCCACAGGCCGAGGAACGATTCAAGCAGATTAGCCAGGCTTACGCGGTTCTGAGCGACCCGGAAAAGCGCAAGAAGTATGACATGTTCGGCCATGCCTGGGAGCAGGCACAGCACTCGGGCCAGGCGCCGCCTGGGCAGGATTTCGCGCAGTTTGTCTTCGAGCATTTCGGGGCGGGCAGCTTTGCCGAGATTTTCGGTGATCTTTTCGGCGATTTGGGCTTTGGCCCAGGCGGTTTCCAGACCAGGGTTCGCACCGGCGTGGGCGAGCGGCCAACGCGCCGCGTACCGCGCCGCGGCCAGGATGTAGTCGAGGACCTGACCATAAGTTTTCGCGAGTCCATTGAGGGTGGTGAGCGGGTTTTCACGTTAGAGATGGCCGACGCCTGCCCAGAGTGCGGCGGCCTTGGTGGACAGACGGCTCGATGCACGGCCTGCGGTGGGACTGGGGTGGGCAGGCAGACGGGGCTTTTCGGCCTGGCCATGTCCTGCCCGCAGTGTCAGGGGACGGGTGAGATGGTGACGAGCCGCTGCTCGGCCTGTCGGGGCACGGGCGAGACTCTGCGCCGCCGCAGAGTCACCGTGAAGATACCGCCTGGCATCCGCGACGGCCAGCAACTGCGTCTGCGCGGGGAAGGCGGGCGGGGATTCTTCGGCGGCCCGAATGGTGACCTGGTCTTCACGGTTCACGTGCAACCGCATCCGTTCTTCGAACGCCAGGGGGACGACATACTGGCCAAGGTGCCGATAAGCATCACCGAGGCCGCCCTCGGAGCTGAGATATCGGTGCCGACGGTGCGGGGGCGAGCGCGGCTGAAAATTCCTGCCGGCACGGCCAGTGGCACCAAGTTTCGGATGCGTGGCCAGGGTGCTCCGCGGGCCGGCAGGCGCGGCGAGGTTGGCGACATGATAGTAGAGGTTTACGTGGTGCCGCCTAAGAGGCTTTCAGCTAAGGCGCGCCAGCTCCTGGAGAGCCTGCGCGACGAAATTGCAGAAGATCCGAGGGCGGGCCTGCCTGAAGGGCCGTAGAGCGCCGGTGAGCAGCGCGTCTGTGGCCGCCCGCAGGCCGCCCAGAGGTAAACAACCGGTTGGCGTGGAGAGGTAGCCATGCCAGAACGCAGCTTGGATGAGCCAGTATATATCATTAGCATCGCGGCCAAGTTGGTGGGTGTGCACCCGCAGACGCTGCGCACCTACGAGCGCTTGGGCTTTGTGCGGCCCAGGCGGACCGGTCGCGGTCAGCGGCTGTATTGCGAGGCCGACCTTGAGCGCGTGCGCCAAATACGCCGCCTCACTGAGGAGATGGGGGTCAACTTGGCCGGCGTTGAGATAATCCTCAAGCTTCTGGAGCGCGTGGAGCAGCTCCAGCAGCAGGTGGAGCGACTGATGGAAGAGGTCGAGCGCGGGCCGCGGCAGCTCAAGCCGCCAGCTCAACAAGAGGCCGGCGCGGGCGTTGTGTCGGTGGAGGCGCCCGAGGTCGCCCAATAGACGTCCAGGGGCCCGCAACAACAGGTGATTTGGACAATGAACTTCGACAAGCTGACCAACAAAGCCAAAGAGGCGTTTAGTGGGGCCCAACAAGTGCTCGAGCGGTATAAGCACAACCAGCTCGGCGTCGAGCACTTGCTGCTGGCCATGTTGGAAGACGATACGAGCACGGTTGCTCGTCTGGTGGACGAGGCAGGAGCCGACCGCGCCCAAATCCGTCAGCGCCTCGAACGCGAGCTGGCGAAACTGCCCCAGGTCTCAGGAGGCGGTACCGCGCAGATTTACATCTCTACGGCCCTGGACCGCGTCATGCGGGACGCCGAAAAGGTTGCGGCCCGAATGAAAGACGAGTACGTGGCCCAGGAGCACATTCTGCTGGCCATCATCGAGGACGGCACCACGCCATCTGCGCGGTACCTTGCCGAGGCAGGGGTTGATCGCGAAAAGGTCCTGCGTGCTCTGGCCGATGTCCGCGGCAGCCAGCGGGTGACTTCTGAAGACGCCGAGGCGCGCTACGACGCCTTGGAGCGCTTCAGCCGCGACCTCACTAAGCTGGCCCGCGAGGGCAAGCTCGATCCCGTCATCGGCCGTGATGCAGAAATCCGGCGGGTCATGGAGATACTGGCGCGCCGAACTAAGAACAACCCTGCTCTCATTGGCGACCCCGGTGTGGGCAAGACGGCTATCGTCGAGGGCCTGGCGCAGCGCATCGTGGCCGGCCAAGTGCCCGACGTGCTTAAGGATAAGCGCTTGCTACAGCTCGACCTGGCCGGTATGGTTGCCGGCACCAAGTACCGCGGCGAGTTCGAGGAGCGACTGAAGGCGGTCGTGGACGAGATTAAGGCCGCCGAGGGCAAGATAATCGTGTTCCTCGACGAGCTACACACCGTGGTAGGCGCCGGAGCCGCCGAAGGTGCCATTGACGCTGCCAACATTCTCAAGCCCGCCCTTGCTCGCGGAGAACTCCAGTGCATCGGGGCTACGACCCTCGACGAATACCGCAAGTATATCGAGAAGGATCCAGCCTTGGAGCGGCGCTTCCAGCCCGTCTTCGTAGGCGAGCCTTCCGTAGCTGATACCATCGAAATCCTCAAGGGCCTCAGGCCGCGATATGAGGAGCACCACGGCGTCCAGATTACTGATGCCGCCATAGAAGCAGCAGCCGTGTTGGCAGACCGCTACATCTCGGACCGCCACCTACCCGACAAGGCCATTGACCTGATAGACGAGGCTGCGGCGCGGGTGCGGCTGGCGACCTACGACCTGCCGCCACGGCCCGAGGCTCTCCGCAGGGAGCGGGAGGAGCTAACCCGCAAGGGCGTCGAGGCTACCCGCCGCGGCGACTGGCAAGAGGCGGAGCGCATCAAACAGCGCCTCGACGCCATAGAGGCTCAGATACCCATAGCTGAACAGAAGTGGGCGGGCCGCGAGACGCTCAAAGACGCCGTCACGCCCGAGGACATTGCCGACATCGTCTCCGAGTGGACTGGCATCCCGGTGCGCGACATGCTTGAGGACGAAGCCCGCAAGCTCCTGCAAATGGAGGAGCGCCTGCACCGGCGTGTGAAGGGCCAGCACGAGGCTGTGGTGGCTGTGTCCGAGGCGATCCGGCGGGCGCGGGCTGGCCTCAAAGACCCCCGTCGGCCCATTGGCTCTTTCATCTTTCTCGGCCCCACCGGCGTGGGCAAGACCGAACTCGCCCGTGCCCTCGCTGAGTTCCTGTTCGATGATGAGGACGCCATGGTGCGCCTCGACATGTCCGAGTACATGGAGAAGCACACCGTTTCGCGCCTCATCGGCGCACCGCCTGGCTACGTGGGCTACGAGGAAGGCGGCCAGCTCACTGAGGCCGTCCGGCGCAGGCCCTACCGAGTCATCCTTCTCGACGAGGTCGAGAAAGCCCATCCGGATGTGTTCAACATCTTGCTGCAGATTCTCGAGGACGGCCGGCTCACTGATGGCCAGGGGCACACCGTGGACTTTGCCAATACCGTCGTCATCATGACCAGCAACATCGGCTCCCAGCATATCACTCCACCTAGGCCTGAATGGAGCGAAGACCGCCGCCGCGAGCACTACGAGGCCATGCGCGAGCAGGTCCTTGAAGAGCTAAAGCGTGTTTTCCGTCCGGAGCTTCTGAATCGCATTGACGAGGTCATCGTGTTCCATCCGCTGACTCGTGCCGAGATACTTGAGATTGTGGACCTGATGTTGGAGCGGGTGGCTGAAAGGCTTCGGGAGCGCCGCATCGGCCTGAAGGCCACGGATGCAGCCCGAGAGCTTCTGGCCGACCTCGGCTACGATCCGGCCTATGGCGCCCGCCCACTGAGGCGAGTGATACAAAAACACGTCGAGAACCCGATTTCGTCGGCGCTGCTGCGGGGCGAGTTTGCCGAGGGCGACACCATAATCGTGGACGCCGAGGGCGGGAAGGTGACGCTCAGGCTGCAGGTCAGCGAGCAGGAGGCACAGCCGGCCCGTGTCGAGGCTGGCGAGCCACCGACACAGCAGTAGCGCATGCGGCGTCGCTACCCCGCTTGCGCGGCGGGCGGCGGACTCGTATGATTCGCGGGCTCCCGTGCCCGCGATAAGACGATATCGGCCCTGAGACCGGGGCGAAGTGCCAGACGAAGGGAGGAGAGACCATGGCAAAGCTGCGGATACTTGGCGACCGGGTAATGGTGAAGCCCGATAAGGAGGAGAAGAGCCCGGGCGGCATCTTGCTGCCGGAGACGGCTAAGGAAAAGCCCCAGAAGGGCACCGTTATCGCCGTCGGGCCGGGCCGTCGGGACGAGAAGGGCAACCTGATACCCGTTGACTTGGCTGAGGGCGACCGGGTGGTCTTCGCAAAGTATGGCGGCCACCAGATTACTGTGGACGGCGAGGAATACACTATCCTCGACGCCGATCAGGTGTATGCCAAGATAGTTGACTAACGCCTGCTGGCCGGCCCGCTGCCGCGGGGTAGGCGCCAGAAGGGCCGCTCCGCGGTGCTGGGCCGAGTAAACCGACGCAAAGGAGAGGTGCGATATGGCGGCCAAGGACATCCTGTACAGTGAGAGTGCGCGGGCGGCTCTGGAGCGCGGGGCCGATACCGTGGCCAACGCGGTAAGGGTGACCCTGGGGCCGGCGGGCCGCAACGTGTTGCTTCAGAAGAGCTGGGGCAGCCCGACCATAACCAAAGATGGCGTCACCGTGGCCAAGGAAATCGAGCTGCCCGACCATTTCGAGAACATGGGCGCAAAGCTGCTCATCCAGGTGGCTTCGAAGACAAACGATATCGCCGGCGACGGCACCACCACCGCGACTGTCCTGGCCCAGGCCATGCTGCGCCAGGGTCTCAAGGCTGTGGCCGCCGGGGCAAACCCGATGTTCCTCAAGCGCGGCATTGAGCGCGCCGTTGAGGCCGTTGGCCGAGCTCTGCGCGACCTGGCGGTGGAGGTGGATACGCCTGAAAAGATGCGCAGCGTGGCGGCCATCGCGGGCAACGACCCAGAAATCGGGCGCATTGTGGCCGAGGCCATGGAAGAGGTCGGCAAGGACGGCGTAATTACCGTCGAAGAGGGCAAGACTTCCGAGACCAAGCTCGAATTCGTTGAGGGAATGCAGCTAGACAAGGGCTTCATCTCCCCCTACTTCGTGACTGCGCCTGAGTCCATGGAGTGCATCCTCGAGGAGCCCTATGTGCTCATCTTCGAGAAGAAAATCTCCTCGGCCGTGGACTTTGTGCCGCTTTTGGAGAAGGTGGCGCGGGCCGGTCGGCCCCTGCTGGTCATCGCCGAAGACGTTGAGGGCGATGCTTTGGCTACGCTGGTCGTCAACCACTTGCGTGGCACCCTGCGGGCTTGTGCGGTGAAGGCACCCGGCTTCGGCGATCGGCGCAAGGCTATCATGGCCGACGTGGCCGTCCTCACCGGCGGCACCTTCGTCAGCGAAGACCTTGGCCTCAAGCTTGAAAACGTGGAGCTGGAGCAGCTTGGACAGGCCAAGCGAGTCGTGGTTGACAAGGACCACTGCACCATCATCGAGGGTTACGGTGACCCCGACGACATCCAGGCCCGCATCCGCCAGATACGCAAGCAGATTGAGGAAACCGACTCCGACTACGACCGCGAGAAGCTCGAGGAGCGCCTGGCCAAGCTCACCGGCGGTGTGGCCGTCATCAAGGTTGGCGCAGCCACCGAGACTGAGCTAAAGGAAAAGAAGCATCGCTTCGAGGATGCTCTCTCGGCCACGCGGGCGGCCGTCGAAGAAGGCATCGTGGCTGGCGGCGGTGCTGCCTTGGTGCACTGCCTGTCGGCCCTTGATGGCCTGGAGGTCGACAACGACGACGAGGCTACCGGCATCGAGATAGTGCGATCCGCGATGAAGGAGCCGATGCGCGCCATCGCAAATAATGCCGGTTACGAAGGCTCGGTCATCGTCGAGCGCGTCAGCCAGAATGGCAACCACAACTGGGGCTTCGATGCCGCGGCAGGCGAGGAACGGGACCTCATGGCGGCTGGCATTGCCGACCCTGTGAAGGTGGTGCGGGTAGCTCTCGAGAACGCGGCCAGCATTGCTAGCATGATTCTCACCACCGAGACTGCCATCGCCGAAATCGAGAAGGAAGAAGAGGAGAAGCCTAGGGTTCCCACTCCGCCGCGGCGTGGTCTGTAGCCGCGGGGGTGTGCGGTGCCGCGTCATGCCAGGGCTGCCAGCCGTTGGCTGGTGCGGCTGCTCGTCAGGCCTGGTGGTTGGCAGGCCGGAGGCTGAGCCTCCGGCCTGCTTATTTATGGGACGCGATCGTGCATGGCCTGACAGGGTCTGCGCGCCACGGTTGCGCAACGTGCGGCCGGCGGCATGGGGAGGCGGGACATTGGTGATGGTCCCTATCTGCCCACCAGAAAATACCCCAGTCGCGTGTATGAGCCTTTGCTGTCAGGGTGTCGGTTGGCGGAAATGCGTAGGCGCAGGACGTGGCGTCCTGGTGGCAGGCCGGTGGCGAGAATTCGATAGTGGGGCCGCGGCCATAGCTTGGCCCAATAGTCAAAAGGACATGCCTCTTGCCACGCCCCGTCGTCCACGCGCCACTCGAAATTTCCGGTGTCTGGCCCCAGGACGTAGTACAGGCCAATGCTGGTGCCATCGAACGCGAAGGCCAGCTCAGAGCCGGGGCAGTCAGAAGCCAACACGCGCCGGAAGCGCCCGACCCATTCTTTGTCATCCACAACCCAGCCGTCGCCGACTTGGGCCGCCTCGGCGGCTTCCACCATGTCAGCGTTTTCCAAACAGTCGGGCTGAAGGGGAGTAGGCAAAGCATGTGGTGTGGGCTGCTGTCCTGCTTGAGCGGCCAGAAATTCTGTGACCGCCTGCGCGTAGACGGCATATCCAGCGTCGCTTGGGTGAACGGAATCTGGAGCAAATTCATATTGCCACAGGCGCCCAGACAGGATTTCCTCCGCTGCTACGGCGCCCACGTTGACGGATGGTATGCCATAATGAGCTGCCACCTCTTCCTGCGCAGCTTGCGAAGGCGGCAATTGCCCAGTCCGGTAATAATCCAGCCAGCCGAGCACCGTCGTGTAAATCAAGCAAATGTCGCACGTCGGATCAACGCGCCACGTGTGGCGGACCACGCCTTCGATTTGGCGCATAATTTGCTCTGGCGGGGCGCCGCCGTCGTTGACCGCGAATTCGATGAACAACAGATTGGGTTGGTGGTCCAGGACGTCCCTTTTGAGCCGGTAGGCGCCGAGGTCTGATCCGGTGCCCCCAATGGCTGCATTGACTTCCCTGATGTCCGCGCCGGGGAAGCGCCGTTTCAGCCACGCCGTGGTCAGCGGCCGCCAGCCCTTTGTGCCGTCACTGCCGCCGCTCTCCGTTATTGAGCCGCCGAAGTAGGCGATTGTCAGCGGGGCGCCGGCCGCAAGCCGGGCGAAAGCGTTCGGCAGGCCTGCGCGAGGCGCTACTACGGTCACGCGCGGCAGGCCTGCAACCGCCAGTGCATGAAGCTGAAACTGGTGTCCATTGCTTTCGGGGTGAGTTTCGTCGGTTGTAGTGAGCGTGACCTTATGTACGCCGGGCTGAAGACCCGATGCGAGAAGCTGGAAGGGCGTGTATCCGCCCCAGGTTTGTTCAAAGTAGCCTTCGAGAACTTGAAGCGCGCCATCGTCCACCTGGGCAGCCACCCGCCCCATCGGGCCTTTCACGCGCCAGAACACCGCCGCTATCTCTGCGCCCGGCACTGCAAAACTAATGGATTGACCCGGCGCCTCGGCTTGCCAGCCTTTGCCGAACGTCCATGGCCCAGCCACTTTCCAGCCGTTGTTAGCTTCGGGCCGCAGCGCATCACCGGTGAGCAGCATGGCTCTTGCCCATTCGTCGCCGAAGAGTGGGGCCGGAAGGCGCGGTATGCCATGGGCCGGGGCTTCGCCGGTCGCCTCGCGTATATGCTCCAGCAGTGCGGTTACCAGGCGGGCGCAGATTTGGTGGCCGTCGTCGTTGGGATGCACGGCGTCTGGCGATATGTCCGTCCACTTCAGCCGACCAGCCTGGATTTCGGGCCAGAGGGCGTCTCGGTAGCTGACCATCTGCAGTCCATAGTGTTCGCCAACCCTCCGCTGCCAGTCCTGCGCGTTCTGGCCAGCCTCATTCATCATGAAGAGCAAAAGCACGGCGGGCTGTTTGGGAGCCACTAATACTTGGCGCACCAAGCCCTCAAGAGTGCGGGCATGAAAGGCATCCGCAGGGTCGTTGACCGCGTATTCCACAATGACAAAGTCCGGGTCGCGGGCCACCACATCGCGCCAAACTCGGCAGGCGCCCAAATCGCTTCCTGTGGCGCCTATCCCCGCGTTGACCAAGGCAACCTGGCACTGGGGAAAGGTCCTCTGCCACCACTCGGCTACCAGGTTTGGGTAGCGCTTCTGCTCTTCCGTTGCGCATGCTCCCTGGGTGATGGAGCCGCCGATGGCGGCGATGGTAATGGGTTTGCCCTCGGCAGCGCGCCCGAAAGCGGCCTGCAGCCGCGCGGCATCGCCCTCCGACAATACGGAACGTGCGTAGACTTCCTGGTTCAGCTTCAGTTCAGCCATGGCGGGTTTGTCTCCTAGGAGGGAAATGGCAAGCACGCCCAATGCAGCGTGCAGACAGGGCCGGGAGCGCCGCGTGCTCCGGCCGATAGCAGATGGTGCTTTGGGGCGGTTGGCATGAGTCGTTTCCATGTGCCGCTCCTGCGAGGCATACTGTGCCGCTGCGTCGTATGCCTCCGTCGGATACCTCCCAGGTCATGGGCGCCGGAGCGGTTCCGCGTCGGGCAGGTCCTACCTTCCCTGCAGCGAATACAACCTGTGCTGACGGATGCGGGGGTGCTGGTGATGGACTGGGAGACAGCTTTGTCGGATGCGAGAAGGCTATTGGCGGCTGGCGATGCTGCAGGGGCCTTGGGTAAAGCCGAGGAAGCGCTGAAAGCCGGAGGGCCGCGTGGCGATGCCCTGAAGCTCAAGGCCGCCGCCTTGGTCCAGCTTGGCCGCCAGGATGCTGCGGAGAGAGCGCTTGGAGAGCTGTGCGAGATACGGCCCGATGATGCTTGGGCCTACGTGCAGCTTGCGGCCCTTCATTTTGGTGCCGGCCGCTCGGCCAAGGCCCGGGCCTTACTTGATCGTGCCCTGGCTCTCGAGCCTGACAACGCCGACGCCCGCTCCCTGGTGGCCCATCTTGAGGCCGCAGGTGTCCCGCCTACGTCGGCGGAGGCCCAAAAGGCTGCAGAGCGCCGCAAGCACTTCGTGGTGCCACTGTTGGCCGGAGGCGTTACGGCTCTGGTGCTTCTCGGGGCTTTTGGGGCATGGTGGCTACTGGCACGCGCGCGGCCGGGGCCGGGAGTCGAACAAGCCCAGCCGGCGCCGGTGGCCACTCCGGAACTCCCTAAGCCCATCGAGCAGCCGCCGGCTCAGCCGCCCGTCGCCGAGGTGGAACGGGCCCCTATGCCTCAGCCTGAGCTGACCCAGCCAACGCCGGCCCCGCCGCCGCAGCCGGAGGTGGCCGCCGCGCAGCCGGCGCCCGCGCCCCAGCCTCCCCCGCCGCCCAAGAAGCCCGGCGACTTGAAAGTTCTTTGGTATCAGGCGAAGCTAATTGACCAACAGACCTACGGCGACCAGGTACAGCAGAAATACCAGATATGGGGCGAGGTCATAAACGATGGGGACGAGATGATTTCCGGCGTCGTCGTGGGCTGGGTGTCTATTCGCGGAGAAGCCGTGGCCTGGGGCGTGCAGGCGCTGTACAACGTCCCACCGCATGCCACCACCCAGTTCAACATGCTGGCACCGTCCCACGGCTTGGCCCTCGGTTCCCCGCAAGCTGACACGTGCCAGGTGGTGGCTGGCCCGATGACCAAGAACGTCGAAGCGCTCCTGGACGCGGGCAACTTCGCGGCCATACTTCAGCAGTGCGGCGTAGCAGGGGGTGGGCTTGGGCCATGAGTCGGCGCGTAGAAGTAGGAGGTGCTTGGGTTGCCTTTGCGGGACTGTGAGGTCGCCATCGTCGGCGCCGGTGTGGCCGGTTGCACAGCTGCCCTTTACGCCCGCCGCTTCGGCCTGGATACCGTCGTGCTGGAGCGTGCGGCGCCGGGGGGCCAGACTGCTACCGCCGCCTACATAGAAAACTATCCCGGCTTCCCTGAGGGTATCTCAGGCTTGGACCTGGCTCAGGCCGTCATGCAGCAGGCCAAGAAATTCGGTGCCGAGTGCGTGTCTGCGGAAATCATGGGCATCAGCCGCGCCGAAGACGGACGCTGGACGCTGCATACCGACCAAGGCGACATGAAAGCCATAGCCGTCATTGTCGCCACAGGCGCCCAGCCGCGAAAGCTCGGCGTGCCTGGCGAGGAAGAGTTCGCTGGCCGTGGCGTAAGTTACTGCGCCACTTGCGACGGCTTCTTTTTTCGCGGCCAGAGGGTGGCCGTCGTCGGCGGCGGGAATACCGCCGTAGACGAAGCCGTGTATCTGTCGGACATCTGCGACCGCGTCTACCTAATCCATCGTCGCGATCGCCTGCGGGCCGAAAAGTATCTCGAAGACCGCGCCCGCAGCAAGCCCAACGTCGAAATCCTTTGGAACTCCGTCGTCGCGGAGATTCGCGGTAGGGAAGCCGTTGAGAGCGTGCGCATCAGAAACGTCCACACGGGTGAGGACACGGTCTTAGCCGTGCAGGGAGTCTTCATCGCCATCGGCCACGCGCCCAAGACCGATTGGCTCTGCGATTGTGTCGAGACCAGGGATGGCTTTATCGTTACCAACGAGCGCATGGAAACCTCCGCGCCAGGTATTTTCGCTGCGGGCGACGTGCGCGACACTCCGGTGCGCCAGATTACCACCGCCGTCGGCGACGCAACCGTAGCCGCGTATTTCGCCTACCACTACGTTGACTGGTTCAAGACGCAGCACGCATGAAGCACTGCTGCCCGAGCCGCGCTAGCTGCTGTGGCTTGCGCGCGGGGGCCTGGATGGGCGTGGGTTATGGGTCATGGGCGCCCGCAAGCGGAGGGCTTGTCGCGAGGTAAGTAAAATGGCCAGAGAACTTCTCCTGCTTAGCTTCGCTGCGCTTGCGATCGCAGGCCTTGCCGCCGGTGCGTCTGCACGTGAAGTGCCGCCCAACATCAGGGCCATCGTGGAGAAGACCCGCTCCTTCGGCCTTAGGGGGTACCCCATCAGTTTCTGGAACTACACTAATTTGGCGGAGCACGGCAAATACATGGACGAAGCGGAAGTGGAGGAATGGGCCGACGCGGGATTCACGGTTCCTCAAAGCCCTAACTTCGATGCCTCCGACCCCAGGCAGAAGGCTCACGTGCTCAAACTCCTCGATTGGGCCTGGGCACGCGGGATGAAGCTAATCCTGTGCGACTCGCGCACCTATGCTAAAGCTGGTCCTGGCGGCGAAGGTGGTCTCGTTCCGCCCGATTATCAGGAGGGCGTTCGCGCAGCCGTGGCGGATTTTGGCCACCATCCTGGCCTTTTCGGCTTCCACGTGGGCGACGAACCGGGCAAGGATTTTAAGTACGCCTTCGCGGAGTGCTATCGTATCCAGAAGAAGGTGGCCCCACGCCTTCACCCCTTCGCCAACCACCTGCCGTGGTGGCCTGGGGCCGAGACCGTCGTTGGTAATGCCTCCTGGGCAGAGTACCTCGACGAATTCGTGCGCCTATCTAATGCCGACCTGCTCAGCTACGACTGCTATGCCCAGATGAATCCCGGCCAGGGCGGCTGGCACATGTATTTCGCCAACCTGCGCGAGTACCGCGCCGCTTCCTTGCGTAACGGCATCCCCTTCTGGAATACGATTCTCTCCGTTGGCCATTTCCGTTACCGTTGCCCCACCTTCGATGAGCTTCGATGGCAGTTCAACACCAGCCTTTGCTGCGGCGCCAACGGGATTCTCTGGTTTTTCTACTACATGCGCCAGCCTCACTCCAACTATCGGCTTTCACCCGTTGACGAGCATTGGGATCGCACCCAAACCTACTACGACATCCGCCGCATCCAAAAGTCCTTCCACCGTCACTATGGCGACCTCTTCACCCGCCTCGTCTCGACCCGCGTTACCTTTTATCCAATGCCTTTCGGGGGCGGGCAGTCCTTCACGCCCAACGGCATAATTTCGCGCGTTCGGCCGGACGCCGAAAATCACCCAATCCTGATAGGCGAGTTCACGGATGACCAGGGGCGACCCTATGTGATGATTGTGAACAACAGCATGACTGATAGCGTCTTCGTGCGGGTTACTTTTCCAGGCAAAGACGTCAAGGTTTATTCGTGGGACTGGTCCGGCCGCGAGCGCGAAGGCGGAGCTTACTGCGCCGACGAGCTCAGACGGACCGACGATGGCCTCGCTGCCGGCCAGTGGCTTGCCCCTGGCCAGGAAGCCTTGTTCAGAATCGAATCTTCATCTGCCGAACAAGAACCCATACCCAGGGAGTGAGCTGCGAGGGTCATGGCTTCGGCGCTTACGTTCCGGGAGGCAGTGGAATGCTTTACCGCAGGCTCGGTCGAACCGGCTTGATGGTTTCCGAGATTAGCTACGGCGCCGCCCGAGGAGCAGCCGAGGACCGCCAAGGCTTCTTCGCGGTGGTCAAGGCCGCAATTGACGCCGGCATCAACTTCATTGACACCGCCGCCGGCTACGACGGCGGGGAAAGTGAGCGCGCCCTGGGTGAGGTGCTCCAGGGGCACGAGGAGGTTTTCGTCGAGACCAAATACTGTCCTTACGAAAGCTATGCGGTGGGTGCGGCCTATGTGGGCACGCCTCAAGCTCTTATTGCTTCGGCTGAGGAGAGCCTTCGGCGCCTGCGCCGGGATCACATAGACGTTTTCCTCGGCCACGGCCTCCGCACCCTGGGAACCCTTGACCGCTTCATGTCCGACGGCTCCTACGATGCCATGGTGCGCCTGCGCGAGCAGGGGAAGGTGCGCTTCATAGGCATCAGCGAACTATCTGAGGGCGACGGCACTCACGAGGTCCTAAAGAAGGCCGTTCCCACCGGCGCCTTTGACGTGGTGATGGTCACGCTGAATATCTTCCTGCAGACGGCGGCCGACACGGTTCTTCCGCTTTGCGCCGCGCACGACGTGGGCACAGTGGTGATGATGCCACTCAACCAGGCCTCGCGAGAGTCGGGCCTGGTGAGCGTTGAGGCTGCCTTGGAGTGTGTGCGGCGGCACATCTCCGCCGGAAACCTGCCTAACGAACCGCCCTACACCGACCCGCATCTGTTCGATTTCCTGCAGCCCTATAGCATTCCGGAGGCGGCGCTGCGCTTCGTCCTGGCCCATAACGTCTCCACCTGCTGCGTCGGCACCCGCAGCGTTGAGCGCCTTGCGCAGAACCTTCGTGCCGTTGACCCGCCTTACCTCGACGAGGGACGCCTGGCCCGTCTGCGCCAGCTTTTCGGCTGCATACAAAAGCAAGTCCTTTGACTTTTGCTGGCGGGTGCGCACGTGCGAGCTTTTCCCGAAAAGGAGGTTTGCCCCAATGAAAATTCTCCAAATCACTGCGCCGGGTGAGGCCGTCGTTCTGGATGTTCCCGTGCCGCGGCCTGGGCCGGGCGAGGTCCTCATGCGGGTCACCGCTGTCACTACTTGTCCCCAATGGGACCTCCATCTCGCCCACAATGAGCCAATGTTCGTCGGCCATCAATTCCACTACCCCTATACGCCGGGCCAGCCGGGCCACGAAGCCACCGGCTATGTTGAACAGGTTGGTGAGGGCGTCACGGACCTGGCCCCTGGCGACCGCGTGAGCGCCTGGCGCGACGCTGGTCATGACCGCTGGGGCTGCTATGCCCAGTATGTGGTCCACAAGGCCGAAAACCTCATCCGCGTGCCCGACGGCCTTCCTGACGAGGCCTTGGCGCCGGTCGAGTTGGCGATGTGCATGGGTACGGTTTTCCGGATGCTTCGGCAGATGGATGCCATAAGAGGCCGTGTATTTGGCGTAGGTGGCTTAGGCCCGGCCGGCCTCGTCGCCGTTCAGATGGCCAAGGCCGAAGGCGCCCAGGCTGTGATTGGCTTCGATCCGCTTGGCGACCGTCGTGCCCTGGCTCTCCAGCTCGGCGCGGCAGCCTGCTTCGACCCGACCAAAGAAATCCCGGAATGCCCGTCCCGACCCGAGCCGCCGGCCCTCCACGTGGCCGTGGACTGCGTTGGCACCAAGGCAGCCGTTGAAAGCCTGATGGACCGCACTCAAGACGTGGTAGCATTCTTCGGCGTACAGCGAGAGGATTACACCTACGCCCTCCGCCACGCGGGCCTTACCCTGCTGGGTTATAAGGGTCACTTCCGTGAGTCCGCCGAGTACGCCGTGGGCCTCATCCGAGAAGGCAAGCTCAACCTCGCGCCGCTCATCACGCATAAGCTTCCTCTTGAGCGTTACCGTGAAGCGCTCGAGCTTTTGGAGAAGCGCCAGCCGATAAAGGTTTGCTTCTTGCCGTGGGAGTCGTGATGTTGTTGGTTGCTGTCTTCGAGGGCGGTTCACGGAGGCGCCCAGTCAGCGGGCGGCGCCAGAACATAGTTCCCTGCGGAGGGAGGCTAGTGAGCGCCACTAGCGTGCTCTTTGCTTGGACCGTTGCAGGCTTTTCCCTGGTCATCCTAGGCGCAGGCATGGGTGCCCAGTCGGCTTCCGATGGGCCACTTCGCGTGCGCAGCTTTCAGCCGGTCGAGCCGCTGAGCCGTGCGGGCCGGCCGGCACCCCTTATGGCGGTAATCGAGAACCTTTCCGATGCCGATGTGGCGGCTGAGGTGAGTATATCCCTCCCTGCGCGCCTGCGGCTTGTTGAAGGCCAGCGCAGGCTGCGCGTGAACATCGAGGCAAAGGACGAAACACGGCTCACGTGGACTGTCGAGGCCCGCACGGCCACGGAATGCCGTCTTGGCGTGGAGGCCCGCGTAGCTGACGCGCCGCCTGCGCGGGAGAGTCTAGTCATGCGCTTTCTTGAGCCTATGCCCATGCGGAAGCTTTCCTATATTCCCGAGCCGGAGCCTGTACGGACCTCTGTTGCGGTGGGCGCGCACAACTGTCCTTTGTGGGAAGCTGACAAGCCTGAGATGTGGGCCAACGTGGTAAAGCACCCTGAGCGCACTCCGGCCCTGGGCTTCTATGACCAGGCCAACCCCGAAGTTGCCGACTGGGAGACTAAGTGGGCAGTCGAGCACGGCATTTCCTTCTTCCTGTATTGTTGGTATCGCGCCGGCGAGGGAGAGCCGGTGAAGATGCGTTTCGCCTCGGCCATCCACGACGCTCTGTTCCGGTCGCGCTTCGTTGGCAAGATGAAGTTTGCGATAATGTGGGAGAATCAGGCTCGAGGCATCGCGGGAGTGGCCGACGAGAAGGACCTCCTCCAGAATTTGCTCCCCTTCTGGCTGGAGAACTACTTCCGTCACCCAAGTTACCTGATAATGGACAACAAGCCGTTGCTGTTCATCTACCGACCAGAGTTTCTTATTCAGGACCTTGGCGGTGTGGAAAAGGTGCGGCAGGCCTTCGACAAGATGCGCCAGGCTTGCCGCCAGGCGGGCTTTGATGGCCTGTATATCCTGGGCGAGTATCGTGGCCTCGACCCCAATCACCTAACCCTAATGAAAAACCTTGGCCTGGACTACACTTTCGCTTACTGCTGGCATGTGCCTAACTCCCCAACGCCTGAGCAAGCCATTGCTGCCCAGATAAGCTACATTACCCGCACTCAGGAACTCGGTATTCTTCCTCAGGTCGTGACGGTTTCCCAAGCCTGGAGTGGTTGGCACGACGAGGGCAGCATTTGGAAAATCCCACCGAGGGAGTTTGAGGACTTGCTCCGCTGGGCGAAGGAATTCATCGCCGGCCTGCCCCCCGACCAGCTCTCCAGCCGCATGCTCCTGCTCGACAACTGGAACGAATGGGGCGAGGGGCACTATATAGCGCCTTACCGAGAGTATGGCTTTGGCTACCTCGACGCAGTCCGGAATGTTTTCGCACTCCCGCCGCTTCCTCGCCATGTTGACTTGATACCGGAAGACATCGGGCTAGGCCCTTACGATATGGCTTACCGCAAGTGGGCCGAGGAGCAAGACAAGGCCCGCCGGCTCACACGCAGGCGCGTCCTAAAGGACGGCGCGGAGGAGCCAGGCCTAGTCGCTTGGTGGGCCTTCGACGACCCGGCGGATAGCGCAGTGGCACTGGATTACTCGGGCAACCGCCTTGGCGCGGTGCTCAAGGGCGCCAGGCTGGTGCCTGACCTCGAAGGCAATGCCCTGTTGTGTGAGGGTGGTGCGGCGGTGGTCTGGAATAGCCCAGCGCTTTCGCTAACCGACGCCATCTCGATTGAGTGCTGGGCCAAGACGGACGTTGCCGGCCAGGACAATCGCTGGATGGTCAACCGCATCTTCGGCGGCGGCGTTGATACTGGCTACAGGCTTGGCGTCCTTCACGGCCGGCCTTGCTTCGAAATCCCCGTGACGCCCTGGAGCCACCATCTTGAAGCCGAAGTAGAAATGCCCACCGGCCGCTGGGTGCACCTGGTTGGCACCTTCGACGGCCAGGTGATGCGCATTTACGTGGACGGCGAAGAACGCGGCCGCATGGACCGCCCTGGCCCGATAAAGCCCAACGAGTTCCACCTGTGCCTTGGCAACTTCGAAGTCGGCCACGCTGCTCACTTCATAGGGCTTCTTGACGAAGTGAAGCTTTACAATCGCGCCCTTTCTGCGGAGGAAATTCGTGCGCATTACAGTCGCTTGGCGGCTGGCGCAGGGAGGTAAGGCCATGAACTGGTTTGCAATGGTTGCTTTCGGCCTGACGTGCTTGCTGATGGCCGAACTGGCGGGCGCCGACGAGGCGCGGCAGGCAAATACAGACTGGTTCTGCAAAGCCCGCTACGGTGTTTTCGTGCATTATCTTGCCGGCTTGCAGAACAACGCCAATCAGGTCCATAGCTTGGGGCGCGAGACATCTTGGGACGACTGCGTGCGGGAATTCGACACCGAGCGCTTCGCGGACGCTATGGCCCAAGCCGGTGCTGGCTACGTCATTTTCACCGTCATGCAGGTTAGCCGCTTCATGATTGCTCCCAACGCCACCTTCGACGAAATCACCGGCTACAAGCCTGGGGAAGCCTGTGCTACCCGTGACTTGATTGAGGACCTTTACGCTTCCCTGAACAGGCGTGGCATTCCGCTAATGTTGTATTACACGGGCGACGGTCCGCGGGGGGATGAGAAAGCTGCGGCGGCTTTCGGCTGGGCCTGGCCGCCTCCACGCGAATTCGTCGAAAAGTGGGCTGCCGTGGGCCGTGAATACTCACTGCGCTATGGCGGCAAGGTGGCCGGCTGGTGGGTGGACGGTTGCTACTCGTGGATTGGCTACGACGACGAAAGACTCGGCATGATGGCCGAGGCCCTTCGCGCCGGCAATCCCCAGGCCATCATCGCGCTGAACCCTGGCGTCCAGGATCGTGTCCGCCCCTATACCCGCCACGAAGATTATACCGCCGGGGAGCAAAATGCCTTCTTCGACCGGCCCCTTTCTCGCTTCGTGGACGGCGAGCAGTGGCATATCCTTTCCTATCTCGGTACCGGCTGGGGCCAGCCCGGCGTGCGCTACGGCAAGCAGGACATGATAGAATACGTCGCCGAGGTCAATCGCTTCGGTGGCGTGGTCTCCATTGACGTGCTCCTTTACCGCGACGGCTCCCTCGACCGTTCTCAGCTCGAGATACTCAAGGCGCTGCGGCCCGGCCTGGCCAGCTACAAGCCCCGCCCGCCCATCCCGCCTGGCAACCTCGCCTTCAATAAGCCTGCGCGTCTGCTGAGCCTTGACGGCTCTCACGAGCTGGAGGTCAACAGCGGCGTCCATTTTGCCCGCTATGGTGTAGACGGCCGGCCAGAAACCTTTGCCCTTGCCGGCGGCGAATGGCCCTGGTCCTTCCACGTGGACCTACTCGCCGTTCACCGGATCCGCCGCATCAGGGTCTCCTTTGGCCCTGGCTACGCCACGCATTTTCAGGTGCGCCTCTCAGAAGACGGCGAGACCTGGCAGACCGTCGCGAATGTAGACAACCACGGCGGCCAACCCTACGAGTGCGAGTTTGACCCCGTCCCGGCTCGTTTTGTGCGGGTGTGCGCCCTGAAGCCCGACGGCCCGGACCAGCCCGGCGGCCAGATGTCAGTCGCCGAGCTTGAGGTTTACGAATAGTCGGTAGCCCGTGCGAGAAGAGGGCAGGCGTACCAGTCCGACAACGACTTGCTGTATCGAGCCGGTAGCCCGTGCGAGAAGGGGGCAAACAGCCCTCGGCCTCCGATGCAGCCTGGGGTCAATCCGCTGACCTGCGAGAGGGGGACGGCCTCAATGCTGAAGCGGGCAGGTGTTTGCGGTATTGGGGATGTGCCGGATAGGTAGGGGGCCGGCGCGCTGAAGTCTCATGCAGTGGCGTGGTCAGCGTACCGTCAACAGCCAGTTGCTTTTCTGGCATTTTGGTCTCCGGTCGGCCAGAACGGGGCCGGCGGTAGACCTTGGGGAGGATGGGAAGCATGAGGACACTGGGACGCAGGGCCGTCGTGGTAGCCTCGCTAATCCTGAGTCTCGCCACAGCTTGGGCCTACGATGTCACAACCGCCGACGGTCTGAAGCTGCAGTTAGACGGCGGAGGGCGGGTGACGGGTCTGAGTGTGGGCGGCTCGCGCATTGCCATGGGGGGACTGGGCGGCTTTTTCCTGGCCGACGTCGCAGCCATCCCAGTGCGCGAGGTTGAGCTTTGTCCGAACCCTGGCTTTGAGCAGCTTGACGGCGGTGTGCCCGTGAGCTGGAGGGTGGGCGCAGACTGGGTTGTGGATGAGAGGGTAGCTCACTCGGGGGCCAGGTCAATGAAGGTGAGCATTCCCGGCCCTGAAAAACGCTGCTCGGGCAACCTGTCCGTTGAGATACCCGCAAAGCCCAACACGCCTTACCGCGTGTCGGTGTGGATGCGCACCGAAGGCGGTGCGCCATCGTACTATATCGTTCAGATGGACGAGACGGGCGGCACGCGCCCCGACTATCCCCAAATATGTGTCAGCCACGCACGCACCCGCTCCGACTGGTTCCAGCTCACGCACTCCTTTGTCACCGCTCCTTTCTGCCGAAAGCTGTGCATCTATACGAATTTGTGGGAGCAGACGGGTGAGGCGTGGATTGACGACGTGTCGGTTACGCCTCTGGAAGACGATTACGTGACTCCGCAGAAGGCTGTGTCTGGCGCCGCGAAAAAGACCGGGGCGGGAATACAATGCACCTACGGCGCGCCGGAATCACACCTGCGCCTTACCGCCACATACCAAAGCCGTCCTGACCACATACTGGTGGACGCCGAGCTTGAGGATACGTCCGGCCGCGACCGGGCAGTCACGGTTTCCTTCCGCCTTCCAATCCAAGCCCAGGGCTGGACTTGGTTTGACGACATTCACAACGCGCAGCGGGTTGAGTCTGGAATCCTTTACGGCGCTGGCAGGCTCCACAGCGACCGAAGAGTAATCAGCCTCTATCCCTTTGCCTGCTTGGGGAACGAAAAGACCGCCTTGGCCTTGGCCGTTCCCATGGACTGGCCGCGTCCCTTCCGCCTTTGCTATGAGGCTGGTAAGGGCTTCTACATCAATTACGAGTTCGGCCTCACCCGCGACGCCGCCAAACTCCCTGGCCGCGCGAGCTTGCGGTTCGTGATTTACTCTTGCGATGCTCGGTGGGGCTTTCGGTCGGCTGCCAAGCGTTATTACGATATCTTTCCGCAGTTCTTCGTGAGACGCCTAGAGCGGCTTGGGGGCGCTGGTTTCATGGCTGACCTGGCCAGCGTTGAGTCCCCCGGCTACTGCTTCCCGGCGGCCGCCATCTGGGACTATTGGAAACGCGAATCCCTGGAAGCCTACCGCCGCGAGCTGGTGAAGTTATACTCCTATACGGAGGTTTACGGCTGGTGGGGGTGGGCCATAGGCATTACGGCTGAGCAGGCCCAGCAACGCCAGTCAAGCCGAGAGGAAGCCTGGGCCCACGTTGAAGAGCTCGCCCGCGCTGACCCACCCCATGAAGTGGCTCAGTGCATTGTCAACTGCGCGCCCTATGACCGCGAGGGCAGGCCCGTGCTCTCGGATGTCTACGTGCCCGAATGGGGTGGCTATAACTACTCCTGTAACCCTGACCCCGAGGTCACCGGCCCCGCCGGCAACGTCAACCGCTATCGCCTGACCCTGGAAAGAGAAGTCTCCGCCATAGATACCTTCGGGCTGGACGGCATGTATTTCGATTGCGTGTTCGTTTCGACGACCGACAACTTCCGCCGTGAGCATTTCCGCTGGTCTGACCTTCCGTTGGCCTTTGACCACGTCACCAAGCGCCCTGTCCTGCCCATGAGTTTTTCGGTTTATGAGTGCGTGAAGCAAATCAGTGACGACATCCACGCCCGCGGCCTTACCGTGCTCTCCAACTACAGCGTCACCGACCAGATAACCGACCCCTTCTGCATCCAGTTCATTGACCTCATCGGCAACGAAATGCTCTGGACCTGGACGACCGACCCCAAGTTCTCCCTTCAGAGAACGCTCGCTTACCACAAACCTATCAGCATGTCTTGGCAGGAAGCCAAGGCTACCTGGCCCCAGGAGACCATCGAGCGCGAGCTAAAGCAAGCGATGTTTTATGGCACCTTCTACTGGCTGAGCAACCTCAGCCGAGAGATATACGACCGTTGGGTGCCTCTCACGGCGAGACTGGCCGAAGCAGGCTGGGAGCCGATTACGCACGCGCTCGCCGCCGGCCCCGTCATGATCGAGCGCTTCGGCCGCATTGAAGACGGCAGTCTCCATTTCACCCTGCGCAACGACACCGACCAGCCCCATGCCGTTGAGGTGCACCTGGATGCGGTAGGCCTGGGCCTGACCCGTCCGCGCAATGCGGAGGTCTGGCTGGTGCGCGATTCACAGACCTTTGAGCGTCTGGAAACACACCGTTCCGCGAGGGACTGGGCCGTTTCGCTTACCGTGCCCGCTGCGGACACTCTGGTGCTCAGGGTCGCGGATGAGGCGGGGATAGCCCTTGATCATCTCTGGTTGGTGCCCGATCTTCTTCGCAGGGCAGCCAACTACCGTCGGGCTCTTGAGGCGGCAGGAGCCTCCGTAGCAGCGCCCGACTACGATGAAGTTTTGAGCCACCTCGCAGAAGTAGCTCAAAGTGTGCGGCGGAAAGCAGCCGAGGCCCGCGCCGACCTGGAAGCGTTGGCGAGAAATCTTCCCGCCCCGCAGGTCGCGGGAGCTGAGGAGAAGGGAGAGCGTGGGCACAGCGGTTGAAGGACCTCACGGCCCAGGCGCGGGCACGGATTCTCGCCGCTGCGGAAGCGCTTTAGAGCTCCGCTGCCGCTCAGCGACGGCGTCATTGCTGCCTTGGGTAGGCACAAAGGGGCTAGCTGGCGCCTGCCCTGCTTCTCCCTGGCTCAGGAGAAAAAAATTCCTGCTGACGGGTTGCATTCGGTCGGGTCCGTGGTATACTATAGACGATAGTAGATAGCGAGGGGGTGCCGAAAATGAGGCGCACCGGTTTGATAAGGACAATCTGGGTCTTGGGCACCATCTGTCTGGTTGTTGCTTTGGTGTGGGGTGGTGACCGCGATCGGCGAGGCCCTGGGCGAGAGGGTCGTGAGGCGCGAGACGCGAGGGCGGCGCAGGCCGAGCGGTCATCGGGCCACGCAGAGAAGGCAGACGCGCAGCCCGACAGCTCTCGCACGCGTGCCCCGGCTACTCCGGCACCTTCCTGGCAGCCGAGGGCGGAGCGACCTGCGCCCGCACCTCGCCCTGAAACGGTGCGAGGGCAGGAGCAGAGAGACTGGACGCCAGCTTTCCGAGGACAGGCCGACCGCGCTGAGAGGACAGCGGGGGGCTCTGACGGCGGCTGGACCCCTGGTCGCTCGCTTCGGTTTGGGCCGGCTGTCGAGGGGCCGACCGGAGAGCCGCGGCGTGAGGCCGGACAGGGCGGGCTTGCGCCAGAGAAGCTCTGGTCCTCCAGGGAGACCACTCCCGGTGTGAAGGCCGAGGCTGGAGGCAGCCGTGACGAGGATTGGACCCCTGGCCGGTCACTGCGTTCTGCTTCGGGGGCCGGGAGGCCCGATGGGTGGAAGCCCGGTGCCAGGATGCAGCGAGAGGAGGGTCGCGGCGATCCGGCACTCGGGCGGCGGGAGGAGCCTGGCGAGAGGGCGCCCGGTGCGAAGGCCGAGCCCGGTCGTGGCGACGACGAGGACTGGGCCCCTGGCCGGTCACTGCGGTCGGCAGATGAGACTGATAGGCCCGGCGGACAGAGCCTTGGTGGCGGCCTACCGCATGAGCGGGGCCGTGAGGGGCTGGGCTTTGGAGGGCGGAGTGAGCCTGGCGAAAAGTCGGGTGGGCCGACGATGAGGCCTGAGGGCGGCCGCGACGAGGACTGGACGCCCGGCCGGTCACTGCGTTCTGCTCCAGGGGCCGGGAGGCCCGATGGGTGGAAGCCGGGCGGGATACAGCGAGAGGAAGGCCGCGGCGATTCGGCACTTGGGCGGCACGAGGAGCCTGGCGAGAGGGCGCCCGGTGCGAAGGCCGAGCCCGGTCGTGGCGACGGCGAGGACTGGGTCCCTGGCCGGTCGCTGCACTTCAGGCGGGAGACCGATAGACCCGCTGGGGAGAAGGCGAGAGACGAGAGGCCGCGAAGCGAGGCCTTACGGCCCGGGGGGCGTGGTGCTGACGAAGGCCGTGGGCCTGGGAGTGTCGAGAAGTTTGCCGTCCCGAGGCCTGGTACCCTACGCGACGAGGAGGCTATCCGGAAACTGGCTGGCAGCCCGCCCAGGCCTGGCGACCCGCCGCGACTGTTCGTGAACGGCAGCGAACTGCGCTTCCCGGAGCCGCCGAGGCTTCACGACGGGCATCCGGTGGCGCCGCTGAGGCCCTTCGTGGAGAAAGTGGGCGGGCGCATGTGGTACGACCACAAGACCACTTACTGGCACGTTTGCCACGGAGACGTGGTGATACGCTTCCGCATTGGCGATCGGCGTGCCTACTGTGGTGACCGCCTCATCATCCTCGTGGTCGCTCCCTATGTTATTGGGGGCTACGTCTACTGTCCCATCGAGCCCTTTGCCTTCTTCTTCGGCGTGCGGTACTACTGGCACTACTACTGGGCGCCCCCTCTCTACTACGGCCCGTGGATAAGCGAACGCCGCGCCATATCCATCGCCAGAAACTACCTAATGGACCTGGATGAATACCCCTATCGCGTCTTGTATGTTGAGGCGTATCGCAAGCGAGCACCTGCCAACCGGTTCTGGGAGGCCGTCACCAGCGGGTACGAGCCTTTGTGGGATGCGCCCCGGCGGGTCTGCTGGGTGGTCGAGTTCGGCTACCGGCGTGGGTATCGGGACGCCTGGAAACAAGTGTTTGTGGACGCGCACACGGGTCGGGTAGTCGGTGGGTGGGATTCCGAGTACGACTACTACGACTATGACTCGTACTGAAGTGCGCATGGGCTCCGGCAGGTGGGAAGCCCGGCGGTGCAACCGCCGGGCTTTGCTTTGGGGGCCTGAAGGAAGCTGATGGTCACTCCGGTACTTTAGACGGCTTGTTTACGAGCATAGCCCGCTCCGTGGGGCCACTCTACTGAAGAGGCTCTAGGAGGCCCAAGCGCCAGGGTATCTCGCCATAAGGTTTTCCCGCCCGCTCTGCGTCGAGCACGCCCTGGAATAGGAAGCGCAGGTTGGTCGGGTCTACTTCGAGGCGTTGGTCGTAGCCGACGCGGATTAGCTCGCCATGGCTGATGCTGTCGGTCCAGGGGGCGCCTGAAACTACCACGTTGGCCATGCTGGCGAAGGCGCGGTCGCGTTCGGCGGCTAGAGGTGCCCAATCGCCGTCAAGGCGGTTGGCAAGATAGGCCTTATAATAGCGCCGGCCGTGGCCGTCCTGGGCCTCGACGATGGCCAGGTATCTGTCCAGGCCCTTCAGGCGGTACACATGGCTGGCCTCGAAGATGTCTCCTCGGATAGCCAGCGCCGGCTCTGACCAACCGGAGGGGAAGTCCTCCAGGCTCGTCTCTTCGCGCCACATGCGGCCATCCAGGGTCGTGAAGAAGAGGTAGGCTTTTCTCTCGTCGCAGATAACCCAGAAGTCCAGGCCGGCCTTGCCGTCGGCCCAGCGATGGCCGAGAGGCGTCAGGGCGCTCCATGACCGGGGGTCGGTGATGTCTGTGGTGGTCGAATAGGCGGCGCCGTACTCTGGCTCCCAGGCTGGATCTGAGGCCTGGCAGATGAGGTACCACTTGCGGTGCGGTTCGAAAAAGAGGACCTGGGGCGCGCAGAAGTAGCCGGGATGCATAGCCAAGACGTAGCGCACGGCGGCGTTGGCGTGGGCCCAGTCGGTGAAGGAGAGGTACTCAATCTGATGGGTGCGCTTGGCGCTGCGGATGGTGCAGAAGAGATGCCAAGCTCCGCCATAGAACACTAGGGAAGGGTCCTTCACGGAGAAGCATGGGTCTTCCGGGCGCTGTGCAGGCGCAAGCAGCGGTGGACTCATTCGCCACCGCCACCGCCCCTCCTGAAAGGCCGCGAGAACGTCCTGGGGGGTAAGCGTCTGCCCCAGGCAACCTGCGGCGCCCACAACTGTTCCCAGAGCTGTGAGGCTCAGCCATCCTACACCGCGCATGACGGTTGGCTTCCTCCATCATCAACGCTTCCCTCTCGTGGGAGTGTGGGCAGGAGTGTCGCTGGGGCCGCCGAATCGCTGGGCCATGGCCTCGCCACCAGTGCCCCAGGTACTTCGCGTTCGGGAGCGTATGGGACTAATGCGCCGGCTGCTGCGGGACCGCCTTTGCACGGTCCTACCCGCGGCCATGCGGGAGACGGGCTTTGATACGTGGCTCGTCATCTGCCAGGAAGATGACTACGACCCGGTGTTTCGCACGCTGGTGCCGCCTGATTCATGGTGTCCCATCCTGCAGATGCTGGTGTTTTTTGATGCCGGCGAAGGTGGCATCGAGCGGATAAATTTGTCCATGAGCGATTTTGGCGACTTGTACGACAAGCCTTGGAAAGGCCACCGCGAAGAGGAGCAGTGGGCCTTGCTGCGGCGCATCGTCGTGGAGCGCAATCCCCGGCGCATCGGTATCAATACGGGGCGCGCTCAGTGGGCCGCCGGAGGCCTCACCCACAACCTGTATACCAAGCTGTGCGCCGCGCTGCCCGAGAAATACCTCAGCCGGCTGGAATGCGCCGAGCCGCTGGTTATCCGTTGGGCGGCCACCCTCACTGGCGAGGAGATGCATCTGTACGAAGACGTGGTGCGCCTAGCCCGCTACCTCATTGCTAGTTGCTACGCGCACGAGGTCATCAAGAGAGGCGAGACGACCACCGAAGACCTCGAGTGGCATTACTGGCAGAAGGCAAGCGACCTGGGGCTTGAGGTGGCCTTTCGGCCCTTTTTCTCGCTTTGGCGCCGAAGGGCTGATAGGGAGCGCCATGGTGCGACCGACCGGGTCATCAGGCCGGGCGACCTGCTTCACTGTGACGTGGGCATCAGGTATCTCGGCCTTAACAGCGACCATCAGCACGTGGCTTACGTTCTCCGGCCTGGCGAAGATGACGCACCGGAAGGCCTCAAGGTGCTGCTACGCGAGGCAAACCGGCTGCAGGACATCTACATGGCTGAATTCCGCGCCGGCCTGACCGGCAACGAGCTCTTGGCGAACATTCTACACCGTGCCAGGGCTGAGGGCATCCCCAATCCGCGTGTCTACTCCCACTCCTTGGGCCATTTTCTGCACGAGCCGGGACCGCTGATTGGCCTGCCCTGGGAGCAGAAAGACTGCGGGGACCGCGGGCGAGTGGAGCTGGCGCCTAACTACGCCTTCACGATGGAGTTGTCGGTCTCGGGGGCGGTGGAGGAGTGGGAAGGCGAAGAGATCACCTTGGGGGTGGAGGAAGACGTAGTCTTCACGGAGGATGGCTGCTGCCTCATCGAGGGGCGGCAGACGGACTTCTACGTGGTTTAGGCTGGCCTCCGTTGTTCTGGGGCGGGAGTGTGCGGATTCGCCACGGGACGACGGCTCGCCGCCGGAGACTGGAGAGGTTTTGGGAGGGCCAGGGGGGTGTGCTGCTGTGCCCACGGACGAAGACTGGGGTCGTCGAAGGACCTTGCCTAATGCAGTCGAAACAATCATATAGCCTGCGGGCTGTAGGCGTGGCGAGGCTGTTATGGGGGAGCGAGTATGCAGGAGCGCGGGGAAGTACAGAGACGCTTGAGGGCGCTGGCGGTGCAGCAAGGCTGCGGATGTGCGATGCTTGGCGTCGGTGTCGTATTGGGCTTCTGTGCGCTCATGGCGTTGGTCATCAGTGACTGGAAGCTGAGCGGTCCGAAATTGGCTGGATTGTCACTCCAGGCTGTGGTTATTGGGTTGCTGGTGGGCGGAGTGGCCGCAGTTGTGGTGGGGATTGTGTGGTGGGGGTGGTCGGCTCGCACCCATGCCAGGGTCTTGCGGGCAGTGACGCCGGAGGAGTGGCGGAGTGAACACTGGCCCTGGGATGACCCTACGCTGCTCATCGATAGGAGCAACCTTCAGGTGAGTTTTGTGACCGGTGGAGGCTGCGTGAACTGTGGGGAGCCGTGGGAGCCTAATCGGCGGAAGACGGTGGAGCTGTCGGCGGGGGCCAAGTCCGCGCTGAAGGTGGGTGCCTTTACGTCTATTGTGGGACCGGTAGCCCACGGCACGCCTGTAACGGACAGGGTGGGAAGGCTGCAGGAAGCGCCCTGGTGTGCGCGGGGTGTGACGGTTCACTATGCGCTGTGTGAGCGTTGCACGCCGAGTCCGTGGTGGTTTGCCGTGGCAGGGATTTTTGCCTTCGTGGTGGGGGTTCAGCGGGTGGCCTTTCGGCTCCTGCTGCCAGGCGAGCCAGAGGACTTCTCCCCCGCGCTGGAGCTTCTTGAACTTTTCCTGCCCTGGCCAGTCGGCGGAGCGTTGCTGGCGGCTTGGGCTGTTGGACGCCAGGCCGGCCACGAAATCGCCGTCCATACCGCCGACGATGGCGTCACCATCATGTTGCCGCCTCACCTCACCGTCGGACCAGGCCTGCCGCTCAAAAAGTGAGCGCCCGCTTGCGTCATGCCCCGATGAGGTAGCCCCTGCGCTGTTTTTGCGGAGAGGTCTCTGCGTATGCTTGCAGAAACCACCTCTCGCATAAGCTGGAGGGATGGGTAGTGTCGTGTGCGGTGCGTTTCGTAGCTTGGTGTGTAATGTTCTTGGGCGGGATGACCGGAGGTTGCCTCATGGCTGACCAGCCACTGACTTTTTATGTGTCAACTGCTGGGCGCGACGAGTGGTCGGGGCGCCAGCCCAAGCCGGGCAAGACCGACGGGCCTTTTGCGACGCTAGAGAGGGCGCGAGATGAGATACGGCGGCTCAAAGCGGCTGGCGGTTTGCCGAAGGGGGGCGTCGTCGTGGATGTTGCCGAGGGCACGTACGAGCTTGAGCGCCCTTTAGAGCTATCGGCTGAGGATTCGGGCGAGAAGGCGGCGCCGGTAGTCTATCGGGCGCAGCCGGGTGCCGAAGTCCGCATAACGGGCGGCCGTCTCGTCACCGGTTGGCGAAGGGTTACTGACGAGGCTGTTCTTTCTCGCCTTGAACCTTCGGCCCGCGGGAAAGTTTACCAGGCCGATTTGCGCGCCCTCGGCATCTCAGACCTCGGCGGCGTCCTTGAAAATCGGCTGGAGCTTTTCTTCGACGACGTGCCGATGACCTTAGCGCGGTGGCCTAATGAGGGTTTCGTCAGCATCGTAGACGTGGTCGTCAAGGACGGCCACCAAATTCACGGCATCCCTGGTTCCACCGTCGGCCAGTTCACCTATGACGGCGACCGTCCCGCCCGCTGGCTTGACGAGAAAGACCTATATCTTCATGGCTACTGGTTCTGGGACTGGTCTGACCAGCGCCAGAAGGTCGAGTCCATTGACCCCGAAAAGCGCATCATTACCTTGGCCAAGCCCTACCACTACTATGGCTATCGGGCCGGTCAATGGTGGTACGCCCTCAACGCCCTCTGCGAAATTGACATGCCCGGCGAATGGTATCTAGACCGCCAGGCCGGCGTGCTGTACTTTTTCCCGCGGTCGGCTATCGAGAGGGGCCGCGCGGTGGTGTCGGTCTTGCCTACCCTCGTCACCATCAAGGATGCCTCCTACGTTACCCTGCGGGGCTTCATCTTTGAGGCCGCCCGTGGCGTGCTGGTGACCATCTCCGGTGGGTCGCGCTGCCGGCTTGTGGCGTGTACCCTGCGCAACAGCGGCGGTGACGCGGTAAACATAAGTGGGGGCGACCACCACGGCGTCGTCGGCTGTGACATTTACAACACAGGCTCTTCCGGCGTGGCCATGTCCGGTGGCGACCGCACCACTCTTACGCCCGCCGGCCATGCGGTTGAGAATTGCCACATCCACCACTGGGGCCGTTGGGCGCGCATGTATTCCTCGGCCGTCTGCTGCAACGGAGTGGGAAACCGCGTCGCGAACAACCTCATGGACAACGCCCCTCACATCGCCATCCTCTTTGGCGGAAATGATCACCTGTTTGAGCTGAACGAAATCCACTCCGTTTGCTTGGAAGCCAACGATGCTGGCGCCATTTATGCTGGCCGTGACTGGACCATGCGCGGCACCGTCATTCGCCACAATTACATGCACCACGTCAACGGCTTCCGCGGCCAGGGCTGTGTTGGCGTTTATCTCGACGATATGTATTGCGGCACCGAAGTCTCGGGCAACATTTTTTACCGCGTTACGCGGGCGGCTTTCATTGGCGGCGGTCGGGACAATCACGTCCTCGGCAATATCTTCGTCGATTGTACCCCTGCCCTTCACATTGATGCCCGTGCGCTGGGGTGGGCCGGGTACCACGCGGACATGTGGGTGCAGGAAGGCCGCGAGAAGGGCACCCTGTCGGGGATTGCTTACAACAAGCCCCCCTATAGCACCCGCTACCCTGAGCTGGTGCGAATCCTCGACGAGGAGCCGAAGGCGCCGCGTGGCAACGTCGTAGCTGGCAACATCTGCTGGGGCGGCACCTGGGACGAAATCGAGGGCATTGCGCGGCCCATGGTGAAGATGGAAAACAACCTCGTTGGTGTTGACCCGCTTTTCGTTGACGCCGCAAATTGCGACTTTCGCCTGCGGCCCGACTCGCCGGCCTGGAAGATGGGTTTTCGACGGATACCCGTTGAGCGCATAGGTGTCTACCGCACCCCAGACCGTGCTTCCTGGCCTGTCACGAGCGAGGTGCATGACACGCGAGTTGACAAGCCGGCGCAGTCGGCACGCCGCACTCCGCCGACCCACAAGCTCGCGCGCGCGGTCGCCGCGGTCAAGATAGATGGCTCCATTGAAGCAGAGGAATGGGGTGGTGCGCGAGGGCCGCGGCCCATCATCATCGCCCAGGGCATCAATGGGGAGAGAGTGACGCCGCGCAGCCGCGCGTGGCTGGCGTATACGCGCGATGCCCTGCTGGTGGCCGTCGAAAATGAGGTGGATCCGGCCCAGCCCCTGCGGATGGGCAATAAGTGGGGCCAAGACGATGCTGTCGAGCTGGCCTTCCGCGACGGCTCCCGACCCGACGCCTTTATCATAGTTTTGCGGGGCTATCCGTCGGGCCATTTCGAGAGTAGCGATGAGGCAGGGGCACCTGCGGATGCGGTAAGACGCGCGGCAGAGGGCGTGGAATACGCAGCCAAGGCTGTCCGCGCTGACCTTTGGACATGTGAGTGGCGGGTGCCGTGGGCCTCCCTCGGCATCAAGCCCCAGGCGGGCATGAAAATCCAGTTCAACCTCAGCGTGCGAAAGACATCTCCACAGCCGCTTTGGCTGATGTGGGTAGGCACGGGCGGTTGCACGTGGGAGGTCGGCAAGGCTGGCGTCATAGAACTGTCAAAGTAGCATTCCCCTGGGGACGTGGACCCGCCGTAGGCAGGGCTGGCCTGCTCGGGACTGCAAATGAGGCTTGCGCTGCGGGCGGGGGCATGGGCGCGAGCCGAGGAGGGAGAAGGGCCTGAGAGGCAGAGGGGACACCCCGCCGTTGGACTGGGATGAGGTAGCCCCGGTGTATTGCACCGATTGCCGCCGGCGGATACCACGGAAAGTATCCGACCGGAACGGCGGGCTGTGCGACGGCTGCCTTGCCCGCAGAAGGGCGGAGGAGAAAGCTCGGAGGCGAGCGGAGGAGGAAGCCCAGGCGAAGGCGGAGGCCTTGAAGGCCGCCCAGGCCGCCGCCACGTTTAGCGCCGACACCCACATGGGTGTCTGTTCCGCCTGCGGCTCCCGGAACATCACCGAGTACACAAGGAAGGATAGCGGCGGGTTGCAGGAAGCCGCCTGCTGCGTGGGCTGCTTTCTGTTCTGGCCGGCTCTATTCCTGATTCCTTTCCTGGGCTTCCGCAAGCGCTACCGGCGCTGCAACTACTGCGGGCATGAGTGGTCGGTCTAGGGCCGGCGGGGGCGGCCGTTGTGCCCTTTCAGGGGAAGAAACTGCTCCCGACGAGGGATGTCACAACGGGCCGATTGCAGCTGTGCCGGGGCCATCGTGGGCTTGCCGGTGGTTGATGTGGCCCGTTTGAGCTGAAGCGCTGGGAAAGCCAGGGCTAGGAACTCGAGAGTAAATGGTGTTGCAATACGAGGGGGGTCTCACCATTCAGGCAGCAGTCTTCGCGCTTTAGCGTTCGGGCCAGCTCGCCACACCTGCACCGACTTGCCCTGGCACGCGAGGCTGCCACAACCTGGTCACTTCTTCGGGAAGAGGAGCCGCGAAGTCCAGTCCTTCTGTGGCCAGCAGCCGGAAGCCGGCATGGGAGCTCTGGAAGAAAATCGGGAGCACGCGGGAACGAATGTCCTCGCCGAAGCGCTCGCGCCACTGGTCGAGGGGCCGCGTGTTGCCGTGGCCGTAGCCGGGCTTTAGGATGGGGGCGGGGTCGGCTGCGAAGGCGTTGTAGTCGGAATGGTTGCTGGCGTCAGTCCGTCTGTCTTCGCGGTCATTGTGCATCCAGAAGAGGAGGTCGCGGGCTACGCCTTGGGTGTCGCCAGGCAGGCTGTTGGCGAGGATGAGGTTGTTCACGAGGGTGACGTTGCGCAGTATCTGCCAGCCGTTACGGTCGGCGACCCTGAAGCCCTCTACGTTGTCCGCTACGGTGTTGTGCACGACCCAGAGCCTGGGTTGTTCGTTGGCGGTGGGGTCAGGAAGGTGGGCCTGGATGTCAATGCCGATGCCTTGGTTGGCGAAGCACAGGTTGCCTGCGATGAGGCCCCCGCCGCCGTTGATTTCGTAGAAGATGCCCGTGCTGCCGTTGTGGTGACACACGTTGTCGAGGATGCGCATGGCCTTGTTGGCGAGGCCTTCCCAACCGCCGTCCACCCAAATGCCGCACGACCCGAAATTGAAGGCGACTTCGCAGCGGCGGACGGTGCAGCGCACATTGGCTGGGATGAGCTTCATTCCTCCGGCGTGCCAGTAGGGGTTGAAGTGGCGGTAGTTGTTGCACATTAGGGAGCAGTCCTCGATGACGCAGTCCTCGCTAAACTCCATTCCGAGGCCGGTGCTGCCGTTCCAGGACATATCGCAGCCTCGGACGACGCAGTTTTTCTACCTGGTTATCAAAAGGCCGAAAATCTGCCAGCTCGAACTTACAGTTCTCGACGGTTATCCTCTCGCTGGCGATGATGTGAGCCAAGCTTCCCTGCATGGCCGCGTGGCGATTATGTCGGCACTTCAGCCCGCGTATCACTACGTCGTGGGCGTTCACGATTCTGAGGGCGAAGGCTCTCACGCCTACCTCTATCGAAAACCACCCAGGCTCCGGCGCCATTTTCACGTAGAGGGCTTGCTCGGCAAAGTCGAAGAAGAAGGAGTTGTCGAGAAGGTCGCTGAGCTGCATGCCCACCGGCTCGAGGATTGTGTACTCCGAATTGTCGTAGAGGGGTGAAGGGCCGATTAGCTGCAGCGGCTGGCGGTCGTTGACGAAGACTTGGGAGAGATGGCGACGGGACGCCTCTGCGTATGCATCGGGGTAGTGGGGGTCGCGGAAGAATTCTTCGCCAAGTATGATTTTCCACACGCCGCGGAAGGCCTTGGGGAAGGGTTGTACAACGCTGGGCTGCTGCGCCAGGCGCTGTCACCTGATGCCGTCCACTGGCTCGGAACCCTTTATGAGCATGCGGGCGCCGGGCGCAGCCGAAAAGGTGACCGGCTTGCCCGGCTCGCCTGAGACAAGGATGTCCAGACATTCCCGGTACACCCCGGACCTGACAAGGACGGTATCTCCGGGTTGTAGTTCGGGTGCTCGCCCAGCGCGGGCGAGGGTGCGCCACGGCTGCGCTTCGGTGCCGGGACCTGCATCGGACGCCTGCGGATTTGCGCCGTCCACCCAGTGTTGCTCCAAGAGCTGGCCCGAAAGCCCCCAACGGCGCCACAAATGCCGCCCAAAACAGCGCCCGGGCTAATTGTTTTTGCCTTGCGCCTGCGCATGGGCTTGCGCCCTCCTGCCTACTGCCGCCTGTTGGCTGGGCGTGGTGCCGCGGCTGGAAGGGCTGGCTGTCTCCGCTGCCCATGCATCCGGCGGGTCAGATGATTTCCAGGTAATCCTTGTCGGGCAGCGGTGGGAAGGGTGCCGTGGGCAAAGTCTGATACCAGTATGCCACGGACGCAATGTCATCCTGCAGTGGCAAGTACCGCCCTCTGTCTCGCCAGCCCAGCGCCTGTATCGTCACGCGGAGGTCATTCTCAAACCGAATCGGGTCCATGATATGCCAGCGGTACATGGCGAAGCGTTGTTGGGAGCGGTAGGCGCCATCGGGCCGGATGACTTGGTGCATGCCCATGAAGGGCGCTGAATAAGTCACGTACTGGCCGCCCACGTCCCAGTTGTAAGCGCCGCCGAAATAGTCCTCGGTGCCGGTGCCACAGATGGTTGGGAAATCTGTGTCGCCATCTATATAAAACTTGATTTCTCCCTCGCCCCACCAGCCATTATTGTTGACGCCCCATGCCATCGCCGTGCCCACGTAGTGCCCGCGGCCCCTTATCCCGTCAACGATCGTATACGGCTGCTTGTACGGCAGGGGATTGGTGCGTCGGAACTGAGCGTGGAAATAGGCTGCGTCTTGTGGCACCTCCCCGAGGGCGTAGGTAATCTGGTAGTAGCATACCATGTCCTCGTGGTGGCGATTCTCCAAGGTGATGCGACAGCGCTTGCGGAAGGGCATGGGCCAGAAGCTGTTGAACCCCTTGTTGGGATTGACTGCCACTGGTAGGGAGTTAACTTGGGCAAATTCGCCCCAGCCGCACGCGAAAAAGTCCCCAGAAGGGCTTTCCACCGACGGCACTTCCTGGTCGTCCCAATAGATGCGCAGGATGTAGAAGCGTGCCAGAGGGCCACGCCGCGCGATGTCGCCGGTAATCCAGAGGTGCTGGATGGTGCCCGGCCCTTCGATGTCGGCTAGGGTGAAGGTTTCTCCGGCGCGGATGATTACGCTGGGGGAGATTTTCCAGCCCTGGCCTAGGTCGCGGGCGCAGCTTGCACCCGTGCCCTCGGTCGCCATTCCGCCCCGGCCTTTTGCGCCGGTGGGGTTCTCCGCGCTTATGGAACGCGTGACGGCCGTGGACAATCGTGGCAGGCCGCCGAGATCCCCCGCGAGTATGCTAAAAGTGTTCATTTCGTGCCCTCCTTTGCCTGTGGGCTGCGTCCGCGGTGCGTGAGCCTATCTCGCCAGCGACGCACAGCGCTCTCCCCGGCCAATTGGATGCGCAGCGTTCAGCACGAGCCGCGCCCTGCAGGCGGGTTACCGCTTGATTCCTCCAAGGCTGGGGCAGTCCTCTGAAGTTGTTTGGGCAGCGTCTTCCGATAACGTTATCTGCTGCCGAGCGTCGTGGCGGTTGCGGTCTCCTGCGACTGCCACGAGGAAGGCTTTTGTGCTGCGCGGGTCGAATATGTACGCGGCGCGGTGGAGGTAGAGCCAGGCTAGCGAGGTGTCGTTCATGAGTGGGCCAAAGGGATTGGGGTTCATTTTGGTCGTCGTGGTGTTTGCCGCGGGGGCGTGCCACGCCCAGCCTTTGGAAGGTCTTCCGGAGACCATCGTCCGTGAGCTGAAGGCGCCAGAAGACATGCCCCAAGGCCAGTATATCTTGGTTCGGTCTTGGCAGGCGGAGAATGCCGCCCACAAAACGGGCCGCTTAGTTGACGACGCAGATGCAGAGGGCGGTAAGGCTTGGGAAGTTGCCCCCGACGCCGACAGGGCTGACACTGCTCTCTTCGGCCCCTACATCGAGGTTGATCCTGGCTACTACGTAGCCTTTTTCCGCATCAAGCTGCTCGACGAGTTGGAGGATGATGAGCCTGTCGGGCGGGTGGATGCCTGCGTGGGGTACGCACAGGAATTCCTGGCCGCCATGGACTTGCGCCCGACGGAGCTGAGCCGCGGTAAGTACGTCCAGGTGCCCCTGGGGTTTCGTTACGTGCGCGGAAAGCTGGAGTGTAGGCTGGAATGGGGCGGCTCGGCGGCACTGCGAATAGATGGCGTGGCGTTGTTCCGGCTTGAAGGCGCTCAGGAACCCGAGCGGCGCTGGCGTGTTCCGCAGCCCCGCCCCAGCGGCCAGCCGACGGACATTCCCTACACCCAACAGGCGCGCCCTTTTGCGGATATTTTCCCACGGTCCGCGCCGCCGGCCCGCACCCTGATGGTATGCGATCTTCGTAAGGAGCGCCCCGACGTCCGCCTGATGGTCTTCGCGCTCCAGGGCCTGGTCAACCGCGCCCAGCCGCGCCTTTATTGCCTGTGGAACCAGACCGATGAGCTTTGGCTGGAGCAAATGAAGGAAAGGGGTTGGATTGATGCTACCGAGCGTGTGGCCGTCACGGACCTGCTGGCGCGTTTCCGAGGAGTTGTGAAGGGCGCGGTTATCACGGACCCTGCGCTGCCCCATACCAAGAATATCGCCACCATGCTTGCCGGCGTGCGGGATGCGCTGCCTGTCTCGCCCCGCCTGGCGAGGACGCTGGACTTGCCTGTGCTCGAGGACCTCCGCGGCCGTTGGAAGACCAGCGCTGAAGCTTACCGCTGGGCTTTGGAGGAGCTGTGGCCAAGTATGAATCACCACGTGCTGGCCTGTCTGTGGCCTGACCACCTTGCCCTGCGGGATTATCTCGTCCAGCACAAGGTGTTCATCTTCTGGTTGCCTGGGCCAATAGATGGTGCCCAGAAATACTCCGACCCAGAGGCCGAAGTGAGGCTCGTCGAGGAGCTTTTGGCGCGGGCGCCGGCGAATATTCCGGTGATGGGCTATTCTTGGGCAGGGCAGGATGTAGGCATCGGTGAGGGGCCGGGCGTGACGCTCTTCGCCGAGTTCGCCAAGTATCTGGTCGGCTCCATTGACGTGAGCAATCTCAGCGTTCATTCTGGTTTCAATGTTGAGCTGCGCCAGCCGCCCGCCCCGCCACCGCCCGCACTGCAGCAAGACAAAATCTACGTTTCGTTCATCATCTCCGACGGCGACAACCTCCCCGTACTCGCGACCCACAACTTCCCTCAGCTCTGGTCCGACCCCACTCGCGGCAAGTTCCCCATCGGCTGGACCCTTTCCCCGTCTGCCTCAATGCTGATACCCAGCGTGGTTGACTATTACTACCGCACTGCTACGCCCAACGACCATTTCCTCGGTGCCGTGTCGGGTGTGGGCTACACTTATCTTGACCATTACGCCAAGCGCTTCCGCGAAACCGACCGCCCCGCCGTGCTCCGGGAGTTTTTCGACCAAACCGCTGAATACATGCGCCGCTGTGACTTACGCGACCTTTGGATTATGGGCGCAACGCGGCCGGAGCTTTTCGCGGCCTACGCTCAGGGGATACCCTTCCTGCGTTCTCTATTCCCGGACTACGGGCGCGCTGTGGTCAGCTACGCTGACGCCACCTTCTCCACCGCCCGGCGTGTGCCGGTCTTTCGAGCGGTTGGTGTTTGGCGTATGGACGCTTCTCGCGAGGAACGGATCAACGAGCTCGTGGCTGACGTGCGCCGCATGTCGCCGTCGGACAGGCCTGGGTTCATGCATATCTTCGTGCTCAACTGGTTCTGTGACCTGCCCATGCTGGGGGAGATACTTCAGCGTTTGGGGCCGGACTATGTCTGCGTGCGCCCCGACCATCTAGCGCAGCTCTACGCCGAAGACATGGAGCGGCAGGAGATAAGCCTTCGTCTGCCGACCGTAGTTGCTTGTATCGAAGGCTGGCCCCTCGAGTTGGGGGTAAGAGGGGCTGTTCAGAACGTGTCGGGACGGGCGCACGACGTGAAGCTGCGGGTCTTGGGCGGGCTTGACCAGGCCGGGGTGGAGCCACGACAGGCGAGGCTGGAGCCGGGTGAAGAGGTAAAGGTGTTTGTGACGGGCCGGCCGGCTGGGGAGGTGCTGACCTTTGAGGCGGAGGGGGACTTCGGCACCCGCCGGGCTGAGGCGGCCCTACGCCGCATCCCCGTCGGCCAAGTTCTCGCCGGTCTTCCGACGGAAGGCCGGCTTGTGCCGGCGGCCTATCTTGAGGCCGAGGTGATGGCCCACCTTTCCGGCACTCTCCACCACGACCCCGACGCCAGCGGTGGCCAGCTATGGCTCGCTCGCACCGGCGCAGACCGCCCGGCCCACGTTGTCTTCGGCCCCTATCAGACCCTTCCGGCCGGCAGGTATCTGGCTCTCTTTCGCCTGAAGCGAATGGGCGATGGCACGGGTGCCGTGGCGCTTCTGGACGCGTGTGTCGGTGGTGGGTCGCCGCAGACGGGCAGGAGAGAAGTGATGGCCGAGGAGCTACCCGAAGGCCAATGGCGCTGGGCGCCGCTCCTCTTCGAGCATCCTGGCGGCCCGTATGAAACCCGCGTGCAATGGTCTGGGGCTGCTGACCTGGCCGTTGACGCCATAGCCGTGTGGCTTTTCGAGCCGCTATGAACTTGGTCGCGCGGCGGCCGGTCGCAGTTTGCAAGAGGGCCGGCGCTGGTGGGGGCTGGCTTAGACCGGTGGCACTTGCAGGAGCCCTCGCGGATATAGGTGCTGGGCGAGTACTGCAGCGGTGCATTTTCTGTACGGCGGAGGTGAAGGGAGTGCCGCTGTCAAGGAGCATTCGGTGGCTGTTTGTCGGCTTGGTTGTCGGTGCATTGGTGGTCCGGCCGGGTGAGGGTTTTGCGCAGGTAGCCGTTCAGGTGAAGGACGGCCGGCTTTCGCTAAGCCTAGACGGTAACGTAATTGGTGCCGGAGCAGAGTGGCTTCAGGTGCATGACCTGGCTGGCGGCGAGGAATTCGTGGGTGTCCCTGTGGCGGGGTCAGCTGGCGGGCGTTTCGAGGGCGTTGCCCTGGGCTTGAGGTTCGCCGGGCATTGGAAAAAGCTCGGCGAGGGGGCGGAGCTTCGCTGCGAGGTATCGGCCGACCCACCGCGTGACCGGGCCATGGTGGTGCGTGTGGCGCTGCCCCTGAAGGCGGAGGGGTGGACGTGGTGGGACGACCTTGGCACGAAACGAGTTATCGAAGGGGGAAAACACTACACCCGTACGCTGCCCTGGGGTGACGGCCACGAGCCGGGCGCCTACCCATTGTGCGCGGTATCGGGGCCGAGGTTTGGACTTTCCCTCGCCGTCCCGCTGCACGAGCCGCGTATTTGTCGCCTGGCTTACGACGCCTCGCGTCAGGCGCTGGAGGCAGAGTTTGACCTAGGTCTCTCTCCGGACGCTGCCCGTCTGGGATGCCGAGCCGACTTTCGCCTGCTTGTGTATGCGCATGACCCCCGCTGGGGATTCCGGGATGCTCTTAGGCGCTACTATGGCTTCTTCCCGCAGTACGCTGAGCGCCGCGCGCCTCGGGGCGGCATCTGGCTGCTTGGGTTCACCCCTGACGCGATGGCCTGCCCATGGGATTTCGGGCTGCTTTTCGATGAAGGCGGCGAGGGCCGTGCCGGCTATGACTGCGCTCACGACATCTTGCCCTTCGTGTACACCGAGCCATGGGGCAAGTATGAACACTTCGGCGACCGCCCCACGCCCGACCGCAAGCCGCGCTATGGCGAGCAGGCGCCCGTTTTGAGCCTGGAGGAACTCAAACGACTGACCCTTGCTGACCTCGAAGCTCCGGCCGACGAGAGGGACCGGCAGTTCGGCGTCCGCCGCGAAATCGTCCAAGCCATCCTCAACTCCGCCATCGAGCGCCAGGACGGCACGTGGGTCTGGCGGCACTGGACCGACGAGTGGTCGCCCGGCGACTGGCTGTCCAATATCACCCTTAACCCGTCGCCGGCCCTTCCTGAGCCGTCGCGCGCTTCAGTTACCTGGAAGTACGAGCTGGAGCCAGCCTTCGAGACCGCGCGGCTGACCGGTGGCGAACTGGCCGGCATTTACCTCGACAGCATTTTCGGCTTCATGGGTTTTTACAACGACAACTTCCGCCGCGACCACTGGCGCTACGCTAATATTCCTCTAGTTGCAAGCTACATCGCCAAGGCACCGGCCCAGCTTCATGCCTTCGCGTGCTATGAGTTTGCTCAGCAGGTAGCCGAACGCATGAAAGCCCGCGGCAAGCTCGTGATGGGTAATACCTTCCGCCCCGAAATGGCGTGGTTCTGTCACCTCCTGGACATGATTGGCGCCGGCGAGTCGTCCTTCTGCGGGTTGGCGGGCGACGATCACTACTGGTATTTGCGGACCTACGCCTATCGCAAGCCCTTGAGCTGGATGGACTATAGCTTCGTCAAGCGCGACACGCCTTGGGAAGACAAGGAGCGGGGAATGCACAGATGCCTCTTCTACGCCGTCCATCCTGGCACCGGGGCCTTCTCGAATCCCGCAGAGTACGAACCCTCCCGCCCGCTTTTCCGCTTCTATGAGCCGCTCATCATCTGGTTGGACGAGGCCGGCTGGGAACCCGTGACGGAAGCCTCCACGGACACCCCGGCAGTGCTCGTGGAGCGCTACGGGCCAGGTTCGGGCAAGTACGCTGGCATCGTCTTCCTATCTCTTCGCAACGCGGGTAAAAACGACGGGGCCGTCCAGGTCAGGCTTTCGCCGCGGGCGTTGGGCATGAGCAAGTCTGCTGCAGCGAGGACGGGCAGGCTGCAGGCGTGGGCCTTGGTTGCGGATACGCCCGTGTCCCTTTCGTCTTCCAGTCCTTCAGGGGCTATGAGCTTCACGCTTTCCCTGGGTGCCGATCGCACAGAAGTCGTGGCTGTCGGCACGCGCGAGGCGCTTGGGCGCTTGTGGCTGCGCGAAGCCCAGGCGTGGGCCGACCGCCTCGCTAGGGAAGCCGACTGGCTTGCCGGCCTCTCCGGCGGTTTTCTGCGCCAGGGAGACTTTGAGTTGGGTCTTACGGGATGGGGCACCGAAGTTCCGCCTACCGCTCGCGGGGCCGAAATAAGGATAGACTCGCAGCGTCCAATTGCCGGCAAGAACAGCGTCTACGCCGTCAGTGACGCCGACAACGCTTTCCACGCCCTACACCAAGGCGTCGAGCTGCACGGTGGCCGCACCTATACGCTTAGCTTCCGATACCGCTGGCAGCGTCCCGAGGGCGCCGAAGGCCGAGTCACTCCGCGCTTTGGCGTCAAGGGGCCCGACGGCAAGTGGGCTGAAGAAAAGTACATTTACTTTCGCGACCTCCAGCCAACTGGTGACGCAGTCGCCGAATATCAGCGGGAGTTCTCAGTGCCCACCGACCACACGGCGGGCTTTTTCCAGTTCCTGTTTGACGGCCGGTGGGGGCAGGTGTGGATTGACGATGTGGTGGTGACGTGCCGCGAAGACGTGCAGGAAAAGCAACGACTTGCAGACCTGGGGCGTGAGGCACGCAAATGGGCTACCTCACTCGGGGAGATCTTTGGGCGCGGCGATGCGCTAACTTTGGCGAAGGTTGCCGCCCGTCAAGAGCCAACTTACCGCCGCCTACGCGCCCAGGCAGAGCATCTTACCGACGCCCACCACCGCCGCTGCATGGTCCTTCCTCTTGACGGCTTTGCAGAAGCTCTTGGCCGCGCTGTTGAGGTGCTCACCGGCGTCACTGTGCATGCCCCGGCCAGTCCGCCCTTCGCCGACGGCGCTCTTGGCGCCCTCGTCAGTTTGCCGTGCACCGTCCGCGTCACAGAAGGGATGCTCAGTAAGCTGACCATCGCGGCCGGTGGGCGGAGCGTTTCCGCTCCGGCCACGAAGCCGGGCGAGGAAGCAAAGTTGGAGCTTCGCCTCCTGATGCCCACGGACCGTGGGTTTGGCTGGACCGACGTCCTCCTGGACGCTCACTTCGTGTGGAAGGGCGTGAACCTCTGGCTCCCGCGCCGCACCACCGTCCGCCTTCGCCCGGCGGTGGAAGTCGAGGCGGCTGGCCCCATCAGCCCCGTGGATAGGACCGTCCGCCTGATGGTCAGAAACTGGGCCGCGGCGCCAGGGAGTCTGCGAGTATTCCGTCGCGATGAAGCTTCGGGAGAGAAAGTGAACCTCCAGACGGTGCCCTTGGAGTCCCAGGGGACGGTTCCGGCGTACCTCGAAGTATCCCTGCCGGATGGACTCGGGCCGCAGCTTGAGGAGCTTGCGCGGGTTGGGGGTGCCGTGTCGCTGGGCTGGGTAGCGGAGTTACAAGGTGGAGCTGCCGCCCATGGGATGGCTCAGGTGCCGGTGGTACGTGGTGCAGCATGTCCGCGGTTGCCGGCGGCGCCGCGTTGTGACGGCAGTCTTTCGGGCGGCGAGTGGGACGCTGCAGGGAAGCTGGAGGGTTTCTTTAGGGCGCTTGATGGCCGGCCGGCCGCTCGACCCACCACCGTCCTGCTCGGCCACGACGGCTCTACGCTTTTCATTGCCTGGCTTTGCGGCGGCCAGCCGGAGCCCTCGGCGGCCGACCGGCCCCGAGACGGTGCCGTCTGGGAAGACGACGCCGTTGAGGTCTTTCTGCAGCCACCTGGGAGCTCGGGGTACTATCATTTCGCTGTGAACGCCGCCGGCCAGCAGTACGATGCCTATGCCGAAGGCGGCCTCAATGCTTCGTGGAATGCTGAGTGGCAGGCTGCCGCCGGCCGCGAACGGGATGGGTGGGTGGTGGAAATGGCAATTCCCTTCAGCGTCGTCGGCGGCCAGCCCACTGGCTTCTGGCGCGCGAATTTCGGCCGCGAGGAAGCTGATGCCAAAGTCGCCACCTGCTGGGCGCCCACCTTCGGCGGCTTCCACACGCCTTCGCGTTTTGGCAAGGTGGCTTTCTGAGCGCCGGGACGGAGCAGACCGGGCAACTTTGAGATCGGGTAATGCTAGTCCAGCGCGTCGAGTAGCTTGCGGTACCAGTCGGTGCCGGCCAGGGCAGCGGCCTGGGCGCGTGCAGCGGCGTACAATTCGGCCTGCCGCGCCTTGACAGCAGCCGTGGCGGCCCGCGCTGCTTCGGTTTCCAGCAAGTCGCGCCCCGCCAGGTACTCGTTCAGCGCTGCGGCAAGCACGTCCATGTCCTGGGCCAGCCCCAATGCCTCCTGCACGCGCGCCACCTCCTCGTAGGGTTCCTGGAGGGCCGGTAAGACCGTCAGGAAGGGTTCCATCGTATACTTGAGGCGCTTGACGGCGATGCGCAGGGCGTGAAGGGCAGTAGGGTCATCACCGGTCAGGACAGGCTCGAGACGTTGCTTTACGCGCTCACTGGCGGCCCCGATGGATAGATAGGCGTACTGATCGAGGGGGAGTTTGGCCAGTCTGCCTCCGCGCTGGCCAGCACTGCGGGCAAGTCGGCGGAGACGTTGCAGGAATCTGCCCTTGCTGAGGAGGTTGTCCCAGAGCAACACGAAATCTCCATGGAGCTGGGCACGACGCTCGGACCAGATGGCGGCAACTACGTCGAGCACCGATGCCGCTGCTGGCGCCGCAGCCGCGAGTGCTCGGGCGCCCTCCATCATTACATCCAGTTCGCGCACCCGCCCAAGAGCGTCGTTGAGCTGTTCCACCAAGGGCATGAGGCGGGCGTAGCGCTTCTTTGGCAGGATGCGGCGGTACAGGCGCATGGCCTCACGCAAGCGCTTGGCCGCCACGCGCATGTCGTGCACCCCAGCCACGTCTCCGCTCATGCTCGCCTTGGCGAAGGCCAGCACCTCATCAGTCTTGGCGTCCAGCAGCAGCCGGGCCGCCTTTGCGGCCCGGGTGGACGCCTTTAGACCCTCCGGCAAGATCGGTCTTGGCACCTGATACCCTCCCGTGCTTTGCCCTGCAAGAGCGTGCCTCGGACTGTAGCCCGCCTGGCCGATCGGCGTCCGGATTTTCCTGGCTAGACGTCCTCCAGCATGGACGAGAAGAAATCCCGGAGGGCCTCAGCCAGGGAACGGCGGTCATGCTGTTGCGCCGTCTCCTCCACCGGCATGACGTGGCCCACGAAGTCCGTGAAGGCGGTTTCTCCAGGGGTCATGTCTGCCACGGCCTTCTTGACGTGCTTCTGCAAGTCGCGAAAGACATCCTTGATGGGTCGGTTGGCGTCAACGACGGTGAAGCCGTATTCCTGCGCCAGTTGGTCAAATTCCGCCAGCAGGGCCGTCTGGTAGCGGATGAAGGAGTCGTACATGCTGTCGGCCCCGACGAAATCCATGCCCGATTCCCAGTAATCAAAGCCGCCGCTGGCCAGCACTCGCGGAAGAAGCTGCTGGATACTGACTTTCAAATATAGAATGAGGTCGGGCTTGAGGGCGAAGCCGTAAAGGCGGCGCAGCCACTCGCGCTCCATGCCGCGGACGGCCGCCCGAGCCATCAGCGAGTAGATATAGCGGTCGGTGAGAACGACGGAGCCGGCCTTAAGGGCAGGCAGGATTTCCTTTTCCAGGCGGTCAGCAAAGTCGGTAGCATAGAAGAGGCACTGGGTCCGCCGGCCCATGGTGTGACCTTCTTTGGCCTCTTGGATGTGGCGGCCCGCCAGCCCGCCCCGGGTTAGGCCTGTGTCGTAGACGGCCAGGCCGGAGCTTTCCAGCCAGTTACGCAGAAGCCGCGTCTGGGTGGTTCGGCCAACGCCGTCGGTGCCTTCCAAAACGATTAGCTTGCCTGGCAGCGGCTCCTCTATTTCCACGCCTGGAATGGGTACCCAGTAGAACTCGCTGCTCATGGACGCACGCTCCCCTCGGTCGGCACGGTGACCCAAGCGTCCTCGGGCCGGCGCAATAGCCCCGCCAGGTGTGGCGCCACCAGCTCCCGCACCTGCTGCTGCTGCACCGCTATCGGCAGCGTGCCATCTATTACGGTCAGGCCAAACTCCTCGACGATGCTCTCATACTGCTCCATGATGCGTGCCTGGAAGAGCTTGAAGGATTCGTAAGGGTCGTCGGATAGGCCCAGGTCCATGCCGGCCTCATACCATTTCAGGTCCGGCCGCCCCGACAAAATGCGTTCCAAGGCTACCTCAAGCGGCACCCTGAAGTAGAAAGCGATGGTCGGCTTGACGGCGAAGGAATAAACGGCCCGTACCCATTCCGGGTGGCAGCCACGGGCCACGTCACGGGCGAAGGCGGTGTAAACGTAGCGGTCTGCCAGGACGGCTGCTCCAGCCTGCAGGGGCGGAATGATGTTCCGCTCCGTCCGGTCGGCGAAATCGGTGGCGTGTATCAGGCTGAAAGTCAGCGGCGTCAGCAGCCGCCGGTTTTTCCCGCGGCTTGTGGTGCGTTTCACCAAGGGTGAAGAATTCCATTCCGAGAAGAAACAACTATACCCTTGCGCCTGCAACCACTTGTAAAGCAATTGAATCTGAGTGCTTTTCCCTGACCCGTCCACGCCTTCTACGACGAACAGTTTGCCCCGATACTGCTCGCTTGGCTGTAACATCTCTCCTACCCCCGAAGCCTGCGGTCCTGGATTCACGGAGCCTGTGCCTGCCTGCGGCCTGCACTGCAACCGGCGGTGACGGTAATTATGGCCGTCTGGGCCTGGTTCGGCAAGGCCGTGCCGGATGGCTTCGGGCTGATGATGGAGAAACAGCGGCGACCGGCCGACGGCCGCGGGCACGCTGTGCGCCGACAAGGCTCATGAACTCCGCCGCTAACTTGTGCGGCCCCATGCCGTCCCCCAGCCCCTCGGCGGTCACGGCACAATGTATGGCGAGGGCCTGGGCAACCCGCGCAGCCGAGGCAGGGTTGCTGCGGGCGCTGTTGGCGGCAGCCTTCCTCAACGCTGCTGCCATTGGCCGCATTACCTTTTTCTGCAGCACCTCTGCCAGCTCTTCATCGAACATGGCCTCCGCGACCAGTATTCGCCCCACGTCGCGGTGGGCACTCCAAAAGGCTGCTGCCGCCTCGATGGCGCCTTCCAGGCTGTGAGGGTTTCTGGCCAGCCCCTGGAGGTCTGCCTGGGCGAGGGCTGAGGATAGGCGGTCTACCAGGGCGAAAAGGATTTCGCGCTTGCCGCCGGGGAAATGCACGTACACCGACCCCACGGCGACGCCGGCCCTCGCGGCTATCTGCCGCAACCCGACGCCGTTGTACCCGCCCGCTCCCATCACCCGTATGGCGGCTCTGAGTATCCGCTCGCGCGCCTCCAGCCTTACTCCTCCTCGGACCGCCGCGCCAAGCGCCGGTTTTTGTTCCGCAGTGTTTCGCGGGGCAGCCAAGGGTTCCTTCATGCCGGCCCGGCGCCGGCTCTCATTTCTGAAGGTGTCTAACGGGAAAGGTTGTGCGGCGGCCCACGCAGGTGCCAGCCCTGTCCTCTCGAACCTCGTCCTCAATTCTTACAGGAGGCCTTGGGCATGGCTGCGCAAACAAGAATAGCCGTAATGGGCATTGCCCACTCACATGTTGGCTCGCTCATCAATCAGGCTAAGGCCATCGAGGGTGTGGAGTTAGTGGGCGTCGCCGATCCCTCCCGCACGGATCTTTGCGAGAGTCTCGCCCGCGAGCGTGGCATCGGGAGGGTTTACCCTGACTATGCTTCGCTGCTGTCTGACGCCCAGCCGGACGGCGTCATCTGTTGCGCCGAGAATGCTCGTCATGTGGACGTTGTTGAAGCCTGTGCGGCTGCCGGTGTGCCGGTGATGCTTGAAAAGCCTATGGCCGACAGCCTCGACCATGCCCGCCGCATCGCCGACCTCGCGCGCGGCTCTGGCATCGGCGTGATGACGAACTGGCCCTTCTTATGGTCGCCGACCTTCCACTGTCTTCTCGACCTTGTACGCAGCGGGGGCTTGGGCCGGATATTCGAGTTTCGGCTTCGGGCAGGTCACGCCGGCCCCACAGGTGGCACGATGCCTGAGGACCGCCGCGCCGGATGGTGGTTTTTCAGGGAGCTTGGCGGCGGGGCCTTGCTGGACTTCTGCTGCTATGGTGCATGCGAATCTTTGGCTCTTATCGGCGAGGAGGCAGAGTATGTGGTGGCCTTAGCCGACCGCCTCTGCTACGGCTTCGGCGACACCGAGGATAATGCCGTCATGCTGGTGCGCTATCCATCGGCCTTTGCCATCCTGGAGGCCACCTGGACTCAGCACGGCGATCCGGGGCCGCATCTTACCGTCTGGGGCACAAAGGCCACCGCCTTTTACGGCGAGGGCGGCAAAATCGTAGTCCTGCGGGACGGGGCGCGGGAGGAAATTGAACCCGGCCCCCAGCCCCTCGAAAGCTCTGGCCCTTCCCACTTCGTCAACCGCTTGCGCACCCAGCAGCCCTTTCACGAAATTCTGAGCATCGAGCACAATCTCAAGGTCATGGCCATCCTTGATGCTGGCCTGAAATCGGCGGCCACCCGCAGGGCCGTGGAGTGTTGAGGCCCGGCGAGGGAGGGAACTGTGGACGGGTGCGGCCTGCGCGGTGCCCCAAGCGCCCGCCGCAGCGTCCCTGAGGACGGTGTCCATGGAGCCTATTCGCCTTTGTCATATCGGCGCGGGTGGCTTTTCTAATGCCTGCGTGTTCCCGCAACTGCACCGCCATCCGGTGCGGCTCGTTGCCGTCTGTGACCTCATCGAAGAGAAGGCTCTGGCCGCTCAGAAGGCTTACGGTTTCGAACGAGCCTACACCGACTTCCGGCGTATGCTGGACGCCGAGCAGCCGGAGGCCGTCATTTGCATCGGTGGCCCCCGTGTGCATTTCGAGGTTGGTTTCGAAGTCCTGGAGCGCGGCTTGCCGCTTTACATCCAGAAGTCTCCGGCGCCGTCGGCGGCTGATACGCGCACCCTGGCTGACCTGGCCGCCGCAAAAGGCGTAGTGTGCCACGTGGGCTTCAACTTGCGTTCCGCCGTAGCCGTACAGCGCGCTCGTGAAATCATCGCCCGCCCTGACTTCGGGCTCGTCAACCTCATAGTGTTCCGCTACGGCCTCTGCTTCGGGCAGACGCTGCGCGATGTCGTCTTGGACCAGCACTGCCACGCCGTTGACACCGTCCGCTACCTGCTGGGCGAGGTCCAGGCCGTCACGGTCGAGCGCGGCCGCTGCGAAGGCGTCCGCCACTACGCCGCACTGCTCCACTTCGCAAGCGGAGCCGTCGGCTGCCTCGGTTTTACGGAGGGACAGCAGCCCGATAAGGAATTCCTTTATTTTGAAATCACCGGCCAGGACGGCCATTTCCTCACGTCCCACGACATGGACCTGACCTACCACCGCGGTCCGGCCGGTCAACCCGACGAGGTCTACGCGCGTGGCGCTTATGGCTACCAGCCCATGCTGGAATGGTACGGATACGTAGCTGACCTGGCGAACTTCTTTGCCGCCGTCCGGGGCGCCGAGGCGGACCGTGCTCCGGTTGCCGATACAGTTGCCACCATGGCCCTTTGCGAGCAGATTTACGCCCAATTGCGCGAGGCAGGTGCGCCTGAGTGAAATGGTACGCTGGTCTTCACGCCCGCAGTGAATTCGGCAACGACACCGTGCCCTTTGTGCAGGCTCTCGCTGACATCGCCGAGATGGGCTTCGCGGGTGTGATGCTGCTGTGGATGGATGGGGGGCCAGTGCTCCGGGAGGGTGTGGAGGCCACGGGGTGTTTTCTTGACCTGGCTCAGTGCGACCTCCGCCTCGTCCGCCGCGCCCTCGACGACCACGGCCTCGAGGCGGGTGTGGTGTGGACGGCAATAGACCTTGCCGACGACCCTGCCGCCAGCCGCTCTGTGGAGCGCCTGCGGCGACTGCGTGACATGGCCTTGGAGCTTGGCTGTCGGTTTATCTGCCACAGCGCGGGCGTAGCTGAAGCCCCCGGCCTGCCCCTTGAGGCAAAGAAGGAGGGGCTGGACCGCCTGGCGCGTGTGATGGACGCGGTGGCGGCAGAGTCCGTCGGCGGGCCGGTGTACGTGGCTGCTGACGTTCATTACCACGGCATCGCCGAAAGCATAGCCGACTGCGAATATCTTATAGCCCGTCTGGCCCGCCCTAACGCCGGTCCGCTGTTGAACATCGGCCACCTTACCACCTGCCGCCAGCCCGGTTGGGAGCTTGCCGAGCGCCACCCCGACCGCATTCGCATCGTCGGTTGGAAGGACCACGTCCTCGGCCGGCCCGATATGCCCGTGTACTCCGTGGAGCTTGGTGCCGGGGACGCCCCGCTGGAAAAATACGTGGCTGTTTTGCGCCCGCAGCAAGTCGAGCGCCGGCACGTCATCGCCTTCGAACACGTGCCCACTTCCGAGCGTAAAGCCGCCCTCGCCCGCAGCCTGCGGTATATGCAGCGGCTCTGGGCGCAGACGGGACAAGCCTGACCTTGTTCGCCAACCCCTTCGGGCGGTGCCTTGAAAGCCCGCCAGCGCGCCATTTACACCTCAGCCCGCTTCCTCGGGACGCCTGCCCGTGCTCGCGCCGACTTCACCCAGGCTCCCTGCGCCTGCTCAGTCGAAGGACATGCTGCTTGCGGAGGGAAGGCAGCCACCTGAGCGTTGCTTCTCGGGAGGCTATTTAGATGACCGGTCGCGTTTGTCTCAATGGTTCATGGGAGCTGACTTATAGCGAAGACAATCCCGATTATTACTGCGGGCTGCGGCTTGAGGGGCGGAGGATGTTGGCGGCCCATGTCCCGGCGCCGGTCCACGAAGTCCTGATGGCAGCGGGCTTGCTGGAAGACCCCAACATCGGCCTGAATTCCCTGCGCGCTCGCTGGGTCGAGGAGGCCTTCTGGGTATATAGGCGTGTTTTTGAGGTACCGGCTGAAGCCCTGGAGGCCGCTGCATGGCTCCTTTTCCAGCGGCTCGAAATGAACGCCGTCGTCTGGCTGAACGGTGAGGAAGTCGGCCGGCACCAGAATGCCCACCGGCCGGCGCGCTTCAACGTCACTGGCAAACTGCGGGCGGGCGAAAACCTTCTGGTAGTGCGCGTGGACAGCGGTATTTTCGCCTCGGCCGACAGGCCCGGCGCAGAGTACAACCCCAATCCCCGCGACCTAATCACTAAGCGCCACTGGCACCGCAAACCCCAGTATCAGCACGGCTGGGACTGGAATCCGCGATTGGTCAACGTGGGCATCCTCGGGGATGTGCACCTAGAATGGGCAACCGGCCCGCGGCTAGACCAGGTTACTGTTTTCGGCCTCGTGTCCGAGGACCTTTCCTCGGCCGAAGTCGTGGCCCGTGCCGCTATCGAGGGTGTCACGGCGGGGCCGGTAGAGGGCACCCTTCGCCTGCGGGTGCCGGAAGCTGGCCTGGAGGCGAGTCTGCCGGTTCGAATATGCCCTGGAGAGAGCCGCCATGAGCTGCGCCTGAGGCTGGACAATCCGCGTCTTTGGTGGCCGGTGAATCATGGAGACCAACATCTTTACGACGTAGAAGTGGTCTTGGAGTGTGCCGGCCACGTCCAATCGGTGCGCCGGCCCCTCGGCTTGCGCCGCGTCGAGATTGACCGCTCCCCGCATCCCCTTGAGGGCGAGTATTTCATCATCCGCATCAATAACCGACCCGTCTTCTGCAAGGGCGGCAACTGGGTGCCGCCGGACATGTTATACAGCCGCGTGCCGCCGGAGAAATACGAGAAGCTCGTTGACCTGGCGTTGGGGGCCAACTTCAACACCCTGCGGGTGTGGGGAGGAGCCTGCTTTGCGCCTGCGGCTCTGCTCGATGCCTGCGACCGAAAGGGTGTCCTGATATGGCACGACTTCCTTTTCGCGTGCTCCAAATATCCTGGCGATGACCCTGCCTTCGCGGCTGAGGTGCGGCGCGAGGTGACCTGGGCCGTGCGGGAGATGGCCCACCACCCCTCCCTGGTGGTGTGGTGCGGGAACAACGAAATAGAATGGGGCGACTGGGCATGGGGCTACGACGATAGCTATCGCACACACCCCCACTATGCCCTCTTTCACCACGACCTGCCGCAGATTGTGGCCGCCGAAGACCCGTCCAAGCAATACTGGATTAGCTCACCCTTCTCGCCGGGCTACAAACATCCAAACGACCCAACCGTTGGCGACCAGCATCCCTGGGGCGTTTCTATCATAGACCCCGGCCCACCCGACTGGTGGAAGTACCGCACCTATGTTGACCGCTTCCCCAACGAAGGCGGGGTCCTGGGCTGCTCATCGCCCGCCACGCTTCGCCAGTTCCTGCCCGAAGATGAACGTTACCTTCTCTCGCCAAGTTGGGACCATCACGACAATCCCTTGGCGATGCTGGGCAGCTCTCAGGGCGAGCTTGGCCGCGCCTATCAGATGGTTAAGCTCTGGACGGGCCTGGATCCGCTTTCCCTCGACTGGCAGGATTATGCTTTCGTCAGTGGGCTGCTGCAGGCCGAAGGCCTGAGCGAGTATATCGCCAACTACCGCCGGCGCATGTTCTCCAGTGCCTCGGCTATCTTCTGGATGTACAACGATTCCTGGCCCGTCACCCATGGCTGGACCATCGTTGACTACTACCTGCGCTATAAGCTGGCCTATCATCCCGTGCGGCGGGCCTTTCAGCCAGTCACCGTCGTCGTGGCCGAAGAGGGCGGAAGAGTGAAGGTTTTCGGCGTAAACGACACGCCGCAGGATTGGACCGGGACGGTGCGCTATGGGCTGTTCACCCTTAACGGCCAGTTGCCTGTAGACCAGATGGTGCCTGCGGAGCTTCCGGCCAATGCCTCAACGCTCCTGGCCGACTTCAGCCGTGCCGAGTGGGAAGCCCTTGGCTTTGACAACACCGGCGCCTTCGCCGTGCTCCTAGACGAGACAGGCACCCTTCACGCCCAGCACCGTCTTTTCCTGGCCCGCTTTGGCGAGCTGAAGCTGCGGCAGCCGAACATCACTCTGCGCGTCGAAGGCAGCCTCCTGCGGGCGCATAGCGACGTATTTGCCTGGGGCGTGTGCTTGGATGTGGACGGCGAGGCGGCCCTGCCCGACAATTGCTTCGACCTGCTGCCTGGTGTGGACTACACGGTTCCTTGGCGGCCGGAGCTCCCGGCGCGCGTCATTCGCGTTGGTAATGAAATCACCCGCCTCAGGCAGCCTTCCTGACGTCGCTGGCGCAAGGGGCGGCCGCAACGCTGCGGCAGCCAGCTTTTTGGGATACGCTGGGAGTGTAAACCCTGGCCGTCGTGGATTGCCGGCCGGGAGCCCGGCAGTAGCGGGGCGCGACCGGACAACTTGGGTGGTGCGCCGGATGGCAGCGTGCGCTAGAGTGGGCATCATTGCGGTGGCTTGCTCGATGTGGCTCATTTCGACTGCTTGCGCGGGCCAGGAGGTGGTTCCCGTGAAGCTCCAGGCCTTCGATTTGAAAAATGTCCGCTTGCTCGACGGGCCGTGGAAAATCGCCCAAGAAGCCAATCGCCGGTATCTCCATTACCTGGACGAGGACCGGCTGCTGTGGACTTTCCGCCACAACGCCGGCCTGCCGACGCCTGGGGAGCCGCTGGGGGGATGGGAGGCCCCCACTGTGGAGGTCCGCGGTCATTTCGTGGGGCATTTTCTTTCGGCCTGTGCCCTAATGTACGCCGGCACCGGCGACGAACAGCTCAAGGCGAAGGCCGCCCGCCTTATCGCCGAGCTTGCCCGCTGCCAGCAAGCCCTCGGCGGAGGCTATCTTTCAGCCTTCCCGGAGAGCTTCTGGGAAAGGCTGGAGACCATGCAGAACCCACCTTGGGCGCCTTATTACGTTATCCACAAGATAATGGCCGGCCTATTCGACAATTACGTTCTTTGCGGCAACGAACAGGCTCTACAGGTGCTAAAGGGCATGGCCGACTACTTCGCCCGCCGCCTCCGGCGCCTCTCTGCCTTCGACATTGACCGGATGCTGGCCGTCGAATTCGGCGGCATGTCGGAAGTATTGCACAACCTCTACTCAGTCACCGGCCGGCCTGAAGACCTGTGGCTTGCGCACTGCTTTGACCGCGCCGTTTTCCTCGGCCCCCTCGCTCTAGACCACGATAATCTCACCAACATCCACGCCAACACCCATATCCCTGAGATTTGCGGGGCCGCTCGCCGCTACGAAGTAACCGGCGACGAGCGTTATCGCCATATTGTCGAGTTTTTCTTCGACTGCGTTGCCAATCACCGCTCTTATGCGACCGGCGGCAGCAGTTTGAACGAGCATTGGGGCGAACCCGACCGCCTCGCACCCACCATAGGGACCAACAACGAGGAGTCCTGTACTACCTACAACATTCTCAAGGTCGCCCGTTACCTACTTCGCTGGACGGGCGAGGCCAAGTACGGCGATTTCTACGAGCGAGCCTTCTTCAATGGCATCCTCAGCACCCAGAACCCCGAAACCGGCATGCTCATTTATTTCCTGCCGCTCGCGCCGGCCCATACGAAAACCTTCGGCACGCCCTACGATTCTTTCTGGTGTTGCTACGGCACGGGTATCGAATCCTTCTCAAAGCTCGGCGACAGTATCTATTTCCATGACGATGATGGCCTTTACGTAAATCTATTCGTAGCTTCGGAGCTGACCTGGCCAGAAAAAAACCTGCGGCTCGAACAGCTCACGGATTTTCCCCAGCAGGAAGGCACGTCGCTAGTCTTCCATGTGGCGGCACCGGTGCGGCTTTCCCTTAACGTGCGCGTGCCGTACTGGGCCACCCGCGGCACCCAGGTAAAGGTCAATGGCCGGCCGATAGAAGTTGCCGCTCGGCCCGCATCGTATTTGACCGCTGAGCGGCTGTGGCAGGACGGTGACAGGGTTGACATCGCGATGCCAATGAGCCTTCACGTCCATCCGACGCCGGACGACCCTGAGCTGGTGGCGGTCATGTATGGGCCTGTGGTGCTGGCGGGTCTGGTTGACCGGAAGAGGTATTTCCTGGGCGACCCAGGGCGGCCGGAGGCGTGGCTGCGGCCCGTCGAAGGCAGGCCGCTCACTTTCGAGACCGTGGGGCAAGCGGAGAAGACTGTGTTCATGCCGCTATATCGCGTGATTTCGGAGCGCTACGGCGTTTATTTCGTGGTAACGCCTGAAGGCAGCCCCCGCCACAAGCAGCTTCTGGCGGAGGAGGAAGCCCGGCGGCAGCGCGAAGCCCGCATAATTGACCGCGTCGTGCCGAATGACCCCGAATCAGAGGCGGCTCACAATCTGCAGGGAGAAAACCACGGCTCTGGCGAGCTCGGTGGCCAAGGCGGATGGCGCCACGCCCCCAACGGATGGTTCTCCTGGGACTTGAAAGTCTTGCCCGACATACCCATTACGCTTGTCTGTACCTTCTGGGGCAGCGACGCCGGCGCGCGCACCTTCGACATTCTGGTGGACGGGACGCTCATCGGCACTGTGACGCTCAATAACAACAAGCCTGGTGAGCTATTCGACATCGAATACGCCCTGCCGCAGGATTTGACGCGAGGGAAAGAAAAAATCACGGTGCGGTTCCAGGCTCATCCTGGAAACATTGCTGGCGGTTGCTTTGGTTGCGCGACGCTGAGGCCAGAGTAGGAGCAGACAGGCCGACGGTGGCTGGTGGGATGACAACTTTCCGTTGCTGGCTTTTCGTCCTTATGGCTGCGGGATTTGCGGCCATAGCGGTGCAAACCATCGTGGGGCGGGCAAATGACACGAATCTGGCGCCGAATCCGGGTTTTGAAGAAGGGCTGAGGGGCTGGGTGCAGCGGGGCGCGGCGGAGTTTGTGGCCGATACTGAGGTGAAGTTGTCCGGGACCGCGTCGGCGCGAATAACCGTCCCCGCCGGTACCCAGCCATTCTACCAGTCTCTGTATTTCGAAATAGCCGACGTACTTGAGGGCGACCGCTACCACGCCGAGGCTCGCGTGCGCACGCGCGGAACCACCGGCGGGTCGGCCTACATGGCGATGGAGTTCCTCGACGCGGCCGGTCAGCGCGTGTCCATTTATCACAGTGACATCGCGCCGGACACGGGCCGTGACCGCTGGGACCTGCTGCGCGTTGACGGCACGGTGCCGGAAACGGCAAGAATACTGCGACTGCTGCTGGTTCTCCACGACAACGCCACGGCTTGGTTCGACGACGTGCGGTTGGAGCGAGTGGAGCGAGCCCTCCCGCCGTCCCCCGCTCTCGTGGCAACTCTGCAGCCCGACGTTGTCATCTCCCGCGGCTGGCTGGGCTTCGGCGCCCAAGGCGACCTATTTTTCTGGAGCGAAAGTAATATCTCCAAGGGCATTACCGATGAAGACCGCGCCCTTGTCCGAAACCGTATCCTGGCCATGCGCCCTCAGGTAGTTAGGCTTTTGGGCGACCTTAACTGGTGGGAGCAGGAGCGCGGCAAGGTGACGCCGCGCAGCGAAGGTATGAGGAGCTTGTGCGAGACGCTGGCAATCTACAAGGCCGCCGGGACGGATGTGATGATAACGGAGTGGGGATACGCGCTGCCGGCTTGGTGCCGGCCGACAGGGCGAGCGCCGCATGCCGATGAACGGGCGGCCTTCGCTAGGAGCTGGGCCAGTCTAATCGGGTATTTGCGTCGAGACTGTGGCTTCACCAACGTACGCTACGTCGCCATCTACAACGAGCCCAACGGCGGCGGGATAAGCTTCGAAGACTATGCCGACGTCTATCGTGCGCTTGATGGGGCACTGCGTGAGGCCGGTCTACGCCGAGATGTTTTCATCCTCGGTCCAGATGAGACGGGGGCGATTTCGTGGTTTGAGCGGGCCGTCCGTGAACTGGACGAAGTCATTGACATTTACGACGCGCACAACTACACGTCGAACACGGGCGAAGAGTTTGCCCTTTGGGTGAAACCCCGCATTGAACTTCTCCCGCCCCTGAGCAAGCCCGACGTGTATGGCAACAAGCGCAAGGGCTTCATGATTTGCGAGTTTGGCATGAACCGTGGGATGAGCACCTACGCGACGCCTGAGAACTCCAAGTACTATTACGGGTTGTTTTTGGCTGATGCGGCGGCGACGGCGGCTTCGCTGGGAGTGCGGGGTATGATGATGTGGTGCCTAAGCGACACCTGGTACGGCTCCCATAAAATGCTCTGGGGACTGTGGCGCTATAAGGACGAGGGCTGGGAGCCGAGGCCTGGATACTATGCATGGTCCCTGATAACGAGGCAGACGCGCCGGGGAAGCTCGGTGCACGCGGTGAGCCTGCGGGGCGGGGCGGCCTCGGCGGTTGCTTTGCGTGCGCCCGACGGGTGCTGGGCGGTGCTGGTGGTGAATCGCGCCCGTATGGAGCGCCGCCTCACACTCCGTGGCCTCCGGGCATCAAGCCGCTGGGCGCCTTATCTTTACTGCGAAGCGGTTGTGCCTCCGCCGGACCGTGGAATGGTCAAGCCTGGACCAGTACTCACCGCCACTCGCAGGGGCGAGCTGACGTACGTGATGCCGCCGGAGAGTTTCCTGCTGCTAACGGACCGCTTGGGGAAATGAAGGCGGGAGCCATTGTAATCGCTGGAGGGTGCTTGGATGCTCAGTCACCGTGAGAATTGGCTGCGGGCCGTCGAATTTCGCGGCCCCGAATGGATACCCTGCAGTGTCGGCTTCGCGCCAATCGTCTGGAAGACGTATCGCGAAGATCTCGAGAAGATTCTTCTCGACCACCCGCGGCTTTTCCCAGGCTATCAGGCGGGCCAGGCCGATTTCTTTGACGAGATGCCGCCCGTTTATCGGCAGGGCGAATACTACCGCGACAACTGGGGGTGCCTTTGGTACAACGAGCAGGAGGGGCTGGAGGGCCAGGTGGTGGAGCATCCCTTGGCTGACTGGAGCGCCCTGGAAACCTATCGTCCGCCCGACGTGGAGACCAAGACCGAACGCGGCGAGATGGACTGGCAAGCCGCACGGCGCAGCATTGAGCAAACGCGGGCGGCTGGAGGGCTAACCTGGGGCAATGCCGAGCGCCTCTTCGACCGGCTCTATTTCCTCCGCGGCTTCGAGAATTTGATGATAGACTTTGCCACCGACGACCCCCACCTGCCCCGCCTTATTGAGATGCTGACCGAGCACGAACTGGCCTTAGTCAACAAGTGGCTTGAGATAGGCGTGGACTGCGTGAGCTTTCACACCGACATCGGCACTCAGAGAGCTCTTATGATAAGTCCGGAGAAGTTCCGCCAGTACATCAAACCCATGTTCATGACGCTGTTTCAGACGTGTCGGCGGGCTGGGGCACATGTATATCTATCCTCGGACGGCCACCTGCTTGAAATCGTGGATGACCTCATCGAGTGCGGGGTATCGGTTCACGACCCGCAGCTACGGGCGAACACGCTGGAGGGGATCGTCCGCGCGTATAAGGGGCGGCTGTGCGCCAACGTTGACCTGGACCGGCAGAGCTTTGCTTTCCTCACGCCGACTGGCATTCGCGACCAGGTGAAGCAAGTAGTGGATGCCATGGCCGACCCTCGCGGTGGTCTGATGATAAGTGGGAGCGTGTGGGGCGTGGACGTGCCGCTGCGAAACATCGAAGCCCTTTGTGACGCCATAGAGGAATTTTGCTTCCCTTAGGCCGACGGGTGCTGCGCCGAGCGGGGCAAGACAGCTCAACCTCCCGACACAGCACCTTTGAGGGGGTAGAGGGCAAATGGGCAATGGCCTGCGACTGGCTGGGATGTCAGCGTGTCTTCTTGCTTTTGCCGGGTTGTCGGCGTCCGCCACGGGGGCAGAAATCGCGGTCAATGTTGCGCAGCCGGCCCACCGGATAAGCCCGCGGCTTTGGGGTATTTTCTTCGAAGAAATCAACCATGCCGGAGACGGCGGGCTGTATGCGGAGCTGGTGCGGAACCGGGGCTTTGAGGACAGCCCAACGCCTGAAGCTTGGACGCTCATACAGGCCGGCGGCGGCCGTGGCGCTATGGCCCTTGACGATGCGTCACCTCTCAACGGGGCAACGCCCCACTCGCTACGGCTCGACATCACCCGTGCTGGTAACGGCCGCGTGGGCGTCGCCAACTGCGGTTATTGGGGAATACCAGTGCGCAAGGGCGGACGATATTTGCTGTCCTTCTACGCCCGCGCAGAAGGGTTCCGAGGGCCTCTAGCCGCGAGCATTGAGAATCTCGGCGTGACCTATGCCCGCTGCGAAGTCTCCGGTTTGTCCCGCAAATGGAAGCGGTTCGACTGTACGCTTGTGTCCAACGGCGATGATCCGGCCGCGTACCTTGTTGTGTCTGCGACGGTTCCTGGCACGGTATGGCTCGACGTAGTCTCTTTGTTTCCCGAGGACACGTGGAGGCGCCGCCCCAACGGTCTTCGGGCCGACTTGGCCGGGATGCTTTTCGACTTGCGGCCTTCCTTTTGCCGTTTTCCGGGCGGCTGCTTCGTCGAGGGCGACCGGCTGGCCAACGCCTTCCGCTGGAAGAAAACGATCGGCGACATCGCAACCCGCCCTGGTCACTGGAACCTTTGGGGCTATCGCTCAACCGACGGGCTGGGCTTTCACGAATACTTGCAGATGTGCGAAGACCTCGGTGCCGAGCCGCTTTTCGTGATTAACTGCGGAATGGCCCACGCCGACGTTGTACCCTTGGCAGAGATGGGGGAGTGGGTGCAGGACGCCCTCGACGCCATCGAGTACGCCAATGGGCTGGCCGAGAGCAGGTGGGGTGCTCTGCGAGCTGCAGCCGGCCACCCAGAGCCTTTTGGCCTAAAGATGGTCGAGATAGGCAACGAAAACGGCGGCCCGGCCTACGAGGAGCGGTATGCGCTTTTCTACGATGCCATCAAGGCCAAGTACCCGGAAATCCAGCTCGTGGCGAACGTGCCGGTGTCGTCGCGGCCTATGGACATATTGGATGAGCATTTCTACTCCAGCCCCGATTGGTTCGCTTCCCAAGCGCACCGCTATGACAACTACCGGCGCGACGGGCCTAAAATCTTCGTCGGCGAGTATGGCTGCACCCAGGCCTGCGGGCGGGGCAATCTCCGGGCGGCCCTCGGCGAAGCTGCTTTCATGACCGGCATCGAGCGTAACTCGGACGTGGTTGTCATGGCCGCCTATGCGCCGCTATTTGTCAACGTCAACAACCGCGCTTGGAATCCTGACCTCATCAACTTTGACACCACGCGCTGCTACGGCACGCCCTCTTACTACGTTCAGCAGATGTTCAGCCTCAACCGAGGTGACGTGGTGCTGCCGGTGCGCGTTGAGGCTTCCAGGGCGCCTGTTTTGGTGCGCGGCGGCATTGGTCTCGGCACGTGGGCGACCCAGGCGGAGTTCAAAGACGTGAAAGTCACCCGAGGCGGGGAAGTGCTCTTCGCCGATGACTTTTCTTCCGGGGCTGGTGCCTGGCGTGTCTTGAGGGGCGACTGGAGCGTGGCGGATGGGGCGTATCGCCAATCGAGTGTCGAAATTGACTGCCGCTCGACGGCCGGAGATGCTAACTGGGCTGACTACACTTACTCCCTCAAAGCTCGCAAGCTCGGCGGGGCAGAGGGCTTTCTCATAATGTTCGGGGTGCGGGACGATTCAAATTGGTACTGGCTCAATCTGGGCGGGTGGGGGAACTCGCGGCACGCCATAGAGAAATGCCTTGGCGGGGCCAAGAGCATTGTGGGGCCGTCGCCCGCCGGCCACATTGACACCGGCCGTTGGTACGACATTCGTATCGAACTGGAAGGTGCCCGCATCCGCTGCTATCTCGATGGCCAACTGCTTATAGAGGCTCTCGACGAGGGGGTTCAGGCCCTCTATGCCTCAGCCAGCCGGGAAGAAAGAACCGGCGAGGTCATCCTCAAGGTTGTCAATTATGCCGGTGAGGCACAGGAGACGACGGTGCGGCTTGAGGGCGTGGCAGCCGTGAGTCCTGACGCCAAGGCGATTGTTCTCACGTCGGCGAGCCTCGAAGACGAGAATTCCTTGGACGAGCCGCGGAAAGTCGCGCCGGTTGAGAGGCCCTTCCGGTGCTCCGGCGCGACTTTCACGTACACCTTCCCGCCCCATTCGCTGACCATCCTGCGCATGAAGCCCGCCGGCCGCGCCCATTGTACACCGAGGAGTACTCCCTTCGTGGCAGCCGCTCTGCGCTGAGCAAGGTGCGTACGGCGTGCGTTGGACCTGCGGAGGGGCCTTCGCGCCGGATGGCGAGCGTCCTGTGGCCATTGTTGCGTGGTTGCCATTGCCCGCCTTGCGACGTTACTTGCGAGCATTCCTCGGAGAAGCCGCCGACTGGCTTAGAGGCGCGACAGGCGCTTGTAGATTTCCCACAAGTTCACAACACCTGGGGCGTCGAGCTTGCGAGGCTTGCCCTCTGGCGGGTGGGCCAGCGCCCGAACGTGCTGTTCTACTCGCTCCACGGCTGCCTCGTCATACTCCGGTACCGACGTGAGGGCAGTGCGGTCAAGGCGCGCGGTCCGGCGCAAGAGGTCGGCCACTTCTACGGGCACCGGCCGGCGCGGCGCAGAGGCGATGATATACAGCGCTACGGCGTCCAGCACCTCAGCCGCCGGGCACGTCCCGCCGGGGCCGTTTGCGTAGTACGAGGGCACGAGGAAGTTGATGACCTCGGCGTCGTCGGGGCCGCTGGCGGGCTGGACAATCTCGCCCGGCGTGGAGCGCGGGAGAGGCGCAGCAGTGAGGAGGTGCGGGATGTCGGGCAGGGGCCAGGGGGACTGTTTCACCCACGGCTTGGCCGAGTAGCCCTGCACGCAGTCCTTAGTGGGGAAGCCGCCATATTCGGCGTAGGGTGAGATGAAAAGAGCGCGGCGTGCTTGGGCGATGGCTGCATGAATTTTGCGCATCTCCGGCCCCCAGAAGGACTGGAAGAAGGCCACCACGTGGGCCGAATCGCCGGCGCGGGCCATCGCAGCCGCCACGTCATCCCAGGGCTCGCCTGGCTGGAAAACCGCGACGCGCACTCTTAGGCCCAGGGCGTGAGTGAGGTCGAGGATGACGCGGACGGCAGCGGTGTCGTGGGTTCCGGTGCTGGGGTCGGTTGCGCCGCAGCGATAGTCGAGGGTTGTGCCGCTGTGTAGGAGCGGCTCCAGGAGTGACCTGCTCACTCCTCCCTGACCCACAATCGCCAGGATGACCGGCCGACGGGGGAGCCTGCGGACGGCTTCAAGCCGCTCTCCCGGCGGTACGCCGAGCATCGAAAGCTCCCAGGCCGCACCGTCGGCAACCTTAACCTCGCTTCCCGTAGGCACTAACAGGTTGGCGAGGGCGAGCAAGTATAGTGCCGCGCCATTCATTGAACTGAACCATGCCCTTCGGCAAGCCCAAACTGAGTCCTTCTGGTTTTGCGGCAAAGGGAAAAGCCTTTGTTTCGGAGCCATTGCCGGCTTTTTTGCGGCTTCCAGGCGACAACGGGGGATGCAGTCTTTCCGCAGTCTGAAAAAGCGCGGGCGAGGCCAGGGGCCTCGCCCGCTTTCAGGCGTCGCGGAGCTTACCAGCAGGACCGGTCTCGGAGTCGCAGCCGCAGTCGCTGCCGGTCTTGACTGCCCACTGAACCGGCCTGCCTAAGTCGCAGTCGCTCACGGTCCTGCTGGCGGTCCTGCTGCCGCAGGCCGACGGCACCATTGTCGAAGGCAGTGGTCGTGCTCTGGCGCTGGCGCCGATACCGGTAGCGGTCACGGTTCTGATGCTGATACTGAGCACCGCTTGCGGGACTCACCAAGGCCGGGGTGCCGTGTGCGTGCCGCAGGCACTGTGCCTGGCCGGGCTGGGCGGGTGCTGGCGCGGTCGCATCGTCGGCCGCGACGACGGCGGTGACCAGGACCGCCAGGAGCGCCGCCAGTGCGAGAGTAAGTGTCCTGTTCATGCAAAGCACCTCCTTGGGGTTGATTCCTACTGTGAGTATAGCCCACCAGGCCGGTAGAGTTGAGGGTGTTGACAGTGTCGACAGAAAATAGTATAGTCCCAATAGACGCAACGGCAAAACTGCCATGGATCCCGCCACGCCGGAAGGAAGACAGGAGCTTGGGGCGCGCATCCACCGAGCCATCGTGGAGGCCGGCTTCGACTCGCTACCGGCTTTCGCGGCAGCGTTGGGCTGGTCTAGGGCGCTCGTCTATCAGTACGTGAAGGGAGCCGTGCTGGTACAGTTAGACCGCCTTCAGCAGGTGGCGGCGGCGACCGGCAAGCCTATCGCGTGGTTTTTGGCGGACGACCCGGACGCTGCTGTTGCCCGCGAGGCCGCCTTGGAGGAGCAGGTCGCCGAATTGCAGTCGGCACTGGCCGAGGCGCACAAGGAAGTTGCTCGGGCCACCCAGGAGGTAGTGGAGGCGCGGCAGGCAGCCGCGCGGGCGAGGCTGGATGCGGCGCGTGCTAGGTGCGCAGCGACCAGGCAGGGTTACAGTCCCGCACGACTGCTGGAGGCGGCGCAGGAATGGGCGGCTCTTGCGGAGGCGGCTGGAGAGGAGGGCCAGATGGCTGCCGCGCAAGTGCAGGCAGCGCACGCCTGGCTTGAGCTTGGCCACCCGGCAGAGGCCAGGGCGCTTCTTGTGGAGGCCTGCGCGGTCGCGGAGCGCCAGGGCGACGCTCGTCTCCTGGCCAGCGCACAGCAGGAGCTTGTCAGAGCTTTGCAGGCATTGGGGCAGACGCATGCGGCCCTGGCCGTAGCGGAGCGGTTGGCGCAGGCAAGCGAATGGTGGCCGCGGTGGTCTGGCTTGGTAGCTTGCGCCGCGCTCCTGGAACAGCAGGGGGAGTACGCAGCCTCAGAAGCGAAACTGGAAGCGGCAGAGGCCGCCATCGACGCGCCTGGGGCCAGGCCCGAATACCGGACACTCGCCTTAACCTATGTCGCTTCGAACGCGCTCAACTTAGCTTTAGGACGGGGCAACTATACTGAGGCTGCGAAGATGGTGGACCATGCCCGGGCGCTCGCACGGAAAGCCGACGCCCGGGACCAGGAGAGGGAAATACTTCTCAGCGAAGGCCTAGTGCGGCTGCGGATGGGCGACCTGGCGGCGAGCGAAGCCTGCCTAGAGCGGGCGGGGAGATGGGCGGAGTGGGTGCAGGATGCTCGCGCGGAAGTGTTGGCGGCAGCGCTGCGTGCTGAGCTTCTGGCCCGCGTCGGTAGGCACAGCCTCGCTAAGCGCTGTGCCACTGAAGCTCTTTCTCTTGCTTTGCAGCGGCGGCTGCGGCTGCCGGCGGCCTGGGCCTCCTACGCGCTGGGCATGGCCCACTGGGCGGCCGGGCAGGCTGAAGACGCCGCCCAGTCGCTGGACAGGGCTGCCACGTGGGCCATGGAGCTAGACGCATGCCGCCTGAACCTGGAGGCACGCTTAGGTCTGGCGCGGTTGCGCGTACATTCGTCTTGCGATGGCGCGGCCAAGGGAATAACAGAAACCCTGTTAGATCTCGCTGCTGCTGCCCAGGAGCGGCAGATGACGGACCTCCAGGCTGAAGCAGAGGCCTGGGCCGCCTGTGCGATGCTGTGCCAGGGCGCAGAAGGGGAGCAGTCGTCACAACTGGCGCGACGGGCCGAAGCTACTGCCGAGGCCATTGGTGCCTGGTGGGTACGGCTGGTTGCCCAGGGCGTGGTCGCTTTCGCAACGGCCAGAGCCGACGCTTCACAGGCTAAGCACCTTGCCGGGCTGGTTGGTCACGACGCCGCACTAGCAGCGAGAGGTTTGAGCATAAAACCTGCTCCCGTCTGGAGTTGGCCGGATTTGTGGCCGGCAGCCTTCGTGCAGCCGGCTGCCCGTGGGCAACAACGCAATCGGTGAATGGACATTCTTTCGTTGCGTAGCGCTGGAGGGAGCCTTCATGCACTCAACGAGGCAACGAGTGTCTCTTGGTCGCGGTGTTGAGCTTGTCGGGCTTGCGGTCGCAATAGCCATGGCTATCTCTTGCGGCTGCGGCAGCGGCTTGACCGGGGGCAGCCTGCCGCCGGGCGAGCCGGATGTGGAGGGCTACGTCCTTGCCACACCGGACACCAGCGGTATGCTGATGCTTGCTACTGCCGCGGGTGCCGCCTCCTCTATTGCTCCTGCCCAGCAGTGGCCGCCTGCCGGTACTCCAATACCCGATTGCGACGTCCAGCTCTTCCGTGCGGGCCAGCTCATTGCCTCAACCCGCACAGGCGAGGATGGCAGGTTCGAGTTCACTCGCGTAGCCACGGGCGAATATGACCTCCTGGTGGTGCCGCCCCAGGGCAGCGGCTACTCGCCTAACACCCTGCGTTTCCGCCATCGCTACGGCCAGCAGACACGGCTGGTTGTCTATCTGGAGCGAGAGGCCGCCCTCTAGTCCCCGGCCGCCTTTCGCAATCCGGGAGTGGCTCTATTGCCCGATGGACGCGGCTTTGGGTCACCCGGAGCAGGCCACGATTTCGGTTTCGCCAGGCGGGCATGGGAGGAGCAGCCAAGGCAGGCCGAAGTGGCTTTGCACGGCGGGTGCTATGGACACCTGGCCGAGACGGACTTGCACGACTTCCCGAGCGAGCGGCAGCTTCACCGTCATTCCCTCTGGGTAGGCACAGCGGGCAAGCAGTCGCGTCTCGCTTCGGCTCGCGGTCAGCAGCTCGACGGTTGAACGAGCCCTAGCATCCCACCAGGCCCAGAGCTCGTCGCAGCCCATGAAGACCGTTCTAAGCCCACTTTCGCGCAAATATCGCACCAGCTCCTCTATCGCCTGCCGGCAGCTTTCCTGACGGGCGATATAGATTGGGTGGTAGAAGAAGTTGGCGGTCATGTGGAAGTGGGCCGCCAGGTCAAGGGCGCGGTGGAGCGTGTCGAAGTCCGTGGCGTCGCCCAGATAGCCAACCTCATAGGCCATGCCCGGTTCGCAGAGGAAGTCGAGGCGCTGATTACCGCCGTCTGCATCATCGTAATAGTAGTGCGGGAAGGCCGACCCGAAGGCCAAGCCTATGTGATTGACTGGATTGAGGGGTGGACTGCTGAGGCCCAGGCGCGAGTTATCACCTTTTATGCCCAGGGCCGCCATCCACTTGGCTGGCTCAACCCAGCCGGTCCAGCGGCACCAATGATTCACGCTCACCACCGGGCTGTGGCCGAAGGTTTGGCAGAACAGTTTGAATTGGCGTTCCACGTCCTGCTGGGTAAAGCCGGAAGGGTGGGAAAAGCCGTCAATGAAGTTGAAGTGAAGGGACGCCTCATGGCCGTTGGCGAGGATGTGGTGGTGCTCGGCGGGGGTCAGGGCAAAGTGACCATCGGCGTCGGGCATGATGTTTATGTGATAAGGCAGGCCGCGACTGCGCATAAAGTCCGAAGCCGCCACTTGGGAACCGTCACTAAGGCCTTCGTCGTCGCCCCCGAAGAAGATAAGCAAGTCGGCTACTTCTCCGGCCAGCGGCGGCACCTGATGCACCATTGGCGTGCCGGCGCTGTGAAGCACGTTCTGGAGAAGGAAGAGGAGTATGTCTGCGTACGGCACGTCCTGGCGCAGGGGGCCGGTGACTATGGCGTCGGAGAGCCTCAGATACCCATCTAGGTCATAGTCGCCGTCTACAGGCCGGCCCTTGTGCAGAACCCACATGGTATGGGCCACGTCGAAGGCAAAATAGCACGCCTGCCCACGGCCCAGGTGGCGAAGAGTGACCGCTGGAGAACTCGTCTCAGCCAGGCGGACGCTCATGAGATGAGCCAGGACCTCAGATGCCTGGGGCACCACTTTCCTCAAGGGCCCGAACACTGGGATGGGTTCGCCGGCGAGAGATTGCGGAGCGATGGCCCTCGCCAGCGCATGGTCAGCGAGGCGCATGAGGGCCGTCATTGCAAAGCTCCCATCCGGCTCAGGAGTGACGGAGTGGAAGGCGTTGCCGAAAAGCTCATCGAAGCCCTCGCTGGCGAAGGCGATGAGGGTACCGCCGGCCGCGACCCAGTCAGAAAGGCTTTCGGCGATGGGGGAAAAGTCTCCAGCCCGCGCGTCACCGGCAAAAATAACTCGCAGGGAGCTCAGGGCGTCAGCTAGGTGCTTTTCATCGCGCACGTTCACGGCTACGGCGGGCAGGCCTAACTGGCACAGGATTTCTCCGATATACGCATACCAGTAGTTCTCGCCACGCGCGTTGCTAGCCTGCTGTGCTTCGGGGTCGTAAAGGTAGGCTGCCGCTATCATTTTGGAGTCTCCAGAAAGCGTATTAGGGAGGCCCGCGGCCCCTTCAGGAGAGCGACTGTATGACCTGATGCAGCCGCTCGGCGTTGCGCTTGTGATATTCGTCATCGGCAAAGGTGTAAACGAGCAGGATGCGTGGGATAACCTCCTCGGCCACAGGACAGAGACCGTCGGGGTACTGATTCCCCATGCCGGCGTAGTGGGGGCAGTCGAGAGGGCAACCGCGGCCGTAGCCCATTCTGGAGGCAATCAAGCGATGCCTGTATGCCGGCATGCCCGTGTAGCCTATGCTTACGTCGCACTCGTGGCGTTGGAGGGCCTGGCGGAAATCGTCGAGGGAAATGTCTTTGCGGTCGCCCCAGAAGGTGGCGGCCCAGAGGTGGAAGGTATGCACGGCCTCCGGTCCGGCCCGCTGAAGCGTTATCCAGTCGCAACCAGCCACGGCGTCGTCATACAAACGCGCCACAGCCTGAAGGCCCGCAACGTATTCGGGCGCTCGCTGCAGTTGGGCAAGGCCGATGGCGGCGGTGACTTCTGTGATGCGGTAGTTCCAATGCAGGCCGTGGGCGACTGAGTGGAAAGTGGGCGCGCCGGCGTGCAGGGCAAGCTCATCCCTCACCTTTTCGTCGTTCGTCACGGCCATGCCACCGTCGCCCAGAGCCATCTGCTTGCTCATCTGGAAGCTGAAGGAGCCGACGTCTCCAAAGGTGCCAACGTAGCGACCTTTGTAGGTGGAGAAAAGGGCGTGGGCGCAGTCTTCGATTACGAAAAGGCTGCGGCGGCGGGCAATTTCCACTATTTTGTCCATGGGCGCTGGCAGGCCCCAGACGTGGGTGACGATGATGGCCTTCGTGCGGTCGGTGACCTTTGCCTCAATCAGGTCTGGATTCATGTTATGGGTAACGGGGTCAATGTCAACGAATACCGGCACGGCGTTGTTGTACATGGCTGCGACCGCCCCGAACACGCATACAGGGTCGCATATCACTTCATCGCCTGCGCCCGCCCCGGACGCCCTAACTGAGGCATGGAGGACCGACATGGCGGAATTCATGGCGACGCCATATTTGGCCCCCAGGGCGGCGGCAAACTCCCGCTCGAACCGTGGCGTCATCTGCCCGCCCCCCAAGCCCGAAAGCAAGCCCGAGTCCAACACTTCCTTTACCAAGGACAGGTCGCAGTCGTCGAAAACGCGCTGCGGCACGCCTAATCACTCCCGGTTGTTCGCTTCGGGGTGTGCGCCGCCCCGCGGTGGGGTTTTCGGCGATAAGTTGGCTGGTCCTTTCTCCGAATTGGCGGGTGGCGAGGGGGCTGTCCTGGCGTTAGGCGGGCAGTCGCGGGAAGGGACGGGATAGTGACTTCGGTGTTGGCGAGGCTTCAGGGGACGGCCCAAGCTTACGGCGGCCAACAAGCCTGCCATACTTCCTCGGCCGACAGCTTCAGCCACTTGGCGTGGCCGTCAACGAAGGCGCAGGTGAGGCCGCCGTTGTGGCGTCGCGCTGCTACGTCGCCCCAAGGCACGTCGAAGTAGCCATCGTTGGCCGACCCACTGGCGTCTTCGGGGATGAGCATCAGCGTCTCGGCGGGCTTCTCGATAATTGCTAGGGGTGCAAAGCGCAGGTAGCTATTTAGCTCGAAGCTGCAGCCGCTCCCGGTCCTGTCGTCGGGGCACATATAGACCTGTTTGTTACGTACGTAAGGGTAGAGGGCGCCTTTGGTAACATCAAAGTAGCCCGGTCCCGGTGTGCCGAAGGCCGCATACCAGACCCATCCGCCGTACATCCCGCCACCGGCTGGGCCATTCGGCGCGCCCGGGAACGTTTCATCATAGTCCGACGTGTACATTGAGAAGGCGGTGGCAAGCTGGCGCAGGTTGCTGATGCACTGAGCCTGGCGCGCCTTAGCGCGCGCCCGCGCAAAAACGGGGAAAAGAATCGAAGCCAGTACGCTAATAATGGCTATCACAACGAGGATTTCGATGAGCGTAAACCCGCGTCGCATAGCGGTCACCTCGGCCCCTCGCGAGCGCGAGACGGTTCCTACGCACTTAGACGCACGAAGGCGCCGTTTGTATCACCGAATCCTGAACTGTACGCGCCTTCGGTTCCCAACGGCCACCGCGCACCGGCCGCAAGCTTTGCTGTCTCGGGTGGGACAGATGTTCCGCGTCGCTCGCCGCAAGGACCGCTCGGGGCTGCGTCGAACCGTCAGGGTAACAGTGGCTGCGAGCCGTACCAGGGTTGCGGGCCTTGGGGGTGAGACCTTATGGCATTGGCTACTGCATTGGGGATGATTTGCCTGGCGGCCTGGGCCCAAGGGACGCAAGTTTACCTTTGCCACGGCTACCACGGAGGCTATTACCTCACCGAAGAGTTTGGGTATCAGGTGGCTCTTGACGAGCTTTTCGCACTCGTCGACGGAGCACCGGGCTGCAAGGTGGCCTTGGAGTTGGAGCCGTACACCATTGAGCGGATGGCGCATGGTGAGGTTTTCCAGGTGGAGCGGCGCGGGCGCGACAAGCCGCGCGTGGCCTTCTGGGGCGCCGGCGGGCCTGGCAAGGCCGTTGCCGAGTGCCTGCCGGAGGCCGCGCACTCAGGCAGGCACGGCATGCGTTTGCGGCTTGACGAAGGCCCCTTCGTAAACGTTTGTGAGGCCAGGCCAGCCACCGACCTGACCGGCGTACAGCTACGCTTCTCTGCGTGGATACGCAACCGCCGAGGCGACGCGCACATTTATATTGATGCCCACAGCCCGGCCGGCGTCATCGAAGGCTCCGGCAAGATGAGTCAGCCCGTACCCGCTGACGGTGGGTGGCATGAGGTGGTGCTCGACTACGTCGTCCCGCAAGGAGCCTCGCTTATTTATCCCCAGGGCCGCATAACTTCTCCAGGCGGGGAGGCTGACTTTGATGACTTTTCCCTTCTCCGTGCCGACACCGGCCAGGAGCTTCTTCTCAATGCCGACTTGGAGCTGGAGCTGCTGCCTACCTTGAAAGACCGCGAGCGGTTGGAGCGCCTGCGGGCGCTGGTGAAGGCAGGTCGCGCCGAGGTCATCGGCGGTGCCTATACGCAGCCCATCATGTACATGCTTGGCCAGGAGTCCGTGGTGCAGCAATTCGTGCTTGGGTGCCGGGCCGTCGAGGAAGCTCTTGGTGTGCCGGTGCGGATATATGCAGCCCAGGAGCCGGATTGGGCGGGCCAACTGCCGCAGCTTTTGACGCAGATGGGCTTCCGGGGAGCCATTTATCGTACCAACTGGCAAGCTTTCGGGGCCGCGCCAGCCAGGAATGCCGAGATAGTATGGTGGGTTGGTCCGGATGGCACGCGGCTGGCAGTGGTGCCCATGCCTGAGGATATGCGAGCCGGTTGGGGTTTGCAGGGGCCGTCTCGCCCCCTGGTCGAGCGGATGGCAGCCAAGGGTGTGAGACGACCATTCTTCCTGGACCTGTATGACTTTGTTAGCGGCTGGGTGGTGAAGCCTGAAGAGCCACGGGCCGAGGGGCGGATCACATCCGGCCTGGCGCATCTTTGCCGCGGCATGCCGGCGGGCGCCGTGGCGGGCAAAGAAGTCGAGCTTAGTGCTTGGCTAAGACCTCGTCAGCCTGGCGCTCACCTGTACATTGATGCTTACGCGGGGCCAAACAATCTGGGCGGCAGTGAGACTCCCTGCGCACCCGCCGACGGCCGCTGGCACTTGATGTCCCTTCGTTGGCGTGTGCCGCCTGGGGCCGAAATCATGTATCCGCAGGTGCGTATCTACGCCCTTTCCGAGGCCGGCGACGTTGACGTAGATGCCCTTAGCCTGAAGGTGGTGGAGACGGGCGAGGAGCTATTGCCGGAATGGGCGGTCGAGGGTGAAGGCCTGCCCGAGGGCTGGGCGGCGGCTGGTCTTGAGGGGGCCGACGGGAAGGCGGAAGTCCGCGAAGGTGACGCCCACGAGGGCCGGCGCTATGTCCGGCTGACGATGGTGCCGTCGGTGCTTCAGGCAACGATGGCAACGCCCAGTGAGTACCTCGAAGTGGTCGGCGAGCCACAAGAGGAATGGCCGGACGCCTATGGTGGCTTCGAGCACCGCTATCCGTGGGGTATTCTTGGTGGGTATCACTTGCGGGCCGACCGCGAGATGGAGCGGGCGTTGCTTGGGGCGCTGCGGCTCGATGCGGTGGCTGGCCTTGGCCTTCGTGCCCAGCGCGACGACCTTTGGAGGCTGGTTCTGATCGGCCACCACCATGACGCCTGGGTCTGCGGGCCTGTGCATGGGTTCGGTATATGGGGCGCCGGCTACCAGCGCTACGCCGACCTTACCGTGGCCTGTCAGGAGGAACTGCTCAGCCGCTTGACTGGGGTGGGCCAGGGTGCCCAGGCATCCCCTGCGGGCACCGAGGTGGCCATCTTCAATGCTGCTGCGGTCGAACGCAAACAGGTCGCTTTCGTGGAATGGAACGTGCCGGCGGGAAAGATTCGCCAGCCGATTGTGGTGGATGTGAGAGGGCAGCTGGTCCCAGCAGCGGTGAAGGTCGAGGGCAAGCATGACGACGGCAGCGCGGCGAAGGTGCAAGCCGCTGTGGAGGTGAACGTGCCCGCCCTGAGCTGGAGGCGGTATCGGCTGGTTGAGGCTGACGGCGGGCGTCAGCCGCCTCTGCCGCCTGTCAAGGTGACCAGGGTTGACGGCGGCGTCAGGCTAGAGAACGCGACCGTGGGCATCGAGGTAAGCCGCGAAGGTCTGCAGGTCTACCGTGCGGGCGAGGCCGTCCTGCGGGCGCCTGCGCATCTGGAAGGGCATTTCCCCGACGGCCCTAAGCAGAGCGCCTTCGATATGATTGACGTGGAGGAAGCCCCAGGGGAAGCAACCATCGTGGCTCGAGGCGCTATCGGAGAGGTACAGCTATCGCTGCGTGCTCGGCTGGATGCCTGCTCGCCCCTGGCCCAGATTGCCTTGCAGTGCGATTTCGGCCAACGGAGCCTGATTGGCAAGCCCACGGAGCCGGCTTCGCCTCGTTGTTGGTACGTCGAGGAAGACAAGTTACGGTGGGTCTTTCCGCTGCGGTGGGCTGAGCCGCGATTTCTAGTGCATGGGGCTTTCGAACTCCGACGGCCGGGGCGCATGACGTGGCCGGTGTTGGATTTCGCGCTGGCGGAGGAGGCAGGGGCCGGCCTGGCTCTCTACCCCGACCGGGCTACGTCAGGTGTTTTCCGCACCGACCCCTCAAGTCTTGAGATAGTCCTCGCTTACGGCGGCCCCTTCATGTACGCGCCTGACGAGATGGCGCCGCTGTCGGGCAGAGAAGACTATCGCCTGACCGTCTATCCGTTTTCGGGTTCGGCAGAGGAGGCCATGGTGGCACAGATGGCCGAAGCCGCTGCGCCGGTGCTGCCTATGGAAGTGGTTGACCCGGCGAGGCTATCCAAGGGCGACGGACACCTTGTCCGCATTGAGCCGGCTCAGGCGGCGGCGCTTAGCACTTGCTACGCCGATGGCGAGGACCTGGTTTTGCGGCTCTGGCGGCCATATGAAGGTAGCAGGCAGGTACGCGTTGAGGTCGCCGGGGCACGGCAGTTATGGACAGCAGCCCTCACAGGCGCGAAGCAGGAGAAACTCGCCTACGGCAGTGCAGCCAGGCTTACTATCCGCTCGCACCAAGTCGTGACGCTCCGGGCCATCGGCGCTGGGCGGTAGCCAGGCCAGGACGCAAACTTGGGTTCAGGCCCTGAGGGCTGCCTCGTAGCCCAGGGAGGCCAGGTAGGCGCGGTTGACGGCCTGGTCGTACATGGGCGTGACCGTTGTTTGGTCTTGCTCGACGACGAGCCAGCGGCTGAAGCCCTGTTCGGTTAGTATGTGTAGAATCAGGGCGAAATCGAGGCCGGCATTCCCCCGGCCCAGCTCGCAGAAGCGCACAAAGCGCCGCTGCTCGTCGAGAATCACGTCTTTGAGGTGGCCGTGGACAACTGTGTGGCCGAACTCACGTAGTAGAGCGATGCAGTCGGCGCCAGCGGCAGCAGCGTGACCGAAGTCGGGGCACCAGCCGATGGGAGCGGCTTCCAGGAAGTGGCGTATCTCTTCCTCCGTTTCGCATACCGTCCAGAGGTGATTGTGCATCCCCGCGGGTATCTGGTAGCGGTCGCAGAGTTCCGCCAAGCGCTTGCAGCGTTCGATGAAGTCGTCGAGGACTCGAAGCCGCTCGGCAGGCGAGACGCCCGACGAGCCGGGTGGCCCCACCATCAGTGCTGACCCGCCAATTTCCTTCAGATACTCAAGCTTGCGCCGGCACAGCTCTAGGTCTTCGTCGCTGCCTACGCTAGCCGTGAAGGCCACTATTCGCACGCCCACGGACTCGCAGAACTGCATCGTCTCTTGCGGCGAAGGCAGATCCGAAAACCATCCGCCCGTAAGCTCCACTCCTGCATAGCCCGCCTGCCCAGCCTCATAGCACACTTGCTGCCACGAGAAGGTCGAGCCAAAGCGGGCCGCGTATGCCAGCCATTGGTATGTCTGCGCGCCTATTCGGAAGCCCATAACAGTCACCAATTGGGGCAAATTCGCCGAAGAATAAGCCAACCCTCTGTGGCCCAAGAGAACCAGTGGGGCGCAGGCCTTCGGGGCACCTCGCAGGCACCTCTCAGCCCCTTTAGGCTACTTGAGGCGTATCCAACCCGCCCCAGAGGCCAGCTCGTCCTCGTGCAGGCGTTCGTTGACGCGCGAGGCCACGGCTTCGAGAGGACTTTCAGCGGCGCTGGGTTCGGGGCTGATATGCTTTGCGGGCGCCTCCCGCACGGGCAACCAGCGCGGCCTAACGTCCGTGGTGGCCTCTGCCAGGCGCAGGGGCGGAGATGGTGCAGGGGTTGGCTCGGGACGAGACACCGCGGGCATAGACGCTGGCGGTGGTGTTGGGGCTGGGGGCACAGGTGGAGCCGGTACCTCACCTATGCTTGGCGGGGTTGGCACTGGGGCCGGTGGGAGCAGTGCCGTGCGAGAAGGGACGCTCGGGGCCAGCGGAAGGGCCACGGCTTTTCCTGTCGGCCCCATCGCGGGAGCCGCTGCGGCTACAGGTCGGTCGGACACGGATGGCTCGGTGGTGGCAAACATGGGCGAGGGCCGGACGACTCGCGTCCCCCGCTCGGCGTCCTTGGCCGGTTCACGAGCCTCCGCACGCGGGATCGCTCGAGCGAGGCGGGCGGGTCTAAGCCTACTGGCTTTAGATGGGGCCGGCGCAGACAGTTTTGGAGTGGGCGCGTGGGCCATGACCTCCAGCTTGGGCGCGAATGCCCGCGTCCCTGCTGGCGTGTGTGGCGCTGGGCCTGTCGTCGGCGGAGGCGACGGCTGTCGCATTAGCACCACGGCGGCAATCAGCACTCCTACTACCACGGCCGCCGCCGAGAGCGCCCACGCCGTTGCGATCCGCCTGGGCCGCGCAGGCACCGGCTCGGCCTCCACCGCAGCCACTGAGGAGAGTACCCGCTCGAGTAGGCCTTCGGGCGGCGCCTCCGTCAGTGCGGCCAGGGCGTCGCGCAGGTCCAGCGCCTGCCGGTAGGCCGTGTAACAGGCGCGACAGGTGAAGAGATGGGCTTCGAAGTCCGCCAAGGCTTTGGCGGGCAGGCGGCCATCGAGGTAAGCGTCCAAAAGCCTACGGACGCGCCGGCAGTCAATCGGACGGGAAGGCCCAACGGAGGCCGCCGCCGCAAGCAGCGCTTCGGGAGCTGCCGGCGCCCTTTCTTGGGTGAGGGCACGAGCGGCTTCTCGGTAGCGCACCTCGCCGCTCAGGCGGCGGCTGCAACGCGCGCACCGGGCAGCGTGTTCTCGTGCTGAAGCATCGCCTGCCCCGTCGGCGAGCGCTTCGATCTCCCGCCACGACAAACATCCAGACATTTTCTAGGCCCCGTTCAACCAGTGTCTTCCGTAGTGAACCGTGTTGTTAGACAGGCTTCGGCGCCGTGGGTTTCGCCGTTCTGATTAGCGGCGTTGGGCGCGGAAATGGTGCCAGATTTCAAGAGCGCGCTGGGTGAGCCGAGAGAATGCTTGCCGGAGGCTGGCCACTTGGCGGAGAGCTCTTCCGGGCCGCACTGTGCACCACGCGCCGTCCGCGGCCGCCATCCGGGCCAGGCCCACCGCCGTCGCATACATCGGCTCGGCCACCAGCTCACTCTGCCCTTTGACACCGCGGGGCGCCCCGACGCGGGCTGGGAGGTCACGCAAGATTGTTGTGGCCAGGCGTGCTGTGCCGGCGAGCTCCGACCCGCCGCCGGACAACACAACCCCCGCGGGCGCCAGCGACCATAGCTGCTCCGCCGTCATGCGCTCCGCCACTGCCTCGAAAATCTCCTGCATCCGTGCCTGAATGATTTCCGCTAGGAGCCGCCGAGGCACCTCCTGCCGCTCTTCGGTCCCTACAACGGCAGCCTCAATTACCTCTTCCTCGTCAATTTCATCAGGCACGGCGTGGCCATAGGCAAGCTTTATCCGCTCGGCTTCCTCCGGCGCCACGCGCAGGACTTTGGCAATGTCCATGGTGACGTGGTTGCCAGCCACCGGGATGGCCGCTGTGTAGCAGATAGCGCCACTGGTGAAGACGGCTAAATCAGTGGTTCCGCCGCCGATGTCGAGCAGGATACAGCCGAGTTTTTGCTCGGCTTCGGTGAGGACAGCCAGAGCGGTGGCCTGGGCTTCTAGGGCGGTGGCAACTACGGACAGGCCGGCGGCTTCCGTAGCCGCCACAAGGTTGTCAACAATGCTCCCCCGTCCCGTCACAACGTGGAGGTCCACGTCAAGCTGCCGACCGACCATTCCCAAGGGCCGCCGGATGCCCCGCTCGCCATCAAGGACAAATTCGCGCACGGTGTGCTGCAGGATGCGTCTGTCGGAACTCAGGGGCACCGAATCACGGGCCGAGGAGATGGCTTCCTCGATGTCTGAGGGGCTGACTTGCGGCCCGGAGACGTAGGCCCGGCCGCGGACGTTGACACAGGAGATGTGGCCTCCGGTGATGCCGAGATAGACGGAGTAGATGGGGACACCCGCTGCTTCCTGGGCCAGGCGCACTGCCTCCCGGATTCCTCCGGTCGCCATCTCCAGGTCTACCACCACCCCACGCTCGATGCCCGCCGCAGGTACGCTGCCCAGGGCCGCGATGCAAAGATCGCCAACCACGTCCACCTCGGCCACCACGGCACATACCTTAGTGGTGCCAACGTCTAATCCACAGACGTACCTGTCCGCCCGGTCGTCCATCCAATCCAAAAGGATACCTCATTCGGGCGGCCTGTGCAGCAGCGGTGGAAGGCGAAAGGTGTTGCGAGGGCCACGCCTAAGGTATTCCAAACAACGGCACCCGGCTCGGCAGGCATTGGGCCGGCCCTGAGAAGGGTAGCAAGTTAGGTGGGTGGCTGGCTTCGTCGTAAATTCTGGGCAGGCGGATGGAATTCGCGGAGGCTAGGGTATGTCTCACGATTCACTAGTGGCTGTGGCTGATTTGGCCAACCGGATAATCTCGAACGTGGAGAAAGTGGTGGTGGGCAAGCGGGACGTAATTCGTTTGTCGGTGGCGGCTCTGCTGGCCGAGGGCCACGTGCTTTTTGAGGACGTTCCGGGCGTGGCTAAGACCATGCTGGCTCGGTCGCTGGCCGTCTCCTTGGGCTGTACCTTCGCACGCCTGCAATGCACCCCAGACCTCCTGCCATCGGATATTACGGGCGTGTTTGTGTACAACCAGAAGATGGGCGAGTTCGAGTTTCGGCCTGGGCCAGTGCTAAACAACATCGTCTTGGCGGATGAGATAAATCGCGCCACACCCCGCGCACAGTCGGCGCTGCTGGAGGCTATGGCCGAAGGACAGATTAGCGTGGATGGACAGACCTTCCGCCTTCCGGCGCCTTTTTTGGTAATGGCCACCCAGAACCCCATCGAGTTCGAGGGCACCTTCCCCCTTCCTGAGGCTCAGCTTGACCGCTTTCTGATGAAGCTCACCATCGGGTATCCCAGTTTCAGCGACGAGAATGAGATGTTGGAGCGACAGCGGGAACGGCATCCCATTGAGGAGTTAGGGCCAGTGGCGAATGCAGAAGAAGTCCTGGCGGCGCAGCGGGCTCTGCGGGCGGTGAAAGTGCATGAGGCTGTCCGCCAGTACATCGTCCGCTTGGTTCATGCCACTCGCAGTCACCCAGACCTGGCCATGGGCGCCAGCCCCAGGGCGAGCCAGGCGCTTTACCGTGCTGGCCAGGCCATGGCTGCCATCGTAGGACGTAGCTACGTGTTGCCTGACGACATCAAGTATCTGGCCTGGCACGTTCTTCCCCACCGTCTCATACTGGCCGCCGAGAGCCGGCTTCGCGGCCGCCAAACCGCTGACATCGTGGGGGAGCTCCTGGAGCAGGTGCCGGCGCCAAAACCGGCGGGCAGGGAGAAGCCGGCCGAGTAGATGCGTGGACGTAGGAGGAAAGGCGCGCGTGCGGGCACGCAGATGTCTTATCGCCACGGCCATGGCGGTGCTTCTGGGCGTGGTGTGGTGGCTGGGGGGCTATTGGGCCTTCGTGTTCTATGTGGCCGCAGCCGCCCTGGGCCTGGCCTGGGTGATGACGTATCCTGTGCCGGGGCGACTTGTCGTCGAGCGCAACTGCAGCCACCGCGAGGCCGAAATTGGCGACCAAGTGCGGGTGCGGGCGAGGATACGTAATGCGGGACTGCTGCCCGTGGCCTGGGTGATGGCTGAGGACGTGGTCGCCCCTGCGCTTCCGGCGTCTGGCGCACGGGGGGAGCTGACGTGGCTATTGCCGGGGGCAGAAATTTTGCTCGATTACCGGGTTTGGTGCTCCAGACGGGGTTACTTCCGCATCGGTCCGGTGCTGCTCGAGACGGGCGACTATTTCGGCCTGCTGCGGCGTTTCATGGCCCGCCCGCCGGTTGCCTATCTGACCGTCTATCCGCGGCTCGTTCCCGTGGGTCGGATGCTGGTGCCTACTTCGCGGCCGGTGGGGGAGGTGCGGGTAGCAAGAGCCGTGGTGGAGGACCCTGGTCGGCCCGCTGGCGTCCGGGAGTATCGCCGAGGCGACCCACTTCACCGGATTCACTGGAAGGTCACCGCCCATACGGGGCGTCTCCATTCCCGCGTCTATGAGTTTACGCAGCTGCAAGGGGCCAACCTCATTCTCGACTTCCATCGCGACGCCTGGCCGGCAGGTGGCCAGGCCGGGGCCGACCTGAGCGAACTTGCCGTCACTACTGCCGCCAGCATCGCTGCCCATCTGCGCGAGCGCCAGCAGCTTTTCGGTCTGATAACCAACGGCCTGGACCAGGCGCGGCTCATCGAGGCCTGGCCCACGGAGCTGGACGTGCCGAGCCGGGAGAAGGCGGCCGAGATTCTCGCCCGCCGAGAACCGCCTGGACGTTTCGAGCCTGTCATCGTACCGCCTGGGAAGGGCAAGGAGACCTTGGACTTAGTGCTCGGGGTTCTTGCCCGCCTCGGCCCTGGAACAGGCCTCACCTTGGCGGAACTTATCCGTCGCGAGCACCCCAAGTGGTCGCGGGAGCTGGCGGCCGTGCTCATCGTCCCGGCCTTGGGCGAGGAGATAGTACGGGCCGTCGGCACTCTCAGGGCCGCCCGCTTCTGCGTCACAGTCATCGTAGTCGCTCGAGGCGGCTTGGGCGCTGAGGTCGCCCGTCTCCACGCGGCAGGGATTCGCGTGGGGTTGGTGGGTGATTGGGAGGAGGTGATGCGCCTTGTCGTCTGACGCGCCTGGCCCGCCTGAATTGCTTCCATCCCTGCCTTCACCCACCCAGGCGCGGCTCGACTGGTTGGCCGACTTCGTCATACCGGCCTGCGTTTTTGGTTTGCTCGGCTCGCTCTTATATTTCTTGATAGACCTGCGCCAGTACGTAGCGGGCGGCGAGGCGGCCATCCTGCGCTACGTGGTTTTCTGGCTGCTCGTTGGCGTCATTGGCCTTTCGCGGCTAGCTGCCCGGCCGGGCCTTTCAGAGATCCACCCGATAGCTTACGCGCTGGCCCTGGGGGCGGCCGTTGCCTTTGCGACGGTCGTGCTCGAAGGCGAGGGGCAAGCGGCGGGAGTCAGTGCTGGCGGCCACCGAAACCTGGGCACGGTTATAAGCCTGCTCACGGTAGCCGGCATCTGGGCTGCGGCTTGGTTGCTCACAGGCCTTTGCACCCGCCTGGAACGTGCTCTGGAGGAGCTTCGGTCGGGCGGCATGGCTTTGCGTCCGGGCGCCTTGCAGGGCACAGCCACGCCGCTTCGGGCCATTTTGTTGCTCACGGCTGTGGCCGTGGCGCTTTTCAGCTACGGGTTAGCGCGCGTAGAGGCGGGGCATCCGCTATGGCGACATGCCTACTGGTGCGCCTCGCTGTATCTGTTCTTTGCCCTTGCGCTGATGGCTCTCGTGAGCCTCGGCGCGGCACGCCTGTCGGCTCAGGCTGGGCAAATGAGGGTGAATCGCTGGCTCATTCCCGCCTGGGCGACAGGCGGCGCACTGTTGGCGCTGATTATTCTCCTGGTCGCCGCGGCGCTGCCGGGCGTCGCGTCCCGCTTGAAACCCCGGCAGCCTGGGGTGGGGCCGGCGGCTTATGCTGGTGATGAGGAGGGGCGCTGGCGCGGCGTGCGGCGCGGATGGAGCGACCAGCCGGGCCCTGGCCCCAAGGGTCGGCGCTTCGGACCGAGTGGGGCGGAGCGATGGCCTGGCGAGAAGCGTAGGTCTGGGGGTGAGGGGGCGACTCGGGGTCCTGGCGGCATCGGCCCATGGCGCGTCGCCGAGGCTGTTGCACAGGCCCTGGCTGCAATCCCGCCCCTGGTGTGGCTGGTGTTAGGAGTCATGGTCCTGATGGCTATCTCATGGTGGCAGCGGCGGCAAATTGCAGCAGCTTTTCGGGCGCTGGCGGCACTGCTGGCGCGGGTCCTTGCGTGGATGGGGCGTCTTGTCGGCCCCAGGGGCGACGCTGTGGCCCCAGGCGAGCTTCCTCGCGACCCCTGGGCGGATATTTTTGCCGGCGTTGACCCGGCCACCCTTGACCCGGCCACGGCCGTCCGTCACGTCTGGCGCGCCGTGCAGCTTTTTTACTTGGCCTTGGGCGTGAGCCGTGCCGACCACGAGACTGAGATGGAGTTTGCTCGCCGCGCCCCTGGTGTTTTCGGCCTTAGGCCGGAGCACGTGCGCCGTGTGGCGGTGCTTTACGATGCCTGCGAGTACGGCGGCTACCTGCCAGCCAAGGGCGCGGTTGCCGAGATGGCTGAAATCTGGCGGATTCTCTTACGCGCAGCCGGGCAGATGAGGGAGAGGGCTGCCTGACGGCGAATTAGCACCCACCATAAGGAGGGAGAAAACCATGCGCGTTGTCATCACGAGTCTTGCTGTGGTTTTTCTATCGGGGCTTGCGGGGACGGCCAGGGCCGTGCCAACGACCAAAGACACCGTGCCCAGGCTGGAGAAGAAACTCATCGAGTACGGCTGGGACGTGCCGGACCCAGCCTTCATCCGCGAGCACATCCGCGAGATGGAGCAACGGCCCTTCGACGGGATTATCTTTCGCATGAGCGGGCCAATGACGCCGGTCTTTGAGCAGAAGCTGTGGGACCCACACCGCTTCGACAAGGACTACGCCGATCTGGCGGCGATACGCTGGCGGCGGTTCAAGCACAACTTCATCATGATGTGGGCTGCATCTGACCAGGACTGGTTCAACGACTCGCATTGGCGGGCCATTGAGCAGCACGTGCGCATGATTGCTAAGGCCGCGCGCATCGGCCGCTGCATCGGACTGGCTTGGGACCCAGAGCCCTACGGCCCCAACCCATGGGCCTACACCACCGCAGCCCACAAAGACACCAAGAGCTTCGCTGAGTACGAAGCCATGGCCCGTCGGCGGGGGGCACAGTTCCTGCGGGCCATCAAGGCGGAGCTGCCAAAAGCGCAACTACTCACGCTTTTCCAGCTCAGCCTTTTCCCTCACTTGTGCAGGGCCATGGCTCCGGCTGAGCGGGCTGAGAAGCTCTCTCAGGAAGGCTACGCACTGCTGCCGGCTTTCCTCATGGGGATGCTCGACGAGGCCGGCACCGACGTGGTCATTCACGACGGCAACGAAGTGGCTTATTACTACACCGACAGCCGGCAGCACCTGAATGCGTATCATCTGATGAAGCAGGCGGCTCTGACGCTTGTTGATCCGGCCCTGTGGGGCCGGTACCGCAGCCAGGTGAAGGCCGCCCAAGCGCTCTACATTGACCAGTACTTCGGCCTGCGCGAAAACACAAAGACTTACGGCAACTACATGATGGAGGAAGAACGGGCGAAGTGGTTTGAGCACAATTGTTACTACGCACTTGCCACCGCTGACGAGTATGTATGGTGCTACAGCGAGCAAATGAACTGGTGGAAGAATGAGCGGGTGCCGCCGGGCTGCGAGGAGGCCATCCGGTCGGCGCGGCGGAAGCTTGAGAACGGCGAAGGGCTGGGGTTTGACCTGGCACCTGTCATTCGAGCCGCCGAAGAGCGTGCGCGGGCGGAACTTGAAAGCCGCCTGGTGTGGCGGCAGGCAGAGATAAGCAGGCTACCGGCCGGCGTCGCTCCGCCGGTGATTGACGGCGCGCTCGATGAGGAGGCCTGGCGGCAGGTGATGCCTCTGGACCCTTTTGTGCGACTGGCCGCTCAGGCTGACCGCGGCCCCGCCGCCGAAACTCTCGCCTGGGCGACCTACGACGATGACAAGCTGTACGTGGCCTTCCGGTGCGCCGAACCTAACCCCAACAAGCTCGTTCTCATCGGCCGCCGCCGCGATGACCCGGTGTGGCAGGGTGACGACGTCGAACTAATGGTGCGTCTGCCCGACGAGGGGACGACTTTCTATCATTTCATGGTCAATCCGGCCGGGGTTTCGTGGGACGCTATTGACGAGAACAAGACGCCGAACATGGGATGGGATCCGGACTGGGCCTGGGCGGCGAAAATCGGGGAAGACTTCTGGTCGGCTGAGATGGCCATACCTTGGGCAGCGCTTGCGATGGCCGCTCCCCAGCCAGGAACGCAGCTTCGCGTCAACCTTTGTCGCGCTCGGCCCGGTGCCGATGAACTGACTGCCTGGTCGGGTATGGTGCAGGGTTTTCTCGAACCGGAATACTTCGGCCTGTGGACTTTTCGCTGAGCGAACGGAGCAACTGGGTAGGGATGGCCCGGCCCAGCGCTCAGCGGAGCACGTAGTCCACTACATCGCCTTGCGGCACTATTTCGAGGTGGCCATCGTCGAGCACCTTGGTATATGACGCAACGGTCTGAGCGGCTCCGTTGCGTGCTTCGACGGCTACTTCGTCGGCAGGTCGGCCTAGGAGCGCCTGGGTGTCTAAGATTATGCGCGGGCAGCCGCGGTCAGGGGGCGGCCCTGCCAGTTGGTAGTCTAGGTATTGCGGAGGCTTGTCTGGTGGCCGCAAATGCTGCCAGCCGCCGAGGTCTCCACAGGGTATCACTCGCCAGGCTGTCCCCTCGCGTTTTAGCCACACGGCTCCGCAGACTTCTACGGCGCCCTCTCGCAGCGTCCCTTCGCCGGCGTTGAGGTAGATGTAATCTTTGCAGCGCACGTAGTCCGCCCGCGCGTCGTTGACCAGGGCGCTGTAAGTCAGCAGCTCCTCTGGCTTTGCAATTAGCCAGCCGTAGGGCGGCAAGACGAAGCGGCGGCCGGCAAAGTCAATCTCCCAGTTTTCGGTGGGATTGTAGTTCACGTGGACAACGAGGCCACGGCTGTATCGCACGCGGATGCGGCCTTTGCGGTGGGCATCGGCTGCCAGAGCCTCGTTGGTCTGCAGAAACCGCTCGCCGTCGTGGTAGGAAATCTCGGCTACGGTGTCGGTCAGATACTCGCGTTGTGGTGCATGCATGAGGGCGTAGTAGTGAATTATGCGTGCCAGGGGCGGGATGTAACCGTAGCCCAGAAGGAGCATGTGTCCGTAGGCCAGGCTTGCCGAGACGTACCGGTAAAAAGCAGGCGGACCGAGGCCGCGACCTGGGTCCGAGTAAAGGGTGGCTGTGTCGGCCTCGGTGAGGAAAACGCTTGGTCCGTAGCCCATCATCGTACCGTGGGCGCGGGGGTGGATTTTCAGGAGGTCGAAATCCACGAGCAGGGGCGCATCCGCCGGCGCACCAGAGGGCACCGATAGGCTAGCGTAGTCCATGTCTGTCAGTCCCGCGTAGAGCCAGCGGTGATAGCCTTCGGAGATGGTCGAACCATAGAACTTGCGGGCCTCGACCATTGCGTCACCGTTAGCGATGACCATAGTGCGGGCCATGCCCGCGCCTGCGGCCCCAGCCTCAAAGTCCCGTGCGGCTGGGCCGAGGTTGCTGTGCACGTCCAGGTAGACGCACTGGGGCTGATATAGCTCCTGGCACTTTGCGCCCACGGCCCGAACCAATTCGGGCATGGCCGTGGGTTTCGTGGCAAAGTTGCCGTACCAAGCGTCAGCGAAATCTCCCTCGGTTGTGAGAGCGACCTTGTTCTCATCCCAGAACTCGTTGAGGGGAAAGTAGTCTGTGAAGTCGGCGTAAGCGCCGAAAAGATAGCCAATCTGCTTTATCTGCTGGGCGTATTCCTGTCCCTGTTCGATACCTATGGCGGGATGGGGGCGCCACCGCATCGAGAAACCCTCGGCATAATCCGCCACAAACAGCGACGCAAAATCGTTGGCGATGACGAAATCAATGCCGTAGCGCTTCCAGGTTCGGTAAAGGTTTGGGCACAAAGAGCTTGCCATGAAGAACATATAGGGGGCCAGACGTTCGCGGTTGGGCGAGACGGGGTTTGGCGCGTTGGGGAGCACCTCCGCAAATTCCCGTGAGACGGTGACGAGCAAGCGGTCGCGCAGAGGGTTACGGCGCCCATCTGTGAGGGGTTTGTATTCGGTAGCACCCAAAAGCTCGACGCTTTCGGCATCGGGCTTCCCGCCCCCAGGGCTGACGAAACTGAAGTCGCTGTGGTACCAGTCGGCGAGCACGGAGACAAAAAGGCCGTTGCCGTAGCCCACGAAAACAGGGCCGTTGACGAAAAGATAGGGCACCGGCACTGCTTTGGGATTTTGCAGCCCGAACACCCGTCCCGCGCGAAGGCCTGTGGCTGTGCCTTTTGTGGCCTTTACGTCTACGATGAGGGTGCGCCCGCGGCAAGAATAGGCCGCGGTCCAGGTCTCTTTCGCGCCTTTTGTCTGCCAGCAGGCCTCGAAACGGTCGCCCTTCACAGCAGCGGAAACGAGCGCGGCCTCCTTGGGCGGGCCGGTGGCCCCGCCTCCCTTGTCTATCAAGATGTCGCCGCCCCGGAAAGGTTGAAAGATTGGCCCATCGGCCCAGCGTGCGGTGATGCCTTCTAGCACGCCCTTCGATGGTTCCACGAGGAAGAACAGCCGGCCGCTGGGGGCTTCAGAGACGAACTCCACACCTCGGGCGGTCTTGCGGATGCTCACCCGCGTACCAGGCGGGGGCGTCGGGAGTATGCCGCCGCCGGAGGTCGGGAAAGGTGGCGGGGATGCCCGCTCATACCGCTTCAGCGGTCGCCGGTCCTGTTTGTAAAAGAGCATCGAGTCCAGATACAGCGCTCGCTCGCTCTTGACCTTACAGTCGCCGAGGAGGAGGGCTTTGAACTTCATTGGGAATTTGGGCGAGGCGCCGGGCGCGCTTTGGAGGATGCCGTGCTGCAAGCCCCAGTAGGTGGAGGTCACAGGCCCGAGGTCTATGAGGAACTCCGTGCCGGCCGCATCTTCCACGACGGCAGCGACCTTCAGCGGCGCATCCAAGCCGCGGTTCAAAGCGCCATAAAGCCACAGGTTGACGGCGTCGAAGGTCCCTGGGATGGGGATGGGCTTGGGCGGAGCGATTTCCACAAAGGTGGCTCGCTCGCCGTTGGCGTAAGTGAACTTGGCCACCCTGGGGCGCCAAAGCAGTTGCTCCACGGAGGCCGATAGCGACACTTGTGCGTCGCCCTGCACGCGCAGCCTCCAGCCCCGAAGGTCGTCGAAATTCACCTGGGTTGGCGGAGCAGGCCTCCCTGACCAGACCACCTCGTAGGCACGGGGGCCAGGCTTGGCGTCGGGCGGCAGGTCGGCTTGGGCCGGCACGACCTTGGGCGGCGGGGCGCCCGAAACTTGGGCGCGCAGCCGCTCCACCTCCGTGCGCGGGAGCACCCCGAGGGCGGGCCGCTCAATGACCAAGGGCGCGCGGTCAGCTCCGATGGCGCCGGCGATGTCGAAACCCGCCGCGTTCACGAAAGCCACAGTGACGACTTGACCGCTTGCCACCAGTCCCGACAGGTCCAGGAGAAACTCGGTGTCGTGGCCGCTGCCGCCCCAGTTCGTTTCGAAGCTCGGTGCGAAGATCATCATCCAGCGGTCCGTACCGAACCACTGGAAGTGATATTGCGTACCTGGCGGGTCGAAGGTGAAGGGTTTGTTGAGCAGCCGTTGCCGGAAGGGGGTGTCGGTGACGGGCCTGCCGTTGACGAGGACCTGCAGAATCCAGTTGCAACCGCCGTCACCAGGTGTGTGCAGCCGCGCCCTGAAGGCCAGCACCGGAACTTCATCGGCTCCGAACGCCGGCGCCCTGACCGTGGCGACCCACGAGCCCGGATAGTCAATCTCTCGCGTGCCTTCGAACAACAGCGTTGGGCGGCCCAGCGGTGGCACGTTCTCCCACGCGGCTCGGCCGGCAATGCAAACCGTCATTGCCAGGCCCGCCAGGATGGCCCTTGCCCTGAGCAGGTTTCCCATCGGTTCATCACCCTTGTCGGCGAGCGCGCCGCGGTTCATGCGGCGGGCGGCTAATTGTCTTCGAAAGACCGGCTTGGCGGCCATGGACTGACCATCTCGGCCATGGCTGCCCTGGGCTACGCCAGCACGCGCTTGATTCGCATGGCTTTCGAGGGAACTGGTTTCGCTTCGCCGAAGACGGAGTCCTTTCTAGTTTTCCGATGAGGCATGTGGGTTTGATAAGGAGAAAGGTGGTTTGTGGAGAAGTAAACACGGCAGGCTTTGCGCAGCGAGGTGACGCGAATGGACACCAAACTGTCGTGTCCGTCAGCAAGCGGAAGGCATCGTTGGGTTCTCGGCCACGTTCCGCTTGTGGCCTTAGCGCCGTTTGGTTTTTGCTTGGCTGGCTTTCTGCCGTGCTCGGCGCAGGCGGAACTCAAGCCGGTCGAGATACCTCTTGACCGCTGCTGCATCCACTGGAGCATCGAGAAGGGCCTATCAGTTACGTGCAATGGCATGAGCTTTCTGGAGGGCACTACTGCACCCGTGGTGGCTTACCCACCGGGCTGGGCATGGTCCTACGCAGCCTGGGGTGCCGATCGGATGAGAATCCAAGTCGAAGCCCGTGGCCGCCAGAAAGTCCTCACTGTGGAGTGCCAGGACGAGAAAGTGCCCTGGCGGCAGACCGTTACGGCCGGCCCTGGTGACCGCTTCACCGTGGCCTATACCTTCACGCAGAAGGCCTGGCGTGAGCCAATGAACTCTGAGGTTTGTCTTTTCCGGCCGGCCACGGCTTGGTTCGTCGGAGCGCGCTTCAAAGCGTCCGGGCCGGACGGCCAGAAGACAGGCGAGATTCCGCTGGCTTTTGCGGGCGTCAGCAATCCCTTCGTCAACGCGACCGTTGCGGAGTTTGAGAGTCTCTTCGGCAAGCTCACTGTGAGGGCCGAGCGGCCCGTGACCCTGTACGATTATCAGCACCGCCAGAGCCTCTGGCTGGGCCGCGACGAACCAATGCCGCTCAACGTTCAGCAAACTCAGTCCGCGGAGTTTGTGTATGAGCCGCGGCCTTTTGAGGTTGGCGGCGTGCGAATATCAGGCGTGCGGGTTAGCGAGCGGGCTGTAGGCGAAGAGGCTGTGCTCGCCTTCGAGCTTGGGCGGCTTGAGGAAGGCCCTGAGGCCGTGACGGCTCGTTTGGTGGCTGAGCTCGCCGACGCTCCCGCTGATGAGCGCGAGGTACCCCTGGGCCGCCGAGGTGTTCCCGTTCGCCTGTCGGTGCCGCTGCCTGGGCCTGGAGAGTACAAGTGCCGACTGGAACTCCTCGCTGCAGGGCAGAAGCTTTATGAGTCCCCGCCGCTCTGGTACACGGTCCCGCGCCTGCTCAGCATTGCGCCGGCTCTAAAGCCTTTCATGACGGGCGACGAAGGTGCTGTGCTGGTGGAGGTCACGCCGGAGGCTGGCGATGGTCTGCGCGTGAGAGTAGACGGACCGTCGGGGCTGCTCGCCGAAAAACCCGTGCGTGCCGGAAGGCGCGCGGAGATTGCTATTTCTCTTGCTGGCTTCCCACAAGGCCGCACTGAGTTGACGGCCACCCTTCTAAGAGGCGGCAAGAAGCTGGGCACCGCCCGTTGCGAGTTGCTGCTGGCTGAACGCCGCGAAAATGCCGTCGTCATTGACAACCGCAGCAAAACGCTCCTCGTGCGTGGCCTGCCCTTCTGCCCGCAGTCCTGCTACACCGACCCCGCCGGCATGGATGAGGTGGTCGAGGTCGAAGCCCCGCTGGGCTTCAACGTCGTTGCGCCCTATCTGAGCACTGACCCAACCGAGCGCCGCAACTACCGCGACCAACTGCGCAAGTTCATGGACCGCTGCGCGGAAGTGGGGATGTTCGTACATTTGGATATCCGCGCTGCCTCTACTCCCCCCCATACTGAGGAGAAATGGCAGTGGCTTCGCGAGGAGATCGAAACCTTCCGCGACCATCCAGCGCTGCTATGCTATTACTTGGCCGATGAGCCTGAGCTCGGCTGGGCTTCTCCGGAGGATTGCGCCCTCGCCTACCGGCGCATCAAAGAGCTTGATCCGTGGCATCCTGTTACCATGGTCTTCTGCGTCCCGGAGGCGGCTGCGAAGTATGCTGCCGGCATGGATGTTGTGATGACCGATCCGTATCCAATCCCCAACGGCCCAGCTACGCGCGTGGTGGATTTCTGCGAGCGCATCCGGAAAGACTTGGCCGACGCGCTACCGCTGTGGATTGTCCCCCAGGCTTTCGGTGGGGGAGAAGGGTGGCCTAGAGAACCATCGCGGCAGGAGGAGCGGCTGATGACCTACTTGGCGCTCATCCACGGCGCGAGGGGGGTGCAGTATTTCATCCGCCGTCCACCGGCCGTAAATCCGAATTCGCCCGATCTGTGGAGCGAGTGCCGGCGGCTGATGCTAGAGCTTGGCCAGCTCACGCCGGTTCTGGCCTCGGCGGAAGAGGCTCCTGCGGTCATCTGCAATGCGCCCCAGGTGCATTTGGCAGCCTTCAAGGAGCGGGGTGCGGTGACCGTGCTTGCGGCGAATGTCGAAAACCGTCCGCTGAGCGTTGAGTTTTCGCTTGCCCGCCCCTGGACGGGAACGGCGGAAGTTGTCTTCGAGAACCGCAGCATTGACGTGGGGCGGGGCAAGTGGGCAGACGTAATTGATGCCTTCGGCACACGTGTGTACCGGCTGCAGACGGAGCCGCCGCCTGCCGACCTTGCCACCCTTGACCCCCGCAACCTGGTGGTGAATGCCAGTTTCGAGGAGTCGCACAACGTCGGCACCCCTGATGGCGCCTATATTGGCTATGGCGCAGACAAGGCAGCATCGCGTTTCGTTGACCCGCGCACGGCTGCCCACGGTCGCCAGTCTATGCGTTTGCGCACGCCGCGAGAAGGCCAGGGCATCGGCGTAGCGCCTTTCCCCATCGCCCTCACGCCGGGCAAGCGCTACCGCCTTTCCGTATGGGCGAAGGGAGAACGCGAGGGAATGAGATTCCGGCTGGCTCTTGACGCGGTGTCTGGGGAAGCCGCTGAACACAGCCTGACCACCGACTGGCGGGAGTATTCCGTGGAGTTCACGGCCTCACCGGGCGCCGGGCGAACGTCACCTAGTCTCGCCTTGTTGAGCGCAGGCACGGCGTGGTTCGACGCCCTTCAGGTGGTGCCTCTTGAGTGAATGGACGCGGCTGTGCCGAGGATGGGGCTATCGCATGGCGTCAGGGCGGTCGGAAGGAAGGGGTGGCCCGTCTTTTAGGGGCGAGGATGGCAGGCTCTGTGTACGCTATCGCTGCCCGTCAGCCTAGGACCAAGGAGGACACGTTCGAGGATGAGCCGACAGATTTTCTTGGATACCGTCAACCTCAGGCCCACGCCTCGTCTTGCGCACACGGAGTACGTGTGCCACAACGCGCTAATCGAGAAGGTCACGGGTCTCAATCCGGACGTTCACGGCGCAGAGGCCACCCGCCGATTCTACGAGGCTTGGGGCATTGACTTTATTTTCGGAACTTACGACGGCCCAATTGACTGGGGGGCCGTGGGCCGCGTGACGGATATGGGGCACGCCGTTTACTACGAGGATGGCCGAGATTTCCGCCAGCCAGGTCCCTGCCCCTTTGAAAGTCCTGAAGAAGTCTGGGAGTTCGACCCCGTGAAGGAGTATGGCCTTCCTGACTTCGGCGAGCTGGTCAAGCATTACCAGGACATCTTTGACGCCAACTGCGCAGCCTGGCCTGAGCAGTATGTCACTGGCGGCTATTACAAATCCGTCGTCTCAGGCGCTATTGCGGCCTTTGGCTGGGAAATGCTTTTAACGGCCGCCGCCGACCACGACAAGTTTGCGCGAGTGCTGGAACGTTTTGCCAACTACACTATGTATCACGTGAAGGCTTGGGCGGAGACCTCAGCCGAGGTTTTCATCCAACACGATGACATGGTTTGGTCTGAGGGGCCTTTCATGCATCCGGACTTCTACCGCCGCGCCATCTTCCCCCACTTCAGGGCTTTCTGGTCCGTCCTCAAAGCCAAGGGCAAAAAGGTCCTTTTCTGCTCCGACGGCACCTTCGATATGTTCATAGATGATTTGATAGAGTGCGGGGCCGACGGTTTCATATTTGAGCCGAGCAACGATTTTGACCTATTCGTGCGCAAGTGCGGCCGCACCCACGTCATCGTCGGCTCCAAGGTGGACTGCCGCACTCTGGCCTTCGGAACTTGGGAGCAGGTCAAAGCGCAGATGGACGCTACGCTTGCCCTCGCCAAGGAGTGCGCCGGACTTGTCTGGGCCGTCGGAAATCACTTCCCGGCGAACATCCCCGTTGAGATGGCTGAGCGCTACATTAGCTATCTACAGGCCAACTGGTGGCGGTGACAGGCCTTTTCTGCAGCGTGCCGTTTCTGCCAGGCTGAGGAGTGCGCCGGCAGAACGGGTCAGTCGAAGGTGATGTTGAGCGCGTCCTCGATGGCGAGGATGCCGTCGCGGTAGGCGCGCTTGGTATCCCAGGTCTTGACCTTGCGATACAGGCCGTTGACCCAGGCCCACACCGCTATCCGGTAGCGGTGGGGTGCGGCATGGGGTTCGTCGCCCATCACTGCCCGCGCCAGCACGAACTCCGACCCTGGATACTCGCGATAGAAGTCGTCGAGGGTCAGTGCATCGTCGCTCGTTGCTTCGATGGGGAAGGGCTGGGACGCCGGCTCTGAGCCTTCCTCAGTGATGCGGAAAACATAGGTATTCTCGGGCCGCGAAGAGACACCGAAACCGTAAAACCTCAAAACCAGCTCGCTGGAGCCGTCGTCGTTGATGTCCCCTACGGCCATGATGCTCTGTTCGTCAATGGCGCCTTCGCCGTCAGGCGCGGGGATGCTGAACCATTCCTCCCAGCCGGTGCGTGAGGCGTTTAGCCGCGCCAGGGTGAAGTAAGCCACGTCCCGTGGGTAGCCGAGTTCATCCAGGTGGGTGCTCTTGTAGCCGATAATCCACACCGTCTGGCCTTCGCCGAGAAGGTCGGCCGCCTGAGAGACTACCGCAGCATACTCGGGGCCAGCAGCAAACTGCGAGAAGTCGCACGGGGGAAGCCCTTCCAGGGAGCCGCCGGCGTGTGATGGCGTCCCAGCAGGGCCTGGCGCTGCGGCCTCGGTCGGCGGTCGGGGCACGACTGGCTCGCCCTTTGCGCCGGGCCGCAAGCTCCGGAAAATGGCAAATATGCTGGCGGCCGCCACCAGAACCGCCAGCGCGAGCACTCCCGCTAACAGCCGCCGTTGCTTCAAGGCGTTTTCCTCCACTGCGAAGCGGCTTTTGAGATTTTTTCACCGCTGCTTCGCTGCTTCCTGCCGACTGGGCTGGACGGTTAGCTCCTCAGGTTCTCTGGGCAAGCCAGGACTGCACCGCCTCTAGAACTCCTTCCTCGAAGGGACGTTGGCAGAGCATCCCGCCAAGGCCTGCCACTGCTCGGCGAAATTCTGGGTTCGCGTTGGCCACCGCGGCCACGGTTCCACCTCTTGCGGCAACGTATTGCGCGGCCTCCAGGCCTGTGAGGGAATCCTCGACGTATAGCACTCGCGTCCACTCTATCGGCTCGCCGTGGAGGGCCGGGTGCAGCTCCTCGGCCCACCGGCACCCCAACGCTTTCGTGACGCCTGCCGGCCCGATGTCAACGCCCTTTCCCTGTCGGACCTCAACTGGCAGGTCAGCCAAGAGCTCGCTGCAGCGCTCGCACAGTGCCCGCACCTCCCCTTCGCTGCTGCCAAGGGGAAATACCGTCACGGTGGCCAGGCGCGTGCCGAATTCCTCTATCACCGGTGCCTCCCAATCGAGGCCAAAATGACTTCGCAGTCGTCCGACCACCTCTGGGAGGATGTGGCGGGCGAAATCCCTGTAGTTAGGGTGGACTACTGCCCGATTCGCGTCAGGCAGCCAAGCGCTCAGGCCGGACTCGGCGAGGTGGTAGCGAGCCGGGCCGCCCAAGATGTGGGCCACGACTGCTAGTTGGCCCGGCGGACGGTTTGTAAGCAGATGCACCGACGCTCCACTGGCGGCGCACTGGCTTAAAAGTTCCGCGAACACGAAGCGGTTTATGGGCTGGCGTGGTCGGTCCACGGAGGGCCAGATGGCTCCAGCGGCGCAGTCGTCCAGGTCCAGAAACACTATCGGGGTAGGCGGGCAGGCCATGGGCTAGAGGCCCCCGGTCTGGTAAAAAGCCACTACTCGCTTGCGCACGTCCTCGAACAACCGCACGCCCTCGGTCACCAGGTCGGAGATGAAGGCGGTCGCCAGTGCGAACTGGCGAGAGCTGAGGCCGAAGGCCTCGAGGTCGGTCGTCCTCTCGAAGCTGTCGTCGGACTCTCGCCATCGGAAGGCAAGCTGGGCGCCACGACCTGCCACTCGCCCGTACAGATACGTGACACGCCGGCCCACGCCCGACGGCGTCTCTGCCACGCGTATGAACCCCAGAAGGCCGAGGAGGCTGAGGCGGCCTGGGTCCACGAAAAGAGGCGAGCCAGTGAGGATTTCCTGGGCTTGGACGAGGTTATCGGCGTGCAGACATGTAGCCGTGCGCCGCCCCGTCTCCAAAAGCCCAAAAAAGTCCCGCACGGTACGTCCCCAGATGTAGCCATAGAAGTGCCCCTGGCCTATCTCGTGGGCCAGGTAGCATTCCGAGTTGCTGGCAGGGCGGGCCAGCGCCCGAGCGACCACGGTGTGGCTGCTGACGGTGATGATGCGCTCACCCGGCGGTAGGAAGGAAAGCGCCGTTGCCAGCAGGGTGGACTTGCCCGCTGCTCCCGCCAGGGCGCCGGTTAGCACCGATGCTCCCGATTGCATCGCGCACAACATAAAGGCTGCCGTCTCAACGCTCAGCGTCCCTGCTTCGATGAGGTCAACAACGCTCAGCAGCCGCCCGCCCCGCTGGTTGAGCATTTCCACCTGTTGGAGGTTGTGTCGTTCTATGTCGGTTAAGTTCCTATGCACGGTCTAATCACGCATTGTCACATAGTGAGGGACCTACACTTCGAGGTCAGCATAAATCGGGAAAGCTCGGCACAGCTCCAGGACCTTCTGCCTGACTTCTTCTATCACCTGCGGATTACTGCGGCCGTCGTTGATGACGCGAGCGATGAGCTTGCCGATGAGCCGTGCCTCTTCTTCCTTCATTCCTCTGGTGGTGATGGCCGGCGTGCCGGGGCGTATCCCGCTGGTTTCGCGTGGGGGCAGAGGGTCCCAAGGAATGAGGTTCTTGTTGACCACAATGCCCGCCGCCTCTAGCAGGTCCGCCGCCTCGCGGCCGGTAATGTTTTTGCGCCGCAGGTCCACCAGCATCAAGTGGTTGTCCGTTCCGCCCGTCACCAGGTCGAAGTCTTCTTCCAACAGGGCCTCCGCCATAGCCTGGCTGTTTAGGATGATTTGGCGCTGGTACTCGCGGAAGCCAAACTGGCCGGCCTCGTGAAAGGCGACGGCCTTGGCGGCGATGACGTGCATCAACGGCCCCGCCTGGACGCCCGGGAAAACCGCACGGTCGAGAGCTTCGGCATACTGGGCCTTGCAGAGCACGAAGGCGCCGCGGGGTCCTCGCAGAGTTTTGTGGGTTGTAGATGTGACGATGTCTGCGTAAGGCACTGGGTCGGGATGGTAGCGCGCGGCCACCAGGCCGGCGATGTGGGCGATGTCGGCCACCAGATATGCCCCAACTTCGTCGGCTATCTCGCGGAACTTCTCAAAGTTAATCAGCCGCGGATAGGCCGATGCGCCGGCGACTATAAGCCTCGGGCGACATTGGCGGGCCAGTTGCAGTATTTCCTCGTAATCCAGCCGGCCCGTTTCGCGATCCACGGTGTAGAAGAAGGCATGGTAAAGCTGACCTGAAAAATTCACGGGTGCACCGTGGGTGAGGTGGCCGCCGTGAGCCACGCTCATGCCCAGGATGCGGTCGCCGGGCTGTAGGAGAGCATGGTAGGCGGCCATGTTGGCAGAGGTGCCGGTGTGGGGTTGCACATTGGCGTGCTCGGCCCCGAAAAGCCTCTTTGCCCGCTCGATGGCAAGCCGCTCCAGTTCGTCGTAAAACCGACAGCCGTGGTAATAGCGGGCGCCTGGATAGCCCTCGGCGTACTTATTAGTGAAGACCGACCCCGTCGCGCTCATGACTGCACGCGAGGCATAGTTCTCCGACGGGATGAGCATTAGCGTCTCCTGCTGGCGCTTCAGCTCGCCCGCTAGTATCTGCGCCATCTCATGGTCGGCCTGCGCCAAGCTCCGGTTAATCATCGTCCCGGCCTCTCATATTGCACCGGCCACGGCTGGCTGGCAACGGCCGCTGCGCCGGTTACCACGGCCACGAGGGCGTCCGTCCAAGTCCTCCCAGGGCCACCGCACCGGCTTGCTTCGCCCGAGTCACTGCCGCCCCTATTTACCTGCCACGCCCGGAGCACGCTGCTTGGACATCGTCTGCGAGCGCCCAAGAGTAGCATGCCTCGGGCCCGATGGCAAAGCAGTCACCTCTCGCCCCGCCCACTTCTATGCCGCTGGCCCACTTGGTTTCTGGGCCGCTACCTCCCACCGGGGCTGGGTGCGGGCTATGTGTTCTCGCGGAGCCACTGCAGGCAGCGCCGATAGCCTTCGGCAGCCTGGTCCCGCGGCCCTTCGTACTCGGCCACCCACGCGCCTTGATATCCTGCGGCCTTCAGCGCCCACACTGCTGACTCCAGGGGTATCTCACCCTCCCCCAGGGCCGTGCCTCGGTAGTCTCCCCTTGATCCCGTGCCGTCCTTAAAGTGCGTTGACTTCACCCACGGGGCCACCCGCTCGTAAATGTAGGGCAGTACCTCGACCGGGTGCCCGTACCAGCGGTAGTTCATCGTGTCGAGGTTGGTGCCAACCTGCGGGGAGTCAACTACCTCCAGGATGTTGAGCAGCACGTCAGGGTTGTTGGTAATCCAGCCGTGGTTGTCAACGGCCAGGATTAGGCCCATGTCCTCGACGAAGTCTAGGCAATCGAGGATGCAGTTCGAGATGGCCTCGACCCAGCGTTCTTCGGGGCAGTCCTCCTTCGGCGCGCCGCCTTCGGTGCGGATGACGGGCGCCCGCACAATCATGGCCAGCTCGCACACCCGCTGGAAGCGCTCCACCTGCTGGCGCACTTGGTCTTCGTCTATCACGTTAAAATCATTGCCCGCCGCCACTGCCGAACATTTCAGGCCCCGATCCTCCAGCATCACGCGCACCTCGTCCGCCCGCTCTTCCGGGTCGCCGCGCTCCGGCCACAGGTCGCCTATCTGTAGCTCTACGCAGTCAAACCCGGCCTCTGCCGCATAGTTGAGGAACTCCTCCAGGGTATCGCCTGGTGCGTTGTAGTGGATTAGCCCATAGAGCACTTGTATCCCTCCTTGCGTGGTCGCCGCAGTTCTGAGATTAGCCCTTCCGAGTGCGCCCCTCTCGCACCCGCGCCCAAACTTTTCCTTCTTGCTCGGCATTCCAGGACCTTTGTGCGGTTTTGAGTCGTGTGCTGCTTGACCGCTCGGATGCTATCTCGCGCCGTAGCGGAAGGCGGCGTTCTGCATGGCCACGTAGTTTTCCAGGGGCACGTAGTACGGGACGGTGTTGGACGAGCCGACGCAGTACCCGCCGCCTGGCGCAAGTTTCTCGATGCGGTCGCGCACCATCTCATCAATCTCGGCAGGCGTGCCCCGCGAGAGACGGTCTAGCTCGATATTGCCGCAAAGGCAGAACCGGTGTCCCTCTTTTTGTTTGACTTCCTCGGCGTCCATACCCTTAGGCTCGATGGGGTGCAAAGCGTTGATGCCGCAGGCCGCCAGGTCGTCCATCACCTGCCACAGGTCGCCGTCGGAATGGTACAGATAGGCGCCGTCTATCTGTCGGGCCAGGTCGCCGATTTTTTTCATCCAGGGGAACAGGTGCTGGCGCAGGACGGCAGGGCTGCACAGAAGCCCGCCAGTGTAAGCAATGTCGTCGGAGTACCACAAACCCATGATGACGTTGGCAGTGTCCAGCTCCACCTCCCGCAAGAAGATGCCATAGATGAACTCGCCGATGCGCTGGAAGATGGCTGCAACCAGTTCGGGGTCTTCGACCAGAGCGAAGGAGAAGGCCTCAAAGCCCATGAGGCCCCACGTATGCGTGAAAATGTCGCCGGCTCGGGCGATGACCTTCATGCCGGGCGGCAGATTCTTCGGGTTCATGCAGTACTCGAAGAAACTCCAGTCAACCTCGTCAAGAGAGGGCCAGGGGTATTGCTCGAAATCCTGCCAAGAAGTAATGAGGCCTTTTCCTTCGACGCCCCAACTAATCTCCTGCTTGCCGGTGCCGTAGGCCGAGGCCACCTGGCTGCGCCGCCAGCCCTCCTTCGGCTCCCAGCCAGCCGCCACCACACTATATCCTGGACACAACGAGATGTAGTCGTAGCCAGCCTGATACCAGAAGTCCACCTCGTCTGCAGGCGTGGCCACCGGCCGTCCCAGGAAAGCATTTTTGACGGACTGGTCAACGATTAGCTCCACCAGCGGCACTCGGTCTGGCTCGCCCTCCAGCATCAAGCTTGACCGTAAGCGGCGCCAGTCTGGCGATGGCTCGAACTCTCGAAGTGGCGTGACGGCCATGATCGTGCCCTGGCCTCCTTTGGGGCGTAGGCTGGTCGGCCGAACAGATTCGCCCAGGCGCGCCGCACACCTTCGCAGCCTAGAGGTAAAAGCAGGACTGGCGTGCTTCCCCACGAAAGCGTCCCCCTGTGCAACCGCGTCGGCCTGCGAGCTTGTGGTCGGAGATTGTAGACCTGCTTTTTCCGCCCCGTTGTGAGGTCTGCGGTGCTGACTGTCGCAGTGCCATGTGCAGCGAGTGTCTTTCCGACATCGTTTCCATCGTCCCGCCCTACTGCCGCTGCTGCAACGTTCCTCTGCCGGAGACCGCTCGGGACGCCGTGTTTTGCGGGGAGTGCCGCGTCCAGCGGGCGGAGCTTGCCGCCGTTCGCAGTGTAGGCCTGCACACCGGTAGGCTGCGCGAAGCCGTTCTGAGGCTGAAGTTTGGCGGCGCTCGCCGACTGGCACCGGTCTTGGCCTCCTTGTTGTATGATAAAGTCCTTCGCGAGGCTGACGAGGACGGCGGCCTGCCGGTGCACGAAATCCAGGCTCTGGTGCCTGCTGTGCTTCACCCCAGGCGCCGGCGTTGGCGCGGTTTCGACCAGGCGCAACTGATAGCCGCGCGGCTGGGCGAGCTATGGGGCCTCCCAGTTTTGCCAGCCGTCGAACGTGTCCGTTTTACTGCGCCCCAAGTTGACCTTGAGCTTCAGCAGCGACGGGAGAATATGCGCGGGGCTTTCCGTGCTCGGCCAGAGGTGAGCGTGCGGGACATGGTGGTGGCCGTCGTGGACGACGTTTTCACCACTGGCGCCACCCTTGAGGCGTGCGCCGCCGCCTTGCGCCGCGCTGGCGCAAAAACCGTGTACGGTCTGACCGTCACACGCGCTGTCCCGCCGTGGCATCCGGCGGCTGCCGAGCATCTCATTCACGGCCGGTAGCCGTAGCCAGCTCGTTGCCCACGAGACCATTCCGGCTGATAGCTTGCTGCGTTGCCTGAGCCATTTCGCGGAGAGGCAAACGCCATGTCGCCCTTGGCACTGTCCGCCACCCGCTTGCTCTTTTGCTACGCACTTGCCAGGGCCAGCCCATGCCAATCCACGTACAGCTCGAAAGCGTCCAGCCATGGCCCGTGCAAGCCCACAGGCGTCCACTTCTACACATTGATGAGGAAAAAGCGTCCGCCCAGCATGGCGGCGAGCACAGAGAAGCTGCCTCTTGCTGCGGGCTGCATACTGTTGTTCGACAAGCTACCTCCAACTTCCTGAACCGGCCCGTCCGCTCTCCGAGGACCGGCGATGGCCCGCCTTCCGTCGCGCCGTCCCACCGCACTCTATGCCTTCTCCTACGGCCAGGTTATCCACGGCGCGCGGCCGGCCGTCCAACTCAGCGCGGCCAAGCCCGCCGCGCAAAGGCTTTGAGCCAGGGCGCCTAACACCCTGTTCAGTTGGGGCGGACTTGGGTAACCTATGCACAGAATGGCACCGACAGGGCGCTGTGGCTGCCTTGGGCATGTTCCCGCGCCGCCGCGGGAGACCAGGACAAGGAGAGAGGCATTTTGAGTGAAGACTCGCGCAGGCATCGCGACGACGGGGTATGCTCGCACTGCCGGTCGCAGGCTGCAGAGTCTGTGTCCGCAATAGCCGAGGGCTTCCACCACACTCACACCGAGGGCCTTGATGTCCACAGCGCCGGGGTGGCCGTCGGCGAGCAAGACGAAGGCTCTTCTCCGGTCGCTTCTTGCCCGCACTGCGAGCACATCGCCCCTGGCGCCGGCCAGGAAGACCTAGTGCGAGACTTCCGCCGCCGGTTCGCGGTAGCGCTCGCGCTCAGCGTGCCAGTGTTCCTAATAGCGCCCTGGGCGCACTTGGGCATGGAAACCCAAGGGCTTGACTTTCCGGGCCGCAACATGCTCCTGCTCATACTCTCGGCTATGCTGTACAGCTATTGTGGGAAGCCGTTTTTGATTGGGGCCTTGCGGGAGCTGCGAGCAGGCCAGCCGGGCATGATGACCCTCGTCGGCATGGCCGTCTCGGTGGCCTTTTTCTACAGCGCTCCCTGGGCCCTCGGCGCTAGAGTTGAGCCTTTCTTCGCCGAGCTGGCCGCGCTAATTGACGTGATGCTCCTAGGTCAGTGGTTGGAGAATCGGTCGCTGCTCGGCGCGTCGAGGAGCCTGGAAAGCCTCATTCGGTTGCTTCCGGACATGGCTCACCGCAAGCGGCCTGACGGCGCCGTCGAGGACGTCCACGCCGCCGCCCTCGTCGTTGGCGACTGTATCCTCATCAAGCCGGGCGAGCGTGTTCCTGCCGATAGCCTTGTGCTGGATGGCCTTTCTACCGTTGACGAATCAATGCTTACGGGTGAAAGCCTTCCTGTCGCCAAGAGGCAGAGCGACCGCTTGCTTGCCGGCAGCATCAACGGGGATGGCTCTCTGGTGGCCCAGGTGCTTCACACGGGCGCTCACAGCTATATTTCCAAGGTGCGCCGGTTCGTAGAAGAGGCACAGGAAAGCCGCTCGCGCACCCAGGACCTAGCCGACCGCGCTGCGTTCTGGCTTACCATTCTTGCCCTGGTCGTCTCACCGGCGGCCTTTGTCTTGTGGATTGCCTCGGGGGCGCCGGTAAGCTTCGCTGTAGCGCGGGGTGTGGCGGTCCTGGTGAGCGCCTGTCCCTGCGCCCTGGGGCTTGCCATTCCGATGGTTGTCGTCTTCTCAACGACCCTTGCCGCGTCTCGTGGTCTTCTTGTGCGTCGCCGGGAGAGTTTTGAGCGGGCCCAGGCTCTTGATGCCGTCGTCTTTGATAAGACAGGCACGCTGACCCAGGGGCGGTTCGCCGTAGTCGGCATTGCGACCCTGGCCGAGGGCGTGAGCGAGGATGAGGCCTTGGCGCTGGTGGCTGCCATCGAGGCGCCCTCCGCACATCCGTTAGCCCTCGCTCTCGTGGACGAGGCTCAGCGGCGTGGCCTTTCCCTGCCGCCGGTGACCGACTTCAAGGCTCTGCCTGGCAGAGGCGTCGAGGGCCGTGTGAATGGGCGGCTCTTGCGGGCTCTCAGCCCTGCTGCGGCGCAAGAGTTTGGCGTGTACCTTCCGTCCGCGCGCCTGGCGGAGCTTGCTGGGCCGGGGCGTTCGCTTGTTGTGTTGGTGGCGGGTGAGGTGGGGCTCGGTGCTTTTGCTTTGGCCGATGTGCTGCGCGAGGAGTCTCGCGAGGCCGTCGAGCAGCTCAAAGGCCTCGGCCTGAAGGTCAGCATGCTCACTGGCGACGGCGAGGAGGTAGCGCGTTGGGTGGCCGCTGAGCTAGGGCTGGATGGCTATATGGCGGGCGTCCTGCCTGAGCAAAAGGCTGCCCGCGTCGCGCAGCTCCGGGCTGCCGGTATGAAGGTGGCAGTGGTTGGTGACGGTGTGAATGACGCTCCGGCCTTGGCCGAGGCTGATGTGGGTATTGCAATTGGCGCCGGTACCGACGTGGCCATCGAAACCGCCGACATCATTCTCGTCCGCAGCGATCCTCGAGCTGTGGCCGACCTTTTGTGTCTTGCCAAAGTGACCTATCGGAAAATGGTTGAGAACCTGGCCTGGGCCGCCGGATACAACCTCTTTGCCATACCCGCGGCCGCTGGATTGTTCGCCCCTCTCGGCTTCGTTCTTAGCCCGGCTGCCGGAGCCTTTTTGATGGCCCTCAGCGACATCCTTGTAGTGGTCAACGCTAAGCTGTTGCGAATGCCCGCCGTGTGCTCTCTCGCCAAGCCAACGCGTGAACGGTAAAACTTTTGCGGCTGCCGGGTGGTGGGCGAGAATCCGGCTTTAAGGATCGTGCAACTCTCGTGGGTTTTCGTGCCTCAGTAGCTCCCTAGTTGGCCCTAAGGCCGTATTATAGGTGGGCCGGGGTCGCTACTTGCCTTTTGCGGCCTCTGACTCGCAGGCCACGAGGTGGCGTCCGCAGGCTTGGGAATCGAGCGCTGGAATGATCCGCGCACCCGCCAAGACAGCGACCAACACGAGCAGTACAGCCGTCGCCACGAAGGGCGCCCGTAGGCCGTAGGCCGAAGCAATCGCGCCACCCAGTACGGGGCCTAAGGCAAAGCCCAGACTGCTCGCCGATGCCGTGAGGCCGTAAGCTCGCCCATAGCTGGAATTGGGGACTGAGCGGGCGATGAGAGCGTTCATGGCCGGACCCGTGCCGCCTGAGGAAAGTCCGAAGCCAACACGCAGGGCGAAAAGCTGACCGATATTGTTAGCCGCGGCCAGCAGCCCCGACAGCACGCCGGAAACGGCCGTGCATCCCACTAGCATCCGTCCGTGTCCTATCCGGTCGCTGAGCCGTCCCATGACCAGGGAGGATAAACCGGCCACCAGGCCCCCTACCGCCAAAATCAGCCCCGTCACGGTGGCCACCCGCGTCTTGGTGTGCATTATCTGCTCTACAAACAGCGGAAACACTGGCGCCACCACGGTCGAGGCAAAGTTCACCATCAGCACGAGTGTGAGTACGCCGGTGAAGCCCGGAAGGGAGAGAACCTGGCCGAGTGTTCCTTTTTGCGCCCGTGCGGCCCGCCGCTCGAAGTCTTCCCGCACCATGAAGAGCACCAGGATGCCGGCCACTGCCAGCATTAGCCCCGCCACGGGAAAGGGCAACCTGTAGCCCAAGCGGTCGGCACAGAATCCGCCCAGCCACGGCCCGGCCGCCGACCCCAAGAACACTGCCGCTTGCATCGCCCCTAGGCTTGACCCCAGGCGCCGCTGGGGTGTTACGCTTGATACGAGGGCCACGGACGCCGAAACGGTGCCCGTCAGGACGCCTTGGAGGATTCGCAGGGTCAGCAGATGATAGACGTTTCCGGCCAGCCCCATGAGGGATAGGATGACCGCGCCCCCGAACATGGCACGCTGCACCATGGCTTTGCGGCCGTAGCGGTCGGCCATGACACCCCAGAAGGGCGCAAAGAGGGTCATTGAGATGCCGCTGGCCGTCACGATTACCCCTGACCAGAGCGCGACGAGCTTTTCGTTTCGCACGCCCAGGTCGCGAAGGTAAAAGGGTATGAAGGGCATGACGAAGGAGAACCCGGCCATGGCAAGCAATTGGGCCACCCATGCGGCCGCGAGGGTGGCCCGCCAATGAAGCTGTCCATCGGGGCTTGCCGCGGTCGGCGCCGGCAACAGCACTTCTCCGGAGTCGGTTGTAGCTTCGGGCATATCCTAGGTTGTTCCCCTACGTGTCCTTAGCAAGCTTGTACGGAGCAGGCCACGGCTGTCCAGCCTTTGGTGGGTAATACTACTCCGGTCTACCTCCGGCGGCAGCCAGCATCTTCGAGTGCCTGGGGCAGAGTCGCGCCTTCGGGCCACACTGGCGTGCTAGCATTTCCTCCTGGGTTGCCGCGTCATGCAAACGGCACGTGCGGTCGGCGCACGGCCCCTCCCCGTAAAGGCGATACAAGACCGCCATCAGGGCGTAGCCTTTGAGCACGTCGTTGATGCGCCGGTCGCCGTAGCCGAGGGCCCGGCCCGCGAAGGTTTCCGCCAGGTCGTCCAGGTCTTCGTCAAGGCCCAGGGCCAGGAGATGGGCCCGCAGAAACTCGTACTGCCGCGGGCGCTGAGGAACCTCAATGAGCCCAACCGTCGAAATCAGCGAAGGATGTCCTAGGCATGCAATCCTGAGCCGAAAGTGGCGCGTTTCGTCCCAGTCGCCAAGGGCCTGGCCCATGAGAACTATATGCAAACAATCCAGCCGGTTTTCCTGCGGGTCGAGCAGCACGCCCATAATGGCCTGTAGGGCTGCCGCTCGGTAGACCGGCCCGAGGTCTAATTCAGCGGGGTCTTCGGGGGCAGTATGGCCCCGCTCCGCCGGGTGTACCAGGTTGGTCACTTCGGCCCGGCGGAGCTGTCCCGCCAGTTCTTGGGCCATTTTCTCCTGCTCGTCCTCGGGCAGTCGTCGGAGCTGATGGGTGAAAAACTCTCCGCGGGCTTCCACCTTGACTTCCGGCAGGCGGGCGCGCAAGTACCGTCCCAGCCCGTCGGTGTCTAGACCCTCCATTTCGGGGTCGTCATAGACGTATATGCTGCTGAGACGCACCCACGGTTTCAAGTCCTGCATGGCCACAGTACTGTAGCACACACTGAGGATGCTGCCCAAATTACCTGCCGCCTAGTGCCGCCTGGCCGCTGGTCCAAATGGGTCGGGTATAATGACCGGGCAAATGGCACGAGTAAGAGCCAATATCCGGATTGCCGTGCTGGTCGCAATGGCCGCCGTCGTCTTGGGCTGGTGCGCTCCTGGGGCGGGTGCATCCTGGTTGCTCGTGCCCATGGACGGCGCCCAAAGCGACCACCTGCGTGCCTATGGCCTTACCTATTGGTGCTTGGACGCGCCTCGGGGCTATGAGTGCCAGTGGCTACTGAATTACCGGGGCGGCTCTTTTCTGCTACCCGACTTGCCCGACGTGCGGGCGCGGGCAGCTACCCTGGGCGTGTCCGTCCAGCCGATAACCGACGCGCAGGCCGGCGCTATCTATAACGAAATTCGCCTGGCAAACATGGAGCGCATCACCCTCACCCGCGCGGCGAAAATCGGCGTCTACGTCCCACCAGACCGCGAACCTTGGGACGACGCCGTGACCCTTGCCCTGACCTATGCCGAGGTTCCCTTTCGCAAGCTCTGGGACCGTGAGATTCTTTCCGGCGCTCTGAAGGATATCGAATGGCTTCATCTCCACCACGAGGACTTCACCGGTCAGTTTGGCAAGTTTGCGGCCCACTTCGGTAGCCAGGCCTGGTATCAGCAGCATGTCCTTACGGCCCGCCAGACCGCCGCCGAGCTTGGTTTTCCCAGCGTCCAAGCCCTCAAGGCTGCCGTAGCCACCGAAATCGCCCGCTGGGTCGAGGCTGGTGGCTTTCTGTTTGCGATGTGCTCAGCCACCGACAGCCTCGATGTTGCCCTTGCCGCGCGGGGCGTTGACATCATCCCGCCACAGATTGACGGCACGCCCATAGACCCCGACGCCGATAGAAAACTCAACTTCGCCGCCACCTTTGCTTTCCGCGATTTCCACCTCGTCACCGACCCCATCGTCACAGAAATCGCCGATATTGACGTCCAGCCCCCTAACCCAGGCCTTGTCTCCCGTGGTGAGACTTTTCAGCTTTTCGAGTTTTCTGCGAAACAGGATCCGGTTTGCACAATGCTCGTCCAGTGCCATACTGGGACGGTTGCGGATTTCCTCGGCCAAACCTCAGCCTTTCGCCGCAGCGCCCTAAAGGACACCGTGGTCGTCTTAGGTGACTTTCCGGGCCAGGAGAAGGTCAAGTACATCCACGGCGACTATGGCAAGGGGACCTTTACCTTCTTGGCTGGCCACGATCCAGAGGATTACGCCCACGTCGTCGGTGAACCGCCTACCGACCTGGCCCTCCACCGCCACAGCCCAGGCTACCGCCTCATCCTCAACAATATCCTTTTCCCCGCTGCGAAGGTTAGACAGCGCAAGACATAGGCACGTGGGATACCTGCATTTCTATGGTCCTTGGGCCGTTCGCTGGGCGATAGGGACTTATTGCGAGAGATGCCTCAAAAGAAAGTCCCTTGTCACCTCGATTGCTTCCGCCTGCCAGGGGATGCTGCTGAAGACGTGGTCGGCGCCTTCGATGAGGTGGAGCACGGTGCGGTCGCCTAGAGTACGTTTATACTCTTCGGCGTGTGAGAGAGGCACGGCCTGGTCGTGTGTGCCGTGGACGATAAGCGCCGGCCCCGTGTAGGCCCGCACTTCTTCGACGGGTTTTATCTTCCGCCAACTTTCCAGCAGGCCTGGGCCGACGGCCAGGCCGCCGATGTCGCGTGTGCCGTCCGGAAGCGGTGGTGTGTTATTCTGCGGGCTGCTTAGGCGCGCCAGGAGGCCGTCGAAGCGGGCCACGGCGGCCCACAGCACCAGCGCCGCTATCTGTCCTGGCCCGCCGTGGGCTACCGCCTCGCGGCCCGCCAAGCACGCCGCCACGGCGCCCCCCATACTCAACCCCAGTACTCCCACCCGCTTCGGATCCACTTCCGGCCGCCGCCGGAGGTATTCCAGCGCCGCTTGGGCGTCGGCAATCTCGGTCTCGACGGTCATCTGGGAAAAGGTCAGGTCGCTTTCTCCGGAACCGCGGAAATCAAAGCGGAGGGCGGCGATGCCCGCGGCGGCGAAGGCGCGCGCTGCCTCGACGAAAAGGAAATGGGCCTCGCCGCGGTGGCCGGTGAAGCCGTGGCACATCAGCACCGCCGGCGCGGGACGGGGTTCTTCTGGCAGGTGGAGCGATGCCGCCACCCAGCCCCCCGGCGTCTCAATCCACAACAGCTCATGGGGATGCGCCATGCAAATCTTGCCCCTTGCGAAAAAGCCTGTGGCGCCTTCCCGCAGCGCGAGGGCCGCTTTACTGGTCAGCGCCCGCCGCCGGCGGCTCTATTCCGAAATCGCGGATGGTGAACAACGACCTCAGCTCAATGCCTTGTGCACGAAGGTTTTCCCGCCCGCCCTGAAGGCGGTCTACCATAGCTGCCACGCCCAGCACCTCGGCCTTCACTTCGCGCCGCAGGGCTTCGATGGCCTTTAGGGACGACCCGCCAGTTGTGACCACGTCCTCCAAGACCACCACGCGGGCGCCTTCCCTCAGCGGCCCTTCTACTTGCTTGCGCGTGCCTCGTTCCTTGGTCTCCTTGCGGACGATGAAGGCGTCCAGGCAGCGACCCTCGGCGCCCGCGAGGGCTGCTATCGCTCCGGCGATTGGGTCAGCGCCGATGCTCATGCCGCCGACGGCCTCGACCGGCCAGTCCCCAATCAGGCCCATCATCAGCCGTGCCAGAAGATAAAGCCCACGACTGTGCAGGGTAATCTGCTTGCCGTCAATATAGTAGCTGCTGCGTTGCCCCGACGCTAGCACGAACTCCCCAAACTTTAGCGCCCGCGTCGCGATGAGCTCCCGCAGCTCTTCCTTTTCGGCTTCGATGTCCTTGGGTATCGCCACTAGCTTGCCTCCACTCATGCCTTTCATGCCTTGCACGGAGCCGGGGTTGCTGCTGTGGTGGAAATCGCCTCCGCGCTGTGTCGGTTGATGGGGCCTGCGCAGATGCTGGCGTCCTCAACGCGGCGGCGCTGCCATCCATGTCTGCGCCATCGCCACCGCCCTTGAGTCCGTCAGCAGTTCGTACAAATCTCGCCAATCGTACTGTTCATTTTCCGGCGCCGGCACTTCGAGCTCCTGAAGCAGCCCCATTGCCCTAATTACCCGCGCTCCGTACTCAACATCTGCGCCGCTCTCCCAGTCCTCTGGCGTCACGTACCGCGCCTGCCTAACCACTTCCAGCACCGCTTCGACGACGGCATCAAAATCTGGGCTGTTGGGGTCCACGTACTGCGCTACGAAGTCGTCAGTGAACTGGACTTTGACGTTCCGGTATCGCTTGCTGCGTTGGAACTTGATGGCGTTGAGGAAATCCACAGCGTCGGCAATGAGGGCGGCATCGTGGCGAAGGCTTTCGGCGCGGCGGTCCCGCGGCATTGCACGCAGCGCGGCCCCGTCGGGCTGCCAGTAGACGAGGCTGCGCTGAGGCTCGCTCAACAGCCGCTGGAATGCCGCGATATTCTCTACCATGGCACGTCTCAGGTTGGCTTCTACTTCCTCGGCCCTGGCCAGCAGCTTCTGAACGGCGTCCGCGAGCTTAGTTGGTATGGCATCGCCCGCGGTGAGGGCTGCCTTCACCTGACCCAGTAACTGCGGCGCTTCCGCGGCTACCTCGGCTCGCTTGGCCTCAGCGTTCCTCAGGTCCACCTGGATTTGTGTCAGCAACTCGCTTATCGCTGCGGCTTGAGCGCCGTTCGGCTCCAGGTGCTCAAAGAACCACATTAGTTCAATCTCGTGCATGGCGGACAGGAATTCTTCCGGCACCTGTGCCGGCGCTGTGCTTCCTGGCTGGCCTGCGAGGTCGCGGAGCACCAGCAGCGTCTCCGGTGCCTTCAGCCAATCTGTGAAGGCATCCCAGGTGAGGACCGGCGGGATGGCCGCACTCTCTGGCTCGCCGATGATTTGGCCGACGCGTCTCAGAAGCGCTGCCCGCTGGGTCGTGAAGGCTTCGACAGGAAGGGTCATCAAATCGTCAAGGACCGAAAGGACCGTGGCGGTGAGGGGATCGGCGGCCACCGGCTCCCGCGCGCCCAAGCGCCTCGCCACCCGCTCTGATTCGGGTAGCCTCACTATTGCGTAATCGTCGGCCATGAGCAGCCGCAGCGCCTCGGCGGTGTTGACAATGAACTCAGCCGCGCTCCGGCTACCATCGAAGCGGCGCTCCATTTCTCGCCGTTGCTCCGCCGCCTGCGGGTCTTCCACGACGCCTTGAGCGACGCCCGCAGCCGCAAGCACGGCTGTCGCGGCCTTCTCGACGGCCTGCTGGTAAGCCTTGAGGTTTTTCAGGTAGTCTTCGTGGAGCCTAGCGCACGCCTGGGCGCCGGTGGCTTCGGGCGGACGGTCAGGGCGCCAGGCCCGCAGGGTGGCCTCGACGGCGGTGCGGTTGGCTTGCCACTGGGCCGTGGCCCAGGCCGCGAGGGCTGCCCGCTGCTTATCCAGCTCCTCGAGCGTTGGCAGGATGCTTGCGGCTTTGGTACGGTCGAGCTGGAGGGTTTGCGCCACGCGCAGCGAATTTAGCTGTGCCAGCGCCGAGAGGGCGTCGGCCTTAATCTGGGCGGCGGCAGGCGCGGTCAAGGCGGCGAGGAAGGCCGCGGCTAGCAGGTTCCTGCTGACCCATAGCTTGGACATTCGTCTACCTCCTCCCACCCTCCGAGGGCATGGTAAGCGAAGGGCGGGCCGTGGTCAATGACCCCGGCCGCAGGAGGCGGCAAGGCTGGAGTGTGCTCACCGTGTCGCAGGCGAGAAGCTTCGCCGACCGGCTAATGGCGGCCATCGAGGGAAAGAATAGTCGCCTATGCGTCGGCTTGGATCCGCGCGTTGCCGATCTGCCGGAGGTCGTCATGCGCTCTGATGGCCTCTCGGTACCCACCGTTGAGGCCGTGATCCGTTTCTGTGTCCTTATCATGAAGGCCGTCGCTCCCTATGCGGTGGCCGTGAAGCTGCAGGCGGCCTTTTTTGAGGTGTTGAGGGTCGGTGGCGACATGGCCTATTTTGCCTTGGCCGAGGCCGCCAGCCGGCTTGGCCTCATTACCATAGCCGATGTGAAGCGCTCCGACATTGGCTCCACGGCGGAGGCTTATGCGCAGGCCTATCTTGGTACCCCCGACGCTCCCTCACCCTTCGACGCGGTGACCGTGAATATATATCTAGGCTTGGATGGCGTCAGGCCTTTTCTGGAGACGGCTCAGGCCACTGGCAAGGGATTGTTTGTCCTGGTGCGCACGTCCAATCCCTCGGCCGGAGAAGTACAGGACCTGCGGCTTGAGGACGGCCGGCTGGTGCATGAGGCTATGGCCGACCTAGTCAGGCAGTGGGGGGCGGAAATGGTAGGCGCGCGGGGTTATTCGGACGTTGGGGCGGTGGTTGGCGCGACGGTACCGCGTCACCTGGAGCTTTTGCGCGGCCGAATGCCCCAACAGTTCTTCCTGGTGCCGGGCTATGGCGCCCAGGGGGCCGGCCCTCAAGATGTCGTTGGGGCCTTCGACGACCAGGGTTTCGGCGCCATCGTAAATTCCTCTCGCGGCATCATCTATGCCTACCGCCAGCAGCCCTATGCGTCTCGATATGCACCTGAGGAGTTCGCGGCAGCCGCCGCCGAGGCGGCCAGGGACACGCGGGACGCCATCAACCGGGCGCTGCAGGACGTCGGTAAATTGAGGCTAAACTAATGTGACGCCGGCGCCGCGCCGAGCTGATGAGCTGTAGAGTCGCAGCATCCTTTCCGCCACGGAGGCTTGTGGATGTCGCTGAAGGGGCGCAGTCTAATCACTCTGAAAAGCTTTTCCTGCGCTGAGATAACCAGGATTCTCGACGTGGCTGGCCTGATGGCTCGCGCCATCGGCTTCGATGGCGAGGGGCGGCAGCAGTCCTTCGAGCCTATGGACGCCATCTTGGGCACACTTTTTTATGAGCCGAGCACCCGCACGCGGCTTTCCTTTGAGGTGGCCATGCTGCGGCTGGGTGGGCAGGTCGTGGGCTTTGCCGACCCGCGGGCCTCATCGGTGGCTAAGGGCGAGACCCTGGCGGACACTGCCCGCATCGTCGGCGGCTACTGCGACATCATTGTCATCCGCCATCCTCTCATGGGCGCCGCCAAGGTCGCTGCCGACCACGCAGGTGTGCCGGTCATCAATGCTGGCGATGGTCCCCACGAGCACCCCACTCAGACCCTCACTGACCTCTTTGCCATTCGGCGGGCCTTTGGCCGCCTGGACGGCCTCCGCGTAGGTCTTTGCGGCGACCTCAAGTATGGCCGTACTGCCCACTCCTTAGCTCCCACCCTAGCTCGCTTCGGCGCCGATGTGGTCTGCATCGCCCCCGATGAGCTCCAGATGCCGGAGGAAGTGTTGGCGGAGGTTGAGCGAATCTCCGGCCGCCGACCAGACACCGCCGCCGACCTCTCAGCAGCCGTCGCTGACCTCGATGTCCTATATATGACCCGCATCCAGCGCGAGCGCTTTTCGGACCCGGCTCACTACGAGCGCGTCCGCGGCGTTTACGTGCTCACCCCAGACATCCTCGCTTGTGCACCAGAGCGCATGATTGTCCTGCATCCGCTGCCGCGTGTGGACGAGATAGACCCCGCTGTGGATAGCGATCCGCGGGCATGGTATTTCCGCCAAGCCCACGGCGGCGTGCCTGTGCGGATGGCCCTCATAAGCTTGTTGCTTGGCCTGGAGCCGTCGGAGGCCCAGCGGCGACGCTATGGCCTCGATGCCCCGGCGGCCGAGGGTGCTCCTCTCCGCCCGCCCGGCATTGACCCGCCCCAGCCCGAACTCCTTCGGGATGCCCCGCCTTGTCGCCAGTCTGGTTGCATCACCGCCGAGGAGTCACTGCCCGCCCAAGCTTTCCGCTTGGCGAGCGGAGAGCTGGTTTGTGCTTATTGCGAGCGCCGCCTGCCCTAAAAAGGCACTAGGGCGCCATCCTTCGGCCTCTGGAGGGAACCCTAATGAAGAATCAAGAGACTGGTATCGCACCTGGGATGCCCATTCGGGAACTGCTGCGCGCCGGCAAGCCGTGGGAGCAGACAACCGACCGACAGGTGCGCATGGCGGTGGTAGGTGGGGGGTTCGGCACCGGCTTTCACTGGCACGAGCACCCAAACGCCCGAGTGGTGGCCGTGGCCGACCCTCGGCCCGACAGGCTGGCAAGCTTGGTCGAGCGGTACGGCTGCACGAAAACCTACGACGATCTTGAAAAGGTCCTTCAGGACGACGAGGTTGAGGCGGTGGCGATTTTCTCGCCCGCGCCCGACCATGCCCGTCACTGCGTCGCCGCCATGGAAGCTGGCAAGGACGTTTTTTGCGCCGTGCCAGCTTGCCTGACCCTCGACGAAGCTCAAATGCTCGTTCAGGTCAAGGAGAGCACTGGCCGTAAGTACATGATGGCCGAGACCAGCTACTATATCTGGGAAACAATCCTCGCTCGCTTCATGGTCCAGGCGGGAAGCTTCGGCGAGCTTGTCTACACGGAGGGCGAATATTACCATCCCCTTGCCGGCGCTGAGAAGCAGGTTCTATGGTTTCACGAGGGCAAGCCTACCTGGCGCTACGGCTTTCCTCCCATGCATTACCCAACCCACTCCACCGCCTTCCTCGTTGGTGTGACCGGCGAGCGGATTGCCCGCGTGGCCTGCCTCGGCTGGGGACCGGGCGACGACTGGACTAGCGATAACGCCTACAACAACCCCTTTTCAAATCAGGTCTCCCTCTGCCTCACCGACCAGGGGCACTTGTTCCGCTGTAACGTTTGCTGGCAAATCAAGGCCTTCGGGGAGCGGGCACAATGGTTCGGCACCGAGGCCGCGCTTTACATGGCCAGCGGCGCTGGCCAGCCCTACCTGATAACTTCCGAGAAGGAGGGCGACATCACTGAGCGCCCAGACTACTGGCACATGGTTCCGCCTGGCATGCGCTACGACAGCGGCCACGCCTGTTCCCATCCCTTCCTCACTCATGAATTCGTCATGGCCATCGTAGAAGACCGCGAACCAGCCATCAACATTTACGAGGCCCTCGCCATGACCGTTCCGGGAATCGTGGCACACCAATCCGCGCTTCGCGGCGGCGAGCAGCTAGAAGTGCCGGACTTCTCACCCAAGTAACGGCAGGAATACTACTCACGCCGCCGGCCCTCCGGTGGGGGTGCCGCCGGCAGTCTTGGCTTTGGCCCAGGAGGGCGGAAGGACATTCGTGCCAGCCGGCGAACACGTCGGCAACCCACCCTGTGAGGTGATTCGGATGAGGTCGGTAAAGGTAGTGGTTGGGATCGTGGTTGTGTTTGTGTTGTCCGGACAGGCCTTGGCCGGGAACATATCGGTTCTGGTCTTGCGCGGCGGCACGCCCGAGGCTGGCACGAAGGTTTATGCGGCCAGCGTCTCCGCTCTGACCGACGCCGCGGGTAAGTGCGTCTTGGTTGGCGTGCCCGCTGGCACCCACACGGTTTTCGCCGAAAAGCTCATCGGCGGCGTGCTCTACGGGGCCGTGCGCCAGAACCTGTCGGTGCCCGCCACAGGCTCGGTGACGGTCAAACTCAACCTCACCCGTGCCATTCGACTAAATGAATACATGTTGCTAAAGCCGAAAAACTACTGGGCGTACACGGAGACCGTCGAGCGGCCTACTGGCGTGACGACCAAAGGCAGGCAGGAAATGGTTGTCGGGTCGGCTACTATCGGCGGCGAGACCGCCATGAAGACCCGCGTTACCTGGTCCGGCACCACCGACACCTTTTTCGAGTACTCCAATTGCACAGCCGATGGCTACGTCATGTACCGCGAGGAGCACGTCGGCGGAGACGTAGTGTCCTACGTGCCGCCGCTACGGTTCCCCAATCTAGTGCCCCAGGGCCAACCTCTCGTCGCCGTGGGTACCGCAGTTCATAGCAGCGGTGCCACCGAGGGGGTGAAGATTGTCGCCACCTTGGAAGGCTTCGAGACGGTCACGGTGGGAGCGGGGACTTTCGCGGGCTGCGCACGCATAAGGGTCGAGCGGGCGGTTGCCGGAGCGTCGGAGACGGGGACGATTTGGTTCGCCAGGGGCGTCGGGAAAGTCAAGAACGTCGAGGCGCGACCGGACAAGAAGACTACCCAGACGCTGGAAAAGTATCAAATCGTGCGCTAACGTGGGCCGCCGCGTGGCGGCGAAGCACAAAGGGCGCGGCCGGCGGCTCAGCTCGGCGGCAGAAAGCCAGTGCGGGGTTGTCTGAGGCACCGGCGAGTGGATAAGCTTGGCCAATCATGGCTCGCACCTTTGGCCTTGCCTTCTTGATTGCCCTCACCGGCGCGATGGTTCCAGGCCCCGTGCTGGCCTTGGTTATTGGCCAAGTTCTTGCTCAGGGCTTGGCTGCTGCATTGTTGGTGACCGCGGGCCATGCCATCCTCGAAGCCCTCTTGGTTGTGGGCTTCGCTTTTGGCCTTTCGAGGCTTCTGGCGAGTGACCGCCTACGGGGCGTCTGCAGCATCTTGGGCGGGGGTGTCCTCGTTTGGATGGGCTGGGGGATGGTGTGCCAGGCACCTGAAATTTCCCTTGTGGGTGCTGCGGCGTCGCCACTTCCGTGGTACGCCCTCATTCTGGCCGGTGCGGGCGTTTCCTTGGCGAATCCATACTTTACGGGCTGGTGGGCTACCGTAGGCACGGGTCAGGTGGCCACCTTCGGTCTGAAGTCGCCAAGGGACTACGCCGTCTTTTACCTCGGTCACGAACTGGGCGACGTCGCGTGGTATGGGTTCGTGGCCGCGGTCCTTGTGTTGGGCAAGGGCTGGTTCACGGACGCTATCTACCGCTGGCTGGTCTGGGGTTGCGGGGTACTCATCGTCGGCCTTGGGTTATTGTTTCTGTATAGGGGGGTACGGGTAGTTATCTCGGCGCTGTTTCCTTCAAAGGTCTGAAGGGGCAGCCGCAAAGCGGGGCGGCCACCACTTCGGGCGTCACCTCGCCGAAAGTTGGCCGTCTCTAAGGCCACGGAGTGCGGCGCATTGACCGCCGGTGCGCCGGCGCATAAAATTGGCCTGCACGCCCTATCCAGCCATGTCCCACCCCTGTGCTTTTTCGTCGCCCCCGGGCCGGCGCGTGCTTGCGCTGGCGGCGGTTGTCCTGGCGTGGGTTGGCCTCATGACCTGGCGCTTGCAGGCAACCACCCTTCACGTTGACGAGTTCCTGACATGCTACCGCACGGAGCCTTCGGCGCCGCTGTGGGACGCGATGCACCCCATGAGCTACTACGCTTTCATGCGTTGGTGGGCGCAGTTGTTCGGCTCAAGTGATGCATCCCTTCGTCTCGCTGGGCTGCCGTGGGCGTTGCTGGCCGTATTGAGCGTGTTGGTGGTGGGCTGGTGGCTGCTGCGTTGGCCCGGTCCGCTGGTGGCTGTGGCCCTGGTGTGCTTCTCCAGCGAGCTATTGCTTTACTGGCGCATGGCGCGGTATTTCGCTCCCGTGGCAGGGGCCTTCGCACTGGTGATGGTGGGGGCGGTGGGATTCCTGCGGGAACGGCGGCTTGCCTGGCTTGCCCTGATGGCCCTTGGCACGGTCCTTTGTGGCTACTTCGACTACCTGCCGACCATCGCCACCCTATTGCCTTGGGCCTGGGTAATAGCCAGCGCCGTGCGCCGAGGGCGCCTTGCCAGTGCTCTCCCTGCCCTCGCAGCCTTGGTGCTTTCCCTGCTCGCGCTGCTGCCGGCGATCCGGTGGGCTCTAAGCGGAACGGCGCAGGTGGACGCCAGACCCTTTGCCGCCTTCAGCCTCCGCAACGCTTTCCTGAAAGCTGGCATGGCCGGCTGGAGTCTTTTGGCGAGCGAGACCCTGCCGCCCTGGCAGATGTGGCCTGCCGTACTGACCATGGGTGGTGGTGCAGTGCTGGCTGGACTTGGTGTGGTGGCTAGTTGGCGGCGGGGCGTGGCATGGCGCCTTGTGATGCTGGTGTGGCCTGCAGCCGTGGCCTTGGCTTGGATTGCCCTGGACGCCATGCCCAACGAGCCGCCGGTGAGGATCCCGAGCTTGTCCCTGCACTGTTTGCCCTGGGCCTTGCTGGTGATGGCCTTAGGCTGGCAGGAAAAGTCAGGCCGCTGGTGGGCCAATGCTGCCCTGGCGTGTTTCCTCTTGGGGCAAGTGGTAGGGCTGACCAACTACTTTTCTCGTCGCAACCTCCTCAATCCTCAGTACGCGATGAACTGGCGTGAGGTGGCGGGTGTTTTGCGCCAGCACGTCGGCCCGCGGGATGCCGTCGTGACGTTCTTCGACGCGGGTTTACGGCGCTACTACGATGCGCCGCCCGCCAGCCAGGAGGCCTTCGACTTGCATCGCGGCGGCACAGCAAAGCTGACGGAGCTCCTTCGCAGAGGCGAGCGGGTGTGGCTGGTCACTCGCGATAGGGGTAGCCTCACTGCGCGGGCCATGGCCGCCGAGGTGCGCGCGCAGTTGCGCCGTCTCGGCGCCCAAGAGAAGGTCCACGGCCTAATGCCTTACGGGCCCCAGGAGCGTCTCTGGCGGGAGGCGCTGCTCGGCTCCGAGGGCACGGGCTACTACGTTAACGTCTACGAGTTCTGGCTGCCGCCAGGGTGCCAACGTTAGCCGAGAGGGCGCCGGTCGGCGGGAGCCTTCCTCGGCGCCGGAGCCGTGGGGCAGGCGATTCCTTAGCCGGCTGCTGGCCCCACGGCGTCCAGCAGGCGCTACTCCACGGTGACGGTCTTCGCCAGGTTGCGGGGCTGGTCAATGTGGCAGCCACGCAGGTCGGCGATGTGATAGGCCAAGAGCTGCAAGGGTATTTGGGCGGTAGCTGGGGAGATTAGCTCGTGGCAAGGCGGCACCCAGATGACGTGGTCGGCCTCGCGCGGGATGTATTCGTCGCCGTCGGTGGCGACGCCGATGACTGGCCCCTCCCGCGCTTTAATCTCCTGAATGTTGCCGATCATCTTTTCGTAGACCTCGCCCTGCACGGCCACGGCCACGGTAAACAGTGAAGGCTCCACAAGGGCTATCGGCCCATGTTTCATTTCGCCCGCCGAGTAGCCCTCGGCGTGAACGTAGCTGATTTCCTTAAGCTTGAGGGCACCTTCCATCGCTGTGGGCAGGTTGATGCCGCGCCCCAGATAAAGGGCATTGTTTAGCGGATAATACACTTCCGCGATTTCCCGTATGGCGTCCTCGCGGGTCAGCAGCTCCGCCGCCTGGTCCGGCACGCGCAGCAGGCCCTCTTTCATCTCGCGGATTGCCTCGGGCGGCTGTACGCCTCGGACCTCGGCGAAGTGGCACGCAATCATCTGCAGCGTGAGCACCTGAAGCGTATAGGCCTTCGTCGAGGCGACGCCGATTTCTGGCCCCGCTTGGATGTACACTACCCCGTCGCTTTCTCGGGCGATGGAGCTGTCCACGACATTGATTACCGACACGACCTTCGCGCCCTTTTCCTTCATCTCCCGCAGGGCAACTAGGGTATCGGCCGTCTCGCCGGATTGGCTGACCATGATGGCTAAGGTATTGTCGAGCACCACCGGGTCCCGGGCGCGAAGCTCGGCTCCCAGGTCGGCCTCGGCCGGTATGCGTGCGAAATTCTCCATGAGGAAGCGCCCCACCAGCCCCGCGTGGTAGGCCGTTCCGCAGGCCGCGAAAACGACTTTGCGCAGGCTGCGGATTTCTTCTTCGGTCATATTGAGGCCGTCGAGGGTGATGGGCTTGTCGGGCGAGTGCAGGCGGCCGCGGAGGCACTCGGCCATGGCCATAGGCTGCTCGTGGATTTCCTTGTGCATGAAGTGCTTATGGCCGCCCTTTTCGGCTGCCTCGGCTGGCCACGGGATTATGTATGGCTCGCGATGAACAGGCCGGTGGTCTAGGTCGCAAAGCTCGATGCCCTCGCGGGTGATTTCGGCCATCTCGTCGTCGTCAATCACGTAGACGCGGTCGGTCCATTTGCGGATGGCGCCCATGTCCGAGGCGATGAAGTTCTCGCCGTCACCTATTCCGACGACCAGGGGGGAGAAGCGGCGGGCACCGATGAGCAGGTCAGGGTGGGCAGCGTGAATGACTCCGAGGGCGAAGCTGCCCTCGAGGTCGTGACAGGCCCGGCGCACTGCTTCGCCCAGGTCGCCCTCGTAATACTTTTCGATGAGGTGGGCAGCCGTCTCGGTGTCGGTTTGACTGCGGAAAACGTGCCCTTCGGCCTGCAGGCGTTCGCGCAGTTCGGCGTAGTTCTCGATGATGCCGTTGTGGACGACGGCAATATCGCCGGCGCAGGACAGGTGAGGATGAGAGTTTTCTACGGAGGGCTTGCCGTGGGTGGCCCAGCGGGTGTGGCCAATGCCCACGGTGCCGTGCAGTGGCTCGGCCTCCAAGAGCTCTGCCAGATTGGCAAGCTTGCCGACCACCTTGCGCACGTCCAACACCCCACCGGCCACCACTGCGATCCCCGCCGAGTCATAGCCGCGGTACTCTAGCCGCCTCAGGCCCTCCAGACAAATTAGCGGCGCATCCTTCTCGCCGATGTAGCCAACTATTCCGCACATGAGCAACTCCCCTTTGCCGCCTAGGCAAGCACCTAGCTGTCGCGGCAGCCATCTAGTAAGCAAAAGCGGGCGGCATTATATAGGCAGCCCATGCCCTTGGCAAAGACCTGGTTCCTCCCAGCCCTTTCTTTTGTAAGAGGGCTAACTATCGGCTTGAAGAACCTCGGCTACAAGATCCTCATCTTAATCTGGGGCGGGAAACATGGTTGCTCTTGGCTTCACCACCGCATTGGCTACCTCTGTTGGATTGGCGGGGGAGCAGCCGCAAATCCGGCTGGCGCGTGACTGTTTTCTTGCTGAGCGGGTGGCTGCGGTAGTCGAGAACTGGTTGCTGGTCACGCCGGGGGCCAATCCGGCGATGCTGCAGATGATGCGGGACCGCGACGAGACGCCGCCGCGGGAGCTGGTGCCGTGGGCGGGGGAATTTGTTGGCAAATATCTCACCGCTGCGACCTTCGTGCAGCAGTTGACGGGCGACCAACGCCTAGCGGCTGTCATCCGGCGCGTGGTGGATGAGCTGATTGCGACCCAGGCTCCGGACGGCTACCTCGGCCCGTGGCCTAAGGACCGCCGACTAATCGGTGAGGGTCTTTGGGACGCCTGGGGCCACTACCACGCCATCATCGCCCTGCTGCTTCACTATGACCAGACAGGCTACCGTCCGGCTCTTCGCGCTGCCTGCAGGGCCGCGGATCTTCTGTGCACCGTTTTCATGGACGCCGACCGCATGATGACAAACGACGGTGCCATGGGCCAAATGAACTACGGCGTCATTCACGCCATGACCGAGCTTTACGCCCGCACGGGAAAGAGGCGTTACCTGGATATGGCTGAGTGGGTGGTGCGCCAATGGGACCGCGAGGGTACGGGCCAGTACATAAAAAGCGCGCTGGCGGGCAAGCGGGTGTGTGAATTCCCAGCGCATCGCTGGGAAAGTTTCCACCAGTTCGAGGGCATCGTGGGCCTTTACGAGCTGACGGGCCGTGAGGAATTGCGCCGCGTTGCCGACCACCTATATTGGGATGGCTTGGCTGGCGACCGCCACAACACCGGCGGCGTCACGTCCGCTGAGGAGATGACGGGCAATCCATACGACCAGCGGGCTATCGAGACTTGCTGCACGGTTGCCTGGCTTGCCTTCACGGCCGATATGCTGCGCCTGACGGGCGACCCGCGGCTGGCCGACGAGCTGGAGCTCTCCACTTTCAATTCTGCCCTCGGTGCCCTGCCACCCTCCGGCCGCGACTGCACCTACAATACTCCCATGGACGGCGTGCGGCGCTACGGACAGGACCTGCACTGGCAAGGGCCAGTGGGCGGCCCAGATTTGAGCTGTTGCTCAGTCAACGGCCCGCGGCCGCTCGGCGAGATTGTTCGCTGGGCCGTCGTGCCCATGGGCGACGGATGGGCCATCAACTTCTACGGTCCTTGTGAGATCGCGCTGCCATCCCGCGACGGCTGCCGAATGACCCTACGGCAGGTCACACAGTATCCCGTGGCGCCCACCGTCCGCATCGAAGTCGTCGCTGTCGCCGGCGGCGGCTGGCCTCTTTATCTCCGGATCCCTGGCTGGTCCCAGCGCACAGGGCTAAGGGTCAACGGCAGGCTTGTCAAAGCACCGGCCGCTACTTACGTCAAATTGCCCGGCCCTTGGAAAAAGGGGGACGTTGTGGAGCTTCGGCTTGATTTCAGGCCGTGGTTCTGGGTCGGCGAGCGGGAGTGCGAAGGCAAGGCATCCATGTATCGCGGGCCGATACTGCTCACCTACGACCGCCGCTTCAACCCCGGCACCAATCCGGATACCTTGGCGCAAATGGACGCCAAGGCAATCAGACTATATTCCGTCCGCGCGAAGCACGAGTGGCCCACTCCATGGCTGCTCGTGAGAGCTACCGACGGCGACTCGGTCCTGACTCTGTGCGATTTCGCCACCGCGGGCGCTTGCGGCACGCCCTACCGGTCCTGGCTACCTCTTTACGGACTCCGTCCCGTGCCCTTCAGCCGGGACAATCCATTACGTCTGGTGAGACCATGACGCGCTTTAGGCGAGTTTGGCTCGCGCGGAGAGAGGCGCGGCGAGCAGCCCTTCCGGCCACGTTGGGCGCCAATGCACCTTGGCGTGCAGGGCGCTGGCTGGTTTCGTTGGTGCTGCTTAGTGCTTGCGGTCGAATTTTAGCTGCGGCGCCATACGAGCTGCGCTTTTCACCTGAGAGGATGGCTGTGTGGGCGGTTATCAAAGGCAAGCTGGTCGGCCTTGTGGACGGCATGAACTACTCCGCGAGTTTCGGTGAAAGAGAGGAAGCCTTTCGCACCGATGGCGTCGAGACCGTGGAAGGCGTAAACGGGGCATGGACAATCCGCTACAGGCTTGCCGGGCCTGCTGCCTCCAGCGCGCGAGTGACGTGCCGGGCTGAAACCGTGGGCCGGCAATGCCTCCGGCTGAGCTGGACGATTGAGTACGCTGGCCCGCAGCGTTCCTTTTTCTACTGGTCCGACGGTCTACGCTTGCGGCTGACACACGAGCCGCTATCGGCCCGCAGCCGCCCACTCGTGAGGTGGGTGAGGCCCACGGGTAGGTATGAATGGGAAGTACCCGGCGATACGCCGTACCCGGTCGTCGAGCGACAGCTTCGAGAAATCAACCTGGGCAGCGTCCGCCTCATTCTCCTCACTTCGTGGTACGATCCCGACTGGTTCTACGGCCGCGCTCTGGGCACGGTCGGCTTCCTCAGGCTCAGCTTGCCCCAGCAGGCGCCCCAGAAGGCTGTTGGCGTGGTAGAGGTCTTGGCGGCACCCGAGGGGGTGTCGGATGAGGACTTCTTGGCTCTGGCCGCTGGTGAGTCGCTGAGCGTGGCTGTGGGTGCGGGAGAAGGGGTGCCGGTGCGGTCTCCGGGCCAGCCCCTGGCCCTCATTGCCCGCGTGGCGAACGTCACTGCCTCGCATCAGAAGGGCCGTCTGCGCTGGAGCATCTACGACTATTATGGCCGTCGGGTCGCCGGCGGCGATGTCCCTCTTTCGCTACCGGCGGGCAGAGACAGGACGGCCAAACTTGCCGAAGGTGTTGCGGCGCGGCGGGGCATTTATTTCCTCGCCGGCGAGGTCTCAATGGCTGGCGGGAAGCGGCGCCTATTGCGTGCCACCGTTGCCTGCTTGCCGCCGCGCCGAATACGGCTCGCCGAGACTTCGCCTTTCGGCATGGCGGCCTTGTCCTGTGACCCCCACACCTATCCGGACCAGCCCGACCCTGAGGCGGCCCTGGCGATGATGGCCCGCATTGGCGTGCATTGGCTGCGGGGATTTGGCTTTCGTATAGCGGCCGACATTCGCCCGGATGAGGTGCAAAAAGCGCGGGAGCGGCTGGCCCAGGTCAACAGGTGGGGCATTTCGGTGCACGTTCAGTGTGGTCACGGTATGCCTGAGGACGAGACGGGCGCCGAGGTCTTCAAGCGCGATTTGGCCGCGGCCCTAGAGCATTTCAAGTTTCTTTCCAGGTACATCGAGGTGGGCAACGAGGTCAATTTCGGCACGCGGGCCGGTGATTATGTCAGGCTCATGCTCCAGCCGCAGCATCAAGCGATGCGCGAGGTTTTTCCCGAAGGCCGTGTCATGAACGCTGGGCTGGGTGGGGTTGCGGCCGATTGGTGGGGGGAATTCGTCGCGGCCGGTGGACTGAGGCTAGTGGACGCTCTATCGGTGCATCCAGGTCACTTTCCGCGCGCGCCGGAGTTTTGGGAAGGCTGGGACGGCTGGGTCTTGCGGCCGCAAATGCTGCGGGTTTTCGACGGCGTGGCTGCCGCGCCCGCGCCTGCCCCCGAGGTGTGGGTGACGGAGGCCTACAGTCCGAGCGGGCCTATCCGTAGCTTGCTAGACCTGCGTACTGCCGCCGATTATTTGGTGCGAGAGTACTGTGTTCTTCTGGCCCTGGGCGTGCGGGTGATTGAATGGTACCAGTTCCGGGATGGGACGTGGTATTCGGCTGCCCCGAAGCCCGACGACGTCGAGTACAACTTTGGCATCGTCTACGCCGACCTCAGTCCCAAACCCCAATACGTCGCCTACGGAGTGATGACCGAACAGCTTGAAGGGGCCGAATGCCTTGGCCGCCTGGACCTCGATGGGGAAGACCTCTACGGGATTCGTTTCCGCCATCGTGACGGCACTTTCGTTGATGTATTGTGGAGTTATCGGGAGCGCCACGAATGTGATTTGGCCTGGTGGCCGCCGGAACAGTTTGCAGGTAAGCACCGCACTCCTGCCGAGCCGTGGGTCGAGCGCTGGAAGACGCCAGTGGAGGTCAGCCTGCCGGCCTCCGGCGCCGTCACCTTGACCGACTTGATGGGCAATTCCCGCCGCCTGGAGGCTACCGATGGGCGGGTTCGGCTCAGCCTCACGGGAAGTCCAGTCTATGTACGGGGCCTCGGCGACTTGCCGGTCAGCCGCAGGGTCTGGTGACCGGCTTATCTCAGGCCAGCGGAAGCCGCAAAGGGGAGACCACGACATGTTCGACAAGCCTTCGCTGAAAGCCCGTCTCAAAGCAGGCGAAACCTGCTTTGGTATCATGTATTGCGAGATGTTCACGCCGGGAGCATGCCGGATTGCTAAGAAGGCCGGCTATGATTTTGTCATCATTGATACGGAGCACAACATGGCCGGCGTGGAGACCGTAGCGTGGATGTGTCGGGCCGGGCGTGACATTGACCTGCCCATTGTCGTCCGCGCACCGGCCTTCGAGGGTCAATGGCTTACTCGCTACCTGGACCTCGGCGCCGCCGGCGTTCTGATTCCGCGTGTTGAAACCGCCGACGAAACCAGAGCCATCGTCCGCAGCATCAAGTATCCGCCTGAGGGTGTACGCGGCCTGGCTAGCAGTGGCTGCCATACGGACTACGCCTCGCCGGGGGCCTCGGAGCTTGTGCGGTGGGCCAACCAAAATATTCTCCTGGCCGTGCAGATAGAAACCCATGTGGGGCTGGAAAATCGCCATGAGATCCTTGCCGTGGACGGTGTAGATGCGCTCTTCATCGGGCCTAACGACTTGTCTTTGAGCCTGGGTCGTCCCGGTGAGCTTGACCATCCTGACGTTGTCGCGGCAATGGACGCCATTTTCGAAGCGGCCAAGGAGCACGGCGTTGCGCCGGGCATGCACGTCTTCGACGTTCCTGGTGCCCGAAACTGGCTCGCTAAGGGCGCCCGTTTCCTGGCCTACAGTACGGAGCTGGCGCTAATTGAAAGAGCGAGCCGAGAGGCGCTCGCACAGCTTCGTGGAGCGTGAAGGCAAAGGCACATTATTGCGGCGGCGGAAAGGCCAGAGGGTGTTGGGAGAGAATCAATGGTGCTCAAAGATGGGCTGCGAAAGGTCCGGCCAAGGCAACCCGCGCAAACGCAGGAGTCTGTCAGTGCTCTGTCAGACGGTTGCTTTTACAGCGCTGCTGGGGCTGGCGGCCGCAACGCCCGCCCCGAGGGAGGACACGGTCATGGTCTGCCGCCCAACCGCCCAGGAGACAGCTTGGCTCGACGAATGGATGGCCCAGGCTTTTCCGGCCAGGGGCGCTGCCAAGGCGGTCGTATTTTCCTTTCGCTACGGTGACACGCCGTCGCAGGAGCTGCTAAAGAGCTGGCGTCGGTCGGTGAAAGAGGAGGAGCAGCCTGCCGCCTGCCGCCGCACGGTGCGCTATCGCGACCCGCAGACGGGGCTGGAGATTACCGTCGAGATTACCCAGTGGCATGGCTTTCCGGCGGTGGACTGGGTGTTGCGCCTCAAGAACACGGGCAGCACCGACACGCCTATCATCGCCGACCTATTGCCCCTGGACGCCGCTTTTCCCCTTCCTCGCGAGCAGGGCTGCCGCGTCCATCATGCTTTTGGCAGTGAGTGCCAGCAGAATGATTTCCAGCCGCTGCTGACCCCCCTCGGTGCCGATCCCCAGAACCCCCAGGCTCCTTGGCGCGGCGGTGATAATCCCCTGGTTGTGGCCAGCAAGGGCGGGCGGTCGTCTTGCGGGGCGCTGCCGTTTTTCAATGTTGAGATGGCAGGCCGAGGCATCATCGGTGCCATTGGCTGGACCGGCGATTGGGTGGCTCGGTTCTGGCGGGCGGACGATGGTGCGGTGCGCGTGCAGGCAGGCATGCGGCGCACCCACTTCACCTTACACCCAGGAGAGCAGGTCCGCACGCCCCGCATTCTCCTGCTATTCTGGGAGGGTGAGCGCATTCGTGGCCACAACCTTCTCCGCCGCCTCCTTCTCGCCCATTACCGGCCCACCCGCCATGGCAGGCCCGCTCAGGCCCCGATTTCCTTCGCCGTTTGGGGCGAGAACCGCGCCGAGCGCCAAATCGGCAAAATCCGCTGGTTTGCCGAAAACCGCGTTCCCATTGACAACTTCTGGATCGACGCCGGCTGGCATGGCGATGGAGGCTATAAGGACAGCGCCAACGTGTTCAACAGTGAATGGTGGCGGCACGTGGGCAATTGGTGGCCCAACAAGACGGCCTATCCTGAGGGCCTTGGCCCCATCGGCAAGGCCGCTGCCGAGGCCGGCCTCGATTTCACCTTGTGGTTTGAGCCGGAGCGCGTTTTTCGAGACACCTATTTCGTCCGCGAGCACCCTGAGTGGCTTCTCGGCCCCATAGGCGATAACTATCTATTCAATTTGGGCCTTCCCGAAGCCCGCGCCGCCCTCACCGACCTTATCTCCAACATCATCAGCGAGGGGGGCATCACGGTCTACCGCCAGGACTTCAACTTCGATCCCGCGCCCTACTGGGAAGCTGCCGACCCTCCAGACCGCATCGGCATCAGCGAGATGAAGCACATCGAAGGCTTGTATGCCTTCTGGGATGAGCTTCGCCGCCGCCATCCGGGCCTTCTCATCGATAATTGCGCCAGCGGCGGCCGCCGGATTGACCTAGAGACCATTTCTCGCAGCATTCCCCTCTGGCGCAGCGACTACCAGTGCTTCCCAAATTACGACCCGATAGGGATGCAGGGACAGACCCACGGCTTGAGCCTCTGGGTGCCCCTGAGCACTGGTGCCTGCGACCGGCCCGACGATTACGTGTTCCGGAGCGCCCTTGGACCGGGCATCGTCATGTGCACAGCCGTCAACGAGACGGGTGTCCCCGAAGGGTGTCTTACGCCCTGGGAGGCCTATCCCCTCGACTGGCTAAAGAAAGCTCTGAGCGAAGAGCGCCGCGTCCGACCTTATTTTGAGGGGGATTTCTATCCGCTGCTTTCGTACACTCTTGCCGACGATGCCTGGGCCGCATGGCAGTTTGACCGCCCAGACCTTGGCGAGGGGATGGTGGTGGCCTTCCGGCGCCAGCACAGTCCAATCACGAACATGATAGCCCGTCTGCGCGGTTTGTCACCCAGGGCTGTCTATGAGGTGCGCGACCTCGACGGCAAGCGCGGTTGGAGGGCTACCGGTCGCGAGCTGATGGAGAAGGGGTTTGCTATCGCCATTACCTCCCAGCCTGGCTCCCGCTTGTTTCTTTATCGCCGCGCCAGCCAAAGGTAAGGGGCCGTGGGCGTCGGGGGCCAAGTCCTTGCCTGGTGTGGCGCTCGCGACCTTTGCCGGCCGGGGCGAGCTCGTCCGCACAGCCGGCGTCCTGCAGAGGCCGTCAGAGGGCAGCCAGTCGCGCAGCAATCCGGGCCGCTTCGGTTTCCGTCGCCGGCCTGCCTGACATCGCCTCGGCAATGGCGGCCAGCCGCTCACACTCGGCTATCGCCGCGCTCAGGTCCAGCGGCCGCGGCTGCGGCGCCGCCAGGGACGCTAGGTTCTCGCGGTAGATGCGGGCTATCACGTCGTCTGGCAGGGACATGCCGCGGATGATACCGTCTTGGGGTGGCCCTAGGAGCTCGTCGGCCTCCGCCGGCACGCGAAATTCGTCTGCGCTCTCCAACCACCGGAACACTATGCCGGCCCTGGCCGCTGCCTGCAGGGGTGTCAGGCCGCTCCAGATGTCCGTGCCGAACACAATGCGGTCGGCATAGCGGATGAAAAAGTCCCGCCCCGCTTCCGGGTCTCGGGAGATGTTGTAGAGCATCTCAATGCCTGGCGCCAGGTCGAAATGCGCGGTCGGGTGCTCTTCGAGGAATCGCGCAGCTCGCGGAAGGTCAGCCGACAGGAAATAGAAGTGCGCAAAGATGACCTTGAGCCTCGGATGCCGGCGGAGAATCTCGTCAACTTCAAGGTACAGCTCTTCCTTGGTCACGTCCTGCGGCCCATAGCCCCAGCCGTGCTTTCTGGCCCACTCAGGCAGGGCGCGTGGATCCCAAAATTCTTCCGGGTCATTCACGTGCCACACGATGGGCAGGCCAAGCTCCTCGACGCGCTCCCAGTACTGGGCATAATACGGGTCGGTCACGGGTACGTTCATTTTCCGGCGCGAGGTTGGCTTGCCTTCAATCATCTTTATGCCGTCGCAGCCCATGGCGGCAAAATTGGCGACCTGCTCGGCGAGGCTCGGCGCGGCCACTTTGCTACCCGAAAGCCGCGCGGCGTGGTTGAGGCCCGCGAAGACGTAGAAGCGCTCTGGATGGCGTGCCTTCATGTATAGCGACTGTGGCAGGCCTGCTCCGGACGCCTCGTCTTGAATTGACACCAGCACCATCCGCCCTATGCCTGTAGCTTCGAGGATTGCCAGCAGAGCATCCTCTTCATCAATACCGCCCATGTGCACGTGCCCGTCAATTATGTCGGCAACCTGGGAGCGCCATGTGGTCATCTCGTTTCATCCCTCCAGGCAGCGCCTCTGCGGTCACGATGGAGTGGCCGGAGACTGGCCGCAGGCCAAATCCTTGCTACCCATTTGCCTCACTGGTGCAAGTGTCCTTTCACACAGCCTGCCGTCTCGAAACCCTCTCAGGAAGGCCCTTCGTCCATCCCGTAAGCCGCCGCAACCGCTGATTTCGGATCGAACATTTCCTGTATCGGCCCTAGCTGTTTCTCCAGTTCGCCGGGCGGCTCATAGGTCTCCAGGTCTTCGCGGTTGCAGAAGCCTCGAGCCAGCTCGACGTAGTATAGGAAGTTGCGCAGGGGAATATCTGGGGGAACGCCGTGGTCAACGTGGGGGACGTAGCCGCCGTGCCGCCAGGCGGCTGCATAACGCTTTGCGGCCTCAGCTCGAATTCGCACCCTGTCAAGGCGAAGCTCTCGCTTGTCAACCCCTCCCGACAGGTAAATGCCTGGATGCTTAATCAGCAGCTCCTCCGGGTCGTTGCCGGCCGCGATCTCTACCGGCCAAAGGCCGTCCAGTGCTTCCGGGTAGAACACCTCGAGTATCTGGCCGACGTAGCCGTCCGAGTCCATGATGACCAGGTCTACGCCCTTGTTCTTGAAGAACTCGTACAGGCGCCGATACCGCGGCAGCATGAACTCGCGCATGGCTTGGGGCGATATCATGGCCTGGCCCTTGTAAGCCATGTCTTCGCTTATTGTCACCATGTCTACCTTGATATGGCTCAGCGGCTCGCCGAAAAGCTCCATGATGAACCAGGTCCAGTACTCGAACATCTCGTGCACAAGGCCGGGGTCGTCATAGAAAAGCATCGAGAGACCTTCGAAGCCGCACCAGTCTCGCGCCGTCCAGTAAAGTCCGGGCACCGTTGCCGTGACGGGCACGTCTGCGTTGTTGCAGGCGTGCACAAGCTCCCGCCAGTGGGTCCCGCCTGGCTGGTGGTGTCGATAGCCGTCAGGGTTGAGGGTTGGCGGCGCCTCGCTTATCGGGTGCGTGCGCTCCGGCGTATGCGGGTCGAAGCGCTTTTTCATCTCTTCAAAGTCCGCACGGGTTTTAACGGGGAACTCTATGTACTTGCGGGTGGCAAAGCCTTCGGTTGGTTGGTGAATGGCGTCCATGCGCTTGACGCCCCAGCCGTCAATCCAAATGCGGACGTTGCCTTCTTCGCAGATGATTTTTTCCTCGAAGGGCGGCAGTGGCCCGGTGTAGAACTTGCCGATACCCATCATGCCGTCCTCGCCCACGAACTCCGCCCACCGCCGAATCTGCTCCTCGGCCAGCCCTTGCTTGCGCCATGCCGCGAAGGTGGAAGCCCTCGGCCAGCCAAACATGTAGGGCAGCCGGTCTACAGGCTCTCGGCGGGCCACAGCTCGCAGACGCTCGCGTGCGGTCATGTAATCGTCCCTTCTCTGTTGCAAGACTCTTGCCGCGGGGTTGGCGGTAGGTTCGCCTCGCGAAACGTGGAAACCTTCGCCGGCTGGCCAGGTTCCCACCGCGCAGGTGGGCGATGGCGTGGAGTGTAAGCTCGTGTGAAGTGCAGACGGGCGGGGCGCCGCGCCAGGCCGTGGAGACGGGCATCCTGCCCGCAAGCTTCCGACAACTCGGAGGACGCTATGAAAATCTCGCAGCTTGCCATCAACTCGGTTTCCACCAGGCAATCCAGCCTTGAGGAAGCTTTAGCAGCTTACGCGGCTGCTGGCTTCCGCAACGTGGAGTTCGTCATCCCGCAGATAAAGGAATACCTATCTCAGGGGCACACGCTCGCTGATTTCGCCAACCTTCTCGACCGCTATGGCCTCCGCTGCATCGGAGGTTTTGAGAGCATTTTGGAGGCCTTTTCGCCACCTGAGCAGCGCGCTGCGAACCACGCCCTGATAGCCGAGAATGCGAGGCTGTTAGGCGAGCTTGGCGGGACGGCCCTTGTGGTGGGCACCGACGGCCCGCCCGATCTTGCCGCGGTTCCCGATGTTGTGGGGGTGCTCGCGGCAACCTTCGCCGACGTCGCCGCCCGAATCTTAGACACCGGCGTGACGCTTTGCATCGAGTTTAACTGGTCGCCTGTGGTGAAGTCCGTGCGGACGGCTGTAGAGATAGCCCGCCGCTGTGGCGCGCCCAACGTAGGCGTGGTCTTCGATGCCGCTCACTACCACTGCACGCCCAGTAAGTTCGAGCACCTCACTGGTGAAAGCATTCCCTTCATCCGCCACGTGCACGTTGACGACATGCGCGACAAGCCGGGCGAGCTTTCCGACTGTAATTCCGACCGTGTCCTGCCCGGCCGCGGCTGTCTCGACCTTGCCGCGCTCTTCGGCCAGCTCGACCGGCACGGGTACAGCGGGTACTACTCGATTGAGCTTTTTAACGACGAACTTTGGGCCATGCCGGCTGCGCAAGCGGCCAGGCTAATGTATGAAAGCCTGCTGCCGTACTGTGAAGACGCGCCCTAGCCTGCCTTGGGGCGCGGGCAGCTCAGGGGGCAGTGGCGCTCCGCCGGGATAGCGCCCAGGCCCGTGGAGGCCCTTTTGCCATGGAACCTCAGCCTGCCTTAGCCGTATTGTAAGACTGCGGGCGCCGGTGAAGATGACAAGGGGGGTGGCGGTTTGGCATTCGGCAACCAGCGACGGGCGCTCTCGGATGGTCACCGAGGCGGGTGAGAATGCCATGGCGAGACCGTCTTGCGGATGGCCCTGGCGGCTGGCCTTTTCGGCCTCAGCGGTGCTGCTTGTCGCTGCTACGTGCTTGCCCCAGGGCGGCGATGCCGAGAAGGATTTCGCCTTTGCCGAAGGTCTCTACGCCCAGGAAAGCTATAAGCTCGCAGCCGAAAAGTTCGTCCGTTTCATCGAACAGTACCCCGCCCACGCAAACCTTGCGCTGGCCCTTTTCCGCGCCGGCGAATGTAACTACCGCCTCGGTAACTTCACCGACGCTGCCCGCTATTTCGAGCGCCTCACCCGTGAGTTCCCTGGCAAGGAAGAGACGGAGGCGGGCTGGCTCTGGCTGGGAGACACTTATTACCAGCTCAAGCGGTACGACCAGGCTGCCGCGGCCTATGAAGCCTTGATGCAGTCCTTCCCACGCAGCGAGTATTTGCCTCGCGCGGCTTACTGGCGTGCTGAAAGCTACTATCGCCTTGGCGAATTCGAGAAGGCCATCGAGGGCTATAAGGATGCTCTCAGCCGCAAGCCTGGCGAGGAAGAGGCCGCCTATGCCCTTTACTCCATTGGTCTTTCTTATCTTCAGCTAAAAAGGCCTGGTGACGCCGTCACCTATCTTGCCCAGGTTGTGGAAAAGTATCCGAACAGCCCCGTTGCTGCCGAGAGCCAGTATCTTCTCGGTACGGCCTATCAGGCGGACAAGAATTTTGCAGCCGCCCTGGACGCCTTCCGCAAGGTACTTGCCCAAAATCCTAACTCCAAGTTTGCAGCCTACGCAGCGGCTGGCATAGCCTGGACCCACTTCCAGCAGGGCGAGTATGAGAAGGCTCTCGACGCCTTCCAGGCCGTTGCAGACAAGTATCCCGAAAGCCCGGTGGCGGCTGAGGCTGAGCTGCGGGCCGCCGACTGTCTCTACCACCTGGGCCGTTGGAACGACGCGGCTACCCTGTATGCCAAAGCAGCCGACCGGCCTGAGAGCCCCTGGGTTGACGAGGCTCTGTACTGGTGCGCTCTTTGCTACGAGCAGCTGGGCCATCGCGACAAGGCCGCCGCCACTCTCAATCGTCTCGTCCGCGACTTCCCCCAAAGCCGCCGAACCGGCGATGCCCAGTTCCACCTGGGCCAGCTCCACTTGCTATCCGGCGACCTTGACGCAGCCATCGCAGCCTTCCAGGCGGCCAGCGACGCTGCCCAAGACCCTGAGCGTAAACAGCGGGCAGCAGCGGGCCTGGCTTGGGCGCGCTACCAGAAAGCCAGGTCGCCCGAAGCCCTGGCCGACTTGGAGAAGCTCATCCGTGACGATCCCCGCTCGCCTCTGGCGGGCCAGTTGGCGGGCTTCGTTGGCCGCGCATACTTCCTCGCGGCCGATTACGAAAAAGCTCGCGACGTCCTTGCTCTTATCGTCGCCAATCATCCGCAGCACGAGCAGCTACCTGAAGCTCTCTACTTTCTCGGTGCGGCTTGCGAAAAAACTGGCCGCGAGGAAGAGGCCATCCAGCACTATCGGCGCGTCCTGGAGCAGGCCCAGGCGTCGAGTTATGCCGGTCCTGCAGCCGCTGGCCTCGTCAGCCTTTACGTGGCCAAGGGCGACCTAGCAGCGGCCCAGCAGGTTGTGGGTGCGCTGCAGAAATCGGGCGCCTCGCCGGAGGCCGTTGCCTTCTGCCATTACAAGCTTGGCGAGGCGCTGGCGGCGGCAGGCAAGCCCGCAGATGCCGCCGCGATGTACGAAAAGGCAATCGCAGCGGCACCGGAAAGCGACGCCGCTGCGTACTCGCAAGTCGGTCTGGGCTGGTGTAGGCTCTCGGCGGGCGACCTGGCAGGGGCCGCCGAAGCCTTCCGCACAGCCGTCGTCAAGTATGCTGGCTCTCAAGCTGCGACCGCTGCCCCAGCCGGCCTTCTTGCCGTTGGCGAAAAGCTTTTCGACCAGGAAGACTACCCGGCTGCCCAGGTAGCCTACGAACAAGTCGTGCGCGATTTCCCCGACAGCGATTTGGCGGACGAAGCTCGCTACAAGCTTGCTTGGACCCTCCTGCGGCAAGGGAAGACGGCCGAAGCCCAGCCGCTCTTCGCCCAGGCTGCGGAGGGTACGGACAATCCCGCCATCGCCGCCGATGCCCGGTATCAGGCAGCCCGCCTTCTCGCCGAGGCGGGCGACTTCGCCGCCGCTGCTCCTCTCCTCGAACCTTTCCGCACGCAATATCAGGATTTCGACCGCCGGCCTTGGGCACTTGCTCTCCTCGCCCAGGCCCATCAACATGCGGGTCGCTCCGAGGACGCTGCGGCGGTCTTCCAGCTGCTGACCGCCGCTTATCCCGACCACCCAGCCGCAGCCCAAGCTTGGCTTGGCCTCGCTCGCGTTTATCGGCAGGCGAAGAAGCTCGACGAGGCGGTCGAGGCCCTTAGCAGAGTGTTGACGGCGGGGGGCGGGGCGGCTTCGCCCAGCCCGACGGCGGCCGAGGCCCAATTTGAGCTGGCCGCTTGCTACCGCGACAAGGGAGATTTGGCTCGCGCCGCCGAGGAATTCCTCAAGGTCTCTATCCTTTACCATGACGACCGGTGGGGCGCCCGCGCCCAGTTCGAAGCTGGCGCTTGCTATGAGCAGCTTAAGGACGTCGAAAACGCAACCAAGTGCTATAAGGCCATCGCGGCGCGCTATCCTGATGAGCGGGAATGGATCGAAAAGGCCCAGGCGCGCCTCAAAGCCCTGGGCCAGTAGATTACACCGCGGCCTTGCGCCGGTAGGAGGGAGGCCGAGTGGCGGCACAGTTTTCGAAATTCGCTTTGGTGGACTACTTTATTCGTGGCGGCTTTTGGATGTGGCCGCTGCTGGCCTGCTCTGTCATCGGCCTGGCGGTAATCATCTACAAAACGTATGATTACTGGCGGGCAGGTCGAGGCGCGGACGCGCTGGTCGCTGAAGTGAGTCGGCTGGCGGCCAATGGCGGGCGTGAGGCAGCTATCGAGAAATGCTCCGCGTCTCGCACGTGCGTTGGCGCGGTTCTGGCGGCCGTCCTCTCCGCTCCGGCCTACAGCCGTGAGCTGGCCAAAGAAGCTGCCCAGGCCGCCGGCAGCAAGCAGTTGGCTGCCCTCGAAGCTGGTCTCCCCGCCCTTTCCACCATCTCCAACGTCGCTCCCCTCATGGGCTTCCTCGGCACCGTCACGGGCATGATTCACGCCTTTGTCGCCGTCTCGGTTCACGGCCTGGGCGAACCCCATATCGTCGCCGCAGGCATCGCTGAGGCCCTCATCACCACCGCCACGGGCCTGATCATCGCCATACCATGCTTTATCAGCTATGGCTACTTCGTCTCTCGCGTAAATAGTCTTGCCTTGGCTATGGAGACTGCAGGCACGCACCTGGTAAATCTCCTCTTCGGCGAGGCAGTCGGTGAGAGCCATGCGGCTTAGGTCACGCCTCAACATCACCCCCAGTCTCCCCATGGCCACCATGGCCGACGTGGCCTTCTTGCTCATAATCTTTTTCATGCTCACCAGTACCTTTGCTAAGGACACGGGCCTCAATATCGTGTTGCCGAGAGCCCTTTCTTCTGAGAAATTGCCCAGACGAGAGGTCACCATTTGGGTCAATCACGCGGGTCAAATAAGGGTCAACGAGACCTGGGTCAAGCCGGAAGACCTCATGGGCGTGCTTCAGAGAGAGCTCGGCGACGCGCGAGTCAAGGCCGTCACCATTCGCGGCGATGAGCGTGTCCCTTATGGTACTATCGTCACCGTTATGGATACCGCCAAGCTCCTTGGGGCTGAGATTACCCTGGCTGCCGAAATCGAGACCAAGCTTCCGACGCGCGGGTGGAAAGCCTTTGGCGGGGAGCCCTGAAGCCGTTAGGTGGGGCGAGGATAGGGAGTCATGTTGAGTCGGCGCGGTTTCAGGCGAGCAATCTTGGCTTCCATCGCCATCCACGTGGCGGCCTTTCTAACCGTGCCTCTTAAGGGGCCGGTGGGGGAGGCGCGTGACTTGGTCATCAAGCGCGTCAGCGAGACGGCTGTGAAGTTCGTCCGCATCGTCAAGCCCCCGCCGGCGAAGCCCAGGGTCGTGCCGAAGCCCATCTCTCGCCCACGGTACGTTTACCGGCGCGTGCGGCGGATTGTCCACAGGCCGGTCCCCAGGCCTCGACCGCAGCCGGAACAGCCCGAGGCCGCGCCGCAGCTGCCCCCTGAGGCCGCGCTCCTGCCGCCAGAGCCCGTGCAGCAGCCCGAGAAGCCCGTCGCGCCTGAACCCCAGCCTGAACCCGTGGTCGTGCATCCGACGCCGCCTGAGCACCCTGTGTCGGTTCCGCCCAGGCTGGCTGAGGCTCCCCTATCCCTTGCTAGCCAGGAAAAGCCAGCGGCGCAGCCCTCCCAGGTGCCGGAGAAGGCGGCGCCTGAAGCAATGGTGCCGTCGCCTGCCCCACCCCGCATCACGATGGCCGCAACCACACCGACTGAGCCGAAGCCCGCGCCCATCGAGATGCCCGTAAATGCACCTAAGCCATCCCCGCCAGCGCCCGCGCCCGCCCTTGCGGATGAGCGCCTCGCGCTTCTTCCGTCTGCTGAGCAACCTTTGGCAGAACCGCAAGCCGAGGCAGCTTTTAAGGCGGCCCCTCCCCTTCCTGGCGCTCAGGCGACCGCCCTAGCAACCAGCCCCCTGCCCGCGCCGCGGGCTTCTGAGGGCACACCGGAGGCTCCCCCCGTTCGTCTGGCTGGGCTATCGGGTCGTGGCGGTTCCCCCGCCGAGGCTGGCCCACAGAGGACGGTGGGAAGGCATGGGACGGGAGGCGGCCAACGCGAAGCGCCGTCTTTGAGTGCTGGGGAGGCGCCCGCAGGACCCCAAGCGGCGGTTGCCGGCACCGAGAAGGGTGCTCCAGGACGTCCTATGGTTGCTCTGGCGGCCCTGGCTGGTCCAGGGGCCGGCCGGGGTGAGGGAGAGGGCAACGAAGTGGGCGGGCCTGCGCCCGGAAGCCCGCTGCGGCTGCCGGCGGTGCGGCCGGGGAGCGTTTCGATCCGCCCTGGTCCGGGTGGAGACATTGGGTATGTGCTGCTGCCGCCGGGCGGGGGTGCAGGTGGTGTTGGCGGCGGCGTGACTGGCGAGGCACCGGGGGCAGGGGTTGGCGCGTTGCCGGGGTCGTTGGGTGAAAAGGCGGCACCGGGACGAGCCGGTGCGCTGGCAGCCCTGCCGGGGCCGACGGGCCGGGGCGGCGGGCGTAGCGTGTCTCCTGGGACGGGACTCGGTGGAGAAGGGCTTGATGAGGGAACCGGCCGCGGCATGGCGGGCCGAGGCCCCGACGGTGGAGGAGCGGGTGGGGTGCCGGCGGGAGGGCCGCAGGGTCTAGGTCTCGGCGGCCTTGCAGGCTCGCCCGGTGCGGGGCCGGGGGTCTTCGGACTGCCTGGCGGGGGGCCTGGCGCCCCCGGTGTTCCGGGCCTACCGGGCGACGTGCTGGTTCTGGGGCCACCGGGGCTCATTGGCGGCGGAGCTCCCGGTGGGCAGGGATTTGGTGCGCCCTTGGTTTTCGATAAGGGCGAGCCCGGTGCACTTTGGGAGCAGCTTCGAGGGCCGCTAAGGGTGGCCCTGGGCGGTCCAGCGACGGGATCGCAGCTCGCCCCGGGCGGCGGAGGGGCAGAGGCGGGCAAACCCGTAGCCATCGCCTTCGGTAACCCAGGCGGTGGCCTGGTAGGCTTCGGCCTGCCGATATTGCCCGATACTTCCGCGCCTGTGGTAGTAGCTGGAGTGCCTGCGGGTGGGCCGGAAGGTTTCGGTTTGCTGCCCGGCTCCCCGGAGGCCAAGGGCGCCCCGGGGGGCCTTTACGTAGGCGTCTCTGGCAGCTTCGACCTGCCCATGGGCGTCACCAGCAGCGATTACCAGACCGATTCGCCGGGCATGGTCAACCTGCTCGCGGAAGTCCGCGCCCGCACCAACGTCCACGTCACCGTGCAAGAGCGCTTCGTGCCCCTTACCCTGGACAACATTCGCCACCTGCCCGTCTTGCATCTGCGCGGCCATCGGGCCTTCAGCTTCACGCCCCAAGAGCGCGAAGCCCTCAGGCAGTACGTGGCTCAGGGCGGCACTATTTTTGCCGAGGATTCCCATGGCCCCTTCGGCGAATGTTTGCGCCGCGAACTGAAAAAGATTTTCGGCGTTGCCCCTAAAGACCTGCCGCCCGACCACGAAGTCTACCGCGCTTTCTACGTTCTTGACGACATCCCCGTAGGCGACATGGGCGAGCGCTATCCGCTTCAGGGGATTGCCTTCGGTGACCGCTTGGGCGTCATCTTTTCCCGCAACGACTATGGCGACTGCTGGGAAGGCACGGGCGGTTGGGTCAAGCCCGAAAGCCGCGAGCCGGCGTTCAAAATGGGCGTCAACATCTTTGTCTACATCGCTGCCCATTGGAAGAAAAATAGGCCCGCCGCGCCATGATATCTTCCTGGACAGTGTTTTGTCCCCAGGGGCCTCTTTGGAGCGACTGAGCCAAGGCGCTATCCCCGGCAGTTGGATTCCCACATCGCGCCGCAGGGTCTAGGGAGTATTGGCTTAGGGCGTGAGACCGTGGCAGGCCAGGATTTTCGGCAGTCGCCGCACCGCCCGGCCGCGATGGCTTACGGCGTTCTTTTCCTCTGGGGACATTTCAGCGAAGGTTTGTCCGGCGGGGAGGTATACGAAGATGGGGTCGAAGCCAAAGCCGTTGGTGCCCTGCGGTTGGTCGGCAATGACGCCGACGACTCGTCCTGCCCAACGCTCTAGCAGGCCCTCTGGCGTGGCTAAGGCGAGTACGCAGACGAACTCCGCAAGCCTATTGGGGTTGGCTGTGGCGCGCAATTCCTCGAGAAGCAGATGGCAGCGGGTGAGGTCGTCGGCCTGTGGCCCTCCGTACCGCGCTGACAGCACGCCGGGGCGTCCGCCCAGGGCCTCAACGCAAAGCCCGCTGTCGTCGGCTAAGGCTGGAAGGCCCGTCCGCTGCGCGGCCTGAAGGGCCTTTGCCACTGCGTTCTCCTCGAAGGTTTGTCCTGGCTCAGCAAGCTCGTCTGTGCCGCCGGCCTCAGCGTAGGAGAGCACCTCAATGTCATGAGGCGTCAGCACTTGCCTGATTTCGCGAAGCTTGCCTGGATTGTTGGAGCCAACCACGAGCCGGAGCATTGGCCTTTGCCCGCGCCTGTGGGGATGAGCCGGTATGGCTGCACGTTTGTGCTGACTGGGCCGACTAGCCTGGCCTGGTGACCAGCCCCTCCAAGGCTTTTTGCTGGATTGTGTAGAGGTCTTTGAGCCGCCTGGTGGCAGCGGAGAGCATGGCGTTGAGGTTTTCGAAGGTGAAGGGGTTACCCTCGGCGGCCGCCTGTATCTCAACCACGCGGCCGGTGTGGGCCATCACCAGGTTCATGTCCACTGCCGCCGTGCTATCTTCCTGGTAGGTCAGGTCCACCAGTACTTCGCCGAGTACCAAGCCCGCCGAGATAGCCGCCACCTGGCACGTGAGCGGCCAGGAGCGAATCATGTTGCGGCCGAGGAGCCACGACATTGCTTCCGCGAGGGCCACGTAGCCGCCCGTTATCGCGGCTGTGCGAGTGCCCCCATCGGCCTGGAGCACGTCGCAGTCCATTATCACTGCCCACGGTGCCAAGGCCCGCAGGTCGCAAGCCGCCCGCAGCGCCCGACCTATCATACGCTGTATCTCATACGTGCGCCCGCTGACATTGCCGGCGCTTTCCCGCGCCGTGCGTTCCGCCGTCGCCCGCGGCAGTAACGAATACTCAGCGGTAATCCAGCCCTGGTCGGAGCCTGCCAGCCATTTTGGCAGCCGGTCCGTCACCGTTGCCGTGCACAAAACATGCGTGTTGCCCAGCTTGATGAGAGCCGACCCTTCCGCGTAGCGATTCACGCCCCGCTCGATGATGCATTCTCTGAGTTCATCTGGCGCGCGCCCATCAGCCCGCACGGCAATCCTCCTTCGTGCCGCCTCCGACGCGGCGGCCATTATATGCCAACCGCCCCAGCCTCACAATGCCCTCCCATTCTCGTCACGCCACAACCTGATTGGCGGCTAATGCGAGGTGGAGGAAACTCTTCGACCGCTGATGGCGGCGGGCAACGTGGACGGCTGGCCTGGGCCGTCAAGGCGCTGATGTCGGTGGGGCCTGCCGGCAGACCCCTCGCCCCTGCGGTCACCTGGGCTGTATCGTCAGTTCAAAGAACTGGCCGGTAGCTATCCGTAGGGGCCTAGCAAAGCTCACTGTCGCCTCAGCATCGGCGCCCAGGGTTGTCGTGCATGCGACTTGGCCAACGCCTTTTAGCCGCGCTTCAGCGGCCAGCTTTCCGCGGGCGCGAAAGGTTTTCGGCAACCGGACACGCACGCGCAAGAACCGCATCGTGCCCGAAAGGGGTTGTAGAGTTAGCCTCGGCGCGCCGTCGGGGCCGCTTTGCAGCGTGGCGGTGCCCCAACCCCACGGCGTCACCAGGGGATAGGTAGAAGGCGTCGGGCCAGAGGGAATGGTACGTACGCGCAGCTCGCCGCGCGGTCCATCCACGCTCAATCCGCTCAAAGCCAGCAGCACCGACCACGAGGACATTGGCCGGGCATAGTGGTGCCCGCACTCGTACTCGTCGTAGGGGTTACGCCGCGCGCCATCATAGCGCCCCCGCGCCCCCCGCGCCACCGTCAAGCCTTCGCCCACCATGCCCTCGTAAATCATGTGTGCCGCCACCTGATACTCCACTCCCGTCCAGGCGCCATCGCAGTACAGGATGGGCTGAGTTGGCCGTCCGTCGAAGGGCCAGGTACAGTTGAGCAGGCCCTTGTCCTTGCCTTGCTCGGCGTGGCTATACGGCTCCAGGAGCCAATCGGTTTTGAAGTTGTACTTGTAAATGCTCCGAAGGGCTTGGCGGACGTGGCCCTCGGGCAAGATGTAGCCAAGATCCAGAGTATGTGCCCACCACTGGCCAATGAGTTGGTCAGCGAGGCAGCCAGTGCCGTACTGGGTTGCCTTGTGTTTCTCCGCGTCGTACACTTGCACGTAATAGCCGAGGTCTTCCCGCCAGCAGATGCGGTCGAGGTTTTCACGGCCGACCTCGAAACGCGAACGGAAGCGGCCTGCGGCCTCGGCGTCGTCCATCAGCCGGGCCATCTCCTCAGCTGCCCGCAGGGCTGCGAGATAGAGCGAGCCTATGAAAGTGTTCGGGCCGTATACGGCGCAGTCGTAGGTGTTCCACTGCTCGCCCTCAATCACGCCGTTGCCGTCCGGGTCGTAGACGTTGAGAGCAAAGTCCATGGCCTTGCGGATGGAGGGCCAGTGAGCCTTGAGCCATTCCAGGTCCGGGCTGTTGCGCACCTCTCGATAGGCTTTGAGGATGGTTGATAGGTGGCCGTCGGCAAAGGGGCCGTGCTCGCGGGGAAGGGACAGGGGTAGCTGAAGTCTGTGCCGCACCCCTCCGTCATCCATCATCTGTGGGCCGAGGTCAATCTCTCGCACGATGCGCTCCAGGTCCGGCCACAGGTAGGCCATCGTCTGGGCATAGTTGTACACGTGGGTGCAGTTCATGGGACAGCAGCCAGCCCGTTCCCCCAAACCCTCGAAGCCCCCAACTACTCCGCCGGGCTTGGCTGCGTCGTCAACGTGCATGATGAGCGGCGTGCGAATGGAAGCCATGTTCACGCTGAGGGCTTCCATGAGCCATGGCGGCACTGAGCAACGTCCCAGCAGCGATGGCCACTTGCTCGCCTCTTCATATAGCGCCCGCTCGTTCTGCAACACATATCGAGCGACCGAGTCGGCATCTGCGAAGTAGTTGGCATAAGTGTTTCGCAGCAGCGCATCCTGTGGCCCCCAGTCCCACTGCCGCAGGCGGTTTGGGAAATGCCATGCTATGACGAAGGTTGCTTCGAAGGTCTCGCCAACCCGCAGGTAGCGATAGGAGGAAACGGATATAGCACCATTGGCGGTCTCGCCGGCTGGTGTTGGGCCGAAGGTCTCCACGGCGTCGAGCGAACCATCCTCGTCAAAATCCTGGCGCAACGCAGCGAAATCTTGCCAGCCGGCCACGGCGCTGACGGCCGATCGCTGGCCCGGCAGGGCGGCAAGCACCATCGTGCCGACCGTTGGGTCATCGGCGGGCTGATTCTCTTTTGCCATCCAGACGGCGTGTGCATCGCCAAGGTGCAGCGGTCCGGCTCGACCCACGTTTCCTCCGAAGCACGGGTTTTTTATCCCGGCCACGTCGCTGAGGCCGTCCCAGCCGACTACATTAGTCAGGGAAGCCAGCAGCCCTACCTTGGCTGGGTAATTGCGGGCTTTTAGCGTGACCTTGAGTACCACTGCCGGAACGGAGGAAGCTTTTGCGTCGAGAAACTTGGTTGGCGACCATGCATACAATCGGATGTCCAGCGGCACGTTGCCGTCTCGCAGGGACAGCTCGGCCACCGGATAGATGCCGCGAAATTCGGACGCCTCGACGCCGTCCCAGTCGTCAATCCCGCCAACTTGCAACACTCGCGAGACTGCCGGCAGGCCCTGGGGCTTCACCCACACTGCCAGGAAGCTGTGCGGTAGCTCTGCGGCGAGGTTGACGCGGTTGACAATCTGCCAGCCGGTGAGGTTACCGCCGCCAGTGATGTAGACTGAACCTGTGCCGATGCCCCCCAGGGGCATGGCGAGGCGGGCCGTATGCTCGCCTCTATAGGGCATGCGCCAGGCGTCGCCCGTGAAGAGGTCTTTTTGCCAGATGGCGAGGCGACGGCGGGCCTCGGCTTCCTGCCGCGCGCGCTCGCGCTGCATGGCCTGCCATTCTTGAGGCGTTATCTCGCGGATGTCGTCAACGTTGATGTGGCCCCAGCCGCCGGAGTGAGCGTCCACGACGCGCAGATACACGCGGCGGCCCTTGAGGGCCGAGACGTCCCAGACTTCGCGGCGCATCACCTCGGCGTTGCGCCCGGTGGCCCGCCTGAGCTCCTGCTGCGTGTCCGCGTCCACCAGGGCCAGGAAGGTTCTTTCGGCGTCAGCCCCGCCGCCGATGAGGAAGGACAAATGGTCGCAGGTAAGCGTGAACACTGGGGAGCGTAGCTCACCCGTCGGTTCATCAGAACCGGTGCCGTCTGGGCCAGGTAGCTCGTAGGTGCCGATGAAGTAGCGTCCCTGTTTACCAAAGGCATCGCCCCAGCGGTCGTTGGACGAGGCCGTTGGCTGTGGGCCAAGATTACCCGAGACCACCTGCCAGCCCTGCAGCGTGCCGTCCTCGAAGTCCCAGCGCACAGGCGGCGCAGGCTCTTGTGCCCAGCACACTGCGAGGACCGGTAGCCACAGGGTCATTAGCCAAGGCGTGATTCGCCGCAATTTTCTCATGGTCAGTCTCCTGGATATTTTGGTTGCGCGCTTGGCCAAGGCGCCGAAGGCTGCCGGGAGACTGTGAAAGGCGTGCCCAGGCCGGTCCGCCCATTGGCGCTGTGGCTTTGACAGGGCCGTCGGCGACCTGCCCGCGGCACCGCAGCCGCTCACGTTTCTGCGTCCCCAAGGCCTTCGAGCAAATCATGGTCTTCGGCGGCGAGGTCAAAAAACCTCTACGTGCACGCGGCCTGCTTCCAGCCGAGCCTCAAGCCACGGTACCCGTCGCTCCTTCCAGTCGGCCAGGCTTAGCAGCGGTACGCGGCACGGCACCCGCACTGGCGAGATGTCCAGCCGCCGCTCCAGACGGCTCACCCTAACTCCGCCCAGCGCATACAGCAGCCCGAGGCTTGTTATGCCCCGCGGGTAGTAGTGCAAATGATTCCAGCCATAAGTGTCAACGAAGGCGCCGCCACGTCCAACGGCGTTCTCATAGACCTCGAAGCACCAGTAGCGCTCGGCGAGTTCAAGTTGGTCGAGGCCAAGGTAGGCGGCCACGAAATCACGGTGCAGGTTCTGAGAAACCCAGAGGTTGGAGTGGTCAGCAGAAGAGTGGAAGTCGCCATACTCGCACATGGCCGCACGCGTGGCGGTCGAGATGTCCATGCGCAGGCGGTCGTAGTTCGTCGGCGGCGCAAACCCCGTGGCCAGTAGGTATAGAAAGCCGTTGGCCGAGTAAATGTGGTACGCGTCCCAGCCTTTGAGCTCGCCGGTCAGGGGCTCGCCTGTCCAGACGTCCTTCAGCCCCTCGGCCGAGCGTTCCAGGCACACCGCGAAATGGTCGTCCAGCCAAGCCTTTTCCTGGAGCGTTGCCTCGCAGCGGGCCGCGAAGCCCCGCAAGCGCTCCGCCGTCTCCTTCTTGCCAAGGCGCATAGCCATGGCCGCCGCTGCATGAAGCGCGCAGAAACACTTGAAGGCCAGATACACTTGCTCACGCGAGTACTGGATGGCCGGTGAAGCGTCGTCAATGGTATTGGCCACGCCTAGATTCGGCACGCCGTTGCCCGTTGTGTCCGCCGCGATTATGTACTCACACAGCCGCTCCACCATCGCCCAATGCTGGCTAAAGAGGGTTTCGTCGCCGCTAAAGTGTACCAAGGCATGAAGCAGCAGGATGAAATTGGCGTTTTCCTCAAGCTCCATTTCGTGAGGGTAGGCCTGGCCGTTGGCCGTCAGCAGGGCGCCCATGTCGTGCGAAAGCCAGGAGGTTTTCGCGGGCGGCGCGGCACCTGGTCCAAGCTGGTGCGCTACCGCCACCGGCTCCTGCCCAGGAGCGCCGTATTTCTCGTGCAGCGCCCATTCCTCCATCGTCATCGCCAAGAGTTCTGGCCAGAGCAACAGGTAAAACCACGCCAAGTTGTATTCCACGTCAATGGTGCTGTGAAAGCAGCAGTTGCCCTCCCAGCACGAAAACCATTCCTTGCCTTCGTCGTCCGTTGTCCACCAGGTGTTTTGCAGGTAACTCTGCAGGCTGAAGGCTATCAGGTCTTGGGCGCTTTTGCCGAGGGACGTGGCCTGCAGGACGCGGTCGAAGAAGTCGCTGCGGTCGAGCAGGCTGTTCAGGTTGTCGCGGGCGAAGGCTGCTACCGTCTCCACATCCGGCCAGAAGGCGCAATACTTGAACTGGTGCCGCCGGCCGAGGACCTCGAGCACGTGCCCTGCTTGGTGGGCGGCCAGGATGAACGTTGCCGTCGTCCCTGGTGGCAGGTGAACGGCGATGGCGTCCGGGGAGGATTGTGCCGGTGGGGGCGCGACGGCCCGCATGCAGAATTCGCCGGTAAACTCTTGCCGATTGATGGACTCCGGCGGGCCGGCGGCTTCTTGGTACCATGGATGCCACAGTGAAAAGGTCTCACGCCACCGTAAGGACTCGGCCCCAGCCACGAGGTTGGCTGGGTCGCCCAGGAAGCGGACGGCTAGGCGGGCTGGCGCTGCGGCAGCCTGGCTTCCCGCCCTTACCCATGGTTGCCAGGCCACTTGAAGAATGTACGCTGGCACGAGGCTCGTCGGTACATCCCGCGGCAGGAAGGGAGAGGTCCAACGAATCTCTACTTGGGCGCCCAGCGGCTCACTGCGGCAGCGAAATATAAGTGACGTGGGCGTGAGGTCCTGCTCGACAACCTCAAACCCCTCACCGTCGGCCCACGGCAGCACCCGCTGGGCCCCCTCAAGCTCAAAACTCATCACCAGAGGCAGCGGCTTGTCATAGTATTTTCCCAGCGATGAGTACAAGATGCATTTCTCTCGCGGCTGAAAGTTTAGCGAGAAGCGCGACCCCAGCCTGCCGAGCATGGTCTCGTATGGCTGTGCCACGGTGGAGCCCCCCTTATGCGCTACGCATATCCACTGCCGCCAGCTTGAAGTTCGCAGCCCGGCGGGTGACTCCTGTCCTTCGCCGTCGGTAACGGACTTTGCCGGCTGCCGGCGTGGGGAAGGAGTTGCTTATCAATGCCCTGCACGATGCGAGAAGGGGTGCTGCGTCGTGGCGGCGAATGGGGCTGTAGCAGCAGCGGTTTGGGGCCGCCGTATGGCTGTGTCGGCGTATCGGGTATGAATGGGGGCTGAGCCATGAGTGGCTCTGCCGAGCACGCTGTTTCCGCAAGCGCGTTGGCAATTCTGCGGGGTGACGCCATTTATGTTTATTGACATTCACTGCCATGCCTATCGCCGCATTCCACCCATGCCCGTGCGGTTTTGCACGCCCGAAGAGGTTTTGCGGCGCTGGGATGCTCTGGGCATCGAGCGCGGTGCCCTGCTGCCCATTGTTAGCCCGGAAGTCTATCTGCCCCAGGCCAACGAGGATATCCTGGAAATGTGCGAGCGCTATCCGGACCGCTTTTTCCCCTTCTGCAACGTTGACCCCCGTGCTCTGACTAACTCCCCGGATGCCCCCCTGGGAGACCTGTTGCGCTACTACCGTGACCGCGGTTGCCGGGGTCTGGGGGAGGTTATGCCGAACCTGCCCATGATGCATCCGCTGGTGCAGAATCTCTTTAAGCATGCGGAGGCTGTCGGCTTGCCGGTGACCTTTGACGGCTCCGACCAGCTTACGGGCGATTTCGGCCTTTACGACGACCCCGGCTTGCCCCAGCTTGAGCACACTCTCCAGCGCTTTCCTAACCTCGTCATTCTCGGCCACGGCCCGACCTTCTGGGCAGAGATTGGCCGCCTGGAAACTCCCGGCGAGCGGGCGATAATCTTCGGCCCGCACGGCGGCCAGGTGGGCCGCTTTCCCTCTGGACCTATCACCGAAGAAGGTGTCGTCCCGAAGCTCATGCGCCGCTACCCCAACCTCTATGGGGACCTGTCGGACTTCTCGCCCTACAACGCCCTCTCTCGCGACCCCGATTACGGCCCCCGCTTCCTCACGGAGTTTCAGGATAGGCTCCTGTTCGGCACCGACCTGTGCTTCCCCGAAATGCCAGTGCCGATGGTGGAGTTGCTTATCAACTGGCGCGACACTGGGAAAATCACCGAGGAGGTCTTTCGCAAGGTCGCTCGCGAGAACGCTATTCGGCTTTTCGGGCTTGAGTAGAACTGTCGTGGCGCTCGATAAGTCTCGGGCGGGTTTGTTAGCGGTCCGCGGGCAGAGATGATTACTGCTGGGTCGGTGTCGAGCTATTTGCAAGGAGGTGAGGGGCTATGCGCCTTGGGTTTGGGCTTTTCGCTCTGGCGGCGGTTTGCACGGCCTGGGCAGCGCCGTCGCTGTTTGAGCAGGTGGCTCCAGGAGTCTACCTGGTCCGCGACGACAACGGCAATTGGGCAGGTGACTGGAGCAAGGACGTCACTCACCAATGCGCCGCTGGCTATGAAGCCAAGAAAATCCTCGACCTGTCTGGCGTACCGGAAAAGGTTTGGAATAGCGTCCGCGAGGTACGTCTGTCCGCCTTCTTCTGCGTCCGCGACTATTCCTGGCACGACCGCCCCCCAGCCGACGGCCTTGACGAAGCCTTTGAGGTGGTCGTCAATGGCCGCGTCCACACGTATCCCACCAACTGTGGCGCTCCCGTCTTCGAAGAAGGACACCCGCGCCTCGATTGGTACGACTTCGACCTGCCAAAGGAAGAATTCAGCCGAGGTGCCAACGAAGTCATTTTCCGAAAGGCCGCCGACCAACAGAATGACGACTATCTTTACCTGGGCATTGACCTGTCTGCGCGTCGGGGCAACAGCGCGGTGACCTTCGACGGGCGGGAGTGGCGCACCGATGTTCTCACTGTTCCTGGTGGCGTGGGGGAGTACATGGTGCGCCTGTATCTCATCACGCGGGATATGCACACGACGGCTGAATGGCGGCCGGCGGCCAGGCCCGACGTCAACGACCCCGATGGCCTTATCGTCTTTGCTGGATCGCAGTTTGGTCGCCTCACGCCTCAGGGCCTGCGGCTTGAACCTGGCCAGACGGCGCGGCTGGAGTGGCCCTCGCGCGCTCTCGACACTCTGCGTCCGATAGAGGCCGCGATACAAGCCTCGCGCGAGCTGCTGGTGGCATGGCTTGATTTAGAGGGAAGGCCGCTCGAAGCTGAGCGGATGGGCCCAGGGGCCGAGCTTTCGAGGCCCCCGAAGTCGCCGCCGGTTTCCGGCCTCGAGCTGACAGCGGCAGATGAGGTCGTGACGCTCAAGGCTCTTCGCCTCTCGGCGCATCTTTCTTACCGTCCTCAGGAACCGCCCATTGACATGTGTCCGGCCATCGCCGCGCCTGCAGGTAGGCCGCCCGTCCGCCAGCCCACGTGTAGCATTTCCGGCCGCACAATCACGCTGTCTAACACGGGCCTGACGTGCCGCTTCCAGGCTGCCGGCCGCCTGCGGCTGATTTCCTTGCGCAATGCCTACGCGGATTGTGAAACACTCCTTGCGCCTTCGGCCGCCTATCTGTTTCTGGTTGAGGTGGACGGCGAGCGCTACGCCGGCACTCGCGATTTCCGCTGCGTCTCGGTCAGGCCCGTCGGCAAGACGGGCTTCGCTGCCACCTTGGAGCTCTCGTCGCCTGCTCTTCGCGCCGTACTTGAGGCTCGCATTGAGAAAGAGGGTCTTCGTCTGGCCCTGCGCTTGGCAAATACTGGTCCGGCTCCTGTGGACTTCAAGCTTTGCTTTCCGCACCTTGCCGGCCTGACGGCTTCCGGCAGTCCGGCCGCAGACTACTATTTCTTCCCGTGGGGTGGCGGAATCATTGCCGACCGACCTGCCTACATCCGCCGCGGCTACGGCGACCACGAGGCCATCTATCAGGTGATGGACCTGTTCAGTCCGGCTCGTGGCGCCGGCCTTTACGTGCGCGCTGACGATGCCGAGGGCTGGCATAAAACTTTGGCTCTAAGAAAGTTCGTGTCGGGCCAAGGATGGCTTGACGCCCGTCGCGCCTACCTAAGGACTGCCGAGGAGTACAAGTGGCAGGACCCGCTAGAGCCGGTCGAGGGCGTCGGGCTGGCTTATGAATACGAGCGCCGTACCCGCGGGCCGGGGGAGGAGTTCCGGCCCGCCGATGCCGTCTTGGCAGCCCATCCCGGCGACTGGCGGACGGCTATGCGGGCTTACGCCGACTGGGCGCATCGTGTGTGGCGCTTCCGGCCATGGCCCTCGCGGCTGCGCACGGTTCACCACATGCTTTGTGCCGGCTGGGACGGCGACATTCTCTTCCGCGACGGTAAGTACCGCACCGATTTCATCACGCCCGTGACGGACTGCATCGAGCTGATGTCGTGGTGGGAATGGTCGCCGGTAGGCCCGTGGGGCACGCCCTTTGACCGTCTCAGCGAGGTGCTCACGCCGGATCAGATTAAGCTGTGGGAACCGTATTTTGTGAAGGACCCAGTCACTGGCCAGACGATGTGGAACAATCAACCAGGCGACTACGACGGCTACAACGAGCGCTTCGGCGGCCTTCCGGCTTTCAGGCAGGCTATCGAGACTTACAAACGAATGGGTGCTCTCGTTACCCTCTATACCGACCCCATACGCTGTGACGCCTCAAGCAAGGTGGGCCAGCGATGGGGTGAGCTTTTCTGTGTTGTTGGTCCGGATGGCAAGTACGTGACGCCTTACGATGTCTGGACGCCGTGCCATGACGTCGAGGAATACCGCCGTTGGGTCGCCGACACGATGAAGCGCGTTATGCTGGAAACGGGCGCCGACGGCCTGCGCCTCGACGAGTACGGCCATGCCGGGTGGGCCTGCTTCAGCACCCGCCACAAGCACTCCTTTGCTGAGCCGGGCGTTTCCCAGTGGGGCAAAGCCATCGCCGAGACGACGCGCCTCGTCCGCGCCGCCATGGATGAAATCAATCCAGCCCTCGTGCTAACCACCGAACACCCGGGCTACGACTACCTACTGCAGTTCCTCGAAGGTTGCATAACCTACGACTTATCCGTGCAGGCCACACCCTTGCGCCCGCTGGAGTGTAACTTGCAGCGTTTCTTCTTTCCGGAGTGCAAGGCTTACGAGCTTGACTATAGCCAGCGCGAGACCAGTCACAGGCGCAAGTTCTGGAATGCCGTGGAGTCTTTCGGCACGATGTATCCGGCGCCGATGTACGCAGCCCTCTGCGAAAATGAAGACGCCTATCAGAGCCGCGATTGCCAGCCGTTTATTCCCACGCTTGCCAGGTACGTCTATGCCAATCGCTTTGCGGCGCCGACGAAAATTGTCTATCACCTCTACAACGCCTCCGGTCACACCGTCTCTGGGCCCCTCATCGAGGTCAACCTGAAGCCTTCGGAGCACCTGTTCGACGTCCTCCGCGGGTGCGAGGTAGCGCCGCAGCGAATTGGCAGCAAAACCGTAATTTCGGCCTACCTGCCGCGGGATGAGATTCTTTGCGTGGCTCAACTGCCGAGACTGTTGAGGCTCTCGCGGGCTGGTTCGAATCTTGTGGTTGTGGCTGACAATCCGCCGCAGGCCGCCCAGCTTTCTGTTTGCGCTGCTGATGGAAAACGGCTTGCCACGCAGCCGGCGCGGGCAGGCCGAAATTCCTTCGACCTTGCTGCTTTGCCTGGGGACGCTCGGCCGGTCTGCGTGAAGTTACTCGTTGGGCGCGACCTTCGGGACGCCGCTGAGATACCGCCGGCCCGGTGACCTGCCCGCTGCGGGCCAAGGCCGGAGCGGGCCTTTACGGCCACGGCTTCCACGGTGGGTTGGCTTTGCGCGGCAAGGAGCCTACCCGTGCGCTGAGAAACCGCTGTCGCCTACCGATGGGCCTGCTGGAGGTGACATTGCGACGGTGCTGATGCTTGCCTTGCTGGTCCTTGCGGCGTCCCATCCGGTGCCCCTGCCCGACACGGCCCTCGACGGGCTGCCGCTTCTTGGGGATTTACCCTTGCGAATGGAGAACGCCCTTTGGGGCGAGGTGCCGGTTGAGCGGCAGCTAACCACCCGGAAGGTAATCCTGGCCGACATCCATGGCCCCGGCGTCATCGTCATGCTCCACTTTGCCATGCCGGAAAGCCTCAAGCTCGACCGCAGCAGCGTCCTGCGCATCTGGTGGGACGACGAGCAGCATCCCAGCGTCGAGGTGCCCCTGGTGGATTTCTTCTGCGACCCCAACGGCGTCATGGAGCGTGTGGACACGGCCCTCGTCAATAAGCGGCGTGGCTGGAATGCCTATTTCCCGATGCCCTTCTGCAGGCGGGCGCGGCTTGAGTTGGAGCACGACGGCGTTGGCCCCGCGCCCTGCTATTTCTACTGCTTTTGGCGACCGCTGAGGGCCTGGGATGACCGTCTGGCATACTTCCATGCCTGCTGGCGCCAAGAGAGGTTGCTCCTAGGACGCCGCGATTACCTTGCGCTCAATGCCCGCGGTCGGGGCAAGTTCGTCGGCTGGAACGTCACTGTACGTGGCCTGCCGCCCAACGACGCCGGCTATCCCGTGGATGAGAACGCCAAGTTCTATGTGGATGGCGAGCGTGAGCCCTCCGTCGAGCTTATGGGCCTGGAAGACGCCTTCGGTTTCTCCTTCGGCTTTCCCGAAACAGCCAATTTCTTTCCCTACACCGGCTGGGCGCCGTTTTACAAAGGTGCCTTCGCCTATCGCTTCTTCGTGCATGATGCCGTTGTCTTTGACAAGAGCCTGCGCGTTGCAATAGGCTTCGGCAAGAAGGAGGCATCCTTCTTCCGAGAAATCTTCAGCAAGCCCGAATTTCCCCTCGAGTTCTCCAGTTGCTGCTATTGGTATCAGAGCGAGCCTCATGTCCCCTTGCCCTTGGTGCCGCGCTACCGCCTGCGCAAACCGTCGCCAGATGCGGACCAACTCCGCGCCATGGAAGCCCGCTCTGCTCCTGCTCGCCAGGCCGGCCTTGCCCTCCAGTGCTTTCTCGGCCACCCCGACCGCGAAGACCTCTGGATAGCCGACGGCTACGACTGCATCTTGGAGAAGGGCTACCGGTTCTACGACACGCAGAATCTGTGGCCCAACGCGCCTCTGAAACATTGCTGGGCAAGCTGGGAAGACCTACGCATCAACCTCATAACGCCCCGGCGGGTGAGTGGCCTGCTGCGCCTGTACATTCTTGACCGCGACAATTTTTGCGGCGGGCGGCGCCAGCACATCTTCGTTGGCACCCACGACCTCGGCGTCTTTGCAGATTTCGTGCAGGGCCGGTGGGTTGAGCTGCACCTCACGCCCGAAGATACAGCTTCCGGTGAGGTGCCCATCCGCATCGTAAATGCTCGCGAAGGCGCCAACGTGGTGGCTTCGGTACTCGAGTTCAAGCCCGACTGAGTGGTCGCCTAAACAATCTTGGCCACGCGCTTTGGGGTATTCGCAGGTGTGCCGGTTGAAGCAGGCCAGGAGCTGGGAAGAGGCCTCTACCTGCTAGCTGCGGCGACGTTGCCGTTGCGCAGCCGCTGCCGGATTTGCATGACGGCGCCGGCGGCATCGGTGCGCCCAAGAAGCATTGACTCCAGACCGCTGCGTATCTCGTCGGCCAGCCGTTCGTAGGCCACAGTGGGGTGGATTGGTGGTGGCTGACTCACCGCTACGGCCTCCCGGAGTGCCTTTCGAGCACGATTGAGCGGCGGCATTCTCAGAAAAAGCTCTTCAGTGCGGTTGCTTTTGACTGCCGGCACTGCGAGGGCTTGCTCGGCGTAGACTTCGGCCCCTGTCGTGCTCAAAAACCTTGCCCACCGAAAAGCTGCTTCTGGGTGCTGAGACCGAGCACTCACAGCCAGAAAGGTGGGCAAGGCCGAGCAGGCCTGCCGCCGATGTCGAAGCGGAGGCGCCAGGCCCCAGTCGAAGCTGCCAATCTTTGCACACGTCTCCAGGCTATAAAAGGTCCCGAAGGCAAAAGCCACCCGCCCCGAAGCGAACTGCTCGATGCTGTCGTCGTGCCGTGGGTCGGGACGCTTGGCCAGGCCGTCGCGCCAAAGACCCAGGATAAAGTCGAAGGCTTCCGCGGCCTGCTTCGGCTGAGGGAAGACGCTCCCGTCGGCACCCAAGACCGGCGCGTCCGCCTGCGCAAGCCAAGTTAGCACAGAGTACGGATAAAGGTTTATGGCCGCGGGTGTAATGTTGGGTAGGTCGGCGGCTCTGACGCGCTCACATGCCCGCCGAAATTGCGACCACGTCCACGAACCGCGTGGCTCCTCTACTCCTGCCGCCGCCAGGATGTCGCGGTTGTAAAGCAGCAGGCCTGCTGGCGGCCAATCTCGCGGCAATCCCCATAGGCCCTGTTTGCCTAAACTTAGCGCCAGGGCCTCCAGGCTTTCCCACGTAGCCGGAGCATACTGGCTCGCCAGAGACTGCTTATTCTCGATAAGCGGCAGCAAGTCTCGGACCGCGCCCGCCCGCACGAAATCCGCCAGTCGCCCGTAGTTGGCTGCGAAAACGTCTGGAGGCTCGCCGCCCGCCATCATCGTTTGGAGCTTGTCGTAGTACCGCTGAGGTATCTCCAGCAGTCGGACCGAAATGGAAGGGTTGGCGGCTTCGAAGTGCTCCTTGAGTCTTCGGGCCACGGCCACTTCGCGCACGTTTACGGCCCAGTAGGCATAGGAAATGCAAACCCGTTTGGCGGCGGTGCCTGGTGCAGCGGGCGTGAGTCGTGCCGTTTCCGGCTTGCAGCCGCCATAGACCCCAAATGCGCCGAAGGCAACCGCGTACAGCATGAGCCAGAAGCACGGGCGCCTCATGGGGGCCGACGGGCGCCTTTGGGCTAGCGTCAATCGTCTGCGGCCAGCCATCTACAGCACCCGCACGGAGGCCCATCGGGGACTGCGCTGCTGCCAGGCCTTCAGCTCGTCGGGCGTAAGACACGAAGACGTGACGCTTTGAAGGTGGCGTCGGGCGGCCGCCACGGCTTGCGCCAGATGCGCAGGCGACGGCCCTTGCCAGGGCGCTCCAGGCACCGGTACGTAAGCCGCCACGTGGAAGGGAATGGCTCTGCTAAGCCCTGCGATGAAGCTTGCTATTGCCTCAACTTCGTCTACGTCAACAAGCCCCGGAATGAGCACGGTCGAGGCCTTGAGCTTCAGCCCGGCGTCGAAAGCCGCCCGGAAATTGTCGTAGACCGGTGCGGCTGGCTGGCCGGTGTAATACAGGTGCGTGTCTGGTGAAAAGGCTTTGAAGGAAACATTGGCCCCGTCGAGGTTGTCCATGGGCAGGTGAGAGCCGTTGGTATGGCCCAGCCAGGTCTCGGCACCTATCTCATTTTTGGCGAAGGCCAACAGACGCGGCAGGTCGGGATTCGTGGTTGGCTCGCCGCCTAAAAAGGTCACGAGCCGCGGCTGGTAGCGCATCAGCGCCGCCTCGATGTCCTCGACGGCCAAAGGTGGCCCAAACTTTGGCTGCAAAAGCCTGTAGCTGCAACCTCGGCAGGCAAAATTGCAACCCACATTGTAAATGCTGACCCGGGAATGCTCTTCGCTGTAGGTGACCTTTCGATAAGGCATGGCGGTTCCTTGTCTCCCTGACCTTATTCGCTGTCAGCGGCGTTTATCGTCCACTCGTAGCGGCTCGTCTGGCGCCGCCATTTGGCGTGGCCGTCGCAGAATAGGAAGTTGGCTCCGTCGTTGTGCCGCTTGGCGACCCGGCGCTCGTTCGGCGGAATGGCCGACCAGTACACGTAGTAGGCTCCGTCTGAACTGTCGGCCATGTAAATTGTCCCAGATGAGTCTTCCACCATGCTCTCCGCCACTCCGTACCAAAAGCAAGCGTATCCATCGTTGGTGCTGTTCATGCCGTAGGACATGTATAGGCCTGTATAGGGGTCAACGTAGTCTGGCGCTTCAAGGCAGCGATAGATTTCGGTGTTCTTGGCATAGGGCTGGACTATCTGCTGCCAGCGAAAGCGCTTCGGCCCCGCTGAGTAGTACGCTGGCGGCGTGACGCCGTCCCAGTCTTGGGTGTACATCTGCACGGCCAGGCCCAATTGCTTGAGGTTGCTCAGGCATTGGGTGGCCCGTGCCTTGGCCCGGGCCCTGCTGAAAACCGGCAGCAGTATTGAGGCCAATATCGCGATGATGGCTATTACTACCAGAAGTTCTATGAGGGTGAAGCCGCGTGCCCGTCCGCCAACCATGGTGTTCCCCCAGCTAGACCGTTTACCTGGCGCGGGCATTGTAGCACGTATGATAAGATCGTGCTACTGGCCTAGGGGAGAATCTCGAGGGCTCCTTAGAGGGCTCGGGCGGACGTCACGACTAGCTTGCCGTGTTTCACGCCGCGCATGGCAATGAGCCTGTCGGCTATTTGGCGCACCTTGGCCGCCGGCCCTGCGAGCACCACTACTTCCACACAGTTATGGGCATCCAGGTGCACATGAGTGGTGCACCGGATGACGTCGTGGTGCTCATGCTGAAGCTCTGTCAGGCGGTCTTCGAGCAGCCGAGCGTGGTGGTCGTACATGATCGTCACTGTGCCCACCACGGGCGTGTCGGGGTGCTGAGCCTGCTGCTCCACCAAGTAGTCGCGGATGACGTCGCGGATTGCTTCGGAGCGATTCTTGTAGCCGGTGCGGGCTATCTGTTTATCGAAGGCCTCAAGCAAGGCCTCGTCCATGGAGACGCCGAAGCGCTCGAGTTTGCCCCTGGGATGTTTTTTCTTGCGTGGTGGCATGAGGTCTTGCGCCTGACTGGTCAGAGTGGTTTGTGCTTAGATTACCTCCGCGTCATCCTCGGCTGGGGTCTCGGCGGGGCTGGCTGTGGTGGCCGGTATGGGCTCTTCTTGCGAGGTCGGCTGGTCTGGGGCTTGGGCCAGCTCGGCGGCGGCCTGTGCCTGCTCCGCGCGGAGCTGTTCGAGGGCCGCCTCAAGCTCCCCGATACGTCGCTTCTGGTGCTCGATAACCTCCCGAGCCTTCTGCACCTGCGCGGATAATTTGCGCACTTGGCTGCGGTAAACGCCCCACTGGGAGAGAGAGGCCAGCGCCATGGCTACTACGCCGATGCCGATGCCCACCAGCGGCAGATAGGCCACGGGCACCGCCTGCCAAAAAGCTTCGCCGCCCCACCGGAATCCCACCACCGTGACCGGCGTAGAGTTCCACGACACAAAGGCCATGGCATAGCCGAGCACCACCACCAATAGGACGGATACCAGGACGAGCTTCGGCATCGGACCACGCCCCCTGCGTGCGCGGCGCGAAACTGGCTTAGGCACAATGCTGGTGCGTGACTGGCCTAGAGGCTCGCGCCGCCACCTACTGGCCACCCGGCCCCATGGGCATTCCGCCACCCGGCGCCCACGGCCCCATCGGCATTCCTCCGCCAGGCATGCCTCCTGGGCCGGGGCCCCACGGCCCTGCTGGCCCGCCAGGCCCTTGCGGCCCGCCGGCTGCTGGGCGCATTCCTCCTGCCGATGGCGGCGGTAGTGAGTTGTCTATCGTGAAGCTCAGTTGCGCGGCGGCCTGATTGCCAAGCCAGTCCGCCGCCCGGATGACGACATTGTGCTTACCATTGGGCAGGGCCGCTGCTGCCCTCCCCTCAGCCCCGTGCATAAACCACGCCAAACCTTCGTCGGCGTCGTAGATGATGTCCAGCCGCTGGTTGTCCATGGACATCTGGATGCTTGCCGGATCCACGCCGCAGCCGTAGTCCACCACCCGCACCGACAGGTAAAGCGGCGGCGTGCCTGGCACCGTCACGGCGTCTGCGAACCGCATCGGAAACTGGTCAATCTCGTCCACCGGCACGTAGTAGGCAAAGCGCAGCTCTTGTTCGCCTGGGATTTCCAGGACGGCGTCAGAGATGGATGGCCCTACGTTGTCGGGAGTGTTGACCTCGAGGCCATACAGCACGCAGTCGTCGCCGAGGACGTACAAGCGGTTCTCCCAAAGCGCCGGCGAGGGGTCAACGATGTACTCCATGGGGATTTCTTCTTCCTCAGGCCGCTGTGCTCTCCACTGGCCGGTCTGGGCACCTGCCTGCCCGCCGGGGCCACCCCAGCCGCCCTGCATGCCCCGCCGCGCCGTCGTGCCGGCTTGGCCCGGCAGGCCCGCCCCCGGCGCACGTGCTCCCGTTTGCTGCCAGGTGCCGGTCGTCTCGAATTCTTCGCGGAAGGCCCGATAGGGAGCTTCTGGGAGTTTATAGCGCCATATTAGCTGGCCGGTGCCGGCGTGCAGTGCGAGGACTGTCACCACACCTGCTCGAGCAAGGACCACTCCACCCGCCGCCACCACACCCGCTTGGACTGGCTTCAGCGCTCCCTCCTTTGGATAACGCCACCGCGCTCTGCCAGTAGCCGCCTCCAGGCAGTAGACTGCTCCTTCTTGGTTGCCAACGAAGACCGAGTTTGCGGAGACTGCCACGGGGCCGGTGATGTCGGCGAAGCTAGTGTACTGCCAGCGCCGGTGGCCCAGCTTCGCATCAAAGGCAAAGACATGGGGCCCGGCCGCCACGTACACCATGTCCCCAGCCACTACCGGCGGCGCATAACAGTCTTCCTCGCCAATGTGCACTCGCCATCGCTGCTCGCCTTTGAGTGTCAGGGCATACAGATAGCCGTCGCGACTGACGACGAACACTGTCTCCTGCCACACCGACGGTGCTGCCCGCACCGGTTTGCCCGTCGAGTAAACCCATCGCAGGTCGCGGGCCTTGAGGTCGAGGCAGTAAACGCGGTTGTCTTCGCAGCCGAAGAACAGGCAGCCATTCGCGTAGGTGATGGCGCTGCGGACACCCTTGTCCAGCCGGTAGACCCACTCTTCGCTGCCGTCCTGGGCGCGAAGCGCGTGTATGCGTCCGTCGTCGCCAGCGACGTAAACGTAGTTGTCCACGTACACTGGCGAGGCGAAGACCTTAGCGCCCACTCCGCGCTTCCATAGCTGGGCGCCGGTGACGCGGTCAACGCAGTAGACGTTCTGGTCTATGGCAAAGAAGACCCTGTCAGGGCCTACCACTGGAGAAGCGACGGGCTTGGGGAGCGTGGTTGATGCGGCGGTAATGCCCGGCGTGGTGCCGCCAGGCATGGGCTGGCGGCCGGGGCCTCCTGGAGCGCCGGGGCCGCCCAGACCGCCGGGGCCGCCCATCATTCCACCTCCGGGACCCATCCCTCCCGGCCACATCCCCCCGGCCGCTGGGCCAAGAGGCTGTTGTTGGCTGCCCGCGCCGGGCATTGGCCGCGTCCCAGGTCTCTCCGACAGCGCCTCATCGGTCGAGAACTTCCACTGCAGGGCAGCTGGCGGCGTGAACTCCCCAGGGCACGCGTTCGTGTGTTGGGGGTCATAGCCTACCATCCAGGCAGCCCCGTGGGCCGTCCCGCCGCTCATCCACAAGTACATCGCCGTGCCACTGGCCAGCAGTATTAATGCTCGCTTCATGTCGATTCCTCCAGGCCGAATTCGCCTCGTCTCCCGCTCCTCATTGCCCACTGCGGCCAATTACCTGCACTACGCTCGGCTGAGCCCACCAGCGAGCAAAGAATCTTCGCAGCTGTCCTGCCTCCACCCTTGCCACCTCCTCCGCCACCGCCCACGCCCGGCCTTCGCCTACCGCCTGCGGGCTCAGCAACGCGAGGGTAGCCAGATACTGAGCCGTGCGCCAGTTACTCATACGCACCTGTTGGAGGTCCAAAACGGCCATGTTCCTGGCGCGTTCTAGCTCCTTAAGTGACACCTCTTCCTGAGCCATGCGCTCCAGCTCCCCCTGGATTTCCGCCGTCACGCGCGCCACGTCGCCGGCCTCGCACGTTGCCATCACGAACATGTGCGGCCAAGACTGCCCTGCTACCACGTGGCCGCCTACTGCATAGCTTACTCCCAGCTCGTCGCGCAGGCGGCGAAATAGGCGCGAGCCCAAGCCGTGAGCCAGGGCCATCATTCCAACTATTGCCACCGGATAGTCTTCCTCATCAGGCCGCGGTCCGCGAGCCCCCAGCCAAACGACCGATTCCTCACCCGCCATGCGCAGTCGTACGATGCCCTGGCTCGCTCCGCGCCGCCCCGGCCGTAGCGGTCCCAAGTCGGGGCCCGGCACCCAGGCCCCCATCGCCTCCTCTATAGCCCGCCGTACCTCCTCCGTCTTCACCGGCCCGCTGACAGCGATTGCGAGGCGGTTGGGTTTCAGGACCTGCCGCCAGAAGGCAGTTAGCGTGCTGGCCGGCACCGGGCTATAAGCGGCCGCCGGTTTCACCAAGTCGGCTGCAGCCGGATACAAGGCCGCCACGCCTGCACGGCTCGCCACCGCCGAAGCTACTTCGGCCTCCGCTTCTACTAGCCGCCGTAGAAGCCGTTGCTGACCGGCCACTGTTTCCCTGTCGAATTCTCTGGTGCTAAGAAGCCCCAGGAGGGCATCAAGGACCTCTTTGCCGTGGCGGTCCGAGCCGCGTGCCGAAAGCACAATGTAGTCCGGCTCGGTGCTGCCGTCGAGCACTATGCCCTTATTCGGGCTGCCTGAGGCCGATGCCAGAAGGCATAGCTGGAGCAGGTCGCGCAGCCCGCGGCCAGTGGCCGGCTCTTCTGCCTGGGAAACGGCGAGCGCCGCCACTGCCGCTACCGTGGCCGTGCCAGGGTTTTCCCGAACTATCAGTCGCAGCCCGTTGTCCAGCTTCAGGTATGTCTCGGCACAGCCGCCAGAGGTTTGCGGCGCCGGGGCAGTCAGGGCAGCCGCCCATACTACCAGGCAGGCTGCTACACTAGCCCGACGGAGCTGGCGTCTGGGCCCGCAGACGCCGCAGGGCTTCGTTGACGATGGGATTCTCGGCGTCGAGAGCGGCGGCGGCGGTGTAGGCTGCGACGGCCTCGGCGGGCCTGCCGGCGCGTTCCAGGAGCTGGCCGAGCTGCACGTATGCGCGGACTTTGTCCTCATCGGCTTCTGCCTTCTGGGCGGCAATGCGCAGGGCCTGTTCTGCCGCCCGGAAATCTTCCGTTGCCTCATAAGCCTGGCCCATCTGTAGGTAGGCATCCACGAAGGCATCGTCTAGGTAGATGGCCTTGGACAGCTCCTCAATCTCCGGCCGGTAGTCGCCGGTGTGGTCGTAACAGAGGGCAATTGAGTAATGTAGCCGGGCTCTCATAGCGGCGGTGTTGGCGATGGTGGCGGCGGGTGTCTTCTCGAGCGCCTTGCGGTAGGCCTGCCGGGCGCGGTGCCAGGACTGCATCTGAAAGTACGTGTTGGCAAGGTTCACGTACGACTGGGCGTGGTCCGGATTGGCCTTAACCGCTCGCTCAAAGTACGCTGCGGCGGAGGCCAAATCATCTCTGTAGTAATAGACGGAGCCTACGACGTTGAGTGCCATCTGGTTGCTTGGCTCAAGCTTCAGGGCGTCTTCGGCCTCGACGAGGGCTTCATCGAGCCGGTCGGCGGCCAGATAGGCACGGGCCAGTAAAGCTCGCACCGCGGGGTCGCGCGGCGATAGGGTAACGGCCTTCTCCATCTGGCGGACTGCCTCGGCGTAAGCCTGGGCTGCTTCCGCGCTACCAGCAGGTTTGCCGTCGCCTACCCCAAGATAGGCTTCTGCAATCCCCATCAGCGCCGGCACGTAATTCGGCTCGAGGGCCAGTGCCTTCTTGTATTGCTCGATAGCATCCTCAAAGGTATGCGATTGCACTCCGCGCTCCGGGTCCGTGACATAAGCCTGGGCCTGGGCGTTGTAAATCCGACCCAAAACGGTGTAAGCAGGCGCATATTTGGCGTTTATCTCTATGGCTTTGTTGGCCGACTTGATGGCTTCCTCGAAGGCCCCCTTGGCTGTATAGACTGCGCTTTCCTTCTCGAAATCGCGCCATCCCTCTTGTAGGTACACTTCCGCGACCCGAACGAACACATCCGGGTCGTCCGGGTTGCCGCCTTCGTTGCGGTCGAGGGCGCGGCGGTACGCGTTGCGGGCCTCGGGGTAGTGGTCGCCCCAACGCAGGTACATATCGCCTACGGCCTTGTTCAGCTCGGGCCACATCGAAAGCACGGAGGCGAACTGCTCGGCCCAGTGGTATTCTTGGGCTATCTTGGGCTCGCTCGCCGCCCGCATCTCGCCCTCCTCTTCCACCAAGGGCTTTCGCTCCAGCCGCTTCTTAGCGTCCGACCAGTCCTGCAAGATCTGGCGAGCCTTCTCGAAGACACGCTCGGCTTCCTCGTAGCGTTTCAGCTCGGTAAGGGCAAGGCCTTGCCAGAACATGGCTTCAACCAGCTTCGGCTCGCTGCGCAAGGCTGTGCGAACCGAATTCAGGCAGTCGTCGTAGCGCCCCAACTGGAAGTAGGTCCGGCCGAGGCAGGTGTGGACTTCTGCTTCGTCGCGACCGCGGCGGAAGACCAGCTCGCGCTGGTAGGCCCGCAAGGCTTCTTCGAAGGCCCCCTGACGTTCGTAAATCTGGCCTATATACAGGGTTGGGCCAGGCCGCCCAGGGTTGAGGTCACGAGCCTTGATTAACGACTGCAGCGCGGCCGTGTAGTTGCCCTGGCGGAATTGAGCGATGCCCAGGTACAGCCAAGCGGGGCCGTTCTCGGGCGCCCTTTGCACGGCTTGCTGGAGAAGGGCTTCGGCTTTCGCGTAGTCGCCGCTGCGGACCAGCTCCACGCCCTCCACGAAGGGGTCGCCCTGTTGGTCTTGGGCGTGGCCAACCAAGGGGAGCAATAGCAAGCTAGTTATCGCCGCAATCACCATCGCCTGCGTGCCGGTGTGCGACATGTGGCTCCATCTCCTCTATCGCGCATCCGCTGCTACCCCGTCGGATTATAGGCGACCCTTTGCCGCAGTGTCAACGAAAGCCGTGGGGGGCAAGCTTCTGCTCAGCCCGTGCGAAGACTGGCGACTGCGCTGAACGAGGAAGACATCCGAAAGAGACGCGCAGGGACGCCCGCGCAATGAACGCTCGTTCGGCGGGAAAGCCCGCCAGCGGTCGTGCGGTCGAGGCAACGGGCTGCTTCGCGGCACGCTACTGGTTCCCCTAGGCCACACGACGAGTGAGAGCAATCTTGTGATTCGGCCTGAGGTGTGCTATACTATAGGCCGCCCCGAGAGAGCGCGGTTTTCCACAGGTGTGGAAAGCACTGTGGAAACTGTCTGCGCCGTCTGGATGCCGCAAAAGACCCCTCTGGGCGGGGTTGTGAAGAGCGAGTTATCCACAGCGGCAGGCGTTGGATAAAGATTTAGACACAGAAGTCACGGGTCTGTACCACAGTCGTAGCTTCCGCCGCACCTCAACGGTAGCAGCCTGGGGCCTCCGCTTGCTTGCTTTCGCCTTGACTCGGCTTTGGTCGGGAGGGAGCGAGATGACTGAAACCGTCGCTGCATCCCTCAAAGACATCTGGAGCCTCGCCCTTGAGGACTTGCGAAAGCGCGTCGGGCCGGCCACCTACGAGGGTTTCTTAAGACACACCACGCTCGTTTCTTATGACGGGTCGGTGGTTGTGCTGAGGGCGCCGAACGCTGTCGCCAAGGACTGGCTCATCCGCCGCCACTTGGCTGACATATGCGCCAGCCTCTCGGCCGTGGCTGGCCGGCCCGTGGAGGTGGAATTGGAGGTTTCCAGCGAGCCTCAGGCGCCCGTCCCGCCGCCGATGCCGCCAGCTTCAGAGGTGGGCTCGTATCGCATCGGCCTGTCCTACGACGAGTTCGGTGCCACACCCTTGAACCCGAAGTACACCTTTGAGCACTTCGTGGTGGCCGACTGCAACCGCTTCGCCCACGCCGCCGCCGTCCAAGTGGCCAAGGCTCCCGGCCGCAGCTACAATCCGCTCTTCATTCATTCCAAGGTGGGTCTGGGCAAGACGCATTTGATGCAGGCCATCGGCCACGCCATCCGCGCCCGCTTCCCTCACGCTGAGGTCGTCTACGTCTCCGCGGAGAATTTCGTCAACCACATGATTTCGGGCATCCGCGACAATACTATTGACCTTTTCCGCGCCCGCTACCGGCGGGTGGATGTTTGGCTGGTGGACGACATCCAGTTCATCGCTGCCATCGAAGGCCCAGCTTCGGAAGAAGAGTTCTTCCATACCTTCAACACCCTCTATCAGACTGGCAAGCAAGTTGTCATCGCCTCGGATGCTCCGCCCCGTGCCCTCCGGCTGATGAACGAGCGCCTGCGCAGCCGCTTGGAGATGGGGATAGTGGCCGACCTGCGCTGCCCCGATGTCGAGACCAGGGTTGCTATTCTGGAAAAGAAGGCTGTGGCCGAAGGGGTGGACTTGCCGCGAGAGATGCTGGAGCTTATCGCCAAGCGAATCGAGTCCAACATCCGCGTGCTCGAGGGCGCTCTGATGAAAGTCTGCGCCCATATTTCCCTCGGTGGCCGGATACCTTCCTTGAGCGAGGTTGAGGATTTGATTGCCGACTATTCGGCGGCTACGAGTGACCGGCGCCCCTCGGTTCGCGAAATCGTCGAGGCCGTGGGAAATCGCATGGGCGTAGACCCTGACGACATTCTCGGGCCCAAGCGCCAGAAGGAGCTTGCCTGGGCTCGTCAGGTGGCCATCTATCTTTGCCGCGAACTGACCGATAACTCCCTGGCGGCTATCGGGCAATTCTTTGGGGGCCGCGACCACTCCACGGTGCTTCATTCCTACAATAAGGTCGCCGAGCTTCTGGCTGAGGACCAGCGGGTGCTCTTCCTCATCAACGAACTCAAGTCCAGCCTTACCGCAGTGTGACAAGCCAATCCCGCCTGCGGGTTCGGCCTTGGCCTCTGCGCGGCTGGTCTGAAGACGGTTGCGCCGCGGTTGCACAGACCTGGCCCGCACAGGTCCTCCACCTAAAGCCGCAACAGGTGTAGCCGATAAGGGATAGTGGGATCGCAAGAGCGGCACGAACTGGGAATGCAGAAGACCTCCCCTGGCGCATGGGGCCCTGGCCCGCTGATGGGCCAGGGCCGCTCGCTTTTCCGCACGTTGACAAGCGGCGTCCAGAGGGACAGGATACTCTGGACCGGCAGGGGGTACGAGCCGCCGGAGAAGCGGTTGGCTCGATGCCGCTGATGCGTTGGCTGGCTGGGAAACTGTAAGCAAGCGAGAGGTGCTGAAGGGTTGCTGTTCCTGTTAGGGCATGGTCCTGGGCGTGGTGTAAGGCGTTTCGCGAAAGGGGAAGGCGGAGCCACCGATGAGGAGGTCCCGCGCCTGCGCCTTACCGACCGGCGCATGATTGCCTGGTTCGTTCGGGAGCTGGGGCCTCACTGGTGGCGCATCGCCATTGCCACGACCGCCATGGTCCTTTCCGGCCTCTGCGACGTATACATTCCGGTGGTCGTCGGCCAGCGCATCATTCAAGAGGTGCTTATCGGCCACAATTATGACCGCGCTGGCACTTACGTACTATGGCTTCTCGGGCTTTTCGCCGCCGGTGCTGTCACTCAGGCCTGCCGCGCCAACATCATGCACCAGCTAGGCCAACGCCTCGTCTACAACTTGCGCCTGCGTGCTTATGAGCATCTGCAGGGCCTTTCGCTTTCGTATTTCCACCGCCACAACACCGGCGACATTATGTCCCGCATTAGCAATGACGTCGGGGCCGTTGAGGATATGGTCGTTCACGGCACCGATAGTGTCATCAGCGACAGCCTCCGCGTCCTACTCATCATCACCATCCTGCTGCGCACCAATGTCTCCCTCACGCTGGTCGGTCTAGCGCCCCTGCCCATCTTTTTGGTTTCCGTCATCCTTTTCGCCCGTGTGGCTCGCCCCATCTACGAGAAGATTCGGGCCAAGCTCGGCGAGATAAACACGCAGCTCCAGGAGAACATTTCCGGTATCCAGGTAATCAAGGCCTTCGGCCGAGAGCAGTACGAGCTTGAGCAGTTCCAGAGCGTATCCCGCGACTACCTGCGCCTGAACATCAAGGGCATCTGGTTGTGGACGACCTTTTTCCCCGCCTTGGGCTTCATGACATCGGCGGGCATGGTGGGAGTCATGTGGCTTGCTGCTTTGATGAGCCGCTCTTCTACGGCCACCGTCGGCGACATCGTAGTTTTCATTGGTGAGTTGCAGCAGTTCTACGGGCCTGTGGGCAGCCTGATGCGCGTTTACAACGTTTTCAACGTGGCCTTGGCTGCTCTGGCCAGGATCTTTCGTCTTCTCGACGAACGCCCGGAAGTCCGCGAAGCCCCCGACGCCATCGAACTCAAGGATGTGCGTGGTCGGGTGGAGTTCCGCCACGTCAGCTTCAGCTACGAGACGGGCGAGCAGGTGCTCAAGGACGTAAGCGTGGTGGCCGAACCAGGCGAGACGGTGGCCATCGTGGGCCGCAGCGGCGCTGGCAAGACCTCCCTCGTCAGTCTCATTCCGCGCTTCTATGATCCCCAGGAAGGGCAGGTACTGGTGGACGACATAGACATCAGGAAGGTCACTCTTGCCTCCCTGCGGGCGCACATCGGGATTGTTCTTCAGGAAACCTTCCTCTTCGACGGGACGGTAAAGGAGAACATTCGCTACGGTCGCTTGGACGCCACTGACGAAGAAATAAGAGCCGCGGCTGAAGCAGCCTATGCCCATGAGTTCATCGAGCGCTTGCCCGATGGTTACGACACCGTCATTGGCGAGCGCGGAGTTAAGCTCTCCGGCGGTCAGCGCCAGCGTGTCGCCATCGCCCGCGCCCTGCTCAAAGACCCCCGCATCCTCATTCTCGACGAGGCTACTTCCCTGGTGGACACCGAAGCCGAGCAGATGATTCAGGCTGCCTTGGAAAACCTTATGCGGGGCCGTACTACTTTTGTCATTGCCCATCGCCTCTCTACCGTCCGCAAGGCCGATAAGATAGTGGTCATTGACGAAGGCGAGATCGTCGAGCAAGCCGACCACGAAACCCTGATGGATCGCGGCGGCCTCTACGCCGATATGTACACGCGTCAGTTCCAGCTTCAGCAATATGGCATTGGCCCTGGTCTGGGACGAGGTCCGGAAGACCTCGGCCGTCCCCAGGAGCCCTGAGGGGCCGGCCGTCTCGGACACGAAAAAAGCCGCCGTGCCCCGAAGCCCTCTCATAGCTGCTTGGGCGGCGGCTTGCGGTTTGCACGAGTTGGTCCGCGCGTGCGCGCAGGTGCCTGGCTTCTGCGAGGCACCGCTCCCGCGGTAGACGGGCCTTCCCAGCTCCGGTAGCATGGTGGCGCCTATGGGCCTTGAGGGTGTTGAGAAGCCGCCAGTCCTGGACGCTGTGCGCCGGTCATTGGCGCAGGCTATGACGCGGGCGGAGGCATGGCGGCGGGCGGGCTGGTGGGCTGCGGTTTGCGTCGCGGCGTGGGGCGCCGTTGCCTGCGTGTTGTGTCTGGCCGCCGTCGCCAATGCCTGCGGCCTTCGTGTCCCTCTCCGGCTGGCAGTGGAATTGCTTTTCGGTGGGGCGGCTGCTGGCAGTCTTGCGGCCTTGTTGATTTTTTTCGTGCCGTGGCGTAAGGCTCCGGCGGCTTCTGGGGCACAGGCGCTCTTGCCAGTCTCCGATGATGACCTTCTGACGGCGGGCGAGGCTTTGGACGGCCGTGCCTTCGTTTCACCTGGGCTGGCCCGTTTGCTATACGCGCGGGCGCTGGCGCTCCTCAGCCCTTTGCGGTTCCCGCGAATGGCGCTATTGGCGCCGTGGTCTGTCCCGCAGGCGTTGGCTGTAGCCGCGAGTGTAGTCCTCGCGCTTTCCCTCGTCCTGCCTGGCGCATGGGAGCAGTCAGTGGCCCGAGTGGGTGTCTCCGGCCGGCCAGAGGTAACCATCCGTCCCGCGCCGGTACCCGCCCCATCGCTGACGGGGTTTTGCTTGCATGTTGAGCCGCCTGCCTACACCGCCCGCCCAGCCTTCGAGCTTCTACACCCTGGGGTCTTCCAGGCCCCGGTGGGGAGCAGTCTTCGGTTCCGCGTTTCTTTTGCCGACTGCCGGGAGGCGGTAGTTGTAGTTGGCGCTGCAAGGCGAAGGGGTGTGCGTGATGTGGAGGCCGAGATGGTGCTCACGAGCACTGTGCGCTGGGAGCTTCAGGCAGCCGGCCCAGGCGGCGAGACACGTTTCGGCCCCTTCACTGCCGTCGCCGTGCCCGACTCGCGTCCTAAAATCGTCATCGAAAAGCCTGCCCGCGACATGGACTTGCCGGAGGTCTCCGAAGTGGATGTGGCCCTAGGAGCGGCCGACGACTATGGCCTGGCTCGTGTGGTTCTTCAGTGGCGGGTCGAGGGCCGTGGCGGGTGGCGGGAGATTGAGCTTGCGGCCGGCGCGGGCCGCCACTGGCGCGGCGGTGTGCGGTTGGATGTCCGGCCGATGCGCCTTCTCGCTGGCGACGTTGTCTTGCTGCGGGCAGCCGCCACCGATAATCGCCAGCCGCTACCCCAGAGGAGTTTTTCTTCGGTGCGCCGCCTAAGCATCGCCCGGACGCCCCAGCGGGCAGCCGAAAAACCGGCTAGCTTTGCCGACCAGGCCGTCGGGCGCGAGGAAGAGGCTTGGCAGCGTTTGCGCGACGGCTTGGGCGAGCTTGACACTGCTCTACAGCAGCTCCAGGGCCTGGCAGCGGGAGGGTCAGCCGCCGCGGCGGGCCAGCAGCAGGCCGCCCTCAAAGACCTCAGTTACCGGCTTGAAAAAGCCCGGGACGACGTGAAGGCTGCCATGGCTGACTTGGAACGTCGTCTCCAACTCCATGACCTCGTGGACGAGGCCATGCTGGACAAGATTGCTGAGCTTCACCGCCTGGCCGAGGAGGTGCTTGACCGGGACCTAAAGGAGCTTCTTCAGCGTCTTGCCGAAGCAGCCAAGACTGTAGACCTAAGAAAGCTGGCCGAGGACGCTGAGAAGCTGCAGGAGATGCGCGACAGGTTTCTGCGTCAACTTGACCAGACGCTCGACTTGCTCAAGCGTGCGCGCCTTGAGGCTCTGCTCGATGCTCTCTCGCAGAAGCTAAAGGACTTGGCCGATCGCCAGGAGCAGACCTTGGGCCGGACGGAAAAGATGGTCGAGGGTGACGAGGCGGCACCACAGGAAGCGGGGAACCAATCCCAGCTTGCGCGGGAGGCGGCGGCCCTGCCTGACGAGACCCGCTTGGCCGCCGAGCGAGCCAGGGACCTTGACTCGGATGCATCCCGAAAGCTCGACAGCTTGGCAGATGCCCTGCAGCGCAGCGACCCGGCGGCGGACATGCGCCAGGCCGCCAGCGCCCTTTCCCGGCGCGCTCCGGGCGCAGCCACTGGCCCCCAGCGGGCGGCTTTGCAGAAGCTGCGCCGGGCCGCAGGGGAAGTGGCCGGGCTGCAGGCAGAGACCGTGGGCCGTCAGCGGCGGGAGCTTCAGGCTGAGGCGGCGCGGGCCGTGGCTGAGGCAGCCTCGCTTGCCTCCGTCCAGGCTGGCCTGAGCCGCGAGACAGAGCGGGTGGGCCGCCGGCCAACGCCTCAGGCCCTTGCCCAGAAAGAGCGCCTTGAGCGTCTCGCCGCCCGCCAAAATGCCCTGGCCGAGGGTGCCCAAAGGATTGCCAAGCGCTTGCAGGGTCTTTCAGGACGTACCCCAGCCGCTTCTCCGGAGCTGGCCGCGCGTATGGAGGCTGTCGCCGAGGCGATGCGCCAGGCGGCCCGCTCAATCCAAGGCGGCGAGGGCGCCCAGGCGAACGGGCTTCAGCAGGCCGCCCTCGCCAGCCTCAACCGTCTGGCCGGCGACCTGGCGGCCCTTGAGCAGGCCTTGGGCAAGCAGTCGGCGGCCCAAGCCCTCTCGGAATATCTCCACAGCCTTGAGGAGCTGGCTCAGCAGCAACAGGCCCTCAACCAGCAGGCCCAGGCCGCCGGCGATGGCAGTCCTCTGCTCACCGAGCTGGCGGGCCAGCAGGCCATGCTCCGTGCGGCTCTCGACAAGCTCCTGCAGTCTTCCGGCCAGCAACTTTCCGACCGTCTGGGGGGTGTGGGCGAGGACATGGACCAGGTGGCGCAGGACCTTTCTCAGCGCCGTCTGACTGCCCAGACCAAGCAGCGCCAGCAGGACATTCTCCATAGGATGCTCGACGCCCAGCGCTCGCTTTATACGCGCGAGCGGCAGAGCCGCGAACGGGTAGCGGAGCGCCCCAGGCCTTGGACGCCCCCGCCAAGTCCGCCCGCCTTGAGACTTGCGGAACCGCCAAAGCTCAGGCTGCCGCCTGCCCAAGAGGCGCCGGTCATTCGCGTACCGGCCGAGTATCGCGCCGTGGCGGCGGCCTACGAGCGCCGCATTGGTGCCAAAAGATAGGTCTATAGGGAGGCACGCCTCCATGGTCATTGGCGCTCTCCTTTTCGCCGTGCTTGGTCAGATTGGCCAGCCTGGCTATGGGTATCCTGGTCGCCTTAGCACCCTGCGCGCTGCTCTTCGCGGTGAGCCGTGCTGGGCCGCCAACGGGGTTTACACCCTCGACGTGGAGCGCGTGCTCAAGGTCCACGCCATCCTTGGCCGCCGCCTTGGGCAGGCCTATGGCGTGCGCGTGTATGCCGGCTCCCTCAGCCTCCGCGCGCCCTCAGGTGCCTGGGGCTTCGAGCTTCCTGACGCTGCTCGCAGCATTGGCGTGGAGTGGCCGGACCAGTGGCGCGCGACCGTCACTCAAACCGTCACTGAAGGCCCCTGGAAGGCCCAGCTCGGCGCCGAGCTTGTCGTTGACTGTCCGGTGGTGTGGTTTACTTTGCGGCGGCTGGGCGGGGTGAGTCCTATCGAGGCGGGCCTGGTGGGATACGGCTGGGCTGGGCGGACGGCGCCAAAGGAATGGGTCATAGCCGGCAGGGCGCTGCGGCGCCCCGACAACACCGAGCTCGATGTTCCCGTCGCGGCGGCCGATTCCTTTTTGGTCAGCTTTCGCGACCCCGAAGGCTTCGCGGCGTCACTTCGCTTTTCTCCAGCGCCAGCGGGCTTGCGCGTCAACGACGACGGCCTCACGTGGTCTTACGCGCCGGCGGTCGCTGAAGCGCAGCTTTGTTATGCGCTCAACCCAGAGGGGCGCACCGAAGAGGCCGAACAGTTGCTTCGGCAGTTACCTCCGGTTGCTCCGTCCATGGTGCAGACTTTTGGCTGCGATGGCGGCCCCAAAGGCCAGCCGTGGGTAGAGATTTCGGCTCGAGGTGATGGGCCGGTGGTGTTGGCGGGTTTGGTGACTGGAAGCCCGGTCCGGCTATCTCTCGCGCCTCCGCCGCTCATTGACCACGTGGTGCCTGACTTTCGGCCTCTTGCCGATGACGCCCGCCGCCGCGTGGACCGCTGGGTGCGGCAAGCCCTGGCCCACCAGAACCCTGACGGCTCCTTTTCTTTCGGCCTGGGCCGCGGATTTTACGACGGCATCACCTGCGGCGTCCTCGCTCTCGTGCTGAACCTGGTCTCGCCCGACCTTCGGCCCGCCCTTGGCGGTGCCATTGAAGCCGGCCTTCGGCATCTCTGGCATGATGGCGCTGAGTGTCGGGATTGGCCGGGAGTCCTCTTGCCGCCCGAGGTTCCCGACTTCCATGCCTCGGCTACTGATTATCCGGAGATTGAGGCCTGCGTTCTGCAAGCCACGGCCCTGTACGCTGCCCAGACCGGCGGGAAGATGGCTCGCGACCTCTGGCCCCAAATCCGCCGCCAGTTTGACCAGCTTCGTTTCTTTTACGACCTGAATGGCCTCGCCTTTGCCTCGCCGGGGCCGGCGTATCATCACGTCATCGCGGAAAGTGCCATTGGCGGCTACCTGGCCTGGCACGCTTTGTATCACCTGGCCCTCATGGCTGACCAGCCTGCTTATGCCACTGAGGCTCGCGCCCGCGCTGCTCTGGCCTGGCGCGCCTGGCTAGACCTTTTCCGCTGGCGTGACGAGTATGGCGACCCCCCAGCCGTCGTCAATGGCATCAATCAAGGCATTATCGAATGCCTCACTGAGCCGCCCTGGGCTTACGTGCAGTCCACTTGGTTCACCTACCTTCCCGGCTTCGCTTTGCCGGCGGAAGACGTGTTCGGAGTGTGGCGGATGCTTCGGGCGCAGCCTTGGTGGGAGTGGACCGGCGTTTTGGTAAGCACCCAGCGTGCTTATGACGCCTGCAACGCCATCGCTCTTTGGCGCGCCGGCTACCGCGATGAGGTCTTGGCCCACTGGCCTGAGGTCTCCCAGCGCCCCTTTTCGTGGGACACCTTCGACAGCACACCCATCCACGCCATCGCCGCCAAAGCCTGGCTCAACGCCGGCCGGTAAGCCTTGGTTGTGAGCGGGTAGGCGCGAGCGGCGAGGGTCTTGCGGCCGCAAGACTCAGGCTCTGTTGCTTCAAAAAGGCGGTCACGTCCAAGAAGGCCGGCCCCCACCCTCTGCCGGTGCGGAAAGGGGAGACAGCGTTGGTACGCCCACGATCCCGCCGTCCAGTTCTCTTATAACGCCCTTGCTACTCAGCGGCAGAAGGCTCGCGCAATTGGCGAAGGGGCCGCAGGTTGGTCTCGAAATGGCTCAGGTCGAGCTTTGCGCCGGGGGCAAGGGTCACTGGCTCCGGCAGGGGGATCGGTGCGGCGTTGCCATCGGCTGCCACCGCCCGTACCACCAGGCCCGGCCGGAAGACCTTGGTCACGGTGAGGCTGAGGTTTTGGCCGGGAACCCAGTCCACCCAGCCCCACCATTCGCCCATGTAGACGGGCACGTGCAGGCTGTCGTGCTCCGCCGCCAGGCGGGGGCTGAGGTAGAGCGTGCCCTCCACCAAGTTCACCGATGCACCGGTAAGAGCATTGAGCACGTGCCAGCTCGTCGGGCAGGTCATGTAGGATCTCAGCCCGCCCCCAAACCCCGAGGGTGCATCGTAGGCCAGGCGCTGGTGCCACGGGTCACGGTTGAGTACCCAGACGGTCTGGTAATTGCGCTGCAGGACCTCCAGGCCTTCGCTTACGAACCCGCGATAAATCAACTCACAGCCCAGATAAGGCTCGTGCTGGAGAAAAAAGCATGCGTGGGTGGCCAGAAAGCCTTCCGGTGTGACTTCCATCGGTGGCACGGGGTAGAAGGGCTGCATGTGACGCGCGATAAGCTGGCGGCACTCGGCTTCGGCGATGCCTGGCGGTAGCGTATCCTGAAGACCGCAGAGCCGCGCGAGCCAGTCGCCGGCCAGGGCTGCTATGAAGCTATTTTCGATGCGGCTGCCGCCTGGCGCCGCCCACTTCCTGAAATACTCGCCGTTCCACAGCCGGCTCATGACCGACCGCTGCACGGCCTGGAAGCGTCGCCGATATTCCTGTGCTGCTTCGGAGTCTCCCAGCACCTGCGCTGCCTTCTCGCCTGCAAGAAGTGCTCCCAAATAGGCCGATGCCGAATATACGAAGGCTCCTTTAGGCAGTTGCTCGTAGTCGTAGGTGCTGCCGCCCTCTGGGATGAGGTCGCCGTCGGTGTCGGCGGCCTGAAGCCATTCGAGGGCGCGGCGTATGGAGGGCCAGAAATCGCGTAGCAGGCCGATGTCACCGCGCCAGAAAGCCAGCTTGAGGCTCTGCATGATGAAACTGCACGATAAGTCCGGCCAATCGGTGATGCCATAGCCGACGTCGGGCCGCCCGATGACCTCGTGCACATTGCCGCAAAAATGCGTGATACGGCCGTCTGCTCGCTGACAGGCGGCAAATAGCCGCAGCTCGCTTTCGTCCAGCTCTGGGAACATCTGCGTGTAGACGGCGTGGGCGGCCATCCGCTGGTCCATCGTGCCGAGCGCCCCGCCCATGTCTATGGGGCTCTCCAGAACCGAAAATCGGCCGTCGCGGGTGAGCACCGTGGCTGCGTACATGGTGAAGGCGTCGTTGAGGAGCTTCACCTTCAGCCATCGTGGCAGGCTGGAGCGCAGGACCGGCTGGCGCCATTCGTCGGTCTCGGCCCATAAACGTTCCGCGTTTACTGCCACGTAGTCTGCTACTTCCGCCGCCGAGCCAAAGCGCCTCTCGTACCAATGGCCAGCGTCTTCCGTGACCGTCTTGGTGCCCAAATCGCGCAGGAAGGCAGTGGCCCTCGCCCCGGCGAGCGAAAGCGGCTGCCCGTCGGCCCCATAAAGCACGATCTCGTGGATGGACCACCACCAGTAGTCCGTCCGGCCCAGTTGCTCCAGCCTCAATCGCTGCACGGTCGCGGGGGCGAAGAAAATCTCAAGGCTCCCGCCTCGCTGCTGCGCTTGAGCTTCCTGTTCCGTCAGCTCGGCTAGGAGCCGCCAGTGGCCCCCGTCCGCCGCCGTCACGCGGAGTCCTCGCGGCCAGTCATTGGGCGACCGGCTGCTCTCCAGCCGCAGGCCGGCTACCGTCGCGGGCTGGGCTAGGTCGAGCTGGTAGGCATCTCCAGGCCGCATCGCTCGGTTGGTGGTCCAGCGGGTGTCCAGGCGGCTGTCCAGCGCGAGCTCTGCTCCCTGGGGTTTTTCGGTACGTGTGCTGAGCTCCACGTCCCGCTTGTGCTCAGTGACCAGGTGCGGCGTGTACCAGGCAAGGATGAATCGCTGGCGCGCGGTGTCTGTGTGGGCTGGTATGTGCAGCCGCACCAGTACTGCGCCGGCGGGCCGCTTGGCCCCGCCGCCTTGCGACGGCGGAAGCCTCCCCGACCGCGCAAATTCCGCCCACCAGGCCGGTGTTTCGGCCCCCGCATCCCACAGCCGCATTACTTCGACGCTGCGGTACACACCTGGCGCTGCAAAGCTGGCCATGTCTGCCGCCAAGAGATAGTCCCCCAGTGTGTTTGCCCGGCGGCCCGACCATTTCTGTGCCGTCACGTACCGCAGGCCGCTCAGAGAGCCGCTTTCCCAAGCCTGCTGCCGGTTGCCCTCGTAGCTTTCCCAGGCCTGCCCGCCTCCGCCGCCGAATCCCAAGATGTTCGGCCAGGTCATTAGCAGGCTTACGACGGTCTCTCGCATGTTCTTGCCGATGACGAAGTCGAAAATCACCGCTGGCAGGGCGCTGTCGTCTACGTTGCGTGGAATCAGCGATGACCATGCCCGCAGCGATACCCGCACCGGCAGGCGGTCGTCGGAGAAGTCCACCCGTGCTTCTGGCCACAGGCCTCGGTAAAGCACATGCCGCACGTTCGCCACTTGTTTGTATTCGTCCCCGCTTGCCAGCCGCAGCAGACACGCCTCGCCCGCGCGCCCCTCTTCGGAGGCCCATACGGCGGCCAGAGCGCCCTTTAGCCACCCGATGGGCCGGTCCCAGTTATTGTTTATGGTCACGCCACCCAGGCTGCCATCGGTGAGCACTTCGATGTGTCCGCAGCCTATCCCGCCCAAGGGCACGCCCGAGGCCCATCGCTCGTCCGCCACCACTCCAGCCGAATCCGCCGGCACCGTCAGGGCTTTGCCGCTCGCCCACGTCGCGACCAACACCATCATCGCCATCCGCGCAAACATGACCTCACCTTCCCGTGCAAGTGGCTTTGGGGGCGACTCGTCTTTCCCTCTTCCCTTCACAAGACCTGCCGCCCAGGCTTCCGTCGGCCAGCTTGTGCGCGCCGGCCTGGTGATGCTACGTTGTGGCAGGCCCACGTGGGAGATATCGAGCCGAGAGGTATACGCCGATGCGGAGAACCTCAGTCCGAGTAGTTGCTTGCCTGGCGGTGGCAGGTCTGGCGGCGGCGGTTTGGAGCGCCGACCAGTTGGTGCGCGTACTTGTTGACGGCCGCGAGCAGTCCTTCAAGCCCGCCGCCCGCGTTCGTGGGGGCGTGACTTACGCCCCTCTGCGGGCCGCCGCCGAGGCCGTAGGCGCCAAGGTCCAGTGGAACGAAAAGGCCCAGATGGCCATCGTCTGCGCTGGCAATCAGTGTGTGCCGATAAAGCGCTCTCAGGGCATTGTTGTGGATGGCAGCCTACTCATTCCCCTGCGGCTTCTGGCCCAGGCGCTCAAGTGCGATGTGAAGTGGAATCCGTCTGCTCAGACTGTGGCGATATGGACAAAGGCGGGCGACCCGCGCCACAAAGCAGGCTTCACGCCGCCCTGCGAAGACGCCTGCCAGCTCCCTTCAACGCGATAGCCCAAGCCCGCCAGCCAGGGGCGCACTGTTCGCCAGACCGAGGCTGCGTGGGCCGTACGGCCGAAAGTGTGCCTTGTGGCCGCAGCGGCTGTTACTGAGTCCTTCCTCCAAGTCGCTGATGTGCCGGCGGCGGAGTACTCATTTTTTCCGAAGACTAAGAGTGAAAATAAACGCACACCCCGCCAGCGCCACGGCTCCCGCTGCCGCCCACGCTAGTTGCGCCCCGTAGCGATCCCAAAGCAATCCCATCGCCACGCCCGCAGGGAGCTGAGCGAGAAGGCCCAGGGCGGAGTAGGTTGCCAGGCCTGAGGCGCGCTGCGCCTCGGGCACCAGCTCGGCAGCCAAGGCCCTCACCGCTGCCCCTTCGCCCGCCAGCACCACGCCGTACAGGCCCGTCAGGGCAAAGCCCATCCACGCCTGACCTGCAAGGGCCATCCCTGCCGCCGTGGCTGCCATGAGCAGATACGTGGCCAGCGTTGCCCAACGAGCGGTCAACTTGTCGGAGACCACACCCATGGGAAGCCCCGCCGCTGTGTAGCAGATGTTGTGCAGCAAGTAGGCTCCCGGCACCAGCGCTGCCGGCGCACCAAGATCCTTAACGCGCAGCAGGAAGAAGGAGTACGTCACCTTGCCCAGCGAGAAGAGCACGTACGACACCGTGAACACCCAAAAGGCTGGCGAGAAGCCTTTGAAGGAGATGCCGTTGCGCTGTTGCTGGCCGGTTCCTTTGCCTTCGCGCACCAGGAGAGCTAGCAATAGCACGGCCAGGACGCCGCAGATGCCTGCGATGGCGAAGGATTTGGCGTAGCTGCTGGTAGCGGCAAAGACGCCCCAGGCAAGGGCTGAGCCAGCGATAGCTCCGGCGGTGTCCATGGTGCGGTGAAAGCCGTAGGCCCGGCCCCATTGGGCTGGCTGCACGGCATCGGCCAGGAGCGCATCCCGCGCAGGTGTCCGCAAGCCCTTTCCCACCCGGTCGGCTACCCTTACCCCTAGTACATGCCATGGCCGCGTCGCCCATATCAGCAACAGCTTTACCGCTGCCGAAAGTGAATAGCCTGCCAGCACCACCGGCTTGCGGGTTCCGAGCTGGTCCGACAGCCAGCCGGACACCAAGTTGAATGCTGCTACTGTTGCCTGGGCCAGGCCGTCCACCAACCCCACAGCCTGCATGGAAAGTCCGAGCACGTCCCGCATGAACTGTGGCAGCAGCGCAAAGACGGCATCGCTCTGGGTGTCGTTGAAAAAGCTCACAAGCCCCAGGCCGACAACCGTCCGCCCGTGCCAGGAATCTCCATGGCCTTCATGAGTTGCTCTTTGGGTCACCTTGGGTTGCCTTCTTGCTCCCGAGGGCCGAAGCTGGCCAGGCCCAACGAATGTCCGGCGTTGTCTTTACTGCTAGTTACTGCGTCGCCGGCTGGATTTTGACGTTGTCTAAATAGAAGACGGCGTCGGCGTCGGCATTGCTCACGAAGCCGAACCAGTGCAGTTCTCTGAACTGCCACCCGCTGACCGGCAGGTCACGGAAGGCCAGCGGCTCTCCACCTTCCCATGAAAGGGCGACTTCGTAGGTCTTGGGCGCGCTCTGGCCCAGGCCAAATTCGATCTCCACGTGCACCCATTGGCCTAGGGGCACGCTGCCGAGGGCCTTCCCACCCGCCGTGACGTTGCCGCGCTCGTCGAAGGTGACGCTTGGCCCGATGCATGCCGGATAAGGCGCCGAGTCGCGTCCCTCGACGAGTACCTTTGCGCCCGGCTCGAGGAAGATGTCGAAACTCGCCCGCACCCGCCCGTCGGTCACGTGGGGCTGGTAGAAAAAGTGCGGCTGCCAGACGTGCTCCAGGCCAGCGACGTCGGTCACCTTCACCGAGTGCTTCCCACCGGCTGCCTGCTCTGCCGACACTCGTATCGAGGCTCCCTTCTCCTCGCCGCTGACCACACACCCTTCGGGCTGTTGGCCGGCTGCCGTGTTCTCGAAGTCATCGTCAACGAATGTTGGCTTCGGTGGTGGGGGAGGTTCGGGCAGCTTGGTCTTGGGATGCGCGATGCGCTTCGGCTCTGCCACCCACGCCGGGTCGCCATACAGGCCTGCCCGGCCCGTGTCTATTTGCCGGAAGCCTAGCCGCAGCGCCGGCGAGTCGGGCTGCAGTCGAAAGTCGTATTCCTCGGCGTTCACAAAGCGGGGGTCGGCCACCACGGAGTGTTTGTCCAACCCCATCGCCTGCCATTCGTCGAAGGGGTGCCTGAAGAACCTCAGGTCCGGCTGGCCGGTATGCCAGTAGCAGTTGTAATCCCACTCGCCCAGCGGCTCGCCCGCATCAATCCGCTGGCGCAGCGTGTTCTCGGCCCACGGTATGAACAGAACTCCCTGCGTCATGTAGACGATGTTCCGTACGAAAGTGTTTGGGCGCCGTTCCCAGTAGGGCCACAAAGCATATTCAGCCGAGAAGGCAAAGATATTGTTGCGAATGACGTTTTCGTGCCCGCCGTTGTTATACATCAGTCCCCCGCTGAGGGTGTTATAAACCACGTTGTCCTCGACCAGGTAGCCGTTGGTGGTGGCGTCCAGGTAGATACCCCAGCCTATGGCCGAATAGGGCCACACGTCGTGGAAGACGTTGCCTCGAATGACCGACCCAGGCGACGTACCGAGGGTATAGATGGCCCCGCCGTCGTTGAGCATGCGGTTCATAACGTGGTGGACGTGGTTATATTCAATGACGTTATGGTGGGTGCGATTGGGCGCGTCGTCCCAGTTCCAACCGATGGACATGCCGGAGTAATTGAAGTCGTGGATGTCGTTATGGGAGATGGTGTTGTGGGACGCCTGAGCCACCCACAGGCCTACCCCTGAGGCGTAAACGTGTCCGCCGTCGTAGATGTGATTGTTGTCCACCACGTTGTGGCTCGATTCGGCCTCGTCCTCATTGGCCCTGCCCGCCTCGCCGATTCTCACGCCGCCCGTGCCTAGGTCGTGGATGCGGCAACGGACTATTTTGTTGTGCTTACAACCTTGTCGCAGCCAAATGCCATATTCTCCAACGTGGGCAATCTCGCAGTCCTCGAAAACGCAGTCCCGCGCTCCGTCGGCCATGACTGCTGCTGGCACCGTCACTGCTGCCTGGGGGTCGCTGTGGCCCTGCGGCTCCAACTGCCAGTCCGCGTGGCAGAAAGTCAGGCCTTTGAACGTAACGTGCTCGACGCAAAGGCCTAACCGGGAATCTCCCCGCAGCTCCACCAATCGCCTCAGCCGCGGCGCTATGACCTCGGTCTTGGCCATGTCTTCGCCGGGCAGCGGGTAGTAGTTCAGCACGCCGCTGCGACGGTCGAGGTACCATTCGCCAGGGGTATCGAGGGCTTCGCGCACGTTTTCGACGTAATAGCGTTGTCCGGGCCCCCAAGTCTCGAAGGGCCAACACGCTGGCCCGGTGAAGTGCACAATGTGGTTTTCCTCGTCTACCCGCGCAATCCGCAGCCGTGATACCTCCCACGAGTGAAATACAACCACGTTGGCGTCCTCCACGTCTGGCCAGGGCCGAATGTCCCCTGGCCTGTAGACGAAGGCCGTGCGATCTTGGGGCGTCTCGGCACCGGTGGCGGGGTCAACGGCCGGTGGCCCCTTGCGAACTAGCGTGAAGTAGCCGTCGTTCGGCGTTCGTGCCCGCCCCCGCCGCTGCCCGTTCACCCAGAGCTGGTTAAAATACCACTCGCCCCGCGCCACCTGCGGGATGCTGGCTTGCCACAGCTCGCCTGGCCCCTTCTTCCAGCCCCTTATCGGCGTACCGCCGCTAAAGATGGGCCGCGCCCCTGGGGCTGCCTCGTACACCACTGGCGCTTCCGGCGTGCCTGAATCGCGGGGTTCCAGGACGAAGGCCTCTTCGATCCGGTAGGTTCCCGCGGCGATGACGACCCTCACGGCTCTTCTAGCAGCCTCCGCCGTGCTAGCCCGAAACCGCCGTATGGCGTCCCGCGCCCCGGCAAGCGAAGCCAGCAGCCCGTCCCGGCCATCGGCCTTCGGCCGCGGAAGAGTTCCCGACCAGCTATCCTTGCCGTCGGGTGCGACGTAAAGCGTTAGCGGGGTTGCTTGTGCCCCCAGGAGTGCCTGCGAGGAGATAAGCACCACGCCCACCAGAAAGCTCGTCATGGGTTGGCCCTCCCTTTATAGGTTGTCGTTGTCGCGGCCGGTTGGAGGGACAGTATGCTGCCTTTTGCGACAGGCGCCAAGGCCTGTTGGCCTCGGGTCTTGGGCCTTCCGAGGGTCCCACTGGCCCTGGCGGCTTTGCACCAAAGCTGCCTTACAACCGCTCCTGACGAGCCGCCCTTTGGTCTGCCCCCTTCGTGTGGGGTCAAGGCGAAAAGGCCTTCGCTGCTTCTTGGTGCAGCTTGTGGACTGATGTGCCGTCCCTGCCGACTCTGAGCGGGTCGAAATTGACGACGCCCTACGGTTTTGCAGCGGGTGGCCAGGACCGCTTCGACGCTGCTGCTTGCTTGGCCGCTGCGCCATGCCGTTAACGCTTTCTTGGGCAGCCCTGAATTCCTTCGGTGGCCCTCCCGCCTTCTCCCTTTTTCCTGCGGGGTGCTTAGGTGTGGTCCACAAGCCACTTTAGGGTCTCTTCGGCTTCCTTCTCGCTGTTGGCCCAGCAGTCGTAAAAAACCATGTTCGGCTTCAGCTCGCGGTGATAAATTTTGATGTCCTCGGAGTTGCATGGTACCCACACACTCTTCCCCCGCGCCTGAATGTCCTTCAGTAAATCCATCCACTTGATGAACGGCTCGTTACGCGCCCCTGGCGTCCACTGGATGCAGTCCAAGCCCTCGATCGAGCAAATATCGCCAAGATGCACCAGGCACTCCGGCCCGTCGTAGTGGTAGACGCAGTGGCCCAGGTAGGCTGCCTCTTCCTCCAGCGCCGGCAGCGCCCACCGCCGAAATTGCTCCGGCCCTATCAGGGCGGCAAAGTCGCATTGTATGGTATTCGTCCTTACCGGATGATATGCCGGCACCCATCCGCACGTCCCCACGGCCCCCATTCGCGCTGCCTCATAGATAGCCTCGTAGATGGGCACGTAAAGGGCCCGCACGTTCTCCATGGCTCGGTCTATTACTTCCGGGCGGTCAATGAGGTCCATGCACAGCCGCTCTCCGCCGCGCATGGCCAGCAGAGTGTCCATGTTGGAATGTAGGTCAACGTGGGCGATGATCATTTTTCCCTCCGCGGCGTCGGCCAGCGCCCGACAAAAATCCAGCATCCGCCGCCACCAGTAATTGTCTGGCCGCAGCCGTAAGGGTAGTGCTTCGTCCCAGTCGTCTATGCAAGGCACCACCCAGTTGGTTCCGAAATCCTCTTGCGGGAAGTGCAGCTGGGCGCCCAGCCATGCCGCCATCTGGTCCGGCCCAAAGCTGGGCGAATATGCTGGTACGGCTTCTCCTCCCCAATACAGGCTCCCGGCCCATGCGACCACCTGCTCAACGACTGGCCCAAAATCTTCCCTTGCCCCAGCCATGTACTTCGGTGCCGCCACTGGCTCCGCGCCTTCTTTCGGCGCCCGTACCGCGCACAGCGGCCGGTCAATGATTTCCTGGTTCCAGAAGGCCAGCCACCGTTTCTTTGCTTCTTCGAAATCCGGCTTGAACTCTAGCGATGTGATTGAGCCGCCCTGCGACATCTGGTATGCCTCCTTATGAATGTTTCCCACGTCCTCACCTGTCTCGCCCTGTCCGTGGCAAACCGCTCTCGGGCGTCACCGCCGTGGCAGGTCCAGTACTTTCCAGGGCGGCGAAACCTCGGCCTCGACGCCTTCGATTCTTGCCTGCCCTGCCTGGTTACCATCGGGCACCACCAGCGCCCGCCTGCCGGCTTTCCCTCGGAACACCCGCACGAAGAAGGGACCTGCCGGGTCCTTTACGACCCGCACGCCCAGCGCCGAAAGCCTTTGGACCACCTCCTGTGCCCTCTCCGATGCCCAGTCCGGAGAGCCGCGCGTCGTCAGCCGCGGCGGCGTATCCGTCGGGCTAGGATGGCGCCAGCATTCCCCTAGCAGTCTCGCGCCAACTGCCTCGTCGAAAGCATAACTGGGCTTGGGCCTCAGCCGCGCGGGCAAGATTTCGCCTGTCTCGTCACGCCGGGCGAAACGCCCCGACGTCACCAGGGCGGCGCCCGCCTCGGCACACCGTCCCAGCGCCTGCGCTGCGGCCCTCGGCAAGTATGCACAGTCTGGCACCACTACCGCCCGGTAATCCCCCGCCTTCAGGCTCCTAGCCTCCCCCAGCGTATAAACGTCCACTCCCACACCCATCCGCCGCAGTAGCTTGTACCAGCCCATGAAGTCCCGCCAGTCGTTGGCCGGCTCGGGCAAAAAGGCATACAAGGGCATGCGGGGCATCACCAGCGCGACCGAAACTTCTGGCGACATCCCCTCCACGGCCTCCGCCGCTGTCCTTACCGCCTCCGCCATCCGCCTCAGCGCACTGATGCCCAAGTCCGTATAGTTGTACACGGGCGTCCCGTACCAGCAATAGTAGAGTATTCCTGCCGCTCCGTGCTGAACGGCTGCCAGCGATGTGCGCGTTAGAAGCTCCTCGCCGCCACCCACTCCTAACGAAAAATCTAGCAAATCCACCGCCCACATCGGCTTGCCGGTCTTTCGCACCATGTCGAAAGCCGCCGCCACCGAGTCGGCGTCGCCTGCCGCCGACGCTAACTGCATTCCTATTACGTCGTGGTGCCGCTGGCCCGCCACCTTGTCCAGCTCAACCGCCATCTGCTCTACGTAGTCCCATTCGAAGGGGTTTGCAAAAGACATAGTCGTGTAAGTGATTACTGGCCGGCTGGGGTCAACGGACTTTATGCGCTCGGCAAACCAGTCCATGAAACCCGCCAGCTCCATTGCCCGGAAGTCCATCCAGTCCCAGACCTTCGCCAGGGGTCTCTCCGCCTTCTCCTCCGACGGTGCGGGCGGCGCATAGGCAAGACACGCCTCGCCGGGTTTCTCCCAGGTGGCCTTCACGCCTTCGGGATCGCCGGCCGACCAGCTTATGAACCGCCATCCTCCCTGACGGGGGTCGAGCTGAGCGTTCGCTCCCACCTCTTGGCCGTCTATCCTCACGGTCAGCCTCCTGAAGCACGCCCGTCCTACGCCCAGGAGTTTTGCAAGCACCCACGCCTTCGTCGCGCCCGCCGGCGCTGTCGCCTCCACTGTGAGCCTCAGGCCCGCGCCGTCCTCACTGCACATCTCCGACGGCGAGATGGATAAAAGCTGCGGTGCGTCGTCGCGCAGCCAGGCGATTTCGAGTTTCACTCCCCCGGTCTTGCACTCCCGCAGGTCAAACTCCGCTTCGAAACGCACGGCCTGGCCCGGCGACACCGCAAACTGGTTTTCAGGCGTGCTTGCATAGCACAGGTCCGCGATGGCCCGCCGTGGGCTCAGCCGCCCCTGTAAAGTCGTTGCCATGCCGTCCGAGACCAGCTCCGGGGGGCTTATCTCTTCCGCGGTTTTGTACTGCGTCCCCCAGGCCCGGTTCAGCCCGTCCAGTCCTCCGTGCCGTATTACTGCCCACCGCCTAAACTCCCTCACTTCTAACGGCCCGTAACAATGCTCCAGTGGCATCCACCACTCGCAGCCATTACTGTACCCGTAGACCCATTGGGCCAGGCGATGACCCCGCAAGTAGCTGACCACGTGCTGGACGTAGTTGTCCAAGTGGCGGCGGTAGAGTGGCGAAAAGATGGAGGGCGCTGCCACCTGGCCGCCCCCTGCTGTCCCCTGCCATTCGCCGGCCTGCTTCAAAGCCTCCATTAGCCATGCCACGCCCGCTGCGTGGGCTGGCCCGGCCTCTAAAACCCAAATCAACGGCACGCCAATCCGCGCCGCCCACTCTAGCTGCTCATCCAAAAGCCCAAGCTCGAACTTTCCTGGTTCTGGCTCAATGAGCGCCCACGGCGCCCGCACCAACATCACGTTGACGCCCGCCGCTGGCACCTGGTCGTCGTCGTGGCGTATCAGCGGGAAATGGCTCACGTATCCCAGACTGAAGGGCGCGGCCAACCCCCTCACCGCGCCCAAGACCAATATGGTGCTGACTGCTCGATACCTCATTGCCGCTTCACCAGCCGCCGGCAAGCGGGGTCCTTTTGGACTCGCTGTCTCGCAGGCTGCTGTTTCGCCTCGACGCCTGTCCCGTCCTGCCCTGGCGGGCGCGCCGCCTTTTCCCGCTGGGCGCGTCGGCTCCGCATGGTATACTCAACGGGCCATGCCTGGCCGCTACTACATCGAGACTTACGGCTGCCAGATGAACGTCCGCGATTCGGAGACTATCGCCGGCCAGCTTGAGGCTCTCGGCTTTGAGCCTGCGGCCCGCGCCGAAGACGCCGATGTGATTGTCCTGAATACCTGTTCCGTCCGCGAGCGCCCGCACCACAAGGTGTACTCCCGTCTGGGCGTTCTGGGCAGGCTCAAGCGCCGTCGTCCCGACCTGGTCATTGCCCTTTGCGGGTGCATGGCTCAGATTGTCGGCGACCGCGTTGCGGAGCGTACGCCTTTCGTGGACATCATCCTAGGCCCGCGCAACGTGGGCCGGTTCGCCGAGGCCTTGGCTGCCGCCCTTGCCAGCCGGCGCTGCACAATCCTGCGCGACACCACCGAGTGCGTCCCCGAGGGCCTCCCGGCCCGAAGACGTCCCGGCCTGAGCGCCTTCGTCAACGTCAGCTACGGCTGCGACAATTTCTGCGCCTATTGCATCGTCCCATATGCCCGCGGCCGTGAGGTCAGCCGCGAACCGCAGGCTATCCTCGCCGAAATCGAGAGCGCCGTCGCGGCTGGCTACCGCGAAATCATCCTCCTCGGCCAAAACGTGAACAGCTACGGCCGCACCCTCACGCCCCGAATTACCTTCGCCGACCTGCTTGCTATGATCAACGCCATCCCAGCCGTGCAGCGCATCCGCTTCATCACGTCCCATCCCAAGGACTGCTCCGAGGAGCTGCTTCGAGCCATGGCCGAGCTGGACAAGGTTTGCGAGCACCTCCATTTGCCCCTTCAAGCGGGTGATGACCAAGTCCTTGCCCGCATGGGCCGCGGCTACACTTACGAGCATTACCGGAGCATCGTCCGCCGCGCCCGTGAGCTGATGCCCGACATCGCCATCACCACCGACCTCATGGTGGGCTTCCCGGGCGAGACCGAAGAACAGTTCCGGTGCACTCTAAGGGCCGTCGAGGAACTTCGTTTCGACCAGGCCTTCATGTTCAAATATGACGACCGTCCCGGCACCCGCGCCGAAGCCATGGCCGAGAAGGTTCCGGAGCCGGAAAAACTCGACCGCCTCGCGCGGCTCATCAGTCTGCAGAACCGCCTGGCCCGCGAAATCAACGAAGCCCAGGTCGGCCGAGAATTTGAGGTTCTGGTCGAAGAGGTAGATGAGAAGCGTCCCGGATACGTCAGGGGTCGGACAAGGCAGAACAAGGTCATGGTTTTCGCGGGCGACCGGGAACTGGTAGGGCAGGTGGTGCGGGTGAGGGCTATCAAGGGGCATATGTGGGGCTTTCAGGGGACGATTGTGGGTCACCAGAGCGTGCCTTTCTGAAGGCGGAAGACCGCTGGAAGGCGCAGGTGCAGTGGCAATTCTTGTGGGTGGCTGCGGGGGCGGGAGGCTGCGACGTAGCTGCGGTCCTTCACCCTTTTCGCAGCATGGCGCCGCAAAAGTCACTCAAAGGGCGAGGGTCGAACAACTTCGAAGGGAATGGCCGGCAAGACCCCTAAGGATACCCGCCGTTTGCGTGCGGGCTTTCCGTCCTGCCGCTTCTGCTCAATCTCCACCGAGGCCTCAACGATGAGGTTACCGGAGTAACCCACTTGGGTCGTGTTGGCATCGGCTTTGAAGGTTAGAAGAATGCCCGTCGGGCCAACCTTGGACGACTCGAGGCTCATTCCCCTGGGCGAGTTGCTGAGGGCGAAACGAACGGCCTCCAGGGTGGCCTGGAGACGTCCCGGCAGCACCATGGGCGCCCTCACATGCACCTGGGCCGTCCCGCCGAGGGGTATTTTTACTGGCGTAGGCGTCGTGACCTCAATGCCAGGAACCCGCGCTCGCCAAACCGCTGGCACTCCCTTACCCCGCGGCGTCGCCACCAGGAGCTCTTGCTGCGGCACCAAGTGGTGGTAAGCAAAGGCCTGCATCATGTCCTCGGCTGGCACCACAGGCCGGGTCACCACCGCGCCGTTGATTTCCGCCCGTCCCTCAAAGTGCACCGAAAAGGGCTGTTCGGGTACGTCCCTGGGCGCATTGAGGGTCATCTGGAGGACCTTTTCGCCGGGTGGAATGCGCCCGCCGCTGAGGGTGAAACCGGGCGGCGCATCCGTGAGCACTACGTCTATTGGGCCGTCAAAGCCGTCCTTGCGCACGGCCTGGACAGTGAGGACTGCCGACCGCCCGGGCGCCACGTTGAGGCTTGAGGGGGTCATCCGCAGGGCGAAATCGGGTTGAGCCGGGCGTACGCGCAGGCGATAGGCGTAGTCTTCTCCGCCCTGGCCTTGGGCGTCCCAAAGATGCAGCAGGTAGGTGCCGTCCTGGGGCAGCCGCACGCGCAGATATGGGTCGGCCTGGTGCGTTATCAGGGCAGCTTCGGGGTCATCTTGGTCGTCATTGAGAGCCAGGACCTTGCCGGTTGGGTCAACCAGCCTCAGAGCCGCATCGAGGGGGGAGTTCAGCCGACGTGCGTAAACTTCCGCCACGATTTCCTCCCCCGCTCGGGCGCTGAAGGCGAACACGTCCACGTCGCCCGACCGGCCGATCCGGCCGTTTACTGCTGCCGGCACTGCAAGCTTCTGCGGTCCTTTGGCCTCGTCATTTGGTTCAACCTCGGCGCTGTCGGGAAGCCAATCCACAATGTACGGTACGCGATTGATTGGCGCTCGGTCGCCTGGCAGGGCCACGTATCTTATGGCCTTGGGGGCGGCGCCGGTATCCAGTTGGAGTTTCTCGCTGGGCAGATTCCAGCCGAAGAGCGCTGCAGTTGCTTGGCTGCCTTCCTGCGCCCCAAGGGGAAAGATATGAGTAATGAACGGAAGCTCACCCACGTATATTCGGTACACGAAATCCTCGCGCCCACGGTAGATGGCGTCGCGGATTTCGAGCCGATAGGGGCCGTCTTTGGGTATCTGGACGAGTAAAGCAGGATCCGGGTCAAATCGGAAGTCATCACAATAGGCAATCTCCTGACCGCTAGGGTCAGACACGGAAACGACGGCCTGGAACCAACCGGGGACGGCGTCGGCCAGATAGGGGATGAGATGGCGGGCGTGGACGCGGATGAGCACCTCCTGTCCCTTGCGGGCAATGAAATAGAACCGGTCAACGTCGCCGGGCATTATCTGGCCGTTGAACACGACCGGCAGGTCTGCTGGGGGTGTGCCTGGCTCGCCTCGAAAGACGGGTTCTTCTTCGCAGACTTCGGGCAGCCCGGTGACCTCAAACCGCACGGGATTTGTCAGCCCGCCAGGGGCCAGCAGGCGTAGCTCCCGCTCCCCCGGATCGGCGTCGGGGGCTATCTTGACTTCGATTTCCACCAGCTCGGCAATCTGAGCGTTGGGCTGCTTTTTAGGGTTGAAGAGCTTCGCCCGCAGCTCGGCAAGCTCGCGAGGAGTTTTGTGCTCGATGTCGCGCAGCCAGGGATGGTCTGGGAGGGGCGGCATCTCCATGGCTTCCTGAGCGGCTGCCCTTATTCCTCTGGCGCTCCAGCGCCTCTTTACAAGTTCCCGCAGAAACTTGGCCACCTGTCCAAGCTCCTGCTGATTTAGCGGGCGGATGTACTGGACTACAGAGGCGGTCACCCCCTCGCCGCAGACGTAGACCTCATCGGCGCCTCGCAGGAACTGGCCCCCAATGGTTGCCTTGATGGTGGTTCCTTGGCGAGCGCCGGCCGGATAGATGTAACCGATATGGGGGCCGGAGGGTTGGGCGCGGGCCGCGCCTACGGACAGGACGGTGAGCGTAGCAAGCGCCGCCGCTGAAACACCGTGCCTGAGAAATCCTATGCTTTTCATGGCGGCATCCGTGACCTACATGATTTCCCTCAGCGGCCCAGCACCCTCGGCGGGCTTTTCGTCAATGGGCATGACCTTGACATCCAGGCCGCGGGGGTTGGGTAGCGGGCCGTTTGGGTCAATGCCGAGAAGCTCGTACATGCTGGCGAGGAGGTCTTGAGGGGAGACGGGGCGCTCGGCCACATATTCACCGCGAGCGTCCGAGGCTCCAACGACCTGTCCGCCTTTGAACCCCCCGCCGGCAACAAGTGCGGAGAAGCACTGGCCATAGTGATGGCGGCCACCGTTCCAAGGTGGCTCCCAAGCGATTTTGGGCGTGCGTCCGAACTCCCCGCTGCACCAGACAATAGTGGTGTCGAGTAGGCCGCGGTCGGAAAGGTCTTGCAACAGGGTGGCCAGGCCACTATCGAGCTGGGGCAGGAGGCGGCGCATGGCCTCGAAGTGCTGTTTGTGAGTGTCCCAGCCGCCGAAGTTGATGGTCACATAAGGCACGCCAGCCTCCACGAGACGGCGGGCCATGAGGCACGACTGGCCGAAGGTGTTGCGGCCATAGCGGCTGCGCAGGTCGTCCTTCTCCTGGGAAAGGTCGAAGAGCTTGCGGGCGTCGCCCAGGATCATCTCGTAGGCTTTGGATTGGGCTTCCTCGAGCTTGGCGAGCTGGGGGTTGTCGGGCAGGGCTTTGCGGAGGGCATCGAGGGAAGACAGAAGGTCTCGGCGGCTCCGTTGGCGTTCGTCGGAGATGGCCTCGGAGACGATGCCCTCGACGACGAAGCGTGGGGCGTTCGGGTCGCCGCCCGTGCAGAAGGGCTTATATCGCGGACCGAGGAAGCCCGCTTCGTCGAAGCGGCCGAGAGGTGAGGTGAGAACGATATAGGGCGGGATGAGGGAAGAATAGCCTGCGTCATAGCCCTTGAAGCGCGCGACGACGGCACCAATGCAGGGATAGACGAGTCTTTCGCCGGGTTGGCGACCCGTCTGGACGATATAGGCGGCGGTTTCGTGGCCGTTGTTGCCGTGGGTCATGCTTCGGATGAGGGAATACTTGTCAGCCTGCTTAGCCAGCTGCGGCAGCAGCTCGCAGATGCGAATTCCTGGCACGTTGGTTTCGATGGGATGGTTGAAGGGGCCGCAGTAATCGTAGCCGGCTTCGGGTTTGGGGTCGAAGGTATCCAGGTGGGCTGGCCCGCCCCAGAGCCAGATTTGGATGACGGCCTTTGCTTTGGCGGGCTTACTCGCTTGTGCCGCCGGGACGCCGGCGACTTGCGCGAAAATTCGCCCGCGGTCCAGCAACACGGCGCCGGCCGTGCCGAGGAAGACTCGCAGCGCCTCCCGGCGAGTAATCCTTTCCGCTGATGCCTGTTCCCTTCGTTCTCGCTCACCCATCTCTGCTCCCCCACAGCAAGGCGCACTCAATGCCGATATAGGAACTCGGCCGAGTTGATGAGCGCCCAAGCAAGGTCCGTGGCGGCGTCGAAGGCTCCCAGGCCTGACGTCTGCCAGTATTTCTGGGCGACAGCCAGTCCTTCGGGCGTTGGCTCACGAGAGAGGATGGTTAAGTAGATGCCGTGAATGGCCTGGGCGACGTCGCCCCGCGACGATACGACGACCGCCCGCAAGCGTTTACTCTTCGCGATGCGCTCCTGTACCTCCGTCGAGTTGAGGAGGTAGAGAGCCTGAGCCGCCGAGGGCTGGTTATTGCGCTCCGATTCCAGGCCGGTGTCGCGGGGTGGCCGGCCGAACATCTCCAAGAAGGAGCTGGTGATGCTGCCGTCGGCCAGCTGGACGGTGCGGTGGTCTTCGGGGATATAGGTAAATGGTTCGGGTATGGGACTGGAGTAACTCTCGCCGGTGCCGGCTATCCAGTCCAGGGCGTCAATGAGCACCTCGGCGTCAAGCCGTCGCACCGGGTAATAGGCAAAAAGAGCCTCCCCTTGCGGGTCATTGGTGCGTGGGATGCAGGATTGTTGGTAGGTGCGCGAGTTGAGGATAAGGCGGTAGATGTGGCGGGTGTCGTACTTGGCAGCCACGAGTTCTCTTTCCAGATAAGTGAGCAGGTCGGGGTTTGAGGGTGGATTGTCGGGTCTGATGTCGTCCGGTTCGTGAATAATGCCGCGGCCGAAAAGCCAAGCCCAGATGCGGTTGACGATGTTGCGGGCGAACCAAGGGTTCTTGGGGCTTATCAGCCAGTCGGTGAAGGCCACGCGGGGGTCTTGGCCCGCCGGCACGGTGGCCTTGCTGCCGTCGGGGAAGACCACGTCCAGGGTGCCAGAGGCCTGGGGATCAAGATAGACGATTTCTTCTTTCCACTCGCCGGTTTTCTTATATGCAACGCGCGAGAAGAAGGCTGCCATCTGGGCACGTTTTTCGGCGGGCCAAGAGGATAGGCGGGTCCCCATGAAGGTCAGGGCCACCGCCTCTGCCAAGCCAGCCGGGTCGCGGTTCGCCACGGCGCGATAGAAATTCACCGGGGGGACGCGGAAGTTGCTGCCGCTGGAGGTCAAGAGTGCCCGTGCGAACTGGTCGTAGGGCATGTTTTGCTTGATGGCGTCGCGTATCCAGCGATGGTAGGCCTGCACGGCGTTTGGCCAGAGATTGACGGGAAACTCGGCCTTGACGCGGAGGATGTCGCACCACTTGAGCGCCCAATAATCTGCGAATTCCTCGCGTTGCAGGAGGGTCTCAATGAGCTTGGCGCGCTTGTCGGGGGCGGGGTCGCGCACAAATTTGAGCACGTCTTGGGGCTCGGGAAGTGCGCCGATGACGTCCAGATAGACGCGGCGAAGGAAAACTTCATCGGAGCAAGGGAGAGCCGGCTCGATGTTTTTTCTCTGCAAGACAGTCAGTACGCGCTCGTCCACGCCGTTGGCGGGCGTGGCCCAGGTGTCCGTCTCGAAGGGGCGTAAGGGCGCTGCCCTCGCAGCCTGTGCGCTGTGAAGGATGACAGCGGCTCCCGCCAATAGCAATAAAACCCTGCTCACGTAACCCCTCGGCCCCGCCTGGCTGCGCGTCCTGGCTGCGTCCACGCCTGGTGCCCTGTGGGATTCCCTTCGCACTATTTCATAACGTTTCGGGGGGAGTAAGTGTTCGCGCCGTGCAGGCATGGGGCACGGTTCCCTTTTTGCTCGTCGAACCGTGACAAGGGTTAGGTGTTTGTGAAGGCGAAATAAGACGCGCGAGCGCGCCGATTGAGCTTCGCCGAATCTTGTCGGACACCTTCTCGGTAGCGGGCCGAGTGGATTTCGCGGCTTCGAGGCTATCCAGGTGGGAGGCAGGCAAATGAGACTGCTGCGAGTCCGGCTGATTGCCACAATCTTTTTAGCTTTGGGCTGTCTGGCCATTGAGAGCAACGTGTGGGCGCAGGAGGCTCTTTTGGTGAAGGTAGAGCCGTCGGGCCTCGTTCGCGTGACGCGCGGCGGCGCGGTATTGGCGGCGATTGAGCTAAATGCCCACGGGCCGCAGTGGAAACATGCGCCGCAGGACACTGCGAAGGCGGAGGTGAGGGAGTTGGCGGAGGGGATGGGCAGGCGCGTCGTCGGGACGATGCCCGTGCCAAACACCGACGACGGGGCCGTCAAGTTCAGCGAGGTTGTCCGGCTGTTGGGCCAGGTGTTGCGGCTGGAGTATGACGTGGCCGTTACCAAGGCCATGAAGCTTAACGGGCTGCAGGTTTCGATTCTGCTGCCGGTGGACGTCTACGCCGACAAGGAAGTGCTCATCAGCCATCCCGACGCTGACCCCCAGGGTGTGACGTTGCCGAAGCAACAGCGGGGCGAAGAGTTCTATGTCTGGGGTGGTGAGGGCGCGAGGGTTGAGGTGGCCAAGGGGACGGCGCAGGCGATAGCCGTGGAGCTGCTCGCGCCGGCGGATATCATCATCTACGACCTGCGGCGGTGGGAGCGGTCCGAATTCGAAATCCGCTTTCCCGCCATTCACGAAGACCAAGGCTACGACGTGGCGGCCGAGGACGTGTTTCACCTCGACCTGCAGGTAAGCTTCGCGGCACCGGTAAAGCTACAGGAGCCATGAGCCACTCAGGGCGAGCGGCTGGAGCGATAAGGTGTGGGCGCGAGAGGCGGGCAGGGCATATCACTCCTCGGTCTCGAATAGCTCGCGCCACCTGAGGTCCCAGAGCAGTTTTTCCCGCGCTTCCATTACGCTCAGAAACTCGTCTTCGTCGTCGGGGGCAAGGCCCTGGGGATGTTGCGCCAGCTTGGCGCGCAGGCCGGCCAGAGTGTCTCTTAGCTCAGCGGCGCGCTGGCGGTAGTCTTCAGGGTCGTGCAGGCGGGCCAGCAGCTCCTCGAGCTCTCTTTGCTGCTCCTCGTCGCCGCCGAGCAAGCGCGGGTCGTCAAAGGACACAGAGCGCAATTCGCGGAGTAGGTTGTCCGCCTCGGCTCGCATGTAGGCCACGATTTCCGCATTGCTGCGTCCAAAGAAACTATCCCAGAGTACCATGCGGACCTCGTGGTGCCCGCGCGGTGGCGAAAGACGAAGCATGACGGGGTAGCTGTCCACGGTGAGGTGAACCTTGCCCAGGTAGTCGGGATCGAAAAGCACAGCGGCGCCGCCGTCACTGCCGGGGCCGTAGTCGTAGACCGTGTCGTAGATTGCGTACCACCAGGCCTGGGCGCCCTCCAGGTCGGCCGTCTGGACTTGCTCGAAGGTTGCATTTGTAGTGGTGACAACGCGGTGGCCGTCGTGGAACTGGCCGCCTGGATAGCAGGTGAGACGGACGTCAAGGGTTGTGGCAGGGTCCTTGGGCCAAAGACGGACCGTGCAAAAAACCTTCTCTTGGCCCGGCAGCACCAGGAAGACCACGCTCCAAATGCCCTCTGGGCGCTCCCAGACGAACCGGGCGCGTCCGCGCCGCCCTGTCTCGACCACTCGAACGCTTTTCGGCTCGACTGTGCCCACCAGGCTGCCAGCTACGAAGATGTCTAGGAAGCCATTCCCATACCAGTTGCCCGGCGCTGGCCCGGTAAAGCCAATCATGCCCTCCAGCGGGCGCACAAGCGGAGCGTGGGAAGGGTGGACGTCCACCCAGGTGACGAAGTGGAACTTGGCACGTCCGTTGTCCAGGATGGCGCCGCGGGTGCGGATGGGGTGATATTCGTGGCCGGTGTAGGGCCCCAGCTTGCCATCTTCGGGGCCGAGGGTCTGGCCGGTGACGAAGCCTTCTTGTGGGGACTGGGCCCAAGCCGCAGCGACGCCAAGTAGCCAAGCCCAAGCCAGGCAGGCCAGGGGGGTGCTTTTGTGCATCGTTTAATGCACCTCCACCACAGCGCTGGCTGCCGCCCCCGTGGCCACGTCGCGGGCCGTGATGCGCCAGCGTCCGATGGGGTCGTTGAGGGCCAGCGGGACGGCCACCTCTGCGGCCTTGGATTTTGGTGCCAGGGTCACGTTGCGCGCATAGTGGGCCAGGCGCTTGCCCGAGGGCCCTGCTACCTCGACGTGAATGACGTGGCGGGCGCGAGGGCCGCTCGTCCGCAGAGCAATTCTTGCCCTCAACAATTCCCCGCGCCGCACGGGGCTGGCAGGGGAAATTGTGCACGTCTCCACCTGGTAAGGCAGCAGGGCGAAAAGGGCACTGTGGCCCTGGGCCAGCGCCACGTCGAAGCTGCGACGCTGGCCAAGATACTTGCCGGCTCGGCAATCGTAGACGTAGCGCTTCTCGCGCAGTGTGATTGTGAAGGTTTGGGTTGGCCGATTGGCCCAGAACCAGCGCGTCAAGCCCAAGTAGCGGGCAGGGCCATCTGAGAAAGACACAACTTCGAGGTCCATTGGCTTGCCGGCGCTCGGAGTCACTTCGGCAGCCGGGCTTGCTCCTAAGGCACGCATCAGCGGGCCGACGAGCTCACGTAGCCAAGCGGTTTCGGGCGCGGCCTTGGCATAGCCCTCAATGGGGAAATTGAGCAGAACTACGTTGCCGGCGCCGCGACGGCGGAAAAGTACGCAGGGCGGCTGGTCGCCTCCGCAGGCAACCGTTCCTGGCTGAAGCTGGGTGGCGGCGTCCGGGGTCACCCCTTTGAGGGTGAACCGAAGGTCCTTCCCGGCCACCGAGATGGAGCCGGTGCGGTCGGTTCTGGGCGCCCGGCCCCCGTCAGGAGCGTAGGCCACGCCGAACAGGTCGCGGCGGGCCGAGGATACGGCGGGCTTGCAGTGGCCATCGCGGATGCCGGGGCGCACGTCCGCGACGACGGCACCGCCGGCTTCCACGAAGGCCTCGATCGCCGCGACTTCCTTCTCTGAGAGAGCGAAACAGGCCGGCAGCACCAGCACGCGGTAGCCACCCCTTACAAGAAGGCCACTTTCCACCTGCTCGCTGGCGATGAAGTCGTACTGCAGGCCCACATCTTCCAGCACTTCTACCCATGCGCGGCGGGCTGCCTCGGCCGTGCCCATAGTAGGGTCAATGGTGGAGGCATGGACGCTGGCTTGCGAATACAGCACGGCAACGCCATTGTGGTCACGAGTAGCCCCCAGCAGAAGCTTTCCAGGCCCAGCCTTTATTTGTGCTATCTCCTCGCTTGTGGTGACGAAGGGGACGAAGAGCGTCAGGTCCGGTGCCACAGCCAGTTCTTGGCACTGCTCAGAAGCTTGCGGAAAGCTCTGGAACCACCAGGCTGCGCTGAGCTGATGGAAGATGCTGTACCAGGGCGCCCAGCGCTCGAAGGCCTCGAAGCGCTGTTCGAGGTAGCCGCCGTACCAGATACCCGTGTAAGCGCCGGGGGCGTGAAAGCTGCGCATGACTTCGACTTGGGCGGGGTCGGGGTAGACGTTCCAGAGGCCGAGGACTTTGGACAGCTTCCACCAGTCATAGCCGCCGAAGCTGCCCGTGCCCCCGGCGGCATCAGAGCCGACGCGGGCTGTGGGGTCAACTTCGCGTATCACGTCGCGGGCAAAGCCGTGGAAATCTGCCCACACCGTCTCCATGTGCATGCGGTGGTCAGCCCATTGGGCTTCCCGCCCTTGCTTGACCGCTTCCTCTAGCAAGATCGGCCCCACCTCTTCCCAACTTTGATATTGTGTGCCCCACTCGGCATTGAGGGCTTCCAGGGAGCCGTAGATGCCCTGGAGGTAGCGGCGGAGGTCGGCGTTGCAGAAATCGCACCAACACACGTCCTCATAGGCAAGCACGTTGTCGTCGCCCAGGGTATAGGCGGTGGCCGCGAAGCGGGCGTGGTCGCGGGCGGCAAGAAGGAGCCGATCGCGGACGGCGGCGCGGTGAGCGGGGTCGTTGAAGCAAGGAGAGCGCTTGTGGTCGGTCACTTTGCACTCGGCGTAGTGAAGGCCGGCACGCACGCCTGGGACGCCCCAAAAGCCGTGGCGGGCGAGCATCAAGCCGCCGCCATGGTTGATGGTGTCCACGCCGGCGGCCGCGAGGACGCGGTAGACATAGTATGGGATGAACTCCTCGCCGGGGCCACCCCATACCAAAAAGCTAAATTCATCGCGGGGATAACTCAATGCCACTGGCTGCCAAATCCAGTCCCTGTCTACCTCTCGCTTGCCAGCGAGCAAGGAGCAGCAGATGTGGAGGGCGTTACCGATGAGATGGCGCGTGGGCAGTACGATGGTGGTTTCGGTCGTGCCGGAAGGCAGGGCCTTGGCCGCCTCGGCAACGAGCCGGCCGTGGGCGTCATAGGCCTTGGCGGCTAGGGTGGTTGCGGCGCCAGCCGGAGCCGACAGCACTACTTTAACGCGACACGGCTCGTCGGCGCCGATGCTTTCCTTGGCCAGTGCCAAGTCCTTGATAGCGCATTCTCCCATCGGGGTAAATGCCAACGAAGCCCAATCTACAATGGCCTCGCCGTCCTTGAGCCAAAAGTCAGCAAAATGGCGGCGCTGGAGAGTGGTCGCTACGGGCACTTGAAGCCAGATGAGCTCGTCGCGCGGTTGCACCTCGTGCTCCTCAGTGGCTATCGTCTCCCCGTCCGGGCCACGCAGACGGAAGGCAATGCGCGGGCGGGAAATGGGAGCATCCACGTGCCACGACACCGAAAGCCGGTCGCGGTGGGGCGTCACCGCCGCGGGGTCTGCCAGGGGCTTACCGTCGGGGCCGACAATGCCTAGCGAGGTCAGTCGCGCCCTAGGCTCCCGCCGCGCGGCCCACAGTATCGCCCGAAGAGGCAGCGACAGATAATAGTCCCAGAGCCAGGGATGCTCAGAAGCCGCTGAGCCAATTTCGGGTGTCAGGAGTGTCCAAGCGGAGGCCCGGCCGAAGTACAGCAGGGCCACCCGCCCTTTGCCGAAACGCCGCAGGGAGATGAGCTTGGCCGCCGCTTCAGGGGACGGCCCATAGTCCCGTAGCCCTTCGAGGCCGCTAAAGGGCACGCCCGAGCAGACGAGTTCCAGGCCTTCTTCGGGTTTGGCACGCTCCAGGAAGGCAGTCAAGTGGTCTGTGGGTGCATCAACGAAGGAAAGGACTAAGCCTGTCCCGTCACGTGTCTTGCGCAGAACTTCGTATTCAATGTCTTCGGGCAGTATTTTCCATTGAATGTTGCCAACAACTATGACGTCGTATGGGCGGGCAAGCTTCTCGCGGAGGCGGCGGGCGACGTCGTCGGGCAGGCCGCCGATTATGCGCTGGTAGCTCTGGCTCGGGTCGCCGCCGAGCTGCCAGCGGGTGTGGACAATGACCGCCTCGTAGTCGAGGCTGAGCCGTTGAGCCACCTCAACAACCTCACGCATCACCCCGCGAGGGCCGATGAAAAGCGCCCGCAGCGTCCCGCCAGCGTAAGGCAGTGCCCACTTCGTGTGCGGCGTCTCAAGGGCCTTCGTCAGCTCCACATATTGTGGTTCGAAGGCGGGCCGCTGCGGTGCCGCCACGGCTAGGGAGCCTACGCTCAGGACCAAAACCATGGCGCTTGCGAACACCCGCATCGGAACCACCTTCCCAATCGGGCCGACAAGCTCCCTGGATTGAGAGAGACCTTCGAGGCTCGTCCCAGATGCCCTTCTTTGGGAAGCGCGTCCTTAGGGGGCCGGCCGTGGCCGCGGGAGCCGGCGTGAGCCGGCGTAGGCGTCGGCGTTGCGCGACTATCGAGGCGCAAGAGATTTGAGTGGTGCGGGGAAAGAGTAGATGGCCGGAGCCTTCGTGGCCGCGACGGAGAACCGCTGGCTGGTGGCGGGCAGGCGCTTGCGCTGCCCGCTTGGGCGTATCACCCGCACATCGCCTTGGCGAGTGGGCTTTTCGAGCACCGCCGTAAGTGTCTTTGGCTCAGCCTCAGTCCAAAGCACCAGGCTCGCCTGCTCTCCGCGCACGAACTCGAAGGCATATATATCTTCGCCCAGCGGCCAGCGGCGCCGGAATCGGGCACCGGCCAGCTCCCGCGTGAGGGCTGCATACGCGAACAACCCAGGCCGCGCAAACCCCTCATAGTCCACCAGCGCCGTCGCCTGCACCTTGTCCACAGAGTAGGGATAGGGCCACCGCAGAGCATGCCAGAAGACTACCGAGACGCCATTACCGAGAAGGTGGGCGTAGCGCTTGAACACGTAGTTGGCTTGGTTTTCGTCGTCGGGGTCGAACATAGGCACCTGGGTGGTCTCAGTGACCCAGATGGGTTTCTCGGCACCGAAGCGCCGGCAGGTTTCGTGAATGTAATCGAGCAGGGCCTGGGTGGTTTTCAGGTCGGCGTAGAAGTGGAAGTCGTAGATGTCGCAGTATTGGGCCAGGCCGCGAGCGAGGGATTCTTCCCAGCCTTCGCGGCGCACCTGAAGCTCCGTGATGCTGCCCCCGATGATGATGCAGCCAGGGTCTTCGGCTTTGGCGGCGGCGTGGCCGATGCGCTGAGCCTCCACGTACGCCGCGGGGCCGTCGCGGTGGAAGACGTCGAACTCGTTGCCCAGTTGCCAGTAGCGCACGTAGTGGCGGAAGCGGCGGACGGACTGGCGGACGAAGTCGGCGTACTCGGCCTCGGTGAGGTCGCCGCGAAGGAAGGCATTGGCTTCGTTGACCAGGGGGCAGTAGGCGATGCCGTAGCGGCGAGCCCAATCCATGGGCCGCTCGGCCCAGCTCCAGTTTGGCCGCACCCACCGCACTCCCAGCCGCTGAAGAAGCGGCCAGCTCCCTTCGGCCAGAAGACCAAAGGGCGAGTTTTCAGGCGGACCTTCGGGTGTACGCTTCGGAAGAAGGCCGAAGCCCTTGCGTACCTCGGCCTGGTTTTTGCCGTCGGCTTCCAAGACGACCCTGACGCTCAGATATTCCTCGTGCGGGAGCTTGGCAGGGTCGCCGAGGCTGAGGAGAACCGTGGCCTGTTGACCTGCCTTGGCGCTGACCTCTGCTTTACCCGCAGAGAGCACGCGGCCATCGTAACCGGTGGTCTCGAAATGCAGGACGGCCTGCGGATTCTCGCTGCCTATATTGCGCACCACAGCCGCTACTCGCGGCTCTTCGCCAACATCGAAGACCGAGGCGTCCTTAATAGGCTTCAGTGAAAGCTCCCACGCAGCAGCCGGCTGGCCTGCCGCCCGCCACGGCGTTGCGGTGAGGAGGGCCGCCACGATGAAAGGGATAGCGGCTGGTCGTCTCATTGACTGCGGACCCTCCGAGTCTCTTCCAACGACAACGGCGTGAGCTTGACGTCGTCGAACCAGACGCGCCCGATGGCGTCCTGGAGTAGCAAGTAGATGTTGAGAAAATCCGTCTCCGGCTGGAATTCGCGCAAGATGACGCTTACCTCATGCCAGTCTTCGGTGCCGCGGCCGTAGCAAAACTCCCAGGTGTGGTCTTGTGAGTACCACCATCCAAAGCCTTCACCGTTGGCCTTGAAAGGGATGATTTGCACGCACGATAGCCCCTCTTGCAGGTCGGTTTTTACCATCAGGGAGAGTTTGTAGGCACGGCGGGGGTCAATGCGGACGTGGACCTTAGCCACGGTGTAGCTGCATTCGGGGAAGCCGTCGAAACGAAGGCTGCGAAGTCCTGAAGCTGCCACGGTGTCGTCCACTACGGGCTGGCCAGCTTCAATGTACCAGCCGGCCAGGCCATCCTCGAAGCCGGGGTTGGTCAGCAGATTCTCCGCGAGGGCAGCGTCGTCGAAGCGCAGGCCCGCGTAGTCCTCGTCGGCGACCGGCTTTTGGCCGCCCAAGGGCACCACGACGCCCTCTAGCGTCAGCGCAAATTCGTCAAACCATGCCGTGCCAGGCCCCTTTACCCAAAGGTAGGCATACATTCGGACGGCCTGCGGGGGCAAGGGTGGTACGGGCACACGGACGAGCGTCCAGTCGTTGGTGCCGCGGAGGCGGGAGGCCTCGCCGAGTTCGACGAAGGGTAGGGGCTGGCCTTCGGCGTGGGGCTGGAGAGCCAGGGCGGCTTCTTCTTCGATATCCTGGGTTCTAATCCAGGCCTGCAGCACGTAGCGCTTTCCGGGTTCCACGGGGACGCCCGAAAGTTGTAGCACGGCGCGGGTTTCACCGGGGGCGCCTTCAATGCGCAGCGAGGCCCTGCCGAACCGTTTCACCTGGCGGTCGAAGGTGATGCCGGGCGTGCCGCCTTCGCCCCAGCGCAAGTCGCGCCAGCCGGCTTCATCCCAGTAGCCTTCGAAGCCGCAGTAGTTGAGCACGCCGTCGGGCCAGCGAGCCAGCGCCGGCGCACCGGCGAAGGCCACTACCAAGGCCGCTGCTGCAACTATGCGTGCACTTTTCCGTTGCGGAGCCATTTCCATCAAGCCCCTGCAGCTTTGAGGCTGGCGGTCGGCGACCCAAGTCAGCGGCCGGTTGGCGCCAACACGATGCCGGCCAAGCTCTCCCGCAGAACCGCCAAAGCCTGCTCCTGCTCGTCGCTGAAGTGACCTTGGCGCTGGCCGTATAGGTCCATCCAAGTGGCCAGCCGCTCGAAATCCTCGCCCTGCAGCTTGACGCCGTGGTGACCAGCGCAGAGCATGGCCAGCAGGGGATTTGTAGCCGCCGCCCCTTGTCCTGGGAGGGAGCGGCCTTCATAGTACCTGGCTCGCACGTGGTCGCGTAAGGAGGGCGTGCCCCAAGCAATCAGGCGGTCATAAGAAGCCGCCGGACTGGAAAGGTCGAAGGCTGCCGCGTGAGGATTGTTGGCGTTGGGGTTGTGACAGGAGACGCACAGGCGGTCGAGGACGGGTTGCACCAGTCGGTCGTAGCGCAGGGGCCAGGAGCCTTCCGGCCCAGGCGTCAACTTGGAGGCAGCGCGCGCCGCCGCTTGCACCAGGGAATTGGGAGGCGATTTGAGGCGATTTTCGTGACAGCCGGCGCAGGAGACAAACTCGCCTGGCTGAAGGTAGGTGGCCGTGCGCATGGTCTGCACGGCCAGGCCGTTAGCATCCAGGGCTTGGAAGAAAAGGTTCACGCCGGCCGGCGCCTCAAAAAAAGCGGAGCCGTCTTCTTCCACGGGGGCCGTACCGATGACGAACTTGCCGGGGTCGTCGCCAGTGACGCCCAGGTTAGGCGTGTTAGGCCATGGCTGGGTCTTGGGCGGCACGCCCACCACGCGCAGGCGCCTTATCGTCCCCTTGGGTATTCCGGCGAGGCCGTCGTAGACGTTCAGGAGAAGGAACCGTCCGGCTGGCGGCGCCGCCCAGTCGGCTTTAGTGGGCCGCACTGGCGGGCGGGGGCGACCCCGCAGTGGCATGGGCCACCAGCACGATAGCTCCGGGTCGCGATATAGCAGTTCCAGGTTGCCATAAGCGTCGTAGAGGTAAAGGCCTCGTGCGTTGAGGGGGTTGGAGCTTCCCTCACCCAGGAGCGGCTGGTCGCTCCAGGAGACGAGGTAGAAATCCTCCGACAATGGCCAGGGATTGGCGTAGTAGCATTGCGGCCAGCCTTCACTTTCCGGGAAGCACACTTCGGGCGTGAGCCTGGTCAGGGCGGCCTCGCCGTCCACGTCCCGGTCGGGGTCTAGAAGCACGAGGCTGCCGCCGGTTATGGAGTGGTGGGCTGAGGCCGTGAAGACGAGCTTATTGGAGCCTGGGATGGGCCGCGCCTCGAAGATGCAATGCGGATTGGTGGTGAAATTGCCATAGACTATCCGCGGGTCCGTGCCATCCGGATTAGTAGCCCACAGGCTCATGTAGGGCATGTTGTTGCGGTCTACGTAATCCCAGCGGGCATAAAGTATCCGGCCGTCGGCGCCTAGAGCCGGCGTCCACTCGAAATTCTCAAAGGGGGAAAGGGGACACAGCTCCGTGCCATCGGGATTGACAACGTGGAGCGTGTAGATGGAGACAGGCCGCCAGGCGTCGCCGCCGCACCGGACGAAGCCGTCCCCGAGAGTAGCAGTTAAGGTGAGTTCTGCGATGGCTTTGGTGTACTGGGGATGCCAGCCCCGACGCGTGGACAAAAACACAATGCGGCCGTCGGGGAGATATTGTGGATCGAAGTCGTCGTAGCGGCCGCGCGTTATCTGCCTCAGACCGCTGCCGTCAAGGTTCATCTCGTAGAGGTGGTAAAAGGCGTCCTCGGGCACGGTGTTTTTGTCGAGCTTATTGGGATTGGCCGAGGTTTCGGGATAGTGACGACAGTAGGCGAAAACGATTTTGCGGCCGTCAAAGGATATATCAGGCCGACCAAAGCTGCCGTTTCCCATGCCGGGCGTGAGGCAAATCAAGGTTGGCTCATCGGAGCGAAAGTTCTTTAGCACGAAGATGCCGCCGCCAGGACGCGACCACCAGCCGTAGTTCTGGTCGGACATGTGGGAGTAGAGGCCTGGGGCGCGCTTGACGAAGAGAAGGTCATCGAAATCCAACAGGGGGTTGCGCAGGGCCATTTTGCGCACGGCCCACCGCGCCCGCAGGTACAGGGCCCGCACGGTTTCCTCGGAGGTGCTTGGGTCGAGGCCGTCAAGTTCCCTGGCCACTGCCTCCAGTGCCGCTTTCTGCTGCGCCACGTCCCGGCCAAGCTCTGCCAGCTTTGCGGCGAGCTTCCGCCCACTCTCGATGGCTCGCTGGACGGGCCGCAGCCGCGCCGCCGGGCCAACAAGCTCATGTTTGAAAGACCACGGGCTGACGCTGCTCTGGGTAGCCGACCTGCCCAAGGCGACGTTCACTGTAAGCTCGTCGGTGGCGTAGGCCTCGACCTCGTCCAGGTGAAAGAACTCTGGCTCCTCCTTGGTCAGGGTTAGGCGCAGGTATCGAGCCACGGCGCCCTTGAGGGCGATCTCCAGCGGCTTGCCATCAGTGTAGCCCAGAAAAACGCGGCCGTCGTGGCGGTAGGCCTCGGTCCAGTTCTCGCCGTCGTCGGACAGCAGCAGCGCCAGGGAGGCCGCCCGCCCCGCTGCGTCGCAGCGGTTGAAAACGAGCACTCGGTCGAGGGCTAGGGGCCTGCCTAAGTCTACTTGCCACCAGGGGTGTACTTCGGCGGCCGTATGAAAGCCCCACTTGCCATCCTTGACGCCGTCCACGGCCCCCAGGGCGTCCTCTTGCGGGCTGGTGGTGGGTACGCTTGCCCCCCGCCAGCGGACCTCCCATTGTCGCAGCCAGTCCGCTTCCACTTGGGCTGGGGGACGAATCTCTTCGCGTCCTGGTTGCGCTGCCTGGAGCGAGCTTGGCGACCACCAGGCGAGCGTGCTGGCCATAGCGAGAAGCCCCAACTGCCAATACCCCACGACTGCCCCTTGGCTTACCAATTTGCTGGTGCGCATTGCGGTCATGTCCGGGCCTGCGCGGCTTTCCCATGCCCAGGGCATGTTACCACGGCGCCAGTGTAACGTATCAAGGGATGAGGTTCAGGGCGAGGCCCTCTATCTCGAAAAGAAGCTCTGGGCGGCAGATGTCCGCGCGAACGAAGATGCTTTTAATCAGCCTGGGTGTCCGCCCCGCGAAGATGCGTCGCACGGTCTCGGCGTCACAACCGGGCTTGACAAACACCGTGGCGTTGCCGAACTGGTCCAGGGTTAGTCCTCGGGTAGCTATGAGGGCCTCCACGCTGTCTAAGGTGTGAAGCACTTGCTGTTCAAGGTCTTCGCCGCCTAAAGACTGCCCCTCGCAGCCAACCGCGGCCGTGCCGGACACGTACACCGTCTCGCCGGCTTTTTCAACCACGGCTGCGGCCCGCGAGAAGGCAGAGCCGTAGTGGAAAGCTTCGCCCTGAAGGGGGCTTTTGACAGTGGTTGCGTGGTGGCCACTGCCGCCGATCGCTATCAGGTCCATGGAGCAGGGCGAGTTGTCGGGCGGGCGAGCTTGAATGCCTGTGCTTGCCGGCAGCCATTGCGGGCCTGCGTCCGTCACCAGTCCGAACCGCCGAAAAGCCTCCGTGCGCAGGCAGTTGAACTCGCCGTACCAATCCAGGATGTCGGCCAGGAAAACCCACGCGCGCACGACCTCGCGGAAGTGGCAGCCTGCGGCGGCGAGGTAACGCTCAGCTTGGTCATACATGGCCCGGACGGCCTCAGTTCGTTGCAGGGTGCCCGGATGTCGGAGGTCGCTTAGGTAGACGTATCTGGAGCCGTCATGCTCGACGATGGCTCCGACGGTGCGACCTTCGATCCGCAGAGGTTGGCTGGGCACCGTCGTGGCCGTCAGGTGGACGCCTGCCAGGCCTTCTGCGTCTACCGGCGCGCCTTCGAGGTAGCTTACCGGCCAAGCGTCCACGTCCCAATCCTCGCCGAGGACTTCCTCCCTAGCCTGCAACACGTCATCTCGACACGCCAGGCTGGCAAAGACACGCTCCTGCACGGGAACGGCGTCTTGCGCTCGCAAGACTTCTGCCGCCCGCCGGTAGGCCTCTGCCGCCTGGGCGGGGGGCGGGCCAAACCCCTTCGCTTGGACGCCGACGGTTACGTGAACCGTCGCCCCCAGCCGGCAGGCGTCCACAGTGATGCAATTCTCGTCGGCCGTGAAGGAGTTCATGGGGTGGCTCCGCTACAGAGAGGAAAGAAATGCCTCCAAATCTCGAAGCTGCTGCTGCGTTAGATGCGATGTCTTGCCATGCTTGTCCTCGCGGTTGGCTGTGGTCAGTACGTCCATGATGGTTAGTGCGCTGCCGTCGTGGAGGTAGGGCGCGGTTCGCCAAAGCTCAACCAGCGTTGGAGTGTCGAATTCCTCACTGCGGTCATACTTGCCCCGCGTGCCCACGTCGTACATTTTCATATCGGTATAAAGTGGGGCCGGATGACACTTCGCACAACCAACGACTGGGTCCTCGAAAAGCTTCCGCCCGCGCTCGACGGCGTCTTTGGCCACGGCCGGCCCTCGCTCCGGTCGCAGACTGTTGATGTAGGCCTCTAAGGCGTCCACATCGCTTTCCTCTGGTTGGCGGAAAAGGATGAACTTCACTCCCGAGCGCGATGCCATGCGCATGTCCTCGCGGATGCCGAGGGCCATCGTGGGCGGCGTCTTGCCCGAAAGAACGAGCGATTTGGTATTCTTCGGGTTGCCAAGGCCGTCGTTGAGCAGATCCCACATCAGCCCGTCGGCTCGGCCCCCTGGGTGGCAGCTCTCACATGTCTGCCACTGCTGGAAACACATGCGCGCGTCGCCGAAAAGCAGTTCCCCACGGCGCACCAGGTCCATCTTCGGCTCTGGCCCCAAGGGCACCGTCGCGGCTATTTTGCCCGTCTTGGCATCCACGGCCGTGAGCGTGTCGGAGAAATAGTTGGCGACCCAAGCTGTGTTTCCGTCGGGCGTAGCCGCGATTGCGCACGGTCCCAGGCCGCCGCAGCTATACCGCCGCTTCAGGCCGTTGCGGTAAAGGAACGTCAAATCGTTGGCCAGGTCTGCTCGCTCTTCGGCTGGGACGGCTTCGATGGCGGCGTGCATGGCCGGAATATCAATTACCGTGACTTCATGGCTGCCGCGGTGGCTCACGAAGAGGGTTTTGCCGTCGGGACTGATGGCCACGCCCGCCGGATTGGCCGCGCCCAGGTCCAGGTCGTCCAGCAACACCGTCGCCCAGAGCTCCCGCTTAGTCACGTTGACGATGGAAAGGGCATTGGTGTTCATCCAGCCGCGCTCAAGTTGGGTGGTGGGCAAGAGGAAACGGGCCAGGATGTGGACGGCGTAGGCCCACTGCCCGTCGGGCGAGACCGCCACGGCCGCCACCTGATTGGAGCCCAGCGGCAGCCGCACCTCGCCCACCCGCTGGCTCCTGGTGGTGTCCACCAAGGTGAGCACGGACGCTAGGTCGGGGTCGTGGTTAGAGCCAAGGGGGAGAAAGTTGCCCACCACGAGCGTGCCCGTGGCCTTGCTCACAGCACAGCAGATTGGCTCCCTGACGGCCTGGATGCGCCTTTGTTCCTTCGCGTCTGTTGTCGAGACGACCGACACGTCATTGCTGAACCGATTGCACACATAGAGCGTCCGGCCGTCGGGGGAAAGGGCCAGGCCATGAGGCGCCCTGCCGACGCGGATTGTCTTTTCCACCTTCCGCTGCGCCGTGTTCACCACCGCCACCACGTCGGCTTTGGAGCACGACACGTAGGCGAGCTTGCCGTCCGGCGAGAGGGCGATTCCTACCGGCCCTTCAGGCAGGCCAATTTTGCCGACTACTGCCGCCTTTGCTGTGTCCACTACGGCCAAGGCGTTGCCGGTATGCGCCGTGGCGTAAATCCGCGCGCCGTCGGAGGAGATTGCCAGGCCCAAGGGGGAAAGATATTTGGAGCTGCTGGCTCCAGCCAGCCAGAAGCCGGGCCACAGCATGGCGGCACCCAGAAGCCCTGCTGCTGCAAGGGGTATTAGCTTTCTCGCTGCGTGCCCGTGGCGTCCCATTCACTAGACCTCCTGCCCGATTGTAGCCCACGGCCTTTTACACAAACAACGCAACAGCCGGCGGGAGCCGTCATCGTCCGTGATTGAGCCACCTTCTTTGGCGTCTGCAGGGACGTAATCCGCCGGATAACTTGCTGCCGCTCCCGGCGCACAACTTGGGCCGCTCCTTTCCCCGGCGAGCAAGTCAATCCTTTGCCTCGTTCCGCAGGACACCACCTCGCCGCAGCGAAGCCGCACCCTGCATATCACCTCCGCGGAGTTGATGGCAAATGTACGACAAGATGGCGGGACCTCCGGCGGCTGTGTTGACGCCGCTGATTGTCCTGGTTGCCGCGGTGTTGTTGCGTCCTGGCGCTGCGCAGGATGTCCCCCGTGTGCTGCTGTACATGCCCTTCGATGGCAAGGCCGACGCTGCCTTCGCGGCGGACGGCTATGGATTGGCCTCTTACACGACGATTGCCTATCATCCGGGCAAGCGCGGAGAGGCGGCTCAGATTGGCAGCACGGAATTTCCCTGCGGGCTGATGGTTCCGGCCGCCCTCAATCTCGACAAGGCTCGAGGGAGTATAGAGCTGTGGGTTGCTCTGGGTTGGGACGCGTCCGATGGCGGGCAGGCCGCTCGGCGCAGGGTGTTGGTGACGGATGAAAGGGGTGGGGATGAAGCAGGGCACTTTGAGCTGTGGCTCGCGGGCCAAGGTGTGGGTTTCGTTTTCCGGACGCCGGAGCATCTTCACGTTGGCGCCTCTATAGCGGGCTGGAAGGCTGGCGAATGGCATCATCTGGTTGTCGCTTGGGATGCGCAGCGGGGCCTTTGGCTTTATGCCGACGGCACCCAGGTTGCTTCGCGCCAGGCCACATGGGAGACGGCGAAAGTGCCGCCATCGCGCCGCCTGCATCTTTGCGCCGACCCGAACGGCCGGGACCGCTTCGAAGGTTTGATAGACGAGTTTCGCGTGTACGACCGGGCTTTGACCGGCGAGCAAGTAGCGGCTGCCTTCAGCGGCACCTTGGATGCGCCCATGGCCGAGGTTAGGACGCCGCCGCCCGCCCCTGCCCCGCCACCAAGGCGTACCCCGCGGCTTCTTTTCCATGCCACCTTCGACGACTCGCCGAGGGCGGCTTTTGCCCTCGGCAGCCCGGAGCCTGTCGAGGCGCAGAATGTGCAACTTGCGAACGGTCTGTCGGGGCGTGCGCTGCAGGCCGACGAGGGCCTTGTGCTGGCCTACGACGCGGCTGGCAATCTCAATAAGGAGGGCGGCGCCGTGACAATGTGGGTTGCGCCGACGGCCCAAGGGCTGGACGCCAACTGTGCGTACTTCGCTGATGAATATGATACGTGGCAGAACCCGGCGGTAGTGAAAAACGCGCTTTGGCTGTGGCTTTGGCGTGCTGAGGCTGGCTCGCCGGTGCTTCGTTTTGATGTGCGGCCGCCAATCACCCAGGCCATCGCCAAATGGCAGCCGGGCGAATGGCACCATCTCGCCGCCTGCTGGCAGAACCGCAGCGAGCTGAGTCTGTACGTTGACGGCGTGCGCGTGCAGTCCTTGTCCGGCGACCAGGCCGGTTTTCCGGTGGAAATCCCGACCCGCTTTTATGTCGGCAACTGGCGGGGCGGCTTTCCTGCGAGGGCTTTGATAGACGAGGTGAAGGTCTATGATGCGCCCCTGTCGGCAGAGGAGGTTCTGCGTGAGGCAGGAGAGTATGTGCTGCCGGTGCATCTCGACCTTGGCCGCACGCTCTTCGAGCGAGGCATTGGCGGCGTCTTGCCTTTGCGGTTTTACAATCCCACCGACGGAAACCTTGCTTTCCGCTTTCATGTGACCATTGAGGCACCGACGGGGCGAAAAGTCCTCGAGTCCTCTACGGCCCTCGAAGTCGCGGCTCCGCCCCAGGGCTGGGGCGAGAGGTCCGTGGAGCTGCCCGCCCAGGCCCTCTCTGAGGAGGGCGTGTATCACGTCACTTGCGCCGCAGGGGACGTCGTGGCCAAGAAGCTCAAAGCCTACTTTCTGGTCGTGTCGCCCATTCCCGCCGAGAAGCCTGCGGACGGTGCTGCTGCGCCTAAGCCCAAGCTGCGCCTGGTAGACGAAATTGACTGTACGGCCAGCCTTGGCCCTGAGCGCTTTGCCAGCACGGGCAAGTCGAGCGTTGTCTCGAGTCCCCTTGGCGCGTACCGCGAGGCCGGTCCCGACCGATATGACCGCATGGCCTTTCGGTTCCGGGTGGAGCGTCCGGGGGTGTGGCACGTCATCGTCGTCACTTATCCCGACGACAAGCCACGCTCCTGCGACATCATCGCCAACTCGCCCAAGTACTATGCCAACGTCTACGACGTGGCGACCGGGTACCTCTGCGGGGTCGAGAACCGCATCAGTGGGCGGATGATAGATTTCCCCATCTGGTTCACCCCGCGTGAGGAGGACAATGCCATTGTTTTTATGACCCTTGAGCGTGGGCGGCCAGCGGCGGCGGCAAAGGTGGCTGTATACGAGGTGGAAGGCGGGCTGCCGCCGGCGGCCGTTCGTGTGCCGCCTGATGGTGGTCGCCAAATCGGAAATTACTGGGAAGACCCGACCATCTGCTTGCAGCACGGGGGCCTCGATTTCTCGCCCCCAGAAGTTTACAAGAGCTTCTGCCGCCTCTCCGACTACCTGCGCTTTTCCGGCCAGAATCTCATTTGCTACCCGATAGCCTGGTATATCGGCACCATGTATCCCTCGGCTCGAGAAGGTTTCCGCATGGGCGTTGGGTTCGACCGCCACTGCATTGACTGGGTTGAGTATGCCTTGCGTCTTTGCGAGCGCCGCGGCCTGAAGTTTCTGCCGGAGATGTACTTCGCTGGCACCATGGCGTTAGAAGACCGCTGGAAGGGGCAGTCCGAGGAGGCAATTTGGGCAGGCGAGGAAACCCCCAAGCTCATCACCTGGGACGGCACCCAGTCTAAGGGCTTCTACTTCAACCCACCCTACTACAACCCCATCCATCCAATCGTCCGCCAGGCCCTGCAAGAGTACGTCGAGGAGGCCGTAGACAGATATGCCAAATATCCAGCCCTTGAGGGCATCTCGCTAATTGTTGGTCAGGGCAACTGCGTGTTCTTCGGCTCGATACAGTCGGGCTACGACGATTTCACGGTTGGCCTGTTTGAGAAGGAGACGGGCATCCACGTGCCAGCCGATAAAACAGGCGCGGCCCGCTTCTCCCAGCGTTTCCGGTGGCTAATGGCCAATGCGCGCGAGCGGTGGATCGAGTGGCGGTGTGAGAAAATTCGCGACCTTCACAAGGACCTGGCCGATCGTATCCGCCGCCGCAGGCCCGACCTGAAGCTCTACCTGACCTTCTACCACGTAGACGGGCACAACTGGAACCCCATGTACAACCTCGACGCCTGGCGCCCTGGTGGCAGGAGCACTGAGCAAATATACCGCGAGGGCGGCTTCGACATGCGCCTGTACCGCAACCTGTCCGGCATCGTCCTGCGCCGCGTCATGTATCCCATAGACTATCGCTTCTTCACCACCTATTACGGCGGGGGCGGCCCCAACAGTCACGAAATACTCGCCCGCGACATCGAGCTACTGAGTGAAGGGATTGGCCCGTTCAAGAATTCTGCCCTGCCCGCGACGGCCTTTCACTGCCGCTATTTTGAGTCGTCCATCGGTGCCGATGCGCCCATTCCTGGCTACTGGTGGCAGTGTCATCCCTGGCGGGTTTCTCAGCCCACGGCCTCCGGACGCAACTTTCTCGAATTCTATGCCCACGCCGTCGCCGAGCTTGACTCCGTCAGCCTTGCTTACGGCGGCTATACGGTCACTTCAATGGGCCATGAAGACGAGCTGCGCGACTTTGCTCGCTATTTTCGCGCCCTGCCTGCCCGGCGCTTCCACGACGTGCCCGGCATGTCCGACCCGGTTTGCGCTCGTGAGCTTTCCGCCTACGGCCGGCGGTATCTGTACCTCGTCAACCGGATGCCTTATCCCGTCAAGGCCTACGTGGTTTTTCGCGGAGCCGCCACGGTGGAGAATCTGGCCACCGCAGAGAAGACGAAGCTGCCGCAGGTGCGTAACAAGGAGCTGCCGGCGGCCCTGCCCAAGGGCTTCGTCAGCGAGCACAGCCTGCCCGCGCAACCGGGGCCGCTCCCGCCGCCGATGGGCGCGACCCAGCGGGTCACCGGCGCCCTTCTGGAAGTCTCCTTGCCGCCCTACGCCCTGCGGTCCTTCGCCGTGTCACCGGCCAATGCGCCGATTATTTATGCCGCCTCGGAGGTGCCGACGGAAGAGGTAGAAGCGCTTGCCCGTCGGCTCGATGAGGCTCGCCAGCTCGTTGCCCAAACGGAGGCACCGGCTGAACAAGTCAAAGAGGTGCGCGTTACGCTTTCCCTGGCTGAACGCGCCTTTGCCAAGCGAGAGTTTTCTCGCGCAAGCTATTTGCTGGACAGCTTCCCCCTGGCGCGGCTTGTCAGGCGGTGACTGCAGGCGCCAGGGCTGCCCGCGTACGCAAAGAGAAATCTTTCGGAGGGATGGCAGTGACCACCAGAAGTGACGGGTACGAAACGTGGCTGTGGATTGAACTCATCGGCTTCGACAACGAGCAGCCGGACTACGGCCTCGGCGAGTATCTCGATCGCGCTGGCTTCCTTCCCGACGCCGTGTCCCTTTTCGTTTTCAATCCCGACTTCGTGCATACCCACGACGGCGTTGGCGAGGACAGGCTTTTCCCCTTTGATTACTCAAGCTATGGCGGCCATCCCTGCAGCTATGAGCGGGAGCGCCAACAGTGGACGCGCTTTCAGCTCCTTGGCCTCGTCCGAGAGCTTCAGGCACGGGGCATCGCGGTGTATTTCTCGGTCTTTGACATCTTTGTCACCGATGAATGGATAGGCCGCCATCCCGAGCTTCTTCACGTGACTTCTGAGGGCCAGCGCATCGGCTCGGTTTGCCCCTGGAAGCGTCTGGCAGATGGCACTTGGTATGAGGATTTCTTCGCGTCTCAGGTGGCCCGCGTCCTGGCCGACTACGGTTTCGACGGCTACCACCAGGCCGACGGGTATTGCCATCCGCGCCTGACCATATATCAGGGCGACTTCTCCGACGACATGATTGACCAGTTCGTTGCCGACGCCGGCGTTGCGCTGCCGGAGGAGCTTGCCGCGCCGTCTGGCGACGCAGCGGAAGTTGTCGCCCGTCGCGCCGAATATATCTGGCGGCACCTGCGCCGGCCGTGGATCGCTTTCTACAGCCGCCGCATCACGCGCTTCTGCCGGAAGGTGGCTGAGGCCGTCCACTCTGTGGGCAAGAAGGTCGTGCTCAACCAGGCCCTCACGCGCGAGCCTTTCCAAGCCCTTTACCGCTACGGCGTTGACTATCGGGCCATTGCCGACGCCGGCGCTGATGGATTTATCCTCGAGACCGTTGCGCCGGGCGTGTCTCTGGGCGGCGAGCACGGTGCGGAGGCCCACCCTCACTTCGATTTCCTGGCCATGACGCTGCTCATGAAAGCCTGCCTGCCAGACAGGCCTCTGCGCTGCCTCAACAACACTCACGACGTCAACGAGCAGTGGGACGTGCTGCGACACGGCCCTCAGCTCCTTGAACGGGAAATCCTTTCCAATGCCAGCCTTTTCATGTGGACGCGCTCAGGCCTTCGCCGGTGCTCGGAGGGTCCGCTTGTCTGTCTGGCCGATGGCCTGCAGGCGCATGAGTGGGCCTGGCTGCGGCAATGGTGGGGGCTTGGCTTTTCCGTCGTCCCCCGCCGACTGCTCGTCGCCACCCTGCTCTGGTCTGACGCCGCCCTTGACGCTCAGCTCGACGATTATCTGCTTACGAGGCGCTTCACCACCCACAAGCTGCTGTATGAGCTGATGTCTCGCGGGGCGCCCGTGGCTGCCGTGGCGCGGATGGAAGACCTGGACGCCGTGACCGGCCCGCTGCTGGTTTTGAACCCTCATCTGTTGCCAGAGGCGGAGCTTGCCCAAGCGGCCGGTTACGAGGGCGGCCCGCTAATCGTCATCGGTCCGAAGACCCGGTCCCTTCCGCCGGCAGACATCGAGTTTGGCGACGTTCATCCGCCAGGGCAGCTCTGGTGCGCGGTTTTCCGAGCGCCCCAGAAGCACGAGGTCTCCCTCCCGCCCGACGAGCCGGAAGTCTTCCCCGAGGACCCGATGGCTGTCCCCGACCCAGTACATTATTTCCGTGAGCTTTACTTCCGGAAAGTATCTGATGGCTTTCTGCAGGCTTGTGCTGACTTGATTGCGGAGTACGCTGGTGCGCCGCGCGTGCTTCATCGCCCCGACGTGATACGGGTGCTGGCCTTGGAGTTGGCCGACCGCACTTTTCGGCTCCTCATCACCAACCATAGCCATTACTACGTCCCCACGGCCATTGACCTGGGCGGGCCGATACAGGATGCGCGGGTGGCCACCGCTTTCCCAGCCGGCCCGCCTGCGGTCAGTGGCTCCGCCCTGTCCGTGCGCGTCCCGCCCCAGGGCATCGTGGCCGTGGATGTGGAGCTTGCGAGGTGAAACCTATGAGAGTAGGTCCCACCAGGTCGGGCGTGACACTGGCATGTCTCTGTCTTGTGCAGCCCTTCTTTCTTCTATTTCACTGCCGCGCGGCGGACATACCCGTGGCTGGCAGTCATGCCCAGGCCATTCAGGCTGCTGTGGCCAAGGCCCGCGCCGGCGATGTCGTGCGGCTTGCGGCGGGCGTATACGAGATAGTTGCCCCCATCAAGCTCAAATCAGGCCTGCGCTTTATTGGTGCCGGCGCGAAGAAGACCGTTTTGCGGTTTGCAGGCACACAGCCCGGCGTGCTCCTCGACCTGAGCGGGTGTGAGAACGTCGAGCTGGCCGGATTTACCCTGGACGCGGCCGGCAGCCCCCAAGCCCACCAAGGTATAGTTGCGTCGCGGGCGCGGCGGCTGAATATTCATCATCTGACCATCCGCAACTTTGCTGCCGGCTCCCCTTGGGGGCCGCACGGTATCCTCTTCACTGGCGACAGCCCCACCAGGGCGCACGGCGTCACCGACAGCCTCATCGCCAACTGCCTCTTCGAGGACATCGCGCCTGATTCGCCTTGGGGTGCCGCCATACGCCTGGCATGGGGATCCTCTCGCAACCGCATCCTGCACAACCTAATCCGCAACACGGGCCGTGGCGGAATTCTCGCCAACGACGGCTCAACGGACTTGGTAATCCGTGGCAATGTCATCTCGGGTTCAGGTGGTGAGGGTCTTGGAATCGAGGTCTGGGGCGGCTGCGACAGGGCCGTTATCGAAGACAATCGCATAGACCATTGGCTCAGCATTGGCGGCTGCGACTTCTGCGCGGCCCGCCGGAACGTCATTAGCGACCATTCCGGCACCGTCAAGTTCATAGGTATCGAAGGCATAGGCAACTACTGCGTCATCACCGACAACCTGGTGGATGACGGCCAGCAGATAGGGCTGTCTGTCTCAGGGCCGATGCCGAAGAATTATTTCTACTGGGGCTATAACCAAGTCAGGGCGTGCGTGCAGTGGGGTGCCCAACTGCAGGGCGAGGAAGGCGGCATCGCATATCACTATTTCTATCGCTGCATCTTCACCGGCACCACGGTCGGCCGCGGCAATCCCGCATACCCAGGCGACGAGGGGCACGGCTTTCGCACGAACGGCAATGTCCGCCACCTGACTATGGAAGAGTGCGAGTTCTCTCAAAACGGTCGGCACGGCATACAGCTAGGGGGCAGCGGCGTGGACTTCCTCGCGTTTCTGGGCTGCCGCATCATGGCCAACAAGGCGGCGGCCGTAGTCGGTCCGGGTTCATACCATACCCTTGGCGACGCTGGGACTTACACCGCGCTGGAGTTTATCAACTGCCGAGCCGAGGGCAACGCCGACAACCGCCTCCCAGAAGCCAAGCCTTTTGCCAACCCCAGGCCCGTGGCCGATTTTCGCGCGCCGTCGCTGGCAAGGGTTGGCCAGCCTGTGCGGTTTGTGAGCACGTCGCGGGCGGCCCATGGGGCCATCGCGGCCGTGCTATGGGACTTCGGCGACGGCCCGCCGTCCCGTGCGCCTGCGAGCGGCCACATTTATGATCGGCCTGGGCAGTATCGTGTCACCCTTATCGCCTGGGACGAGGCCGGACGAGCTGGGCGAGCCGAAAAGCTCCTACGTGTTCTTCCATAGCGGAGGCCTGGCTTCAGCGGCGGCGAAGGACAATGACGTCCGTGGCGTCCAAGGGCAGCTCAAAGCTCAGGAGGCCGCCAGCGCGCCTAGCCTTCAACGGACCGTGGGTGAGAGAGCCAGCGGTTGGTATTCGGCTGGCGTTGCGTATGCTGACCCTGACCTTGGGCAGCGACTTGCCGGCCCAGTTGGCAAGCACGATGATGTCCGCTGTAGGCCCCGATAGCATCTGGGCCTCCACGAGTGGCTCGGAAACCTCAATCGGGGCCACAACATGGCCCATTTTCAGCGCCGCCGTCAGCACGGATAACTGCTCCGGTTTGTACTCGACGGTCAGGCGATTAGGCCCCGGATTGGCCGACCGCACGTATGCAAGCCCTGGCATGAAGGCAAACCGCAGAACCGTTCCCTTGCCCGCGGCGGCCCTGAGTATTGCGGGCTTTCCGTCGGCGAAGGTGGCCAAGACTTGCGCCCCTTGCGGACGGCAGGTCTCCCGGTAGCCCAGAAGGGGCATCGTACAGGCGCTCCACCATTTCGTTGCCTCAAGCTTCACCTCACCGGCGAGTGGCTGGTGTGGGATGCCGTAGTGCTCTCGATAATCGCCGCCGGGCTTCTGCACATCTTCCACCTCAACGCCCGCCAAGCGCGCGAGGTCTTCCAACGGCTCGTTGTATTCGTCGCGCAGGCCGGCGCCGGCGCACATATGCAGCGTCCCCCCGGCCCGCACCCATTCTGCGATAGCCCGCGCCGCATCGCGTCGGATGTTTGATTCGGCAAGATACAGCACCTTATAGCTGCGGAGCATTCCCTCAGCGATGTCCTGCTCGCTCATCATGTCCACCGGTACGTGGGCGTGCTGCATGGCCAGATACATTGTCCGCCGCTCGGTCCCCACGGCCGCGTCCCCTTGCCATATCTCGTGGCTCTTGCCGTATAGGATTGCAACTTCTGCCTGGGGCGTCTTCGCATCGCACAGGAATTGGCCAGCGCTGGCTATGCGGCGCAGAGTCATACCCAGCGTCTTTTGCGTCTCCGGATTGTCCGACACCATGCCGTCCGCGAAGGCGTAATACGGCCCGTAGCAGTAAAATTGTAGGATACGCACGCCGTGCATGAGAGCAGAGAAGGCCCGCTGTTCAAGCGTTCTGTTGTCGTTGCAGATGATGTATTCGCCGGTGGGAAGGTTTTTTGGTCTGGCGGCTGCCCGAAGCATATCGGCAATGTAGCCGCTAACTTCCGGTCCCAGGCATGCCCAGTCTTCGGACCACAGCAAAGACGTGGCCCCCAGCCGCCCGTAGAGGAACCAGTCCGGCCCTTCAATGAGCCCCCAGCCCCAGCCGCTAAGGGGCGCGTCTGTAAAATTCACATTGGTGAGGACATGGCGCCCAAGATGCTTTTCGGCTGCCTTACGCCCCTCCATGACCATTAGCGCGTTCGTCAGGTCGCGATACTCGATGGACCAGTAGTGCAGGCGTCGGGCTGGGCCGTCGGTGGCCTCCTCGCGCGTTATGGGTACTATTTCCTCCCACGTGGCCTTGCCGAAGTCCTCCGGCCGGAAGCCCTTCTCCTGCAGGAACTTGCGAAAGCCAGCCCTGCAGGATTCACAGTTCTTCAAATGGCCGAGGTCTGTAGTGCCCGGCTCGTCCCAAAGCTTGTTTCGGTAGAAGCGTTTGAGGGCACCAGGATCGTCCTTTTCTATCTGGGCGGCTGCCTGGGAAAAGTGCTCGTCCATCATCTTGGGAAGGTCCGGCGACGTCGGGCAGCTCCAGGCCTGCCACGGCATCCAGGCCGTCGTCAGAAAGCCCCGCGTGACGCCCAAGCGTTTCGCCACCGCCCAGGGCAGGCCATAGATGTCGTTGAAGGAGTTGGCGCCGAGGATTCGCGCTGCTTCCATCTCGTAGCCGAGGACGCGGGTCGAGCGGTAGCAGCTTCCAAAGCCGGCTATATGTAGCTCCAGGGGTATTTTGCCCTCGGCCTTCGGCAGGGGTGGCAGGTTATGAGATTTGACCATCTCCAGGTGTCGGGCCGAAAGTTCTGAGGCCAGCGCAGGCATATCGGGATACTTTCTTACGTTCCCCGGCAGCACCAGGCTCACGATTTCTCCGTCAATATCCTCGCGGAAGGTCTTGGCCTCGGCTTCGTCCGCGACCGGCGATACCTGAAACTCCGCGCGCACCCGCGGCAGGGGCTTCCCTTCTGTGCTGCGAAAAGACATCTTGACGGTTGTTATCCACCTGTCGGAGTCCATGTATCGGCTGATGTCTGCCCACGGCGACCACTGGCCTGGCTGAACCGGCTCACCGCCGGTGCCAAGCCCTGCGGAGGTGAATAGGCCTGGGTCGAAATAGTAGACCGGCGCCCGGTGCAAGTAGGTGCTGAGGTAGACCGCCGTGGGCTGCTGCGGTTCCAGTAGCCGGAAGCGCAGGAAAACCTGTGGCGCGAAGTCCCTGTAATTCGGCTCGTAGCCGAGGTCGGCAGTAATGAGGACGCAGTCCACTCGTTGGCGGATGCCTGGGACGGCTATGTACAGAGTCAGCGTGGCCGGTCCGGCCTGCAGGTCGGCCTCGAATTTCTCCCACATTGGCCGCCACTCGTCGCCCTCAGGATGCGTGCGATAGTGGCCGTCGAAAACCACGACCCCCTTTTGCTCGATGCGCAACCCGAAGGAGCCGCCGTATTTGCCTATTTTGAGGTAGCGCACCCAGACGTTGTGCCGACCGCTGGTGGGGATAACGACCTCCGCCTTGGCCTCGCCGCCCCCGCCATCGTTGCCGAGCACGGCGTCGCCCGACGTGGCCTCATAAATGTCGTCGGCCCAACCCTGGCCGGCCCACCATCCTTGCCCCACCGGCTGGAAATCCTCCCCCTCGACGAACACCGACCGGCTGCGAAGATCACCATTGGCTCCTCCCACGCCAGTGCCCAGCACCATCAGGCTCGCAAGGAACAATATTCGCGCCAACATTCCCGTCAGCCCTCCAGTTTATCATCGCAAAACTTCTTCCACCCGGTGGGCGCCAGGCCAGGCCCAGCTATGCCTTCGGCTCTGCCACCGCGATGACGAGGGTCTCCACCACGCGGATGGCGTAGTCCCCTGGATACCGCTCAATGCTCGTACCCTGGTCCTCAACTCCCTTGCACCCGCAGCGGATGGTGACTTTTCGCGGGTACGGCGGCCCGACGCGGAAGTACGCCACGTTCTCGTAAAAGCCCAGATAGTAGCTGCCGTAGAAGCTGTCGCTTAACTTACGCAGGCAATCCGCCGTGTCTTTCACTTCTTCGCCTGCAACGTCAGCGAAGCCGAGGCCCGCCGCCTTACCCAGCAGCAGGAGGGACCAGATGCTTGGATGTGTGCCGTTCAGCCCATCAATCCGTTGGCGCTTGACGAGCTGGTCGTGCATATTCTCTATCCCCTCGCCTTCGTCCCACCACTCGCAGATGTTGTAGCCCCCTGGCACGCACCCGCTTCCCACCACGGTCACCGCCACGATTGGCTGCTCTTCACTGATTCTCAGGAAACCATCGTCGGCCTTGAACTCCACTCCCTTCTTCGGGTCGATCTCGTAGAAATTGCCAACCTCAACGTTCGGATAGACGAAGGGGGTGGTGTAGACATGCCGCTCGGTTGCGGCAATGACCTCAGGCCGGCGCGGCGGACCGAACTGTCTCAAATGCTCTTCCGTGAAGCGCTCGAAAAGTGGCAGGTTCATCTGCATCCTCCCGTGGCCGCAAAGGGTGGTCTTCGGCGCCTCACAGGCCTTCAAGCGGAAAGGCAAGGGCTGGGCTTGGTCCTGCCCGGGTGTGCCTCCAGCACGGCCACCTCGAAGGGCGCGAGCCTGAACTCATGCGGCTCGCCTGCGCGAAGGCGCCTGGTGCGTCTCCCGCAATCTTCACGCCACGGACTCCTCAGTGCGTATTCTCGAGGAGCCTCCGGCGGCAACTCGAACACTTCCTCGAGGTCGAGCACGATTGATTGCGCCTGGGCTGAGGGGTTGCGCAGCGTGAGGATGCCTTTGCGCGGCGTCCAGGCCGCCCAGCCATAAATCTCGCCCGACTCCGGATCGCCTCCGACCCAATGGGTGTCGGCCAGGACGTCAGAGTTCTCCCGTGCCCATCTGGCGGCTTCTGCTAGCACGTCCCAGGCCTCTGCCGGCAGCACCTCTGGATTGATATATAGTTCCTGCAGGTTCACGCCGCTTGCGAAGAAGGAGCGTATTTCGGCTTTGATCTCCGTGGGGTCATAGGTCTGGCGGGTATTTTCGTCGCCCCAGGTGAAGGGCAACCGATGAATGAAGATGCCGTGGACCATAAGGGAGCTGATGGGGTATAGCGGCCCGCGCTGCACGGTGCCGTGGAGAACCTGGCTGTCGCGGTAGGTTATCCATCGCTGTCGTAGCGGGCCGGCGCCTGCCACGTCGGAGTCGTAGCCCTGTCGCCACACGCAGTCGGCCCACAGCAGCCAGAAGGGCGACGGCCACGAACCCGTCGAGACGTTGATGAACACCTCCGGCTTGGCGGCGCGCAGCTCCTCAATAAGCCGCAGCAGCGCGTCCACGTCGCTGCAGAACTCCTTGGCGCCCTCCTGGTTGATGCCTGCCGCAATGCCGTCAAATTTGAAGTAGGCTGCGTCATAGTTGCGGATCATGCCGATGCAGGCTGCCCTGAAGCGGGCATAGTAGTTCGGTCCAGCCAGGGACAGGCCGTTGGCGTTCATCTCAAAGCCTTGCGCCTTTGCGCCGGCGAGGCGCCCGGCTTTGCATGCGTAGCCGCCCCACGGCGACAGCCACACGCCCAGCCGCGCCCCGAAACCTTCCGCTGCTCGCCGCGCTGGCGCAAACCCTTCAGGGTAACCCTCGTGAAATTGCCATACCAGCGTCTCATCGTCCCACTCGAAATCGTGTGCGAAACAATCCATCGTAATCCCCCGCCGCACCACCAGCTCTTGCCCGTAAATGTCAATGAGGTGGAGCCAACGCTGCTGTTGCTTGCGGCGGAAGTCTGCCGCCCCGGCGTCATCTCCCTGCCTACGCCGCTGCCAGTATTCGCATCCTATCTCGTAGCCGTTGTTGTAATGCAGCAGTTGCCGGTACGGCTGGGGCCGCTCTCGTTCCAAGTAGTAGAGGAAGCCGCGCCGAGCCTGGCCGGGCGGAAACACGCCCGCCACTGCTGAACAGCTCAGCGGCCTTTTTGAATCCACGCCCGGCAAGAAGGGCAAGCTGCAGCGGAAGCTGCGCGCGGCTCCGGCGGGCGTGGCATGCTCCTCCACCACACTTACCGACCGAGGGTGCTCCACGCCGAAGAACATCGTCTCGACCAATATCGGCGAGCCGTCCACGCTGCCGGCTACCTCAGCCCCCGCCGCCAGTCCCTCCAGCATCACAATCTCCACGACCGGAACCAGCTCGCCGTCCGCACGCACCGTCAGGTGCTGGCGCACGTAGTTAGCGCCGTCGCGGAGCGTTGCTTGCCATTCCGCAGTGAGCCGTGGGTGGATGGAGGCAAACTCGGCGCGAACCTCCACCCCTGCGTGCCGGTCTGCGATGCGTGGGCCTTCCCTCCTCCGCAGCCTTTGGAGCGTAGGCGGACGAGTAAGCTGGAGCGACGATGCCTTGAGGCTCGTGGCCCCGGCCAAGGGAGCGGCGTCCAGGATAATCGTGAAAACCTCGCTGCCGCGAAAATCAAGCACGGCGCCCGACAGACGGTTGGTAAAGCGGACTGGCTGTATCCCGCCTTTGTCCAGGCACCACTCGAAGGCCAATGCATCGTTCTCCAGCACTAGACGTCTGCCGTCAGCGGTGCCTCTGGCCCTTCCTGGGCATCGTCCGGGGAAAGCGATGCCCCCGGCCCGGCAAACTGACCGCCTCTTGGCCCCGTCGGCCATTTTTGGTCCTCCTCCTCGGTTAGGCGCCTCAGCTTGCGGCTTCAGCTAGCGCCCTTCCCGCCGCCCGCGCGGTCTCTAGCTTGTATTCCCTGGTCATCCGAGTCACTGGTATCAGGTCGAAAATGCGCATGCCCAGGTGCTGGAAATATCTTTCGAGCACTTGCTGGCAAGATACGATGCCGCCGCCCGAGCCGCCGGCGGCCGCGATGCCCAGAGCAAGCTTGCCCGCGAGGCGGCTGCCGCCTGGCCCCGCCGCCTCGCACCGCCGCAGCCTGTCGAGGAATCCCTTGGCCACCTCGCTGACTTCGCCAAAGTACACCGGGGTGCTGATGACTATTGCATCGGCGCCGTGGAGTTCCTCTCGTACACTCTGGAAGTCGTCCTCGAGCACGCAGCGGCCTTCTTTGCGGCATAACCCCCAGCCGTCCTCGCACTGCTGGCACATCTTCAGTCGAAGGCTTTTCATATGCACGAGCCGCGTATCGGCACCGGCTTCCGTTGCTCCCTCCAGCACGGCCTTCACCACGCTTGCCGTCAGGCCGTCCTCGTTTGGGCTGGCATTCAGTCCTACTACCCGCATGGTTGCTCCCCCCTGGTGGTTATCTCCTTTTGCGGTATCCAAGCCTTCCTTGTACGGGCAAAATTCCCTCCCAGGCCGAATTCTCATTTTCTCTATCATGTCTGAACCACTTAGTAGCAGGCGGTTGGTAGAGGCCTTTCGACCGCCGCGGCGCGAGCTCTGTTAGCTGACGGTGGGGCTAATTCGCCAAGCTACGTGGTGATTTTCCACTTCGTCCATCCGAGAAGCGACGGCGTTGCAACGCCTCCCACTTCCCCTTGGATTGCTTACGTTTCGTCTGTGCGGGGAGCGAGGTGAGTGTCCGGCGGGCCTTCTTGACGGTGGTTGCACTCCTATAATACTCTCAAGCGGGTTTCGGAGGTGTGCCATGGCCGAGAAACTGCCCAAGGTCACCATAAAGATACCGCGCCCTCTCTACAATCGAATACGCCAGATTGTCGAAAATTCCGGCTACGACTCGCCGACCGACTTCATCGTTCACGTCCTTCGCGACATCGTCAGTTCTTACGGCGACTCCGATGGGGAATTCCAGCCTGACCAGCTCGAGCAGGTCAAAGAACGTCTTCGCAAGCTCGGCTATCTGTGAGGGCCGGCGTTACAAGCACCTCTATCATGTGCCAGGCGGTCGGCAGGGCGCAAAAGACGATCGGTTTGCATGCCTACCCATCGCCTTTCGGAGGAGGCAACGAGGACTGTGATAGCTCCGCACGGCGGCAAGCTTGTCAATCGAGTGCTTACTGGTGAAGCTCTTTCGGAGGCTTTTCGCGAGGCCGAAGCACTCCCAAGGTTACCCGTTGATTACGACACTGGGCGGGACGTGCAGAACATTGCCCGAGGCGTGTTCAGTCCTGTCGAGGGCTTTCCGACGGCCGAGGAGTTTCGCGCGATTCTGGAAGATTGCCGATTGCCCTCGGGCGTGGCGTGGACGATACCTTTGCTCTTGGACGTCCCGGCTCAGGACACTGTCGCCCCCGGACGGCGCTATTGCCTGGTCTGGGAGACTAACCCGGAGCGGCCCCTAGCCTTCCTCGACGTGACCGACGTGTACCCGTGGGACAAGCAAAAGGCGGCGGCCAGCGTCTTCGGCACCACCGACGCGGCTCATCCGGGGGTCGCCGGCTATTACGCCCGCCACGACTGGCTCGTCGGCGGCACCATAACTCTGCTGGACAACGACCGTGGCCCCTTCCATCCCTATAACCGTTTTCCGGCCGAGACCCGTGCACTCTTTGAGGAGCGCGGCTGGGCCACGATCTGTGCCTTTCAGACCCGAAACGTGCCCCACGCCGGCCACGAGGACCTTCAGAAGACCGTCCTGGGCCTCGTAGACGGCCTCCTTATTCAGCCAATCATCGGAAAGAAGAAAAAGGGCGACTTTACCGATGAGGCCATCCTGGCGGCTTACGATGCCCTTATCGCTGAGTACTTCGTCCCAGAACGCGTACTGCTAAACATCCTGCCGACCGAGATGCGCTACGCCGGCCCGAAAGAGGCCATCATGCACGCCATCATGCGCAAAAACTACGGCTGTACTCACATCATCATCGGCCGTGACCATGCCGGCGTGGGCAACTACTACGGCGAGGAGGACGCCATCGAGATATTTCGCGACTTTCCGGACCTGGAAATCCAACCTGTGACCATCAGGGGAGACTTTTGGTACTGTCGGCGGTGTCAGCGGGTGGCTTCCAACCGCACCTGCCCCCATGGCGAGGAGCACCGGATAAGTTTCAGCGGCACGCGGATACGCCAAATGATACTCGATGGCCAGGCACCGCCGCCGGAAATCATGCGCCCTGAGGTTTACGAAGCCATCCGGCGCTTCTCCAATCCCTTCGTTGAGTAGGCTGTGAGCGAAGAATGGCTGGAAAGCAACGGGTCGTCGTCATCGGGTGGGATTCGGCGCCGCCAGGGCTGGTGTTCGAAGAGCTGCGGAGTGCAATGCCGGTCACCGCGGCCTTACTGGGCCAGTCTCTTTGGGGGCGCTTGAGGAGCACGGACCCCCCGATTACCGTCCCAGCCTGGACGACCATATTCTCTTCCGTGAACCCAGGCGGTCTAGGTTTCTTTGGCTTCCGCAACCTTCGGCGCGGCACCTACGACGGCAAGTGGATTGCCACCTCCGAGGCCGTGCGCGTTGACCGCGTTTGGGACATCGCCAGCCGTCACGGGCGTCGCTGCTGTGCTCTAAACGTACCTCAAACATACCCCCCGACGCCTTTGAACGGTCTCATGGTCTCTTGCTTTCTCACGCCCGACAACAGCGTCCAGTACACGTATCCGCCCGCTCTCAAAGGGGAGATTGAAGAAATCTCCGGCGGCTACATGCTCGATGTGGAGGGATTCCGAACCGAAGACAAGGCCCGCCTGCTCTCGGACCTTTACCGGATGACTGACGGCCATTTTGCAGTGGCCAGAGAGATGCTTCGCAGAGAGCGATGGGACCTTTTCATCTACGTGGAGATGGGACCGGACAGACTCCATCACGGCTTCTGGCGGTACTTTGACCCCTCGCACCGCCGCCATGAGGCCGGCAATCCGTATGTTTCGGTCGCGCGGGACTACTATGCTCATCTTGACGCTCAGCTCGGCGAGCTTCTGGAGCTGGCTGGCGACGACGCGGCCGTCATATTAGTCAGCGACCACGGGGCTAAGCGCATGGACGGCAGCTTCAATCTTAACGACTGGCTAATTTGTGAGGGGCTTCTGGTGTTGAAAGACAAGCCCGGCGGTGCCTGTGAGCTCAGGCCACAGATGGTTGACTGGCCGCGGACGACGGCCTGGGCTTGGGGCGGGTATTACGCCCGCATTTTCATCAACGTGAAGGGACGCGAGCCAGAGGGCAAGGTCGAGCCGGACAGGTACGAAGCCGTCCGTGCAGACCTGATTGCACGGTTGGAAAGCTTGACCGACGACCAGGGGCGGCAGATGGCTACCCGTGCTCTCAGGCCTGAAGAAATCTTCAGCGGCCCGCATGTAAAAGACGCCCCTGACCTGCTCGTGTACCTGGATGACCTCAATTGGCGGGCGGGACAGGACGTTGGCCATGACGGCCTATATAGCTTCGAGACCGAGATTGGTCCGGATGATGCGGTTCACGACTACGATGGAATCATCGTGGTCCACGAAGCGGGGCAGACCTCAGCGGGGCTTATTGAAGGCGCCCGCGCGGCCGACGTGGCCCCTACCATTCTCGACCTTATGGGCCTGCCCATCCCCCAGGGCTTTGAAGGCAGGTCGCTGCTTGGATAACGGCGAAAACCAGGATGAGCTTGGGCCGCTGAGGGTGGCGGGAGGTGCTCATCGGGCGGCGAGCCATGCAGGACATTCCCGTGCTTAGAGATTTTCTGGCTGTGGTGGCGGTGTCCTTGGCCGTAGTTTACGCGGTCGGCAAGCTGCGCGTGCCGACGGTGGTGGGGTTTCTGGTATCTGGCGCGCTCATTGGCCCCAACGCCCTCGGACTGGTGCGCGATGTCCATTCGGTTGAGGTGATGGCCGAAATCGGCGTCGTGCTGCTCCTTTTCACCATCGGCCTGAAGTTTCCGCTAGCGGAGGTTGTGCGGCTGCGCGGGCTGGTTTTCGGGGCTGGGGGCCTGCAGATGCTTCTCACGGCCGCAGCGACGGCAACCGTGGCCGTTGGGCTGGGCGCCTCCCCGCCAAGCGGCATCTACTACGGCTTTCTCCTGGCCATGAGCTCGACCGCCATCGTCCTTAAGCTCTTGGAGGAGAGGGGGGAGGTTGACGCGCCCCACGGCCGGCTGATGATGAGCGTGCTGATAATGCAGGACCTGGCCGTGGTGCCCTTGATGCTCCTGGTGCCTGTCCTGGCAGCGGCGGGGACGGTGGCGTGGGTACGCCCGATGGTGGGTCTGGCCAAGTCCCTGGCAGTCGTTGCCTTGATACTTGTGGCAGCGCGTTTGCTGCTGCCGCAGTTCATTGAGATGGTGGTGCGCACGCGCAGTCCGGAGATTTTCACCCTGGCGATCCTAGCTGTGGCCATGGGGACGGCTTATATCGCTGGAAGGACGGGCCTATCGCTGGGCATCGGGGCCTTCCTGGCAGGAATCGTCATCTCCGAAACTCACTACGCGCACCACGTCACTGCGCAAGTCATGCCTCTGCGGGATGTGCTCAGCAGCTTGTTCTTCATTTCGGTGGGCATGATGGTAAAGCCGGCTGTCTGGGCGGCCGCACCGGAGACGGTGTTGGGTCTTGCGGTCGCCGTCATTGTTGGCAAGACAATCCTGATGGCCCTGGTGGGCTTGTTTTTCGGCGTGGGGCTGCGCAACGCGGTCATGGCGGGATGGGGGCTGGCGCAGGTGGGGGAGTTTTCCTTTCTTCTGGCCCAGTCTGGGGCGCGCCAGGGCCTGCTGGGGGAGCAGGCTTACCAGGTGTTCATGTCGGTGTCGGTGCTGACGATGGCTCTGACACCTCTTCTCTTGCGTGTGGCGCCGGTGGTGGCAGCCAGGGTTCAGCGGGCGGGGGCAGGCGTGGAAAGGACTATGCCCACGCTTTCGAGGATGCGGCCGCGGCGAGTGGCCGAGGCCTTGAGGTCTCAGGCCGGTGGTGCCGAGGCTCTTGAAAATCACGTGGTCCTGGTGGGCTATGGCGTCAACGGTCGCAACGTTGCTCACGCCCTAACCAGAATAGGTATCCCGTATGTCGTGCTGGAGCTGAATCCGGTGACCGTTCGGCGCATCCAGGCCGAGGGCGGGCGGGTGATATACGGCGATGCGTGCCGGCGAGAGCTTCTGTCCCTCGCTGGTGTGGCAACGGCCAGGGCGCTCATTGTGTCTATCGCTGACCCCGTGGCGACGCGGTGCATAGTGGCCGTGGCGCGCGCCATGAATCCACAGTTGCGCATCATCGTGCGCACGCGGTTCGTGGCGGAGGTGATGCAACTGCGGCAGCAGGGTGCTGACGACGTCGTGCCGGAGGAGTTCGAAACGTCTCTGGCCCTCTTGGGCCTGGCGATGCAAGCCTATGGGGTTAGCGAAGAGGAAATTGAGGCCGAGAAGGCCCTAATCCGCCTAGAAGGCTATGCGTTTCTGTGGCCGGAGGCTGGAGGACAAGAAGGAACCGCCGCGGGCGATGACAGCGCGCCGCAGCAGCCAAACGGTTAAGCATGGAGGAGAGCGACGAGAATGCCTCAGCGGGAAAAGGGTGTCGTGATTTGGTTTACGGGCCTGGCTGGCTCGGGCAAGTCCACGATTGCGTCAGGCGTGGCCCAGCGCTTGGCGGAAATGGGCCTGGACGTCGAGAACCTTGACGCCGACATTGTTCGCGCCAACCTTTCGCCCAATCTTGGTTTTTCTCTCGAGGCCCGTGATGAGAACACTAAGCGCCTGGCCTGGCTCGCCCAGCTTTTGAGCAAGTATGGCGTGAACGTGGTCATTGCGGCGGTGGCTACCCTGCGCTACTTTCGCGACCGAGCCCGGTTGTGGTGTGAGAAGTTCGTGGAAGTTTACGTTGATGCGCCCCTGGAAGTCTGCATGCAGCGCGACCCGAAGGGCCTTTACGCCCGAGCGGCACGCGGCGAGGTTCACGATGTGGACGGCATCCACATTCCCTACGAGGAGCCGCTGAACCCAGAAGTGCATCTGCGCACCGACCAGATGTCCATCGAGGAGTGCGTGGAGGCAGTGATGCAAAAGCTCTTCGAGCTTGGCTACCTAAAAACTCCCGAAACCCAGGCGGCCACGGCTTGTGACTCCGCCGCCAGGGCCGAGGACGGCTATACGGACGAGCAGCGCAGGCAGGTCGAGGAGCGCCTGCGCGGTCTAGGCTACGTGTGAGCTTCTGCGGCGGGCAGCCGGCGGCTGCTGCCCCTCAGCAGGTTACGTGGAGCAGGAGAGCTTTTGGCCCCTTGGCGGCGTTGAAGGCTTCGACGGCCTCTGGCGTAGTTAGGATGCTCCACTGCACCCCGAGGCTGTCGAGGTATTTCTTGGCATCCTCCGTGAGTCGTACCATTCCTTGGAAGCCGGCGCCGATGATAACGGTTTGCGGGTCACCCTTGCATACCTTTTGCAGCTCTTCGGCATCCACCACGTGCGACGTGCCGTACTTCTGCCTGGCGGCCTTCTTCTTGCGCTTGCCCAGTTTGCCATCGGCGCGAATGTAGATGTCGTTTGCCAATTCCTGGCCGCCGACCACAACCACACCGAAGCTCACTGAATCTATTCTGGGGTAGACCCTTTCTGGTTCGGCGGATTGGCCGCCGCAGGCCGCGGCTTGGGCCTCGACTGGGCGCTCCACCGCGGAGCGGGCCAGGACGGCTGCGCCCAGGGCCACGGCGTCATCCCCCAGCTCCGAGACGGCGATGCGCGGCCCCTCCCGCGACGCCCTAAGCTTGTCCGCCCTGACTTCGGCCTCTATTGGCGGCATCAAGAACTCTCCGCAGGCCTCAATAACGCCGCCGCCTAGGACGATGACCTCGGGGTCGAGGAGGTGCTTGATGGTCAGCAGGCCTTGAGCGAGGTAGTGCGCCACGCGGGTCATCACCTCGACGGCAACTTCGTCGCCGGCGCGAAGGGCTTTGCCTATCGGGCCGCTGCGGATGTGGTCTTCTTCCGCGGCAGCCGCCAGAACGGTGGGCCGGCCGGCGTCCACGGCTTTTCGGATTTCTCGCTCGATGGCGGTGCGGCTGGCCAACGCCTCCCAGCAGCCCAGGTTGCCACATCCGCAGGGCGGGCCATCTACCACGGTGACCATGTGGCCAACCTCGCCGCCCTGGTCGTGGGCGCCGACGTGAATCCGCCCATCTATCACCACGCCGCCGCCAATGCCCGTGCCGACAAAGACTCCTACCACGCTTGACGCTCCACGCCCCGCTCCATACCAGGCCTCGGCCAGCGTGCCCAGGTTGACGTCGTTGCCTACTGCCACGGGCACGCCGTAGCGCTCACGGATTCTCTCGGCAAGCCATGGGTCATCCACGGCCAAGTTGGGCGCATGGACGAGCCGGCCCGTTTGGCTGTCCACGACGCCGGGAACTGCCAGACCGATGCCGTCCACCTCTGTTAGGGAGGCGCCCGTCGTGGCAAGCAAGTCGTCTATTACGGCGGCCACTTGGGCCGCTAGGGGCTGCCCTTCCTGCTCAGTAGGCCGTTTGCTGCGGCCCAGGATTTCCCCATCCCCGCTTACGAGCAGGGCGAGTATCTTGGTGCCGCCAACGTCAACCCCGACGTACTTATTTGTAGTCCTCGCCATGGCTGCTTCCCACCTGTGCTATCGCCGACGCCGCCGGGAAGGTGCTGCACGGCTCCGGCGGAACCTCACAGCTTGTGTGCGCTGAAGAACTTGGCGCTATTTTACGCCGTCTCGAGCCGGCTGCCGACCCCGACGGCGCCGCGCTTGTCCGCCGCGCCTACGAGGTGGCTGTAGCCCTCCACGGCCACCAACTCCGCAAGGATGGTTCGACGATTTTGCAGCATGTCCTTGGCGTCACGGCTAAGGCTTTGGATTTTGGTGTCCGCTCGCCGTGGGTCATTGCAGCGGCGCTCCTTCACGATGTGCTTGAGAACACGGACATGATGCTGGAGGAATTGGTTTCAATGTTTGGGGCGAGGGTGGCGGGTTTAGTAGATGCCCTGACCAACCGGCCTGGCGACGACGATGCCATTTCCGTGCGGCGAGCGCGCCGGCAGGGCCGCGAAGCGCTGCTGTTGCGGCTTTGCGACCGCCTTGATGGCTTGGAGCGTGTTTCGGCCCGTCCCGAGAAGGCCCGTACCCGCTTCCTGGCGGCCACCAGGCAATACTACCTTCCTCTTGCCGAGGAATCTTTCCCCGAGATTGCGCAGGCTATGCGACGGGCGCTGGAAGCCGCCGAGCCAGCCACCGGCGGCGCCAGCCGATCATCCTCCACGACCGAGGAGTAGAGGGATGAGCACGAGGGCAACCCTGACGTGCGTTGGCGCCGGCGTTGCGCTGTTGGTCTCTTGCGGGATGGTGCTGGCCGAGCCTGTGGCAGTAGGTCCGTGGCAGCTTGCTGAAGGACTATACCGCGTCGCAGGGCCGAGCCAGAACCTCCTTTACCTGGCCGACGCGCCATACGTGAGCGAGGAAGGAGTTGTCGAAGCCACGGTGGTGGTGCGGGAGCGGGTGCGGGCTGGCGGATGGGCGACCGCTGGGTTACTTCTCACCGCTGGCCCTGGCAGCTTCTGGAATCTCGGCCTTGTCGAGGGGCCCGATGGGCGCCGTTACACCGAACTGGTCGAGAACTACCAGGGCATCCATCAGGCTCAAAGTGAGGGTGGTTTGCGCCTCGCGCCTATCGAGGGCTCGCGCGGTGCGGAGTGGGAGTATGGGACGGTGTATCGCCTTCGGCTGGCGATTACGCGGGAGGCGGTGGTGGGCGAGGTTTATCGGCAGGGCGAAAGCGCGGCCGTGGCACGCCACGGGTATATCTTGTCAGGAGCGCCGGCGGTGCGGGAGGGTTGGGGTGCGCTGCGCTGTGATGCCTTCAACGCCGAATTCAGCGACGTGCGGGTGAGCGTCCCCCCAAAACGCCCGCCCAGTCCGCCTCGCTCTTACCCCAGCGGCAAGCGTGGCTGCGTTGCTCTCTATCTGGGTTCAGACCTCCCTGGCGCCGGCGAGCTGCCTGACGTCGCGGGCCTCCGCAAACGGCTTGCTGATGCCGGCGTCGAAGCCGTCGAGCTGACCAGCGCCGACCTTTGCACACCGGGCACTCTCGTCTACCCGGCCTTAACCTTTCTTTGCGCTGATTTGAGGCGTCTGCCGGCCATGGCTGTTCAGCCGCTCACGGCCTGGATGCGCGAGGGCGGGATACTCGTGAGTCTTACCGCTCCGGCCTTCGGCGAGTTCTACTGGCAGAGTGGAGACCGGTGGCTGGACTGGGATGCTTATGTCCAGCACGGGTTGGCGGCTGAGGGCGGGAAGGCGCGGCCCATCGTGTCCTGGGACGGGACCGAACTGGCCCACTGGAACCAAGGCCGGTGGGGAGCCGAAGAGGCCGCAATCAGTGTGCATGGTGGAGTGGGGCCAAACGGCGAGGACGCCTTGGAGCTTGTTGTGCCTCACTTCGACAGCGGCTGGTGGAGTCTCTCGCGCCGCTTCGACGAGCCGCCGGCGCGTGAGCACGAAGCCCTGACTTGCTTCTGGGCCAAAGGTGACGCCGGCACGCCCGCGATAAGCCTTGAATGGGCGGAAAGGGACGGCAGCCGCTGGATTGCCGTGGTTGACCTTCAGCCCACTTGGCGCTTTTACGCCTTGCCACCCACTGCCTTTGCGTACTGGAGCGACAATCCGTCGAAGGGCCGTGGCTTCCTAGGTGACTGTCTGCACCTAGAGCGCGCCCAAACGCTTGCGCTGGGCATTTCCGGCAGCCATACCCCCGCTGTTCTCCGTCAGCCGGCCAAGGAGCATCGCATCTGGCTCACGCCCCTTGCCCTAGCGGAGGCTCCGCCGGCTGCCCTAGCCGCTGCCGTCCAGCCTACCAGGCCGGAGTTGGAGGCCCTTTCGCCTGGCTACAAGCTCCATGAGGTGAAAGATGCCGTGCGTTGGGTGCCCACGGACCTCGGCCGACTCTGGGGGCTGCCCGAGCCCGCTTTCTCTGCCCTTCCCGCCCTGGGGGCCATTGAGCGGCCTTGCGGAGCCGGATTCAACCTTTCTCGGTGGTGGCGCTGGGTACCCCTCGTCCGAGCCCTCGAGGCCTCCGGCAGGTGCCGCGGCTTTACCGTGTCTGTAGTCCTCAGCAGGATGATACCCCTCTTGCGCTCGGCATGGATAAGCGTGGGGCTGACGGATCTGTCCGGTTTGAGCAGGCCGGAGCTTCAGGCGGCGGTGATTGGTGCCATGGCGCGGCTCGTGGACGCGCCGGTGCTCTTCGGCGGCGGAACCGAGGGGTTCGTGGCGCGGCCGGGCCAGCGACTGACCGTTGGGGCGCAGGTCATCAGCTATGGCAAGTCTCCGCAGGCGGTCACGGTGCGGTTTGTGCTCGCAAAGGCCGGCGCTCGAGCGCCCGAAATGGTGGCCGAGGCACTCCTCCAGGCGCGGCCAGGAGAAATGGTTACAACGCGCCGCAGCCTGCCGGCTCTCCCCGCCGGCGACTATTCAGTGACCGTCGAGCTATCGTGTAACGGGCGCATTGTTGACCGCATCGCGCAGCCCTTGCAGGTGCGCGCCCGGCCCTCCGCACCGCCGCCGCAGGAGGAGATAGTCGTCCGCCGCGGCGACGGCCTGTACCTCGGCGGCAAGCCCTGGCATCCCGTCGCCTGCAACTACTGGCCCCATTATCTCGGCGGCATACCTGGCGGCGCGTATTCCCGCAGCTTCCTTGACCCCATCCTCTACGATCCCCACGTCGTCGAAGCCGACCTGTCGCAAATGAAAAGCTGGGGCTTCAGGACGCTCACTGCCATCGGCGCCGACGCCAACCTGGCCAACGCCCAGGATAGCCCTCTTGGCCGCAATCTGGAGGATTTCCTCTGGCGCTGTCATCGCCATGGCATCAAGGTCATTCTCTTCGTCCCCGGCCTCGACCCCAGGGCGCGCGACGACGACCTCGCCGGTACCGTCATCCGCGCCGTCCGCAATCATCCGGCTATCGCCGGCTACGACATCGCCTGGGAGCCGCATTATTGGGGTGAAGCCCGCCGGCGCTATGCGCCCCAGTGGCGCGATTGGCTTATCCTCCACTTCGGCAGCTTGGAGGCCGCGGAGCAGGCCTTCGGCCATCCCATACCGCGCGACGAGGCCGGCCAGATTACCGTGCCGTCGGACGAGCAATGCTTGCGTGACGGCCCCTGGCGGCCCATGGTCGCTGCCTATCGGGCCTACATGAACTGGCAACTCGGCGCAGAATACCGTCGCTCGGTCCGCCTTGTTCGCTCCCTCGACCCATACCGGCTGGTAGGCTTTCGTGGCAATATGGTGGACTCGCCGGCGGGCTTCAAGCCCGTGGAGCAGCCGGCTGTGCTTCACTTTGTGGACTGGGCCGGCCCTGAAGGCTACGACGTGCCCGTCTACGGCAAGCTGACCGACTGGCCAATCATCTCGGCCAAGGGCCTGGTCACCCGAATGCTGTCCTTTCTTTCCGGCGGCAAGCCCGTGGTGTGGATGGAGTTCGGCCTGCCTATCTATCCCAACGGCACGCCCTGGAAGGACGAGTTAGTGCACGTCGCGGCGGAACGGTACCAGTACCAGGTGGAGGAGGGTCGGCGGTTCTGGCGGATGATGGTCGAGTCGGGCGCTTGGGGGAGCTTCGTGTGGTGGTATCCGGGTGGCTTCCGTGTGGGTGAGAATAGCGACTGTGGCCTTGTTGACCCAGACAACGCGCCGCGGCCTGTGGCGGGCGTGGCACGCGAGTTCGTTCCAAAATTCGCGGCAAGCGAGCGCTTCGTGCCGGACGCCTGGTTGGAGTTTCGGCCAGAAGACAATATTGGTGGATGGGTTGGCGAGTACCTGCGCCTGCGGGACGAGTACGCGAGGCTGGTTGGGGCGGGCCATCGGGTGGGCGTGCGCACGGTCGGCCTGGGCATGACATCGGCCACTTGCCCGCTGATTGACCCCGCTGGACGCCCCTGGCCTGGCCGCGGTCCTCTGCGCTATCTGGATGCCATATTCGAGCGAATACGGATAAGAGTGGGCAGGGGACCGTGGCAGGAGGTTGAACTTCCGACGGCTCCTGGGCCGGTTGCGGTCAATCTGGCCGGCTCGGGCGCGGTCGAGGTAGAAGCCTGGGCCGCCAACCTGGCGGAGCCCCGCTGGCTTGCCGGCTCGCCCGACGCTGAAGGCACCGTTTGCCTGTCAATCGCCGGCGCCGTCAGTGCTCGCATTCCGCTTGAAAAGCCCGTTGAGTTCCAGGGTACGGGCCACTTCGGCCCCGCCAGCTTGGAGCTGGCGGCCTCCCGTCCCGCGCGGCTCACTTTTCAGCTTGAATGTGTCGGCCGCGTTTCTTTCGGGGAGGTTGTCGAGCTTGCCGTGGCCGCAGGAGGACAGCCGTAAGGTTCACGGATAGGTCGGCCGTGTGGGTACGCGATGGTAGAGCCGGCATGGCGTGCCAGGTCCCCGTTGGTGCGGGTACATGACCTTCGTACCGCCGCTACTGCTCGTTGGGTTGCTGGTCGCCTTCCGTTTCCGGTGGCTGAATGTCCTTGGGTTGCTGGTCTTCGCGCCCTGGCACCATGGGCACGAAAATCACCGGCAGCACCGCTCGCTTGACCACCCGCCCTTTTTCCTTGCGCAGGAGATAAAGCTCTTGCTGCCAGAGCTCGCCCACCGGTATCACCATCCGCCCGCCTTCCTTTAGCTGTTCGACGAGTGCCTGGGGAATGTCCGTCGGCGCGCAGGTGACGATTATGCCATCGAAGGGGGCATGCTCGGGCCAACCCTTGTAGCCGTCCCCGCATCGCACGCTCACATTACTGAAGCCCAGTCTCTTGAGCCGCGCCGCCGCCGTCCGCGCAAGCTCCGGCAATATCTCTATCGTGTACACGTGCTTTACCAGGCGCGCCAGCACTGCCGCTTGGTAGCCCGAGCCGGTGCCGATTTCGAGCATCACGTCCTCCGGCTTTGGATCGAGCAATTCCGTCATTAGCGCCACGATGGACGGCGCTGAGATGGTCTGGCCGTAGCCGATGGGCAGGGGCGTGTCCTCATAGGCCTGCCCGCGAAGCTCTGGCGGCACGAAGGCCTCCCGCCGCACTTCCCTCAGGGCCTCAATCACCCGTTCGTTCTTCACATACCCCGCCCGCACCAGTCGGTCTACCATGGCGTCACGCATCGCCTTGTAGTCTGGCGGCTCGCCGGTTGGCTGAGCCGCTGCCCTGCAGCCTGCCAGCACACCCACCAATGCCACCGCCCATAGGCTTGCCGGCAACCTCGCCCGCTCCGCACGCACAAGGCCCACCTCCTCGCCGTATTCGTCATTTTCATCATTCCCACCATTCCAATTACGCCCGCCGCACCTGGTCTCCTGCTTAGTTCTTGCCGGCCCCCCATATGCTACCCGAACCAGACTCCGTAGCGGCGGAAGTATTCGGGGCCGAAGGAACCGATGAGGCTGTAAAGCACGCCCGCCGTAAAGAAATGGCCCAGGGCGAGGCCGATGAAAAAGGGTATCAGCGCCCGATAGGTTCTCATTCCGCCTATCTTTAGGACCGCGCTCTTTATCACCCACACAATCAGAAAACTTCCCCAGATTAGGTCCCCATAAGCCGTGACCATGCCCCAGGCCAGCGGGTGGAGCGGAAAGCGAAGATAGACCGTTCGGACCGCAAAGAGGACGGCGGCGATGGCAAAGCCCATCCCCGTGGCCACCGCGCGGCCGCGATCCAGAGGCGGGAAGCCCTTGTCATACCCCGCAAGCTCCGTGTACTCCGCTTTCGCCAAGCCCGCCCCCCATCCCTCTAAGGCGCCTATGCCGCCGGCTCCGTATTCGTAGTACGAGCGCAGGTGTATCCAGGCAGCTACGAAAAAGCCCACCGCCAGGGCGAGCGTCATGAACTTGCTGAGGGACCGGAGGCTGATGCCGGCATGGTCCGCCAGCCGGTAGCCTTCTATCTGGTAGCCCTGCAAGGAGGGGAAATAGCCGCGGGAGAATATCATCAAGGTGGCGAAGACAGTGAGGCTACGGTAGCCGCCGTGCTCGTAAAGAAACTTCGGGCCAAGGACATATTTGAAGACCTTGTTTTGCTGATAGAAGGGAAACATCCAAATGAGGGGCACGCCCGCTTCAGCCCTCATTCGTGAGTAGACGAGAGCGACCAGGAGAATTAGGCCGAAATAGGTGATGGCAAGCCAGGGGGCCAACCCTGCAGCCATCGCCCAGGCCACCGTAGCCCCGAAGCCAAAGAGCACCGCCGTCAGAGCGGCACGATAGCTCAGACCCTCAGCGTCAGGAGGCCGTTCCTGCGACAGGCCTAGGGCCGCGCTCAAAGTGTCCCTCAGGTGCCCTCGTGCAACCCAGATGACTATAAAGCCGAGCGCGATATATGCTCCAATGCCCTGTTCCTGGGCGAAGGGCCAGCCGGGGATGTCATAGCCCATCAGGGCGGCTGCAAAGTTCTCTAACCTCAGCGCCAGATGCATCGCCCAAACGCTAAAAGCTACTTCGGTGCTCACCAGGTACCCGAAGCCAATCATTTCAGGGCGATAATGGAGCGTCAGGGGAAGCAGGGCGGACCAGGGCCGATCGCTGAGGAACCGGCCGAAGTCATAATACTTGCCGATGCACGCAATCCCCGGATTGTAGGCATTCAGGATGTTGGTGATGTTGTAGACAAAGGCTGCTGCGAAGCCCAGCCACATCAGCTTGTCGCGCAAAAACTTGCCGGCCAAGCCGCCCGCGTCTATTCCTTCGGTCGTCTCGAGAGGCAGGTAAAGGAGCGGATAGGTGAGGCGCTCCTTCTCAGCCCATTGGCGGTGGAAAAGCGCGGAAATCCCCAGCAGGGCAAGCCAGAGAGCCAGGTACAGCCCGCCCCAGGCCAGAAGCGGCACGGCCCAGGCTCCCCAGGGGATTTTTCCGTCCGGCGAGCCTTCGTAGAGCTGGCGGATTACCTCGGCATCCTGAGGCGCCCACCATTTCGGGAAGTATTGCTGCAACCTAACATAGTCGTTGTCGGGCTGGGCGAAATATTGAAGCACCGGTATCGTGTTTATCCAAAAGCGCGCTATCCCACACCCAGCCATTGAAGTGGCGATGGCAACGAATATGTAGACGGCCAGCACCTCCCGCCGGTCGAGGCCCAGGCGCGGCCACAGCTTTCTCAGCGCGGGGACGGTGGCCACCAGAAGCACCAGCACTGCCACTGCTGGTATGGCCGGCACCGACTCGGTTATCTGGCAGAAAAGGGTGATGACTTCGGCCTGCTCTATCCAGTAGCTGGCCAGGAGCGTGAAGCCGAGGGCGATGAGGGCAGCACGCATTGACACGCCCGCCACGGGCGGGTTGGCGTGTGCTGAGTGGGGGGCGGGGCTAGGTGTGGCCTGGGTCAAGGCAGGTGCGTCTCCGGTGCGTAGGTGAGCGACCGAAACTGGAGTATGTAGCCGCCTTGGCCTCGAGCGCGGCAGGCTGCGGGCGGGCAGAGAGGCACGCCGGCAGTCAAATGCTTGCGGCTCATATCCCCGTCGCCTCCTGTGCGTCCCTCAGCCAAGCCAAAAACTCGGCTTCGAACCATGCCTGTGGCTCAGCTTCGAGGATGGCCAAGATGTTGTCTACCATGTGGCGCGCGCGGATGCAGCGGAGGGTGGCGGAGCCGATTTTTGAGAAGCGCACAAGGCCCAGAGCGGCAAGGCGCTCGCCCATGGCTTGAAAGTCGTGGCTGGGCCACACGCCAGGCTTCTGCCAGCGGCGCAGGCGGGCCTCGAGGTCGGCCCGGCGGTTGGGCGAGCAGGCCTCGAGCGCCCGCTCGACGAAGACGGCTTCGGCGAAATGGCCCATAGTGTTGACCGAAAAGTCCACGCCGATAAAGCAGTAAGCGGCGTTCCAGTCATAGAGGCGTTGCCAGGGGCTTTCGCGGGCAAAGGCCGTGTCGCCGAAAGGACATGGGCGCAGACCAGCTTTGCCGTGGTCGCGGGTCAATTCCTTGGCGCGGCATCCGATGGCGGAGACGGAGTGGGTAGGGTTGTCGCTGCGGAGGCTATCGGGGCGCTTGCGGAAGGTCTCGGTGATGAGGCCGACGTACGAAGGAGAACTCTCCACGTCCCAGTCGGCGAGGTCGAGGGGTGGGTCGGTGGGATGCCACCAGAGGGTCGGCACGGCTACGGTGCCCTGCGGGCCGACGGCCTCAAGAAAACCGTCAATTACGGTATCAGGGCCGCCAACGACTGTGCCCATACTGCTCAAAGAGCTGTGAAACATCACCGTGTCGCCCGGCCGTATGCCTACTTCTCGCGCTGCCTTTACAATATCGCCTTGGCAAACCCTGATGCGCTTGTCACCTGGCTGCGGCTTCATTGCTTCTGCTCACCGTGTTCTTCGGTTTGCGTGCTTGGGACAGATTCACCGCCTTTATATTTGGCTCCTTTGCGCCGCCACCTTTGCACGAGTTTGACCACCAGGCCCGACGCGATGACGCCGTAGAAGAGGACAAGGGCGGCGATGATTACGGGTACGCGCCATTGGGGATGGCGGACGACCCACTCCCAGCCGACGGCCGTAATCCACATGGCTGCAGCGCTGTAAATCATCGAGCCGATGACCGTCCAGACCCAGAAGGTGGGGGGCGGCACCTGCCCCATACCAGCGGCCAGGGATGCCCATGGCCTCACCTGGCCGACGAGCCTGCCAAACAGGACGGCCAAGGCGCCGTATTTGGCGTACCACGCCTGCAGGATTTGGCGAGCGCGCATGAGGGCCTGGCTGTGGCTGAAGCGGCGGACGAGCACGTTATCGCCCGCCCGGCCGGCGTAGTAGGTGACGGCGGCGCCGGTAACGTGGCCGGCCGTGATGACCGCGAAGGCGAGCCAGTAAGGCACACGCCCGGAGGATATTAGAAGCTGCGCGGCGATGAAACCAACTTCGGTGGGGAAGGGCACGCACATGTTCTCTGTGAACATGAAGGCGAAGACTCCGACAAGGCCGTGAACGTGAGCCCAGTGTAGGAGAGCGGACTGCAGGTCGGCCATCAGAGGCGCACCGCCCGACAGGCCAGGGTCATGCCGCCCCACAGGCGGGTTTTCAGGCCGGTTTCGAAGATTTCAACGCGGAAGCCCGGCAGGTATTCGCGCACTTCGTCTGCGGTGCGGGCAAAAACGCTGATGCCGCGCAACCGGTTGCACACGCAAAAACCGGCTGACAAGAGACCTCGCCGAGGGGTGGTGAAAAGGACGGCGCGCCGGGCGAGGGCAGCGGCGCGTTGGAGGAAGGGGCCTGCGTCGGCAATATAGTCGAGGACGCCGATGAGGGCCACCACGTCAAATTGTTCATCAAAGCTCATGGCCATGAAATCGCCCAGGCAGGCCTTGCAGTTATGTACGCGGCTGCTGGCGAGTTTCGCCTGCAGGACAGAGAACATCTCAGGAGATTGCTCGACAGCGGTCACAGAAGCTACGCGGGCGGCGAGTTGGACTGTTGAGCGGCCGGTGCCGGGGCCAATTTCCAGGAGCGTATCGGTGGGCCGCAGGGTCGTCTCGTAAAGCTCGCGGAGGGTGCGTTCCTCGGTCTGTCGGATTTGCCTTATGGGCGGCAGGGAGATGAGGTAGTCGTACCAGTGCGCCCAGCGGCTCATGAAGGGGTTGTTTAGGGGTTGGGCAGCACTGTCTTTGGCGTCCACCGCCGCATCCGCACCGGTGACGCCTAAGTTTTGGCGCGCTAGTCGTGCAGCCATGGCTTGTTCTCCTGTGGCTTGTCGTGTGCGAGTGCGATCTCAAACTGCCCGCGCCCGGCTTCATGGGCCGCGAGCAGCCGGGCGCGGCGCCTTCAGGATACACCCGCGAGGCTTTTGTGCCCAATCTCCCGAAAAGCCTCGGCGACCGTCAAACCCAGAAAATCACATTTCCCGTGTGGCCGGTGAGGTAGTCGAGGAAAAGCCAGAAGGCGTTGCAGGTGAACTGGCCGAGGATGAGGCCGAGAAAGAAGGGGCGCAGGCGTTGAAGAGTTTTCGGGCCGCCGTAGTGGAGGGTCACAGCCTTGGCGAGCCACGCTAGAAAGCAAGTAGCCCAGATGGTGTCCATGAGCCAGACGCCGCCAACCACCATGCCCAGGGGATGGAAGGGCCAGTTGGCGTAGCGGAAACGTGCAGCGGTGAGCAGCAGATAAACCGCGGCACCGGCGGCTGTCAGCGCCCAGCCAGGTCCGTTGGGGGGTGTGGGATGCAGCAGCTTTTCCTGGACCCATTTGTAGCACGCCACTGGCCCCCCGTTGAAAAACCACGAATTCATAGTCGTACCGCCGATTAAGTAAGCGTCGCGGACCGTCAGCCAGCCCGAAGACACCACGGCCACGAGGATGGCAATCCACATGGCTGCGAAAAGCCGGCGGCGATTTTCGCGGATGTGCTCAGCCATCTTGAGGGCATGGGCCGCCGACGTCATGACCAGAGTTCGTAGGTCACTGCACCACACATAGGTCAGGCCGAGAACCACAAGGCCCCGGTCGCCGATGATGGCGGTGCCAAGGCCGGAAGTCGTTATGCCCGGCGCGATGCTGGGGGCTACGGCTTCGGCCAGACCGCTCTCGACCACCACTCGCGTCAGACCGATGAAGATGAGCATGGCCACAAACAAGAAGAAGACGATAACCAGGCCGGGCAGACCAGCCAGGTTGAGCCAGAGGGCCATCAAGGCCAGGCCGGCAACCGTACCGACAAAAGCGAAGCGATAGGAGACAATCTCTGCAGCGTCGAGAGACGGGTCGCCGCGCCCTAGAATGCGCTGCCAAAGCTCGCCGAGGAAACGGCGGGCAGCCCAGAGGTTCGAGACGAAAAGGGCGATGAGGGCGCCCATGCCGAGGTGGGCGAAGGTTGGCGTCTGGGCGCCGTAGATGCCAAGGCTTTCCTGCAAGCCGACGCCGAGGATGTTCATGATGCCCCGAGTCAGGAAGAAGAGGCGGTTGAAAAACCACAGGCTGAAGCTGCTTTCCAGGTTGACGAGATAGAAGAAACCTATCATGGGGAAACTGATGCGCACCTGCATGGCGAGGGTCTGGCGGAACATTGGGACGCTCCAGGCAAGGGTTGGCGCGGGGATGATGGGGTAGTAGTTGTGCAGGCCTATCAGGGAGCCGAATATGAAGGGCAAGGCAAACCCACCCCAGAGCCAGGGGGAACGAAGGATGACCGGTCGCCCAGCGCTGGCGACGCCAGAAAGCTCGAGGGGGAGCTGGGTGAGGGGATAGACGAGGCGCTCGTGGTCGGCCCACTGGCGGCGCAGGAGAACCATCGTACAAATCATAACCAAGTACAGGGCAAAAAGCAGGGCAAGCCAGGTGAGCACCGGCGTAACCCACGCCCCCCAGGGAATGGGACTGCCGGGGGGCAGCCCCTCATAGAAGTACTTGATGACCGGTGCGCCGACGGCGGACCCGTGGGGCACCGCCCACCAAGGAAGATGGCGCACAATCAGGTCTTCCCACTTGTTTTCAGGCGTGGCGTAATAAAAAGGTGCGCTGATGATGGGATAAAGTTGTCCGCTAAGCCCCATGGTGGGGATGGCTGAGGCCACGATCATCATGCTGTAGGCAGTGATAAGCTCCGCAGGGGTAAGGGCTTTTTCCGGCCAAAGGCGCCGGGCGAGAGCGTTAGGACCAATGACCAGGAAGAAAAGCAAGAACACCGCGCCAGGCGTGCTGAAGTCAAGGTCCATGTACGAGCCGCGGAGGACGTGAATGGCGTAAGGTGCGCCGAGGCCCAGGGCCAAGGCGCAGAGCGCTCCCACGAGGACGCCTCGCCAGGTGACGGCGGCTGTCAAGCCCGCGGACCTCCCCTAGGCACCATATCAGGCGGAAGGCGAGGTAGGGTGCCCAGCAGCGGTAAAATCGCCGCATGCTTCTTGGCGGCCGTCAGGAATCCTGCCGCGACCAGCTAGCGAGGGCACTGGCGTTTCTGGGCAGAGCTTGACGAAGAGAGGACTGCCGCTATCCTTGGCGGCGAGGTCTCCGAGGAGCCGTGGGTCGGGCGGCTTGAAGAGACGGGGGCATAGCCATTGAGGCACGGCAAGAGTCGTGGGGACTGGCGTAGTCCACTGGTGTCGGTGCTGGTAAGCATGGCTCTCGTGCTGGCTGCGGGGGGAGCCGCCAGAGGTGGAGGTGTTGGCGAGAATCTGCTGCCCGCCGGCGGGTTTGCAAAGGACGTGGACGGTGATGGTTTGGCTGATGGATGGCACTTTTCGGGCGACGAGGGGGTTCGGGTACGTTTTTCCCTCGACCCTGGCCAGCACGGCCCCTGCCAGCGAATAGAATGTACAGGCTTCCGCAGAGTCTCCCCGTCCAGCCATGTGCTCGTCTGGACGCCTGCGCCATCACTTCGCGAAGGTAGTGCTTATGAGCTGAGTTTTTCCGCCCGCAGCCAGGGTCTCACACAAACGCCGGTAAACGTCTCCCTGCTGGAGACTGAGCCTACCTGGACGCCCGTGGGGCTGCTGCGCACCTTCGTGCCGCCGGCTGCTTGGCGCCGCTATCGCTTCCGCTTCGAAGCCACGAAAACTACCGGCGAGGACGCGCGGCTACAGTTCTGGTTTTTGGGAACAGGGGTGTTGTGGCTGGAAGACTTGAGGATAGTAGAACTGGAACCAACGCCAGCTAGGTTCACGGAAACCGTTCCGGAAGCTGGCGGCAGGAATCTGGTACCCAACAGCAGCTTCGAGCTTGGCACCATTGGGTGGGGTAGTTTTGCGCCAATTGATGCCTGGGGCGGGAACTTGAATACCCTGGTCGGCATGCAGGACCCGCGCGTGGCTGCCGTGCACCGGTCGTCCCTGCGCGTAACCCTGCAAGTAGAGGCGCTGCCGGTGCATTTCGCCGACTTCTGGGATCGAGGCAGGCTCCTTTTGTGGACGCCCCTGAGGCAGGTTTTTGCGGCCAATCGGGGCTGGCTGGCAGTGCGGCCAGGGGAGGCATACACGCTTTCGGCGTACTTGAGGGCGGACGTGCCGGGCCTGGTGGCGAGGTTGCAGGTACGGGAGAGTGAGTGGACGGCGCAGGAAGCGGCGGTTGAGGTGGGGACTGAATGGCGGCGGTATAGCTTTACGTGCCGTCCAGGCGCGGCGCAGGTTTTCGTATGCATCGGGCCGGACCTGGTGGCGTCTAATCTCACCGAGGCGACGCTTTGGATTGATGCTGTGCAGTTTGAGGCCGGTGGCGCTCCCACTGCGTACGAACCGCGAGCCGTGGTGGAGGTTGGCTTGCGGCCGGCTGGCGGCGTACCCATCTTCTCGCTCGGCGAGCCGGCGGGGTTTGAGGTCGTTGCGTTCAACGCGTCCCGCGAGCCGCGTGACGTGGCAGTGCGATGCCGACTGAGCGATTTTCGTGACCAAGAAAGTGAAATCACGAGAATCCTTCGGGCCTCTCCTGAGGCCACCGTCACGGCGCCTCTTGAGCTTGACAGTAGCAGGCGGGAGTTTTACCGCATCACGCTGGCCGCTGATGGGGCGGCTGTGGTGTCGTCTCGGCCATGGCGCGCTGCCGTGCTCGATAACTACATCGCCGACGACTCGCTTTATGGCATCAATCATGCCTACCCGTGGCCGCAGCTTTTGGCCCTGTCGAGGCAGGCCGGCATCCTTTGGGTGAGGGATTGGTCCCTGAAGTGGCAGACGGTGGAGAGCGAGCCGGGCCGTTTCGACTTCGGCGAAACGGACGCGGTTATTGGGGCCGCTGCACGGCAGGGGATGCGGATTTTGGGGCTGCTGGCGTTTCCTTCGAGCAACTGGTCGTCGAGCGCACCGGCGGATGTGCAGCCCCAAGAGGGCCCCGAGATAGCCCGGCGCATGGTTTATATGCCGCGCAGCCTGGAGGAGTTCGCCCGCTATGTGCGGGCAACGGCGGAGCATTATCGGGGGCGCGTCACAGCTTGGGAGATACTCAATGAGCCAGTTTATTGTCGGGGCGGCGTTTTGGGTGAAGACCTCGGCTACACGGTAGGGGACTACGTGCTGCTGCTGCTGCAGGTAGCTCACGAGGCCATCAAGGCAGTCGCCGGTGATGCCACGGTGGTGGGGGGACTGGGCGGCGGGCCGGAGACGTACACGCGGGAGTTCATCGAGGCGGGCGGGCTGGCCTTTGTGGATGCCCTTAACCTGCACCTTTACCCCGAGCTGGCTGCTCCCGAGGTCTACATTCCGGCTCTGGAGGAGTTGGCTAGGCAAATGCGCGAAGACGGCCGGCCGCGGCCCATCTGGGTGACGGAATGCGGCTACTACGCCGACGATGACCCGCCCGTGGAGCCGCAGCCTGCTTCCTATCCGGCTCCGGTGGACAGCGAGCGCGAGGCGGCCATCCTTCAGGCCCGGTTCAACCTCATTCTTCTCGGCCTTGGGGCGCGGAAGATTTTCTACCACTGCGGCACGTGTGGCAGCATCAACAACGAAAGTCTCTACGGGCCGTTCTTCGAGTACGATGCTCAGCCCCGGAAGGTTCTTGCAATGCAGGCGGCGATGGCGCAGCTTCTCGGTCCGGACACGGAGCCTCTGGGACGCCTGCGGGCGCCCGAGGGCGCCTACGCCTGGGCTTACTTTTCCGGCGGGCGGACGGTGGTGGCGGCGTGGGCGCCCGATGGTGGCGCCGTGTTGGGCCGTCTGCCGCCCGAGGCCCGTCTGGTGGACATTCTCGGAAATCCGCTGCCCTTTGGCCGACGTGAGCTTACTGAAGAGCCAATCTACCTGATTCTTCCAGGACGCGTGGCGCCGGGCCGGTTGTCGGGGCTTGTGACTACGCCGTGAGTGTGGATAGGGGCGAAAGCAAAGGTTCACACAAGCGTCGGCGGAGTGAGCGTACATGGCAAGACGTTGGTTGTTATTCGCGATAGCGGTGCTTGCGGCCGCTACGCTGGGCGGTGCGCAGCAGCGGCAGGCCCTCATCTATCCGGACAGGCCCAACGCGATAGACTTTGACCCGCGCGAGGCGCAGTACGTGCGCCTTGTCATCCGTGCCAGCAGCAGTGGCAATGAGCCGTGCGTGGACGAACTGGAGGTCTACGGGCCGGAGGGCGACCGGAATCTTGCCCTTGCCAGCGCCGGCGCCAAGGCCTCGGCATCCTCATGCCTGAGCGGCTATTCGATTCACGCCGTAGAGCACCTCAACGACGGTGAGTATGGCAACGCGCGGAGCTGGATTGCTGCAGGGCGGCGCGAGGAATGGGCACAGATACGTCTGCCGCGGCCGGCGCGGGTTGCCAGGGTGGTCTTTTCGCGTGACCGCAGTGGGCAGTATGCCGACCGGGTGCCGGTGGACCTAGAGGTGAGGCTGTCAGCCGACGGGGAGAACTGGGAGACTGTTGCCGCGCTGACCGGACAAGTTGTTTCCGGCGGCGCCGGGGCCGAGCCTGTCGTTCCGGCACCACCCCCACCGCCGCGGCTATTGCCCGACGGCCGGATGGTGGACGCAGAGGCCTCGGCGAGCATTGAAGTGCCCCGTGCCGACGCTTTGGGCTATCCCAATTTGGCGCTCGGCCCGGCGGCGCAGCCCGCAGCCTCTTCGGTCTACGCCGACGGCGCTATGCCCATCCATCAAATCCGGCATCTCAACGACGGCTTGGCGGGCAATAGCCATAGCTGGATTAGCAAGGGCGAGCCGTCCTGGGCTGAGATAGACCTGGGCGATGACTATTCGGTCTACAGGGTTGCTCTGGGCAACGATGCTAGCGGCCAATACTCCGACCGCGCGGCGATTTCCTTCCGCATCTTGGCCGCCAGGTCCTACTCGACTGACACAAGGGCGGACGTGTGGGCTGAAGTCTATCGCCAGTCGGGCGGAACAGCTCTCCTGGGCCGCACGGAATTCGTCTTCCGGCCGGTGCGAGCGCGGTGGGTGAGGGTTGCCATCGAGGCGACGACCGGCGGGGAGGCCAGAATAGACGAATTCGAGATTTACGGGCAGAAAGCCGACATACCGCCAGCGGAGGTAGAATCGCTACTAACCCCGCAGGAAGAGCCAGGCGGCTTTTCTGCCTTGCTCCGGTACGCTTTCCTTGGAGAGGAACACGCGTGGCTCAAGACCTACGGACGAGCCGACCTAGACCCGACCCTGGTGCCCTACGACGGACGGGTGCAGGAGTATCCTCGGCACGTGGGTGAGGACCGCTTGCCTCTGCCGCCGCTTTCTGCGGCACCGAAGATAGACGGCGTGCTCGATGAATCGTGCTGGGCTGGGGCTTCGCGGGGAGCCGTTCAGGTGGCTGCGCCCGAGGAGTTCGAGCGCGGCCCGATGGTCACGTGTTCTGCCACCGCCGGTGTGTGGGGCGATGACCTCTACCTTGCCATTGAGACCGACCGCTTGCTCAGCAGCCACTTGGCGGTTATTTCGGCGGTGGGCAGGGCAGAGGCAGCAGCGCTTGCGGTCACGGCCCAGGGCCTTGTTCTACGCAAGTACTCGGCGGACGCACAAGGGCAGCCGCACCTTGACGCCACGGTGGGAGTTGACGGTGCCTTCGACCGCGCACTCAAGGTCTTCGAGGCGCGCGTTCCTTTGACGGACTTGCCTGGCTGGCAGGAGCGGGGCCTTCGCATTGGCCTAGGGATGGGCGGCACGCATACGAAGCCAGCCGGACGACCGGTCATATTTACCCCTGCGCCCCTGGCGGTCGCTGAGGAAGGGCCGTGCAGGGGCGGACGATTTCGGGTCCGGTTTGCGGTGCCCGCCGGACATGGTCCGGTCGTGGTTTCGGGCACGGCGCAGCCCCTGGGCCAGCACGTCACGCTGCAGCCCGGCGAGAGCAAGGTGCTGGCCTTCGAGGCGCAACGTGGGCCTATCGGGCCGCAACTCAACCTTGACTTTGTCGCCGAGTTTTCAGGCGGCCACTCCACGCCCTTTGTGCTTCATTTGTTTCGTTACGACCCGCTGGAGCGCGTCCTGACGCTAGCTGAGGCCCTCGCCGACCGTCTGAGCGCCAAGGGTTTGGACGTTAGCGCGGAGCGGGCAGAGCTGCGCAGGTTCCGCGAGTGGCAGGCCGCGCTGTTGTCGGGGCCTCCCGACTTGGCCGCCGAACGCCGGACCTTTTTCGAGGCGCGCCTGGCCAAGCGCCGCCTATTCTTCCGCGAACCGGACCTGGCACTGCTCGGCTCCCTGCTTTTCGTAAAGCGCCATCCGTATCTGCCCTCGCACATCTATACCGACTACACCGATGCTCCCTTCCGGCCCGGCGGCGGCATCTATGTCCTTGACATCCCGACGCGGGATGGCCGTCTCGTCCCCGAAGAAGCTACTCTGCGTGAGCTTTTCCGCACCGATACGGGCATCCCGCGCGATCCAGTGGCCTCCCCCAACCTCGACCGCATTTACTTCTCCTTCCGCCCCTCTGCGGACGGTTTCTACCATCTGATGAGCATGAGGCCCGACGGCAGCGACCTGCGCCAACTCACTGACGGTCCTTATCACGATTTGTATCCCTGTCCGCTGCCCGATGGGGGCTTGGCTTTCATCACCACGCGGTGCGCCGCCCGCGTGTTCTGCTTTCGCTGGACGGCGTCGGTGCTTTACAGGATGAACCCCGACGGTTCTGGCATGCGACCGCTTTCCTTTGCCAGCCTAAGTGAATGGGCGCCCTCGGTCATGCGCGACGGCCGCATCATCTGGACGCGCTGGGAATACATAGATAAGGGCGCGGATTTCTCGCAGACTCTCTGGGCCATTAACCCGGACGGCACCAATCCGCAGCTCGTCTTCGGCAACACGATAAATCAGCCCAACGGCTATGCCTGCGGCCGCGAGGTGCCTGGCAGTCCGGAGATTTGCTGTACGCTGGTCTCCCACTTCGGCGATATCAATGGCCCCATAGCCCTGGTTGACCCGACGAAGGGGCGGTTCAACCCCAAAGCCATCACGAGCCTGACGCCTGAGGTGCCCTGGCCTGGCTGGTGGCCGCGCACGGAATGTTTTCGTGACCCGTATCCCATCGCCCACGACTACTTCGTCTGCTCCCATGCGCCGCGCGACCGCTTTGGGCTGTACGTGATAGACCGCTTTGGCAACCGCGAAGTGCTTTACATGGACGAAATCTACGGCTGCATGGCGCCCACGCCTTTCCGGGCGATGCCGATGTCTCCGGCGATGCCCGACCTAGTGCGCCCAGGCGAGCGTGCCGGTACCTTCGTTCTGGTTGACGTGTATCGCGGCTTAGAGCCGACAATTGAACGGGGGCGGGTGAAATGGCTGCGGGTGGTAGAGGAAGTGCGCCACAGCTTGGCGGCCAACCCCAATTTCGACCACGTGGACTTCATGAAGTGGTACGCCTCGCCGGTGGATATTGTCAGCGGTCCCTTTGGCTGGCCGACCTATACGGCAAAGGCGCCGATAGGACTGGTGGCCGTGGATGAGGATGGCTCGGCGTGCTTCAGGGCACCGGCGGGCAAGGTGCTCTATTTCCAGGCCCTTGACGAGAACTTTGTCGAGCTTCAGCGGATGCGCAGCGTTGTTCAGCTTCAGCCCGGCGAGACGAGAAGCTGCGTCGGCTGCCACGAGCCGCGCAATCTGGCGCCGCCGGTAAAGCTTGCGTCGGCGCTGTCAAAGCCGGTGCAGGAAATCATTCCGCACGAGTGGGGCAACGGGCCATTCTCCTACGAGGCCGTCGTGCAACCCGTCTTGGACCGCTGTTGCGTAGCCTGCCACGACGGCACCAGGGCGCGGCCGGACCTGCGCGGCGCCCGCGATGCTGAGTGCGTACCGGTCTCTTATCGCAGCTTGATTTCCGGCGGCTGGGTGCACGTCATAGACTGCGGGTTCAAGTCAGGCTGCGAGAAGCGCGACCCGCTGACCTTCGGGACGGTGAGGAGCCGACTATTTGAGGTCTTGCGTGACGAGCGGCACCGCGGTGTCCGCCTTACGCCGACCGAGGAGTTACGCTTGAAGACCTGGATTGACCTCAACTGCCCGCTCTGGCCGGACTATGTTGAGCGCAGCCAGAGAGCACTCCTGGTCCGAGAGGGCCAGTGAGACAGGGGCGCTTCAGCGCCTTGTCAGCTATCAGCCCGCCTCCACTTCTTGGTCGCGCAAGCCCTGCCGCTTTACTTTCCCCTTTCGCGGGAGGGTTTCGTTTGCGGCCATGTTTCAAGGGGCCAACGGGTTATTTCCGAACCCACGTATCTGGGGTTGCGCGGCGCCCACACCTTCTTCACGCGCGGCGGCAGCGGCCCGGCAATGTCGAGGCCCTTCGCTGAAAGTAGCCGGAATCGCCCGCCGAAGATTTCGTAGGCTACCGGAATAGCCTTGGAGTGAAGGTCATGCCCATAAGTCGCCTGCCACCGCTGCAAGGTGTTGTTGTCGTTCCAGTTATGGCGCATGAAGGGCGTCCAGGTGTTGCAGGCGTAGACGTTGTAGTCGGCGGTGCTGCCGAGCTCCGCCCGCCGCTGGGGTTCTGGGTAGCTCTCCAGCGTCAGGTCGCAGCCGCGGGTTACGGTGTCGGCGGTTATGTAGTTGCGCAGCAGCAGGTTGTTGAGTATGTGCACGTTCTTGGGGGGTTCATCGGCAGCGCGCGTCATGGCCACTATTCCCGCATCATTTTCGGCGACCGTGTTGTGCACCACCCAAGTGTTCTGCGAGCCGGAGATATATATCCCGCGGCCATGGTTGGAGTAGACGAGGTTGCCGGCGATGACGCCGCCGCCTTTGTTTATCTCGAAGAATATGCCGCAGTCGCCATTGTCGTGGCAGACGTTATCGAGAATGCGAATATCTTCGTTATCGGTGTCGAACCAGATGCCTTCGGCCTCGGTGTTATAGGCGACTTCGCAGCGGCGGATAGTGGTGCGCTTGTTGCCGGGGATGTTTTTGGTGCCGGCTGAGACGCCCCAGTCGCCGTAGAAGTGGCGGTAGTTGTTGAAGAACATAGTGCAGTCCTCGACCAGGCAGTCCTCGGTAAGGCCGAGGGCCAGACCGATGGCGCCGTTGTAGGAAATATCGCAGCGGCGAACGATACAGTTCTTCGAGCTGTGCAGGCCGAGGCCACAGAAGTCAGCCCAGTAGATTTTGCAGTCTTCTATGGTGACGCGTTGACAGCCGCTGATGGCCACCAGGGGCCACTGGCCTCCAGGCTGGCGGTTGTGGCGCATCTCCAGGCCGCGAATGACGACATCATGGACGCCCTGGGCCGTCAACGCGAAGCCCCGCACCCCTACCTCAATCGAGTACCACACCGGCTCGCCGCCGATGTTGAGGTACAGCGTGGAATCCTTCGGGTCGAAGTAGAAGGACTGCGGGACCATGTCAGCCAGGCCCTTGCCGATGATTACGCGGCGGTCGAAAACGTCGGGCGGGTAGATGGGGTCGGGGCCTATCATCTGTAGTGGATGATCGTCCTGCCAGAAGACCTGAGAGACCCACTGGCGGGATTTGTCATCGTAGCAGCCTGGGAAGCGCGGGTCGGTGAAGAATTCCTCGCCGAGCTTGACCAGCCAGACCCGGCGGAAGGCGAAGGGGAAGGGCTCGACGCCGACGTCGGCGAGCTGGCCAAGGCGCATATACGGCCCTTTTACAAGCTCGGAGCCTTTGATGACCACCCGGCCGCCCGGGGCAGCCTGAAAAGTGATGGGCTTCCCCGGCTCCCCTGAAACCGCGATGTCCACCCATTCGCGGTAGACGCCCGGCTTTATTATGACGGTATCGCCTGGTTTCAGCTCTGGGGCTTTGCCGGCACGGGCGATAGTCTTCCAAGGGGCGTCTTCGGTGCCTGGGTTAGTGTCGGCTGCTGAGGGATGGCTTTGGTCAACATAATAGGTCGCAGCCCAGGACGTATTGGCCAGCAGGGCTGAGAAAGCTATTACCTTGCAGAGCCTCATGTCTCATCACCTCTCCGGCGTGCTGGTTATTAGGGTTTTCTACGCGTTGGGCGGCGGTCCTTGGCGCTCCTGGCGAAGACTTTTGCATGTCCGGCGACTGCCTGGCAGGTTTGGGCCGCGTTCCGATGAACTGCCCTAGGGGGGTGAGGGGCATGATTGCCACACGGGCGCTGTTTTGCTGCGTTGCCTTGGTTGTGTACTTGTCCGGCGGCCAAGCAGCCGAAAATCTCGTCGTCAACGGGGGCTTTGAGACGGACGATGACGGTGACGGCATGGCCGACGGCTGGCGCTTTTCGGGTGATGCGGGCGTAAGGGTCGAATGGTCGCGGGAGGCAGGTGTGGAGGGGCGCTATTGCCAGCGATTGACGTGCACTTCCTTCCAGCAGCTTTCGCCGGCCAGCCACGTCATGCTCGCCCAGTATGATTCCTTCGCCTTGCAAGAAGGTCAGTGGTATCGGGTTTCTCTGTGGATCAGGGGCGAAGGAATTCCAGGGAAGGCCGCCAGCCTGGCCATCATGCGGACGGACTCATGGGAGCATTGCGGGCTTTACGAAGGCTTGCGTGTGACTTCCCAGTGGCGGCAAAGGGAGTTCTGGTTCCGGTCTAAATATACCCTTTCGAGCAAGCTCCGCTTCCAGATATGGTTCCTCGGCACCGGCACAATCTGGGTAGACGACGTGCGGCTTGAGAAGAGCGAGCCGGTGAGGGGGCGCGCCACCGAAGTGGTTGCCGACCTTGGCTCCAAGAATCTCGTGCCCAACAGCAGCTTTGAGTGTGGCACCAGCGGCTGGGGAAGCATCACCTCCTTGCCCGGTTGGGGCGGCAACCTAAACAGCCTGGTCGGTCAGATTGACCGTGCGACGGCGGCCCATCATTCCTCCAGCCTCAGGATTTCTCTCGACCGCCGTACGGCGCCGGTTTTCTTCTTCGACTACTTTCAGATGTATCGCGTGCCCGTGTTGGCTCCACTGGCAGCCAACCGCGGCTGGTTTGCCGTCGCGCCTGGGGCCGAGTACACGCTTTCCGCCTTTGTGAGGGCCAATCCGCCAGGAGTGCCGTGTGTGCTTGCTGTCTATCAGTTGCACGCGGGGGTACAGAGGAAGGAAGCCGTCGCGGGCGGCGATTGGCAGCGGATAGTGTTTACCTTCCGGCCAGCGGTTGAATACATCTTTGTGGCCGTCGGGCCGGATTTGTCTCAGAGCGACCTGGAACGGGCCACGCTTTGGGTTGACGGCGTGCAGTTGGAAAAAGGCTCGGCGGCTACGGAGTATGTGCCTCGAGCGGCAGTTGAGGTGGGTGTGGACTGGGACACGCCCGGCCACCTGTTTTTCCGTCCCGCCGAGGCCCGCGCCGTTCTTGCCGCCTTCAACGCCTCTGACCTCCCAAAGACCGTGGGGGTCACGGCGAAAATCACGGATTTCTACGACCGCACCGCCGCTGAGCCTGTGGTACAGCTCCGGCTGGCTGGCGGTCAGGGAGTGCGGAAAGCGGTGCCCCTAAATCTTCGCGCCCTTGGGTTTTACAGGCTTTCTCTGTCAGCAGATGATGCTGCGACCATCCCGCCGTCCAGCGAACGGTTTGCCGTCATCCGCCCATACGCTGACCGGGATAGCCTTTTCGGCATGAACCATGCCTACCCATGGAGCAGCCTCAACCGCCTCAGCAAGAAGATTGGGCTGACGTGGTTTCGGGACTGGTCGCTCAAGTGGCAGCACGTCGAACCCGAGAAGGGGCGCTTTGATTTCACCGAAGCGGACTACCAGATAGACCGCGTGCTCGCGGACGGCTTGAACGTCATCGGGCTACTACCGTTTCCGTCTAGCGAGTGGAGTTCGTCGGCGCCGGAAGACGTGCCCGTCGGCGGCTGGCCGGGTGTGCCCTTCCGGGGAGCGTATATGCCCCGCGACCTCTCCGAGTTCGGCGACTATGTGCGGGCGACGGTGAGGCACTATGCTGGTCGTGTTCGGGTTTGGGAGATTCTCAACGAGCCTATTTACACGGTCTACGCCTTGCCGCGTGAGCACGGCTATACGGTGGCGGATTATGTGAGGCTCCTCGAGGTGGCATATCGTGCGGTCAAAGAAGCCGACCCAGAGGCCTTTGTCGTCGGTGGTATCGCGGGTTACCCAGACGCCCTGGCGCGAGAGTTTGTGGCCGCTGGCGGGCTGCAGTGGGTAGATGCTGTGAATATTCACACGTATCCCGGCGTGGCGCTGCCCGAGGGTCTTGAGCCAGGCCTCAGAGAGCTCTTAGCTGCTATGGACGCGCAGGGCGGCCGCAAGCCCCTTTGGGACACGGAGGGCGCCTACTATGCCGATGACGACCCACCCACCATCCCCTTCAAACCCTTCGACATACCCGCGCTGGATAGTGAAGAGGAGTGTGCTGCCTACCTGGTGCGGCTGGACTTGGTCCTATTCGCCAACGGCGTCGCCAAGTTCATTTATCATTCCGGCACGTGCGGCAGTCTCAACGGCGAAGACCTGGCGAGCATCTTTTTCGAATGGGACGGTGCGCCGCGCAAGATGCTGGCGACGCAGGCAGCCCTGGCTGCCCTACTTGGTCCCGATACAATATCCTTGGGTGGCTTGCGTGAAAGGCCCCGCGTGTACGCGTTCCGCTCCCGAGGCAGGACTGTGGTAGCATTGTGGGACGAAGACGGCGGCAAGTGGCAGTTGACAGCCGGGCGGGAAGGACGGCTCCTGGACATTCAGGGCAATGAAGTGGCCTCGCGGAAGGCACTGGTGGCCGAGACGCCCTGCTACCTGGTTTTCGACGGTGCAGTGGAGCGCCAACGCCTGAAAACCTTGCTCGACCGGTGGCTGGAGCATGCGGAAGGAGAGTAATCGTCACCTGGGCGCTGGCCGCCGGCGCGGTGAGGTTTCGTCGAGAAACGAGAGAGCGAGGAGGCGCGCCGAATTCTCAGGAGCTAAGGAGCCGGTGCGGATTAGCCCAGACGACGGCGGCCGATGCCATCAGTCAGGCAGCGCCGGTGCGCACGAGGGCTAAAGGTGGCGCGGCGCCCAAGTGCATGCCGTGGGTTATGGCTTGCCTGAATGGCCTCGGCGACCGGCCGGTCGCTTCGCGGCATTCTCCAGGTTTCGGGAATGGCCGGCGTGCTTGCGCCAGTTCAGCAGTCGGGGGATGGGAGCGGCGGCAGCGGCGGGGGCGGGCACGCCTCGCCGAAGTGAGCCAACGCTTCTTTGAGGGCAGTTTCGTCACCTTCAATTCCGGCCTGCTTCCTAACCGCTTCGACCAGTTCTTCGCTGGGCGAACGCAACGCCGACCTCACCGCTGCAACCCATACGGCCCTGCGCGCAAAGTCCCGCAACCGGCCTCCGATTACGGCCTCCGGCGAGAGGAGAAGGATTGCGTCGGGGGAGTAGGGGTCTGGTTCCTCCTTCAATAAATCAATCTCAACGACGCGTTTGTACCGGTTCTCCGTCTTTATGAAGGGGTCGTAGACCCACCAGCGACCGCCATCAGTCAAGACAGCCCACTCGACTCCCGCATCGCCCGCGTAATGCATGGCTTGACGCACCTCGCTACCATCCTCGGTCAATTGGTTCTCAAACGCCTTTGCCTCAATGAACACGTAGGGTTTGCCGTCCCTGCACAGCGCTACGTCCACGCTGCCCTTTCCAACCGAATATTCAAGTTCAATTTCGTCCAGTCGGTCCCACCCTAATTTTTCGAGGACGGGAATGATGATTTTGGTTATCGTAGCTGCTTCGGTTCGTTTCCAGTTTTTTCCGACGGCTTTTCGGACGAGTTCGCGTACTTCGCCGGCTACCGGTGGGAGCGGCAGTGGGCCCGTGTCAGTTTGCTGCAGAACTGCCTGGATTATGGGCTCTGGTTCCCTCACCCGAAACACGATCAGGCGGCAGCGCAGGGTGCGCCTGAGGCGGTCGTCAAGCACCTTTCTCTCCACGCGGGCCAGCCATTTCACAGAAACCACGTGGGGCGCCTTTTCGCCCAGCGCCGACTTCGAATAGTGGTAGCCCCGCGTCACCTCTCCGACCATTAGCTTGCCTTCGCTATCGGGGGTGACGACCCAGTGGCCCGGCAAGATTTCGTGGCTCAGCGCCCAAAGCATGCCCACGCCGTGCACTGCTTCGTCCTTTGTCGCTGCCGGATAAGCCGCCCGGTACGCATCCTTCAAGGCTTCCCGCGTCTCCCACTGGCGCAGGTCACCCAGCCCTGTCCAGCCCATTGCCACGCAGCCCTTCTCTCAGCATTGCTCCGGCATCCCCTTCCAGAGAGTGGCTCGTACCACCCACACCGCTTCCGGCTTCGGCATCAACATCCCTCCCTCCTCCTGGGGGGCGCCTCGCCCGTATGATACTCAAAGGAGCTGCCTGGCTCTACCGCTCCTCGCTATGGAGCGCCTTCGGTTTCATCTTGCGCCTCAAATCACGGCGCGTGTGGGAGCCGTCGTCGCCAGTGTCTATTCGGCTTCTTCGGTTTCTCCTGCTAGCAGGCGCTTTAGGACTTTGCCGGCGGGATTGCGGGGGAGGGCGTCGCGGAATTCGACTATCTGGGGCACTTTATAGCTGGGCAGATGGCGCGCGCAGTGGCGCTTGATGTCCCGTTCGGTGAGGGCTTCGCCGGCGTGGGGTACGACAACGGCCTTGATTAGCTCGCCCAGGGCCGCCCGTGAACCTGTCGCCGGCACACCCACCACCGCCACCTCCCGCACGGCTTCCAGGCGCATTATCACCTGCTCGACTTCCAGGGCATAGACGTTTTGGCCCGCCACGATGATGAGGTCTTTGCTGCGCCCGTGGACGTAGAAGTAGCCATCTTCGTCCACCGAGGCCAGGTCGCCCGTGTGAAACCAGCCGTTGCGGATGCTTTGCTCCAGCAGACCTGGCCGGCGCCAGTATTCCGGAATAACGACATCGCGGCGGAAGACAAGCTCGCCCACCTGGCCGGGCGGCAGGTCCTGGCCGTCCTCGCCGACGATTTTGGCGGTGATGCCTGGCAGGAGCTTGCCGATGCTTTCCGGTCGCACGTCGGCGTCGGCGCTGGGGAGGACGTGCGTCATGGCGATGGTCTCCGTCAGCCCGAAGAAGTTGTGTGTCAGGACGCCCGGGAAGAGCTCCCGGAGGCGGCGGATGGTGCGAACGGGCATGGGCGAGCCGGAGTAGGCGATGAGGCGCAGGCTGCGCAAGTCATGCTCGGCGAGCCGCGGGTAGGCCGTGAGGAAGAAAAACATGGTGGGCACGCCGAAGAAGGTGGTGCAGCGCCAGCGCTCGATTAGCGGCACGACGGTGCTTGTTTCGGCGTCGGGGGCCATGACCAGCGTGGCGCCCTGATAGGCAGCCACGTTCACCAGCGTATAGCAAGCGGTGGGCACGAAATACGGTATGGCGAGCAGGTGCACGTCGTCGGGCCGCAGGCCGTGGCCCACGATGGCCGTGCGGACGTTGAAGACCAGCGCCCCATGGGGCATGACGGCGCCCTTGGGCAGGCCCGTGGTGCCGGAGGTATAAAGGATCACCCCTGGAGCGTCCGGGCCGACGTCGGCCCAGGGGAAATGTGCCTCGCCGGCGGTCATGGCCTGGTGCCATTGCTCGTCACACCCCTGGGCGTTCCCGACACCGAGCACAGGCACGCCCAGCCGTCGTGCTTCGGCGGCCACGTATGGCCCCGCTGTCTCGTCGGCGACCAGGCAGGCCAGCTCGCCTTCCCGCAGAAGATGAGCCAGCGCAGCCTCGCCCAGCCTGTAGTTCACCGGCAGGACCGTGGCTCCGAGTCTAGTCGCCGCCCAATAAGCAACGACAATTTCGGCACGGTTGCGCATCGCCACCGCCACGCGGGTGTCCGGCCCTGCGCCACATTTGTCTTTGAGCCAGCCTGCCAGCCGCGCACTTTCCTCGGCCACGTCTCCATACGTCCACACGCTGCCGTCGCTTATCACGGCAGGGCGGTCGGGCCAGTTTGTTGCTGCCCTCTCCAGGGCTTCGGCTATCGTGCGGATGTCTTCCGGCATATCCGGTGCCCTCGCGCAGCTTGCTGTGGTAAGCTACCTGCTTGCCCGTGGGGTCTTAGTGGGCTGGGTGGATTCGGGCTGGCGATAGGGCTTTCGCAGGCTTGCAGTTGAGATTCGCTGCCGGCGTGCGTTGCCCTGCTCGGCTCCGCAGGGCGCTGGTGATGCAGGACTCTCTTGCCTTTACAGGAAGTGCGCGGCGTCTGGCAAGGGCGCGAGGGTGTTCTCTGCACTACCCGTCTAGAGGGAGGCTTCAGGATGATCCGCGTTGGCGTTGTCGGGATGGGAAATATTGGGAAGCTTCACGCGGCTGTCTACCGCGACGATCCCCTGAGCGAGCTGGTCGCGGTGTGCGACGCCGTGGCCGAAAAGGCAGAAGCGGCGGCACGGGCCTTTGGCGTACGGGCCTATACCTCCCTCCAGGAGATGCTCGATAGGGAGGAGATAGACCTAGTGGGCGTGTGCACGGGCGGCATTGAGAGCGGCTCGGACCATTACGAACCTACGATGCAAGCTTTCGCGGCGGGCAAGATGGTGCTGGGCGAGAAGCCCATCTGCAACGACATTGAACGCGCCCGCCAGATGGTGGCCGCGGCCCGCGAAAAGAACCTGCACTACGGCATCAATCTCAACCACCGGTTTAGCCCGTTGGCCGTCCGCGCCAAGCAATGGTGCCAAGAGGGCCGCCTCGGTGACTTGCTTTTCTGCAACATGGCCCTTTGGGTGACCAATCCTCGCGACGACCCCTACTTTCACATCCGGGTTCTCCATCCCCATTCGATTGACGTAATGCGTTATTTCTGTGGTCCGGTGCGGCGCGTGCAGGCCTTCTTTTCCAAGGCGCCCGGGCGGCAGGGCTGGTCCACCGTATCCGTGAACTTGGAGTTCGAAAACGGTGCCCTCGGCCATCTCTGCGGAAGCTACGATATGCCCTTCGCTCACGGCATCGAACGCTGCGAAGTGGCCGGCACTAAGGGACGCTTTGTCATTGACAACGTCATCGAAGACCTTACTTTCTACCCCCATGGCAGCGACGAGCGCATCCACGTCCACATGTCAATCTTCAGCGGGGTAACTCATTTCAACGATACTTTCAAGCTCCGCATCCACCGGTTCCTAGAGCAAGTAACCCAGGGCGCTAAGCCCGAGGAGATTGAGGGTTCCGGTGCGGAAGCCCTAGCTGCTCAGGAAATCATTGAGGCAGCCATCCGCTCTCACGAAAACGGCAACTGTGCGGTGGAAGTGGGAAAGGGGTAGCCTCACCGCACTCCCTCACGGAGCTTTACACAGCGTATCTTGAGAGGGCCTTGTGGCGAGGGGACGAAGACTGGCTGTTTGATGCGAGCGGTTGTCTGGCCAGAGCCCGGCCAACCGGCTGTCCCGGCCCGGGAAACGCAAAGGTTCACGACGGGATGATGCGACGATGAGTAAGGGCAGCATTGGAATCGGAGTAATTAGCTTTGCTCACGGCCACGTCAACGCCTATTGCGGCCAATGGCGGAACATGGGCGACGTGAAGCTTGTGAAGGCCTGGGACGACGACGTGGCGCGCGGTCGAGCGCAGGCGGAGAGCTTTGGCATACCCTTCACGGCCGACCTGGATGATTTGCTTTCTGATGAGGCCATTGATTTCGTGGTCATAGCCAGTGAGACATCAAAGCATGCTGACCATGCGGTAGCTGCCGCCCGCGCCGGCAAGGACATCCTCCTCCAGAAGCCCATGGCTCTTTCTCTTGCCGATTGCGACCGAATTATCCAGGCTGTGGACGAGGCCGGCGTGTATTTTTCGATGGCTTATCAGATGCGCCATGACCCCGCCAATAAGAGAATCCGCCAGCTCGTGGCCGATGGTGTCTTAGGCCGTATCATTCTCTTGCGGCGCCGCCACTGCATCTCCGTGCTGTTTAACAAGGATTTCCTGAGCGCCTGGCATGTCAAGCCCGAGCTGAACATGGGCATGTTCATGGACGACGCCTCCCACGCCGCCGATTTCATCTACTGGGTATTGGGCCGGCCTGCCACTTGTATGGCCGAAATCGAGCCGGTCATCGTTGACCCAGCCATAACGCCGGACGACACGGGCGTGGCCATCTACAAGTATCCCGACGGCAAGCTGGCGGTGTTGACGAACAGCTCCGTAACTTGGGCCGGCGAGAATACCACCGAGGTTTACGGCGACAAGGGGGTGCTTATTCAAAATCACGGCGACGGCGTCTCGACGAGCATTCTTCCGCCCCAGCCGATTTTGCTGAAGCTGTATCTGGCTGCGGAGGCCGAGAAGGGGTGGCAGGATTTGGGTCTGCCGATACCGGCCAGCCACGGGGAGCGGATAATGGCAGTAGCGCCGGAGGCCATAGCGGACTATCGTGCGGGGACGCCGCGTTGCACGGCGCGCGAGGGCAAGGTTTCTATCGAGATGGTTTTAGCAGCCTACGCCTCGGCCGCCCAGGGCCGCCGCGTCGCCCTGGACGAGCTGCAAAGTTAGCGCGGCGCGTGCTCCTTAGGGCGACACCCGTCGCGAGGGCGGTGACCTCTCGGGGCATATCAACATGGTCACTGTCTACTTGAAGCCTGTCGGTTCTTCTTATGCCCTCTGCTGTCGGCAGACCCGGGAGGGAGTCGTTTCGGCACAGGCGGGGGAGGTCATCGTTGCAACGGCGCTAAGTTGCGTCTTTCGTTGACTTCGGCTAGCAGGCGCCGATATAATGGCTGATACAGGTGATGCCGGTGGAGAGAATCTGGGCGCCGTGGCGGATGGAGTACGTCACTGCACCGCCGGCGGGGGAATGCTTGTTTTGCTGGGCAGCGGAGGCGGCGGACCCGGAGGTCGTCTTATTGGCGGGCCGCCGCGCCATTGCCATGCTCAACGCCTACCCTTATAACTCAGGGCATATTCTGGTTGCTCCGCGAGCCCACGTGCCGAGCATCACTGACCTCAGCCCGGAGGATCTGTCCTATCTTGCAGAAATGGTTCGGGCATGCCTGATTGCCGTTGAGCGGGCCATGTTTCCGGCGGGGTTCAATGTCGGCATCAACATCGGCAAGGCTGCCGGGGCCGGCATCGCCCAGCACGTGCACGTCCACGTCGTCCCGCGGTGGGAAGGCGACACCAATTTTATGTCCGTAGTGGCCGATACCCGCATCGTGCCCGAGGCCCTACAGGCTTGCCACGCGCGGCTCCGGCCCGTCCTGGCTGAGGTTGCCGCTGAGTGTGGCCTTATCGAGCACGAGCACTGCCCGGAGGGAGAACCGCGATGAAGCCCTTTGCTCGCCGCAGTGTCGTCTTTGGCGTGGCTTGGCTGTGGTGTTGCGTAGCCTTGGCGCAGCAAGTGCGCTTCGTCTCGCCCCAACCTGGGACCGTGCGCGGGGTAGTAGAGCTGAAGGCCACCAAGCCCAATCCTGGCGACGGCTGGATTTCCTACAAAATTTCTCCGGCCGGCAAGGAAGGCGACTACGTTACTGCCGTCATCAACCCCTTCACCTACGCCTGGGACACCCGCAAGCGCGATGCCACCGGCGCCCGCATCTATCCCGACGGCGACTATGTCCTCGTGGCTTCGGCCTTCGACCCCTCGGGCAATCCGGTGGGCGAGAGTAGTATTACGGTCAGCGTTCGAAACGAAGTCTCGCCCTCGGAGGTCCGGACGCCCGTACTCCTTCGGGCGGCCTACTCGAAGGGCCAGAAGCTTGACTACACCGCCGAGGGCAAGCTGACCGTTTACTTGCCTGAACAACAAAGAAAGACCCTGCCGATATCGCTGCGTCTGGAGGCTTTGGTTAAGGCTGCCTGGTCTGAGACCGTTCTTGCGCCTACGGCCGAGGATGCGCCAGCCGTGCTCGACAAGGTCCTCAAGAGCGGCTACATCCAGGTTATTGGTAGCGACGGCGTGAAGCTGCGGGACCTCATGTCGCGGGTGCGCCTGAGCGTCTTCCCCGACGCCGAGATAAAGCTGTACAACCCCAAGGATGAGCATTTCCCACTGGGCGAATACTACGTCAAGCTTCCCATCAGGCCTGTGAACGTAGGAGACACTTGGCAGAGCGAGTTGTCGGTGCTGCCCTTGCCCAACGCTGTGTCGCGGGTAGTGCTCCAGGCACAGAACAAGCTGGATGGCTTCGAATGGGTTGCTGGCCGGAAGTGTGCACGCATCCTGAGCACCTTCAAACAGGACGAGCAGTTTGTGATGGTTAAGGTGGGCGACCAGACATTTCCGCTTAAGACCTCCTACGAGGCTAGGCGGATTAGCTATTTCGGTCTTGACGAGAAGCGTTTCATTTCTTTCGAGGAGCAGACGAAGCACGTCATAGAGGTCCCGGCTCAAGCTGTCCAAATTCTTTATCAGTTCCAGATAGGGAGCACTGCTGCGGCTATGAAAGCGGCGGGCGCCGGAGGCATGGGTGGCCAGGGGATGGGCCCAGGCATGGGTGGTATGGGCGCGATGGGGGGCATGCCCATGGGTGGAATGGGTGGCGGAATGCCCATGCCCGGCATGGGGCCCGGCGGCATGGGAGGCATGGGTCCCGGCGGCATGCCTATGGGCGGCATGGGGCCGATGGGCATTGGTGGCGGGATGCCTGCTCCGGCCGCGGGTATGGGGCCTGGCGCGCCTATGGGCGGTATGGGGCCGGGCATGATGGGAGGCATGGGCCCGATGGGTGCCATGGGTGCGGGTGGCGCAGGCGGCGCTATGGGCCAGGCCATGCCGATGCCCGGCATGGGGCCCGGTGGCATGGGAGGCATGGGCCCAATGGGCGGCGCGGCTGGCGGCGGTATGCCGATGGGCGGCATGGGTGGCGGAATGCCTATGCCCGCCATGGGCCCTGGCATGGGCGGTATGGGTGCAATGGGCGGTGTACCTCCCGGCGGTATGCCTATGGGCGCGCCGGGTATGGGCGGGGGCATGATGGGCGGGCCAGGAATGGGCATGGGAGGCATGGGGATGGGGCCAGGCGCCGGTGGCATGGCCGGTCAGCAAATGGTGACCGTGAAGCTTGCCATTGACGGCGAATTGACCATAGTTGAGACAACCCCGCCGCCCAGGCCCCCGCAATATCGCGCTTCCGTGCGCTAGCTCGGCGCCCTTCGAAAGACAGCCAGGCGGGCGGCGTTGGCACTTGGTCGGCGCAGGAAGCGTGCTGGCCGCCACCGACAATGGTCAGCCCTGTTAATCTGATAGGCCTTTTCCTTTCCGTGACCTGCCAGCCCGCCGCCACGCTCCACATTGGCCTGTGGGAGCCAATGCCGCGGGGTGCTGAGCAGGCTGCGCGGATGCTTTGCGCGGGTTTCCAGGGACGCTATCCCGACTGGCGCGTGGCCGTGATGCGCCAGCCCCTGGCCGATGCCTATGGCCTGGTGATGCGTTGGTGCAAGTCGGCCAAGTCTTGGCGGCCGGACGTAGTGGTGGTACCCGACCTTTGGCTGCCCGAAATGGCCGGCGAGCTTGAGCCACTTCCTCCACCCACGCAGTCGCGGCTGCGCACGCTGGCTCACTCCTCCCTGCAAGCCCGTGTCACAGTTGGCAGCGGCCTTTGCGCTGTGCCTTGGTGGATGGAGCCGCGGGTGCTGTTTTACTCGACCAAGGCCCTGCGCGACACCAACTGGCAGCCTATTTCCTGGGACCAGGTTCTTGAGACCTTAGGGCCGGTGCGCGAAAAACGGCGCATCTGGGGCCTGGGAGTGCCTGGCAGCGGCCTCGAGCTGTGTCAGCTCTTTGCAGAAATCCTTTGGGCTCTCGGCGGCGACCTCGTTACCTCCGCCGGCGAGTTGGACCTGCTGGCGGGCCGCTGCGAGGAGGCGCTAGACCTGCTGGTTCGCGCAGACCGCCAGGGCCTGACACAGCCGGAGCTTCTCACCTGGACGCAGCCCGAGCTTGAGGAGCTTTTCGCCGATGGCAAGCTGGCGGCCTTGGTGGCGCCCATGGGCTTTGAGGATGTTCTTGCTGCGGGCAACTACACGGACTACGCCGTGGCGCCCCTACCGGGCCGGCCGGTGTTCGCGAGCATGGTTGCAGAGTGTTTTGTCATCTTCCGCGGCGGCCCGCGAACCCCAGCCGCTCAGGCTTTCGTGGACTATGTGCTTTCGGCTGAAGGACAGGCTCGCATTGCGGAGGCCGGGGGAATGCCGCTCGACGCCGGGCTGGCGCAGCGCGTGGCGCGGACGCCGGCTCGCAAAATTGCCCTGTTGGGCATGAAGAACGTGCGGGGCCTGCCCGCCACCCAATGGCAAGTGGCGAGTCCAGCCATTGAACGGGCGGCATACCTAGCCATTTCCGGCCGGAAGACTACCCCTCGCGCCCTGGAGGAGGCCCAGGCACTCTTACCCGCCACGCTCACGCAGTAGAGCGGCCCAGGGAGCCTTTCCGGCGTGCGTTGACGCCCGCTCCCCCTGCGCCTACAATCAAAGCGGGAGGCGGTGCGCTGACTTCTTTCAGTCTCCTAGCTCATTCCTCTTGCTTGAGGGAGGCAGAGTTCTCTTGCGTCCAGCTTGGATAGAAATAGACCTAGAGGCTTTTCGTGCTAACGTGGCGCGCTTGTGTGAGCTTGCCCGCCCCGCGCAGGTTTGCGCGGTGGTCAAGGGCAACGCCTACGGCCATGGGGCCGTGGAGTGTGCGCGGGCGGCGCTGGCGGGGGGCGCTAGCTGGCTGGCGGTGGCGATGGTGGACGAGGCCCAGACGCTGCGGGACGCCGGCATTAGTGCGCCGGTTATCATCCTAGGCGAGTCCAGTCCCGAGAACGCCGAGGAAATCTTAGCCGCCGACGCTACGGCCACGGTGGCCACCGTCGAGGTTGCAGAGGCCCTCAGCCAGGCTGCTACTCGCGTGGGCCGCCAGGCAGAAGTTCACGTCAAAATTGACAGCGGCATGGGCCGCCAAGGCGTCCGCTGGGACCAGGTTGAGGCCTTTGCCTGCCGGCTGGCAGGGCTGCCGGGTCTTCGAGTAACCGGTCTCTTCACCCATTTTGCCGCCGCCGACGCCGAGCCAGACTTTACCCGCTGGCAGTTCCGCACCTTCCTGGACGCCTGCGCCAAGGTAGAGGCAATCCTTGGTCCCATACCCTTTCGGCACTGTTGCAACACTGCGGCTGCGATACTTTATCCTGACATGCACCTTTCCATGATTCGGCCCGGTGCGGGTATGTACGGCATTTGTCCTGGTCTGCCGCCGGAAAAGATGGCTGGCTTGAATCCGGTGCTGTCCTTGCGGGCGCGGGTGGTGCTGGTGAAGGAGCTTCAGGCGGGCGACACGGCGGGCTACGGGCGCGCCTGGCGCGCGCCGGGACGCCGGCGCATCGCCTTATTGCCCTTAGGGTATTGCGATGGTTATCCCAGGGCGCTTTCAGGTGTGGGCCAGGTGCTTGTGCGGGGCCGGCGGGTGCCCATCGTTGGCCGCATTTCCATGGATGTCATCATCCTGGATGTGACGGAAGCGGGCGATGTAAGGGTTGGGGAGCAGGCGGTACTGGTGGGTAGCCAGGGGGCTGAGCGCATTACCGTTGAGGAGCTGGCCGAGCGCGCCGGCACCATCGTCCAGGAAATTGTCTGCCGCTTAGGCCCGCGCCTCCCCCGCGTGTATCTGAAAGCGCTTTAGCCTGCCTCTGCCTGGCTTCCTTTTCGCGGCGAAAATGGTTTACATTGGCTTTGGCATGTGGTAGGCTAGATTACACTGCCGTATCGCGAGCTGGGCGGAGCCACTACCCCAAGGCTCGGCGCGGCTTGCGACAGCCGAAGGGCTGAGGGCAGCGCTTGGCTCCTTGTGTCCCAGGGGGCCAGCGTACGGGGAAAAGAAGGGTTTGGGGCATGCCTTTGAGTGTCAAGGAAAAGCAGAGAATCATTGAGCGGTTCCGACAGCATCCGGAAGATACCGGCTCGCCGGAGGTTCAGATAGCTCTCCTTACGGCTCGCATTCAGCAGCTCACCGAGCATCTGCAAACCCATCGCAAGGACCATCACTCACGGCGCGGGCTGCTAATGATGGTTGGCCAGCGTCGGCGTCTGCTCAACTATTTACGGTCCAGGGACCCTGAGCGGTACCGCAAGGTGGTTCAGGCTCTGGGCTTGCGCCGGTAGCGGGAAAAGGGCCTTTCAGCCCGCCGAGGCGGGCGGTATTTACAACTGCAAGAACGCGTCCTGAAGCGGAGAGCGGCGGGGAGCTGATGAGGAAACAGAGAGGGCAGAGGGTCTGGGACCAGCCGCCTTGTCTGCTTCCTCATTGCCCCACGCACCTCCTCCGCGCGGACGCGGAGGAGATGTTTGTATGTCCCTCCGAGCGATACAAGAACAGTGGGCTGGGCGCACCCTGCGCCTGGAAACTGGTCGTCTCGCCCGTCAAGCCAATGCGGCAGTTCTGTGTCAGCTAGGCGAGACTGCCGCCCTGGCCACAGTGGGCGTCAGTCCCGAGCCTGTTGTCGCCAGCTTCCTGCCTTTGAGGGTGGATTTTGAGGAGAAAATGTACGCGGCGGGACGCATCCCCGGTGGTTTCTTCCGCCGCGAAGGCAAGCCTTCGGATGAAGCTGTATTGACAGCGCGGCGCATTGACAGGCCCATCCGGCCCCTCGTGCCCGACGGCCTGCGCCACGACGTGCAGATAATCGCCACGCCCTTCTCCGCTGAGCGGGGCAGCTCCATTGACCTGGTAGCCATGATTGCCGCTTCGGCTGCCATGTCGCTTTCTTCTGTGCCCTTCGCTGGTCCCCTGGGCATTGCTCAGGTCTGTCGGGTGGACGGCGAGTTTGTTGTGGGGCCGTCCTTCGAGCAGATTGAACGGGGCGACCTGCAGTTGCTGGCGGCTGCCACCCGCCAGGGCATCGTCATGCTGGAGCTGCAGGCCAAGCAGGCCTCCAACGAGGCCGTCGTCACCGCCATGGAGCTGGCCTTCACGGAGTGCCAGAAAGTAATAGAGGTCATTGAGCGGCTGGTAGAGCAGGCAGGCGGTCCGCGGGAGAAGTGTGAAGTCTGGCAGCCGCGGCCGGAAGTCGTCAGTTTCGTGCGTGCCAAGGCATCCGACCGTCTCGCCGCCGCCATTGAGCTGCGCTGCAAGCGCGAACGCGAAGAGGCGATCCGGTCTATCTCTAAGGAGCTGCTGGAGCAGCTCAGTGCCGAGTACGACAACCCGGAACCTGACTTGGAGAGCGCGCTGGCCGAAATCATGGCCGAGCGGCTCAAGCAAGCCGTCCTGGATGAAAAACGCCGGCTGGACGGCCGGGCTTTTGACGAGGTGCGGCCCATTAACTGCGAGGTTGGCATCTTCCCCCGCGTGCATGGCTCGGCCCTTTTCCAGCGCGGCGAGACCCAGGTCGTGACCATTACTACCCTTGGCGCCACTCACGATCAGCGCATGGTCCGCACTCTTGAGGAGGAAGACTACGAGCGGTTCATGCACCATTACAATTTCCCTCCCTTCTCGGTTGGCGAGGTGCGACCGCTGCGGGCGCCGGGGCGGCGGGAGATAGGTCACGGCGCCTTGGCCCAGAATGCCCTCGCCCCCGTTTTGCCGCCCGAGGAGGAATTTCCCTATACCATCCGGTTGGTATCCGAGTGCCTCGAGAGCAACGGCTCCACATCTATGGCGGCGGTGTGTGGCTCAACCTTGTCGCTCATGGACGCCGGCGTGCCCATCAAGGCGCCCGTCGCCGGTATCTCTATCGGTCTGGTCTGGGACGGGCCTGAAAGGTATCAGCTCCTGACCGACATCCAGGGCATTGAGGATTTCGAAGGCTACATGGACTTCAAGATAGCCGGCACGCGCCTTGGTGTCACCGCCGCCCAGATGGACACTAAAACTCATGGCCTGCCCCTGTCCCTGCTGGCCGAAGCCTTAGAACAAGCGCGCGCCGCACGCGTACAGATACTCGACATCATGTCCGAGGCTCTTCCGTACCCTCGTCCCCAACTTTCGCCTTTCGCCCCGCGTATGTATGCCCTCCACATTGACACGTCCAAGATTGGCTTGGTCATCGGCCCCGGCGGACGCAACGTGCGCAAGCTTCAGGAAGAGTACAACGTCGAAATTGACATCCAGGACGACGGCACTGTGTACGTCTTCGGCGAGGACGGGGATAATGTTGACGCCGCGCGGAAGGCCATCGAGGACCTCACGCGGGAGGTCAAGGTCGGCGAGGTCTTCACGGGGCGGGTGGTATCCACCACGCCCTTCGGGGCTTTTGTGGAGATTCTTCCCGGCCGCGAGGGACTGCTACATATTTCCCACCTCGCCTGGGAGCACGTCGGTAGGACTGAGGACGTAGTCAAAGAGGGCGACCTGATTCAGGTCAAGGTCATCGAAGTGGACGACGATGGCAAAATCCGCCTCAGCCGTAAGGAGCTTCTTCCCCGCCCACGCCGTGGGGAGGGGGAGACCGAGGGGCGGGATTTCGAACGTCGTGGGCCGCGCCCGTCCCGCGGGGGTGGGCGCGACCGGCGCTAAAGGCTCCTGGCGGCCATTGAATCGGCCCGCCGTTGGCGGCCTCGAAGGCAAACCCAGCGTGTTGGACGGTCGGCCATGAGCACAATGAGAGTGCTGGTTACTGGAGCATGCGGCCAGATGGGCCGCCACATCGTTCGCGCCGTTGCGGAAGCTCCCGATATGGACCTGGTAGGGGCGGTTGATCCGGCGGGTGTGGACCGAGACATCGGTGAGGTGGCCTTGGGGCATCCCCTTGGCCTGCGGGTGGCGGGTCACCTGCCGGCTGCCATCGCCGAAGCCCAGCCCGACGCCATGGTTGACTTCACTCATCCCGACGTGGTGATGGACAATCTCACGGTGGCCCTCAAGGCCGGCGTGGCGTGTGTGGTGGGCACAACTGGGCTGGGGCCTAACGACCTGAAGGTCCTGGAGCGCCTCTGCCAGCGCCATAGGGTTACGTGCATCGTCGCCCCCAACTTCAGCCTGGGAGCTAACCTGATGATGCGCTTTGCCGCTGAGGCTGCTCGCTATTTCGACTACGCGGAAATCATCGAGCGCCATCACGAACGCAAGGCCGATGCTCCTTCCGGCACGGCTTTGAAAACCGCCGAGATGATGACCGCCAGCCGCTCCGAACCCATGCGGCCCGTCCCAACGGCTCACGACAAGCTTCCAGGCAGCCGTGGCGGTGAGATGGCCGGCATTCGTATCCACGCCGTGCGTCTGCCAGGCTATGTTGCCAACCAGGAGGTGTGCTTCGGCAACACCGGAGAAACCCTGGTCATACAGCATCTTACGACGAGCCGTGAGTGCTTTGTGCCAGGCGTGCTTCTCGCGCTGCGCCGCCTGCGAGAGTTCGACGGTCTGGTCTACGGGCTTGAGAAGCTCCTCTGAATTGTGCTCGAAGGGTCTGCTAGGGGCTGGACAGCAATAGGCGGCTATCTCGAGCGGCCAGAGAGGTGATGTTGGGTGGGTCTTAGAGTTGGCGTTGTAGGCGTCGGTCCAGTTGGGGATCGGATTCTGCGTTGCCTCAAGGAACGCAAATTCCCCTTGGCTGAGCCGCCCGTGGTAATGGCGACTTCAGAGCGAACGGAGATACTGGCCGACGAGGAAGTCCATGTGCTCGAGACCAAGGCGGAGCTTTTCGATGGGCTGGACATCGTGTTCTTCGCGGGCCGAGAGGGGGCCAAGGGGGCCAGCCGCCAGTGGGCTGAGACGGCTATTAAGGCCGGCGCCTACTGCATTGATAACGGCAGCGACTTCCGCCTGCACCCGGAGGTACCTCTGGTCGTCCCGGAAGTGAATATGGACGTCGTCAGCCGCGAGGATAAGCTCATTGCCTCTCCTAACTGCTCGACCATCCAGCTAGTGGTCGCTCTCGCTCCCCTGCACAGGTTTGCAACGCTGAAGCGAGTAGTGGTTGCCACTTACCAGTCGGTGTCGGGCTGGGGCCTGAAGGCCATGGAGGAGCTGCAGTCTCAGCTCCGTCAGCTCGTGGCAGGCGAGCCCGTGACCTTCGACCCATCGGTTTTCGCCCGCCCCATCGCCCTCGACTGCATACCTCACATTGATCGCTTCTCCCACGCGGGCTACACGAAAGAAGAGCTGAAGCTCGTCAATGAGACGCGCAAAATTCTCGACGCGCCCGAGCTGCTCATCACCGCCACCGCTGTGCGGGTGCCGGTCATGATAGGCCATGCCGAAGCCGTCAACGCCGAGTTCAAGTGCCCCATTACCGCCAGTCAAGCGCGCGAGATTCTCTCCGATCCCGCCAAGGCGCCGGGGGTTGTGCTCATAGACGGCCCGACGAGTGATCCCAACGCCCTCGCTGCCCGTAATGCGCCCGAGGAGCTATGCTACCCGACCCAGTGCGACGTTCTGCGCGATGAGTGGAAGGATATGACACTGGTGGGCCGGGTGCGCGACGACGAAACGGTGGACCACGGCCTCAACCTGTGGGTGGTCGCCGATAACTTGCGAAAGGGCGCGGCAACTAACGTCGTCCAGATAGCCGAGGCAATGATCGAGCGCGGTTTCTTCCCTGGCAAGGTATGAAAAGCGAGGCGCGACCGCGCCTAACAGAGGAGCCGCGTCCTTGGCAGACCAGGGGCGCAGCCTGGCCAACGGATGGCGGCAAGGCCGGCCGCGCGTCCCTCAGCACAGACCCACCAGGCGCCCTACCCATCCGAACAGGCCCATCATGTGCAGCCCAATCAGGCAAAGAAGCAGGCCGAACAGCTTGCTGAGAAGGTTGGACGGTAGGACCTCGGCCAGGGGGGCGCCCACCAGGGACGCCCCGACCACCGCGCCAAGGCCCATCCCGACGGCCATGGGCCATTCGACGTTGCCGTAAGTTGCGTGACGCACCGCTCCCGCCAAAGACCCCACGACCATCGCTGCCAGGGTCGTCCCTATCGCTACCTGCATGCTGCGTTTGTACACTAGGTGCACCACCGGCAGGATAAGAGACCCGCCGCCGATGCCCAGAAGCCCTGAAAGACACCCCATCAGCAACCCCCAAAGCAAGTAGCCCAAGTGCGCGATAGAAATCCTGTGCATCTTTTCGACTCCTTGCCTTCAGGCATCCTCGGAATAGCTGGCCCACGCCCGCTGCGTTTCCCAAACCGTCACTCGGCGCAACTGTAGTCCGTGCGTCTTCACGGGTTCGCTGAGCTGGCCGTAAATGTAGCGCGCCAAGGTCTCACTAGTGGGGCTTGTGTTGTCGAAGGTGGGCAGGTCGTTGAGGAACCTGTGGTCGAGCTGGTCGGTGACGGCGCGCACCATTGCCCTGAGCTCACGGAAATCTACAACGATTCCGCGCTGGTCGGTTTCGTGGCCCGCGACGGTGACCTCAACGCGGTAGTTGTGGCCGTGAATGCGTTCACACGGCCCATTGTAGTCCCGGATGGCATGGGCGGCTGCAAACTCCTCGACGACTCCAATCTCGAACATAGCGATTCCCTCCTTCAGGGGCGCCCCTGGCGGGAGCGGCAGAAGCCTGGCCAGTATACTTCACGCCGTGGCCTCACTGGCAACCCCTGGCCCCTGGGAGTGCATTACGTAAACAGACTATAGTTTTGCGACGGGGCCTTGACAAGCAGCCGGCGAGGGGTTACCATCCCTGACACGGGCAGTAGGGCAGGGAGCATTCCTCGGGAACGCCGGTGCAAGTCCGGGGCTGCCCCGCAACTGTGAGCGGCGACGAAACCTGCGGTGTGCCACTGGGCCGTGAGGCCTGGGAAGGCGCAGGAAGTAGGATGACCCGCAAGCCAGTAGACCGATCCCTGCCTTCAGGGGCGCGCTACGTGCGCGGGCACGTGGGCCGCTTGCCGCAGCAACGAGGGCGGTGATGGAACCCGAAGCGATGGAGTGGCCTTCTCTGTACGCCTTAACGCTTCCCTGTCAATAGCTGTTGAACATTTAGCGCCTTTTCCTATTCATTCCTTCGCTTCGGTATACCGCGCAAATCAGCGCCATGCTGCGGACGGAGCCGGGCCTGGGCCAGCAGCACGAGTGTCCGCCGTTGACGAACTACCATTGGGAGGCTTGCTACGGTGAACCTTAGCCGCATCTACAAGCGCGACGGACATCTGGCCGAGTTCGACGCCGAGAAGATTGCTCAGGCGATATTCAAGGCTGCCGTGGCGGTGGGTGGCTCGGACTACGGGACGGCGCGTCGGCTCGCCAGTCAGGTAGTTGAAGAGCTGCGGTCGGCCCCTGGCGACGACTTCCCTACGGTCGAGCAGGTCCAGGACTGCGTCGAGAAGGTTCTTATCGAGAACGGCCACGCCCGCACTGCCAAAGCCTACATTCTCTATCGCGAGAAGCGCGCTGTGGCGCGTGATGCCCGTCGCATGCTTCGAGAGGCCCATGAACTCATTGAGGAGTATCTCGATCGCACTGACTGGCGCGTCACTGAAAACTCCAACATGAGTTATTCGCTTCAGGGTCTCAACCAGCATATCGCTTCTGGGGTGGTGGCTCGTTACTGGCTCAATGCTATCTACCCGCCCGAGGTCAAGGATGCCCACGTAAATGGTGACTTCCACATCCATGACCTGGGCGTGTTGGGGCCTTATTGCTGCGGCTGGGACCTTTACGACTTGCTGGCGCGCGGCTTCGGAGGCGTGCCTGGCAAGGTAGAGAGTCGGCCTGCTCGCCACTTGCGCACCGCCTTGCTGCAGATCGTCAACTTCTTCTACACCCTTCAGGGAGAAGCGGCCGGAGCTCAGGCCTTCAGCAGTTTCGACACGCTTCTGGCTCCCTTCGTCCGCCACGACGATCTCTCCCAGGCCGAGGTCAAGCAGGCCATGCAGGAGTTCGTGTTCAACCTCAACGTGCCAACCCGCGTCGGCTTCCAGACCCCCTTCACCAACCTGACCATGGACCTTACCCCGCACCCCCTGATGGCCAACCAGGCGGTTATCATCGGCGGCGAGCCTCAGGACACGGTCTACGGCGAGTACCAGCGGGAGATGGACATGATCAACCGAGCCTTTGCCGAGGTGATGCTCGAGGGCGATGCTCGGGGGCGAGTATTCACCTTCCCCATCCCCACCTACAACATCACTCGGGATTTCGACTGGACCGACCCCGACCTTGATGCAGTGTGGCAGATGGCTGCCAAGTACGGCACGCCCTACTTTGCGAATTTCGTAAACTCGGACATGCAACCTGAGGATGCCCGTTCAATGTGCTGTCGGCTGCGGTTGGACAACCGAGAGCTGCGCCGGCGCGGCGGAGGACTTTTCGGTGCTAGTCCCCTCACTGGCTCGATAGGCGTCGTTACCATCAATCTGCCCCGCTTGGGCTACGTCTCGATGAGCGAGGACGAGCTTTTTGCTCGGTTCGGGCGCCTGCTGGACATCGCGCGGCTCAGCCTCGATATCAAACGCAAAATCCTGGAGGTGCTGACGGAGCAGGGACTGTACCCGTATTCGGCCTACTATCTCCAGCCGGTCAAGGAAAGGTCTGGCCAATACTGGGCCAACCACTTCAACACCATTGGCATCGTGGGCATGAACGAGCTTTGCATGAACTTCCTGGGCGAAGACATCTCCACGCCCGCTGGCCGCGAGCTGGCCTTGCGCCTGCTAGACTTTGCCCGCGAGCGCTTGCGGGAATATCAGGCTGACAGCGGCGGTCTGTACAATCTCGAAGCTACTCCGGCCGAGAGCGCGTCGTTTCGCATGGCCCGCGTTGACTTGCAGCGCTATCCGGGCATTCTCACCTCCGGCAGCCCCGACCGGCCTTACTATACCAATTCCACCCACCTGCCGGTGCACTACAACGGCGACCTGTGGCAGGTCTTGGAGCATCAGGAGGAGCTGCAGTGTCGCTACACCGGCGGCACGGTGCTCCATATCTTTCTCGGGGAGCGCCTGAGTAGTGCCGAGCAGGCGAAGGTTATCGTGCGCCGGATTGCTGAGAGATACCGCCTGCCTTACTTCACTCTCACGCCGACCTTCAGCGTGTGCCCTGTGCATGGCTATCTTGCCGGTGAGCACCACCTCTGCCCTCGAGAGCATACCGAACAACAGCTCCGGCGCTACGGAACGGAGACGCATCCGCTCACGGGCATGACCCTGCCGCGGGTGAGTGTGGCCTGCGAGGTGTACTCGCGAGTAGTGGGGTATCTGCGGCCGGTGGCTCAGTGGAACGAGGGCAAGCAGGAAGAGTTTGCCGAGAGGCACAAGTTCACGGCGTCGGAGCTGTTGGGGCCGGCAAAGTCGCCAGACGACGCGCCTGCTGGTGCACGGGAGCTGGCGAGCTGAGGCCCGCTAGACACTGGAATGGATGCCACGATCGGCACGTCTACGATCCGGCCGGCGGCGCGGGTGGCCGGCATTGTTCCGGTGACCGTGGTGGATTTCCCTGGTCGCCTGGCGGCGACAGTTTTCCTGGCCGGCTGCAACTTCCGATGTCCCTTCTGCCACAATCCGGAGCTGGTGGCTGGTCCCTTTCCGTCGGCGATGACGGTCGAGGAGCTGGGCGAGTGGTTGCAGGAGCGGCGGGGGTTCCTCGACGGGCTATGCGTTTCCGGCGGGGAGCCGCTGCTGGGCCTAGAGCGCGTTGTGGCCATCTGCCGGCAGGCGAAGGCGGCTGGCCTGGCCGTCAAGCTGGACACCAACGGGTCTCTACCCAAGGCCCTCGCCCGACTACTGGAGGCCGGACTGGTGGACTACGTGGCGGTGGACGTCAAGGCCTCGCCAGCGCGCTATTCCGAGGCCGTGGGGCGTGAGGTGGACACGGGTCGGATAAAGACGACGGTAGAGCTACTTCGCCGCTGGGGAGTGGCTCACCAACTTCGTACGACCGTCATCCCGCGCTTGCACGCTGCGCGCGACATCGAGGCCTTGGGCCAGTGGATTGGCGGGGACAGTACCTACGTTTTGCAACCATTCCATCCGACTCGCACTCTTTCGCCCAGTTGGCGGGCTGAGCCATCGCCGTCGCCGGAGATGCTGACCGCCCTTGCCGAGCGCGCGCGAGTCTACTTCAGCCGCGTCATGGTCACGTTATAGGGTGTTCCGGCCCCAGGCGCGGCGATGGGGCTGTTGCTTGGGACACCGCCTTCGCCTGGACCTTAGCCGCCGCGCACCGTTACTTCGGCCTTGCTCACGACATTACCCTCGGCATCGGTCACCTGGGCAGCTATTGTAAGAGTGTCGGGCATGCCCAGGAGGGCTACTTCGGGGTCGATCTCTTCGGTCTGCCAATCGCCGTTCTCGTCGGCAGTCACGGTCGCGCGATAGAGCTCACCGGCGAATTGTATCAGTACACGTTTTGTATAGGTGACGACGACGTGCACTTGGGTGCCCGGTTGGCCGCGCCCCGTGACCCGGAAAGGCCCCGTGATGCGTTCGGCCTCCTTGGGCGAAGTGATGGCTACGCCGGTGGGCAGGTCGCCGCGAAGATTGACTTTGGTCGTGGCCGCGAGCTGGAATTGCTTGCCGGCGCCGTCTACGAAGGTGGCTACCAGCTCCCCGTCCACAACGTTATCCGTCGCCTTGACCTTATAGGCACCCTTGTAGATGTTGGTGTTGGGCTGGCGGGCGAGGTTGAGCCGAATCTGCCCCAGGTCCACCCAGCATTGCTTGCCAGGCTCAGTGGTTCCCACCTCGACCATCAGCGTCTGGCCTTGGCCGAGCGCCATGGCGGCATTGTGCTTGACGTAGAGGATTTTCTGGGCCGCAAGGGGCGTGGCGATGCGGAATTGCCAACGGGTGGTGGTTTGGTTGCCAACGCGGTCGGCCAGGGAAAGCTCAACGGTGTGCAGGCCTGGGGTGAGGTTCGCCGGCACCGAGTACGTGCAGCCCGTCGTCCGCAGTTCGAGGGCCGCCGTGACCTCCTGGCCGTCGAGGCGAAATACCAGGGAGTTCAGGTCCACGCCAGCACCATCGTCGCGATACTCCACGGACACGATGGGCCGCCGCTCGACCGTCTCTTCGCCGTCGGCCGGCGACACGCGGAGAATGCGAGGCGCCAGGCCGTCCACTAGGAAACGCCGAGGTACCTCAAAGGTCACCGTCTGGCCGCCTGCGGTGAGCTTGCAGGTGACGAAGCTTTGCTTTTCTTCGTCCATTGCGTCGAAGGTATACTCGCCCTCGTAGACGCCAGGGGCTACTTCCCGCATGGCTACGTCCTGAGCGAAGCCGTCCACGTCGAAGCGTCCGAGGGCCTTGGCGGTGCCCTGCATCCTGACTTGGAGGGCATCGCCTGGCCGGAAGTTCTGGAAGTTGACGATGCCAGCGGTGGTTATGGTGGCGAGGGGCTGTTGTTGGGCGGGCGTCAGCACCATCACCCATCCAGCCACGCCCGTGTAGGGGTTGACACGCGCGCGGATCACGGCCCCAGCACCGAGTTTGTCGGGGGCCACGCGCTTGCCTGCGGCATCCACCAAAGTTGCCGTCTCCATGAGGCGAAGGGCGGTGCCGTCTTGCAGTAGCACGGTGCCGCCCTCTGAGCCCTGCACGGTACCTTCCACTTTTCTGTACTCAGCGGCTAAGGATTTGACCTGGTCATTGTCGTCCAGGACGGCAACGACCCAGTCGCCCGCGCGCAGGTCTTTAAGTGTAGCCTGGGCCGCCGGACTGCCTACTTCTCGCAGCGTGACCCTTGCCGTGGCCGGCACGGCGAGGGCGCGGTAGAGGGAACTCGTCGGGTCGAAGACGATTATGGCTGGCGGTGGTCCGGTGAAGGTTTGCATTAAGGTGCCGGCGACCCGCTTGCCCGGCGGGATGAAGGAAATAGAGGCCGTCTCCGTCGCCGCGTCCCAGGTCATCTCTCCGCCGAAAACCTCCGCCACGGTCTGCAGGGGCATATATAGAGTGTCGCCTACCATGACTGTCGGCACGGGCAGCTCGCGGGGCTCTCCGTCCACCGTCGCCGTTGTTTTACCGACGGAGATTCTTAGCGTGTGCTGGCCTTTTGTGGCGGTGAGGGTGCGGGTTTTCGTGTCCCATAGGGTGGTGCAGCCGATGGCCGCGAGGACTTCTCTGGCGGGGGCAAGTACATGACCTAGCATTCGAACCGGCGCCCTGGTGGGCTGCCAGAGCTGCTCGTCGAGGACTATATACGGGCCACCGCCGCCCATCGCAGAGGCACCGGCCGGCTGGGCCGCACATGGCGCCGCCGCAACAAGCACCGTCAGCACAGCAATCCCGCAGGACGCCCCCGCAGTTGCTCTGGCCAACTTGCACACCCCCTGAGTCTGTTTGTGAGCGCACGCAGCAGGGCCTCACGCCGTGGCGCCCCGTCCCTAGCCGTATGGCCGCCTGAGGACGCGGCGTATCGGATACGGCGGGGTGTCAGTGTTCGTCCGGCTAGGCCACGGCCCTCATATGCCAGCGCGACCCCTGCTAATAACAGTATCCCCAATGCTTGGGTAGGTACGCTATCTGCGAGATGAGAGTGCGAAGGTCATCGTCGTCGGCGGGTGCATTTATTTCGGCCCACAGGCGGAGGATTGCCCCCAGCACGGCAGGCATGGCGGGTGGCTTGGGTTGTAAGTCGGGGGCAAGGCAGCGGAGGGCTTCTATAAAGGTCTGCCGTAAAATTGGGGAGGCGGCGGCCAGGCCGCCCACCAAGGCCACTCTCCAGCTTTCCGGTGTGCCCGCCAGCCTCCTAGCGCACGCTCCGGCCAGCTCCGCTAACGCATGCGCCGCCTCCTGAATTATCCCGAACGCTACGGCATCCCCTTGGGAAGCCGCTTCCTCTACCAGCAAGGCGAGTTCCGCGATTTCGCGAGGTGTCCTGGTGGGTTCCCTCGCCCAGTTGATGAGGTCTTCTGGGCCGCAGCATGCCGTGGCGTGCAGGACAAGCTCGGTGAGTTTGGTAGCGGGGCCGCGGCCGTCATGAGCTCGCGCCACCGCCCGAAGGACTTGGCCCCCTGCCCACCATGCCCCGCCAACGTCATCAATTTCGCGTCCCCATCCGCCTACTTGAGCCTCTCCACCCAGGCCGTCCCGCCCATAAGCTACCGTGCCCGTGCCGGCAATTACTACGACGCCCTGGCCCGAGGGAAAGGCGCCCCAGAGCGCTGCCTCGGCGTCGTGAGTTGCCACTACGTGCTGAGCCAGGCCCGTAGCTGCCAAGAGGTTTAGGAGTTTCCCTCGGCCGGTTCGGCCTGCTCCCGCCACACCCAGCCCCAGACCGACCAAAACGCCGCTGGCGCCGATGGGTGTCAGCGCCTCATCCAAGGCTTGCCGGATGGCCTCCGCAGAAGCTTCAGGATGAGCGGGATGAAATGCCCCTGCAGGTCCGGAGCCGACTGATACCAGAGCGCCCCGCTCGTCGGTTACCACGCACCGCGTCCGGCTGGCCCCTGTGTCGAGGCCTGCGTATAAACCGCACTGGCGGCGAGCCACAATTTCAGAGTAGGATAGGGCGCGGGCGGCGTCAACAAAGACGGCCGCCGCGCCGATTTCGGGTCGCTGTCGGCGTCCTCGTGCAACTTGAGGTCCGCCGCCGCTCAGCACGCAGGAGGTATTCATGTGAGAGTACTTTTCGTCTCGGCAGAAGTTGCACCCTTTGCCAAGGTTGGTGGGTTGGCTGACGTGGCTGGCTCGCTGCCCAAGGCCTTACATGAGCTTGGTGTGGACATTCGGGTAATGATGCCCAAGTATATGACCGTGACGAAGGTCGCCAGAGAGCTGCGTCGCGTCGTCCACACCTGCGCCGTGCCTATGCCCGGCTGGACTTCGGGCTGTGCCCTCGACGAGGCGGTGCTCCCAGGCAGCGACGTGCTCATATACTTCGTCGAGCACAACGGATATTTCTGGCGCGAAGAGGTCTACGGGCCTCCAGGGGGCGCTTATCCAGACAACCTTGAGCGCTTGAGCTTCCTTTGCCGTGCGGCCTTGGCTGTGCTTGAACCTCTTGGCTGGTCGCCGGACCTCTTTCATCTCAACGACTGGCACACAGCGCCTTTGGCAATCCTGGCGCGTCAACGCGGGCTTCGCCAGGCTACCGTCTTCACGGCTCACAACCTCGGCGCGGGTTATCAGGGTGTGTTTGCGGCTGAACAGGCTTGGGTATTGGGCATTGACGCATCCTTGCCGTGGGTCACCAAGTTCTTCTCCGGCGGCCGGATTAATCTTGCCCGCGCTGGCCTGGCGTGCGCCGACATGATTAGCGTGGTCAGCCCCACTTACGCACGCGAGCTACGCGACCCGGCTGTTGGCGCAGGCGTAGACGACCTCATTCGCGAGCGTGGCGAAGACGTTTGGGGTATTCTCAATGGCCTGGACTATGATTTCTGGAATCCAGCCACTGACCGCTTTCTCGACCCGGCCGATGGCTATGCCACGTTCAGCGCAGGCGACCTGTCCGGCAAGGCCGCTTGCAAGGCCGCCCTGCAGGTTGAAATGGGCCTGCCCCGTGAGCCGGACGTGCCCTTGGTCGGCATGGTCACGCGCTTGGATGCTCAGAAGGGCCTCGACTTGGTGAGCGCAGCACTACCTGAGCTGAGCGGCTTGCAGATGGTTGTCTTGGGCACTGGCGCTCGCGAATACGAGGAGTTCTTTGCGGGCCAAGCCCAGCAGCGTCCCGAGGTTGCCGTGGCGCTAAAGTTCGATGAGCGCCTGGCCCATCGGATTTACGCGGGCGCCGACATATTCCTGATGCCCTCGCGTTTCGAGCCGTGTGGCCTGGGCCAGATGATTGCGCTCCGCTACGGCACCATACCGGTTGTCCGTGCCACGGGGGGCTTGGCGGACACCGTTCACGAAGATGGGCCGCAGCCCAATGGCTTCGTCTTTACGGACTATACTCCGCAAGCCCTCCGCGGCGCGTTGGGACGTGCCGTGGCGGCCTACCATCGCAAGGATGAGTGGGCGAAGCTTGTTGCCAATGCCATGACGTGCGATTTTTCGTGGGGGGCCTCTGCTCGTCGCTATCTTGAGCTCTACCAGGAGGCCATCGCCCGTAAGGGATAGGGGCGCCGAGATTTTTCGCTCGGGGTATTGACTCATGCGCGCGGATTTGCTATAGTAATCGCTGCCGCAGGGGGTGGAGGCAGGGCAAAAGGGGGTTGACGTGCCCAGCGCGGTCGGGTATAATAGACCGTAGCACGGATAGTGCATCGGCGGTCCTTGACAACTAAATAGCGTGCGAGGAGAGTGAGGTTCAGCCAGTCTTGCGCGCGTACCGATCGAACTCTTCGTCCAGGCTGGCTAAGGCCAGCCAAGGACGTGCGTCTTGTGACGGAGGGTTTGATCCTGGCTCAGGACGAACGCTCGCGGCGTACCTAACGAATGCGAGTCGAGCGGAGTGGGTTCAAAAGGTCGTCTTCGGACAACCGGGAGCCCACTTAGCGGCAAACGGGTGAGTAACACGTGGGTAACCTACCCCCCAGTGGGGGATAGCCGGGGGAAACTCCGGGTAATCCCCCATACGCTGGCGGGACGCATGTCTGGTCAGGAAAGGGTTCACCCGCTGGGGGATGGGCCCGCGGCCCATCAGCTAGTTGGTGGGGTAACGGCCCACCAAGGCGACGACGGGTAGCCGGCCTGAGAGGGTGGTCGGCCACACGGGGACTGAGACATGGTCCCGGCTCCTACGGGAGCTAGCATCGGGGAATCTTGCGCAATGGGCGAAAGCCTGACGCAGTGTCGCCGCGTGGGGGATGAAGGCCTTCGGGTCGTAAACCCCTGTCAGGAGGGATGAAAGCCGGCTTTCGGGCCGGTTTGACAGTACCTCCAGAGGAAGCCCCGGCTAACTACGTGCCAGCAGCCGCGGTAATACGTAGGGGGCGAGCGTTGTCCGGATTTACTGGGCGTAAAGGGCGCGTAGGCGGTTCGGCAAGCGAGGGGTGAAAGCCCGCGGCTCAACCGCGGAATTGCTCTTCGAACTGCCGAACTAGAGGCCGGGAGAGGGCAGTGGAATTGCCGGTGTAGCGGTGAAATGCGTAAATATCGGCAAGAACGCCAGTGGTGAAGACGGCTGCCTGGAACGGCCCTGACGCTGAGGCGCGAAAGCTGGGGGAGCGAACCGGATTAGATACCCGGGTAGTCCCAGCCCTAAACGATGCGGGCTAGGTGTTGGAGGTGTCGACCCCTCCAGTGCTGCTAAGTTAACACGTTAAGCCCGCCGCCTGGGGAGTACGGCCGCAAGGCTGAAACTCAAAGGAATTGACGGGGGCCCGCACAAGCGGTGGAGCATGCGGGTTAATGGGATGATACGCCAAGAACCTTACCAGGGCTTGACATGCTGGTGGTAGCGACCCGAAAGGGAAGCGACCCCCGAAAGGGGGAGCCAGCACAGGTGGTGCATGGTTGTCGTCAGCTCGTGCCGTGAGGTGTTGGGTTAAGTCCCGCAACGAGCGCAACCCCCGCCTGCTGTTGCCAGCGGACGGCTTCGGCCGTGCCGGGCTACTCAGCAGGGACCGCCGGCGTAAGCCGGAGGAAGGAGGGGACGACGTCAAATCTGCATGCCCCTTATGCCCTGGGCTGCACGCGTGCTACAATGGCGAGGACAAAGGGTTGCCAAGCCGTGAGGCGGAGCTAATCCCCCAAACCTCGTCCCAGTTCGGATCGGAGTCTGCAACTCGACTCCGTGAAGCCGGAATCGCTAGTAACGGCGGATCAGCAATGCCGCCGTGAATACGTTCCCGGGCCTTGTACACACCGCCCGTCAACTCAGGGGAGTCGGCAGCACCCGAAGTCCGCTCTTGAGGCGGCCGAAGGTGAGGCCGGCGACCAGGAGTAAGTCGTAACAAGGTAGCCGTAGCGGAAGCTGCGGCTGGATCACCTCCTTTCTAAGGAGCCAAGGGAGCTGAGGAGCCCTTCGGGGTGTCCAGGCCACCGCCAGCGCGCCGGTGGCGCGGCAACAAACCATGGCTCCAGGTCGGCCTGGCTGGACCGGGCGGCCTTCGAGCCGCTATCCGAGCACGCTATTTAGTTGTCAGGGACCTGCCCTGAGGACAAGCAAAGGCGAGGCGCATAACCATACTGGTTCTCTGCGCAAACAAGTGGCCGTGAGTAGGGTAGGGATGGGTGAGCCTTCGCTGCGGCGAGGGAGCCATCCCTCGCCGCTTTCGCGTCTGGCAGGTCCGAGCGAACCTTGAAGAACGAGCAGTCCGCCTGGCGACGCCGCAGCCCCTGAGGCAGCGGAGTCGTGGCCGGGGGAGTAGCTCAGGTGGTCAGAGCGCGTCCCTGATAAGGACGAGGTCAGTGGTTCGAGTCCACTCTCCCCCACCATGAGGGGGAAGGACGGGCCGGGGACGTAGCTCAGCTGGGAGAGCGCCGCCCTTGCACGGCGGAGGTCGCCGGTTCGATCCCGGCCGTCTCCACCAGCACCCGTGAGGTGACGAGGTCGGTGAGGCACGATGGGGGGCTTCGACGACCTGCCGTACTATGACGGGTACGAGGACGAAGACGAGGATTTCCCGTACGACGAAGACGACGGGGACTGGTGGGACGCGGTGCCGGAAGGAATGTACGGATTTGACGACGATGAGCTGGAATACTTATACGGTGACCATTGGGAGCCTTCCGACGCCGAAGAATGGTAAAACGGGGATGGCGAGTGGTGGTTGAGGGAGCATTAGGGTGCACCTTGACAATTGCATAGCGTGGATAGGAGCCAAAGGATGTTCACCATGTGGCTAAGCTACGAAGGGCACACGGTGGATGCCTAGGCACTGGGGGCCGATGAAGGGCGTGGCCAGCAACGATAGTGCCCCGGGGAGGTGCAAGCAACCTTTGATCCGGGGATTCCCGAATGGGGCAACCCGGCGCTCGTCATGGAGCGTCACCGGCGGGTGAATTCATAGCCCGTCCGGGGGGAACCCGGCGAAGTGAACCATCTCAGTAGCCGGAGGAAAAGAAAGCAAGCGCGATTCCCTGAGTAGCGGCGAGCGAAAGGGGAACAGCCCAAACCGCGTGGGTGCTAAAGCCTGGGGGCGTTGCCCACGCGGGGTAGTGGGAGCGGCCAGGAGAGGCCCCGGACTCTCCAGGGAGTTACAAAACATCGCCCTAGCCGAAGATGTCTGGAAAGTCGCGCCATAGAGGGTGATAGCCCCGTAGGCGAAAGGGCAGATGTCTCCCGGCCGATTTCCCAAGTAGCACGGGGTACGAGATGCCCTGTGCGAATCTGGGAGGACCACCTCCTAAGGCTAAATACCCCCAGTGACCGATAGTGGACAAGTACCGAGAGGGAAAGGTGAAAAGAACCCCGGAAGGGGAGTGAAATAGAACCTGAAACCGTGTGCCTACAACCAGTCGGAGCCATGTGCTCTGGCCTTCGGGCCGGGGCCGGGTGACGGCGTGCCTCTTGCAAAATGAGCCGGGGAGTTACCGTCAGCGGCGAGGTTAACCGGACAACCGGGGAGCCGTAGGGAAACCGAGTCTGAATAGGGCGACTAGTCGCTGGCGGTAGACCCGAAACCAGGCGATCTACCCTTGGGCAGGCTGAAGCGCGGCTAATCCCGCGTGGAGGGCCGAACCGGTCACGGTTGAAAACGTGTCGGATGACCTGAGGGTAGCGGTGAAAAGCCAAACGAGCCTGGAGATAGCTGGTTCTCCCCGAAATAGCTTTCGGGCTAGCCTCGAGCGTTCTCCTGCGGAGGTAGAGCACTGGATGGGCTAGGGCCCTTGGCCGGGTACCAAACCCAACCAAACTCCGAATGCCGCAGGATAATAGCTCGGGAGTCGGACTGCGGGGGATAAGCTTCGCAGTCGAGAGGGAATGAGCCCAGACCGCCGGCTAAGGTCCCCAAGACCTGGCTAAGTGGGAAAGGAGGTCGGGTTGCTCAGACAGCCGGGAGGTTGGCTTAGAAGCAGCCATCCTTTAAAGAGTGCGTAACAGCTCACCGGTCGAGTGATCCGGCGCCGAAAATTCAACGGGGCTTAAGCCAGGCACCGAAGCCGCGGGGCCGTGCGAGAGGGAACCTACAGAGCCTGCGGTACTGCATCTTTCGTCCCGGCTTGCCGGGCACGGGGGGTGCAGGCCCTGGCTCGCCGAGTGGGTTCCCGCCACCTCGTGCGGTTGGTAGGGGAGCGTTCCGCGGTAGGCCGAAGGCGGACCGAAAGGACCGCTGGACGAAGCGGAAGTGAGAATCCCGGCATGAGTAGCGAAAAGCAGGGTGAGAATCCCTGCCGCCGGAAGCCCAAGGTTTCCTAAGCAAGGTTCGTCCACTTAGGGTTAGGCGGGCCTAAGCTGAGGCCGAAAGGCGTAGGCGATGGACAGCCGGTCAAGATTCCGGCCCCACCGAGTGACGCAGGGCCTTCGGGCCTGAGACCGATGGGGTGACGCCGGAGGGTAGGCTAGCCGGGTGACTGGTAGGGCCCGGGCAACCCGGTAGGGAGAGCGGATAGGCAAATCCGTCCGCTCAATCCTGAGAGGGGATGCGGATCTGCCCTTCGGGGTGGAGAAGTAGCCGAACCCATGCGGCCGAGAAAAGCCTCTAGGGAGACGTCACATCGGTGCCCGTACCGCAAACCGACACAGGTGGGCTGGGAGAGCATCCTAAGGCGCGCGAGATAACCCCCACTAAGGAACTCGGCAAAATGGCCCCGTAACTTCGGGAGAAGGGGCGCCTTCCGGGGTGGCGCGCCGCCCTCTGTCTATCAGGGGGTGCGTGACGAGCTCCGGGGGGCCGCAGAGAAACGGCTGGGGCGACTGTTTACCAAAAACACAGGTCTCTGCGAAGCCGCAAGGCGACGTATAGGGGCTGACGCCTGTCCGGTGCCGGAAGGTTAAGGGGAAGGGTGAGGCCGGCCTTCGGGCCGGAGTAGCTCTGAACCGAAGCCCCGGTGAACGACGGCCCTAACCCTGAGGGTCCTATGGTAGCGAAATTCCTCGTCGGGTAAAATCCGACCCGCACGAAAGGCGTAACGATCCCAGCGCTGTCTCGGTGGGGGACTCGGCGAAATTGTAGTGCCGGCGAAGATGCCGGCTACCCGCGGCAAGACGGAAAGACCCCGGGAGCTTTACTGTAGCCTGGTATTGGGTCTTGCTGTGCTGTGCAGAGGATAGGTGGGAGGCTGTGAAGCCGCCTCTCCGGGGGCGGTGGAGCCGCCAGTGGAATACCACCCACGGCATAGACAGGGTCCTAACCTGGGCCGTTATCCGGTCTGGGGACAGTATCAGGTGGGCAGTTTAACTGGGGCGGTTGCCTCCTAAAGGGTAACGGAGGCGTTCAAAGGTCGGCTCAGCGCGGTTGGAAATCGCGCGTAGAGTGCAAGGGCATAAGCCGGCTTAACTGTGAGACCGACAGGTCGAACAGATGCGAAAGCAGGACCTAGTGACCCGGTGGTACCGAGTGGAAGGGCCACCGATCAACGGATAAAAGTTACCCCGGGGATAACAGGCTAATTGCGCCCGCGCGTTCACAGCGACGGCGCAGCTTGGCACCTCGATGTCGGCTCGTCGCATCCTGGGGCTGAACAAGGTCCCAAGGGTTGGGCTGCTCGCCCATTAAAGCGGTACGCGAGCTGGGTTCAGAACGTCGTGAGACAGTTCGGTCCCTATCTGCCGCGGGCGTTGGAGGCTTGAGGGGAGCTGCCCCTAGTACGAGAGGACCGGGGTGGACGGACCTCCGGTGTACCTGTTCTCACGCCAGTGGGATACGCAGGGTAGCCGTGTCCGGATGGGATAACCGCTGAAGGCATCTAAGCGGGAAGCCCACCCCAAGATGAGGCCTCCTCGAGGGTAAACCTGCAAGGCCCCTGGAAGACTACCAGGTTGATAGGCCACAGGTGCAAGACCGGCAACGGTCTGAGCCGAGTGGTACTAATAGGCCGAGCGCTTAGCCACCGAACATTCGAGGCTCTGATTCCACGCTATGCATTTGTCAGGGTGCATCCTAGGCGGCCGTCCCGGCGGCAGCAGCGTCTCAGGGCGCTGGAGGCGGCGGACGGAGTGGACAACTGAATAGGCCAGGCCGCAGTCTGGGCCGAGGCTTTTCCGGGTGCTTATACCGGCGGGGCCACACCCGTTCCCATTCCGAACACGGTCGTTAAGCCCGCCAGGGCCGATGGTACTGCGTCCGCGAGGACGTGGGAGAGTAGGTCAGCGCCCGGATTTCCTTTCGGATGGTCAGGCAGAGCCCCGCACATGGCGTGCGGGGTTTTGCCTTTTCGGCGAGCTGTTGGTCTGCTTTGCGCCATTGGCACCTTCTGCACGCGCGCCCCAGGCCCCTAAAATGGCCGAGGCGCATTGTCAGCGTAACGGCACCTTTTCTGCTTACGATCGCGAGGTGCAGCCAGGAGCGTGGGTTTGTGCCGGGGAATTCCTCGCCGCGTCTCAAGGGGGCGGTGCCGTATGGAATGGCAGCGAATGGGCAGTAGATTGTCCGAGGTTTTAGGGCTTGGCAGGGCGCCTGTGGCGGTAACCTTTGCAGACGACTTGCCCGAGGGCGTCGAGGCGCCGAAGTGCCGCGTGTGCAGTGCTGTGCGCATGGCCACCGAAGGGCGCATCCTCGCGCTGGGCGCAGAGAATTCGGCTTGCCCCGGCGGGTCTCATTACCTTGGCCTGCGGGCGATGGAGCCGGAGAGAGCCGCGGCGCTGCGAGAGTTTCTCATTGGCGGGGAGAAGCTCTTGGCGTCGCCGGCGGCTATTCATCGCATGCAAGTCTTGTCGAAGGCCAGGCCGCCGCTAGGCATTGCAAACTACGTCCTGTTCTCGCCCCTCGAAAGCGCGCCGGTGCGGCCGGACGTAATAGTGGTGGCCTGCAACGCCTGGCAGGGCGCGCGACTGGTCAATCTGCTCACCTACGAGACCGGCCTGCCGATGGAGTGTGACCCCACGGGGGCCTTCTGCCGCGCGGCAATCACCTATCCGCTCGTCACCGGCAAGACGAACGTGACCTTCGGCGATGTGACGGCGCGGCGGTCTGAAAGCGTGCCGGAAGATGAGCTTTACGTATGCCTGCCGTACGGCGATTTTGAGACAGTCCTGCGCAGCATTGACCACTGCGGCGCAGGGGCACCCCTATCGTAGTCGACAATGAGTTTGGCCGGCTCTCGGAGGGCCGCGCGGATTGTCTCGGCCGTGGTTTATTCCTCTTCGTAGCCCACCAGCGGGCGGTACCAAATATTGCGGAAGCGCACCAGGTCGCCGTGGTCTTGCAGGCGCAGCGGCCCGACAGGTGGATGCTCCACGTATTCGGTAAGGACGCGATGAGACGTATATCCGAGGAGGCGGCGATGGTTGTGGACGACGATGCCGTTGAAGAGGACGGTCACGTAAGCGGGTTTGATTAGCTGGCCGTTCTCCCAGCGGGGAGTTTCCCAGATGATGTCGTAGGTGCTCCATTCACCCGGCGGGCGACAGGCGTTGACCAGGGGTGGGTACTGGCCGTAAATGGCGGCCGAGGTACCGTCGGCATAGGTAAGGTTGTTGTAGCAGTCGAGGACCTGGATTTCGTAACGGCCCATGAGGAAAACGCCGCTGTTGCCGCGGCCTTGGCCTTCGCCCTTCACCTCGGCGGGCTCGCATAGCTCGAGATGTATCTGGGCATCGCCGAATTCGGCAAGGGTCTGAATGTCGCCAGTGCCGGGCACGACTTCCATATAGCCGTTTTCGACTTTCCATCGTGCGGGGCCGCCGGCAACGCTTACCCAGGCGTCGAGGCTCGTGCCGTCGAAAAGAACGACGGCATCGGAGGGCGGGCCGCCAGGCTCGGCAGCGGGTGTGACAACGGGCGGCTGGGGCCGATTGCCGTCGTGGACGCGCCACTTTCCGCCCGGCAAGAAGGGCGTATCGTCGTAGCCAAGGCTGCTGGTTGGCACTTTCTGCTCACCTCGCTCTTTGACACCATTGCTGTGAGAGCTTTCGGGCGCCAGTTCTACGCGTGGGCGCCGGGATGCCGCTCGCGGCTGGCAGAGGTTTCCGCGGGCAGCTCCGCATTCCTCTGTCCGCACAGGTGAGAACACCTCTGCGCCAGGCGGGCCATCGTCGTATTTGCGCCGTAACGGAGTCGCTTGCACGGATGCACTCGCGCGCCGTGGTGGGTTTTCTACCGAAAATGAGAGGCTTTCACAGCGCGTCGCCAGGCCGGACCGTGGTTAAGCCTTTTCGAGTTGAGAAGTTGCCGGAGGCGGCAAGGAGGCCCACGAGGTAAGCCACGTCCTCGTCTATGTAGTCCGTCACCGGTGCTTTTCCCTCACTTGGCCGGCAAGCGAAACACCAGAAGGTACTCGTGCACTTTGTTTACGATGAACTTGTGGGGATAACCCAGGGGGCGAAGGTTGTTGTATTCGCGGCGCCTGTCCCAGATGATTATGTCTTCTAGGACGAAGCCGCTGTCCTCCACAATGCGCGTAACGTCCATGTGGTACGGTACGAAGCGAGGGCCAACGCGGATGTCCATCACGTTTACAATGCAGTAAGAGCCTGGCTTAAGGACGACGCCAGCACCCTCGAACACTCGGCCCAGTTGGGCAAGAAAATCTTCGTACTTGCTTATGTTGCCCAGGTCGTTGGGTTGGTCGGAATAGGGCCTCTGGTCCTTGCGGTCGGCGGTCCGCTTGCGCGTATGGATGTGCCAGTAGGGGGGTGAAGTGATTAGGATGTCCATGCTTCGGCGCGGCAGGAGGGCCGCAAGCAGCCTGGCATCGCCAACTAGTATGCCCAGCCGCTGGCCAGAACCCTGGAGAAAAGGCGCTGGCACCGGTCCTGCGTGCCACATCTGCACTATTGTGTCCGAGAACAGACTGCGCTGGGTGGTCAGCCGATCGAGAGCCATCTGGGCGAACTCAGGCACAACCTCGATGCCGATGCCACACAGACCCATGTCCCGTGCGCCTATGAGAGTTGAGCCGGAGCCGAGGAAGGGATCCAGTACCCAACCGGTATCGCGGCGCAGGTAGGCCTCCAACAGGCGACTGACGAGGGCCGACGGGTACATCGCCGGATGGTTGAGAGCTTTCTCCTCCGGCGACTTCTCAATGTCGTCCCAGACGCTGATGGAGTAGCGGAGCCAAGTTCTTCCGTCGAGCTTTGTCGCCATTTGGTATCCGCCGTCCATGATATGACTGGGACTGGATTGGCGCAACCGCGGTCACTGCCCGGCGCGGATTTCTTGGGCGGTTTGGATGACCAAGTCCGCCATGGTTTCCAGTTGGGCGTCGGTGAGCGGATAAAGGGGCAGGTGGGTGAAGCGGCGGTTGAAAACCTCTTCGGCCACGGGACAGGTGGCGGCGATGGCGTCATGGTCGTAGCCAAGCCGGCGCAGAAGCTCGAACTTGTAAAGCGGCGCGAAGTGAGGGATGTTGGTGACGCCTTTTTCGGCGAGCCTGGCTTTGAAGGTTTGCACGTCGGCTCCGAGGCTTTGGGGGTCAACTTGGAGCAGGTAAAGGTGCCAGGTGGGTCGGATTTCATCGGTGTCGCCGGGCGGCGGGATGAGGCCGGGGACGTCGGCGAAGCGCTGGGTGAGGTAGGCGGCGTTTCGGCGGCGGGCAGCGATGACCTCCTCGAGGCGGCGCATCTGGCTGAGCAGCCCGACGGCCTGGATTTCGGTGGCGGAGTGGTTACACGGCACCGCCGGCCCGCGTGGCGTCTCGAGCGGGACGACGTCGTAGAGCCAGTTGGGAATCCGCTTGCTCAAATCCAGACCGACGAAACGGGCGAGAGACAGTTGGGGGCCAAAGCGGTCGTCATTAGTGACGAGGATGCCGCCCTCGCCCAAGGAGGAGATGTTCTTGACCTCATGGAAACTGAAGGCGCCGAAGTGGCCGATGGTGCCGATGGCGCGGCCCTTGTACCAGCCGCCAAAGGCGTGGGCGGCGTCCTCAAGAACCATGATGTCGCGCTCACGGGCGAGCTGCATGATTGGGTCCATGTCTACGGGATAGCCGCCGATGTGGACGGGGACAATCATGCGGGTACGGTCGGTGGTTTTGCGGGCGACGTCAGCCGGGTCCATGTTGATGGTGTGGGGATCGAGGTCGGCAAAGACGACCTTGGCGCCTATGGAGAGAGGGTAGAGGATAGTGGAGATGAAGGTGATGGCGGGACAGATGACCTCGTCGCCTGGCTGAAGACCTGCGAAGCGGTAGGCAATTTCGAAGCCGCCAGTGGCGTTAGTGAGCATGACAGCGTATTTGCATTTCAGCTTCTCGCACACGGCGGCCTCGACTTGCTTGACATAGTCGCCGAGGGTGAGTTTCGAAGCGGGGGCGCCGGCTTGGAATAGAGCTGCGATGGCCTTGCGAACGTCTTCAAGGCGGCTGCTGTATTCGGCTTCCTGGCCTTGCTTCGGGCGCACCAGGAACTCGACTAGAGCCATTACGTCGTCGAGGTTATTCGGCTCGCCCACGGCCGCCCACGGGACGGCGGCGTCGCCGGTACTGTAGCGGAAGTCGCTCGCTCGGCTTGCCATGGGGCCTCTCTCCTGTCGAAAAGGATGAAGCGCAATGAACCTCGTGCGCTGCCTTGGCCGTGTTCCCCCGCGGCCACCGACGCGCCTTTCTTGCCAGCCGTCGGGGTGCTCCACTGCCGGCAGGCTCCCTCGCAAATGGCTGCGCATCTAGTTACTTCGACGGGTTCGGCGGCAGACCTTCCGCCCTATCTTGGGGCAGTGCCGGGGTCAGGGGGAAGGCGAGGAGTGCCGGTTGGAGCTGGTTAGGCGGGCGCGTCAGAACTCCAGTGCAAGGGCCGCCACGACCCATCCGGCCTCGCGGCCCGCGGGGGTGATTTGGAGACGTAGTCGGCGAACACGGAGGGGGCGGGGCAGGGGCAGGCGGGTTGCCCAGAGGCAGGCGACGCCACCGTCGGGCGTGTCGGTGGCCCAGGCGAGCCATACATTCCGGGCAGGCCGGCCAAGCGCATCCACCAGCCACCGTGGCGTCCGCCAGCAAGCCACGTGGTGCCCCCACAGCACCGGCAAGACTTCCTCGCCCTTATCCGTAGTGACAAGCACCTGGCCTACTGCGGGTAGTTCCAGGCTGCTTTCGCGCGAGCGCATTGGCATGTTGTGCAAGGTGGCGTGGATGAGCCATAGGGCGCGCACGGGCCTTTTAGCGTTCGCGGGCAAGGTGGCAATCACCTGGGATGAGGAGGCGGCCGGCGGCTGGCTGAGCAGATTCTGCCAGCGAGCGTCCACGATTTTCACCGGCTGCCAGCGCCCCATGCCCGACAAGAAACCCGGGCCATCACCAGCGCAATGGGCCGAAAGGACGAAGCCCCCAGGAGGAATGTGACTGTCGCCGATGCCGTAGCAGTCAGGAGCAATCTCTTGCAAGGTGCCGTCCACGACGACGTGCTCGGTGCCGTAGATGTTCGTACCGGTGCGTGGGCCGTAGCCGCTGGTGTAGAGAATTAGCTCTCCCTCGCCTCGCGGTCTGTTGACGCCATCTATTAGTCGTGACGCGCCGTCCGCCCTGACGACGCGCAAGGGCTTCTCCGCCGAGGCTAGGGTGTCGTCGAGGGAGGGGCTGGGTTGCCAGGCAACCAGGGGACAGCGCAGCGCCAAATCGGCCATGCCCATGCGCAGCTTGGCTGGCAGGGAGGCGAGGAGAAGGCTTAGGTTGGGCGCGTCCGGCATGGAGGCAGGAGGAGTTTCCGGCAGGGTGACCTGAAGGAGCTGCCCGTGACGAGCGGGTGGTCGCATGACCAGCTGGACCGCCCGCAGGGTCGCATCCCTCAGCCCGCCTGGTGGTGGCTGGTTGTGCCGCAGGCGGGCATCGCTGGCCGTTACAATCGCGCGTAGCTGCCACTCGCAGAAAGGTACTGAGCTCGGGTCAATCCAGATTGTCTGTAGGATGGGCAGGCCCCGCCTGGCTGCCCAGAGACCCATTGGCCCGGGATGCAACCAAGGTGACAGCCAAACTTCGAAGCGGCGGCTAAGGAAAAACTCCGGCCCAAGGGCGTGCTGAGCCTCAAAGTCGTAGAGCCAGAAGTTGATGACTATGTCTTTCGGAATGGCCTCTACCGCTCGCCAGCAGTTTAGGGGCGGGCCGCCGTTGGAGTTAGCGAAGGGAATCTGGTCGGGTGGCGCAAGCATGTCGTGCCAGATGACCAGGCGGGCACCGTTTTGGCGGCAGATGTCTCGCAGGCGGCGGATGTGATCGGCGAGAAAGTCCGCTGGCGAGATGCCGAGCCTTTCGCTGTTGGCAGCCACCGCCGGCCCGGCTTCGTCTAGGCGCGCATGGAAGTACCGCGGGTGGTCGAAAAGGTCGCAAATTTCCTCGACGATGGCGGAGATAAATTCGTAAGCGCCTGGCTCCCACAGTCGCCAACCCATCTGTGGGTCAATGTATTTAGGGTGCCGCGGCGCGCACTCGGGGTGGCTTAGCAGGCTGGTGCACGGGATTACCTCGAGGCCACGGCGGTGAGCGTGGGAAACGAGGCGGCGAATTTCATCAGGCGACCAGTCGGCGCGGGCACCTCCTTGGGCTTTCAGGGCAACGTTGCCGCCAACCTCCAGCATGACAGCCTTATAGCCACAGCCGGCGGCAAGGTCTATCAGCGGCTCCACGAAGTCGCTTTTCGTCCAGTCGAGCATTATATGAAGCGCGAGGACAGGGGGAGCGGGTGATGTGGGCGCCGGCGCCGGGAAAGCTGCGTGACAGGTCAAGGCCAGCAACGCCAGCAGCGGCATTGGCCCGCACCTCAGGGCGCCGTCATTGGATTGGTCCAGGCGCGGCGGCCATGCTCGTCAATCACTTCGATGCGAAAGATGCCACCATTGGCCGCCGCCAGCGGCAGGTCGGCTTCGGTGATGAGGCCGTTGTCTTTGCCGCGCCGGAGGCGGTCTGTTGTCCAGCCGCGGCCGGGCGCCGGGACCACCATGGCCACCGTGCGCACGGGCGAGCAGTCCACGTGAACCGCGTCGCCGTCAAAGGCGACGTGGTTGATTTCCGGGCCGGTGGTGGCGTGGTAGTGGCCTGCTTTCAATGCAGTCATGATGGAATCGTAGTCCAGTTGCGGCGCTCGCAGCCTTATCCAACCGCCGCCAAAGTCCCAGTAGCCGAAATGAGCGTCGTCCACGGCGATGGCCGGCAGGAGGCGTCCGCGGGCCAGCAGGTCGTCCCAGTGCGGCTCAGAATGGCCGCGACCAATGCCCCGCTCGCAGGTGGTGTTGAACACTTCGATGCCGTCGTAGTCGTCGAGCGCCGTGAGATCTGCGAGGGTGTGGGATGACCAATAGGGGTGGGCTAGGAAGACCAGCGCGGCCACACTTCGGCAATAATCCAAGGCTTCCTGGGGCGACGGGGTTTCGATAGGCGCCACGTCGTTGCCAATGCCCAGGCACAGCAGGTGGAAACTCTGTCCCAGCTCGCCGCGCCCCCCATTGAGTTCCGCGGCGGGGATTAGGACCATCCCGCGGGGGTCGAGGTCATCAGGCCTGGTGAATCGGTTGTGGTCGGAGAGGGCGAGGAAGTCGTAGCCGGCTTGGGCATAGATGTCCACGGTGGCCTGGGGGGAGTAGTGACCATCGGAGTTTTGGGTGTGAGTGTGGAGGTTGCCCTTGTACCAGTTGCCTTCGACTGCGAAGGGGTTCAGTTTCACGGCACTCGTCTCCTCTTCGGGGTCTGGCGGGCCTGCAGGCTTATTCCTGGTCAGTGGCCAGAATCATGGGATTCATCCAGGCTTTGCGGCCCTGAAAGTCAACAGCTTCGACTCTGAAGGGCATGCCGGCAGGTGGAGTAGGCGCGACGGCTTCAGTGGTAGTGGTATCGCGGGGCTGAGTGGGATAAGTTGCGTCGGTAGTCCAGCCGGCGCCGGCCCGCGGTCTTATCAGGCGGATGGAGCGCACGGGTGAGGAACGAACGAGCAGGCCATCCTCGTATAACTGCAAGTCTTCGAAGGTGGGGCCGGCGCTGGCGTAAGACAGTCCCCTGCGGAGAGCGTCGAGGATGGCTGCGGGGGTGCGGTCGGTGGCTTTCACCATCGTCCAGCCGCCGCAGGCGTCCCAGAAGCCGAAATGGGAATCGTCTACGGCCGCCAGGCGGGGCAGGTGGTTGCGGGCCAGCAGCCAGTCCACGTGCTGAGAAGCGTCGCCGTGCCGTGTCTCATATTCACAGCCCGCATTGAAAACCTCCACGCCATCGAAGTCGGCGGCCAGTAAGTCATCGCGGGTAAGAAGCGACCAGTAGGGATGGGCAAGGTATACCACTGCACCGGCCCCGCGAAGTAAGGCGGCCGCTTCTGCGGGGGATGCCTGCTCCAGTTCCGCGGGGAGCTGGTCCTTTAGGCCCACGGCGACCAAGTGATACGACGCGCCGAGTTGGGACCGGCCAACGCTAATCTCGGCCCCGCCGAGCACGACGATACCTCGCGCCTGCACCGAATCCGGCGGAGTCACCCGACCGTGGTCGGTGAAGACGACGAAATCGTAGCCAGCCTCGCGGTAGGTGTCTACGACTTCCTGGGGCGAGAGCTTGCCGTCAGAATTTGTGGTGTGAACGTGGAGGGCGCCTTTGAGCCATTCGCCTGGCGCGTGAAATGGATTCGTCACCCTTACTTCCTCCCGGTTGGCGTGAGGTGGTGGTCACCGTTTAGCCGGTTATTCGGCGGCCATGGCTCGGCCGAGATTGTCGAGCAAATCCGATGCGATGACGCAGCGCGGGTCGCGGCCTTCGGCGGCCAGGTCTGCGGCGCGCCCGTGGTAGTAGACGCCAGCGATGGCGGCTTGTTCTGGGTTAGCGCCGCCAGCCAGCAAGCCGGCAATGAGGCCGGTGAGGACGTCGCCGACGCCGGCCGAGGCCATGCCATGATTGCCCGTGGCGTTCACCCAGGCTTGGCCGTCGGGCTCTGCCACTATTGTGCCAGCGCCCTTGAAGACGACGACGCATGAGAAGGCTTTGGCTGCTGCGCGGGCCGCACCTAGGCGGTCCGACTGAAGCGTCGGCACATCTCTGCCCATCAAGCGGGCGAGCTCGCCGGGATGGGGTGTGATGACGGTGGGCGCCCTGCGTTGTGTCAAGGGTGTCACGTCGGTGTCGGCCAGGCAGTTGAGACCGTCGGCGTCCAGAACCAGCGGCGTCTCGATGCTGGCGACAAGGTCCCTGACCAGTTGGGCTGTTTGCGGGTGGCGGCTAAGACCCGGCCCCAAGGCCACGGCTTCGCAGGCTGCTGCGTGCTCTAGTATCGCCGCAGCGGCTTGCGGCGAAAGCGAGGCAGTTTCGGTTTCGGGGAGGGGCAGGGTGATGGCCTCGGTGCATTTGACTTCCAGGATTGGGTTGAGCGATTCGGGAATGGCCAGGTAGACGAGGCCGGCCCCTGCTCTAAGGGCGCCCATGGCGGCGAGGGTGGCTGCGCCCGTGTAGCCGCGCGAGCCAGCCACGACAAGCACGCGGCCGGCGTCGCCCTTGTGCATATCGGCCCAGCGGGCGGGAAGGCAAAGCTCCGCCAGTTCGGGCGTGATAAGGTGCGTGCGAATATCAGCCTTGGCGACAGCATCAGAAGGGATGCCGATGTCCACGACCCGCAGCTCACCGCAAAGTTTGGCGCCCGGATAGACCACGTTGCCGACCTTGGGCAAGCCGAAGGTCAGGGTCACGTTGGCGGCCACGGCGACGCCGCAAAGGGCGCCAGTGTCGGAGTTGACGCCTGAGGGCAGGTCCACCGCAATGACCTCGGCGCCGGCGGAGTTGATGGCCTCGATGGCCTCGCGGGCCGGGCCATGGACTTCCCCGCGGATGCCCGTGCCCAGGATAGCATCTACGATGACGTCGGCGTTGGCGCAGGCCTCGCGGAGCTGCTGGTGGGTAGGTTCTTCGACTATCGGCACGCCGTAGGCGCGGGCGGCGGCGTAGTTCTCGGCAGCGTCCCCAGTTAGCTCCTGACCGGCCACCAAGAGGTACACCACTACGTCTAAGCCGCGGTTGTACAAGAGGCGTGCGGCTACGAGGCCGTCGCCGCCGTTATTGCCCTTGCCAGCTACGACCACGACCCGCGCTCCTCCCTCTACCTCGGCCGCTCGTTCCACCACCGCCTCGGCCACGGCCCGCCCCGCGTTTTCCATGAGCACGCGCCCAGACACGCCCTGCTCCATGGCGGCGCAGTCCAGAGCGCGCATTTGTTCAGCCGTCGCGATTTTCACTTGGCGTACCCCCGCCCAGACCGCGCCGAATTTTACCTGCGGGTCGTTTCAACGTCTACCGCCGGGAAGGGGATTCGCCGCAGTCATGTTGCCGCTCCACCTGCGCAAAGTTGCATAGGATGCGGCCGGTCGCTATCCTGTGGCGAACTTGTCAAGGAGGGCCGACACGCATGGGTGTGCCAGTGGCACAGAGACTCCAGCGTATTCCGCCTTATCCCTTCCGCGAGGTGGCCATGCTCAAGAAGCAACTGGTCGCCGAGGGCAAGCACATCTACGACTTCGGCATTGGCGACCCCGACATGCCTACGCCGAGGTTCGTCATTGACGCCCTTTACGAAGCTGCCCAAGACCCAACTACCCATCAATACGACGAGAGCGGTTACGGCATTCAGGAATACAAGCAGGCCATCGCGGACTTCGCCAAGGACCGTTTTGGTGTGGACGTGAACCCTGACGGTGAAATCCAGTCGTGCATCGGCTCCAAGGAAGCCTTGGCGCACATTGTCTGGTCCTATGTTGACCCTGGCGATGTGGTCTTGGTGCCCGACCCAGCCTACAGCGTCTACAAGGTGCAGACGATGTGGTGCGGGGGTGCTCCTTTTCCGATGCCCCTGGACCCCCAGCGTGGTTTTCTGCCGGACTTGGAGGCTATCCCCCTGGGGGTGCGCAGGCAGGCTAAGCTTCTTTTTCTCAATTACCCGAACAATCCCACTGGAGCCGTGGCAACGCGGGAGTTCTTGGCCGAGGCAGTGGAGTTCGCCCATAAATGGGGCCTGATAATATGCCATGATGCCGCCTACTGCGAGGTAGCCTACGATGGCTTTGAGCCGCCGAGCATTCTTGAGATTGACGGCGCCAAGCAGGTGGCCATCGAATTTCACAGCTTCTCGAAAACCTTCAACATGACGGGCTGGCGCGTTGGCTGGGCCATGGGCGGCAAGGAAATCATTGAGGCTCTTTCGCGCACGAAGAGCAACGTGGACAGCGGGACGTTCATGGCGATCCAGCGGGCGGCCATAGCCGCTCTGGCTCACTATCGGGAGTGGATACCGGGCCTTCGCGCGGAATACCAAAGGCGCCGGGATGCGTTAGTAGACGGCCTGCGCAGTCTGGGGTGGCCCGTTGAGCCACCGAAGGCCACCTTTTACGTTTGGACGCCCGTGGCCCGCGGCTACACCAGCATTGAATTCTCCAAGACCCTCCTTGAGCAAGCGGGCGTGCTCACCATTGCCGGCTCAGCCTACGGCGACTACGGCGAAGGATATGTGCGCTGGTCGCTCACCATCCAAGCCGCCGACAAGTTGGGCACCATCCAAGCCGCTGTCGGGGCCATCCGGGAGAAGCTGAGGCTTTCCTGGTAGGGCAAGGCATTCCCGGTGATGGTGTGGCGATAGAAGGCCTGAGCGGGCCGGTGGTGGCGGCGGGCACCTGCGATGACGGCCTCATCCGCGTCGGCTCCCGAAAGGCCTGGGCCTGGGCCGCTGGGCTGGCTGGGCTGGCGGCCTCTGATGGTCGTTTGCCTGGGCCTGATGGCTGGCGTGGCAGTGGCTGATGGCCTGCTTCACAACCTTGCCGCAACGGTTTTCTGCGGGATTGTGGCCTTTGGGCTTGTGGTGTTATCAGCCCTTCTGGCCTTCGGGACGCGGCGGGCATCCACGAGGCGCTGGAGACTGGTGGCGGACGCTGCCCTGGTCAGTGCCGCAGTGGCTACCGGTGCCTTCTGCTATGGCGTCCGACTTACTCGACGCGCTGACGACATTAGTTTGCATGCTCCTAGCCGGCCGAGAGCTGTCTTAGTGCGTGTGGCGGTGGCGGAGGAGACGAGTGGCGGCGTGCGGGCAATTGGTCGCGCGGAGGCGATAGAATTTGCACCGGGGGCCTCGGAGGCCGTTACGGGCCTTCTGTATTTCACAGCCCCACAAGCAAACCCCAGAGTCGGCCAGCGCGTGCGCCTGCTGGGCGGTGTGCTGCGGCCTTGGCGGCGTGCGACCAATCCCTTCCAGCGATGCCGCGGCCGCTACTGGGCCAGGCGGGGCGTCTGGTGCCACTTGTCGCCCAAGGCCTGCGAGGTGGTTGAGGAACCGTCGCGGCCAGCCCTAGCTGACTTGGCTTTTCGTGCACGTCAGGTCCTCACCCGCCGCCTCCAACTGGCCATGCCGGGGCGTGACCACGAACGTTACGCGACCCAGGTGGCTGCCATTGTCTACGGCGCATCCCTCGAGGACCTGCCCGACGATATCGTAGACCTTTATCGGCGCACGGGCACCATCCACGTGCTCGTAGTCTCTGGCTCGCAGGTCACGGCGCTGGTGGTGGTTTTGCTGTATCTCACCGGCTTCTGGCGGCGGTATTCGCGGCTATGGCAGGTCTTGTTGGTGCTGGGGGTTACGGTGGCCTACGCGGTGCTGTGCGGGCGCGAGCCGTCGATGCTGCGTGCGGCTGCCATGGCCGCCCTCTTGGTGGCAGGCCGGTACGGCGGTCGGCCGAGGGACTTGCCCACGGCTATGGCACTGGTCGCGGCGGCCCTGGTGCTGGCGACACCCGCCGAGCTTTTCTCCGCCGGCTTCCAGTTGACTTTTGCGGCGGCTATTGGAGCCGTCACCGCGGTTCGGCTCTTTGAGCAGCTCGTCTCCTGGCCGCAATCGCAGTCCAGCCACGGTGGCCTTGGGGTTCTGGGCGAGCCGGTAAGCCTGAAACGCGCGCGAGCGGCTGGTCTTTGGCTTCTGCGGGTGGCGGCGTGGGCAGGCGTAGCCACCGTTGGTGCGTGGGTGATGACCGCCCCCATCCTGGTTGCCCACTTCGGCGGCGTTGCGCTTGCCGCTGGTGTTGCCAACGTGTTCGTGGTGCCTGCGGCGGAACTCATTCTTGTTTCCGGGTTGTTAGGCGTGGGGCTGGCTCTCGTCCACCCTTTAATAGCGGCGCCGGCTTTATGGGTTTGTCGGGGCTTGTTGGTGGCGTGTGTGGCGGTTAATGGCGTCTGCGCCCGCTTGCCGCTTTCGTATCTGGAAGGGCTTCGGATGTCGCCGCTGATGATCGTAGGATGGTACACGGCCCTGGTGGCTTTCTACTTGCTGTTTCGCTTTGGCGACCGGCAGCAGAAGCTGCTCTCGGGTTTGGGTGCGCTTGCGGCTCTTCTCTTGCTGTTGGTTGTGGCGGCGACACCCGCGCGTGGGCGCTATCCGACGGTGACCTGGTTGGATGTGGGCGAGGGACTGTGCACGGTGATAGAGGCGCCTGGCAAACACTTTGCTGTCTACGATGCCGGCTCCGTAGACCCCGAGCTTTCCGGCACGCGCGCTGAGCGGAGCGTGCTAATGCCTTATCTGCGGGCACGGGGCTGCCGCAGTCTGGACGCTCTTATCCTATCCCATCCCGACGCCGACCACTGCAACGCGGCGGTAGGGCTGGTGCGCGCCAACTTCGTACGGGGGCTGGTGATTGCGCCGCCGGTGGGCGGAGTGCAAATGCCGCAGATTTATTTGCGTCTTCTGTCGGCGGCTGAGAGTGCCGGCGTGCCAATATGGATTGCGCAGCAAGGGGCACAGTTGCGGCTGGGCGAGGTTCTCCTGCGGTTCTTGCATCCTCCGCTCGAACCTGTGCAAAGCAGCGCCTTAGAGAACGACAACTGCCTTGTGGCTAGCGTGGAGGCCTGGGGCCAGCGGGTGTTGCTGACGGGGGACCTCGAGCAGGCAGGCCAGGCGGAGCTCCTGGGGCGCTTGGGACCGGCGGCTTTACGCGCCGGCGCCATGCAGGTGCCGCACCACGGCCGGCGCAGTGCCCGCTGGTGGCCCTTCTGCGGGGCGGTCTCGCCGGCCGTCGGTGTAGTTTCCTGCGGCCCATGGTACGGCGGCGGGCAGCCCGACGGGGGGTTCGCTCAGGACCTGCGCCGCACAGGGGCCGAGGTACTTGCCACCTGGCAGGTCGGGGCGGTCACGGTGACGCTCAGCCCACGGGGTTTGTCGTGGAAACATTTCCTGCCCGTTGGCGTGCGGCCCTGGCTACCCTAAAGCCGCTGGCGGCGCTTGACGAGGGCGGCGTAGACCAGGGCGAGGAATGCCTCGGGGTCGTCGGGGATACCGGCTGGCAAGAAGACCAGGGCCTTTTGGACGGCCGCCGCGATCTCCTGGGCAAGGCTGCGCCGGACCGCTGGGTCGAGGGCGTCACGACGCTCGATGAACTGCTCGACGGCGGTAGCTTCGCGGGCGTCAAGGCGGGCCAGCAGCGGCACCAAGGTGGCAAGAGTCTCGTCCTGTGCGGGGCCGGGGGCGGCGTCGGGCACAGGTTCTTCAGTGGCGTGTTCCTTCACCACGACGGTGCCGGCCGCGTAGTCTCCAAGCCGCTTGCTCTGTCGTGACAGGAGCATTGAGAGGATGCCAAGGCCGTAATAGAATGGCAGCAAGTCAACTAGGCGGATGACGTTGCGCAGCAGCGATTCGGTCAGGGTAATTGGGGTGCCGTTGTCGCGGATGACCCTGAGGCCGGCCTGGCGCTTGCCTGGGGTCTGGCCATTCCAAAGCATTTCGAAGAGGACAAAGTAGCCGATGAAGATGAGGCCGATGCCGGCCAGCAGGACTACCAGGACCTCTTGAGCGCCAAAGGGGATTTTGGGGGAAAGGGAGGCAAGAGCGGCGAGAATCACGCCGAGGACAGCCAAGACGGCGAGCTGGATGATGTGGTCCATCAGGGCGGCCAGGAAGCGCGAGCCAAAGCCCGCTATTTCGTAGCTCACACGGACGTGTTCGGGGGTCTCAATGTCAATGCGGTCGGCTTCCATGAGGGACCACTCCCCAGGTTCGGCGGGCCATTCCTTCGCCAGCGATGAATACGTTAGCGGGCGGCAGGCGCGCTGGCAAGAGCTGGGGAATCTGCTGCGGCAGGCGGACGCAGTCGGGCTCGAGGGTTTGGGACCAGACGGGCTGGAGCGTCTTACGGTTCTTTACCGCTCGGCGGCTGCGGACTTGGCGCGAGCCCAGAGCGAGGGTTGGCCCAGGCAGGTTCGGGATTACGTGAATGAGCTGGTGGCGCGGGCCCACGCCCGCATCTACGCGGTGCAGCCACGGTCCGGCCTTGGCTTGCGGGTTTACTTTTTTGGGATGGTGCCGGCGGTGTTCCGCAGGCGCTGGCGGTACCTGGCGGCGAGCACAGCGCTGACCGTGGCCGTGGCCGTAATGAGCTACGCTGGCGTGCGCTGGGAGCCGCGCTTCGCCCACGAATTACTCGGCGGCTTCGCTGAGGCGGTGGAGGAGTTCGCCCGCAGCGGCGAGGCTGCCGGCCGCTACTTCGCCGACCAGCCCTTTGTCCAGTATCTCGGCGGCGGCTCCTTCTCGGCCTTCTTGTTTGTGCACAATCTTCAGGTGGCTGTGCAGGCCTTTGCCCTAGGCATTACCGCAGGGCTGGGCACCCTGTTCGTGCTCCTCAGCAACGGCATGATGATTGGCGCTTTTCTTGCTATCGGGGCGAACGAGGAGGCGCTGGGGCGGCTTTTGTCGGTGGCGGCGCCTCACGGAGCCTTGGAGATACCGGCCATCATGATAGCGGGTGCTGGGGGCCTCCTGATGGGCCATGCCATCGTTAGCCCCGGTCGGTGGCGGCGGGCCGACGCCCTGAAGCTCGCCGCCCGCGACGCCCTGGCGCTTCTTGTCAGCACGGTGCCGATGTTTCTTGCGGCCGGTATTATCGAAGGCAACCTCAGTCCACGGTTTCGGGGCCTTTTCGGGAGCGACGAGGTTCGCTTTGGGTTCGCTCTGGGGATGCTGACGGTTCTCGGGCTATATGTGTGGGGCGGGGACAAGCTGCTGCCGCCGGAACTGCGCCGCAGGGTGCCGCCACCGGTGCCATGGCCGTAATGGACGGGATAGGAGGGCGGTGGGAGCGGCATCAAGGCCTGGTAGCTAGCATTTCCGCGGGCGTGGCAGCAGTGAGGCGTTCGAAGGTCTGTGGGCCGGCCAGTCGGGTCACTAGTTTGCGGGCGGGAGAAAGCTTCGGCGGGTCGGTCTTGGGGTCGTGGGCGTCGGTGGCCAGCAGCCCGGCCAGGCCTTGGGCCACCAGCCACCGCGCCAGCCGCGCCGTACCTTTTGACAGCCTCCCGAGTAGTCCTGCCATTGTGACCTGCAGGACCACTCCTCCGGCGGTCAGCTCCCGCGCTCGCTCAGGCGCGTCTATTAGCGCGGGAATTCGCTCTGGATGGGCCAGCACTACCCTGTAGCCGCGTAGCTGCAGCTCAAAGATGAGCCGCCGCGCCGTCTGCCAGTCGGCATAAGCGGGCACCTCGACGAGCAGGTGTCGGGTACCGGCCAGGCTGGGCAAAGAAACGATCGCGGCGTCGAGGGTGGAGGCTGTGAGCGCCACCTCAGCCCCAGGGTATAGCTGCAAGTCCAGGCCTGCCTCTTCGATGGCCGCCTGGAGCGCTCCTGTACGCTCGACCAGGGTTTGCCAGTCTGGGGCATCCGGGCCAGCAGCCCAGTGAGGAGTAGCCACAATAGCGCGGATGCCATCCGCTACGGCGGCTCGTGCCATAGCAAGAGCCACCGCAACGTTAGGTGCGCCGTCATCCAGCCCTGGCAGAATATGGCAGTGGGTGTCAATCATCGGAGACGCGGTTGGTAGCGCGGTGAGTGGATAGGCTATTTCTTCACGCCCAACCAAAAGCCCGCTCCGAATCCGCCGGTGAAGGGCAAGTTGTAAGTGAGGAGCTTCCAAAGGACCCGAAAGCCCTCGGAGGCAATCTTGGTGGCGGGAGCTGCTTGTGCCACCTTGTCCCAGTGAACCTCAGCGATGCCGTAATAGGCCAGGGCCTGGAGTAAGATGAATACAATGCCTAGCAAGCAGCCGAGCATTTTGCCGACGCTTTTTAGTGCATGGGCGGCGCTCCAGCCGAGCACGCCGCCCACGCCCAGGGTGCCGAGTATCGGCCATATCGCCTCCATGTTGGCCACTCCTCGCGGGATGTTTGCCGTGCGGGACGCCCCGCAGTTAATGGCTGCGGCGCTGCCCGCGCTGGTTCCGGTTCTTCAGTCCTCTACTCTTTCGACCTTAGGCGGGAAGGCGTAGTCGAGGTAGTGGCCCGCCACGTCACCCGCCTGGGTGTCTCCGCGATGTATGTAGACGCGGAAGTTGAAGACCAGTTTCTCGCCGGGGCGCAGGGTGTGGTCGCCGCGCTGGCTCCAGTCGCCTGTGAACTCGTGAATGCCCCACTGGTTGGCAGTGAAGAGGCCGTAGCTTCTCACGTGCCACCAGGTGGGATGGCGGAAGTTGCTCGGGTGGTCGAAGACGGCAATTCCCAGTATCTCCTTGCCGACGGGGCCGTAATAATCAACCCATGGCGCTCGCCTGCCCCAGCATTCCGCCTCGGTGACCGCGCCGTAAGCGTTGACAATGCGGCCCCCGCGGTTTTCCTCCATGCTTTCGGCTACGCGGATGGAAATGGTGCCGGCTTCCTTAGTGTCGCCCAAATAGACGCCCCCGTAAGCGGCGTACCAAACTATGCGCCAGTCCATTACGCGCACCTCTGGCCCGAGGTCGTAGGCGGCAATGGTGGTGATTTCGCGCAGGAGCTTGTCGCCGCGGGCCGATACCCAGTCACTGACGGAGCGGATGACGCCGGTAATCGGGCCTTGGGCGATGACCTCGACCCGCGTGTTGACCGTGCTGGCATGACCTTCAAGTTCGGACCAGTTGTCGTGGCCGTTGACTTCCCCGTGGGCGACATACATGGACTTGTGATGAGGATGGTCGTGGGGTGCGAAGTTAGTCACCTGCAGGGTGCCCGGTCCATAGACGGGATAACAGTAGGGTCGCGCGATGCCGTGGCGGAATATGTAACTCGTAAACGGGGCGGGGCCAAGGAAGAAGTCTGCCTGCTTGCCGTCTTCCAGGTGGACCTGGACGCCGCCGGAGATGGAGGGGATTTGGGCACTTTCCTCGGCCTGCGTGACCCCATAGCGTCTGGTAGCTCCTGCGGGCAGGTGGGTGACAAGCCACAAGAGGCGGCATCCGTCGGGGCCGCAGACGCACTGGGATGGCACCTGGCGGACGCGGCGGCCCCGGTGGTCAAGCTCCCACACGGCGTGCTGGCCGTCGCAGGGGCAGTCGCTTTGGTGGCCGCACTCGCAGACCTCGGGGTCGCAGCAGCCGCATTCGCACTCGGCCTGTCCCTGGCACTCGCACGGCACCGACACAACCGTAGCTTGGCGGGCGTGATTGCCCGCCGATACCTCATAGGTCGCTTGGCCGCAGGAACACTCGCTCATCGTCTTTACCTCCGGTGCGGCAGCCCGCGTGGTATTGGCCGCAAGCCACGGCGAATATGTTACTCATGGGCCGCCGGACTAGCAATGAGGTGCAGGCGTGCCGTGGCTCGATAGAAGGCATGGCGAGAATAGTTCAGCGTGGTTTGTGGACACCGCTGAGGACGGACGATATAATGCCCCACCCTTTGAGGGAGAAGTCTCTTCGCGGAGGGATGTGGAATGCTGACACCGGACCAGCTTTGTGCGGAGGGCCTGCCCAAGGTGAAGAAGGTGGCTGTGGCGTACTCTGGCGGGCTTGATTCGGCCCTGGCGCTGAAGCTGCTGCCCGAATTCTACGGGGCCGAGGAAGTCATCGCGGTCACGGTCAACGTTGGCCTGACGGAGGCGGAATTAGAGGAAGCCCGCTCGAAAGCCGAGCTTTGTGGGGTGGAGTGGGTGCTCATCGAGGCCACCGAGGAATTCGCCCAGGATTGGCTGACGAAGGCCATCATGGCCAACAGCTCTTACGAGGGCTATCCGGTGGCCACCTCGATGACCCGCCAGCTCATTGCCCGGCGCGTGGCGGAGTACGCCGTGGAGCGCGGCTGTGACGCACTTTGTGAAGGGTCTACGGGCAAGGGCAACGACCAGTATCGCATGAAGAATGTGTTCTCAATCTTCGCCCCCGACCTGGAAGTAATATTGCCCGTGCGCGACTTCAACTTCACCCGCCAGCAGGAAAAAGAACTCTCAGCGTATTACGGGATTCCCTTCAACCCCGGCATCGGCGACGACCGGACCATGTGGTGTCGGTCCATCGGCTCTGGCGAAGTGGACAATCTCAAAATGCGCATCCGGCCTGAGGACTTCATTTGGTATCGCTATCCCCAGGAGGCTCCCGACGAGCCTCGGCGCGTCGAAATAGAGTTCGAACGGGGGCTGCCGGTGCGGGTAGACGATAAGACCAACCTCACGGACATCATCCACTACCTCAACCAGGTCGGCGGGGAGAACTCCATCGGCTACATTGATATGTTCGAGGACGGCATGATCGCCCTCAAGAGCCGGGAGGTCTATGAGGCCCCGGCTGCCCAAATCATCCTCACACTCCATCGCGACCTTGAGCAGCTCTGCCTGACGAAGGAGCAGGTGCAGTTCAAGCCCCAGGTGGAGCGGCTGTGGGCCTATATGGTATACCACGGGGGCTGGTGGCATCCAGTGAAAGTGGACTGCGATGCCTTTATCGCCAGCAGCCAATGGGCAGTCAACGGCCGGTACGTGGTCGAGCTGTACAAGGGCAACATCATGATAGCGGAGCGGGAAAGCTCCACGGGGCTCTTTGCGCCGGAAATCCGGTCGCTTGCTGCGTCGGGGTTCGACCAGAAAGACAGCGGCCCGGCGACGAAGATACATAGCCTTCAGTACAAAATCCTAGCCCGCCGCGGCTTGCCGTACCTGTAAGGCACCCTGGGGGTGACGCACGCCGTGGGCGGTCGTCGTGCCACGGGCTACTGCGGCACGTGCGGCTGCCTACCGTCGCGGGGAGAATGGCAATGAGCGATACCGAAGGTCGTCTGAGAGCAAATGTTGAGACGATGACCCTCGCCGAGGCTTTCGAGACGGCGATTGAGTTTGAGCGGCAGGGGCGCGCCTACTACAGGGCCAGTGCAGCTCGGGTCAAAAACGAGGTCATTGCCGCTGTCCTGTACTCTCTCGCCCGCGACGAGGAGCTTCACGAGAGCCTGATAAGGCGCTTTTATGAGGCTTTGCAGAAGACCGCGGGCTGGCCGGACGTTTCGGCGGATTTGCCACCGTCTCAGCCTGCTCGCCAACGCATCGAGGCCATCGTCGCGCAAACGGCCGGCACCCTGAGCCAAGACCCAGGTTATCTTGAGGTCTACGAGCACGCCCGCGACCTAGAGGCCGCCAGTCGCGATTTCTACCGCGACCTGTCTGAGAAGGCTCAAGACAGGGAGGTCCTCAAGTTCCTGCGTTTCCTTGCGGGGATGGAACAAACGCACCTGGAAATGCTGGGTTTGCTGTTGGCGGCCACGCGCGAAGAAAGCGAAGACCGTGCCCAAGGGAGCCGACCGTAGATGTCCATAAACCTTCAGGAGCTGCTGCGGCAGGCCGTCCAGATGGAGATAGACGGCCGCGAGTACTACTCCAAGGTCGCCCAAAGCACTCGCAACCCTCTGGCGCGGCACACTTTCGAGACCCTGGCTAGGGAAGAGGACCGGCACCGGAGCTATTTTGAGGCCTATTATGCCGCTGCGGCGGCAGGGGAAGGCTTGCCGGCAATGGAAGAGGTTGGCGTCGAAGCCGTTAACCGCGTTGCGCGGGCCGAGACGGTGTTCGCGAGGGCGAGTGCCGAGGTTGGCGAAGTCTTTGTTGAAGCCGACCTGCCCGACGCTTACGCTCACGCTATGGAAATGGAACGCCGCACCATCGAGTTCTACCAGGGGCTACGGGATAAGCTCGAAGCAGAGGCCGTACGCCAGTTCCTGGACTTCATCGTGGACCAGGAGCGGCAGCACCTGGAGCTTTTGTCGCGTTCCCTGGATGTGGTGAACGAGCCGGAGGCCTGGTTTTTTGACGAAGAGCGATGGGTGGTGGAGGGCTGAGGGCGGCGTGGCGCGAGAGGGGCTGGGAGCGTAGGAAGATGACGAACGAACCAAAGTCGAGCCAGCTTTGGGGCGGACGATTCTCCGCTGACCTTGACGACCTCGCATTGGCCTACAGCGAGTCAACGGCGGCTGACGCTCCTATGGTAGCCGAGGACATCTGGGGCAGCGAGGCCCACGCCATCATGCTCGCAGCCAGGGGCATCATCTCTGAGACCGACCTGCGGGAGATACTGCGTTGGCTTGAGAAGGCCCGCGAGGAGTTCGAGGCCGGCCGCTTTCAGTTGAGGCCTGAGCTGGAGGACGTGCATCTGAACGTCGAGTGGTACCTGCGCGAAGGGGCCGGCCCTGAGATGGGCGGGCGCCTCCACACAGCCCGCTCCCGCAACGACCAGGTAGTGACGGACTGCCGCATGCACTTGCGGGCGCGCCTGCTGGACGTCGTCGAGGGCGTGGCGGAGCTGCAGGAAGTGCTGCTCAGCCGGGCGCAGGAACATGTGGAGGACGTGATGCCCGGGTACACCCACACCCAGCATGCCCAGCCGGTCTCGGTGGGCTTCTGGCTATCGGGTCATGCGGCTGGGCTGGCACGGGACGTCGAGCGGTTGCGCGGCGCTTTTGCGAGGACGAATCTTTGTCCCTTGGGTGCCTGTGCCGTGGCTGGCACGTCTTTGCCGACCGACCGCCGGCTCACGGCACGCCTGTTGGGCTTCGATGGTTTGGTCGAGCACGCCCTGGACGCCGTCCAGAGCCGGGATTTCCTTCTTGAAGCGCTGGCAGCGCTGGCTCTCCTGGGGGCTAATTTGTCCCGCATGGCCGAAGAGATAGTGCTCTGGAGCACTTATGAGTTTGGCATGATAGAGCTGGAGGATGCCCTCGCCTCGGGCAGCAGCATCATGCCCCAGAAGAAGAATCCGTGCATGGCCGAGCTCGCCCGCGCGCGGACGGGCCGGCTTTACGGGCGGCTTGTTCAGGCCCTGGTTATGGCCAAGGGGCTCCCCGGCGGCTACAACCGCGATTTGCAAGAGGACAAGCCGCCCCTATGGGAAGCTCTTGATTGCGCCTGCCAGACGCTCGCCATTCTCGCGGCGATGTACCGGACGATGACCGTGAAGACCGAGCGCATGAGGGAGCTGGCGGGCGCCAATTTTGCCCCGGCCACGGAGCTTGCCAATTGGCTGGTGCGGGAGCGGGGGCTGCCCTTCCGCCAGGCTCATGAGATAGTGGGCCGGCTGGTCGGCACTTTGGTGCGCGAGGGGAAGACCTTCGCCCACCTTGAGGATGTGCGGCGGCTTTTGGCCGAGGCCGGCCAAGACGTAACCGCTGAGACACTGGCTGAGCTACTAGACCCGCAGGCCTGCGTGATGCGCCAGCAATCCGAGGGGAGCACTGGGCCGGCAGCGGTGCGGCGCCAAATCGAACGCTTGCTGGCTGGAGTGGCGGCCGTCCGGGAGTGGGTTGCGGAGCGGCGGGCTTCTCTGCAGCGGGCGCGGGAGCTTACTAGCAGGATTGTGAAGCACGTGCTCGAGGACAAGCCGCTGGCGAGCGCGGGCCTTCCGGAGGTTTGAGCATGGCTCGGATACTGGCCCGGCTGACCTGGAACGAGGAGGTGGCGCCGGGCTATCACTTGATGGCGACCGAGGCGCCGGAGATAGCAGCCCAGGCGGCGCCTGGTCAGTTCGTTCACGTGCGCGTCGGGCCGAGCTACGACCCTCTCCTCCGCCGGCCCTTTAGCATCCTCCGCACCGATAAGGCCGCCGGGCAAGTGTGGATGCTCGTGAAGGTGGTCGGACGTGGGACGCGGCTGTTGGCGGGCATGGCGCCCGGCACGACCCTGGACGTGATGGGGCCGCTAGGCCACGGGTTTCCGGAACCGCCTCTGGGGGATGAAGTCGTCCTGGTGGCGGGCGGGGTTGGAGTGGCGCCGCTCATCTTCTGGGCTGACCGTCTCCAGACTGCCTTCTCCCACGTCCGGGTCGTGTCAATCTATGGTGCGGCTACGGAAGAGGCCTTGGCCTGCTGGTTAGACTTGGCGGCCCGCTCGGACGAGTTCTACGCGGCTACCGAGGACGGCAGTGCGGGCGAGGCAGGCTTGGCCAGCGATGCGCTTCGAGGGCTGCTAGCGCAGCGCGGCGTCGGCACCATATACGCCTGTGGGCCAAGACCGATGCTCGCGGCTTGCGCAGCCGCGGCGGCTGAGGCCGGCGTGCCGTGTTTTGTTGCGATGGAGCAGTGGATGGGCTGTGGGGTGGGTGCGTGCTTGGGGTGTGTGGTGCCGGCCGCGGGAGGTGGGTATTTGCGCGTCTGCAGCGAGGGGCCGGTTTTCGCCGCCGAAGCCCTCGACTGGGAGGCACTGGCGCGATGAGTAAGGCGGCGGGCCTTCCACCCGTGGACATGAGCGTGACGGTTGGGCCCTTGACCCTGCGCTCACCAGTCCTCGTGGGCTCTGGGACCTTCGGCTTCGGGGAGGAATATGCCGGCTACTGCGACCTGGCGCGCTTGGGCGCCATCGTCACCAAGGCCGTCACCCTCGAGCCTCGCGAGGGTAATCCCGGGCCGCGCGTTTGGGAAACAGCGGCCGGCATGTTGAACGCCATAGGGCTGCAAAACCCTGGCCTGGACAAGGTTGTCGCAGAGAAGCTGCCGCTCCTTCTGGCCGCCGGGCACCCAGTCATTGTCAACATAGCTGGTTTTGAGGTTGGCGAGTACGTGAAGCTGGCCGAGGCTCTGGGCGCCGTGGAGGGTCTTGCGGCGATAGAGGTCAATGTTTCGTGTCCCAACGTGGCTCATGGCGGGATTGAGTTTGGTCGCGACCCGGCCGTGCTTTCCGGGCTTGTGCGGGCGGTGCGGGCGGCGACGCACCTGCCCCTCATCGTCAAGCTATCGCCCAACGTCTCGGACATTGTGCCCCTGGCGGAGGCAGCGCTTGACGCAGGCGCGGACGTTCTCTCTCTCACCAACACGCTGGTGGGCATGGCCATTGACGCACGCCTGCGGCGGCCGCGGCTGGCCAACGTGACCGGGGGCCTTTCCGGGCCAGCCATCAAGCCCGTGGCTCTGCGGATGGTCTGGCAGGTGTGGCAGGCCCTCAGGGCGCCCATCATCGGCATGGGGGGCATAATGACCGGCGAGGACGCGGCCGAGTTCATGCTGGCGGGCGCGGCGGCGGTGGCCGTTGGCACCGCCAACTTCGTTGACCCCACGTCGGCGGGTCGCGTGGCCGCGGAGCTTGAGGAGTTTTGTCGGCAGCAAGGCGTGGCGCGGGTGGCCGAGCTTACCGGAGCGCTGCAGAGTTAAAGCCCGTTGCCGGCTGGGCGTCTGGCGTCGCAGGCGCGTCCCGAAGAGCATCCATCCGGTAGGTGTCTCGCCATGAAAACGCTGCCCAAAGTGCCCGTGCATCCCGACACCTGGGAAAGGCTGCGTGCTCTCGCGCGGGCTTTGATTGATGGCTGCCGGACCGTCCTCCCCGACGGCACCTCCATCTGGTGCCCCGATGCTCAAGGCAACTATCGCGGCGTCTGGCTGCGTGACTTCTGCTACGCCGTCGAAGGACTGCCGGACATGTTTGAACCGGCCAACGTCCTGGCCGTGACTGACCTGTTCCTTGCGCACCAGCTCGACGACGGCACCATACCCACGCGCATCCTCGCAGATGGCGTTGCGGACTATCGAGAAGGCCCGCGGGAGACGCCTATCGGCCACGGCCCGCCCGCTGACAACCCGCAGTTCCTGGCCAAACTCCTCTGCACCTACGTTGACGTCAGCGGCGACTGGCGCGCCCTTTACGAGCGCCTTGACGCGGTTGACCGCGCCCTGCGGGCGCTCCCGCTTGACCGCGAACACTTTGTCTACATTGACCCTAACCTGCCGCGCTCGGCCTACGGCTTCACCGACTGCGTGGCGAAGACGGGTAGGGAGCTTTTTTGCAGTCTGCTGTTGCGGGAAGCCTACTACCGGTTGGCTGAGACGTGCCGGCGCTGGGAGCTACACGAGGAGGCCCATTACTGGTACGAGCGTGGGGAAGCGGTGGGCCGGGTGGCGGCGCCGTTCTACGTGGCTGGTTGGCGGATGTTTGCGGCGGCCACTACAGATTGTCGCCAGATAGACTTATGGGGCAGCGTCTACGCGTGCGTCACTCTCGCCGCCAGCGGCAGCCAGCGCGAGGCCGTAGCGAGCTTCCTGCGGGAGCACTATGACCGGTGCTTCTGGCGAGGCCACTTGCGCCACCTGGCGGCGGGCGAGTATTGGGAGCGGATGCTGGTAGACGTGCCGCCGGAGCGCTATCAGAACGGCGGCTACTGGGCGGTGCCGGCGGGCTGGGCGGCGCAGGTGCTGGCGACGGTTGACGAAGCGCTGGCGGCCAGGCTCCTCGACGAGCTTGTGACGGAGTTCGAGCAGTACGGCGTGCACGAATGGATACATCCCGAGCACGGCCGGCACGTGAAAGGGTACATCGCCAGCCTTGCGAACGTTGTCGGGGCCGTGCGGCCCATCAGCCGAAAGCGGCTGGAGGCTGCAGGGTAGGCAGCCACCGCACCGGACGCCCGCCGCTGCGATGTGCCAAGGGGGTAGGAAAATGCACGCAATAGTGCTCTGGATAGGAGTGGTGTTGTTGCAACAGCCTCTGAGCGTCACGGTTGGTGGCGTGGACCTGGAGTGGCGTGCGGGAACCATCACGGGCTTCCATGCCGGAGGCCGGCAGTGGCTCAAGGACCCAGGTGTTGACTTAGGGGCGATAGTCCGCGCCGGCGCCGGGGATTTGGCTCTTGGCCCTGGTACTCTTGCCACCGAGGGTGAATGGACAGTTCTCTCGTGGCCCGCTGCCGAAGGCCGTGACCGGGGGCGGCTCACACTCCGCGTCAAGGCCGGCGGCCCAAATGAAATCATCCTGGAGGGCGATGGAGATTGTCCGGACGGAGGCCTCACGGGCCTGCGGTGGGGTTTGGCGTCTCTGCCTGCTGACTGGAAGATTCTCGTTCCGGGCAACAGCGGTCTGGCCTTCGACGCCACCGGGCCGACGGACTGGGGTGGTACTTGGCCGATGAACTGGGAGGTGCAGTTCGTCGTCGCTCAGGGGCCGGGCCACGGCCTATGGGTATGGGCTGAGGACGCCGCCAACCGATTCAAAAGCCTGAGGGTGCAGCGTCGGGCTGATGGCTGGCGGCTCCTGTTTACCGCCGAAAACTTCGCGCCCTGGACCGAGAAGAAAGAATGTGAACTGGGCCGCTGGCACGTGGCCGCCTTCGAAGGAGATTGGCGCGTGCCGGCGCGGCGATACCTTGATTGGGCACGTACGAACCGCGACCTTCAGCCACTGGAGGAACACGGGCCGGCTTGGGTCAAGAACATCCGCTGCGTGGCGATATGCCAGCCCGACACGGAGTTCCTCGAGGCCCTCGCCAGGCGCGTTGATGCGTCCCAGACGTTGCTGTACGTGCCCAACTGGCGCCGGGACGGCTACGACCGCAACTATCCGGACTATACCGCCATTGACGGCTTCGGGGATTTCGTCGAGGCCGCCCACCGGCTAGGCTTTCGAGTCATGGTGCACGTAAATTACTTCGGCTGCGACCCGAAAAACCCTGAATATGCCCGCTTCGAGAAGTATCAGGTGGTGGATCCGTATAGCGGAGAGAAGCAGTGGTGGGTGTATCCCTTTCCGCCTGAGGAGCCAGACATCAAGTTTGCCTACATCAACCCAGCAGCGGCGGAATGGCGTTCCCTGATAGTCGAGCGTTTCCGCGAGGTTGTGACCCACTACCGAGTGGACGCCCTGCACCTTGACCAGACGCTTTGCATCTTTAACGACCGCAACGGCCTCATCGGCGGCATGAGCATGATTGAGGGCAACCTGGCGCTGCACCGAGCGCTTCGAGAGGCCCTGCCCGACGTAGCCTTGTCGGGTGAAGGCCTCAACGAAGTAACGTGTCGCTACGAGAGTTTTGCGCAACGGCATCCCTTCGGCCTGGACGCTATCAAAGGCACCTACAGCGTCCCCATGCTCCGCCTGGCGCATCCCATATCGTCGTATATCCTCTTGCCGCAAACCAAGATGTACGGCTACCTGGGGATGGCGGGGCCAGGGGCCGGACAACTGTATGCGGCCTGGCGGGAAGCTTACCGGCCGTGGGGAGTGCTACCAACCTTGGGCTGGGTCTCCACGGAAGAGCTGCGACGTCCGACGGGCTGGACGGCCCTTGCTGTGGCCGAGGCGGCCTGGTTCACGCAGGAGGCGGTGGAGCCAGACCTGGACGGCCCCTGGCCTGCAGAGTGCATTTTCCCATACCGGTTGGGCAGCGGCCGGCGGGCATGGTGGCGGCAGGACGCAGGAGCCGTACTGGAGACTCTCGACCCCCGCCAGGAGGTCCTCCGCATCATCTATGGTGCTAATCGGGTGCGAAGCACAGGCTCGGTGCCAGGTTGGCGGGCGCAGGTGCCTGGCGAAATCTTCGGCCTTGACCCCTCGGTTTGGTATCCGGTGCTGCCGGAGGGGCCTGCGCTGAAGGGGCTGCGGATAACCGCCCTCAGCGACGGCATCGTTGTGAGGCGCGCCAGCTCCGGTGGCGACCTGGCGGCAATCGTTTTTGAACCTGTGCCCGACGTGCCGTATCGGCTCGTAGAGCTTTTTGAGAAGGCCCACTGCGGCTGGCGTGGGTATGGTGGGGGGCAGGTTGAGGTGGATGGCCCCCTGAGCGACGACGAGAGCGGAGCAGCCTTCCGGCCTTCTGATGCCTCAACGATTTTCGCTCACCCGCCATGGAAGCTGGAGCCGGAGCTTGCACCCTTGCCCGGCCTGCCCGGCAACTCGGGCGTCGCCTGGGCGTGCTTCGACCTTGGTGTTCCAGATAAGCCCTGTCGGCTGAAAGCCACGGTGGCTCTGGCAGCGGGCGCTGCTCTTCCTGGGCGCAGCGACGGCGTGGTTTTCCGAATGCGTGCCACCGCGCCCGGCAAGGACCTGCGTGTGGAAAAGCTCGTGGCCGGCGAGACTCCGGAGCCTTTGGAGCTGGACCTGTCGCCCCTACGCGGCCAGAAGGCCCAGATATGGCTCGAGGTTGAGCCGAACGCGAGTCCGAGCTACGACTGGGCGCTGTGGCATGACCCGCACATCGAGGTCGTGGCGCAACGGCAAGCGGAGGCCACGGTGGTGGACGATGAGCCGTGGCGGCTGGCCCTGACTGACGGGGAGGTTGCCCGTCCGGCCGGTTCCGAGATGACAACCAAGCTGGTCGTGCCAGGCGGTGTGTTCTTGTTGCGCGTTGAGCCGAGAGAAGTCGCGCCGGGCGTCGAGCTATGGCGGTTGCCCTTTTTCGTAAGCTTCTGCGACCAGTTTGGCATGCCCTTGGAGGCGCCCAGATACGCCTGCGGTGTGGTTGCCGATAGTACCGTTGGTGGGGCCACGCGCCCTGGTCTTTTCGCCCATCCGCCGGACCACGGGCGCACCTACGTTGACTTCGCGCTTCGGCTGCCGGAGACGCCTCTTTGTCTACGTACATGGGTCGGCCTGCGCGATGGTTCCAGGTCTGAGGGCTGCCGGTTCGTCGTCCAGGTCAACGGGCGCGAAGTGGCATCGCGGTTTCTGGCGCCCGCTGCAGGCTGGCAGGAGATTGTGAGCGACCTTTCGGCCTGGGCAGGAAGGGCCATTGTGCTCAGCCTCGTCACCGACTCCGAGGGCAGCTTTTCCTTCGACTGGGCGGCCTGGGGCGAGCCAAGGCTTGAGTTGGCACAAAAGTAGATTCACGCGCCCAGGTTGGGTATAGAAGCATGCGCCGTGTAAGGTCGTTGTGAGGTCCTTCGAAGCAGTATCTGACCAATCCGGATACTCAATGGGAGGGGCGGCGAAGATGTTGTCGCGCCGGGCGGTAATCGTTGACACCACGGCGAGTCCTAACGCACGGCTGCGGCCCGTGGCCGTCAATGAGGTGCGGCTTACAGACCGGTTCTGGGCGCCGCGCCTGCAGACCCTTCGCGAAGTCACGCTGCTCACGCAGTATGATTTGATGGAACAGACGGGCCGCATTGACAATTTCCGCCGCGCAGCCGGCAAGATAAAGAAGGACTTCGAGGGCATTTATTTCAACGACTCAGATGTATATAAGTGGATAGAGGCTGTGGCGTGGGCGGTCGCCTACGAGCCTGATGAGAGGCTTTCGGCCTTGGCCGACGTGGTGATTGCCGAGATTGGTCAGGCCCAGCGCGAGGATGGCTACCTGAATACTTATTTTACTTTCGAGCGGGCCGGGGAGCGCTGGACCAACCTTGAGGCGATGCACGAGATGTACTTGGCCGGGCACCTTTTCCAGGCCGCCGTCGCTCACCATCGGGCTACGGGCCGCCGCGACCTGCTCCACATCGCCTGCCGCTTCGCCGATCATATCGCCAGCGTTTTCGGTCCTGGCCTCCGACACGGCTGCGACGGTCATCCTGAGCCTGAGATGGCCCTCGTCGAGCTATACCGCGAGACCGGCCAGCGCCGCTACCTGGACTTGGCCTGCTTCCTGCTCGACGAGCGCGGGCATGGCTACTGCGGCGGGCAGGAAGTCCTGCAGGACCACAAGCCCTTCCGCGAACTTACCGAAGTAGTCGGCCATGCAGTGCGCGCGATGTATCTCAACTGCGGCGCGGCCGATATTTTCATGGAGACCGGCGACTCGTCCCTTCTTTCGCCCCTGGAGAGCCTTTGGCGCAACCTTACAGCCCGTCGGATGTACGTCACAGGCGGCGTCGGCGCCCGCTACGAAGGCGAGGCCTTCGGAGCCGACTACGAGCTCCCCAACGAGCGCGCGTACGCGGAAACCTGTGCAGCGATTGGCAATGCGATGTGGCAGTGGCGCATGTTTCTCATGACCGGTGAGCCACGGTTCCTGGATGTTTTTGAGCTTGCCCTCTACAACGGCGCCCTATCTGGCATTTCTCTCGATGGTCGCCAGTATTTCTACGTGAATCCGCTGGCTGATGCAGGCGGGCACCGCCGCCAGGATTGGTTTGGCTGCGCATGTTGTCCGCCCAACATCGCCCGCTTTCTCGCGCAACTGTCCGGCTATTTGTATGCGGTTAGAGATGACGCCCTGTTCGTGAATCTCTATGCAGCGAGCGAGGCCGAAATTCCTCTCGGAGAATCTATTGCGCGGGTGGTGCAGGAGACGGCCTACCCCTGGGACGGCGAGGTGCTGCTGAGGGTGGAACCGCCTCAGGAGATGGAGTTTGCGCTGCACCTGAGAATACCTGGGTGGGCGGAGGGAGCTTGCGCGATGGTGGCCGGAGAAGAGATTGGTGAGCCGATGCCTGGCCAGCACCTGGCCGTGCGGCGCACCTGGCGGGCGGGCGACGAGGTGCGCCTGCACCTGGGCATGCCGCCCCAGTGGCTTGAGGCCCACCCGTGCGTGGATGCCGATGTTGGCCGCCTGGCCCTGCGGCGCGGACCGCTCATTTACTGCGCTGAGGCTGCGGACAATCCGCAAGCCGATCCACGCAAACTCATCGTGCAGCCAGCGGCTCCAGTTGTGGCCCGGTGGCGCCCCGAGTTGCTCGGCGGGGTCGTCGTTCTTGAGGGACGCGCTGAAGTTGCTCCCTGTAAAGCTTGGGGGGACAACCTGTACTTGCCGACGTTTTCAGCGCCCCGGCCGTCCCAGGGGGTTGACTTTGTCGCCATTCCATATTATGCGTGGGCCAACCGCGAGGCAGGGCCGATGCAGGTCTGGCTCCGCCGCTGCTAACCCAATGCAGGGAGGGGTCGCTATGAACGTAATCATGATAGTGAGTGACACGTACCGTCGGGACCATTTGGGGGCCTACGGCAACCCTTGGATTCGGACGCCAAACCTCGACCGCCTGGCGGCAGGGAGCTACGTGTTCGAAAACGCCTGGACGGGCAATTTCCCGACGCTGCCCAACCGCTACGACGTGATGACGGGCCGATTTGGCTGCATCGAATACGACTGGTCGCCTCTGCCGCGTCACGTGCCGGTGCTTGCTCAGGTTCTTTCGGCTGCTGGATACGTCACCATGATGGTCAATGATACGCCTCACATCCTGCAAAACGGCTCCTTCTTCGACCGCGGCTTTTGCGGGTTCGACTGGGTACGCGGCCAGGAGAACGACCGTTATGTCACCCAGCCGCGAAAAGTGGAGTTTCCATGTGACCCGCGGAAGATGCGCGACCCCGACCCCCTGGTGGTGCAGTATCTGCGCAACGTTTCGCGCCGACGAAAAGAAGAGGACTACTTTCCGGCTCAGACGATGACTCGGGCCGCTCAGTGGCTTGAGGAGAATCGGGGCGAGCGCTTCTTCTTGTACGTGGACACCTTCGATCCTCACGAACCGTGGGATCCGCCACGCTGGTATGTTGACCTTTACGACCCCGGCTACCAGGGGGACGAAGTGATTTATCCACGTTACGGCCCGGCAGACTACTTGACGAAGGCCGAACTGCGCCATGCCCGAGCGCTCTACGCGGGCGAGTGCACTCTGGTTGACACTTGGGTGGGCTATCTTTTGCGTCGGGTGGAGGAGCTGGGCCTGCTGGACAACACAGCCATCATCTTCACGACGGACCACGGCTACTACATCGGCGAGCACAATCTCACGGGCAAGTCCCTAATCTGGCCCGGCGGGCATGCTTACTGTCCGCTGTACACCGAGGTGGCCCGCATACCCCTTTTCATCCGCCTGCCCGGTCAGTCCAGGCAGCGTCGGGTGGGCCAGCCCGTCCAGCCCGCAGACCTCGCCCCGACCATCTACGAGCTGCTGGGCGTAGCGCCGCCCGATACCGTCCAAGGCCAGTCACTGGTGCCTCTGATGGAAGGCAGGGCCTTCCGGCCCAGGCCCGTCACCATTACCACGCCCTCCTTGGCGCATGACCCCAATGGCGGCATACCCAGTACGATAGTAATGGGTAGTTGGGCGCTGGTTTATTACGGCTCGCCAGACGCGCCCCTGGCCAGCCACCTGACGGCGGCCGTAGACCACGTTGAGCGGCCGGCCATAGTCCCGACGAAGGCTGTGCCAACTCCAGAACTATATAATCTCCGCGACGATCCGGGCATGACCCGCAACCTTTTCCGTGGCAATCGAGAGGTGGCCGACAAAATCCACCGCGCCCATGTCAAGCTCCTGGAACGGCTCGGCATGCCTGAGGAGTATCTGCAGCACCGACGCAGGCTCTAACGCTGGCACGATGCGGCCAAGGAGGGCTGACCGACACAAACTCGCCCATGCATGAACAGAAAGGCCTCGGTGGGGTAAGGGTGGCGGTGATAAGGCTTGGCTGTCCCAAGAACGACGTGGACGCCGAGTATATGGTCGGGCTGCTGGAGCGGGCGGGATGTGAAGTGGTGGAGGAGCCAGCGGCTGCCGACGTGGTCATCGTCAACACCTGCTCTTTCATCCGGCCAGCTTGCGACGAGGCCATTGAAACCCTGCTGGAGGCCGCCGACCTGAAGGCTCAAGGCGTGCGGGCGGTGCTGTGTGCGGGATGTCTGCCGGCCCGATACGGAAGTGAGTTGGCCGCTGAGTTGGCCGAGATTGACGGCTTTCTGGCGCCTGGGGCCATCGAGGGGGTGGCTGAGGTGGTGGCCGCGGCCTTGCGGGGCGAGCGTCCGGTAGCCCTGGGCAGGCGCGGCACGTTTCCCCAGGCAGGTTGGCCGCGGCGCAACCTCGATCCGCCATGGCGTGTGAACATAAAGATTGCCGACGGCTGTAGCCATGGGTGCACCTTTTGCACGATACCCTTCATCCGTGGCAGGTATCAGAGCCAGCCAGTTGAGGCCCTGATGGGCGAGGTGGAGGCCGCGCTGTCCACGGGCGCCACCGAGATATGCCTCATCGCTCAGGACACCAGTAGTTACGGCGTGGATCTTGGCCTGCAGGGCGGCCTCGTTGCGCTGCTTGAGAAGCTATCCCAGCTTATTGGGCCTCACCGCTGGCTGCGCGTCCAGTACTTACACCCCGACCGGCTCACAGCGGACCTCCTTGCGGCCATGTTTGACCTGCCGGCAGTGGTGCCGTATTTCGACTTGCCCTTCCAGCATGCTTCGGAGAGGGTGCTTGCGGCAATGGGGCGCCGTGGAAGCCGCAAGGCTTACTCACGCCTGGTTGAGACCATCCGCCGGCGAAATCCCGACGCAGCCATCCGCGCGACCTTCATCGTGGGCTTCCCCGGAGAAACGCAAAACGACTTTCACGAGCTACTGGGCTTCGTGGCGGATGTCGAGGCTGACCACGTGGCCTTGTTTCCCTTTTATGCCGAGGAGGGCACTCGGGCCGCCCGCTTGCCGGGCCGCCTGCCAGAGCCTGAAGTACGTCGGCGACTGGAAGAGCTGACGGATACAGCACACTCGGCTGCCCACCGACGCGCAGAGAGGTTCGTTGGACGACGTCTGCGTGTGCTGGTTGAGGAGCATCCGGGCGGCGGGCAGTACGTGGGCAGAACTTTCCGCGACGCGCCGCAGGTAGATGGAGCTTTCTACCTGTTGGCTCGTCGTCGGCTTGCGCCTGGCAGGTTTGTGGACGCCGTTGTCACGGGCGCCGAGGTAAGCGACCTCTTTGGGCGCGAGGAGAGTGCGTAGGCAAGCGCGCCATTCATCTCTACTTGACGGCAGGGAAGAAGCCTTCGAGGAAACTGGCGAGGCTGCCGTGGTAGATGGCATGGGCTAGATGCTCGACGCCCTGCTGATTGCCCCAGGAGTAGTAGATGACGACTTCCTCGCCGAATTGGCAGAAATCTATGTCCGAATTGTTGATATTGACGGCCTTGGCGATTCTTTCGCGTTGGGCCGCAGTCAGGGCGGGGTTGGCGATGACTTTGTCCTCGTCGGAGAAGGATAGGACCGGGTTGAGCGGACTCATCTCCCAGTTGACCAGGTCTTTAGAGCGCACAATCCATTCCTCATAGGTCGGACCTGGCCTGGCCTCGAGGTAGACCATGTAGTAGTAGCCGTTGAGGTATCTAAGAGCCGGACAGGCCGTGTAACGGTCCTTTGAGAATACGGCATCTTCAGGGAGTAGCCGCCAGTTAAGCAGGTCGTTGGACTCGGCGAAGCGCATGGTGAAGGGCACGCCGACGACTTCTGGCGGCCCGCCAACCTCTATGGCCATCACGTATCGGTCCGGCCCCCGGCAAACCGACGTGTTGAAAAGTTCCCAGCCTGGCAGATCAATTGCAGTTTGGGATTGCCAGTGGGTCAGGTCCTGCGACGAGAATACGTCTACCCTTGACCCGCCCCACGCGGGCACTCCGTAGGCGTAGGCCGTGTTGCCTTCTACGTAGGCACTGCCAAGGTGGAAGCCCTGGGCGAAAGCAGGCGTTGCCTGGCCGGTCTGGACGTCAACGAAGCGGAAGTAGGACTGGCCTGTGTGGTTGGCGTGGTAGTTGTCCCGCACATACTCGAAGCGGTACAGGCGCCCAGAGAAAACTACCGGCGTGGTTTCGACCATGTCGCAGTCAAGGGTGCCCAGCTTGTGGATAAGCGGTTTGGGTGGGGGCACGTCCGCCTGCACCATAGCGCCGGCGACGATAGGTAACAAGCCCGATGGGAAAAACATGTCAGCAGCCTCCTTTCGGCAAACTATGTAAGGCGGAGTTGGGTTTTCTCCGCGCTAGGAGGCGGTTCCTTTGCCCACCGCCGGCCGCCAGCCGCGGCTGCGGTAGATGGTCACCGCTGTACCGCCTGGGAAGGCTCGGTGCCGCCACGGCTCTAAAATGAGCCTGCTCTCTAGGTCGGCCATGGCCTCCGCTAGGTGGCTGTCGCCGGAGAGGTTGAATACTGCGACGTACTCGGGGGCGACTTGGGGCCGTGGCGGGCGGGTATCGGGTCGGCGCAGTTTGAATAAGGCCCGCAAAGACGGCCGCCAAAGGCGCCATGGCTCCCACTCCAAGGAGGGGTATTCCGCAATTTTGACTTCTCGGGCCGGGAAGCGGCGGTGCCAGTTTTGGGCCAGGCCGTGGAGCTTGATGTGGTATGGTGAGATGAAGCGACGCCAGCCGCCGACGGTGAGGAGCCGGGCGCCGAAGGGAATTTCAGCGGCGACGAACTGAGCCTCCGGACGATACCAGTCGCGCCCTGCCCACGCCATGGATGCAAACTGGCGCGAGACGGCGAAAGCCGTGTGGAGAGCGAGGACCACAGCCACGCCGCCGGCGACGGCCAGGGCCGTTCGTGCAAGCCTTCGCGGCAGGTGGCGAGCTAACAGCCGGCCCCAGCCGGCGGCTGCAAGAGCCCATGCCGGGATGGCTATCCACAGGCCAGTGCGGAGCGATAGGTCTTTCAGACTGCTGCCGAGGCCGGCCAGCGCCAAGTGCACGGCCAGGGCGATGGCGGCTGGTCTGCGGAGGGTTAATATGGCCAAGATAACGCCTACAACGGTCGCGGCGAGATTGGCCTTGGCCAGCGGGGTGGCGTCCGCGACCGCTCGTAGGAAAGTCATGGCATAGTCGCGAAGGTTGCTGGGAGAGGCGGGTTTCCACAGGAGGTACAGAACCATCTCGCGCAGGTGGTAGGGCGATGCCAACCAGATGGCGAGGAGGAGGGCTGAGGGGACGAAAAGCCTAAGCTCTCCCGGCACCTTCATGCCGAGGCGTCGCTGCCGCAGGAGCACAACCAAAAGTGACAGGGTCGCTACGATGCCGTACTGCCATTTGGTGAACCACGCGGCCGCCAGCAATAGGCCGGCTAGCCAGAAGAGACGGGCCGCGCGTCGCCGCCAGGCGGCGTGGGCGGCGCCGTAGGCGCCCAGCATAAAGGCCAGTCCGGGCACCTCGCACAGCACGCTTGCTGACGTGGTTAAAAGCACTTGTGAGGAGAGGGCGAGAAGGCAGACAAGCACGCCTGCCCAGGCTGCGGCGACCACTTCCTCGGCCGCCGCGCGGGCCGTTGCCGCCCAGGTCGCCACGCAAGCCACCAGCCACATCAGCATGCCCAACCGGTGGGTCGCCTCACTGGGGCCAAAGAAGGCAAGGGCGGGCCACTGCAGGAGGCCGCCCACCGGAGGCCAGCGGCCCTGATCGTAAATATCCAGGTAAAGGCTGCGCAGATCGAGGCGCACGACGTCGTGCCAAGTTGCCGCGCCGGCCAGAGCATGGAGGGCGTCGTCAACGTTGAGGCCTGGCAGCGGCCCGCGCGCCAGCGCCAAAGCAAGGACCACTTGGGCCGTGGCGCCCGCCGCCAGCACGGCGCCCCAGGACATTCGCTGCGCGTACTTGAGAGGATACATCCCGCTGGCAAACCCCTGTGTGTTCCTCCTAGCAGAGTATCCCATCCCATCCCAACCTAGGGCAACCCACAGCACGGTAAGCCTAGGGAGCTGAGGGAGGGCGTTCCTGGTATAATGGCGCTGAAGAAAGGCGATGCTTCGGCGAGGCGGAAGGGACAAGGAAAAGGCTGCGGGACGCCAGCGGGTCGCTGGCCTGAAAGCTCTGGCCCGTGGGGATTTCGGCGCGGCGGCTGAGGCGCTGCGGGCGTATCTTGCGGCCAGTCCTGGCGATGTACGCGCTCGGCTCAATCTCGGAGTGGCCTACTACCAGCAGGGCAAGCATGGAGAAGCCCTGGAGGAGTTTCGGCAGGTGGTGGCTGAAAAGCCTGACCTGCCGGAGGCGTGGCTGAACTTGGCGGCTGCGGCCAACCAGTTGGGCTTGCTGGACCTGGCCGCCGAAGCTCTTGAAAAAGCGCAGGCGCTGTCGCCCGACCTGCCCGGTTTGCACTATAATCTGGCTGTGCTGCGGTATAAGCAGGGCCGGATCGCGGAGGCTCTCGCCGAAGCGGAGAGCGAGCTTGCTCTGGCCCCGCGGCATAAGCTCGCCCAGGAGCTAGTGCGCGAGTTGGAGGGGCGCCTGCGGGTGCGTGGGAAATAGGGAGAGATGCAACTTGCTGTCTATATCCAGCCGGCGGAAAGCGGAGCAGGGCAAGGGCGACGCGGCCGTGTCGAATGCTGAACTGGCTGCTATGTGTCGGCAGTTTGCCAGTTTGATGCACGCTAAGGTGAACATTCTTGACATCTTCCGCGCTCTGAAAGAGCAAACCGAGAACCCTTACTTGCGCCAGATAATAGACACCGTGCGGGAAGACGTGGAGATGGGCCGCAGTCTCGCCGCCGCCCTCAGTCGCTACCCGGACGTGTTCTCGCCCTTCTTCATATCTATGGTGCGCCAGGGGGAACAAGAAGGCGAGCTGGATGTCATCCTCGGCGACCTGGCGAACCATTACGAGGGCGCTGCTGCCCAAGGTGGCAGTCCCTTGCGCGTCACGGACAGCGCCATGATGGCCTGGCAGGCCGCCGTTGATACCCTGCAGGCTTTGTTCATGTGGTTGGCTTTTCTTGTGGGGCTTTGTCTCCTCGCCGCGGGTCTGACTTGGTACGCCACCGCTCTCCAGGAGCTGCCCGGCGAGACATTGCCCAACGTGCTTTTAGCAGCGTCCGTTGTCATGCTCATTGGCGGCTTGGTGCTCATGGCCAGGCGTAAGTGGTAGCCGGGCGGCACCTGCGGGCTGGCCCTCGAACTCGTGGCAGGGCTGCACCGAGCGCCCTTTGACGGGCTTGCGACCGATTGGCCGGGGCCACCTCCAGGGCTGTGTGGAACCGCGAGCTGGGTGGGGTGCGTTGTAAGGTGGTGTGCTGCGCGTTCACGAGGGATACATCATGAGGGATAGGCTAGTGGCTTTGGCTTTGGTAGCAATAGTCTTGAGCTTTTGGGGCTGGGGGTGTCGGCCATCGGGGGAGGCCGGTGGGCCGATGCCTAAACAGCCTCATGCGGAGGCCGCTGGCCACCAGCATGAGGAAGCTGGTGAGGCAACGGGTGCGCCGGAGAAGAGCAAGACCGAGACGGCCCAGCAGGCCGTTGAGCACGGTAAGGGCCTCCTCGGCACTGGAACTGTAGAGGAACAGATTCGAGCCGTTGATGAGCTCGTGCAGTCACTAGGGCAGTTGGGGAAGGCTGACGCCGAGGCGGTGGTGGCCGAGCTGGCGACCTTCGCCGCCAACCGCAGCGGCAACGATGAAGTGCGCGCTCACGCCGCCCTGGCCGTGTGCCAATTCATCGGCCAGTACAAGGCGGCCGATGCCGTGGCGCCCAAGCTGGCAAGCGACTCCAGTCCGGCTGTGCGCCAGAGCGTGGCGGCCGCCTTGACGGCTGCCAAGCCCGGACCAGTGCGCGATAAAGTTCTGGCCAAGCTGCTGGCCGACCCCGACCCCGGCGTCAAGTCTGCGGCGGTGCGCAGCCGCAGTCTCATCTTGTCGGCACAGAAGGCGCCCGGTGCTCTCGGCGCCCTCATAGCCAGCCTCGGCAACCCCGAAGGCGACGCCTCAGCCCAGGCCGCCATTCAGCTCATCGTCAAGGGCGGCGACAGTCCATCGTCTGTGCTCCCGTATCTCATCTCGGCCTTTGACGCGAGCCGCAACCCCCGTCAGCGCGCCAGCATAGCTACCTGCATCGCCATGATTTGCGCTGGCACCAATCCCTCCCAGCAGAGATTCGCTAGGGTCACCCATTCCACGCACGTATACGCCTTCCGGCTCCATCCGGCCGTCCGCGACGGTGTGCCTACCCTCATCAAGGGTCTTTCCGACCCCGACCCTTACGTGCGGGAAATCTGTGCCCAGGGTTTGGGCTACATCGGCGATGAACGGGCAGCCGTGCCGCTGGCCAAGGCTCTTTCCGACAAAGAGGCCTCCGTCCGGCGCAGGGCTGCTGCCGCCCTCTGCACTATCCCCGCCAAGGCCGCCCAGGCCGCCCTGGAGCGTGCGGCGCGCAAGGATCCCGACCAGGACGTGCGCCGCTATGCCGTGGAAGCCCTCGGCTGGATTGAGGATTCCTCGGTGGTGCCGGCGCTCATAGCGGCCACGCGCGATCCTTCGGAGCGCGTGCGGCGTTATGCAGCCGCCGAACTGGGCAGACGTAAGGCCCCTGAGAGCCTGGACGCCCTCTTGGCCTTGGCAAAAGACCCAAGCGCGGATGTGCGGTGGCAGGCCGTGATGGCGGTGGGAGAGCTTCGCGACAAGCGCGCGGTAGACCTGCTGGTGCGCCTCCTGGATGATCCAGCCCCACAGGTCGCCAACGCCGCCGAGCGGGCGCTTCAGCGCCTGGGCATCGCAAAGCGCAAGGAAAAGTACCTCGAGCAGTCCTAAAGCCCACGCCGCCACCCAAGCTCACGGGGCACACGCCGGCGCAAGATGTGCGTCTGGCCCATTGGCTTTCGATGTGGCGCCATGCAGGCTTACCTGGCCGCCTAGGCCCATGCAGGCCGCTGTCGGAGCAGCCAATCGCCTGGCTCGTCTTTTCCCAAGGTTAGGGAGCCGCCGGCCGGCAATTATCTTGTCTCAGTTTCCACCAGAGGCCGTATCAGCCGGTCAACGTCGTCCTCGGTCCGGACCGGCTCTGGCACCCGCAGCAGATACCAGCGCTCGACGTGCTCAAGCTCGTCTCCGGTATCGAGAACTTCGAGGGGGCCGACGGTCTCAACTTCCAGCATGTCGGGATTAGTGTAGGTTTCCACACAGGAGCCGTAATCCGGGTACTCCGCGCCGGGGAGCCAGTCGAAGCGCTTGACGAAGAGGACGTCGTCGTTGAGATAGGCCATCCATTCGTCGGTGACGCGGGCCACGCCGAATTTACAAGGCCCTGCGGCGTTGGGGTCTTGGCGTAGCATCAGATAATGTCGGCCGATGTGCACGCGAGGGTCGGTGGGATCGGTGTACGGCCACAGGGCTAGGGCGCGGTTGGGCAGGAGGCCCTTGGGGTCGTCGTGGCGGGGGAAGGGAATGATGCAGGTGCCGCCCTGAGCCATCACCGTGAGGCACCATGCAGCAAGCTGAATCGGCCACTGGCCCTCGTTGCGTAACCGGTGAATGACCCGCACGGCCGGCTGGTCTGAGGCCATCTCGATGATAATTTGCTTGCGGATGTGCGTGTCCGGTTCGACAGGCTGGGTGAGGATGAGCCGCTCGCCGTCCACCTTAGCGTCAATGGGGGAGTTGTCGAGGCCGTAGGAGCGGGGCTTGCGCTCGGGGGAGTGCCAAAGCCGGTGGCCGCCGCGAATCATCCACTCCTCCTCGCCCTGCTTGCCCATCTGGTCGGCGTATTCCTTGAATTCGTTGCGTCCGCCAACGAAGCCGAACCGGATGATGCGCGGGCCGACGTCCGTGGTGGCGATGAGTTCGATTTGGTCATTGCTCATCCGGTAGCAGTTGGGCCAGCCGCCGTAGGCCACCTTCTCGATGCTCACCTTTGCTACACCTCCATGCAACATTAGGCTCAATGCCCCTGCCGCCAGCAATGCCGTCGCCGTCATCTCCCAGCCCTCCTGTCTTGTTAGTGCCGCTTTTGGCCCTCGGCGTGGTGCCTGAAAACGTGCAGGTTGTTTCCTTGGCTGCTTTGGCTTCAGCGGCTTGCGAACTCTCGAACGAAGCGCCCGATGACCTTGGCCGCCAGTTCCAGCACGCGCCTGCCGGTCTCGGCAGTGGCCAGGTCAGGCCTGCCCGTGATGAAGTCTTGCGCGCCCTTTTTCCCCGGCCCGCCCGGATAATCGGCGATGATGTACTGGTAATACCAGCTATGCCCGATGTCGTAGGGCGCGAATTCCAGCGGCTCCATGGTGTATCCCGGCACACACTTCTCCTCATTAACGAGGCCCGGCCGCAGGTACATCTGCAGGCTCGTCTCGATGTCGCCGCCGTGCCAGTCGGCGCAGCCTTCGGGCCTGCCGCGTGCCTCCTCAAGTTCCCTCTGGGCGAAGACCTCCAGCACAGCTATCCATTCGAAGGTCACGACCAGGGCATCTTCGGGCAACCGCCGGTCGGGATACAAGCGCGACTGCTTTGTATTGAGGCGTCGGACGACTTCGGGCATGTGCCATTCCGTGCCGCCGCCATGGCCGTTCACTACCGCGATTCTCTTGAAGCCGCTGAAGAGGTATGACTCTAGAATGTCGCCCAGGGCCTCCTTGAAGATTTCCTCGCGCATTCGGATGGAGCCAGGGAAACAGGCTGGATCGAAGGGAGAAATGGTGAACCAAACGGGCGCGGCCACTACGCAGCGCGTTTCGGGGTTGGCATCCTCAGCAGCGGCAAGGCAGATGGCGAAGCAGTTGTCTATGTCGGTGTGCAGGGGGTCATGCAGGCCGTGCTGTTCTATCGTGGCTACCGGCACCAGAAGCACTGCCCCAGCCTCGGCGGCCTCCTTTGCCTCGGCGCTGGTCATGTAAGGAAGGTAGAGCCGTTTATCTATCTTCCACTCTGGCCCCATGGCCGTGTCCTCCCATCGGTCTGACTACGCCTGGGTTGGTTCGCCGCTGTCCTTCCGTTTCCTACTTCGCAGATTGCTTGTGTTTGGTGGCTGGCCGAGCTGGCCTGCCGGCGAGAGCAAGGAGAAAACGTTTGGCTGAAGAAACCTCTCTTGGGAGGAATCGGACATGGGCGGATACCACCTGCGTGTTGACCTGCAACCAGGCCTGAACGTCATCCGGCAGGCTCGTCATGAGGCTGGAGAGCTATTGGAGTTTTGGCTGTGGCGGGCTTTGGCATCCGGCGAACAGGTGCAACTTGGCGGCGAAGAGAAGGAGTTTGCCATCGTGGTCATGTCGGGGCTCGTGGACGTGGCGGCGGGCGGCGAAGTTTTCCGGGACCTTGGTGGGCGAACGAGCGTGTTTTCCGGGGTGGGTACGGGCGTTTTCGTGCCGCCTGGCCACCCGTTTACAATCGTGGCGCGTAGCCGCTGTGAGGTTGCTATCTGTGCGGCGCCGTCGGATGCGGAGGGGGCGCCCGTGGTGATTGGTCCGGCTGACGTGGCTGTGCGCACGGTGGGCCGGTGGAACTGGACCCGTGACGTGCACACCATTATCGGCCCGAACGTCAAGCATGCCCGCCGCCTTGTCGTTGGCGAAACCTACAATCTGCCCGGCAACTGGTCGAGTTACCCACCCCATCGCCATATCGAAGACAACTATCCCTTCGAGGTGCGCATGGAAGAAGTGTATCACTTCCGCGTCAATCCGGCCGGCGGCTTCGGGGTTCAGTGCCTATACAACGATGACTTTTCGTTGGAGGAGGCGTATGTGGTGCGCGACGGCGACACGGTGGTGATTCCGCCGGCCTATCATCCCGTCGCCGCCGCCCCTGGGTATCAGGTATACTACCTTTGGATGCTGGCCGGCTACGCCGATCGCCGGCTGAAGCCCTACGACGATCCCGCCCATGCCTGGGTACATGCCGCCGGTGAGATGGCGCGAGGCATGGGCTTTTGAGACATCATAGGGAGGCGTGTCACCATGCTGGACGACTGGAAGGCAAGAATGCATCTCGGCGTTGTCCACTTCATGCTTTATCCGGTTGCCAAGGACGAGGGACCGGTAGCAGAAAGCTTTGAGGCCTTGGCCCTGGACCCATTTGTGGATGTCATCGAAGTGCGGCGCAGCGAGCAGCCAGGAATGCATGCGCGCCTGAGAGCCATCGCAGAGGCGACGGGCGTTGGCATAGGCGTGGGCGCTCAGCCGCTGCTTCTGGCGGCCAAACTCAGTCTCAACGACCCCGAGGAGGCCGGTCGGCAGGCCGCTATCGAGGAAGTCAAGAAATCCATTGACGCGGCCTATGAGCTTGGCGCACGCATCTGTGCAGCCCTGAGCGGCCCTATGCCCGCCAGCGAGAGTGACATCAAACACCAGATGGACCTTCTCGTTGACTCGTGCGTGGAGCTCGCGCGCTACTCCCAGTCCAAGGCATCGGGCGAGGAAGACCTGGTGTGGCTGAGCATTGAGCAGTTCGACTACACCGTCGAGAAGCGGTGCATAATCGGGCCGAGCTCAATGGCGGCCGAATTCGCCGCCCGTGCGCGCGAGCAGGTGGCCAATTTCGGTCTGACGGTGGATTTGTCTCATTTGCCGCTGCTGGGGGAATCGTCGGCTGAGGCCATCGAGCTGCTACGGCCGTATCTCGTCCACGTCCACGTCGGCAACTGTCTAATGCACGACGAAAGTGACCCAGCCTATGGGGACAAGCATCCGCGCTTCGGCTATCCCGGCGGCGAAAATGATGTACCACAGTTGCGTGAATTCTTGGAAGTGCTCACCTACGCGGGTTATTTCGAGGCCGAAGTTCCTACGCCCAAGCCCATCGTCACCTTCGAAGTGCACCCGATAGGCGAGGAGACGCCCGAGCAGGTGTGGGCGCATACCAAGCGCACCTGGATGCGCGCCTGGGCCGAACTTGGCGCCGAGTGAAGGGCGCATGAAGGTCGTTATCGCGCCGGATTCCTTCAAGGGGTGTTTGTTGTCGGCCGAGGTGGCGGCGGCAATAGGGGAGGGCGTTCGACGGGCTGCTCCACGGGCCGAGGTTGTTGAAGTCCCGATGGCCGATGGCGGCGAAGGCACCGTCCAGGCCCTGGTTGCCGCCACGGGCGGCAAGCTCGTCACTCGCACCGTCGAGGGGCCTCTAGGTGAGCCGGTGGAGGCGAGCTTTGGGCTTCTCGGCGATGGCAAAACGGCCGTCATCGAGATGGCTGCCGCTTCCGGCCTGCCCTTGGTGCCCCCGCAGCGGCGCGACCCCACGGCTACTTCCACCTACGGCACCGGCGAGCTGATCCGCGCCGCGCTGGATTTGGGCGTCAGCGAGATAATCATCGGCATCGGCGGCAGTGCCACCAACGATGGTGGCTGCGGCATGGCTCAAGCCCTAGGGGTGCGCTTTTATGATGCCGCCGGTGAACTCATCCCTCGTGTAACGGGCGGGCGTCTGCTGGATATAGCGTGCATCAACTTCGACGAATGGGACCTACGGCTGGCGGACGTAAGAATTCGCGTGGCTTGCGACGTTGACAATCCTCTTTTCGGTCCGAGCGGCGCGGCTTACGTCTACGCGCCGCAGAAGGGTGCCACGCCCGAGCAGGTGGAGATGCTCGACCGGGGTTTGCGGCATTTGTCGGAGATTATCGAGCGAGACCTGCAGATGGGGGTCGCAGAATTGCCAGGGGCTGGGGCGGCGGGGGGCCTGGGTGGAGGTTTGGTGGCCTTCTGTGGCGGGCGCCTCGAGCCGGGCGTCGAGATAGTCATTGACGCGGCGGGCTTGCGCGAGAGGATGGCCGGAGCGGCGCTTTGCATAACGGGAGAGGGGCGGATAGATGAGCAGACCCCTCGCGGGAAAACTCCCGCTGGCGTGGCGCGAGTGGCTGCGGAGGCGGGGGCTGTGGTGGTGGGCCTGGCTGGCCAGATAGACCTGGACAGCTCGGCGGCCTCAGAAGTAGGATTAGCCGCCGCCTTCGGGATAGCCTCCGGACCAATGAGTTTGGAGCAGGCGATGGCGCCGGGGGTGGCGCGGCGGCTTCTGGCGGCGGCAGGCGAGAGCGTCATGCGGCTGTTTTTAGCCGCCCGCCGCAGCGCTAGAGCACGGCGCCCCAAGGCCAAAAGCTAAGCGAAACTGATCCGCGGGAGGGAGCAAAATGAAGGTCGGCATGTTGACTGCCCCCATGGGTGACGTGAGTATCGAGGGCCTGATTGACTTCGCCACGCGGGCAGGCATCCAGGCCTTCGAGATTTACGCGCACAAGTCGGCGCATTTCGACCCCGACGACGTGGACATGGCCAGGAAAGTCGCCGAGTTGTGCGGCCAGGCGGGCATAGAGATTTCGTCGCTGGCCTGGTATGGCAACGTAACGGCGGAGTCTCAAGCGGAGCGCGAGGCAGCGCAAGGTCACCTCTCGAGGCTGTTGGGCCTTTGCCAAGCCATGGGCGTGCAGGTGTTGTGTTGCGGGGCGGGGCTGCCGCCCAGTGGTATGTCGAAGGAGGACGCTCTTCGGCAGCTATCGCTACCCTTTTACCGAGGGCTGGTTAAGCGGGCTGCTGACTTAGGTCTGAAGGTGGCGCTGGAAAACTGGTACGCGACCAACATCCAGCACCTGGGATTGTGGGAGTTAGTTTTCAGCGAAGTGGCGGATGAGAATTTCGGCCTGAACTTCGACCCGTCTCATCTCTTATGGCAGGGGATAGACTATTTGCACGCCGTGGAGGTTTTCGGCAAGCGCATTTTCCACACGCATGCCAAGGACACGGAAGTGGTGGCACACAGGCTGGCGTGGGTGGGTAATCAGGCGGGTGGCTGGTGGCGGTTTGTCATACCAGGCCTCGGCGACGTTCGCTGGGGGGCTTACATCGCACGCCTTCGCAGCGTCGGCTACAACGGGGTTCTGAGCATCGAACACGAAGATGCCGCCTTGGGCCGTGAGGAAGGCTTCTTGATTGGCGCACGGTACCTAAGACAGTTTGTCTAGGCCGCGGGTGGGCGAGGGGCTTATCTTTCTCGGGTTGCAGAGGTGAATTGGATGGCCAAGCGCATAAAGATTACCGCCGGCGATGTCGAGGTCTACGCCCAGCTCAACGACACGGAGACCGCGCGGCGCATTTGGGAAGCCTTGCCCTTGGAGGCCCGTGGGCAGAGGTGGGGCGAAGAGATTTACTTCGGCATACCCGTTGACTGCGGCAGCGAGAGGCCCCAGGAGACTGTTGAGAAGGGGGACTTGGGCTATTGGGAGCCGGGGTCGGCCTTCTGCATCTTCTTCGGTCCGACGCCCATCAGCGGGCCAGGCGAGATTCGGCCAGCCGATCCCGTGACGGTTTTCGGCCGCGTCGAGGGAGATCCGACGGTGCTTTCGGCCGTCCGCGGCGGCGCCAAGGTAGTCGTTGAGCGGGCTGAATAGGGGCCGGCGCTGGCCCAGGGTTGCTTGGCGGCGGGGCCGCAGTGTGACGGCAACGACTGTAGCCGGAGCTGCGGGAAATGATGAGGCTGCTGGGGAAGATGATTTTACTGGCCGCTGGGGTGGTGCATTTGGGGATGGTTGCGGCGGGGCGGAGTGTGTCTCTCCGCGGCTGCGATGCCATCATGGTGATACGGGCGGAGGCCTTTGGAGGTGGGGCAGGTGTCCTCGTGAGCCTCATGCTGCTATGGCTTTCGGGGCGTCGGCGTCGGCTAGGCTGTCGTTACTTCGCTGATGTTGCCCCATTGGTGCTTGCCGCGGCGTGGTTGATTTTGCTGGTAGGCGAGCTGGCGGGAGTTGACGTGTCGGTGTTGTGGGTTGTTGCTACAGCTTTGTGGTTTGCGGTAGGCAGTCTGGCGGCGGCCATGACGCTTTTGTCGGTGCTCATTCCTTGGCGTGTGGGGGCGACTGCTGGGGATGCGGGCGGCCGTAAAGGCTTTTCCAGCGCACCCAGGCCGCCAGCCGCGCCGCCCACCCGACGATGAGCACCACCCCGCCAAGGGCGATGGTGCGGGCCGCCCGCGGTTCCAGGGCAAGTCTCGGCTGAGCCGTCGCCATCAGGTAGGCGCCCACTAGCAACAGCGTCAGGCCAACGCCACTAAGGAGCGTGCCCAACAGCGAAGCAGCTACCAGGGGGTGGCGCGTCCTGGCATACAGACCCGCCAGCCTCTGGGCCCGTTGGGCGTCGCGGTAAATCAAGACCACCCACGCCACCGCAACGGCAGCCAAATACAGCGGATTGTGCGCTGGTCTGTCCACGGATTGCCCCCTGGCGCGCCGGTCTCCCTAGCGGCCTTGTGACCGTAGGCGTTCGAGCTGCTCTCGCAGGCGGGGCAGCTCGGGGTTGTCGGGAGCGCGGGCGAGGCCTCGGGCGGCCACGGCTTCCGCTTCCTCCAGGCGGCCCAGCTTCGCCAGGCACACCACCAGCCGCGCATAGGCGTCCCCGAAGTCCGGCGCCAACTCCGTCACCCGCCGCAGGTGCTCTTCCGCCTCGGCCCAGCGCTCATTGTACAGGAGAGCCAGCCCCAGGGAGAAACGGGCGTCAGGGTCGTCGGGATGGTCCTCGACAACCTTGCGGTATTCGGCGGCCATAGCTTCCAGAGTGGCGGACGGCGCCCGCCCGCCTACCTTCGCGCCGCAGCGCCGACAGAACCGGTCTTCGGGTGCCAGTTCCAAGCCGCAATGCTGACACTTCGGCACCTTCTTCACCTCCGCCGTATCCTCACTCGCCGAAGCCTTGCGCTATTCGCCCAGGCCAAGGTCTTGCATCAGCCCGCGAAGCCACTCGACCGCTGCGCGCGCTGCCTCCAGGTCATCTTCCGGCCCCTCGCACTCGAGAGCTAGAGCGCCCTCATAGCCCGCCGCCGCAAAGGCGGGCAGAATGCTGCGGTAGTCTATGTCGCCCTGGCCTGGCACACATGGCAGCCATTGAGCCTGTACTCCTTCTTCGCTGCGCCGGTAATCCTTGACGTGCACGTGGGCTGCATATCCAACAACTCGGCTCACCGCCTCACGGGGGTCTTCCCCAGCGGTGAGGAAATTGCCCACGTCCACACATGCCCGCACCCAAGGCGTGTTCATCTCCTCCATCAGCCACGCCACCTGCTCGGAAAAGGCAGGGGTTCCGCCGTGGTTCTCCACAGCCAACACCACGCCGGCGTCAGCAGCTTCCTCAACGACCGCCTCCAGTCCGTCCAGGGCCATTTTTAGCGCCTCTTCCGGTTCGATGGCTGGGTTATGTCCGCCGAAGACGCGCAGCACTGGTGCCCTAAGCCTGTGCGCCATCTCTATGCCGCGGCGCACCACGTCCACTTGCTCGCGGAACCGGGACTTTTCGGTCTGCACGAAGTTGTTGCCGACTGCGTATGCGGCTAATTCGATGCCCAGGTCGTCCAGCAAAGCACGAGCCTCATCCGGCTCATGGCGTTCGTCGCGCCAGTAGTAGGCGACGAGGTCCACGGTGGGCAGGCCGACCTCGGCCGCGAAGTTGATGAAGCCCTGCACGTCTATGAGGCCTTCGCGAGCATAGGAATTGAAGGAGTACATGGTCATGCCCAGTTTCATAGCGCCAGTCACGCCCTCTCTTTGCGACATGTCTGGGGCCGCAAGTGATGGTAGTTTTGGCTAGAAACAACCCGAACCCTTCCCAAAAAGGCTGCGCGCATGAGACGGCTGCGACTATGTGTGAGGGGTGCGGCGAAATTCTCCTGCCAAGGACGGCGAGACTGCTCCCCGCTGCTGTTGCCACGGGTAGCCACGGCGTGCAGGATTCGCAGCCGCAGCAGGCAATACTGCACCGGACATGGCTGTAGCCGTAGCCACATCTACTGAAGCGAGAGGCAAACTTGATAGCCAACGTGCTCTTACCGATAGCTGCTGACCCATCCTGCGAAGTCAGCTTAGAGCAGGGTCTTGACCTAGCCGACCGGCTTCGGGCGCGGCTGGTACTAGTGGCGCGTGCTGCCGAGGAGCGGGAGGACTTTGCCGAGGAGCTGCCTGGGCTTGAGAGAAGCCCGGTTGAGCGGGCGATGCCCAAAGAGGACTTTTGGCCTGTGGAGGGGGAGCGGCCGGCGGCGGTGCCCGACGTGGCTCTCGCCGCCGCTGCGCGTTGCGAGGAGTTGCGGGTTGCCCATGCGCTTATGCTTGCCTACGGGCGGCTTGCTTCGCGCCTGCGCGACGCCTCCCGACTGTGCGACCTGGCTTTGCTTCCCCGGCCTTCAAGCCCGGCGGTACTTACCACGCGGGAGGCTTTGCGGCTGGCGCTCTCGGCGGCCTGTCCGTGTTTGTTCTGCGCCGCCAGCTTCCTGCAACCTCGACGGGTGGTAGCCTGGTACGACGGCAGCGTGGTATCCTGTAGGGCCTTGCGGTTCACCTGTGGGCTTGTCTCTCTGCTGAACACCAGCCTGACGGTGGTGGTTTCAGCGCGGGCAAGAAAGCGCGCGGATGACCTGCGGCACGAGGCGCGGGCCATGACGGCTGGCTACCGCATCGAGCGTGAGATAACCGCGCTGGTGGGTTTGCGGCCTACAGAGTTTGCGGCCTTGGCCGACGAGATGGGAGCCGACTTGGTCGCGGGACCGCCCTCCAAGCCCATCATTGCTCCTGCGCTCCACCACTCCTCCTACATGACCCTTGCAGCAAGTTGACCGCGTGCGGCAGTTTGAGGAGCGGAGGCAAGCTCATGCTGCGGCGCTGCTCATTTGCTTTCGTCGTGCTGTTGTCGTTTTTCGTGGCGGTGGCGGCGGTGGTCCAGGGGCTGATGGTCCAGGCCACAAGTTTTTCCGTGCCCCCGCTGCGCACCGACCTGCTGGATGATTACGCCGAACGGGCGCAGGTGGAACGGGTGGGTGAGAGTCTGTGGCTTGCTGACGGATTGCCTGTGGTAGTTGCCCGCGGCACGCCCCGCGAAATGGGGCGACAGTATGGCGCCACTCTCGCCGGAAAAATCCGTGCGGGCATCAGACTTTATCTCATGGCAAAAGTCGTGCGGGACTGGAAATACCCCTTGGACTACCAGCGCCTCTGCGCCTCGGCCATGCGTCCTCACATCCCGGCCGAGTACTTGGAGGAGTTGGAAGGTGTGGCCCAAGGCTCAGGGGTAGATTTTGATATGCTCTTACTTTTGCACACTCACGCAGACACCGTTCACTTCGGCCATAGCTGGGGCCGGCCCGACGCGGCGCCCGGCAAGGAGTGCACCAACTTCGCCGCCTGGGGACGCTGGACGACCCACGGCCAGCTTATCCACGGCCGCAACCTCGACTGGACCGTCGCCAGCGGCGTGCAGAGTTGTGCTTGTGTCTACGTCGGCCTGCCGCGCCAAGGCGTTCCCTTCGCCCTCGTCACTTTCGCCGGCTGCATCGGCGGCGTAACCGGCATGAACGCCGAGGGGATTACCTTTGGCGAGATGACCAGCTCCAGCTCTGCCGAAACCCTCGACGGTATGCCGTTGTTCTTTATCTGCCGGCGGATACTCCAGTGCTGCCGCTCCATCGAGGATGCGGAAAGAATGGTGGAGGCTTACCCGCGGACAACGGGCTGGAATTTCCTGGTGGCTGACGGCAAGGTACCCACGGCGCGGGCCTTCGAGGTTGATGCTGAATCGGTGCGCGCCTTCGGCCCAGGGGATCCCGCGGAAAACGACCCGCCTTTGCATTGGCCCATGCCCGACTGCGTGCGACGCACAAATCACTTCGTTGACCGCGAACACCAGTTGCGTCAGTGTCGGCGTTACCACCTTAGCTACCGGCTGGCGCGGGCAGTCCTGCGAGCCACCGACACCTGGCGGCGATACGCTTGTGTGAGCCAGTGGGTGAGTGCCAGCCCTGGCATGCTGGACGCACGCCGCGCCAGGGCGCTGTTGCAGACTGTGCCAGTCGCTGGTGATGGCACGTTGCATAGTGTCGTCATGGAACCCTCTAGCCGGCGGCTGTGGGTGGCCAATGCATCCTTCAAAGAGGGCAAGGGCGGGCCGGCGTGGAAGGAGCACTACGTATGTCTTGACCTGTCGCCCTGGTTCGCCCCAGCAAGCCTTGTCCGCGGCTCGCCGGTCTTCGGGCCAGTTGGCGAGAGAATTTTTGTTTTCGCCCCTTGAAAGAATCCGCCGGTGCGTGTTGAATAGCGGCATTCCGCTTGTGCTGTTGCAGGATAGGGGCGAGCCGGTGGGCGCGAGTGCACCAGGGGAGCGATTGCGATGCCTGTATTGCTTTCGACGCCAGTCATCAAGTTTGGGGGCCGGACCCTCCAGGGCCTGAATCGGTTTGGTCAGCCGGACGAGCTCATGTTGGAGCGGTGCCGGTCGGTCCAGAACGTGGGGGAGCTTTACGAGCTCTTGGCTGGGGCGCGCAATCTTGCCAGGGCGCGGCGACTAGTCGAAGTGGCACGAGATTTCATCTTGCCGCTGCGCACGGAAAACCAAGTGCCCGTGGTTGTTGTGTCGGCCTTTGACGTGGCCACTGACAAGCTCGAACACCTGGCTGGTGCTGTAGTCTATAGCCTGGACGAGAGCGTGGCGTCGCCGGAGGAGGCCGTCAAGCAGCGGGCCGCTGCACGGCGTGCTCCACGCGAGTTTGCCCGTCTGCTCATGTCAGGTGAGTTGCGTGCCAATGCTACCCTGGCCATGACCCTGGAGATGCTGGGCGCTCCAGCTCGGTCGCTCACGGGCCGTGAAGCCGGCATCGTCACCCGCCTGGCGAGCAGCAAGTTCGGCCCCGCCGTGGACGCCATGATTCAAACGGTTCACGAGGGTTACCTGCTGGAGCTCGTCGTCCAGGGCATCATTCCCGTGGTGGCTGGTTTCCAGGGTTACTTCAGCGACCCCGTGAGCGGACGGGATGAGGTTTCGGTACTGGGACGCGGCGGCTCCAACCTTACGGCCGTGGCCCTAGCTGATGCCCTGGGCCAAAAGGAGTGCACGATGTTCTCCGACGTGGACGGCGTCTACGATCGCGACCCGAGAGAGTTCGAAGACGCCCGCCGATTCGACGAAATAGCCGCCGGCGACTTGTTCCTGCTCGACAAGTTCCCCAACGTCATCCAACAGGAAGCCGTAGCCTACGCTGCTTACCGCGGTGTGGACATCTGGATTCGCAGCGGTTTCGACCCGGCGGCTCCTGGGACAAAAATTATCTGCTGCGGAGAATGGGATCGTATACCGGAAAACTATCGCCGCAAAACCACGGGCGAGCTTGTCGAAACCGAGGCTCCGGAAGCGCCCGACACCGCCTGCTGAGTGGCCCCGGCCTGGGGTTTATCCGCGGCCGGTTGGACGGGACGGTTACTGGTCGTTCACGGTTTGGATGAGGGCCATGATGTTCTCCGGCTTGGCGTCGCCGGGGATGGCGTGGGCCGGGGCAAGTATGTAGCCGCCGTTGCGTCCCACCTCTCGAATCAGCCTCCGTACCTCGGCCCGCACCTCCTCGGGCGTACCGTAGGGCAGCAGCCGCTGCGTGCTTACGCCTCCCCAGAAGCTAAGCCTGTCGCCGTACAGTTGCTTCATTTCGTAGGGATCCATAACTTCCGGCTGGAAGGGATTGAAGCAGTCCAAGCCGATTTCAATGAGCTGCGGAAAAAGCTCCTGCACCTTGCCGCAAGAGTGAATGCTCACCGTCTTTCCCGCGGCCTTCGCGGCGCCATATTGTCTTGCCAATCTCGGCTTAAGAAACCGTTCCCACAACTTCGGTCCCATCAGAAGACCGCGCTGTGACCCCCAGTCGTCCCCGAAGTGCACTCCATCTATGTCGTACTTCACCGCTTCTTCCACCAGCGCCACGTTGTAATCGCAAATGGCGTCCAGCAGTTCGTCCACGAAACCAGGTGCCTCTATCATGTCAATGAAAAGGTTCTCCATGCCGCGCAGGGTCCAAGCACGTTCAAATAGGGAGAACCCGATGCTGAACTCCACGTAGCGCCCTGCGGCCTTGCCCGCCGCGACCTGCTCCGCGAAACCTTCGAATTTCTCGGGAGCCTTGGGGTTGGGTAGCTCCAGGCGGTCGAGGTTGCGCTCGGGCAAGACGCAGTTGCAGACGTTGCCGATATCGCGGTCAATGCTTTTGTCCCAGCGCACCCCGAACTCGTCCTGCCAGGTATTCTCGTCTAACCACATCTCCTTCGGCCCTGGCCGAGCTGCGACACTGTGGATGGCGTTGTCTATCTGGGCCGCCCATTCCTCCCCGCCGTAGTGCGCCACCATTTTCGCCCATGCCTTCTGCGTGAAGCCAATGACGTAGGGAGTTCGGTCGGGCTGCTGGTGCTTGAGCGACAGCGCTACGCGCTCCCTGTTTGTCATGCGGGTCACCTCCGAGGCCGGCTACATTGGATTTTGTCCGCTGAGTTTGTTATTCCTTCGCTGAGGCATCGCACGGGCCTGCGCCCATGCGTTCTTCTTCCGTCGGCTCGCGCGGGCAAGGAGGCTTGCAGGTTTCGGCAACCGTGGGCTGTGGCCCACTGTCTCTTGGCGCGCTAGCTTCGTTGCCTGCAGCTCCGGCCAGGCCTTCTTCCGATGGGTGAGCCGTGAGGACGTAGCATTCTAGGTACCCCACGGGCTGGGCAATGGTATTTTCTGACCAGAGGGTGTGAGGAGGGCTGCTAGGCAGTGCGAGCCTCTCCACAGCGAAAATTATCATCCTCTGAGCGTCGCGAAGTCTCACGCGCTCAAGGCCGATGGCGAGCTCGTAAATATCCCTGCCGCAAAGCTCACCGAACCTGACCAGTGCAGCGGCCCCTGCGGGAACTTTCTCTGCCAGCTCTTCGGCCCCGCTCGGAGAAAGCGGTCCCATCGCGTCGGGATAGTAGGACGTGCTCAGGTCCAGGGAAGCTAAGTAGCGAGCGAGACGGTCGGCTTGCTCCTCGTCCATGCCCACCACAACCATGGGCTCGTGGTACATGGGGCCGAGCTTGGCCTCTGCTTCGAGGTTGGCGAGCAGCCAGGTCATGTCGGCCGGCTCGAAGTTGGCCAGCACGAAGTCGTCAAAGTCCATGTGCTCCCGAATGGCGTCGAGCAGGCTGGGATCTGCGGTGCAGAAGAAATTGGCGCACTTGGCCGGCTTCCACTTGCCTGCCATACACCCAAGGCTGAGGGAATGAAAAATGCAGCGGGGCGGCGCTAACCGCGAGCCTCTAAACTTGAAGCTGCTCACCGGGCCGCCGAACCTCGCCAGTGCGCCCTCGCCCATCGGGAAAGCGCGGAAGGCGCGGATAAGGTTATGGCGCAGGGCCGTGTGCAGCAGCAGCCGCTGCAGATGCTCGTAATCCAGGGGCATATCGCCAGCGAGCGTCTTGGCGAGTTCTTCTAGGTCTGCTACGCGGGCCTCGGCCAGGCGAAGGGGACGCTCGTCGCCCAGGCCCGAACTCCTCACCAACCTAAGCACTTGGCGGGCCGCGGCTACGTCAGCCTCCAGCTCTGCCGCCTTCTCCCGCAGTCCTGTGCGCAGCCGCGCTCCTAACTCGGGGTCTACCTGCAACCCCCGCGCAACCCGCCGCAGGTCCTGGACGCCCATCATTGTGCCCTGATGGCAGCAGTTGCGCTGGCACGCCGCACACACCCTCGACACCACGCGCTCCAGCACCTGCCTGGCTACACTGGCAAGGGCGCAGAGGTCTTGCATGGTCGAGACCTCGTAAGCAACGCGACCATCCCGGCGCACCCGTCCAAGGCCTGCAGCCCGGTGCGCCGCGCACGACGAGCTTGCTCCTATTCTACTCGCCAGAGAGGGAAAGTTTGTAGCCCACCCCGGGGATAGTCGCGATGCCCACCGGTTCCCCAGCAGCACCTAGCTTGCGGCGCAGGCGGCTGATGTGGACGTCCACCGTGCGGGACTTCAGCCCGGCGGGCAACTCCCATATCTCTTGTAAGAGCTCCTCCCGCCTCACCACGCGGTCGGGGTTGAGAGCGAAATACTCCACGAGGGCGAACTCCTTCGGCGAGAGCGGGAGGCTCTTGCCGTGCAGTCGAACTTCATGCAAGTCGCGGTCCACTTCCAAAGGGCCGTGGCAAACCACCGGCTTTTGCGCTTGCGCATAGTCTCGGGCGCGGCGCAAGTGCGCTCGTAGTCGCGCTCGTAACTCCCGCGGGGTGACGTCGCTGGGTAAGTAGTCGTCGGCGCCGCTGTCGAGCACATCGGCCACTGTTTCGGCGGTGCTGTCCTTGGGGCCGACGTAAATGAGTGGGAAGGTGCCGTATCGGCGAAGTTGCTCGCACGTGGCCCGACCGTCGCCCTTCGCGTCCATCACCACCACTGCTGCGGGCTTGTGCTGCCGCACGAAAGCCTGGGCCTGGACCAGGTCGGACAGCCCGTAGACCTCAAAGGGAGGGTCGGCCACGCAGGAGTCCTGGAACTTGCGAACGATGACAGCCGGACCGACGAGGACGACTACCTCGACCATTCTGGCTCGCTCCTTGGTGAGGCCGCGAGCTCGTCTGAGGCGTGGGGGATACCACTGCTATGCTTGCCTAGACCTCGCCGTGCTCGCGGCGTTCCATGAACTCGAGCACGTCGGAGAGCTTGAACCGCCGTTGGTTGCCCGGTGTGCGGAAACATTTCATCACACCACGGTTTGTGTACCGGCGTACTGTCGTCGGACAGACCCCCAACAGCAGGGCCGTCTCTTGCAGGCTCAAGGTCGGGTCCAGGAGCCTGGCTACCAGTTGCTCCCTGGTTTCTGCGGCGCGGCGCGGCCTGCGCGTCTCGCCCGTTGCGGTCTCTGCATCGAGCGGCAGGCGCTGCTGCCTGGCCAATACCGCCTCGAGCCTTGCCCGCACCTCTGCGCTCGGCTGCAAAGTTTCCAGCACTTCGCGTGCCGTTCGGGGCTGGGCGGGGGCATCGGTTCGGCGAGTGGTGCGCGGCCGCTGCGCTGACCGGGGGGCTGCCGACGCCTTCCCGCGGCTGGGAGCCTCTGCGGTCGGCGCTTCCGGCACCTGAGTGAGCTCCTGGGGCTGTTCTGTAGCGGCGCCGCCGGCGGCCGCCTGAGAACTCGCCTCCTCTTCGCCAGCTTCGTCACCCGCCGCCTCGGGCGCCTTGGTTTCCTCTTGCTCCTCGGCCTGTTCCTCAGTCAGCCGCCGCACCGTCTTGTCCCTGAACTGGAGCCATTCGTGCATGAGCATGGCCGCAAACACTCCTTGAGCTAAGCTTTGCCTGGTCGCAGTCCCTATCGGCGTAACCAGGCCAGCAGGTTGAGCACCAACGTCAATATCAGGCTGATGAGCACAGCAGTAGCAATGGGCACGTAGATGACCAGCCCTGGCCGGCGCACGACGATGTCGCCGGGCAACCCTCCCGAGGGTGCCCAGCGCGATAACAGCCACAGGCCCAGACCCACTGCTAGCATCAAGGCTCCAAACATCGCCATCATTTTGCCTATTGTCGCCAAAGGCACCTCATTCATTCTTGAGCACCTGTTGGTCGTTGCTTCATTGCATCCGCCATGCGTTGCCGCGCAAGGTCGGCCATATCCGGTCGGCCGGTGTCTACAAAGATTAGGGCCGCCGTCAGCGCCTCTCGCAGCAGCGCGTAATATAGTTGCCGCTGGCGGTGTAGCCTGTGCAATTCCGGTGGGGGCAGAATCTCGTCGCAAAGAGCTGAGGCCCGTGCTACCTGGGCATCGGCTACTTTGAGCGCTCCCAGGACGGCCTCCCGCGGCGGGTTTGTCCCCCCAGCCGCCAGTTGACCAAAGACCTGCCACGCCTGTCCGACGTGTCCCTCAACCAGTTCGTCCACCGCCCCGTAGACGGCGGTGTAACGGCCCGTGGTAAGCATGGCAGGCTCGCCCCTGGCCCGGGCTGCTTCCACATAGGCCTCTACTGCCCGCTCGACGTCGCCCGCCTTCGTATACAGATCGCCCAAGGCATCGAGGGCGCGCGCCCGGACTGTCGCGTCTTGGCTTGTCGCAAATTGTGAGTACACGGCCCGAGCGGCGCCTATATCCCCGGCGCCTAGGTAAGCCGCGCCCAGCGCCAGTCCCACGTCCGGGTGCCGGGTTTTCTCCAGCCCTCGGCCGAGGACGTTCAGGGCTTCATTCGTGCGCCGCTGGCGCTGGTAGAGGGCCGCAAGGCGCAGGTAAAGCTGAGGCTGGTCCGGGGCGGCCGCAATGGCGCGGTCCAGCACCCTGGTTGCCTCCTGCCAAAGCCCTTGCTCGGTAAGCAGCATCGCCAGCGAGATAGCTACGTCCGCGCGGCCGGGCGCCAGGGTAAAAAGCTCCTGGAGAGCCTTGGCTTGCTTGGCGGTCTCGCCCATCGCGCCATAGATTTTGGCCTCAAGCTCCAACACCTCGGCCGGTGGTGCCCCGGATTTAAGGGCTGCGTTGAGCTGGTCGAGGGCAAGTTGATAGTTCCCCTCGCGATAGCTTTGAGTGGCCAGCTCAAGAAGCAGGCGTGCTTGGCGCGAGACCGCTGAAGTATCAGAAGACGGCGCGCGGGTGGGCTGTTGGGCCTGTGGGGGCACGGCTGGCTCCCCAGGGCTTGGCGGCTCCTCGGGCTTAGGTGATTCGGCCACAGTGGCTTGGGGAGTAGGGCCGGTGGGCGCCGGCTTCTCCGTTGCATGGGGCAGGGGTTCCGTGGCGGTTGACGCGCCTGGTTCTTCGGCTTTGGGTGCCTTGGGCGAAGCCTCGGGTACGGCTTGGCTGCCTAGGCCGGCCGCCGCCAGGGCTTCAGCCACTCCGGTGGCTGCCTGCTTGGCACCCTCAGCGTTCTCTGGGAGCTTGATGGGAACTTCCACGGCTTTGCCCTCAGGGCCGCGGAAGACGGCAGCCACGCCATCACTGCGCCACCAAAGCGCCACAGCCGCTGTGGCTTTGTGGGCGGCGGCAATCCGTCCAAGAGCTTCGAGGCTGAGACTGCCGTCGGCCGCCAGCAGTTCCGACAGTTGGGCTGCGTTGGGACTGTGCGCCGTGAGCAAGAAAGCCGAGGAGTGCTGCGTAGCCAGGGCGGCGAGGAGGTGGTCAATCATCACGGCTTCGGGCAACGTGAAGGCGTGGTCGGGCGGAACCACGACCACGGCGACGTCGCTTAGCGCCGAGGCCGCCATTACCAGGGCCGCCAGCGCCCCCACTAATCGAGCTGGTCTATGGCCCGTCGGCAAGACTCAGCACCTGCCCGCTTCACAGCCCGGGCCTCCGGGTCAGCCTCAGCCTCGCGCTCGTATAGCTCTATAGCTTGCTGATAGGCCCGCCGGGCTTCTTGGGTGCGTCCCATGGCTGCTAGGCTCTCGGCGTGTTGGCGCACGGCGTCCGCTGATGGTGGTGGCGGCCCGGTGGTTGCCGGCTTCGGGCGCGGCTCGCCAACGGTGATGCGTATGTAGCCCTTAGGCTCTTGAGGCGGAGGCGTCGGTGAAGCACTGGTGGCTGGGGCAGCGCTGGTGGCAGATTCAGCGCCCGGCACCGGTTGGCCATAGCCTGCCGTGCCGGTAGGTGTTCCTTGGCTGGCGCCTGTGGGTTGGCCCTGGCTCGCCGGCTGGCTCGCGCTTGCGGGCTGGGGCCCTTCCGGCCCAGGCTCCATTTCGCTGCGTGGCGATGGGAAACCCGAGGGCGTCTCGGGCAAGGCTTCCGCGCCGCGCCATGTATACCGGCGCGAAGAGTAATCGCCCGACGGTGGTGTGCCCGCCGACTGTGCCGGCGGGGCTTGTTGTTCTGCTGGGGCTTGTTCCTCGCCAGCCGGTATTTGCCCCGGTGATAGCCCGCTGCCCGACGTCACGCCTGGGAACCTGCCGCCCAAGGTCTCATATTGCCACTGCTCATACCTGGCAAGCTTCTGGCGGGCGTCTCTGGCGTTGTTGAGCCAACTGAGGGCCTGGGGGTCATTGGGGCGCAGGCGTAGGGCTTCAGTGAAGTTGGCCTCGGCGCGGTCATATTGCTGTACGGCCATGAACTGGATGCCTTCATTCATTAGCTGCTGAAAACGGGCCTCGGTGACAGAACTGTAGTGCGCCCTGATGGCGGCGATGCCGAAGGCCAGCACCAGCAGCCCCACGGCCGCCGCCAACAGTGCTGGGGCGTAGCGTTCTAATATCCGCGTCTGGATCGTCTCCAGCAGGCTGGGTGGTGGCGGAGGTGCGTTGGCCGCTCGTTCGGCAGCGGCAAGCTCTTCGGCGAGGCCGGGCCGGTCAGGGTCCAGTTCGGCGGCTTGCCGATAAGCCCTCAGGGATTCCTCCGGCATTCCAGCCTCGCGTGCCACCATCCCCAACAGCACCCACGCCCCTGCGTCTCCTGGCGCTGCCTCAGTGGCGCGGCGGGCGTAGGCAAGCGCCTGGCTTTTTTCGCCTGCGGCCAAGGCCTCTGTCGCCAGGTTGATGAACTCTTCGGCTTGCGCGACGTCGTTTGCTAAGTTGGCCTCCCTGTCCTCCCCATCTATCTGCTCGGCCGGCATCAGTTCTTCGGGCCGCTCTTCAGCGCCTTCCGCATCCTCTACCATCGTCTGCACCCCCGCAGAGAAACATGCCGCACGGCGCCATCTGGCCTGGTCGTTTCTGTGCGCTCAACATTCGCAGCGCCTGGCCGAGTCAGATGATAGCTAGACAAACTTGTACCGTCAACCGCGATGCCGAAGCCTCCAAAGGGCGTGCCTTCAGGCAGTGTGCTCTCCGTCGAGGCTATCCTCTGGCCCGCTTTCCGTTGTCGCCGCTCACGACCGCCGTTGCTCCTCGCGCAAGCAATCTTCTCCCCTCGTGCATTGGCTTGCGTTGCGGAATGCTGGAACTCCTGGCGTTTGCGGTCTTTTGTAAGTAGCGGAAAGGCGCATCATCTGCTATAATGGGTAGTACAAGTGGTCATCAGAAGGGGCGAATGGCCGCCCAGCAGAGTGAAGGAGGCTGCTGATATGAAAGCGCGCAGAGGAGGCCTTTGGGTATTGGCAGGCGTCGTGCTGGTGCTGTTGGCCGCGTGTGGAGTTTTCGCTGACGAGGCAAACATGCCGGCCTCCGAAGAAACTGTCGCGGTTCAAGAGGGACAGGATGAGCCTACCGCGAGCACGGAGCCGCCGGCCGCGGTGTCGGCGAGATACCCGGACGTCACGCTCCTAGTAGTGGTGCCAGAGCGAGTGGGGAGCGCAGCAGCGGGCGGAGACATGGCAGCCGCCGAAACGGAAATAATCAAAGTCCTCATGGCATCGGGCTACCGCTGCGTTGACCAGGCCCAGGTGGCGTCGGTGAGAGATTGGAGCATTGCCGAGCAGGTGATGTCCGATCCCGCTGGCCCTCAGGCCCGTAATCTGGCCGAGCAGTTCGGCGCTCAGATTCTCATCATCGGCCACGGCTTCGGGGAGGCCGGTGCTGACATCGAGAATCTCAAGACGGCGCGTGGCCGCGTCGAGGTCAGGGTTCTGGTGCCCGCCACCGGGGAGATAATCTTCGCCGAGGGCGTGACCGAATCTGGGGCTGATGCCGCGCCTACGGTGGCTGCCCTCAAGGCCCTCGCTGCCGCCGGCAGGCGCCTCGCTCCGAAGATACTCAAAGTCGTCGGCGAGGCGACAGGTGGCCCCACGGAGGTGGTGGTTCCGGCGGGCGAGGGCGTTTCTGGCGCGTCCCTAGCTGCCGCCGCTGGCCGGAAGGTCCGGGTGGCCTTTGCTCCTTTTGAGGACAAATCCGGCTGGACGGGGGGAGACTGGAATCTAAGCGCCGCCCTACCCGACCTTATCGCCCAGGAGCTTATGAAGCTTGACATCGTGGAGGTTGTGGACCGTGCCAACCTTAGCCAAACCCTCGGTGAGCAGGGGCTGGACATTAGCGGCCTCGTGGACCGTTCCGAGGAGCCACGGGAGCTCGGCACCCTCCTGCCGGCTGACATCCTCGTTATCGGTCGCATAAGCATGTTTCAGAGCAAGTCTGAGACCGTGGCCGGAGGCGTCCTCCGCAGCCCGGTCCTCGGCGGCCTCCACAAAGAAAAAGGCGTTGTGAAAATCCTGCTCAAGGTCGTGGACGTGAAGACCGGTAAGGTTTTGGGCATCAGCGAGGCCACCGGTGAGGCCACCGAAGCGGTTCTTGCGGGCGGCTACGCAGGCATACTTTTCGGCGGCGCCCAGTTCGATAAGACGGCGATGGGCAGGGCCACCCGGAAAGCCGTAGACCAGGCCGTGCGCATGATTGCCTCCTGTCTGGAGCGGGCAGGGGTTGCCGTCCGCACCTGCCCCAACTGCGGCGCCGTCGTTCCCGCCGAGGCCAGGTTCTGCACTCAGTGCGGCAAGCGGATGGCTCCCCAAGAGGCCGCTGGCTGCCCCAAGTGTGGCGCGAGGCTTCCGGCCGGGGCCAAGTTCTGTCCCGAGTGCGGGGCGAAGGTCAAGTAGGATTGGGTGGAGGCAGGCCTGTGCAGAAAAAACGTGAAACCTATTGACATCCTGGTATCGCTATGCTATAAGGTCATCGAGGTTAAGCATCTGGTGGTGCAGGTCAAAAGAGTTTCTGAGCGCCGAATCGCAGGACGGGGTAACCAGCGGGGCGCAGGAGGGCCGGCCGTGAAAGGTAGCCAATGCGGAAGCGTCATGGTGGTGGCAGCGCTGGCGACCGCGCTGTCGTTTTGCCTACCGGCTGCCGCAATCACCATTGACGGCTCCGATGCTGACTGGGTTGTCTACGACTGGTTGGGTGCCGACCCCGGTTACGACGGTCCAGGCACTGGTTCGAATAGGTCCTATGACATACAGTTGCTGAAGTTCTATTGGGGCGGCCTGACGGACGACACCTACTATTTCTACTTCTGGGCTGCTGGGCCGGATACCGGAGTCTACTTCGGTAACAACAGCGCCGTTGCACGCATCCTGATTGATGCCGACAGGAACCCTGCCACAGGCGGCACCCCACCCAACATCACTCCGGGGGGTGGCACCATGCCGGGCGGTGTGGACTATTACTTGGAGTGGCCGACCAGCAACGCACCGCCGCAAACGTATAGCGCTACTTTGTACTGGTGGAATGGCACCTCCTGGCAGAACATGGGTACTTATCTGGCTGGCTTCGGACAGAACGGAACCACTTACTGGTTCATCGAGTGGCAGGTGCCTCGGAGCGCCCTCGGAAATACTACTGCCCTATACTGGCAGGCGTATTACTATCAGCAGAACAAGTCCTACGACTTTGCGCGCAACACTCCGTGGAACAAGGCCGCGGTTCCGGAACCGGGGACGCTGGCCTTGCTGGTGCTTGGGCTTGCCGGCTTGGGATGGCAGAAGCGCCGGGCATCCCGCAGCTAACATCGCAGACACCGACACTCCCCTGGGCCGGATGATGCGAATCATCCGGCCCTTCTCGTTGTCGCCCGGCGGCACGGTTTGGGTTGAGTGGTGCGTCAGGGCTTGTGGAGGGGGAGGGCGCCGGTGTTGAGCTGCGCCCACGCCCGTGCGTCACGGAGGGCCTCGCTCCAAACCCCTGGCGCGTCCCGCCCGACGAAAATGTAGGCCGGCGGCGCGGGCTTCTCCTCACGAAATTCGGCACCGGCGGCAAGCTCCAGGGGCGGGTTGAATTGGCGTGCCAGGTCTGGATGCTGCCCCCCGCCTGGGTCTTTCCAGAAATAGCAGTTCATGCGCTGGTCGGGCACCGGCGCGGCGCCGATGGCAAGCCCAGCAGTTGCGTCGCGCCACAGGCCAAAGCGCAGGTAATAGAAGGGCACCCCTGGCCCGCCGGGTTCGTCGTCCGCAGGATTGCCGCCCAGGTTGCTTAGCAGGTAATAATAGTAGGCGCCGACGGTCATTGGTTTATTGTCGAGGTTTCGCAGGGATAGGAACTGGGCGACGAACCACGGCCGGCCTGGCTCGAGCCATATCCGGTACGTGACGGCGAAGGGCTGGGGAAGGGTGCGCTGGGGGGCACGACCGCCCTGTGCGTCTACGGCGGTGATTACGTCCGCCTGGGGCCTGGCCTGGCAGGTTATTTCTGCCGCCGACCGCACCGGCCCCGCAAAAACCGTCGCGGCCACCGCCGCCTCGGGCTGCACCCACAAGCTCTCGCCGCCTTGTTGTTGCCAGACCAGCGGCACAAGGCGTCCCATCGGCTGGTCCTGCCAGGTTATTTGGTCAACGACGGCTCCCTCGCCGTGGCGAGCGAGCCTAAGGCCGGTCGTGGCGTCTGACAGCGTAAAGGCGGGACTGGTGGTTTTCTTCCACGCCTCCGCCGGCGCGATGTCGGCGTCCGCGACGTAGATGGCAAAGACCGTGCCGGCGTTGGCCGGCAGGGCCGGCAACCTCACAGCCACCTTCCAACCATCCTCCCACGGCTCGAGCTGACAGCTCAGTACCTTGCCGGCTGCGTCGTAAGCGGCCAGGCGCCGTGCCAGGCCTTCCGCCGCTCCGAAGGCTTTTAGCGCGTCCGCTGGCACGGAGACGGTGACGCCCTCAGGAAATCCGAGAGGGCCGGTGCTCGCCCAGGCAGGTAGCCGGGCGAGCCATTTCCCCGCCGGCGGCTTGGGCCATGGTAGGCCGGCAGCCTCTACCAGGTCGGCCTGGTTATTGTCCCAGCGCTTCTCAGCCAGTTGGCGCTCAGGGTCGGCTATGGCCCGCACGAAGACAGGAGGGCGGGGCGACTTGGCCATAGCTACCCACGCCTGCCCGCCGGCACTCACCGTCGCTCGCGCGGTCTCTGTGCGCTCGCCGTTGACTACGAAGGCTATGTCGCATTCCGCTGTGCTGCCGCCGGTGTTGGCAAGGAGAGCCTGTATTTTGCGGTCCCGGCGCCGCACCTCGCGCACCTGTACATCGGGCGCCAGGCCACTGTGCAGCCAGTAGGCCATTCCGTTGACGCGGGTAGCCGTGGCGGTGAGGATTTCGTAGGGTTCATCCCGCTCGTTGATTAGTCCGTAGTTGCTGTCTTCGGGAAAGGTGGAGCTGATGCCGAGGGCGGGTTCGTCAAGGTACATGAAATAGTCCGACCCGACCATGAAGGGCAGGGAAAAGATTAGACGCTGATAAATCTCATAGCAGCGAGCCTTTTGCTCTTGTGTATCCACGCGCATGCCGGCGCCAGCGGTGCAGGGTAGGCCGCTGTCGAGGGCGGGAAAGGACCACTCGGTCACCATCATCGGCCGGCCGCAGAGGCGGTGATATTCCACCCAGGTCTCCGGCAAGTCGTCGGCGGTCTCGGTGTCGAGGTTGACGCCACCGTAGTAGTTGAAGGTGACGATGTCGCAGTAGCGGCCGGCGGCCTGCCAGGCCGGCTTCGGTGCCGAGCCAGCGAAGCGGCAGCCCAGGTTCATGTGGTTGGGGTCGTGGCGCTTCAGGGCTTCTGCGGTGACGCGGAAATAAAGCTCGGCGGCCTCGGCGACGAAGGCCATGAGGTCGTCGTGGACGGCTTTGTCGTTTGTGCCCGAGGGTTCACTAGTATTAGCTAAGTCTTCCCAGGAGGCATAGTTGGCGCCCCAAGCGCGGTTTAGTGCCTCGATGGTGCCATGGCGGCGCTTGAGCAGGTCGAGGAGCGCCCTATGAGCCGGGTTGTCGGCAGGCAGCTTGGCGGCTTCGAGGGCCAGGCCGCAGTCCTTGCCGGACTTGCCAAACCACTCCAACTCATTGTCGAGGAAGTAGCCGAAAAGCCATGGGTCTTCGCGGTTGGCCTTGGCGAAACGATAGGCCAGTTTGTCGCACCAGCGTGGCCAGTCGGGACTGAACACGTTCGGGAAGCCAGTCCAATGGACCTGTTTCACCAGAGGGTCGAGGGCGGCGAATCCCGCCCCAAAGGAAATGAATTCGGTGTGGGCCAGGCCGCGATAACGAGCAGCCGCGTCGCCTCCCGCGCCTAGGAGGTTGAAGTTCCAGCTCTTAAGCCGGCGGGTGGCTTCCTCAGCCCATTTCTCGGGGGTGCCGTACTTGTCACGGGCCACCCGCTCATAGGGAGCATAGCCCAGCTTCTCGCACCAATGGCCGCTGAAGCGGCAATGGTCGGTGCCAATGGCGTAAAAGCTCTCCCCGTTAGGCGCGATGACCCACCAGACGTCGCCGTGCTTCTCCGCGTGGAAAAATCCCGTGGCCTGGCCGCGGATTTGCGGAATTGTTGGCACCTGCACCGGCGGGCGTTCCATTGCGACCTCCTCCGGCGAGCCGGCCACGTCACTGGCCGAAATAACTACATCGTCGAAGTCGGCCTCAAAGGCATTGCAGCGCAGCACCGGCGAGCCATCCTGCACGGCCGGGGCCGTCAGACTGTACGCGATTTCCGAGCGGACGGTGCCGTCGGTTTCAGTGAGCCAGGCGCGGATTTCGCCCGCCCCCAGCTCCACAATGATTCGGTACGGATGGTCATACTCCCAGTGGTAGGTCGTGTCGTTGGCCACGGTTACGGTGGCGCCGTCGAAGGCTGGCCAGCGGCCGGGCAGGCGCTGGTTGAGTTCGAAGTAGTGGTGCCGGTCGGGATCCGGCCCTTCGACAAGGGCGGCGTGCCAGAAGTGCTCCGCGTCGTGAAACAAGCCGACACCGACTATTTTCCAACTGGTGCCGAAGGAGCGGCGGACAACTATCGTCGCCTCGATACGGGCGCGACGAAACCAACGCTCATCCCGAAGGCGCAGGTCGCCGCCCACACCCTTGCTTTTCAGCTTGCCGCCCTGCACCACCCAGATGCCTTCGGCGAACCACGGCTCGCCCGGCTCGCTGCCTTCGGCGTATTTTGAGAAGTCCTCACGCAGGTTGAGAGGCGTGTCCGGCGGCGCCCCGAGTATTGCGGCCACCCACAGCATCGCCAGCATTTCTCATCACCCTTGCGCCAGTCTTCCACCTAGGCGCGCCCGGCCCTTCCCCGCGGGGCTGATGCAAGCGGCTTCCCGCTCGTGGCGTGCGTGCTAAAATGCAGGGCACCTATGCTGGCCAAGGCTGAACGTTACTTTTTTGCTGCACGCCCCGCCTTCTTTACGGCTTCGCTGGTGCCTGTGGCGCTGGCGGGGGCGTACGTGCGCTGGCGCGGCGGAGTGGACCTTACCGGCCTATGGGTCTTGACCGCCCTGGGCCTGGTCCTGCTTCACGCCGCGGCCAATCTCCTCAACGACTACTTCGACCACCTCAGCGGGGCTGATGAGGTCAACACGATGTTCGTTTCTCCCTTCACGGGTGGCGCACGGTTCATACAGCGAGGCTTGCTGCTGCCGGAGGAGGTGCTTTTCGCGGGGCTTTTGTGCTTGGCGACCGGTTCGGCCGTCGGGCTATATCTTGCGACCCTGCGCGGCTGGCTCATCCTGGGTCTGGGGGCCTTTGGCGTGGCGACGCTGTTCTTCTACACTGCCCCCCCGTTGCGGCTCGGTTACCGCGGGCTCGGCGAGCTAATAATTGGGCTGGACTTCGGCGTACTGCCCATGCTGGGCACCGAGTATGTGCTCACTCGACACGTATCGCTGCCGATGGTGTGGGTATCTGTGCCGGTGGCGCTCCTGATTATCGGGGTGCTTTGGGTGAACGAGTTTCCGGATGCGGAGGCCGACGGCTTGGTGGGCAAGCGGCATCTGGTGGTGATCTTAGGCCGCCGGGCCGCTGCAAGGGTTCTCGTGGGCCTTTACGTGCTCGTGCTGGTCTTCACAGCTGGCGGGGTCATGCTCGGCTGGCTACCGCCAGCGGCGCTGATGGCGATGGCTGCGGGTCTGCCCGCCGCCCAAGCCGCCCAGGCGCTCGCCGCGAGGCCCGACGACCCATCGGCGTGGCGGGTGGCCTGCCCCAGGGGCGTCGCTGCCCATGGCCTCTACGGCCTGCTTATGTTCCTCGCCCTTGTCGTGTCGCCCACGGCACCGGGCCTGGCGAGTTTGCCCCCTCCCTCATGAGCTCCCGCCGGCGTGCGTGATGTTTCCCCTGCGGCCGGTTTAGGCGGCCGGGCTGCACTGGTGTAGAATGTTTTCTGCCGTGGTGCCAATCGAGGTCTTCGGGAGTGTTCTGCTCATGCTCGGCGTCGTTATCTGTCTGGCGGCTGCCTGTTGCAGTCAGCCGCGGGAGATGGAGCTTCTCATCACCAACTTCGACGATGGCCGTACGCCGGTGCTGGTGGGTCAGCAGCTTCCCGAGGGTTGCCATGCTGAGCTTGCCACTGAAGAGGCCCGTTCGGGCAGCCAGTCGGCGAAGCTGCACTACAACTACCCCGGCGTCGAGGGGATCATGTTTTCCGGCATCGGTGTCAGCGGTGGTCGCATTACCCTGGCCGGGGAGCCGACGGAGTTTCGTGTTTGGGTGCGAGGGGATGGTTCCGGCCAGTCGGTACGGGTGCGGCTGGTTGACCGGGCCGCCGAGACCTTCCAGTGGACCCTCGGCAAGCTCGACTTCACGGGTTGGCGCCTGATGTCTTGCCGTCTTGACCGCATTGAGGGTTTCTGGGGTGGCAATGGGGATGGAAAAATTGACTATCCCCTCACCTTCGACTGCGTACTTGTAGACAGCGATATCGAACCGACAGCCGGCGATGTCTTCTTTGACGATCTCAGTTACATCACTCTCGCTTCGCCCGAGGCCGCACTTGCCGTCACAATCGAGACCGGTTGGTACGGCAACGTAGTCTTTAACGACAAGCCATGGGAACTGAAAGTCACCGTGCGCAATGCGTGCCTTACCCAGACGGTGGCGGGCAAAGTCTCGGTCTTGGTCACTGACGCCCGCGAGCGCGTTGTTGGCCGGGGGGATGCCACGATGCGCATAGCGGGCGGGGAGGCCGAGATTCTCCGGGTTCGCCCGAACCGGCCCGCTCTGGGTCTTCTTACGGTAACGGTGAGGGTCAACGAAGCCGTGGCTGGCCGCGCTTACATGGCCGTGCTCGCGCCCTCCCACCCGATGAAGCTTTCCGAGGACGGGTTTTTCGGGGTATGTGCCCACTTCGGTCAATGGAGGCATGACATTCCGCAGAGTTTTGAGCTTATGCGCCGCGCCGGGATAGAGTGGTTTCGCGATGAGTGGAGCTGGGGCGGCTCCGAGCCGCGCAGGGGCGAGTTCTTCTTCCACCAGCGCCTGGGGGAATTCCTCAACGCGGCGCACCGTTGCGGTGTGCACCCCCTCATCATTTTTGACTACACCAATCCCAACTACGACGGCGGCCAGGCGCCTCACACGCCAGACGGTTGGGAAGGTTTTGCCCGCTACTCGGTGGAGCTGGTAAAGCGCTATGGCAATGTCTGCCGCCATTGGGAGGTCTACAACGAGCCGAACATAGGCTTTTGGGCGGGGCGGCAGCCCAATGCGGATGAGTATTTTGGTCTGCTGAAGACGACGTACCAGGCGGTGAAGCAGGCAGACCCGGACTGCACGGTGGTAGGGGTTTGCACGGCCGGCACGGATCTTCGCTATATCGAGCGGGTGCTTGAGCTTGGCGGCGCGCACTACATGGATGCGCTGTCAATCCATCCCTACCGGTATCCGGGTTCGCCGGAGGCCACGGGTTTTGTGGACGAACTGAAGCGCGCCCGTGACCTGATGGTCCGATACGGCATGGAAGACCGCAAGCTTTGGCTTACGGAAATAGGCTGGCCGACGCATGAGGCACCCAATGGTGTCGCGGAGCAAGTTTCGGCCAATTATCTAATCCGCATGTTCGTGCTTGCCCGCAGCCTGCCCTTCGTGGAGCGCGTATTCTGGTATGACTTCCAGGACGACGGCCCAGACCCGAAGTACAATGAGCATCGCTTCGGCATTGTCCGCTGGGAGACATATCAGCCCAAACCCGCTCTGGTGGCCTTCTGGGTAATGACGCAGCACCTGGCGGGCGCGGAGTTCCTCCGTCAGCTTCTGCCAGCCGCGCCGGATGATAAGCGCTGCGCCTTCCTCTTCCGGCGCGGCAAGGAGCAGGTTATCGTGGCGTGGGCCGCCGGCACCACGGCCACCGCCGCCTTCTCCCTGGGCGCTAGCTCTGCCAGGCTTCAATGGGGCGACGCCTTTGAGGAAACGCGCAAGACCATCGGTGGCGTCCTAACGATGGAGCTTAGCGATATGCCCGTGTTCATAAGCGGCGCGTTCAGGCAAGTGGGGAGTGCGAGGCCCGTCGTGGAGCTCTCGGCCAAGCCTGCACGGCCAGCGCCCGGCGACCCGGTGACCGTGACGGCGCGCCTCACCGGCCCCAAGGCTGTGCGGGGCGTCCTCACGCTCCGGCCGCGTGGATGGGAGGATGGGCCGAAAAGCCTATCCGTGGCCCTAAGGACTGGCCGTGCGCGGTGCCTAACCGCTGCTTTTCGTGCGCCTGCTCACGAGCGTGCCGGTGGCTACCCAATCCAGGCGGTGCTCATGGCTCCCGACGGTACGGTCCTGGCTGAGGCATCAACGACGGTGGTGGTTGCCCCTTTTTGAATTTGGGGTGGTGCCCTGGCGGGAGAGCTGAAGAGGGCGGGTTGGCAGGGGCTGCGCTTATTGCCAATCCGCGGGACGCTGATGAACCGGCGGTTGACCTTCGCGTGCAGGCAGGTGTGCCGGCCGTGGAGACGGCATCCCGGGTGGGCGTACCAGCCGGCCGGACGGTGGCCGTCCCTTTTTCCCTACTGCTACCGGAGGGCGCCACTGGACGCCACCGCCTGCCCCTCCTGCTTCGCGCTTTTGCCCGCGGGCACGCAGCAGCTTTGGATGCGTCCTGTCATGTTTGGCTGGTGCGCGGCGTGGCATGGGCTGAGGCGCCAGGTCGCCCGCCGGCGGAAATTAGCCCGCTATCGGGGCCTGAAGTGGCGTTGGGAGAGACGTCAGGGGACTGGATAGGCCTTGAGGAGGGCGCCTGGGCAGGTCCACAAGACCTTTCGGCGCGCTTCCGGCTTGCCTGGACGCCCCAAAATCTAATCCTTTCGGCAGTGGTGCGGGACGATGTGCACGTGCAAGGGCAGCAGCCTGAGGACATGTGGCGTTCGGACAGTCTCCAACTCGCCTTCGACTATCGTGGTGGGGCATGGCGGGCCCTGGCCGCGGGGCGCCCAGCAAGGTGGCTCGAGATTGGCCTTGCCTTGCATGGCGATGGACGGGCCATGGGTTTTCGGTGGTTCCCCAAGCGCGGCCCGCTTGATGGCGTCAGTTTCTCATTATCGCGCCACGGGGAAGAAACCCAATATCTTGTCTCGGTTCCTGCGCACGCCCTGGGGGCAGGAACGCTGTTGCGGGGCGACGTGATAGGCTTCGCAGCTCTCGTCAATGACGACGACGGCCACGGCCGCGAAGGATGGCTTGCGCTGGACGACGGCATAGGCTTTTCCAAGGATCCGCGCAAGTACGGGCTGTTGGCGCTGGATTAGGATGGGCAAGGTTAGGGTGTTGACGGAGAGGAAAGGGTGCTACCGCTGGGCGGCGGTGATTCTGGCAGCTGCCTGGCCGCTTGCCTGCGTCCCGAAAGTGGCGGCTCAGGGGCCACTCGCGGCGGCTGAGACTCCTTCTGACGACCATTCTAAGTTTCTACTTCACGCCCTGAAGGCCATGCGCGAGGGCCGCCTCTACGATGCAGTCGAGGCGTACCGGCGGGCCTATGCTGGCGCCGACACGGATGCCGAGCGCGCGGCGGCCCTTCTCGGCGAGGGCGATGCGTGGGCGGCGCTTGAGCAGTACGGCCAAGCCGCGGAGGCATACGCACAGGCCGCACGCCTACGGGGCGCAGCCGACCATCAGCGCTTGCGGGCGTGGCTGGGCGCCGCCAAGTCAGCCGCAGCGGCTGGCAACACCAAACTCGTAGTCGAGGCCAGTGAGTGGCTTGCCTCCAGCGGGGATGCGACCGAAGCCGACCGCGCGGCGGCACTGGCGCGTCTTGCCGAGATGCGGTTCGAGGAGGGCGACCTGTCGGGGGCTGAGGCTCTTTGGCGCCGCCTGACTGATGAGTTCAGTAGTTATCCCGCCGCCCGTACCGCGCGCCAGCGACTGGCCGATATTTTTCTGGCCAGGGGCGATATGGAAGCCCTCCGTAAACTGCTTGCCGCCGCCCGCGGGGCCGGCCAGCCGGACGCCGAAGGCCTCCACGTCTACGCGGCCACGAGGCTTGCTTCCGCAGGCAAAGTGCGACCGGCGCTCGACATCTGTGAAGCTTTGCTTGCCTGGCGGCCGTCGAGTGAGGCTGGCTGGGCCCAGGCCTGGCATCTTCACGACCAGCTTGGCGATTCGGACGTTTTCCTGCGGGCCGCCCTGGAGCGCGCCCGCAGCGACTCCCAGGTGGCCCAAGGCCTGGCGGGCGTAGCAGAGAACCTGGCTGCCTCGCCGAGGCCCGAGCAACGCACTCGAAGCCTGGTTCTTTACGAACTTTTGTTGGCCCTCGCGCCCGACAGCCCGCGCCTTTTGTATGGCGCGACAAGGGTGGCTCTGGAGGCTGGGCGCATGGACCTTGCCGAGCGTTGGAGCGCCGCGCTGGCCCGCACGGAGCCTAACAACACTTCGGCTCAAGCCCTGCGCGGACGGGTTTTGGCCGCCCTCAACCGGCTGGACGAAGCTCTGACAGCCCTAAAAAAGGCAGCGCATTATTCGCCCGCGGATGCCGACTCTGCTCGTTATCTCATGGCGATGCTTGAAGATGCAGGGCTTGCCGAGGAGGCACCAAAGGTAGCTGCTGAGGTTCGCACAGCAACGGGCAACCCCACGGCTCTTGCCGGCGACCTGGCACAGCTTTACCAGCGGGTAGGGCGATGGAGGGAGGCGGCCGTGGAGCTTGCCAAGGCCATCGCTGGCGGGGAGGCCTCAGGTGGCTACGTGACAAGCCTGGTTTATCAGTGGCTTGCCGACCCGGCTGGGGCGCAGGAAACGGCGGCAGCAATGGCGGAGCTGGCTGCCAAGGGCGAGCTTCCGCGCGTGATGCTGCCGGCGTATTTCTGCCTTCTGGCCCTTAGCGGACGGCAACAGGACGTGGCTGCACAACTGGCGACCCTTCCAGCCGAACAGCGGGGCGAGGCGGCTGTTCAGACAGCGCAGCTCCTTGTCCTGGCTGGCCGCGATGACTTGGCGTCGCAGCTTTATGAAGTTGCCTTAGGTGGGCAGCTTCCGCCAGAGACGGAGCTGCAAGTGACCCTTCGACTGGCGGAAGATTTGTCCACAGCGGGCCTGGTGGCCGAGGCGCGCCAGCTCCTTGAGGCACACCGCAAGCCTGGCATGCCCTCGCGCCTCGCGGCCGCCTACGACTTAGCCCTGGCCGAGCTTCTCTTGGCTGCTGGGGCGGTGGGTGAAGCAGAAGCTTTACTCAGCGGCATGGCCTCGCAGGTATCGGGGACGGACGCAGTGCGGTTGCGGCTGCTGCTTGGGGAGAGCGCTTTTCGTCGCGGCGACTACTCTGCGGTCCGGCGGCTGTTGGAGCCCTTGATTGGCGACCGGCAGGCGGCAGCTCAAGGCGCAGCCGAAGCGCCTCCCGCCCCACCAGGGCTTGGGGAGCTTGACGTGCCGGCGCAGGTAGCGGTTCCCATGACTCCGGCAGGCGGCACGCCCGCCGACGCGGCGGCGCGCGCTGCCTTTCTGCTTGCGGAGGTCGCCCTGCGCGAAAATGAACTCAGCGAGGCTAGGAAGGGCTACCTGGCGCTGGTTTCCTCGGCGCCTGCCACGGTCGCCGCTACTCGTGCCGTGGGCAGGCTGGGCCTACTTTCCGCATTAGCCGAGCTTGATGACGCCGAGTGTGCGCGTTTTCTGGCGGGCCTCAAGCTTCTAGACGCTGGCGATCCGGACCAGGCTCGCTCACTTTGGGCGGACTGGCTTGACCGGCCCTCGGGGCCGATGGCGGCGTATGGGTGGTTTCTATTGGCCGAGGCGTTGGAGGCGCGAGAGCCGCTCCGGGCGGCAGAAGAATTTGAGCGGCTGGCGACGGGGCTGCCTGACGCGCCGCTGGCGCCGATTGCCCTATATCGGGCCGCTATGCTGCGGGCGCGGACCCAGCCGGCCCTAGCCGTGGCTTTGGCTGGCCGCCTGCAGCAGCACTACCCCGACTCGGCCCTCGCACCCGTGGCTGCCCAGCTCGCCGAGGAGCTTTCGGCGCGGCTCTAGCTTGCCGGCGGATTCGCCACCTCTGGGCGGCGAGAAGCTATAATACGACACGCGGTACTTGGGGCGGCGGTGGAGCAAGGGGCGCACAGCCAAAGCTTCAACGATGGCTATCGGCAATACTTGCGGCTACACCTCAGAGACGTTGCTCAACCAGCCGGTGCCGCCGCACTGGCCGGGCCGGGTGTTGCTCGTTTTTCGCCTGACCTATTACCGCTGGTGTCTCGCCGGTTCGGCCCTGATGGCGGCGGCGCTGGGTTTCTACTCGCTGATGTGTTTCATGCCCCTGGGTATGTTTCTCGTCTGGTCGGTTGGGATGGCGGTGGGTGGCAAGAACATGGTCCTGGCGGAGTTGCGCGACGCCCTGAAAACGATTTCTCCAGGGGTGGCAGATGGGCTTACCAAGCAAGTTGCCGAGGCGCTCCAGGGGGCCGACCCTTCCCTTACTGGCATCCTGGGCCTACTGGCGCTCGTCTGGGCCGGCCACCGGCTCTTCGAGATACTAGAAGTTTCGCTCACCCGTGTGTGGCACGGCCGGCCGGTGCGGGGTTTTCTCATGCGCAAGCTTCTGGCCTTTGCCATGCTCGTTGCTGCAGCGGCCCTTCTGGGGACTTACATGCTCTTCGTCTCCGCCGTTGGGACGGTCCGTTCGATGCTCCTGGCGTCGGACCCGGCCTTAGGGCCGGTGGCTTTGCGGCTTTGGCAGCCCCTCACGCGGGGGCTGGCGGCGGCCCTCGTCTTTCTGGCTTTCTTTCTGATTTACAGGTACATTCCGCGGGAGCGCGTGCCGGGGCGCGTAGCGGTGCTTGGTGCGGTGGTGGCCACTGTATTGTGGGAGGCAGTGGCTGCTGGTTTCGGCCACTGGATAGGCCGCCGCACGTCTTACCAGACCCTTTATGGTTCGATGGCCAACGTGGTCTTGTTCGGCCTATGGGCCTATGCATCGGGCATCATCGTACTCGTTTCGGCAGCGCTGTCGGCCTCGTATTTTCAAGTGTTCGGCTCTCCTGCCGTTGCTGCTGAAACCTTGGGCGAGACCCTGCAAACCGAGGACCCGTCCCAGTCGCCCGCGTCCGGTGATGCTCGCGAGGCGGAGCGAAGAGAAAGATGAACCGGCCTGCGGAGCTTCGCTGTCCCAGGTGTGGTGCGGCTGTGTTCGCCACCGATGACCGATGTATGAGCTGCGGTGCGGAGTTGCTGCGCGGGCAGCCTGTCGAGCAGGCGTCGGCGGCGCTTGGAGAAGGCACGGACGAAGCGGCTGAAGCGGCGAGGCTCACGCCCGTCGAGTACCGCACTCTTCCCGCAGCCCCGCCTCTTCGTTGGACTGACATTCCCGTGGGTGGTGGGTTCTTCGACACGCTCTCAAGGAGCTGGACTTTTTTCGCAGCGGCGCTTCGGATGCTTACCGGCCATCCCGTGATGTTGGTGCCAGCCATGGTATCCGTCGTTGTCGCGCTGGCGATTTTGGGCGCCGGTTACCTCACCATGCGCGTCACAGGGGTGTGGGAGATGTTCATTCATGCCCCTAGGGAGGCGACCCCTTGGCAATTCTGGGCTCTGGCTGCGCCCTTCGTGCTATTGGCGTACACAGCCATGATGGCTTTCATGGGAATGGTGGTACACATGGTTGACGTTTACCTGAAGGGCCGCCGGGCCACTTTGCGTCAGGCCTTCGCCGACGTCGTACATAACTTCCCGGCCCTTTTCTATTTGGCGGTCGTCAATACTGCCGTGGACCTGTTGACGTCGCTGTTGCGAAATAAGAGACGGTCGGCCATCGAAAGAACCCTGACGGAGGCTGTTGACACGGCCCAGCGGGTTTCCACTCACCTCTTGGTGCCGGTGATAATGCTTGAGGACAGGCCGCTGAAGGAGGCTACCCAAAGGGCTTACGCACTTTTCCGCTGGCGCCTGCTGGACGTGATCGTAGGAGAAGCGGGCCTCTTACTTGCCAACAGGGTGGTGAGCTTCCTGGCCTTGGCGCCAATGCTGGTGCTTATTGGGTGGGCAGCGTGGGTGGCAAAGGCCATGGTGCCGATAGTGATTGGCGTGGCTGTGGGGCTGCTAATCGTGTTGGAGGCGATTACGGGCTTTGTGCGCACAGCGTACTACACGTGTCTTTACCTCTGGGCGGCAGCCATGGAGGCTGCTGCGACGGACGCCGTCCCAGCCCCCGAGCCCTTGGCAAAGGCTCTCGCTGCGTGACGGGCGGCGGTGACTCAGGCGCTGTCCGTGTAAATTCTGGTGGTGGATGCCGTGCCAATACGCGACTTCACCCACGTCTCATGTCGCAAGTTGTACTTTCGGCCAGCGTTTTGGCGACGGCGGGCGGGATGCAGGAAGGGCGAAGCTCCTGGTGAAACGGTGTCATACACCCATTCGTTTGTGTGGGCTGGCCGAGGAAGCGCGCTTTCTTGTCCGGGAGGCGAGGCCTCTGAGACGCCTGAGTACTTGTCCGTCTGGAAGAGTTTCCAAGGGAGGCAAGGCCTATAGGACAGTGCATCTGGCGGGCCACAGGATGGCCAGCATGGCTTTGGTGCTTTGTGGCCATTGCGGTGCCACCCGGTGAGTGTGGAGGCGCCCCGCCCCTTGCGGAGCGCCTCGCGCACCTGCCATGGGAGTTCTCAAGGCTTGGCGAGGAAGACTTGGCGGCGGCACTACCCTATCTTCAAAGGGTGCGGGCCGCGGGTTTTACGGGGGTAGTGTTAGACAATACTTCGCAAATAGCACTGCCCAGGCGGGCGCCTGAGGGCTGTTTGGACCGGCTTCGCCGGCTCGGAGAGGAGGCCCGCGCGCTCGGGTTGGACGTGATTGCGACGGTGATGAACTTCGGCGACGGCGGGGCCGTGCTCCCTCAGGAACCCAACCTCGCCGAAGGACTGCCGGTGCGTGATGCTTTGTTCGTGGTCGCGGGGTCTGAGGCCAGGCTTGTCCCCGACCCGCCCCCGCTCGTGGAGAACCCAGGCTTTGAGCTTCCCGAGGGCGACAGCTTCCCAGGTTGGAGGGACGACTTGGGGTTGGCAGGAACTGCGGTCTTCGCCGACTCTCGGGTTCGCCACGGGGGTGCGCACTCGCTGCGGATATCGTTCAGCCACAGCCCCAAGCCCTACGGATGGGCCTGGATTTCTCAGGAGCTGAGAGTCACACCTTTCAGGCTCTACCGCGTCCGTTTTTGGGTGAAGACCGAAGGTTTGCATCCGGAGCGCGTGGTGAAGGTGTCGGTGTGGACCGGGCAGCGTCATCTTCACTATGGCGGGGTGGGCGTGGCGCCCACGCAGGACTGGAAATGCCATGATTTGGTGTTCAATTCCCTTGATAACAGTCGCGTCGTCTTGCGAGTGGGAAGCGACTCGGGCGAAGCCCAGGGGACGGCATGGTTCGACGATGTTTCTGTGGAGGAGATTGGGCTGCTGAACGTTCTGCGGCGGCCGGGCTGCCCGCTTGTCGTCCGAGGAGAGGACGGCACTGTTTACACCGAAGGCGAGGACTTTGAGCCAGTGGCAGACCCACTGCTCGGACGCTTGTACCCATGGGGAGGCTTCTCCTTTTCCCACGAACCACCGCCAATTCGATTGACCCCTGGGTCTCGGCTCACCGAGGGCCAGCGGCTAAGAGTAAGCTTCTATCATGCGATAGCCGTAGAGGCAGGGCAGGTATCTTTGTGCTTGTCTTGCGACCGCGCCTATGAGATTTTTGCCGAGGGAATAGACACTTTGGAGGATGTACTGCAGCCAGATGGGTACCACATCGTCATGGGAGAGATTCGTGTTGCCAACTGGGATGAAAGCTGTGCCAATCGGCACCTCAAACCTGCTGACTTGCTGGTGGACAGCATCCGCCGGTGCATGAACATCATTCGTCAGCGCAATCCTGGCGCGCGCATCTATGCCTGGTCAGACATGTTGGACCCGTGGCACAACGGGGTGGACAACTATTACCTGTGTAATGGGAGCTGGAGCGGTGCCGCTCAATCTGTTCCTCGAGACTTGATAATCGTCAACTGGAACTACCAAAGCCATGACGGCCAAAGCCCGCGCTTCTTTGCTGGCCTAGGGTTTCAGCAGCTCATGTTGGGGAGAGGGCGCGACGTCAGGACGTGGCTCGACGCCAATTCGGACCTCCCTGGGCTTCGGGGCGTGTACGCATTTGGGGCAAGCAGTCCCGAGGACTTCGCCAGGGCGGTGTGGGACTGGGTGCCGGCTGGGAATGCCGTAGAGTAGGAGCTGACTTTGGCTGGGAATGAGACCCTGTGGCAAAACGACCAGAGGCGGAGTGGTTGGAGGAGGCTATTTTCCATCCTTAGCATGGAGCATGGGAGGGCCGGCGGCTGGATAGCAGGATTGAACTTGCTGCGAGGTGAGGGGTGAGGTGGTGGGCGGAGGAGGGTGCATTGGTTGCTGTCGGGCAAGTGGCTGAGGGGCCGTCGGGACCACAGAGTAGGATGGAACACGTGGATAGCGGTGCCCGTGAGCGGAGAAGAATTTCGGCTCGTACAAGAGCGTCTGCAACGCCTGCGATGTGGCCGCGAGACAACACGACGGTGGGGAAGGGAGTTTGGGCAGGAGAAGTAACAAGTCTCGAGCGTCGGCTCCGGCACAGGGCAGGACCTAGGCGGGATTTTCGGGGTCTGGGGTGATGGGCTCGCACGGCACGCACTGATAGCTGTCCGGCAACTGGGCCAAGGCCTCAGGGGCCACATTCTTGCGCAGCAGGCCCAGGGCGACCGCTACGCCGTGGACGATGGCCTCAGGGCGCGGCGGGCAGCCGGGAATGTAGAAGTTGACAGGTAAAATGGCGTCCACGCCGCCTACGATATTGTACGTGTCGTGCCAGACGCCGCCGCCGACCGCGCACGAGCCGATGGCGATAACCAGCTTTGGGTCTGGTACGGCTTCGTAAAGGCGGCGCAGGGCGGGCACCACTTGGCGGGTCACCGGGCCACAGCACAAAAGCACGTCCGCATGCCTCGGTGAAGCCACCAGCTTGATGCCGAAGCGCTCGACGTCATAGTAAGGGGTCAGGACGTCTATCACTTCGATGTCGCAGCCGTTACAGGCCCCCGTGTTGGTATGATAAACCCACAGGGACCTGGGAAAGGCCTTGGCGCACCATTGCTTCAGCATGACTTCTTCCTCCCCTCGTCGCTTAGCCGCCGCGCATTTAGATGAGTGCACTCACTGTAGCGGCCCCAGGGCAGTGCTTGTGGCTGGCGGAGCGATGGCTGCGCTGGCCTGGCTCAGGGCATTCACCGCCCACGGCGGCCACGCGCCGAGGGCCACGCATAGCAAGACCAGAACGACCATCACAGCCCACATGGCTACCGGTACTTCCCGAGCCTCTGGAGCGGCTTGGGCTTCGCCGCCGCCCCAGAAGATGGCCGTGGCGGCCCTCACAAGGACCACCAGGGTAAATACGCCCGTCAGCGCGGCCAGCACGCCCGCCCACCACACGCCCGCCCGCATCGCTGCCAGGCAAATTGTCAGCTTGCTCATGAACCCGTTAAGACCCGGCGCTCCGCCCAAGGCGAGGCAGGCCGCAATGAAGCAGGCCGCCGTCACGGGCATCGTGCGAGCCAGGCCCCCCAGCTTGCTGATGGCCCGGGTGCCGGTGCTTTGCTCGACCGCCCCGGCGCCCAGGAACAGCGCCGACTTGGCCAGCGCGTGGTTGATGATGTGATATACCGCCCCGAAGGCCCCCAAGGAAGTGCCGATGCCCATGCCGAGCACCACGTAGCCGATTTGGCTGACGCTGGAATACGCCAGCAAGCGCTTGAGGTCATCCTGGGCAGCCACCAAAGCTATTCCCACGAGCATTGTCGCCACGCCGAGAAGCACCAGCAGTATTTGCAGGGCCGGCAGCACGTTCAGGAAGGGTAGGGTGGTGCGAATGAGAGCATAGGCGCCGACTTTGATGACGATGCCCGACAAGAGCACGCTCACCGGCGAAGGGGCCTCGGCATGGGCATCGGGCAACCAGGGATGGAAGGGTATCAGACCGGCTTTGGTGCCGAAGCCGATGACCAGGAAGGCCATGGCCAGGACGAGCATGCCGGGGGCGCGGGCCGCGATCGTGTGGACGCTGAGCCGAATCTGGCTGAGCATCATGGCGTTCCAGTGGCCGCCAGGAGCATAGCTGGCGAGGGCGCCGTAAATGAGCACGCAGCCGAAGAGGGCAAAGCTAATGCCCACGGTCAGCAGTAGCAGATACTTGTAGCCAGCTTCCAGGGCGCGCTTGTTCCAGTAGAAGGTGACCAGCAGCGCAGAGGCCAGGGTCGTGGCCTCAACGGCAAGGTAGAGGACGATGATGTTGTCCGTGACGCACGCCCATATCATGGACGCTGAGAACAGCAAGACTAGCGAGTAGAAAAGCGGGAGGCGGTCGTCGGCGATTTTCCCGGCGCTTACCAGTCCTCGCATGTGACTGGTGGAGTACACCACTACTAAGAAGGAAAGCAGCCCAATGAGAGCCACCATTATCGCGGAGAGAGCGTCCACGGAGAGCGCCCAGAAGGTCCCTCCGGCGACGATGAGCCCGCCCGCGAACGGGCCGCCAACTATTGCCGAGGCCATGGCGACGATAATGACCAGGTTTGCCGCTGTTGCAGCCAGGGCCACCGGCTCGCGAAGAATCCGCGACCGCCGGCCCCCGAATCCGGCCAGCAGTGCTCCGGCCACGGGCACCACAATGGCAAGCACGGGCAGCGCGCCTGGTTGCATAGTCCCTTCCCTCGCTCCTCAGCCTCGCAGCTCGCTGAGCATGGTTGCATCAGTTGAGTCGAACTGCTCGCGAATACCACCTACAACGTACAGTAGCATCCAGACAGCTACGAAAACTTCGGTTACGATGCCAATGATGGGCATTTCTGGCATGAAGGGCGCCAGGCTCACCAGCGACAGGTGCACGCCATTTTCCAGAAGACAGAGGGCCAGCACGCTCTTTATGGCGTCCCGGCGAGAGACCATGCCGTACAGTCCGAGAGTGAAGATGGTCAGGGCGACGGCGAGGTTGGAACGGTACGGTTCGCCTGTGGCCACCTCGGTTGGGGCCAGGAAATGCACGTGGGTGTGGACCACCTTGTAGAAGGTGACCATCAGCACGCAGGCGATGGCCACCGATGGCGCGAAGGGCACGAGGGGCCTGCGCTCTTCGGTCACCCCCGTGCGCCGAAGGTAAGCGAAAATGAGATAGGGAATGAGTGTCGCCTTGGTCACGAGCGCCACCAGGCCCCAGACGTACAGCCATTCGTTGTTTGTCGCCACGGCGAAGGAAAAGAAGATGGCCACCAGTAGGAGCGCCTGGGCCAGGTAGGCATAGGCTGCCGCCCGAAGCCGGATCAGCTCCACAGCCAGCAAAGAGGTCACCACCATCGCCAGCGCCAGATTCGAGACAAGTCCCAAGGCTTCCACAAGCTATTCCTCCCCACCATGGACTCGCGGCTTTAGGCGGATGCGGTCCTGGCGGAAGCCCGTCTGCATAAGCTCATCGAGGGGTGTGGGTGGCTCATAGCACCGCCCGCAGCGCTGGCACGTGGCCATGAAAATCTCACTTTCGTGCACGAGGTCCTTACGGGCCAGGTCTGAGGCCAGCTCGGAGCGATTGGACATGGTGATTGCCTCTTCGGGGCACACTTCGGCACACCGCCCGCAATAAATGCACCGCTCAAAGAGTCGGATGATGCGTCGCCTGGTTTGGTCTATGTCTACGATGCGTATCAAGCGCGGCGGGCAGGCATTGGCACACGCTCCGCAGCCGATACATTTGTTGACATCAATCTCGGGCAGGCCCCGAAAGGTTGGCTCCGGGTCATGGGGCTCGAAGGGATAGCGCAGGGTCACGCGCCCCGCCCGAAAACACAGCAGGGCTTCCTTGAGCTTGCTCACTATCATCGTGCCCACCACCCTTGCTCTGACAGGTTAGCGCCCAGCCTCAAGCCCCCATCGCCGCGTAAGCCAGCGCCACCAGGGCCATCACTACCAGCGCCCCTACGTATCGCATGGCCTGGTCAATGCGCAGGCGAGGATTTACAACGTCCACCAGCCCCACGGCCACCAGGTTAAGCACGAACACCAGCACAATGCCCAGCACCACCCGCAAAATTGCCACGGGCACCCACCAGATAACGTGGGGAAGGAATACCTGAATGAGTAAACCGGGGTAGAGGTACTGCTTGAGAAACATACCCCATCTGCACAGGGCCAACTGAGGCCCGCTAATCTCGGTAAACAGACCGTCCATCAGCTCGCTCTCGGCCTCTGTCATGTCAAAGGGCAGCTTGGCGACTTGCACCTGCAGGGCCAGCAATAGCGCGATTGCGGCTATGGCCGTGGACAGGCCACCCCCAGCGACCAACTGGTGGTGGATGATAGTCTGGAAGTTGAGCGACCTGGCACCCACCGCTGCCACGAGCAAAGAAATGACCAGCACGGGTTCGGCTACCAGCAGAAGCATGACCTCACGGCTCGCTCCTACCACCGAAAAAGGCGATGCGGTCACCAGTCCGATGAGCACCAGGGCCACCGCCGACAGAGACACCATGTACACGAAGACGAGCACGTCGCCTCCGAAACCGCCGGTGTAGCCGGGCAGCAACGGTGCGATGGCCGTGGCTACCAGCAGCGAGGCGAGATAAAGCGGTGGCGCCACCGACAACAGCCAATGCCCCGTTACGCGCAGGTCTTCCTTCACCAGCAGCTTGCGCAAGTCCAGGTAGGGCTGGAACACCGGCGGCCCCTGGCGGGAGTGGACGATGGCCCGCAGCTTCCGCACCGTGCCCTCGAGAAGCGGGGCCAAGAGCAAGGCGAGCAGAATGCTCAATACCGCGTACACCGACGCCACCAGCACGTTGCCTTCACCCATGAGCCATCGCCTTTCGCCGTCGCCGGCCCGTTGGCGCCGCGGTTAGCGCCGCCGCTCAGTAGCCAACTTGGCCAGCTCTTCTTGGGTATACACTCGCACCGAGCCTGACTCGGCGTCTACCACTTCCATGCGTTCCGTGCAGGAAAAGCACGGGTCGAAGCTGCCGATGCCGATGAGTACGTCGCCGAGCGTGTCACCTTGTATCATTGCTGGGACATTTTGCAGGTTGGCGTAGGTGGGCGCCCGCACTCGCCAGCGCGCTGGGCGATTGTTCTCGCCCGTCAGAACCCAATGGAACACCTCTCCCCGCGGCGCTTCGACCGCACTCATCGCCTGCAAGCCTGGCGGGATGGGTTCTTTGATTTCGGCCACGATAGGGCCGTCCGGCATCTTCTCCAGGGCCTCGCGGATAAGCTCGATGGCGTGGATAGTTTCGTCCAGGCGCACCAGCACCCGCGACAACACGTCCCCGTCGGGGTAAACGCACTTACGGAAACTGAGCTGGTCATAGGCGGCATAGGGGTGATCGCCGCGGACGTCAATGGCCACACCCGAGCCGCGGGCCGTCGGCCCCGTGGCGGCCATCCGCACTGCCTCATCGTGGGTCAGCACACAACAGTCCTTGACGCGCGCCATCAGCGTTGTATCGCCTGGGATAGCGTCGTAGAGGGCCAACCATTCGCGCTCAATATCGGCGAGAACTCTGAGTATGTCGGGGTAAAGCTCTTTCGGCAGGTCGCGCCGCACCCCGCCCACTATGTTCATTCCGTAGGTTTTCCTGCTGCCGGTAATGCGCTCACAGAGCCACATTAGTGGCTCGCGCATGCGCCAGGTCTGCATAAGCACCGTATCGAAGCCTATGATGTGGCCAGCGATGCCGAACCAGAGCATGTGGCTGTGGACGCGCTCGAGTTCCAGGATTATGGACCGTATGAAGCGGGCGCGGGGCGGCACCTCGATGCCTGCCGCCTCCTCCACTGCTTGGCAGTAGGTGGTCGAATGTACGAATCCACAGATGCCGCAAATGCGCTCGGCAATGAAGGGTATCTGGTTGTACGTCAGGTCGCTGACGCCCAGCTTTTCGATGCCTCGGTGGTTGTAGAAGCCCCGATAGTCACAGCCAACCACGCGCTCCCCGTCTACGAAGACGCGAAAGTGAGCCGGTTCTTCGAGCACCGGAAAGAAGGGGCCGATGGGCACCACGGTCGCCCCCTCAGGGGGTTCGTGGAAATGCAGTCGGGGGCTGGGAGGCGATGCGCCCTCGAGGGCGTCCCAGGGGTGGGAATGCTCGGCCCATTCCGCAGCCGGCGGCTTCTCGTCGAAGCGAAAATCGGAACGCAGCGGGAACACACCTTCCGGCCAGTCGTCAGGCAGCACCAAACGCCGCGGGTCAGGGTGGCCCACGCACTCCACGCCCACCGTGTCGTAAATCTCTCTCTCCGCCCAGTTAGCAGCCGGCACCCGCGGCACAATCGAGGGCAGCCGCGGATTATCTCCGTCCACCTTGCTGTGAAGGGCTAGGTAAATGTGGGCCTGGTCGAGGGCAAAGAAGTGGGTGACCAGGAACGTGCCGTCCTTCTCCCGCTGGTCTGTCCCGCCCCCAACCACGTACCGAGCGCCAAGTTTTTCATAGAGGAAACCTGCCGCATCAGCAATGTGCTCGGGCTTGACCGTAACATAACACCGCGTGGGCAAGGGTGCCTGAACCTCGACGACGGCCTCCCCAAGGGCAGCTTGGAGCCTTTCTGCAACCTCCGCTGCCGTTAGGCCTGCCTGGGCTTCTGCTGCCCCGCCTGCACCAACCTTGGCGCGATCGCTATTGACATCCGGCATCGCCCACACTCCTTTCCTCCCCAGAGACTTCGCTCCCAACGAGTCAGCTTGTCCTAACCATGCCCCTTATCTGGCTCGTACCAGTAACCAAAAGATGAAGATGATGACTGTGGCTCCTAGAGCCTGCCAAAGCATGTATAGCTGCGGCACGCCCGTGTGCAGTGCTCCCAAAGCCGACGACACACGTCGCAGCGCCCGCGTGATTTTCGCGAAGCCCCACCGGTCTACGTCCAAGGCGGGGAGAGTTTCGGTGGGTAATCGGAAGGCTGGCAGGCCTACTCGCGGATAGATGCCAGCGAGATATTCTGCCGCTGCCCAGAAGTACCCGTGAGCCGGCACCCGCGTAAGGCGGGGCTCTACCTCCTCGCCGCAGACCCATCCTCTCACGTAACGCACAGCCGCCCCGCCCATCCGGGACAGCCCCCAGGACAAAATCAGGCACAGGCCGAATATCAAGGCGACCCACAGGGGGGCAAAGCTGCCACTGACCTCCGCGCCCCCGAGGCGGCTGGCGATAGCCCACAGTCCTGAGGCAGCAAGCGCCCTGGTGCTCACTTCGGCCAGCGGCGCCGGCAGGCACGCCATGCACCAACCTATGGGCACCATGGGAAGAATCCCAAGCAACACGCACCCTGCTGCCAGCAAGAGCTGGACGAAATCCATCCCGAAGGGCACCTCTTCCACGTCTGCTTTGGCTAGCTGTGCTGGAGAGGCCCCTAGGAAAATAGCCCCGAAATACTTCAGGCCGTACGCGATGGCCATAACGCTGGCGAAAAGGCCCACCACGACGTAGGCCACAAAGGCAGGGCTGTCCAGGCCGCCGAAGAGGCCGGTCTGGAAAATGAGCCATTTGCTGACGAAGGCGCCGGTCAACGGTATGCCCGCGACGGAAAGCACGCCGACTAGGGCGGCCGTGCCCGTGGAAGGCATGCGGGTCATCAGGCCCCCCAGTTGGTCCATGTCCCGTTGGCCCGTCCGCATCAACACGGACCCGGCCGTCAGGAACAGCAACGATTTGTGCGTGGCGTCGGCCAGGATGTGAAGCAGGGCACCCGCAAGAGCCACGGCGCTAATTAGCGGATTGAGCTTGGAAAAGGCCAACGCGGCCCCAAGGGCCAGGAAGATGTAGCCAGACTGGCCGATGGTACTGTAAGCCAGCAGGCGCTTAGAGTCGTTACACGTCGCCGCCGCGGCGCTGCCGACGAGCGCCGAAGCTGCCCCCCACGCTCCCAAAACTGCCCCCCACCAAACAAGCCAGGCATCGGGCACAGCACCGGCCGGCAAAATCCAGAAGAAGAGCCTCGCGACCGCGTAGGCCCCCAGCTTGACCATCACGCCCGACAGCATAGCGCTCACCGGCGAGGGAGCTGCTGGATGCGCATCGGGCAGCCAGTCACCCACCGGAAACAGACCCGCCTTCGTCACGAAGGCCAGCACCATCAGGGCCAGGACGAGGTTTGTGAGCCACGGCCGCGCTGCCGAAAGCGTTCCCAATGTGGCCGTCAGATCGGGGTATGAAAAGCTGTGGGAATGCTTGTACAGCACCAGAGCGCCTACGATCAGGCCCACGTTGGCGATGTGCGTCATCAGCAAATACTTCAGGCCCGCCCGCAGATTCTCTGCTCGGCCCTTCTCGTAGACGATTAGTGCATAGGCCGGCAGTGACATGAACTCCCACATCACTATGAAAAACAGCAGGTCCGAGACACAAACCACCCCAAACATGCCGGCCAGGAAGCACAAGTAAACTGGCCAGAAGCCGAGCACGTTAGGTGTCTTGATGTGCTCAATGTAGTGGGCCGCGTAGCCCGCGCACAGCAGTCCCAGAAACAGGATTAGGAAGGCGAGGAGGGCGCTGAGCCAGTCGAAGTGGACCCTCAAACTGCTGCCGATGATAGCGAGGCGGAAGACGGTAAAGTCTATCGGTTCGCCGGCCTCGGCGATGCCGAGCGCCGCGCGAACAGCCAGCAGCAGCGCCGCCATGATGCTCGCAACCGCCAGCCAGGCACCCAGGCGCCGCGCTTTTACGCAGGCCGTGGTCAAAATGGCCCCCACCACCAGCACCCCGAACACCCACACCACTGCGGTCTCCGCGCTCAGTTCCATCGCTCTCCAGCTCCGCTCCCTTTCGTAGGCCGCCTACTGGTTTCGTCCCGCCCCGCAGGCTTTCCCTAAGGCTGGGGTGGCAGGAAGGGCAGAGCAAGCGCAGGCCCCACGAGGCACAGCACCACCAGCACAGCCAGCACCCCCTGCATCAGGCTAGGGGCCTCTTCAGCTTGGCCCGCCGCCACGGAAGGCTCGCCTAGGAATACCTTCTGCGAGACACGGACAAACCACAGAAAGGCGATGATGGTCTCAAGGGCGAAGGGCAGCAGCAGGACGACGCCTGTTGCCCCGCCCAGCCCAACGATGGCACCAAATAGTGCGAACTTGCTCCAGAAACAGGCCAGGGGCGGAACCCCGACCAAGGCAAAGGCTGCCACCGTGAAGGCGAGAGCCGTTAGAGGCATGGCGCCCACCAGGCCACCCAAGGCGCTAATCTTGCGCGTGCCCGTCCGGTGTGCCACGCTGCCCACCGACAAGAACAAGGTCGTTTTTGCAAAGCCGTGGGCGATTAGATGAATGAGGGCCGCTATCATCCCCAGCCAGACACCGGCCAAGGCCAGCCCCAGTCCAAAGAGCATGTAAGCCAGGTGGGCAATCGTCGAATAAGCGAGCAGCCGCTTGAGGTCGTCCTGAGCGAAGTAAAGATACACTGCGACAAGCATAGTGGCCAAAGCTGCGACGCTCATAAACAGCCCAAGCCCATGCGCCGAAACAACCACCGGCCCGTAGCCCAGGCTGAAGGTCGCTTTCAGGCCGGGCAGGAAACCATAGCCTTCGAAGATTACTCGCGCCATCAGGAAGACGGCCGCCTTCACCATTGCGGCGGCATGGAGATAAGCACTGATGGGCGTTGGCGCCTCCATGGCGTCAGGCAGCCAGGTATAGAGGGGGAGCTGAGCCGCCTTGGCCCAAGCCGCCAGCAGGAGCAGGAACAGCACTGCCATGGCCCGTCCTTCCGGCAAGGCGCCCAGGGCTGCAAACCGAAAGTCCGGCGTCACCTGGTAGATGAGCAGGAGGGCCAGCAGGAAGCAAAGCCCGCCCACGGAGGTAAGCACTAGCGCCTTATAGCCCGCCGCCACGGCCCGCTGAGTGTCGTAGTGAGCAATAAGCGCCCAGGAGCAAACCGTCGTCAACTCCCAGAAGACGAACATCTGCAGCAGGTTGGGCGCCATGGCCAGCCCAGCCATCGAAAAGATGAACAGCATGAGCCAGAAGTAGTAGCGACCTTTCGTATCGGTGGTTGCGTGCTCGCGATTGTCGGGGCTGAGATAGTCGGCGGAGAAAAGAACCACCAGCAACCCGATGACCAGGACGACGATAAGCATTAGCAGCGTTAAGCCATCCACCAGGAAACCAGCCGCCCCCGCCCGTCCGCCGAGCCAGGAAAGCACGTCCCACTCGGCTATCAGCCGGCCTTCTCCAGGCGCGCCGAGGGCTGCGTTTATCAGCGCCACCAGCGCCACCAAGGCCGCTGTGCCAAAGATTCCCGCTGCCGCGTCCGCCCTCCGGCCTCTCTGAAGCCCAGCCACCACCGCCCCCACTAGCGGTAGCACGAGGACAAGCCCGGCATAGCCCTCCCACCCTGCCGTCTCCACGGCAGCCTCACTCCTGTCTCCCAGAACGTCAATCCGCGGCCTGATGCGTCTCCTGGCCCGCCATAGAAACCTCAACTTGCCCCCAGCCCACCGCCCACGCCAAAAGCGCTGCCACTACTTCCTCGACCGCCGCGAGCACTTCCCGACTGCACGGACTGCCAAAGGACGTCTGCTTGGGCTGAATGCCTAGCAAGAAAACATCGCTGACGCCTTCGGCCAATAGGACTTTGCTGAGCAGAGCCAAGGAGGAGTTGTGCGTGGAAACGCATGCCGCCGACAGGTCGTCCATTTCGAATACGCGCCATTCCCCAGGCGTCCCGCCGAAGTCCACTGCGTCGCAAAAGACCACTTGCTGGGGCCTATTTTGCAGAATCGGGCCGAGGTAGCTCTCGGGCACCGGCCCGCTTTCGACGGCCGAGAGTTTCCCGCTCACCTGCTCCTCGCTCAGGGTATTCGCAAGCCGCCGCGCGGCCAGCACTCCTACGGCGTCATCCCCGCGAAGCTCATTGCCCACACCGACCAACACCGCCGGCGCCCGCAAACGCTCCGCTAGCTGCTTCAGCGGCGTCATCCCCGTTCCCTCAGCATCAAATAGGCTCCTCGGCAAAGCCCTTAATCTCGGCATACGTGAATACCGGACCGTCCGTGCATACGTACTTGTGCTTTATGGCGCAATGCCCGCACTTGCCTACCCCGCACTTCATCGTCCTCTCCAGCGAGAAAATCATGTCCTCATCGGCCACGCCCTTTTCCTTGCACTCGGCAATGACGAAGCGGTACATCACCGGCGGGCCGACGATGACGACCTTTGTCCGCGAGGGATCGAGCTCGAAGCCTTGGAAAAGCGTCGTAATGAGGCCAACATGCCCATCCCACTCGGGATGGGGAACGTCAATCGTCAGCCGCAAGTCCACTTCCGGCCGCTGGCTCCACTCAGCCAGCTCGTCCTTATAGGGCATGTCATGGGGTGTCCTCGCCCCGACGAACACCGTGAATTTGCCGTACTCCTGCCGGTGGGCAAGGATTTCGTGGATTAGCGGTCGGACGGGAACCAGGCCTATGCCACCGGCTACGATGAGGACGTCCCGGCCTCTCAAAGCGTCAAGAGGGAAGCCGTTGCCAAAGGGGCCACGCAGACCCACTCGTGCTCCTTCCCTGAGTTGGTGCAGAGGCTCCGTGACCTGCCCGCCGGGATAGCGCCGAACCGTAATCTGTAGCTCGGCCAGGTTCTCGCCCGCGTTGGCAACGCCGAAGGGAGCTTCGCCGTGGCCGAAAACCGAAAGAGCGATGAACTGCCCCGGACGGCAGGAAAAGCCCTCGTCGCCGAGGCCCAGCCAGAAGCTACGCTCCGTAGGAGTTTCCTCACGCACCCGCACAATCTCGACGATGCGCGGGGCATAGATGTTGTCCACCTCAGACCCCCCTCCGTATCATCTGGGCGACGTGCGGCATATCCACGGCGCCCATGCACACAATGGCGCACCGCCCGCAGCCGACGCATCCGTGGACGCCGTTGATTTCGATATAGCGATAGCTGAGCTTGTGGTAGCTATATCGTCCAGCCCGCGCCGACGGCGCCTCCCGCGGATTGAACCCACTGGCCTCCCGTGTGAAGCCGGCCAGTCGGCACGAGTCCCACCGCCGCACCCTTGCTACCGTGCCGTCGTCCTCGATTTCGTCCACCACATGGAAGCAACTACACTTCGGGCACACCAGCGAGCAGGAACTGCACGCCATGCAGCGCTCGCCGATGGTCTCCCAGACCTCCTCGGGCACGGCTTCCCCAGTGACTCGCCTGATGGCTGCGGGCATGTTGGCACGGTCTTGTAACTGCGTCTGAAGCTCGGTGGCGGCCTCATCCCTGGACGCTATCAGGTCAGGTGAGGCGGGGGAGAGCATGTCTGCCCAGGCCTGAATCAGCACCGCTCCCTCTTCGCTACCGACCTCCACAAGAATGACGTCGCCGGCGGGCGACAATTGCACGTCGTAGCCGCTCTTTGCCACTGGCCCGGCTTCGCAGCAGGAGCAGAAGCAGTGCTCATGAGCCGGCTTCTCACAGGCTAGTGCAACCAAGCGCGTATTTCGCCGCCTGGCCGCATACAGGCTGTCGCAATATGGCCCCTCCAGGAAAAAGCGGTCCAAGTAGGCGATGGCGGCCACGTCACACGGTCGGAGGCCAAAGATGACCTGATTCGGCTGTGGCAGCTCGGAGACCACCTGTGGCCCCTCCGCGGCGTCCATCCGCACCCTGAAAACCTCCTCCCGGGCCGGAAACAGCACCGACGCCGGCGAGATTAGGGTGTTGCCGTAGTCCAAAGCCGCCTCGGACGCCGAGGCCACCGGCTGAAAGAACACGTCGCCTGGGGGTAGGCGACATGGGCCCATCACGGTCGTGCCCGTTGCTACCAGGCGCTGAAGCGCCTCCGAGAGCAGAGGTCTCGCCATTGCGTACGTCAGTCGGCTACTCACGGCTGTTGCACACCGCCTTCTCAGTTTTGCCGACTGTCGGTCGGTTGGCCGCAGCGCGTATCCTCACGAACGTCCCGGAGGGCTCAGGGCCGCCGCCGTAGGCCCGTGGGAGAGCGTGCCGGTGCGTTCGCACACCTCGCCCGGCCCGAAAAGCGTGAACACCATGTCGCGGCAGTGCCACGGGACGACAACCACGCCTTCTGGTAAGCCTTCTTGCAGCCGCACGGTTGCCTCGGCGCTCCCGAAGGCGGTCCGTACCGTAACTTGGCGGCCCGGCCGCAGGTCGCTTGCCTTGGCCGTCTCCAGCCCTATCGTGACATAAGGGGCTCTCCGAGGTGCCAATTCACGCTCCAGAATGGGCACCGCTCTGGCCCGCGGGTCGAAGGCCCATGCAGCGTCGTCGCGGCGCACGATTGCAACTAACGGCAGCTCAGGCGACTGGCCGGCCACCGGCACCGCCTCGCCGGCCAGGGCATCGAGCTCGCCGCCTTCCTCAGCAGCCGGAGAGTACCGTGGCCCCAGCCTCGCAGCCGCCCCGTCGCGCGTCCTGTGCCAGTCCAGGTTGGCGTAGCCTTCGACCGCTGAGCTGATGCGGGCGCGTATCTCCTCGATGCCCACCGGCGGCATCTCCCGCCCCATGGCGCCTGCCAGCTCAGCCAGGATTGCTGCGACTGGACGGCCACCGGCTGTTTCACCTTGCGCCGCCAGGCCCCAGACTTGGCCATCGCAACCCGTGATGGTTCCCTCGTAGGCACTCCACCCGGCCATCGGGAGAACCACGTCTGCCATTGCTGCTGTTTCACTCTCGTAAGGCGCGAGGGCGCAGACGAACGCCGTTGCTTCGCGCAGCTTTCGCAAGCCGGTGCTGCCCACGAAGACTTCCACGCCGACATCTATGAGCACGAGACCCCGTAGGCCGCCCGCCAGCATCTGACCCACCCCAGCCCCGCCGTTCTGGGGCGCCATGCCCATCTGAGTGACCCCGCAGGTGTTGCAGTACGACGGAAGCAGATACACCCTCGGGTCGCTGGAGCCGCCCGACGAGAGGTTGGTGACTAACTGGCCAATAAGGTACGCCTCCTGAGGACGTTGGATGGCATTCGCGGAGGCGACTATTGCTGGCCGAACAGCGCGGGCAAGAAGATCCGCAAGTTCGGCAATCTCGCTTGCGGACACGCCGGCTTGCTGTTCCTCAGGGTGCTCTGGGCCGTGGGGCAAGACCCCGCCTAGAGCGTTCAACAGCATCAGCAGGACCAGTCCGCGCGCACCCGGACGGTGGAGCAGCACTTTATCGGCGTGGGCCGCGAAGCCACCCCCGATTTCGTCCAGCAATACAACCCTCGTGCCCGTCTCCCGCGCACGAACAATCCATGCGGCCGCCTGGGGCGATTCCCAAACGAGGTTCGAGTTCAGCACCAAGAAGCAGTCGCTCTCCGCCATCCTCGCGAGCGGTCGGGAGCGGCACTCTCTGCATAGCGCGGCTTCCAGTCCCCAGATGGCAGCGCCGTCTAAGGCCCGTCCCAAATTGTCCACGTTCTGAGTACCCAGGACCTGACGGGCAAACTCTTGGGCTGCGAAGGCGTCTTCGTTGGTGAGGTGCCCGGAACACAAAACCCCGAGCGAGATTGCTTCGCTCGGGGCGAATTGTTTCAGGCCCTCCGCTGCCGCTCTCAGCGCCTCAGGCCAGTCTACTTCGATTTGCCTTCCGTCGCGCAGGATCCGCGGGCGCCGGACTCGCCTGGGGCTTTTCCATAAATCCCCAACCTGCCAGCCGCGAAGGCAAAGCCTCCCACTACCGTTGCCCGTTGCCTGGCTGGGCAGGGCTGCAAGCTGCTCGTGCCCTAGACGCTGCAGGTAAACCCCGCAGTTGCACCCACAGTACCCACACACCGACGCCGTCAGGCCAGCCAATGGGACCACCCCGCAACGCAAGCCTCTGACCAATGGCAGCCACGACTAGAGCTTCGGGGACCGGCGGGCCCGACACACGCAAAAGCCGCGCGCTTCATCAACCCCGCGGCGGCTCATCCCCCCTGCCCGTCGGAACCGGCAGCAGCTTTTTGTTTATTCCCTACGCCGCCTACCTACCTGGCGGTTTAGACCACACCTGCCTGCAGAGCCAAAGTCAACCTCGAATATAATAAACACCTATCTGACGCCGTGTCAATACTGCTGCCCAGAAAAAGGAGGCGAGCGGTGCGTGGCGAATCTGTGGGGGGCGCGCGACTAGCTGAGGTCGCTGTGGTGCGAAGGTATCCAAACAGCGCGCGAGTAGGGGTGCGCCGTGGTGGAGGCCTTGACTGAGCGGCTGAACAGGGCAACCAAGGCCCGTTGGGTGGCGGGAGTTGTACTCGTTGCAGGAGTGACGCTTCTCCAGCAGGTCCTTCGGCTGTTTGCGCCGTTCGTTCCCTTGCAAGTCGTTGGGTTGCTTGTCTTGGCGTACAACTGCCTCCTGCAGGTATGGCTGCGGCGGCTTCGGGCAAGGGCCGATCAAGTCTCTGAGCGTGGGCTGGCAGCTTTGGCGAATACGCAAGTCGCCCTTGACACAATAGCTCTCGTGGCCCTGATGCGTTTGACCGGCGGCGTGGCTAGTCCTTTGGTATTGTTCTTGGTGGTCTATATGGCTGCGGCTGGCTTGCTGCTCAGCCGGTCGGCCGCTGTGTTGCAAGCGGTCGGCGCTGCGGTTCTCTGCGCCTTGGCGGAGCTATATCTCCATGGCTACGGGTGGGCCTCCGCGCCTGGACCACTCACCTGGCCCGCCGCCAGTGCCCTCTCACCCGCGGCGTTCTCAACCATCGTCCTACTGTCCCTTGCGCTGCTTGCTGCCGCCTACCTGACTGCTTGGGTGGCGGACGAGCAAGCGCGGCAAGCCTACCAGTTGAGAGCTTTGGAGAGCCGCCTTGCCGCGGAGGTGGAGGCTCGTCTGGCCGCGGAAGCCGAATTGCGGGCCATGCAGCGCAAGCAGCTAGGTTACATCCGCCGTGTCTCTCACGAACTCAAGTCGCCCTTGGCAAGCATTTCAACCATGCTTCAGGTGGTACTGGAAAGCCTCGCGGGCGAGGTGCCCGAGAAGCAACGAGACCTTATCCAACGGGCCGAGAAGCGCGCGGCTGGCGCGTTGAGCCTTGTCGAAGACCTTCTCACCCTCAGCCGCATGCGAGAACTGGCGGCTGCCGAAGAGGTCACGGAAGTTGATCTGGAAGACCTCATAGCCAGCACGATAGCTGAAGAGGAGCCGGCGGCCCAGCGGCAGGGCGTGGTATTTGTGCGTGAAGTTGACGACCAGCTCCCGCTCATCCGAGGCCATGCTGAAGGCCTCCAGACTATGCTTCGCAACCTCATATCTAATGCCGTCAAATACAGCCCCCGGGGTGGACGAGTTAGGGTTGCTGCCCGCGCCCAAAACGCCTGCGTCGTTATCGAGGTAGAGGACCAAGGCATCGGCATTGCCAAAGAGGACATACCCCGCATCTTTGACGACTTCTACCGCACGCCGCTTTCGCGGCAGCTTGGCATCACGGGAACGGGTCTGGGACTGCCCATTGTGAAATCCGTAGTGGAACACCATGGCGGTGAAATAGCCGTGGAGAGCGAACTCGGCCGCGGCACGATTTTCCGCGTGACCCTCCCGATTAGCGGCGGCCTGGACACCGCAGCCGCCAACGCTTCCTCCGAATAGCGCCCCCGTAATTACCGAAGCCGTATGCTCTCCGCTCTTGCCGCGTCCAGTAAGGCTGCTGCAAAGCCCTCCAGCAGGGGAAGGAGCTCATGCGCGAGCGGCCTGAAGTTGGGCCAACTCTGAACCCACTCGAGAAGTCATGCCGCCTCCTTTCGGAGAAATAGCATGGAGACACCGCGACGGAGGCAGCAAGGAAGCCATTCAAAGGGGGGCCGGCTCGTTCGCGTGTGCAGGCGTGTTCTGGCAGGACGGCTGCTGTAGTCCGCAGCGAATAGTGCTCGTCCGTCCGCGCAGAGATGCTATGGCCGTGTTCATGGTTGGGACGCACCCTCTTTGTGGACGCGGGTGAGCTGGCCAGGGAGTGCAGGGCACCTAGCTTGCCAACTCACGCTCTCGCCGTTGCTTTAGCCGCCACCAGGGGCAGTATTCTTCATTCTTCCTGGCCTGGCGGATTTCACCGGTCAGCCGCATCTCGCTTTCAGCGCCCCCTAGCCGCCCCAAGTGCCTGTGAGGATTTCTCCCGAACCTGCTTTCCGTGGCGGTGGCAGTAGGTCGTGGCCGACCCTGCAGCCTTCCTCATCAAGACCTGTCCCCGCTTATCCCAGCGCCTCGCAGACGACGCGAGTAAGGTTGCAGGAAACTGGCCTAACACTATCACGCCCGCCCCTTGTCTGGGTTCGCGTTGATGCGGGAAAATAGCCCGGCCGTGGTGTCCTGAAGTTGGCGCTGTGGTTGATGGCTGAGCTCATCGTGTGCGAGAGCTCGGCACAGCGGCTAGAGCTGTTGGAGGTTCCGGCCGCGGGATTGTTTGGGGCTTGTCTACCCTCTGTACGCTCGACGAGCGGCGGGGAGCCAGGCGCTGTCCGTGTAAATTCTGGTGGTTGATGCCGTGCCAATACGCGACTTCACTCAGAAAGACTTAGAAGCCCTGCGCGATCTGGCGGTTAGGGCCGGACAACTCGCCCTTCAGCTTCGGTCCTCCCTCCACCCCCAGCTGAAAGGCGACGGCACCTTGGTCACCGAGGGGGACCTGCGGGCCGAAGAGCTGCTGAGGGAGGGCCTATCGGAGCTCTATCCCGGAGTAGCCATCGTGGGCGAGGAGAGTGGCACCAGCGGGGGAGTTGGCGACCTGGCCTTTTTCCTCGACCCCGTGGACGGCACGCTGGCCTATGCCCGCGGTTCGCCCACGTGGGCTGTGTGCCTTGGGGTGCTGATGGCTGGCTGCCCCTACGCTGGGGCAGTGGTCGTGCCCGCCTTGGGGCAGACGTGGTGGGGCATGGTGGGGTTCGGGGCCTATTGCGGCGGTCGGCAGGTGCGCCGGAAGTCCACTAGCCTTGGCCCCAACGCGCTCATTTCCATCACCACTGGTGCCCTTCGCCGCTTTGGCCCGCCGCCCACTCACTTGGGCCACGTCCGCTGCCACGGTAGCATCGCCTGGGAAATGATGCTTTGTGCCGATAATCAGGTGGACGCCGCCCTTCTCGCTCGGTGGAAGCCTTGGGACGTGGTTGGTCCGGCCGCTATTCTTCTTGCCGCTGGCGGTGTTATCCTGGCCGCTGACGGTGCTCCCGTGCCTTCTTGGACGGGGGATTACCGTGATGAGCTGGTGGCTGGGGGCAGCAATTTGAGCGAGCTAGTGCCGGCAGTTATCCCTGGGTGGGCCGCGCCTACCCAGGCTGAGTGACGCCGAAGCGCCGCTGTGCCGGTGGAAGGACGCCAGCGCTCTCGGCGGGAAATGCCGGTTCACAAGGGTTTCTTAAGAGAGGTGTTGCCCATGCTTGACGCGATTGCCAAACGGGTGAGTTGCCGGTCCTACCGCCCAGATCCGGTGCCCGAGGAGGCCGTTACCGAGCTGCTACACGCCGCCTTGTGCGCACCGTCGGCCCACAACGCGCGCCCGTGGCATCTGCTGGTGGTGCGTGACGCCGAGAAGCGCCAGGCCCTGTCGCGCGTGCATCGGTGGGCGGGCTTCTGTGCCCAAAGCCCCGTGGTGATTGTTGTGGCTGCTGACCCGTCACGTTCAGAGCACTGGTGGATTGAAGACTGCGCTGCAGCGGTCGAAAACATCCTCATCCAGGCCACAGCCATGGGCTTGGGTACCTGCTGGGTGGGTGTCCGCGGCAGTGACGAACGCGGCTACGAGCGCGAGGAGAAGGTGCGCCAGGTCTGCAGCATACCGGCACATATTCGTATCGCCGCTCTCGTCGCGGTCGGCTACCCGGCGGCCGAAGGCCAGCCCAAAGGGCCAGCGCCCCTGGAGGCTATCCACGGCGAGACTTGGTAGTTCTTCTCGGCCGTCCGCCGCTGGGGACTGCCGCACCCCGCCAAGGAATCGCGCTGTCTGCTGCGAACCCACGTCTTCGTTAGCGCATCGTGCCCAAAGGGAGGGTCGGGAAGTGTCCAGAATCCTCGTTACGGGGGCTACGGGACGGCTGGGGGCCAACCTGGTCAAGCGCTTGCTCGCCGACGGCCACGAAGTCATCGGTACTGCCCTGCCCAATGACCCCCAACAGGGAAAGCTTACCGGTCTTGACGTGGCCATCGTCCATGCCGATTTACGAGACGCCTCGGCGCTTCGCTATGCCGCCCGCGGCTGCGATGCCGTGGTTCACACTGCCGCCCTCATGAACGACGCCGCGCCCGGCGTGAGCCGCGCTGATTTCGTCGCTATCAACGTCCTCGGCACGTTCAACGTTTTCGACGCCGCGGCGAGCGAGGGCGTCGAGCGCGTGGTGTATGTGTCCAGCACAGCCGCCTACGACGTGTACGCAGCCAAGCCTCAGCCCCTCGCCGAGGACGCTCCCCTCACGCCTACTTCCTTGTACGGGCTTACAAAGGTCGTCAATGAGCGGATGGCAGAGGCCATGGATTTCATGGCCGGTTTGCGGGTGATCATGCTGCGGCCCAATTACATCATCGCGGGCGAAGAGGTGCTTGGTCCGTGGACTGCGGGCGTGGTGGTTGGCTGCTACCGGCGATACTGCACGGACCCACGGATGGCTCTTTACACGCCTGAGATGCCCGAGCCTTGGAGGGCCGTCGAGGCACAGGTGAAGGCCCCGGAGGACCTTGTAGTGCCGCGTGACCCCGCAGGCCTTTCGTGGCGCTGGCACGTGTGCGACGTGCGCGACTGTGTCGAGGCCTGCGTCTGCGCCCTGAAGGCAGGGCCGGAGTGTTTTGGCAGGGCCTATAACGTCGTCGGGCCTGAGCCAGCCGACTGGGACGTGGTCGTGCCCTACCTGGCCGAGAGGACGGGGCGCCAGTGGTACGAAATTCAGGTACCCAAGGCCTGGCGCTTCTGGTTTGATCTTAGCCGTGCACGCGCCGAGCTCGGCTTCGAGCCACGCTTCGACGTGCGCACCATGATTGACCACGCCCTGCGCATCCGAGCGGGAGAGGACCTGGGCATCATCCCCGGCGCAATCTGACCCTTTGCGCCGGCGGGTGTACTTTGGGGCGGCAGCGCCGGATGGCCTGCCACTCAAGCACGGACTACCCGATAGGAGGCAACGACGAATGACCCTGGGCTTCATCACCAACTGCAGTGAGCAGGACTTCTGGTTTGCCCGCGAACACGGCCTGGAGCTTGAGGTGACCATAAACCCGCCTTTCGACGTACTGGACAACCTGGCCCAGGTGGTTGAGCTTCAGGACCGCTACGGGGTGAGTGTGGCTTCGTGTGGGGTGTGGGGTGCGGAGTACCTGTCCGCCGACGCAGCGGTTGCCGAAACCGCGCGCGCTCTCGTGCCGAGGCTCATTGACTACGCCGCCGAAGTGGGCGCGCCCACTTGCTGCATCGGTGCCGGTAGTGAACAGCCTGGCCGTTCTCTATCCGACCAGGTCCAGGATTTCCTCCCTCTGCTTCGCCGATGGCTTGACTACGCCGAGGACAATGACGTCCGCCTGGCGCTGTACAACTGCCATTGGTCCAACTTCGCGTATAGGCCTGAGGCCTGGGAGCTAATCTGGGACGCCCTCGGCACCACCAGCCTGGGCATCAAGTTCGACCCAACCCATCCCTTTTACGATGGCCGCTGCTACCTAACCGAGCTGCGCGATTGGGGCAGCAAAGTCACTCACGTCCACGCTAAGGACACCCTGAAAATCGGAGACCAAATCATCTACGACGTGCCTGCTGGCATGGGCAATATCGAATGGGGCCGCCTGATTGGCATTCTCAACTATCACGGCTACAAAGGCTGCATTTCTATGGAGCCTCATTCCGGGCCGTGGCTCGGCGATCGCCGCTACGAGGGAATCCTTTTGGGCGTCAACTACCTTTCCAACTTCATCCTCTGAGCGAAAACACGTGGCTCAGTGCCGAGGTTGTCCGGCGCGGCATGACGCGGTGGCTGGTGCGCCGCCGATGGGTCAGTCGGCGGCGCTGCAGTTCGCGGTGGTTGTTGTGGGGCCAGACGATTCTTGAAAGGCTTTTCTTCTCAAGTCTGGGAAGAGTTTCCAGAGAGCCAAGGGAGCCAAATACATCACGTGGCAATAAAACACACGCACTTCCCAGATTTTGGCAAGCTGGAGCGTCATGGCCAGGGCTAACGGCAGCAGCCACTTCATCCGCTCCAGGTACTCGGGTCCTCTGGGCCGGCGCAGATACGGAATCGCCCACAAAGCCCCGAATATCCCTACTACTAGATATTGGCTCATGTTTATCTTCCATGGGGCACGCAAGTAGCTGGCAAGACCCGCGAGATTGCGCGGCAAGCGCCAGACCTCGGAGTAGTAGTAGGCGTGGCCGATGAGGTGGTGAACTGCGCCCCACGAAAGACACCAGAGGGCGAGCAGGCACGTGCAGTTCACGAAAACGCGCGTCCAGTTGTGCCGCCTTGCCTCGGCGAAAAAGTAGGCAGCGATTAGGAACACGACCGACTCGCGAAACCAGGTGCCGGCAGTGACCAGCGGCGCCAGCCATGCGGGTCGGCCCGTCGCCAGGCATAGAAAGCCCGCGGCAAAGATAGTTTGCTCGAACCATCCATCGGGCTTGTCGTCAAAGCCAGCGTGGGCAAAGCCGACCAGGTACAGGGCGACCACCGCAAATGCCCCGCCTGGCGTCAGCCACTGTCGGGCGAAACCATCAAGCAGCAGTACCGTCAGTCCCAGTGTCAAGACGCGCCAAAGCGTATAGCTGGTGTGAAGGTCGCCCACGCCAGGGAGGCGCGAAGTGCCGAGGATGAGCACCGCTGCCATTGGGCGGTAAGCATCCGGTGCCAGAGCGGGTGAGCTGGGGTCCCAAAGCCGCCGCGCCACCGTGGTGACGTCAATCCGCCCTTCGGCCTTCGCGCCCGGTACCCGACCATCGTGGAGGATGAAATCGCCTGGCTTGCGAGCCACCAGCAGAACCAGAAAAGCATATACTAGGTAAACCCACCGCGGGTGCAGGGCCGGCGCGGAGCCTTCCGTCGGCGCTCTTGGGGCCGCCGTCCCGGTTGCCTCCTCAGGTTTTTCGTCGGGAGGACGCGCGGTCATGGCTTTCCTTAGCCTGTCCCAGGGTGCTCCATCAGGAGCTGGAAAGTCTTTCCGCCAACAGTTGCGCTGTCCTTCGGCCGGCTCGCGGCACGCAGCTAATTTGCAGGACGGTTGGCGTGCGGGTCGAAAAGGCTCAAGGGCGATAAGCCGGCTGGTGGCCCTCGGCGGTGCCCCTTGCGTTCTTGCCAGGAGGTGCTCGGTGATGAATCTCGCGGCCTGCTTGCCGGTTGCGGCGCTGCTTTTGTTTGCGGGGCTGTCTTTCGGACCGGCGCTTGCTGCAGGGGCCTCGGCGCCGGAGCGCTTTTCCCCAGCGGCACTGGGACTACCATCCTCCTGGCGGGCGATGCCTGACTGGCTCGACTACGACACAGATGAGCCCGCCGTCGCGGCGTTGGAGGAAGGTCTGGATTTCTCCGTTCGCGGCGCCGGCCGCGGCATGAAGTGGCTTGCCTCCTTGGAGCAGCCAGCAGATTCTGAGATTACTCCGTGGCTAGTCCTCGTTTATCGCTGCCGCGGCTTTAGTACGGACGTGGACTATCTGGTATGGCTCGATGCCGAAGGAGTGCGTGGCGGCGTGTATGCCCTCAAGGCAGAGAATATCCGCGCCGATGGGGACTGGCACCTGGTCGCATTGGATTTGGATGCGCTGGGCTGCCGTGTTGTATCGCAATTAGCTCTGCAATGCCGGGCCGTGGGCGACGAGGCTCACCTGGACGTGGCCCAACTACGGTTTACGGACGTTCTTCCTGCCGGTGCCGAGGTGATACCCGGCGGTGCCGCCCTGGGAAAGCTGCACGACTACAATCTGGCTGACCCTGGCGCATGGCGGGCAGAACCCTCTTGGCTGGCCAACCCCAGCAGTCGCTACGAGGTCGTCCGCACGCCTGTGGGCATCCGCTTCGCCGTCCGCGGGCCGGGCCTGGGCATGAAGTTCTCCCACCTGGTCGCCGGCCCGCCGCTGCCAAGAGGCTACTTCAAGGTCCGCTACCGTGCCGTGGGCATTGACACCACCTTGGGCGACTACGCCCTTTATGCCGCCAACGCTCCCGGCGGTCGGGCGCCGGAGGAGCAATATGTGTTTCGCCTCAATCAGTTAACGGCCGACGGCCAGCCTCACGTCCTCACGGGCTACTGCAGGGTGGAGGGCGCGGTCACCCTCGCCGTGCAGGTGCAGGTGGCGCCTGGTGCGGAGGAAGCGGCCATTGAGCTTGGTCCCCTGGAGATATGGGCACAGCGCCCGCCGACAAAGCTTGACGAGGTTGTCGTGGCGGCTGCGGGCTGGCCGGATGACATGCGGTCTTGGCGCCCCCTGGCTTTGCCCCTAGCTCTGGCCCCTGCCGATGCTGGCTCCATCCTCGCGGTCGAGGGCTGGTGGGCCGCCGAGCGCCTTACCATACAAGGGGTGCCTTTTCGGGTAGGCCATGGAGCCGTTGCCGGTACGCCTCGGAGCGAGCCGGGTGTCATTCGGGTGCCGCTGACCGGCCGGGCGCGGCAGCTATATCTCCTTCTCGGTGTCTGGCTACCCCATCGGCCGCTACCAGGCTACAGCCCGGAGGCTGCCGGCTTCGTTGAATGGCCGCACCGCTTCGTTTGTGAAATCCGCTACCGGGGCGGTCGCATCGAGCGCCAGATGCCCACCGCTGTGGCGTCCGGCCGCATTGGCATCGGCCGCGGCATCGGCGTCTATGCCCTTGCTTGCGATCCCGGGCGGGACCTTGAGGCTCTTGCGCTCCTTGACGGCCACCGGCGCGGCGCCGTCGTGCTGTTCGCCGTCACAGCCTCAACAAAAGGCGGCCCGGCCACTCCGGCTACTCGCTTCGTTTCCGCGCCCGCACTCACCCCGCGCGCGCGTCGCTCCGACACCTGCGCCGTTGACGTTTCCAAGCCGGGTGAAGTTCGCGTGGATAGCGGAGCCACTCACCTCACACTCCTCGTGCGACGCGGTCTCGAGCTGGGGTGGATTCGTAGCGACTACGTGCCGGGCTTGCCCACGCTGGCTTGGGCGGGCAGCCTGTTTGCGGTCAAGGTGGGCGACATCGAGGTGCGCTCCGGCGAGGCCAGTGTCACGAACGTGGCCGCCTCAAGTCCCACCGAAGCCGTCGTGTCCATGACCCTCTCGCCTGCGTTGCCCATTGACGCCCGTCTGACCGTTGCCGCCCTTCGGCCCGACGAAATTTCCCTGGCGCTGGAGGTCATTCCTGCCGGTGAGCTGGCGGCCGAGCCGCAGATTTTCATGCCGGTGCTCGCGGGGGCCAAGGCAACTGAGGATCCAGCGCAGACATGGGTGTTTTATCCTTGCCGCGGCGCGGTAATCACCAACCGGCTTTTCGCGCAAAGCAACCCTTACGGCGGCATGTTCCCGCTTCAGGTCATGGGCCTTTATGCCCCGACGGGTGGCGGTCTGTATCTTCGCACGGAGTACACTGAGCCGGTTGACCGACGCTACGAGGCTGAACACGACGCGCGAGGAGTCCTGCTTTCCATTCGCTATCCTTGGTGGCGTGGAGAAAAGCTTAACGTCGTGCTCGGCACGAACCCAGGTGACTGGCGCGACCAACTGGCCGCCTACAATCGCTGGCGTGAAACCTGGTTTCGCCCTGCTGCTCCGCGCAAAGAGTGGTTCCGCCGCATATTCAACTTCCGCCAACAGTTCTTACATTTCGCTGTGCCCCGCCCGAGTGGCATGTTCGACCCTGCGACTAAGACTTTCCGGCTCTTGGAAGTCCTCGAACAGGACAAGAAAGCTTTCGGTGAGCTTGACTATCTCCACATCTTTGACTGGGGCTGGTCGCCCCAGAAGGGGAGATGCGGCGATTATGCCCCGTGGGAGTACCTAGGCGGCGCCGAGAAGTTCCGGCAGGCCGTTGAGACTGTCAAGGGGGCCGGCATACCCGTAGGCCTTTACATTGAGGGCTATCTCGTATCACCCGAATCGTCAATCTTCGAGCGGGCCAAGGCCTGGCAGGTCATCAAGGCCAATGGCGAGCCGCTGGAGTTCTTCGCTCCCGAAATAAACATGTGCCCCTGGGTGCGGGAATGGCAGGACTACTTGAGCGGCGTTTACGCGCGGGTGGCCGCAGAGACCGGCGCCGTGGGTTTCTACATTGACGAGTATGGCTTCGCCCACGACGGCCATGCCTGCTATGCGAAAGACCATGGCCATCCCTCACCCGTTCACGCGGCTGGCGGCGAGCTGGAGATGACGCGCAAAGTCCGCGCCGCCCTCGGTCCGGATAGGGCAATTTATACCGAGGAGACTCCTTGCGACGTGACCATGCAATACCAAGATGGCAGCTTCACTTACGCGATTGTTTCTGCCAACGACGGCCTGTCGCCATCCCATGTAAACTCACCCGCTTTGCCGTCCCGGACTTCAAAACCATCGAGATACTCTTCTGCGACCAGCCGCTGCGCGATGACCTGGAGGACCTCGGCCGCATCCTGTTCAACGGTGAGGCGATATGGCTCGAGGGTATTCCCGATGCGTGGTTCGACCCGCGCAGTCTGGAATTTATCCGCCGGATGCACAGCATAATGCGGGCCGAGGCGGATTGCTTCACCAGCCTCAGCCCTGAGCCCCTCGTGCCGACTTTCTGGCAAGACCTGTATGCCAACCGGTTCCCGCGGGCAGATGGGAAACGGTGCCTATGGACACTTTATTGGCGCGGGCCGAGGACGCTGGAGGCGGACTTGCTGGCCGTCCCGCACTTGTCGGGCGCTCGTTACCGCGAGCTTTGGGCCGACCGGCCACTTTCCGTCCGCCGCGACGGCGCCAGGGACGTGCTCCGCGCTGCCATACATCCGCACGAAGTCCTCGTCGTGCTTCAGGAAACTCCACCCTAGCTCGGGTGCCCAATAGATGATAGTTCCGTGGGCCGTTGTCGCATGTGAATTCGCCTCGGTGGCGAGTAACGTTTCGATGCGCAAGCAGCTCGGTCGCGCCCCTCTGTCGTCCCAAAGGAGCAGAATTCGCGCGCTCGTCGAGCAAGGCAAGACCTGGCTGCCGGGTTGCGCTGAGAAGGCAGGCGGACGGTACTGCCGACGGTTTGGTAAGTACGGTAGGAGGAATGCTGGCGATGGTTGACAACCACGAGCTCGAGCGCAGGGCGCTGGAACTATTTCGGGCGGGGCGATTCGAGGAAGCAAGTCGGCTTCAGGAGGAATTTCTGCGCCAGGTAATGACTTCCGGGCGCGACCTATGTACGTGTCCCAGCGGTTGCAAGTACCATGGCCGGTGTGTTGAGTGCGTCATGATACATAGGGGGCACGGCGATCATCTGCCCTACTGTTTCCGGGAGATGGTGAACCGCAAACTGGCTGAGCTGGCAGCTCTTACCGAGCACTATCTATCAGAACGGCCGCCTGAGCGATAGTCAGGGCCGGATTGCAAGCACGGGATTGGCTGGGCTGGGCGAGACCTGGGCAAAAGATTTTCACGCGAAGGCGGGGCGTCCGTGGTAGGAACATGTCAAGCGCACAGGAGGGTGTTACCATCGAATCACGGGGTTTAGCCCTTCCGTGTTCTTGACAGTCCCCTTTGCGGCTGGTAATCTGCGCGTGTTCCCAAGGCTTTATCGCCTGCAGAGGACGACGAGGAGGGAGGTCCGATCGAGACAAAGCGGTATAGGGTCAACGAGCGCATACGCGCCCGCGAAGTGCGCGTGATTGACCCGGATGGGCAGCAGCTCGGAATCCTGCCACTGCAGGAGGCGTTAGAGGCCGCAAGAGCTAGGCAACTCGACCTGATTGAGGTTGCGCCCCAGGCCACGCCGCCAGTCTGCCGCATAATGGACTGGGGGCGCTTCCGCTACGAGCAGCAGAAAAAGCAGCGCGAAAGCCAGAAAAAATCGCGCCAAGTCGAGATAAAGCACATAAGGGTGCGACCTAACACCGACGAGCACGACCTGGAGTACAAGCTGCGCAACGCACGGCGGTTCCTCCTCAAGGGCAACAAAGTTAAGTTCAACGTCATATTCCGAGGCCCGGAGCTGCGGCACCGCGAAATAGGTGAGCGACAGCTCCAGCGTTTTCTGGAGGGGCTGGCAGACATCGCTAAGCCCGAGCAGGTCCCGCACATGGAAGGCCGACAAATGATAATGATTCTGGAGCCGAAGCCCGAGGTGCTCCAGAAGCTTCACGAAGAGCGCAAGCGCCAGCGCGAGGAAGAGGAGCCTGCGCAGGCCATCGAAGCGGACGGACGGCTAATCTCCGCTGGGGCAATGCAGGCGGCGGCCATGGCGCAGCCTGGCGAACCTGTATCGGAGCCAAGCCAGACGGACGGGCAGCAAGAGGGCGGTTAGCCGCTGGTGGTATGGCCGCCGACAGTGCGGCGGTGGGGACTGGGGCGTGTACGCACCTTATATTAGCCGCGCCGCGCAGCCCAGGCGAGGGCCTGGGCATGCTTTTTCAAGGCGTCGGGCTGTGGAGTGATGGGTAATGCCGAAAATGAAGACCCGCAGGGGTGCAGCAAAGAGGTTCAAAATAACTGCCACTGGCCGCATCCTGCACAAGCAGGCGGGCATGAGCCACTTGCGCTCGGGCAAGACTCGGAAGCGCAAGCGGCGGCTCAAAATCCCCGAAACGCTAAGCGCAGGTCACGGCCGAAAAATCGAACGCCTGTTGCCGTACGGAGCATGAGGGGCACGGAGTGAAGGACCATGCCGCGAGTGAAAACTGGGCCGTATCGCCGACGAAGGCACAAGAAGGTCATCAAGCAGGCCGAAGGCTACTGGGGCAAGCGGAGCATTTGGTACAGGGTGGCCCGAGAAAACGTCATGCGGGCGGGCAATTATGCCTATGCCCACCGCAAGACCCGCAAGCGCGAATTTCGGGCCCTCTGGATAGCCCGCATTTCTGCGGGTGCGCGCAGCCACGGCATGCGTTACAGCGACTTCATGAACGGCTTGCGCAAGGCCGGCGTCGTTCTCGATCGCAAGGTTTTAGCGCACATGGCGGTAGAGGAGCCGGAAACCTTCGCGCAGCTCGTGCAAGTGGCGCAGCGAGGCCTTGCCACTGCGGCGGGTGTGGCGTAGCGACGCAAGCACGCTGGGCAGGCCTTGACCGGCCGGTGCGCGGTGGTTGGTGTGCTCATTGACAGTCCGCAGAATCGGCAGGTGAAGTTCTTCCGGTCGCTTCAGGGCGCTAAGGGCCGCCGCGAGACGGGCTGTTTTCTGGCAGAGGGTGCGCGCCTCATCGCGGAAGCCTTGGTGGCTGGATGGCCCATCGAGGCAGCGGCCGTGTGCGAAGAATTGCTTACGCCGGCGGCTGCGGAGGTGGCCGCGGCCCTCCGAGAAGGGCCATGGCCCTGCCACGAGCTCACGGCGCGGGCCTTCCGAGCCATGACCGCTGAGCAGTCGCCGCAGGGCATAGCCATCGCCGCCAGGCAGAGGCTCGTGGACCTGGCCGACTTGAGGCCCAGATCGAGGGACGTGCTAGTTGCCGCCTGGCAACTGCGTGACCCCGGCAACTTAGGCACCCTCGTCCGGACGGCGGAGTTCTTGGGCTGCCTGGCCCTGGTGGCCGTGGGCGACTGCGTGGATTTTTTCGAGCCGAAAACGGTTCGCGCGACAGCCGGTGCTATCTTCCATCTGCCGCTGGTCGAAGTATCCGCCGAGGTCTTTCTCTCCTGGGCGCAGAACAACGGGATAAGGATCGTTGCCACAGCGGCCCAGGGCGGCGAGGCACCCGAAAAGCTATCTTCAAAGGGGCCTTGCGTCGTCCTAATTGGCTCCGAGGCCCATGGCTTGCCGGAAAGCGTGCTCGACATAGCCGATGCGACTGTGAGCATTCCGCGCAGCGGGAAGGTGGAGAGCCTTAACGCCGCCGTTGCGGCGGGTCTTTGCATATACTGGGCGAGGCAACAACTGAATAGGTAGGAAAAGGCGACGAGGGAGAGGAGTAGGCGGAGGACGGAGGTGACAGAGCGGGGGCGTCGTGGGCTGAGAGCGCCCCTCACCGACGTGCCGCCGAAGTTCGCTCCTGAGCCGCAGGCTGAACGGCCCGAAGGGGGCGCCAGTAGGCCGCGCCGGTGGCCCACCGTTAGCTGGGCAAGCCATCCACAGGGTGGTTTCTCGGCCCCCCTAGGAGCTGCGCCCTTGTGCTCGTCTCCCTGGGTGGCCAGCGGGGTTTACTCGGCCCCCGGTCCCTGCGTCGGTCCGGGGGCTTTTGGTTGCAGCGGTCGGTTCGCAAACACTTGGAGGACGTGCTGCAGCGCAATCTGGGATTGGGCAAGCTACGGATGCCGCCTCAAAGTCTTGGAGCGGTAAAGGAGCGGGCTCAAGCGGAGCTTGCCGAGAGGAGGGCTTTGGGATGCGCGACCACATCGAGGCCATGGCGCAGGAGGCCGAGGCAGCTATAGCAGCCGCGGCTGACGCAGGCGCCCTGGAGGCTGCCCGCGTCGAGTACCTTGGCCGCAAAGGGCGTCTGAGGAGTTTTTACGACCAGCTAAAGAACCTCGATGCCGACGGCCGGCGCGAGATGGGGCAGCTACTCAATACCATCCGCGAGCGCCTGGAAGCACTTCTTGCGGAGCGGCAAGCGGCCATAGAAGCTGAGATGGAACGACGGCGTTTGGCCGCTGAGCGCGTGGACGTGACCCTTCCAGGCCGTGCGCCCCGTATCGGCAAAGAGCACCCGCTACTTTCCACCTTGGAAGCCGCCGTGGACATCTTCCTTGGCCTGGGCTTCCGCGTGGCCGAAGGACCGGAGGTTGAGACCTACTATTACAGCTTCCCGGCCCTCAATTATCCGGAGTGGCACCCAGCCATGGACGAGCAGATGACCTTTTACATCACCGAGGACCTTCTTCTACGTAGCCAGACATCCACCGTGCAAATCCGCACCATGGAAGCCCAGCAGCCGCCAGTGCGCGTGGTCGTGCCGGGCCGGTGTTTCCGCCGGGACACCGTGGACGCCACCCACTCGCATACCTTCTATCAGCTCGAGGGCCTCCTGGTGGACGAAGGCGTTACCTTTGCCGACTTGAAGGGCACCCTTGAAATTTTCGCGCGGGAGATGTTCGGCGAGGACATCCACACACGCTTCCGGCCTGACTTTTTCCCCTTCACGGAACCGAGTGCCGAATTTGCGCTGACTTGTGTGAAGTGCCGCGGTGCCGGCCAAGTCCAGGGGCAGCCCTGTCGGCTATGTAAGACCACCGGATGGCTTGAGGTCGGCGGCGCCGGAATGGTTGACCCCAATGTCCTAAAAAACGTGGGCTATGATTCCGAGCGTTACACGGGGTGGGCCTTCGGCTGCGGAATCGAGCGCCTGGCCATGCTCCGCTACAGCATTGACGACATCCGCCTCTTCTATTACTCGGACATGAGATTCCTGGAGCAATTCTGAGGCCGCGCGGAACCCACGGAGAAGGGAGAGGGCCATGCAGGTACCGTATAGTTGGCTCAAGGAGATGCTGGGAGAGGCACCGGAACCCGAGGAGCTGGCCCACGTGCTGACCATGGGCGGGCTAGAGGTGGAGGACATTGTGCCGTGGCGCAGCGAGGACGGCGCAGCCGAAGACCTCATTCTGTTGACAGCCGTCACGTCTAACCGGGGCGACCTGCTGAGCATGGTGGGGACGGCGCGGCAGGCGGCGGCGCTTTTGGGGATGGATTGGACGCCGCCCAGGCCTTCGCTGCCAGAGACCGACGGGGCGCTTTTGGGTGCCGATGCAGCCTCTTGGGAGGACGTGACGGTACAGGTCTGGGCGCCGGAGGCCTGCCCACGGTATTCGGCCTTGCTCATTGACGGGGTAAGGGTTGGGCCATCGCCGGATTGGCTTCGCTTGCGGCTTGAGGCGGCCGGCCTGCGGTCCATCAACAACGTTGTGGATGCGACGAATTACGTTCTGTGGGAGCTTGGCCAGCCCTTGCACGCTTTCGACGCCGAGCGCGTCACCCATCGGCACGTCATAGTTAGGATGGCCGAAGCCGGCGAAAAGATTGTGACCCTTGACGGCCAGGAGAGAGAGCTTTCCGACCAGGACTTGGTAATTGCCGATCCGTCCGGGGCCATCGCCCTAGCTGGTGTCATGGGTGGCCTCAGTACCGAGGTCACCGACGCCACCAGGCGCCTTCTCCTGGAGGCTGCCCACTTTGATGCCACTACCATCCGCCGCACCTCGCTCCGCACGGGTCTCACCACCGAAGCCTCTTACCGCTTCGAGCGCACCGTTGATCCCAACTTGACGCTGCCGGCCTTGGCGCGGGTGGCCGAGATTATCCTGCAGACGGCTGGGGGCAGGATTGAGGGGCCGGCGATAGATGTCAGAGCGCGGGAGTTCGAGCCGCGACGGCTGACCCTTCGGCCGGCACGCTGCAGGGCGCTTTTGGGGGCCAGCATACCGCGGGCAGATATGGTCGCCTTCTTGAGGCGCCTGGGCATGACCGTAGACGCCGGCCCGAGCGTTGACGAAGACGCGCCTCTTGCGGTGACCGTGCCTACCTTCCGTCCGGACATTCAGCGAGAAGTTGATCTCATCGAAGAGGTGGCTATCGTTTACGGCTACGACAATATTCCCCTGACCGTTCATGGCAACCTCACGGACACCGGCAAGCTGACCGAGCGTCAGAAGCTAGAGCGGCGGGCGCGGGCGCTGATGCGTCAAGGCGGCCTCAATGAGGCCGTGAGCTTTTCGATGATGGACCGGGCCGACCTTGACCGCCTCCAGATACCTGCCGATGCACCGGAGCGCCGTACCGTAGAAATTGCCAACCCAATTTCTGCCGAGGCCTCCTGCATGAGGACTACGCTACTGCCGGGGCTGCTTCGGGCGTGCGTGAACAACCAGAACGTGGGCGTAGACGATGTGGCCCTTTTTGAGGTGGGCAAAGTGTTCCTTGCGGCGGGAGCGGGTATTCAGCCGCTGGAGCCTAAGAGAATCGCCGGCGTGCTGATGGGCAACCCTTTCACCGCCGAGTGGAACCTGGGCATGCGGCTGGATTTTTTCTGGCTCAAGGGGCTTCTCGAGCAATTCTTGAGGGAGCTGGGGGTTGTCGCCCAGTGGCGCCGCGGCCAGCACCCCAGCTTCCATCCGGGCCGATGCGCCGAGGTGTGCTTGGCCGCCGCCAGCGTTGGGGTCGCCGGCGCCGTAGCCCCTGCGGTGCTGCAGGCCTTTGACCTGCGCCAGCAGGTTTTCGCCTTCGAACTGGACCTGGACGCTATCCTCGACGCCGCCGAGACGACGCGGGCTTATCGGCCCCTTCCCAGATTCCCCGCGGCCCTGCGAGACGTGGCGGTGCTCGCGCCCGACGACGATGAACATTCGGCGGCGCGGCTCGAGGCCACCATAAAGAACGCGGGCGGAGAATATCTCGACGAAGTGCGGCTCTTCGACGTCTTCGCCGACGAGGCCAAGCTCGGACCGGGCCGCCGCTCCTTGGCCTTTCATCTCGTGTGGCGTGCCCCTGACCGCACCCTTCGAGACGAGGAAGTAGATGCGCTCATGGCGAAGGTTTTCCAGGCTCTTGCTGCTGCGGGAGCTGAGGTGCGCGACAAGTAGGCAAAACGGAAGAGATAGAGGCCGAAACTGCCCAGGCGGCCCGAGGCCTTTTTCGCGTCGCCGCGGGAGGGGGAGCGAAGATGAAAACCTGCTTACACACGGTTTCCTACGCTGGCTTTTGGGGGCAGGTAGCCCTGACTCTCGAAGAGACCATAGACCGGGCCGCGGCGCTGGGCTTCGATGGGATAATGCTCATGGCCAAGCGTCCGCACGCCTCCGTGCTCGACATGACTCCTGCTCGCCGCGCGGAGTTGCGGGCGCGGCTGGAGGACCGTGGCCTGACCTGCGCCTGCGTGGCGGGCTATACAAACTTCACTGCGGACCCAGCTCATCCCGACATTCCGCTGCGCGAGATGCAAATCGCCCACGTGACAGAGCTTGCGCGGCTGGCGGCCGACCTGGGCTGCCGGGTCGTGCGTGTGTTCACTGGCTTCGAGGCACCTGGACTGCCGTATACGAAGGCGTGGGACCTATGCGTTGCTGCCTTGGCGGAGTGTGCCGACCGAGCGGCTGAATTCGGCGTCACCATAGGCCTGCAGAATCACCACGACATCGCAGCAGGCTATCGGGCAATGAAGGAGTTCCTTGACCAAGTGGGGCGACCGAACTGCAAGGCCTGCTTTGACGCCTGGTCCACGGCGCTCCACGGCGACGACCTGGTGGAGGCCGCGCGCGTTCTGGCGCCCTACACGGTCCATACCACCGTCGCTGACTACGTGAAGATACCCCGTTACACCTATGACCTGGAGCACAACAACTACGTGCCACAGACTCCCTTCGTGCTGGCCGTGCCCGTGGGCGAGGGTTTCATAGATTACTGCGGTTTCCTGGGCGCCTTGCGGGAGGGTGGCTTCGATGGCTACGTGGGCTATGAGATGTGCTCGCCTCTGCGCGGCGGCGGAAGTTTGGAAAACCTCGACCGCTGCGCGCGCGGGTTCGTCGAGTTCATGAAGGCCCTTGCCTAGCCGTTGCCGCGGCGCAATTCGTGCGCGGGCTCTGCCCGCCCACGCGAAGAACCACGCAGGGAGCAGCGACAACTGTTGTGACCAGCAAAGAACGTGTAAAAGCTGCCATAAGTTTTGAGCCGGTGGACAGGCTGCCGACCTTGTGGAGCATCCTGCCGGGTGCGATTGTGCGATATGGTGATGCCCTGGCCGAGATATGTCGTCAGTATCCTGACGACTTCGGCACGGGCGGGCCGGATTTTCGTGGCTGGCCGAACTATGAGCTTCCGCCGGACTATCGCGTGGGTGAATGGACGGACATCTGGGGCGTAACTTGGCGAATGGCCCAAGATGGCATCGTGGGCATCCCCGTCACTCATCCCCTGGCCGATGACGAGGCGTTTCAGACATACCAGCCGCCGCCCAGGGCCAACCCCGACGAGATTCGCAAGCAGGCTGAGGCCATAGCTGCTTCCAATCCGAAGCATTTCGTCAGCGCCGGCGGCGGCAATCTTTTCGAAGTTATGCAG